>Ga0182736_1000016_pt1 | contig 478576 bp, 377 predicted proteins | sample eDN5th30CKraftBY_FD_128882 | JGI IMG/M metagenome (GOLD analysis project Ga0182736, IMG submission 128882) | Enriched backyard soil microbial communities from Emeryville, California, USA - eDNA 5th pass 30_C Kraft BY (version 2) (version 2) | ecosystem: Environmental > Terrestrial > Soil >...
CCGCTTCCTTCAGACCCCGCCTCGCGACGACGCCCTTGCGGTTCACTTTCCTTCACCTCCATCAGGCTGGAACGGGGACTTCCACCCCGCAAACTGTCAAACATGCTCGGCACACAACAAAAAAAAGCCCTTTCCGGAAAGGAAGGGGCTTGATGTGATCGTGGCGGGTTACTCCTGAGCTGCTGGAGTTTCCGCAGGGTCCGGAGCCGATTCGGCAGGCGTTTCTCCTGCCGGTTTCTCTGCGGCTGGTTTCTCTTCGGCCGGAGCAGCAGAATCGGGGGCAGGTTCCGACTTCTCCTCGGCTGGCTTGCCATCTTCGGCCGGCTTCTCTGGCTCTTTTTTCTCTGGCTCTTTCTCGTCAGTGTCTTTCTTGTCTGCTGCCGGCTCGGCGGGTTTGTCGGCGGGAGCCTTCTCCATCACCGCAGGCTTTTCGGCAGCCGGTTGCTCAGAGCTGCCTTCGGGGGTGGAGGCTTCCTTCTCCGGCATTTCTTCCACTTTGACCTCTTCGACCAAGTCATCCCGCTTCAGTTTCAGCTTGGTGAAGGTCTCCTCCGAAATGACGTAGTACCAGTCGGCGAAGCGGCGGTTCAATTCCGCCACCCGTTTTTCACCGGATTCGATCTGGCCGGCATATTCTTTCTTTTTGAGTTCGAACACTTCCTGCTGCAGCTTGTACTCTTCGAGAGCTTTTTCGTATTCCGCTTTGGGATCGGCGGCTTTCTTTTCAGCATCAGCAGCCGGAGCCTGTGCCGATGCGGGCGTTTCTGCAGCAGTGTCATCCGTTTTTTCCGCAGGAGGTTCCGGTTTCACGGGAGCGACTGGTTCCGGCCCCAGCAGAGATTTATCGAAAAAGGCCATCACGAACAGGTAACGACTGGTTTTCTGGCCGTCGATTTTCTTGTCGGCATCATCACTCTTCTCAGCGGCGTCCGGCTGATCTTCGTTCTTCTTCCCCTCTTCTTCTGCGACCGGTTTGGATTCCACGTTTTCTGCGATCTTCTCAGCGACTTCTGCTGCCGGTGTCTGCTTTCCGATCTCGATATCGATTTCACTGCCGGAGAACTCTTCACCGAATCCGAGTTCGTAGACCACTCCGCTGTTCAATCCGACGTTGACCTTCCCCTCGTTGTAGATGAATCCCCCACGAGGATCGATGAAGACTCCCTTCTCCTGCATGTCCATCTGTGTTCGAGTCGTGACCGAGATGGATTCCGCTTCCCCTTTCAGTCCGGCGCTCAGGCCTGCCGGTTTGGGGCGCACACCAACAATCTGCAGTTCATCCAGAGTGTTGAGAAGAGTGTTCACGTCATTCGACTTGAGCTGCTCGCCGGATTCCTTCAAGTCCCCCAATTTCCATTCAGTGGCTCCGGTTTCGCGTGTCAGTTCCACCAGCCCGTCGGGAACGACTTTCCCCCGTGCTTCGTCCACGTGATAGCGTTCGATCAGGATTTCATTGACGTCCGAGCGGGTGATTTCCAGAACGTCTTTCTTGATCCAGTCGGAAAACTTCGTGGAGACACTGAGCCGTCCCAGGTCGGCCGTGTAGATGCGGTCTTCATCCGCCTTGCGGACGTAATACAGATTGTCAGAATTCTCGACTTTCTTGCCGACGATGAAGTCGACGAGCGTTTCATTTCCCTTGTACAGGGTAATCCGGTCTCCCCGTCCTTCGGTGCCGGCCTCTTTATCAAGAGGGTCAACAACGTCATACCGTTTCTGGGCGGCTTTCGTCCGTTCGATCAGAGCGAGACGAACCACTCCCACCATCGAGGCGGCCGTCTTCGCCAACTGGTCCTGTGCGTCGGCCGGATAATCGTGATGGGAGGGAATGACCCACAAACCGTCTTTCACGTCGACTTTAAACAGTTCGGTCTTTCCGGTTTCCTCCTGATAGGCCGCGACCTGAAGGCCGGTGGCTTCATTGGGATCTTCGAATTTCGGAAAGAACTTTTCCCCGACATCGGAGAAGTCATTCAGATCGACCGGACGATTCGCGTAATAGGTCCCCGCGGCGACCATCACGGACACTGCGGCCACGGCAATGAAGCCCAGTGTTTTCATGGCCTGATTCATCTGATCACTCCTGGTCCTGCGAGACATTCCAAAAAAGTGGGCCTGCTGTCCAGCTGCATGTCTTGCCATCTGGACGAAAAGGAGAGTGTAGATTCTCCGCCCCCGGACTCACAACGAAGCCGGGTGTCAAAAGCACAAACTCGCGTCACCGGCCAAAGAAAAAGAACCAGAAATCAGACGGCCCTCTACGACGGTGGATTTCTGGTTCTGATTTTGAGCCGGGCATGACTCTCCAGCTGGCGGGATGTGTTTATCCTGCTTTCGCCTGATCAAGCGAGTGATGCTGGTTGAGTTTGTTGTACAGCGTCTTCAGTGCGATTCCGAGTTCATCGGCGGTCTTCGGTTTGTCCCCTTTGAACTTCTCCATCGTCTGCAGGATCACTTCCATTTCAATTTCGCGAAGTGTCATCGCGAAGCCGAAGTTGGCAATGTCGAACGGACGAGAACCGGCTGCCGACTTCCGGGAAACACTGGTCGGCAAATCTTCCGGCAGGATGGTTTGCCCGTCCGACAGAATCACCGCATGTTCAATTGCGTTGGCGAGCTCACGGACGTTTCCGGACCACTCATGAGACCGCAGCAGTTCGACGGTTTCAGGAGACAGAATTTCTTCGGGAACCGATTTCCGTTTCAGATGGCGAGCCACCAGAAAGCGGGCCAGAGCCGGAATGTCATCCTTGCGATCCCGCAGCGCAGGCAGCCGGATTTCAAAGGTATTCACCCGGAAGAAAAGATCTTCCCGGAAACTTCCCTCGGCAACCATGTCTTCAAGGTTCCGGTTCGTCGCACAGACCACGCGGACGTCGACGGTAAAGGCTTCGTTTTCTCCGACGCGGCGGACTTCTCCGGATTCGAGGAATCGCAGCAGCTTCACCTGCATCGACTTGTCGAGTTCTCCGAGTTCGTCGAGGAACAGTGTTCCCCCGTTGGCGACTTCGATGAGTCCTTTCCGTGGGGTATCCGCTCCGGTAAAGGCCCCCTTCTTGTGTCCGAAGAGCTCACTCTCCACCAGATTGTCCGGCAGGGCCCCGCAATTGACGGCGACAAACGGCATCTTGGCACGATGACTGTGTTCGTGAATGCTGCGGGCGACGAGTTCCTTCCCGGTTCCCGTTTCTCCCAGAATCAGCACGCTGGAGTCGGTGGGAGCGATGCGTTCGACCAGTTTCTTCACCCGAGTCATCCCGGCACTCTCGCCGATCAGGTCGGTTTTTCCACGAACGGTCTGCAGTTCACTTTCGAGAGCGGCCGCCCGATTGACGAGTGTCCGTTTTTCGGCCACCCGATTCAGGACGCTGTCAATCTCCACAATTTTGTAGGGTTTGCGGAGGAAGTCATACGCCCCGAGCCGAATGGCTCGAATCGCGTCATCCATCCCCCCGTGACCGGTACTGATGATGACATCGGTATCGGAACCGGATTGCTTGAGATGCTCAATCACTGCCCAGCCGTCGACTTCCGGCATGCGGAGGTCGACAATTGCAGCATCGAATGCGTTTTCTGACAAAGCAGCCAGTGCTGCCTTGCCGCCGTCGACGACCGTGACATCATGTCCGATCCGTTGAAGCTCTTTCCCCATCACCATGCGGATGGGAGCTTCATCATCGACAAACAGCAGCCGTAAACGTCGGGCGCCTTTGGCTCCCGCGTCGTCCATCCTTGACGACATATTTCGAGATCCTATTCGTTGAGAGACGCGCCTCGAGAGAGGCAGTCCGAATCCTGGGGAAGTTGTCTGCTGAAGCCCTCGATCAGAGTGCAGCGGAACACACCCTTTTCCGCGGGTGGTTCCTGATGCCGTTCCAACCACTTCTGGCAGGCCGCTTCATCAGGGGGTGATTGCGGAGAGAGAGAAATATCAGAAACCAAAAAGTGTGTAAATTCGAGTCTGGCGGATTGTGCGATATTATTTGACAACACCGGGCGTTACATTCAGTCGGTCTTGACTCGAACTGCTGTTTCTGCAATCCGCCGTTATGCCTTCCGTTCCCCGTCTGCTCGTCAGTGTCCGCAATCAGGCAGAAGCCCTGATCGCCGCCGAATCCGGTGTCGATATCATCGATTTCAAAGAACCGGCGCACGGGTCACTGGGAATGGTCCCGTCGGAAGAACTGAACAGGTCTCTCCAGACGCTCGGCACCCGAGATTCTGCCGAGACCATCAGTCTGGCCTGTGGCGAAGTGCTTGACTCACCGGGTTCCCCGATTCCCTGCTGGACAGGAGTCCGTTATCTGAAGCTCGGCCTGGCCGGCCTGCGCCAGGTCCCAGACTGGCAGCGACACTGGAAGTTGAGACAGGAACAATTACTGGACTCCTTCCAGGGGAGCAATGCCCCCCCCGGCTGGATCGCGGTGGCCTACGTCGATGATCGTCTGGCCAATGCCCCCCCCATCGAAGAGGTGATCGACGCGGCGATTTCCGAACAGTGCGCCGGAGTGTTGTTCGACACCTGGTCCAAGCGCGACGGGAATCTGTTCACGTCTCTTCCCGCAGATCGATTGAACACGTTGACGGCCCGGATTCAGAACTCCGGTCTGATCGTGGCTGCTGCCGGGAAAGTCACACTTCAAGATTTGCCGCAACTGCTGGAAACCGGAGTCGATCTGATCGGCATCCGCTCGGCGGCGTGCAGAAATTCCGTCAGAGAACAGGCTATCTGCCCGAACGCTCTCACCCGATTTCGAAATGCACTTCGAGACCGTGCCGTTCGCATCAACTGATGAGGTCAGGAGTTCCGAGGAATCTGCCCCGGAATTCTCCCCCGAGGGAGAAGGATTGGTCTGACCGCGCCCTTATTTATGAGCCCACACGGCAAAGAATCGGGCTTCTGATTCCGCATCCCCCACGACAATCAGTTCTCCCCCGGCCGGGAGCGGTTCATGGGGATTGGGGTTCACCTCGAACACTCCGTCCCGGGCGACGGCGACGACATTGCAACCGGTCGTCTGTCGTAACTGGGCCCCGGCCAGAGACTGCCCGACCAGCGATTTGGGAATCGGGAGCCGGACAATATCGAGACCTTCCGCCAGCAGCAGGATCTTTCCATGCTGCACGAGATTGAACAGGACATTGGCTCCGGTCGACGCGTAGGACATCACAAAATCGACCCCTGCGCGGTGCAGCGTCGAAGCATTTCGATCCTGATTCGCCCGACCGACAATCTGCAGATCCGGGCGCAGCTTACGGCAGAAAATCGCCAGATAGATATTCATGTCGTCGTCATGCGTGGTAATGACGACTGATGACGCCTCCATGATCCCGGCCTGCTGCAGAACCGAAAGCTCCGCCGCGTCTCCGATGATGTAGTGCTCCGCATCCCGCGCTCGTTCCGGGAGTTTCTCAACGATCCGGTAAGGAACATTCTGCATTTCCAGTTCGCGGGCCGTGGCCCGTCCGACACGTCCCCCTCCCAGGATCACGACAGGAAGATTGGTTTCACTGTAAATACAGAACAGGCTGTCGTATTCCTCGAGTTGCTCTTTGCTTCCCGCCAGGACGAGGACGGAAGTCGCCGTCAGTTTTGAGTCAGGCAGGGCGATGGAAAACTTCCCCCGATCCCAGACTCCGACCACGGTGACCTTGGCATGTTCTGCCAGACGGATTTCCCGGAGCGTTCGCCCGACCATCGGAGTTTCGGCAACGGCCGCTTCCGCAATCAGCAGATCCCCGAAGTGACCAATCACCCGACTGCGCGCGTCACGGCCGAGAATCTGCCGTGCGAGTGCCTGTCCCAGCATTTCACTGAGTTGCAGCACCTGACTGCAGCCGGCCAGTCCCAGGATATCGATTGTCGCATCGGCAGCAGCCGACGCCACGACCGGAACGGACTCGGACACTTCCCGCACCGTGAAGGTGATGTTGACGTTGGTCGTATCTTTTTGCAGAGCCACGACCAGGGCCGCTGTTTTTGCATGTGCGTTTTCGTAGGTCTCCGGATCATCCACGGCCCCCAGCATGATCTTGTATCCCTCGTCATGCAGTCGAACCGCTTCGATCAATTCCGGCACCAGCAGCACATATTCCAGCCGCGATCGATCGAGACGTCGGATCAATGCCTGCTCAACGGGTCCCAGTCCGGTCAAGATGACATGTCTCGTCAATCCCGCCGGAAGCTTTCTGGGCGCGCGTGCCGCGGCTTGCGTCTCCATCCAGGGGACATAGAAAAACTGAATGAACATGAACGGCAGCACCACCAGCATCGACACCGTCCCGGTCAGGAGAACGACCAGAGAAAAGATTCGCCCCAGATCCGTATGAAAGGTGATGTCCCCAAAGCCCAGCGTCGACATGACCGTCAACGTCCAGTAAACGCCGGTGATCCAGGTGTGCTTCTCCCCTTCAAACTCCATCAGCACATGAAACAGGACCGAATACACGGCCACCATCGCGACAAAGATGAGCAACAGACGGACCAGCACCAGGACGCGTCGCCGCCGGGACGGATCAGTCAGGAAATTCTTGATGGTGAAGTAGAACGCCATACGAAACACATTATCCCAAATTCCTGATCCGGTCATCTCAGTCTGATTTGATGGGACCGGTCGATGAGAATCGCTGCATGAGTGACGCCCGGGAGAGATTCCGTCATGATGAAGATCGAAATCACGAATTCAGAAGAAAAGGTCGACCGATGTCTCATTCCACCTCTGGCGACCGCCCTGCAAATCACCTCGCCGGTGAAACGAGTCCGTACCTGCTGCAGCACGTCTACAATCCAGTCGACTGGCATGCCTGGGGAGTGGAGGCGTTTGACAAAGCGCGCCGCGAAGACAAGCCGATCTTCCTCTCCGTCGGGTACAGTGCCTGCCACTGGTGCCATGTCATGGAGCGGGAAAGCTTCGAGAATGAAAACATTGCCCGCTTTCTGAACGACCACTTTGTTTCCATCAAAGTCGACCGGGAAGAACGCCCGGACATCGATCAGATCTACATGTCCGCCGTGCAGTTGATTACCCGACGGGGAGGCTGGCCGATGTCGGTCTTCCTCACTCCTGATGGAGAACCGTTCTTTGGAGGCACCTACTGGCCTCCGGTGTCGCGGTTTGGAATGCCAGGCTTTCAGGACATTCTCGTCAAGCTGCAGAACTACTGGGCGAACAAGCGGGATGAAGTCCTCAACAGTGCCGCCGAACTGGCGCAAGCGGTCGACGATCTCGCTGCGCCGGTGTACGACGATGTCCCACTCGGCCCGGACACGTTGAAACACGCCCTGGAAGAACTGCTGTCGTCCGCCGATCGCCGTCACGGGGGATTCGGCGGGGCTCCGAAGTTTCCTCACCCGATGGACATTCGTGTGCTGTTCCGCTGCTGGAAACGATTTGGGGAGGAACGGGCACTCGACGTCGCGCTCTTCACGCTCCGCAAAATGGGGAACGGCGGAATTTACGATCATCTCGGCGGTGGCTTCCACCGGTACTCCACCGATGCGTTCTGGCTGGTCCCGCATTTTGAAAAGATGCTGTACGACAACGCACTCCTGGTCCCCGCGTATCTCGAAGCCTTCCAGATCACCAGGGATCTCGAGTTCGCCACGACCGTCCGCGAAACCCTGGATTACGTGCTGCGGGAAATGACCTCGCCGGAAGGGGGCTTTTACAGTACGCAGGACGCCGACAGCGAAGGAGAAGAAGGAAAGTTCTTTGTCTGGTCGGAACAGGAGATCCGCGGCATTCTGGGAGAACGGGAGGCCACACTCTTCAACGACGCCTATGACGTGACGGCCCGCGGAAACTGGGAAGGGAAATCGATTCTGAACCGGCCGCGTCCGTGGGACGAAGTGGCCGCACTGCACGGAATTTCAACGGAAGATCTCCGGCGCCGCCTGGCCCTGTCACGTCAGCGACTGCTTGAGGTTCGCAGTCAGCGGATTGCTCCCGGCCTGGACGACAAGATTCTCGTCAACTGGAACGGGATGATGATCACCGCGTTCGCGATGGCCGGTTTTGTTCTGGATGAACCGCGTTACCGCGAGGCCGCAGTCCGCGCCTGTGATTTCCTGCTGACACACCTGGTCGACGAGAACGGCCACCTGTTCCATAGTCTTCATCACGGACGAGCACGCTTTACAGGGTATCTGGATGATGCCGCCTGCCTGATCGACGGTCTGATCGAGACCGCGCAGGTCTCCGGACGCTGGGATTTCGTGTCAGCGGCAGAACGTCTCGCCGAAGCGACGGTCAACCGGTTTGGAGATCCGCAGTCAGGTGGATTTTTCTATACCGCCAACGATCACGAAAAGCTGATCACCCGAACCAAGGATTCCCAGGACAACGCAACCCCCTCCGGAAACGGGATGCTGGCGACGGCATTGATCAAGCTGGGGAAACTGACCTCTCAACCACGCTGGGAGACGGCCGCAATCGGCATTTTAAAATCCCTGTCCGGGCTGCTGGCTGACCATCCGCGCGCGGCAGGTCAATCGCTCCTCGCACTGGATGACCAGATCGGGCCATTCCGGGAAGTCGTCATTTTTGATGGACTTGATGGCCGGGGAGAGGAGTTCCTGCGTACGATCGCCCGGAAATACCTGCCTGCAAAACTCGTGCTGCACTCCGCAGCAGACGGTCCAGTTCATCTCCCACTGACACACGGAAAACTCCACGGATCTGCTTCCACTGTCTATCTTTGCGAACAGGGAATCTGCTTGGATCCGGTGACGGAGCAGCAATCTCTCCGGGATTCGCTGGAATCAATGTGACCTCAAAATCCGAACTCGATTCAGCGATTTTGTTGAAAGTTGTGTAAACTGGAGAACCCATATTGATTTTTCCAGATCAATCAGGGATGACAGTAGGAGTTCAAGATGGCGAGGTGAGTTGTTGCGCTGAGAGGCGATTCATCATCCGGAATGGGCTTGTCCGGCAGGACTGGGCTAGTTTCTGCACGACAAGCAAACCAGACAGATCCGGATGGTTGAGCCTTTCACGAAATGTGCCAGTCATGGGTCACTGGTGATGACAAGTTCGTCTCGGGCTGCACTGATCGGGCAATTGGGGGCAACGGCGTTTTCGTCGTCAACTTCCGTTGAAATTCCCTCTCAGAGCTGCCCGGCGTTTCCGTCAGTTTCATGCCGCTCGATTCTCAAACCGTTCAAAACTTTGTGTGCATTTCAGGGCTAACATGCAACATTTAAAAATTTTTCAAGTCGAAGCGCTCGACGACGCGCTGGTTGTCACTCCGTCCGGCGAAGGGAGTACCTTCCGCTACAACGAACTGCACGTGGAGACCAATGTCATCCGTGCACAACTGGGGAAGCCGGGGGTCCGACTCCTGATTCTGGATCTCCACCAGATGGAGTATTTCGGTTCCGAGTTCATCGGATCGCTCGTTTCAATGCTGCGGGAAACTCGCAGCCGCGGAGGAAAGGCCTGTTTTTGTGCCGCCAAACCGCAAACGCTGCAGATCCTTCAGAACATGAGCCTGTTCAAACTCTGGCCGTATTTCGAATCCCGCGAAGAAGCACTGACCAGCGTGGCAGCCGCGTCACCAGCGTGATCCTCGACGGATTCCCCTGCTCACGCCGCGACCGGGGAGAGCCCGTTGACGGTCCTCAGCTTGACGGTCCTCAATCCGTGGGTTTTCCCTGCATCGCGTCGTTTTGAATGCGGGGGAAGAGTGCCATCACACCACCGTCGATCCGGGTGATGTGTCAAACCCGGGGGAACGCCTCTGAGTCACGTCTGTTTCGCCTCACGTGAACACGGGTTCGCATGAGGCGTTCCGGAGGTGCACATCTCCATTCCGGCTCCTCGATATAACCTGAACGACCAGTACGATCGGAGATCCGGACTCGTCCCGGGCGTCTGCTTTTTCACGCAACACGTTCATCAATCGTCTGTTACAGCAAAATCCCCCACTTCAAATCTGCTGATCGTGATTCAAGTCTCGGTGCCTGACTGACGATGTTGTGCCTGCGGGGGGAATGGATTCTCGTCGTACGGAAACCAGGCAAGAGGTCCCCTCCCTCCGGGATCGGGGTTTGCGCGCTGTGGAACGGGTGTCGGTCACTCCGGCAGTTGAGGCCGACCGCACAAATTCAGCTTTTGCGCTTTACGAGGTGATTTCTTCATGACGCAAGCGAACGAGAACCGCCTTCATCTCGGATTCTTGCGAGTCGCGCTGACCGACCAGGGATACGTCGGGGGTTTACTCGTCACCAATCACCTGGGACGGCCGCTCGAATTTCAATGCACGACACCGGTGCGTGCAAACCGCACCCAGCAGATTCTTTACGGTCCGACTCTCGAACCGTTCATCTATTCCGAACTGATCGGCAAAACCCTGTTCGAACGACTCGCCGTCAAACCGCATCTGCTGGTGATCGCTCAGGACAACGTCCTCGACGTCCGCCGACAGATCGATATTCCCGTGATCAGCCTGCTGGAAGGGAACGCCGGGCAGGACCTGCCGGATCACCTGCGAGTCGGTCTGGGACGCCAGAAGTTTCAATTGCACCAGGACTTCGCCGAAGATCTGGAACGGATGCAGAAGATCCAGAGTCGGATTCCCGGAGAGGCCGACATGCTGGAACCACTGGAACGGGTGCATGACGCCCTGAAGGAAACACTTCGGGCGGGAGCCGTCGCCTGACGTTCGAATCGGGACAAGGATCGTCACCGGTTCGTTCTCAACCACTGAATCACTCCCCAGTCGGAATGGAAGCCGATGTCGAGTTCTTTGAATTCCAATACTGAAGACCGGCCAGAGAACACTCCCTCTGCCATTGATCTCGCCAGCCTGGCACTGGAGCTGGTCTCCGAGACGGAAACGTCCTCTCTCAATTGCGAATTGCGCCAGCCGGATATTCATGTCACAGGGATGAACGGGGCACTCAAACGGCTCCCCCAGTTCGAAACCAGTACCCCCGGCCTGCTGGGAAAAGCCGGTTTCGTTCCACGCTGGAAACCGTTCTGGCCGAAGATCAAGACCTTTGGTGTGAACTTCCCCGCCGGGATTGAGTTCCTGCCTCCCAAGAAACAGGCAGACGAGGAAGAAGAAACCCGTGCGATTCAGGTGCCGGCCCCGAAACCACCACAAGAGGGTGAAGAAGCGCGGCAGCCGACCCGTATCAAGCCTCCCAGTAACGCCCTGTCGATTGAAGACCGGCTGTTCTTTCTGCTGCAACCCCCATTGGAATCGTGGCTGCGCGGGCAGGAACTGATCATTCCGTTCGAACCGTTCCCCTATCAGTATCAGGGGATCGCCTGGATCTTCTCCCAGGACTCCGCATTGCTCGCGGATGAAATGGGACTGGGAAAGACCATGCAGACGATCACCGCGCTCCGGTTGCTGCTGCGCGCCGGGAAAGTGCGACGAGTTCTGATGGTCTGCCCGAAACCACTGATTCCGAACTGGCAGCGGGAATTCAAAACCTGGGCCGAAGAAATTCCGGTGACGACCGTCGAAGGGGGCGGCGAGCGGCGACGGATGTTCTGGAACATGCCGGGATCACTGGTTCTGCTCTGCAACTACGAGACGGTTGTGCGCGACTTCCAGTCGATGCCGAAGGAAGAACTCCCCCACTTCGACATGGTGGTGCTGGATGAAGCCCAGCGCATCAAGAATCGGGGATCGAACACCGCGGCGACGATTCACACGATTCCCAGAAAGCGGAGCCTGTGCCTGACCGGGACGCCGATTGAGAATCGGGCGGAAGAAATGATCTCGCTGTTCGAGTTCATGAAAGTGATTCCGCCACATTCCACCCCCGACGTCAAGCAGCTCTCACAACTCGCCGAAGAGTTCATTCTGCGGCGCACCAAAGACCTGGTGATGAAAGACATGCCGCCTCGTCTCGACCGGGATGAAGTGATCGACCTGAGTCCCGCTCAGCGACAGGCCTATGACTACGCCGAAAAAGAAGGCATCGTCCAGTTGAATTCGATGGGAGATTCCATCACCGTTCAGCATGTGTTTGAGCTCGTGCTGCGACTCAAACAGATCTGCAACGCCGATCCGCTGACCGGGGAATCGTGTAAACTCGAACGGCTGGTCGCGAACATGGAAGAAATCGCGGCGAGTGGCGGGAAGGCGATTCTTTTCAGCCAGTGGACCAAGACCCTCGACTGGCTGCAGGAGCGCACCAGGCAGTTCGGCTGTCTGGTCTACCACGGCGGCGTTCCCACTGCCAAGCGGGAACCGATTCTGACTCAATTCAAGAACGATCCCAAAAGCCATCTGATCCTGATGAGCTACGGCACCGGCGCGGTTGGACTCAATCTCCAGTTCGCCGGATACGTCTTTCTGTATGATCGCTGGTGGAATCCCGCCATCGAAGATCAGGCCATCAATCGCGCTCACCGCATCGGGGTGAAAACGCAGGTGATCGTCAGTCGTCTGATCTGCAAAAACACGATTGAAGAACGGATCGACCTGGTGCTGCGCGAGAAGCGGGAACTGTTCCGCCGGATTCTGGGGGACGGGGACAACGAAAACTCGTCACTCAGCCTGACGGCCAGCGAGATCTTCGGGCTGTTTGACCTGCGTGCCAGAGCAGGGAACAAGTCCAAGTCGATCGGTCCTCCGAAACCGAAAATCGATCCCGCCGCTGCCTGACGGCCTCTCCGCTCCGTCACGTGGAGATCATGCCTGCCGAGATGATGTTTGTGCAGACGGGATGAACTCAACACAATGGGACGCTCGGGAGTCTGTACAGACTCCTGGGGGTTGACGATCGATTGTCCCTGTTGGATTGAGCGTTCATGCTGTCCCGCCGCACTCTCACACTGGCAATCCTGTTTCTCACGCCGTTGCTGGTGTATCTGGGACTGGGAGCGTATGCCCTCTGGCAGACCGGATGGTTCGCCTGGACCTTCTGGATCATTCCCGGTTGCTGGCTGATCACCTGGATCGTCGCCACCGTCTGGCGGACCACTCCCCCCTCCGTCGAAGAGGATCTGCCGGAGCCGCGACATTTCACCCCGCGCGACGAACAGGCCATGGCGATCGTCCGCCAGTATCAGGAACAGGTGAACTCACTGGGGGTTGCCCAGTTGACCGACCCGATGTTCTATTTCGAACAGAGTCTGAAACTCTCCGGAGAGATTGCCCGACACTATCATCCGACGGCCACCGATCCGGTCGATTCTCTGGCTGTGACCGAAGTGCTGGCGGCGGCCCGACTGGCGCTGGACGACATGGAACGCTGGATGCTGGAGGCGGTTCCCGGCAGCCGGTTGGTCACGATCCGTCAGTGGAAGTGGCTGCAACATGCTCCCCGCTGGGTCAAGCGGGCGCAGGATGTCACCTGGCTGGCCAGTATCTTTGTGAATCCGGCAAACATCCTGAAGTATGCCACGTCAGCGGCGACACTGGGACCGGTCACGCAGGAGTTGCAAACCGAATTTCTGGCGGCGATCTATCTCCGTTTTATTCGTCAGACCGGATTCTATCTGGTGGAGATGAACAGCGGACGGCTGAAGGGGGGAGCCGACCTGTATCGCACCGCCTTCGGAACTCCCGAACAGCAGGCATTTTCTCCGGGAGCACTGAACCAGCCGCGACTCAAACCGGAGTCCGTCACGGTCGCTCTGATCGGTCAGGTGAAAGCCGGGAAATCGAGTCTGGTCAATGCCCTGATCGGACAGGAAGTCGCCAGGTCTGACGTGTTGCCGGAGACTCAGCACGTCAGCCGGTATCGACTCGTTCTCCCGGAAGAGGCCGGCGAACTGACGCTGCTCGACACGCCGGGCTACGCGGATGCCGGAGCGACTCGTGACCAGATCCAGGAAGTGAAACAGGCGGCCCGGGATGCGGATGTCCTGCTGCTGGTCATGGCCGCCAACAGTCCTGCCCGGTCCGCAGATCGGGCGGTCATGGATGAACTGCAGCGCTGGGACGCGGATCATCCGGAGTTTCGTCCAGCACCAGTGATCATCTGTCTGACCCATATCGATCTGCTGAGCCCGATGATGGAATGGAGTCCGCCGTATGACTGGAGAAATCCGACATCGAAAAAGGCCCGAAGTCTCCATGACGCCGTGGAGCATGTGAAGACTCTGTTTCAGGATGTCACCTCGGCCGTGGTTCCGGTCTGCACGGATGTGAAACGGGGAAGAGCCGCTCAGATCGTCGAAGAACTGGTGCCGGCGCTGCTGGAGGAATTGCCGGACGGAAAAACAGCGGCCCTGTTGAAGGCATACCATCGGAAGTTGAGTCAGGACCGACTCAAAACCGTGTTCCAGCAACTGCGAAAGACGGGAACGATGCTGCTTCAGAACTGGCTGGACGAGCGGTTGCCGCATTTCCTGCCCCCCGACCAGAAGGGCCGTCAGGATTCACGGTAAGTGACTGCCGGAATCAGCATGACATTGCATCAGAGAGTGCTGCTGAATTCCTCTTGCTGGAATTGCCGGACTTCGGTCAAGATGCCGCCGTGCGGAGGCAAAGCCGGTGAGGCACACTCACTCCGGCAAATTTTCCGTCTCCAGCTTGAGCAGATTTCCCCTCCGATCCCCACAATTTCCTGAGAGACCGTTAGAACCTCTCCAGTCCCTCCCTGAGAACCTCCGAATTTGCGACACACACTCACGCGTGTTGATGTATCGCAGACGATTCAGTCGATAGCTCGAACAGGACGTTGCCGGAGCGATTCGACTCTTCCCTTCCCTCTAGCTGCCGCTCCAGAATGAGTTGAGAGCAGGAGCCCTGCCATGTTGTCGATTCAAGGCCAACGTGTTTCATTGTGCGATTCACTCAGCCGTCGGTCCTTCCTCAAACTGGGCGGACTGACTCTCGGGGGACTCTCTCTCCCGCAGCTGCTGAAAGCGGAAAGCCAGCACCGGGTGAACGGTGACGGAAAGGGGATCATCATGATCTACCTTCCCGGCGGGCCGCCCCACCAGGATATGTGGGATATCAAGTCGCAGGCGCCGTCCGAAATCCGTGGAGAGTTCTCCGCGATTCAAACGACGGTCCCCGGCATCGAAATCTGTGAACACTTTCCCCGACTCGCGGCGATGGCCGACAAACTGACGTTTATCCGGTCGATCGTCGGGGCGACGGGGCAGCATCATGCCTTCCAGTGTCTGACCGGGAATGATGACCGGAATCAGCCCAGCGGTGGCTGGCCGTCACTGGGCAGTGTGGTTTCCCATCTCAAGGGCCCGAAAGATCCCGCACTGCCGCCATTTGTCGGACTGTCTCCCAAGACCGGGCATGTTCCCTGGGGAGATAACGGACAATCCGGATTCCTCGGACTGGCGAACGCTCCGTTCACACCGGCCGGAGACGGGAAAGAGAATCTGATCCTCAATGGAATCACACTGGATCGCCTGAATGATCGCCGTGCGGTCCTGGCGTCTTTCGATCGGTTGCGTTCGAGCATTGACCACACCGGCACCATGCAGGGAGTCGATGCGTTTCAGGAGCAGGCGTTTGGAATTCTGACATCGAGTCGACTGGCGGAAGCGCTCGATCTCGAACGGGAACCACTCGAAGTGCGGGAACGGTACGGGCGGGGAGAAGATCGACTACAGGATGACGGCAGTACCAGACTGCTGACGAATTTCCTGGTCGCCCGTCGATTGATTGAAGCCGGAGTCCGCTGCGTTTCCCTGTCATTCAGCCGCTGGGACTGGCATGACCACAACTTCGCGCAGGGACGCCGGGACTTTCCGATGCTGGATCAGGCGGTCAGCGCACTGGTCGAAGATCTGGACGTGCGGGGAATGCTGGGCGATGTGTCAGTGATCGTCTGGGGAGAATTCGGACGCAGTCCGAAAGTGAACAATGTTGCCGGGCGAGACCATTGGCCGCAGGTCTCCTGCGCACTGATGGCCGGTGGCGGAATGCGGCATGGGCAAGTGATCGGAGCCACCAATCGTCTGGGAGAATATGTCACCCAGCGTCCCGTTCATTTCCAGGAAGTGTTTGCCACGCTCTACAAGTCTCTGGGAATCGATGTCACCCGGACGACCTTTCCGGATCTGCAGGGGCGTCCTCGCTTCCTGATTGATCAGAACCGTTACCAGCCGATGCCGGAACTGATCTGAGACCGGTCCGATCTGTCTCTTTTACGACTCCTCGGGGTATCGTGACTTCGGGAAGGGGACGCAGAACTCGGCATCCCGCTTCCCGGTCAGTCACATTCCGATCCCTGCATGGCGCCGCTCACTTTCCGTTACCGGATGAACAGGCCAAAGTTCGGAGTCGAGATTCCGAAGCTCGATCCGTAACCGTAGTACGGAGCTCCTCCGTAGACCGGAACGATCGGGGAGTAAACCGGAACACCGTAGTTGCGATACACCGGTCGTGGAGCCGGGCGATAGACATTGTTCGAGTAATACCCTCGATTCCAGTTTCCACCGCGCGGTCCGTGATTGTGGTATCCGCCGTGGTTGTGGCCATAACCCCAGTTTCCGGCGCTGGCGGTGCCAGTCATTCCGAACAGAGCGATTCCCGTTGCGGCAGCCACTGTCATCATGAGCGTTTTCATCGTCGTTCTCCTGTCGTCTTGATTCGGCACTTGTCATGAGTGCGGGGATGACTTTGACGGAACAGGGAAAAGCAAATTGGCATCCCGTCACCGGCAAATTTTGCCTGTCAGGATTAAATGATCTTCAGCAAAGAGTTTACGATGAGTCGACGTTCTGCATGCCACGTCCCGAAGTGTCGTCACTTCAGCACCACTGGAGTCAATCTGGTGTCACATTCGGATCTTTTCCTGCACTCGCCGCTGGCGAACCGTGTGGGGCATGTCGTGCGGGGCATGTTGGAGTGAATTCCAAGAACCAGAGAAACCCGGCGGGATTTTTGGCAGATCTTTGCTCGTATTCCGACCATCAGGGTTTCAAGCGTGTTGGATCCCCCGGCAGGAACTGTGTGTCAGGGCCGATTCGGGGAAAATTTTCTATCCTGTGTGTGGCGCAGAACTTCCGGAAATGTTCTAGAATCCCCGGTTGCGGCAGCGGCCGCTGCTCCGCGGTGGAATCCAACTCGTCTCCCCTCGGATTCCGTTCGAGGAACATTGACTCCTGAAGGAACTGCGACACATGCTGACACAAGAGGGATGCCTGGCACGGCGACAACGTCTTTGGGATATCGTCCCGGATCACATCGAATGGCTGCTGATCGCTGATCCGCGGCACGTGCAGTATCTGAGCAATTTCTGGGTCCAGCCGCTCAGCTTCTCTGCTGGAGAACGAGCGCTGCTGCTGCTGGAGCGGGATGGAAACACCACTCTGATCGGGGACAACTTCACCATTCGTTCGGCTGTTCATACGCCTTATGTGAACAACACGATCATGGTCCCCTGGTATGACCATAAACATGCGGTCTCCAACCGGGATCATGCCCTCTTCAAAGGAGTCGGTGAAGCCCTGTCCGGTTTCGATGGACGCATGGGACTGCTGGAAGCGGAGTGGCTGCCGACCGCGGTCGCCGCACAGATCAACCCGACACAGTATGAATTCTCCGCTCAACAGGAACCGGGAGCGAGCCCATTCGTGGATCTCGGGTCGATTCTGCGAATGCTGCGTCGCCGGAAAGATCCGGATGAAATCGCGCTGCTCCGGCAATGCATGGTCGCCGGAAACGCCGGTCAGGCCCGACTGCTGGAAATCATTGAAGAAGGAATCACGGAGTTCGCCATTTACCGTGAGGTCCAGAAAGCGGCACTCGAAGCAGCCGGACGTCCGGCAATCGTCTACGGGGACTTCCGCGCCTGCTATGCCGCAGAACCGAAGAAAGGAGGCCTGCCTCCCGACGAAGGTCGGGCACTGCGCAAGGGAGACCTGTTCATCCTCGACTATTCCGTCGCCCTGGACGGTTATCGCAGCGACTTCACCAACACCGTCTCGGTCGGCAAGCCGTCGACGGAAGTGGAAGAATTGTTTGCACTCTGCCAGGCTGCAATGAAGGGAGGAGAATCCAAACTCCGCCCCGGAGTCAGTGCCACCGAAGTGTATCATGCCGTCGCGAAGCCGTTCGTGGACGCCGGAAAACCAGAAGTCTTTCCGCATCATGCCGGACACGGCATCGGACTAGGACATCCGGAATCTCCGATTCTCGTTCCGTTGAGTTCCGATATCCTCGAATCCGGCAACGTCATCACTCTGGAGCCCGGCGCGTACGTGACCGGTGTCGGTGGCATGCGGATCGAACACAACTATCTGGTTACTCCCGAAGGATTCGAGCGGCTGAGCAAGCACGAAATTCGACTTCAGTAGAGGAGGGGAGGGGAGAAAAGGACCAAATCAGAAGGACCAAGAACCAAAGGGGATTGAACGCTCCCTTCATGTTCCCCGTTTGGTTCTTGGTTCTTGAAATTTGGTCCTTTAAATTTCACCTGGTCCTTCCTCCTCAATCATTCTCTCACCAACTCTCCCCGAGATGCCGTTCCCCAGTGTCAACCGATTCATTGAATTCGGAACTCCGCGATGAACTGCGACGGTTGTCAGAACAGGGACTGTTGCGCAGCCGTCGGGAAGTCATTCCGCTCCCCGGCGGACAATGTCGTCTGAACGGGCAGACATTGTGGAACTTTGCTTCCAACGATTACCTGGGACTGGCGGATGATCCTCGACTGAAACAGGCCGCGATTGACGCCATTCAGGTATCAGGAATCGGGGCCCGCGCCAGTCCGCTGGTGACGGGCAGAACAGACTGGCACGCCCGTCTCGAATCTGCGATTTCCCGCTTCAAACAGACCGAATCGGCCATTCTGTTTCCGACCGGCTTTGCCGCGAATCTCGGGACGATCGGAGCACTCGCCGGTCCGGATGACATTGTGATCTGTGATCGCCTGAATCATGCCAGTCTGATTGACGGCATCCGACAGACACGTGCCCGCCTGCGTGTGATTCCACACGGCGACGTGACTGCCTGCCGGCAACAGTTACAGCAGGCGACGGGCACACGGCGGCGCCTGATTGTGACAGACTCGGTCTTCAGCATGGATGGAGATCATGCCCCGTTACGGGAACTGCATGACTGTGCGGAGGAGTTTGACGCGATCCTGATCGTGGATGACGCTCACGCCACCGGGGTCTTTGGAGATCGGGGAACCGGATTGCTGGAAGTGGCCGGAATTTCAGCATCGCAGCGCGTCATTTCGATCGGCACGTTGAGCAAGGCCATTGGACTTCAGGGAGGATTCGTCGCGGGCAGCTCGGTGCTGATCAACTGGCTCTGGAACTCTGCGCGAACGCAGGTCTACTCCACGGCACTCAGTATTCCGGTCTGTGCGGCGGCGGTGACAGCCTTCGAACTCATCACCGCCGAACCGGAACGGCGTCACTGGCTGAGAGAGACTTCCTCACAAGTGATCGCAGGCCTCAGACAATCGGGGTGGCATGTTCCCGATCCGGCGCGCGGCCCCATTCTGCCAGTGCTGGTCGGTGATGCGGCACTGACCATGCAACTGGCTTCTGCACTGGAAGAGCGTGGAATTCTGGTCGCCGCGATCCGTCCGCCGACGGTTCCCGCCGGCACGGCCCGCCTGCGTGTCTCGCTCTGTGTGTCGCACGGCCAGGAGGGAATCGCCGCACTGCTGGACGCCTTCCAGGCCGTTCGAGCGACACAGCAATGAGAGGGAGCGTCGTCTCTATTGAACCACTGTCACGGCAGGCGGCTTCCATGTTCCGTCGATGATGGACGGCGGAGTTTCCTTCGGCCAGTAGAGTCGCATCATCAGGAGGAATTTCCCTCGCGGCGCCGGCAGCCAGTTGGGCTCTTTTTCTTTTCCCGGAGAATCCGCCTGAATCAAGATGTCGAGCGAACCATCAGGATTGTACTTCAACCGGTCGCGGGGGCTGACGGTGTACTTGTTCAACGGATTGTCGACGAAGAAGTATTCTCCGTTGTACATGGTGAGTGACCAGAAGCCGTTGGCGGGCGGAGTCTCTCCTTTGGCGAAATGGATGACATAGTTTTTCGCTCCGCTGTAAGGCTGACCATGGCTGTCCACTTCCGAGGTGGGGTACACAGCATCCTGGGGACGATTGGCTCCCAGCCCGATCGCGGTGATCAGGGCGCGCTGCAGATAATCCGTGCCGTACAGCCCGGTCTTCGTCGTGAAAATCCAGCCGTTGTCATCGGTTCCTGCATCCTGAAAATGCCCCATGATCCGCTTTTGTGCCGTTTCAGGGAGACTTGCCGCCACAGCAGAAGGAAGTTTCCTCGCATCGAACTCCTGACCGGGGACAATTCCAATTTTCGCCATTCGCTCAACAATCGCAGTGTCTTCTGGTGCAGGAGGATTCTCCTTCAGCAACTTCGCCAGCAGCGTGAAGTACGTCACAGCATCCATCTGGTGAACCTGTTCACGAACGGGAGTTTTCATGTCCACCTGTGGGTTCACCTGACCGGGCGGCGCCGTATAGGCTCCCCCATGGGAACTCAGTGGAACCAGCTGATACTTGTCCATGACCGCATGGCAGACCGCATAATCTTCGGGTGTGCCGCTGCAATAGGTTCGCCCCAGAATCCAGACCAGATTGGTAGGAGACTTCAGTTCCTGCATGCCTTCTGGAAGTTTCCCCTGCCAGTTCGGTCCGGTGATGACATAAGTCTGGGCACCCGTCCCGGTTGTCCGCTTGCCGGGAACGGCGAACACATCGGTCCAGCCGCTCAGCATCGGCATGAGAAAATAGCGATCCTCTTCATCCGGCAGACTGAGAACATACGGTTCCTGAGCGAGATCCAGCCAGGCTGTCGAATACAACGTATCAGCATTCGGAGCGGTGACGTCCCGAAACGAAGCGTCAGGATACTTCCGCATCAGCAGGAACTGGCCCATCGGGGCATGTGTTCCCTCGGGGGTGGCAACATTGGTCATCACCCGGCGAGTGATTTCCATGGTGACCAGCGGGTAACCATAGATGTACGCATCCCCCCCAATCGTGGCCAATTCATCTGGAGAGCGTTTCTCCTCGCCATCGGCTGTGGAGAATCCCCAAAACAGGGCCCCAATTGCGAGCAGCGTTGCGGCGGTCGGCATCGCATGCGTCTTCATCGTCTTGTTTCCTTGGCAAGATCTCTCTTGAAGTCATCAACAAAACCGGGTGGATTCTATCGTTGTAAAAGAGAACAGTCACGAAGATTCGCCGGCGGAAATTTGTTCCTGTGGCTTTGATCCCGGATAGTGACCGGCGGCCAGCGCGACTCCGGGCGACCGGTTGAGTTCGCGGTGGATTCACCGGATGCAGAAATTACCGCAAGCCTACTTCCACAACTGAGTTGTGATTAAACAGGAATGTCTGTGAATGCCTTTGGTCTCGGCAAAGCGCTGTCCGGTCGGAATCAGTCCCCTCAGCGGAGAGTCGTTCATCCGGCCTGGTGGTCGGGACGTGAGACCAACTCGCCATCAAGCCCGCTCAGCCTTTCTGCTCGCGACTGGAAGATGCAATAGCTATACTGGACAGGTCCCCTCGGAATCTCCTGACGTGGGACTTCGTTCCGGAAAGTTCCGGGCTTCTCTTTGACAGACACAGACAGCGTCACCGGACCCCTCTCGGGGACGATTGAGGAACAAGTTGCGATGAAAGTGCTGGTGGTCGGATCGGGTGGACGAGAACACGTTCTTGCCTGGAAGCTGAAACAGTCCCCGAAAGTGACACAGGTTTTCTGCGCTCCCGGGAATGCCGGAATCGGCCTGGACGCGGTCAATCTCGATATCAATGCGACCGACGGCGAACGGCTGGTTCAGTTCGCGAAGAACGAAAAAATCGACCTGACCATCATTGGCCCGGAAGCTCCGCTGGTTGCGGGAGTGGCCGATCTGTTCAAGAAAGCCGGATTGCGAGTCTTCGGTCCCAGCAAGGCAGCAGCCAATCTTGAAGGCAGCAAAGCCTATTGCAAAGACATCATCCGCCAGGCCAGTATTCCGACGGCCGACTATCGGGTCTTCAAAGATGCGGAAGCGGCGATTCAATTCATTCAGGAGCGAGAAGAAACCTCGCTGGTTGTGAAAGCGGATGGCCTGGCCGCCGGCAAGGGAGTGACCGTCTGTGAAACGAAGGCCGAAGCCATCGCCGCTGTGAACCTGATGATGAAGGACCAGGTGTTCGGCGAGGCCGGTCGAACCGTGGTCATCGAAGAAAAGCTGGTGGGGCAGGAAGTCAGTATTCTCGCGCTGGTTGACGGGAAGACCATTATTCCTCTGGAAGCCGCACAGGATCACAAAGCCGCCCATGACGGAGACACCGGCCCCAACACCGGGGGAATGGGGGCCTATAGTCCGGCACCGTTCGCCACTCCGGAACTGATGGATCTCGTGATCGAAAAGATCCTGATTCCGACCGTTCACACGATGCGGAAAACCGGCACGGAATTCAAAGGAGTGCTGTACGCCGGACTGATGCTGACTGCTCAGGGACCCAAAGTTCTGGAATACAACGTCCGACTGGGAGACCCGGAAGCTCAGGCGATTCTGATGCGCCTGAAAACGGACTTGTTCGACGTGCTCTGCGCGGCGGCCGATGGCCAGCTCAAGAGTCTTCCGGAACTGGAATGGGATGAGCGCCCCGCCGTCTGTGTCGTCATGGCCTCTGAAGGATATCCCGGCACCATCTCGACCGGTCACCCGATTCGAGGACTCGCTCAGGCAGACGCCCTCGAAAACGTGAAAGTGTTTCACGCAGGAACTGCCGCCCAGAAAGGGCAGGTCGTCAATACCGGTGGACGAGTCCTCGGAGTCACCGCCCTGGGTGAGGATCTGTCGGACGCCAAGCGGCGCGCCTATGAAGCGGTTCGCTGCATTCGATGGAAAGGGGCCTGGTGCCGGAAAGACATTTCGGACAAGGCTCGTTCCTCTCAGCAGTAAGACGAGCGGGACCCTGAAGTCTTCGTTGTTCTCTGAGCGTGCGTCATCGAACGATTCCCTCTTCATTCGATGACGCACGGTTTTTTGAAGAGCCATGACGACAGGATCATCACCGGACAGGGGGCCGTCAGGCCTGAGCCCCGACCGGTTGAAATCGGCGCACAATTTCTCGCGCACTGCGCAGTCCGTCGACCGCAGCACTGACGATTCCGCCTGCATAGCCTGCTCCTTCGCCGACGGGATAAAACCCCGCGATTCCGGGAGCTTCTCGTGTGATCCGGTCGCGTTCCATGCGGAGTGGAGCACTCCCTCTCATTTCCGGGCCGAGCAGCATCGCCTCTTTCAGAAATTTGCCGCGCCATTTGCTGTCCATGATCGGCAGTCCCTCTCGAATGGCACGACTGATCGAGACCGGGAGAACTTCTCTCAGGTCGGCGCTGATCGTTCCCCGTTCATACGAACTGGAATAACCGCGGTCCCCCAGCAAAGACCGTTCATCGAGAAAATCCCGGACGCGCTGTATCGGGGCCAGGTACTCTCCGTCACCAATCGCGAAGGCCAGTTTCTCGAAGTGACGCTGAATCTCCATGCCCGCCAGGGGATGATCACTCCCGAATTCTTCCGGGTCGAGCGTGACCATCAGTCCGGAGTTGGCGAACGGAGTGTCATGGCGGGAATTACTCATCCCGTTTGTGCAGAACTGTCCCCCTTCAGAGACACTGGGGATGACATACCCGCCGGCGCACATGCAGAACGAATACAGATCCCGATCCCCTTTGGCGATGAGAGAGTAGTCTGCCGCTCCGAGTAACTGGCGGTACTCAGGCTTGCCATACTTCCACTTGTCGACATTCTCCTGCGGTTGTTCGATCCGCAGTCCGAGCTGGAACGCCTTCTGGACCATCGGCAATCCGGCCGCGTGCAGCATGCTGTAGGTTTCACGGGCGCTGTGGCCCGTTGCCAGAATCAGATGTTTTGTCGGGATGGGCCCGAGCGACGTGCCAATTCCGACGAGCGTTCCATCCCGGATGTCGAGACTTTCGAGTCGGCATTGAAAGCGATATTCCCCCCCCAGACTTTCGATTCGTCGCCGAAAATTCCGGCAGATCATCGGCAGTTTGTTGCTCCCGAGATGGGGCCGGTGATCAAAGAGAATTGTTTCAGGGCCACCGCAGTCGATGAACGCCTTCATGGTCCAGTGAACGTCCGGCCCGGTCATGCGGCAGGTCAACTTGCCGTCCGAAAAGCAACCGGCTCCCCCCTCGCCAAAGAGATAATTATTCTCCTCGTCATGCGGCGCCTGCTCCCGGTCGAATGCCCGAATCACCGGGACACGTTCTTTGACGGGAAATCCTCGTTCGATGACCAACGGACGATAGCCCCGCACGGCGAGATAGTAGGCGGCGAGCAATCCGGCAGGACCGGCTCCGACGACGACGGGACGCTCCGACATGGCATCCGGACCGGAGGTTGGGTCGTCGAATTCATCGGGAACGAACGATTCAACTTCCTTTTTTCGCGTCAGTCTTTTGAGGAGAGACGGATCATCCGGGAGATCGACAACGATGGTGTAGACGAATCGCAGGTCCTGTTTCGAGCGGGCGTCCAGGCTCTTGCGCAGGATTCTCCACGCTCCCAGGTCATTCGTCCGAACTCCAATTCTCTGACTGATTTGGCGTGGGAGTTCCAGTTCATCCGCCTCGACGGGGAGCCGGAGATTGGTCAATCGAAGTTGCATGAAACACACTGGTCTGGACTGGTCGAATCGGGCCGGACTGGCTGCCTGAACGGGTGCTGCGGCGGTCTCCAGTGGGAGTCAGATCGAATCGCTCGGGAACTTTTGAATCGGGTATCCAATCCCAAGCGAACGAATTTCGCAGGGATGGGATCACGGGAAAATCTTTGGATGAACCTTGACAGAAAGGGAAGAAACTGCCGAATCCCCCTTTGCCAAGTGACTTTTTGTCTGGTAAACTCCCGCGAATTGTCTGAACGACGCGCAAGAGGACATGCCCTCCCGGTTGGTTCAGACGGAGCTTCCAGCAAGTCAGGTTAGAGAGCAATGGAATCGAAATTGTACGTCGGCAACTTAGCCTATTCAACAACAGAAGACGATCTGCGGGATCTGTTCAGCCAGGCTGGGGATGTCCGGAGTGTGGCCCTGATCAAGGACCGCGAAACAGGACGATCAAAGGGGTTCGCATTCGTTGAAATGGAATCCAATGATGGCGCTCAGAAAGCCATCGATCAGTTTCATGGCCAGCAGTTCCAGGCTCGGACGCTGACCGTGAACGTGGCCCGCCCTCGTGAGGAACGTCCTCGCGGCAGCTTCGGTGGCGGTGGAGGAGGCGGTGGACGGGGTGGTCGTGATGGCGGTCGCGGTGGACGTGACGGCGGACGACCAGGACGCGATTGGTAATCCACTCGCACTTCCCAAGAATCCGCACGAAGATTCGATAAGCCCACCAGCGGCTCTGGTCGCCGTGTAGGTCGATGGAATGGATCAAGTCTCTCACGCGTACTTGCTTGACTGGAAGCCCAAATCGGTAATTGAACGGAAGTCTGAAACAGGTTCACCCCATAAATTGCCGGTCCTGTGACCGGAATGACCGTGAGGATCCACGGTCGAAATTTGTTGGACACCTGGTCTGACCTTCGGATATTTAGAGCTCATCGCCAGAGGATTGACGTTGTCAAAACGTCGATCCTTTTTTTATTTGTAATTCCGACACCTGAGTCGAATTCCTGCAACGAAAATCATGCCCAGCTTCTGCGTAACCGATACAACTGGAACAAGGCCTCCAGTTTGTCAATTTTGACAAACGACAGGTCGCCAGATCTGCCCTGCCCGCTGGGCTCCGTTTTCCCTCAAAGAGAGAATAAGACTCTCTGACGGAGCCTCCAGCAGGAAACGGGGTGGAGTTCCAGGAGTTCTCTGTGGTCGAAGCGCGATACGTCCCGTCTCCATCTCCTCAAACAGCCGACCTCGATCTGTTTGACCCGTTCTGGCAACAGAACCTGATGGAAGCCCGACAACTTCAGGCGGATGGCGACTATCAGGCCGCCCTGATCGCGATGGAGCAACTGGTTCGTGAAGCCCCGACCGTCACCGAACACTGGGTGGCGATTGCCGAGCTGCTTCTCGAAATGAAAGAAGTCACCGCCGCACTCGATTGCCTGCGGCAGGCACTGCTCCTGGACAGCAATGACGTCAATGCCCGCGTCGTCCTCGGCAACATTCAACTGCAGTTGAATAACCCGGCCGGTGCCGAAGGTCACTATCGCTTTGCACTGAAAATTCAACCAGACCATGTGGTCGCCCTGAGTCAGCTCGCCGCACTGCTGCGGGCGCGCGGGGACCATACCAATGCTCTGACGCTCTCCGCGGAAGCCAGTCGTCTCGCTCCCCTCTCTCCACAACTGGGACTTCAATATGCCAACTCGCTGTTCGAAGCCGGTCAGCTGGAAGCCGCCCGGGACAAGTACCTCGAGCTGCTTCCCCGCCACCCGAACCCCGCCAAAATTCTCTACAATTTTCTTGAGACGACATCGCCACGGCAGATCGACCGGACCACGCTGAACGAACTGGTCGACGCCGTTGCCGACAAGACGACCACTCCGGTCGACACCGCGTATCTGCATTTTGCCCAGGGAAAAATTGCAGACAGCTTTGAAGAACATCGCCAGGCGTTTCAGCATTTCCAGAGTGCCAATGCACTGGTCCCGGTCCAGTTTGACGCGGAAGCCCATCACCAGTGGACGTCGGAAACCATTCAACTCTGGACCCGGGAATTTGTCTCCGCCCGATCCAACTGGGGAACCGACAGTTCCGCACCAATCTTCATCGTCGGGATGCCCCGGTCCGGAACGACCCTGATCGAACAGATTCTCGCGTCGCACTCTCAAGTCCAGGGACTCGGGGAGCGAACGGAAATCTGGGAGCAGATCCTGTCACTCGGGAATGCGCTCGGTTGCGAAGGGGACACACTGACGACTGCCGGTCGCATGACTCAGGCGGACCTGCATGAATTTGTTCAAGGCTATCTGGCGATTCCCGGGCGGAATGACCGTCCGTACTTCACCGACAAGATGCCCACAAACTTCCTGCACCTCGGCTGGATTGCCAGCTGTTTCCCCGAAGCGAAAATTCTGTATTGCCAGCGGGATCTGCGGGATGTCTGCCTGAGCTGCTACTTCCAGCACTTCACCAGACGCCTGTCATTTGCCTATGACCTGGAATCGCTGGCCAGTTACGCCCGCGACTCCGTCCGCCTGATGAATCACTGGCGGTCCGTACTTCCCGGCCGCATCATTGACGTCAGTTACGAGAAACTGGTTTCGCATCCGGAACAGGAAATCCGCACGCTGCTCACAGCCTGCGACCTTCCGGAAGAAGCCGCCTGTTTTCAGCCGCACCAGCAACGACGGGCAGTCTCCACAGCCAGTGCCCGACAGGTCCAGCAACCGATCTACAAGAGTTCGCTGGGCCGGTGGGAAGCGTATCGGGAGTTTATTCAGCCGCTGCTCAACCTGGAAAACACCGGGCGGTAAGAAACGTCGACTCGTCGCTTCCGCCCGACATCTTCACGTCAACGTCAACGGGCGTCCTTCACAACGGGATTCACGAGGGTGCCGATCCCGGTGATCTCGATGGAGACCCGGTCTCCCTGTTCCAGAGTGAAGTCATTCTCCGGGACCAGCCCGGTCCCGGTCAGCAGAAAAGCTCCATTCGGGAAGTCATCTTCCCGGCCGAGCCAGTCGGCCAGATCCGTCAGTGTCCGGTGCAATTGCGCCAGACTCGTGGTCCCGCGGTACATCTGCTTTCCGGTCCGCTCGATCGTGAGCGTGATTTTGGTCTCTTCGAGAGACAGTGTTCCCTCGGCCAGCAGCACGCAAGGGCCGAGAGCACAACACTGCCGATAGACTTTTGCCTGTGGAAGATACAAAGGATTTTCCCCTTCGATATCCCGGGCAGACATGTCATTCCCGATGGTGTAGCCGACGATCTGCAGCTGGGGATTCAGCACCAGCGTGAATTCCGGTTCCGGCACTGACCATGTGCTGTCGAAACGGACTCGAACCGGTTCTCCGGGATGCGCGATCCGATTGGGAGTCGCCTTGAAGAACAGTTCCGGGCGGTCGGCATTGTAGACCTTGTCGTAGTGGGAAGCGGCCGACTCCGACTCTTCCATCCGGGCGATCTGACTGCGTTTGTAGGTCACTCCGGCAGCCCAGGTTTCCTGCTGATCGACCGGCGCCAGAAATGTCACCGCGTCCAGTGGAACTTCTGTCGCCTGCGGCAGCAGTTGAAGAACAGTTCCTTTCGGGTCATTCGAATTCAGAATGTCCGCGAGAGTTGAGAAACCAGAGGATGCCCCCAACGGCAGAATCCGTGCGACAGACTCTTCAATGACAGCAACGGCCTGCGGGTGAGTCGCGGTCCGAATTTTCGCCAGTTTCACGATCCTGCCCTTTCAAATGGTGATCAAAAATTGAGAGATCTCAGTTCACGGTCAACGACGACAGGACTGAAGCGCGTCAAGCGTCCGCTGCATATCTGTCGGAATTGGAGCTTCAAAACTCATCAGGGCCTCCGTCACCGGATGTCGCAACTGCAGGCGGAACGCATGCAGTGCCTGACGTTGAATCAGTGGAACTTCATCGGGAGTCGCGGGTGTTCCAGTCAGTTCCGACAGCAGCAGGCGATCGTGTCCGGCATAGAGACGATCGGCAACGATCGGACGTTTCAGATACTGCATATGCACGCGGAGCTGGTGAGTTCGTCCGGTCTCCGGCAGGAGCTGAACTTCCGTGAATCCACGAAAACGGTTCAGCACCCGAAACAGGGTGACCGCTTCCCGCGATTTCTCTTCCGGGCTGCAGACGATCATCTTCTCGTGGGCCTTGGGGTGAACTTTGAGATGCGTGCGGATGTAGTCCGACTCCCGGTCCAGTTCTCCCCGAACGATGGCCCGATATTCTTTTTTGACCGTGCGCTGTTCGAACTGCCGGGTCAACCGGTTGTGGACCTGATTGTCTTTCGCGATGACAATGACTCCGGTCGTATCCCGGTCGAGACGGTGGACAATCCCGGGACGCAGCTGTCCGGCGACGTCGCTCAGTTTGTCGAAGTGGAACTGCACGGCTGCGGCGAGTGTTCCGGTATAGTTCGCTTTCCCCGGATGAGTCACCATATTGGCCTGTTTATTGATCACGGCCAGGGCGTCATCCTCATAAAGCACTTCGAGCGGAAGATCTTCCGCTGCGATGCCGCTGTCCGGTTCCTGTGGAAGTGTCACGGAGATGCGGTCGTTGACCCGCAGTCGCCGGCTGGCTTTGACGACCAGTCCGTTCACGAGGACGGTCTGCTGTTCGATTGCTTTCTGAAAGAGTGCCCGACTGTGATTCGGGAAAATCCGGCTGAGGTAATGATCGACTCGCCACCCGTGTCCCCGGGCTTCGACAGTGAGCGATTGCGCCTCGGAGGAGAGTTCGTCGTTCATGGATCATTCAGAATGGAACAGGCCTGCTTGTCGCAGAAGCGGAATTCCAAATGATTTCCAGATTGTGGAAGAAAAGCAACTGTGAGCCGCGCAGCCCCGTTCTGGCCATGCACTCAGGGTGCGGGGAGGGGGATCGAAAACGACCGGACTGCGGGAAGCAGAAGGACGCCAGCAGTTCGAATTACTGGAAGGAATAGCGGGGATTTCGGCGATCGAAATCGGCCGCGGTCATTCCGAGATTCGTTTTGACGTTCACGTACGTGTACTCTTCGAGCAACTGGGCCGGCAGGCCCGCCTGGGCTGGAAAACCATAGTTCTCGATTCGAATCGGCAGTCGGGACTGCTTTTCGATAAACAGACGGGTCATGTGATAGAGAAACTGCTTACGTGGTCGGGGATGAGACACCTCGATCACTTCGCAATCGGCATTTCCCATTTTCGCGTTGGGATAATACTTCACGTCGGTCTCACCGAATTTGGATTCGACCTGCCATTGTGTGATGGCCATTTCCAGAAGACGCCGCATTCCCAGATCGGTAATGACATGCCGATTTTCGGCCATGACCTGCGGGCTGTCGATCGCCAGCGGAACCGTTCCGACGAGAGATGAGAGTCCAGTTGCTTCCCGGGCGAGCAGCTGATTGCCGTTGGCGCCGTTGACGAACAGGATTTCCCGACCGGCATTGGGTTCTTCGTAACGCAGATACACGCTGAAGGGTTCTTCCTTCAGCCGGAGTGAGATGCGCTGGGTCAGCAGGCGACCGTTGACGAATTCCTGTTTGATCAGTGTCGCTTCGTAATCCGCGATTTTGAGGAGCGTCTGATAGGACTGTTCCGCGAGACGGATGGCCGGGATCAGCGGATGTTCTGCAGGCTGTTGACCCGCCTCGTCCGGATTCTGGCCGAATGAGACCACAGGGGCGAGCAGAAATCCGGCGACGACCAGCGCAAAACGCCAACAGGTTCGTCGGTTCATGATTTCGACTCCTTCCACTCAACACGTCGGTGAACTCCGACAGCACGTGAACATTCAGATGGCGATGGAAATTGCGATGGAACAGGGGACGTCCGGTCGACGCAGCGGAACGATTTTCGTTGCACCGGGCAGAGACGAGGGGTTCCATCTCGACTGTTGAGAGAAATCCCGTAACGAAGATGCCCCTCCTGACGTGTGCCTATTTTAAGCACGGAACCGGGGGGGGCAGCAATATCAGAATTCGCCGTGGCGGCCTGATGGAAATTCAGCGATGGCCGTGCAATCGGGAATCTTCATGTGTTCCGCTCCAGATGGGAGGAAACAGGGCGCCGGCGGGAAGAATCCGGCGGCCAAACAGACCCGACTCTTCTTTTCCACCATCCCGTTGAATCACCAGAGACCCCTTGGCCTGTGGAGGAGCGGTGTCGTCGGTCCAGGCCCGGCAGATAATCGATTGACTGCCGTAGACGACTCGATACAGACCACTGCTCACGTTTTTCAGCTGGAATTTTCCGGCTTCGTCCGGTGAGCCTTTCCAGATCAGCTTTTGTCCCTGCCAGATCGAGACGGTGGCCCCGTCGGCGAGATGTTCACCAGCGTCACGGAGTTGCCCTTCCAGGATTCCGCCGCGTCCCAGCAGCAGGTCGATCACCGTCGGCTTTTCCACTTTTTGATGTCGTGGGGGAACGGGATCCGCGGCCAGAAGCGCAAACGGAAAGATGACGGTGGCGATGGAACAGGCCACGAGCAGCAAGGATGCTGGAATTGTCATCTCATAATCCTTCCGTGAAAACGTCCCGTCATCCAATCCTTTTGATCAACATTCGTTCCGCCAGTTCCGGCAGGCAGAGTCGATCAGGGTGACGGGCGGAGTTGAAAATTTTTCAGGTGGGTGACCAGTTCTGTTTTGAGGTCAGGAAACTGATGTTTCAACTGTTCACTCAATCGGCAGGCAGGGGCACCGGACTGTGACTCGATCAAGGATTCTCGAAAAAGTTTCTGCGCATTTTCCGGCCCATGGAACAGAAAGTGAGTCCACGCCCAGCTTTCCCGGTAGTTGTCACCGGTGAATTCCACCATACGCTGGATCTTTTCGAGCCGTTCCAGATCCGGTTCCCAGCCGTCATCGATCAACCGCGCCAATTCTGTCAGATAGCGGTTTCCGGCAATTCGCTCCGCGGCGGGGATCTCGAAGTACTCGGCGAGTCCTTCATCCAGCCAGAGTGGAATGGAACGCAATCGGGAGTGCAGGAACGCATGCGTGCATTCATGACGCAGATCTTCCAGCGTTCCTTCATGGCAATACAGAACGACACGACCGGCGTTTCCTTCATCCAGAAACAAGGCGTTCCGGTCGGTCAGCTCGGGGAATTTCTGTGAAACGAACTCGGTGTACGACTGCCGGGTCGCGAACATGCTCACTTCCACACGGCGTTTTTTTCCTGTGGGAAAGATCTGCAGCTGTCGTTCCAGTTCTGTTTCCAGCGAGGCCATCTCGAACATCAGCCGTTCGACGACCGCCAGATCAACCGGCCCTTCTCCCCGCAGAAAGTAAACGCTCTCCCCACTCCGCCCGGCATGTCCCTGCGCGGTCTGCCAGTAGAGCCATCCTCCGGTCACCACGATGACGGATGTCACCAGCGTGGCGAGGACTCGAACGGGGGAAGCCGCAAATGAAGACATGCGAGATGATGTCGAAAGGACGGGAGCGGCAGAATCTGCCGTTGGGGGTGGGAGTCTTACCCGGTTTCAGCAAATCAGGTCAATGTTGTTTTTGCGGACCATGCGATGCACTCGACTTTCCGGGAGTGGACGCCCGTGCGAACTTGAGCCTTTTTGAAAGTTATTGACTCATTTTTTCCGGCAGGCCTATACTCCCGCCGTTCATCATGGCCAGACTGCGCCGTTTCCACGGTTCCGTCGCTGAGTTCGCCGCAGTGCAACACCGCAGTAACACCGCAGTGCAACTCACGGGCATGGTGAGCAGCATTTCCTCCCCGGGACCGGACTTTCGGTCACAGGGATAACCAACCGAGATCCAACTTCCCCTTCCCTCCGCGAACGGATTCCGCGTGTCGCTGTATCGACCGCTTAGCGCAGGATGCCTGCTGGTCGTGCTGGTCGCCCTTCTGGGTGCGACTCGCTCAGTCTGCGCGCAGGGAACGGTCGTTCCAGGTCACAGTCTGATCGATGGAAGTGGTGGTCTTCCTCATCTGCCACTCTCCATGAAAGGGGATTTCTCGACCCGGTTTCAGGACGGGGGAGAATCTGTTCTGGTGCTCCGCGGAAACTGTGAAATCATTCTGGGTGACCGGCGTTACACCGCTCCCCTGATGGTGCTCTGGGAACAACTGAACGCGAATGGAGAACGGGCCCAGATCCAGGCCTATCTCGAGTCGACGTCAGAGTCGTCCGTCATTCAGCGGACCTCTGCAGGGCAGCAGACTCATCCGTATCTGTTGACGGACGTCACCACCACCGGTCCGATTCAACTGCAAGGCCGCCCCCCCGTCGAATCCCCGCAATCGAAAGAGGATCCCGCCTATCAACGGGCCCGGCAGCGGAGACGGGAAGATCAGGCATCGATTCAACCGGTTCAATACAATTTCGAATCGCCCCCGCCGGGAGGAATGATTCTTCAGGCTCCGGCCTTCGGAGATCCGTATCGGGTCCGGCAGCATGTCACCATCAGTCCCCGCTTTCTGGGTGGCAAGCTGGAATTGAACGGGGGAATCGTGGAAGGATCGATTCCACAGGAATACGTTTTCACGCTCACCGGCGGAGTGAACATTGTCGTCGACAATATCCCCCTGACGATGGGAGGACAGACGGTCCTGTCACGCATCGACCTGACCGCGGACCGGGCCGTGATCTGGACCGATGCCGACCGCATCGACGGACTCGGCGGGTTTGACGTCGACTCCCAGTCGCCGTTTCAGGTGTACCTGGAAGGGAACATCGTCGTCCGGCAAGGGAACAATGACGTCCGCGCGTCACATGCGTTTTACGATATCAACCGGAAACGGGGTCTCGCCCTGAATGCGGAGCTGCGAACCTTCCTGCCGGACCTGGAAGGAACATTGCGACTGCGAGCGGCAGAAGTCCGGCAGCTTTCCGAAAACAAGTACCATGCCCGCGATGCGTTCTTCACCACCAGCGAGTTCGGGAAGCCGAAGTACCGGATCGAGGCCAGTGACGTCTTTCTGGAAGAAGAGTATTTCGGATTTCCCGGTCGGGTGAATTCCGTCACCGGACAACCGGAAGGGGGCACTTATGTGGCCACCAGTCTGAATAACACCATCTATGTCGGCGATGCGCCGATTTTCATGTCTCCCTACCTGTCCGGGTATGCGGAAGACCCGCACATTCCCATCCGACGGTTTGACGTCGGTTACTCGGGGATGTTCGGCTTCGAAGTCGAAACCGTCTGGAACCTCGAAACGCTGCTCGGGTTGAATCTGCAACCGGGAGTGGATCTCGAACTGCAGGCCGATTACCTGTCGAAACGGGGACCGGGAGGAGGCATCCGGACCCTGTTCGACACCGACACAAATCTCTTCGGAGCCCCGATTCATCAGGAAGGGTGGGCCCAGGCGTATTACATCAATGACGGCGGGAAGGATAACCTCGGGCTCGGGCGACGCGATCTGCCGGTGTACAACGACAACCGGGGACGAATCGTCGTGCGGGACCGAATCACCCTGAACGACGACACCTGGCTGCAGGCGGAAGTCGGCCACGTCTTCAACAACGACCGCAACTTTCTCGAGCAGTACTACGAGTCGGACTGGGACAACGGGAAAGATCTCGAGAATCTGCTCTTCCTGAACCATCAGGTCGACAATTTCACCGCCAGCCTGATGGGCACGGTCCGTTCCGACAATTTCAACGATCAGACCAACTGGCTTCCCAAAGCGGACATGACGATTCTGGGGAAACAGGTGTTCGGAAGCCCTGTCATCTGGAGTTCTCATTCGTCGATCGGATATGGACAACTGCGTGCCGCGGACGCTCCGCCGGATCCGCTGATGGACCCGTTCCAGTCGCTCCCCTACTTCGCGAATGTGGAAGGACTGGTCACGATGACCCGGCATGAATTGAACATGCCGTTTGATGTCGGGCCGGTGCATGTCGTTCCCTATGTCCTCGGCGAACTGGCCTACTGGGAAGAAGATCTCACCGGCAGCAGTCTGAGCAGGGCGTATGGAACCGCCGGGATCAAGGCCAGCATTCAGTTCTCCAAGTACATGCCGGAAGTCCGGAGTTCCATCCTCGGGCTGAACGGGCTCGCCCACAAAGTGGTGTTCGATGCGGATTACTACTACGCACAATCGTCTGAAGACCTGAACCAGATCGCCCAGTACAACCAGTTTGATGACAATGCTCAGGAACGGTTCCGGGAACGGCTGGTGCCTGTCGAACTGGGGGGCAATCCCCTCCCGGCCTACATGGATCCCCGGTACTACGCAGTGCGGAACGGCACCGGGCGTTCAGTCACGACGACCTCTCACGAACTGGTGGATGACCAGCACACCCTCTGGCTGGGGATGAGAAACCGCTGGCAGACCAAAGTGGGACCGGCTTACAACTCCCGGATCGTGGACTGGATGGAATTCGATCTCGGAACGGCCATCTTCCCGAATGCCGACAACGACAATTTCGGCGAGACCGTCGGTCTTCTGAACAGCCGGTACGCCTGGCACGTCAGCCCGCGCACGTCGCTGCTGGCAGACGGGGTCTGGGATGTCTTCGCCGGGGGGCAGAATGTCTGGAACGTCGGAGTCCTGCACCAGCGATCTGCCCGGGGAAGTGCTTATCTGGGATATCGCCAGGTCAACGTCGGTCCGATCGAAAGCCAGCTGGTGACGGGCAGCCTGTCGTATGTTCTGAGTCCCAATCTGTACGTCGTCACCGCAGCCGCCCAGTTTGATGTCGCCGAAGGGATCGACCGGGGGGAATCGCTGACAGTCACCCGGATCGGGGAATTCTTTCTGCTGCATATGGGACTGGGATATGACCGCAGTCGAAACAACGTCGGCGTGGCCCTCTCGCTGGAACCCAAATTCGGCAGTTATGGCAGCAGCTCGATGCAGCTGAACTCGCTGCTCGGAATTCGTTGATGTCACCGGTTCTTTCAGTGATTCCCCTGTGAATCCCCCGGGGGAGTTCCGAACAGAGGCAACAATTGATCGAAGTAACCTCCTCAGCAGACGGCAGATGCAGATCCGACCAAGACATGAGTGTCCGTCTCTTCTCACCCTGAATTCCCCGCAGACAGCGACGTTTTGCGTGAACCTTTCTCCCGGCTGATGGATCTCTGTCTCGAAAGAGACCTGTTCCCGGGAGAAAGAACTGTTACCATTCCCGCATCTTCTGTGGACGGGAAGTCCGGCGAACCGATAAAGAGTTCGTCGTTCTTGTGAACTGCCGGGAACGGCCATTGCAGAACGGTTCTGCTGGCTCCGGCAACGGACGGGAAGATGTTGACCGAACAGTTCGGTCGCCAAGTGACGGAGGAGTTCCGGTTCATACCGGACTTCAAAAAATGCCCCACCCCATGACGGGAGACGATTCAGAATCGTCTCTCAGGGACGACGAATCGCCGTCCCCGAGTATTTACAACCGGATGTTCTGGTTGGCGTTTCTGGCAAACCTGCTGCTTTGCACTGCCAACACCCTGACCTTCCGGTTTGCTGAATTCATCCGCTTCCTCGGCAGCACGGAAGAGATCACCGGCCAGATTATCGCGGCCGGACTGGTCGGAGCCTTCGTCTGGCGCCTGTTCATGGGGCAGGCGATGGATCGCTTCGGCGTCCGGATCGTCTGGATCGTCAGCCTGTTCGTCTATCTGATCGGCGGCCTGCTGATGACGTTTTCCGACGTGGTCGGGCCAATCCTGATTCTCGGTCGGGTCTGCTATGCCGTCGGTCTCGCCAGCATGTTCACCGTCGCTCTGGCGTATGTGCAGAGTCTCGCCCCGCTGCACCGCCGGACAGAAATGATCGCGAGCTACGGAGCCGCGGGGTTTCTGGGGCTGGTGATTGGCGCGCAGGTCGGCGATCTGCTGGTCCGGATGCAGCTGAATGAAGAGATTCTGTATCCGCTGCTGTTCGGCATGACGACGATTCTCGGGGCCGGACATGGCCTGCTGGGAATCGCCGTGACACAAAAACTGACTCATCAGCGGCCGGAAAAAACACCCGCGATCCACCACCTGTTCCTCCAGTATTTTCCCACGCGACTGTTCACCGTCACGCTGGTTCTGGGGCTGGTCGTGGCGGTGACGACGATCTTCCTGACCCGTTTTGCAACAGAACGGGGAATCAGCGGGATCGGGCTCTTTTTCACGACGTATGCGATTACCGCTTTTCTGATGCGATTGTGGAACGGGCTCTGGAGCAACTTCAGCCGGCACCAGATTCTGGCGTTCGGCATGGGCTGTCATACCATCGGACTCGGCCTGATCATGACCGTCACGAATGAATGGCTGTTCATCCCGCCGGGACTATTTATTGGAGTGGGACATGCGCTGCTGTTTCCCTGCATCGTGTCCCTGGGAACAGGGGCATTTCCGGAACAGTACCGTGGGACCGGAACGACCATCTGCCTGTCCGCGATCGACGTGGGATCCACTGTCACGGCCCCGCTGGTCGGGTGGATGATCGATCATCATGGTTTTCAGCCGACACTGCTGATTTCGTGCGTCTCCATCGGTCTGGCGACGGTGTTTTACACGGTCACGACTCGGACTCTTGTCGACGTGCAGCTGCCGCCGGCAACGGTTCGACAGCGGAACACCAACACGCAGCCGGCTCTGGCGACAGCCGCTCTCGTTCGCCCCAGTCGCCGGGAATTGCGCCAGTCGCCTGCCACGACGAAAGTCGGCTGAGACGGTCTCGCGAGAGAACAAAAAGCCCCTGATCTTCATCAGGGGCTTTTTCGATGGCTGGTCCACAACGGTCGGCCACTGCCAGTGCCGGCGGGCCCGTCCGTGATCAGGCATGCGGCTCGGTCATACTCATCGGGTCCAGTGCGGAGTTCAGCACGGCCTCATCGAGAATTTTCTGCTCCAGGCAGAGTTCGCGAATCGTCTTGCCCGTCTTGAACGCCTCTTTCGCCAGTTGAGCCGCTTTCTCGTACCCGATCAGCGGGTTCAGGCTCGTGACCATCGACAGGCTCTTTTCGACTCCGGCCTCACAGGCGACCGGGTTGGCTTCGAGTCCTTCGGCACAGAAATCGACGAAGGCGCTGGTGCCATTCGCCAGCAGCATGATGGACTCCAGTGTCGTCTGCCCCATGACCGGCATCATGATGTTGAGCTGGAAATTTCCACCGATGGAACCACTCAGCGTCAGGCAGCCGTCATTTCCAATCACGCGGGCACAGACCTGCATCAGGCTCTCACACATCACCGGATTCACTTTCCCCGGCATGATGGAACTTCCCGGCTGCAGATCCGGAATCATCACTTCGTAAAATCCGCAGCGCGGGCCTGATCCCAGCCAGCGAATGTTGTTCGCCACATTGAGCAGCGTGGTGGCAATGGTCTTCAACTGGCCATGACATTCGACGAGACCGTCCCGCTGGGCATTCGCTTCGAAGTGGTTGACCGCTTCAACAAACGGAATCGACGTTTTCTCCGCCAGCACTTCGGCGACACGGCGTCCGAATTCCGGATGCGTATTGATTCCGGAACCGACTGCCGTTCCTCCGACCGGCAGTTCACAAACCGCCTGGAGTGCCCGTTGTGCCCGACCGATTGAGAGTTCCAGTTGTCGGGCGAATCCGCCGAATTCCTGTCCGAGACGGAGCGGAGTGGCGTCAGCGAGATGAGTTCGGCCGATTTTGATCACCCGGTCCCACTCCTGAGCCTTTCGCGACAGGACCGTGTGAAACTTCCGCAGCGCCGGAATCAGGGATTCCTGAATCGAAATCGCCGTGGCGACATGGATGGCCGTGGGGAAGGTGTCGTTGGTGCTTTGCCCCATGTTGACATGATCATTGGGGTGAATCGGCTTTGCAGCGGCGAAACGATCCCCACCGGTCAATTCGATGGCCCGATTGGAAATGACCTCGTTGCAGTTCATGTTGCTGCTGGTTCCCGATCCGGTCTGAAAGACGTCGATCGGAAACTGGTTGTCAAACTTTCCGTCGGCCACTTCGAGTGCCGCGTTCAGCATGGCTGTCACCTGATCCCGGTTCAGAGGGTTTTTCCCTGAGCCTGTCAGTTTGTCCAGATCCCGATTCGCGACGCCGCAGGCGTATTTCGTCAGCCCCATCGCCCGGATCAGTGTGGAATGCAGTGGCCAGCCGGACACGGGAAAATTCTCGACGGCCCGTTGAGTCTGAGCCCCGAAGTAAGCCTGAGCAGGAACTTTCACATCCCCCATGGAGTCTTTTTCAACACGAAATTCAGACATGGCGAGTCTTCTCTGGGTCGGAGATTGCAGAACGTGGAGACATTTCCGCTGAAAAGGGATCGGCAGAGATTCTGCGACACGGCCTGCCGGATCCAGTGGAAATTTCCAGTGACGACAACGACGTCAATCTCGACAGCATAATGACTTGCGCCGGTCGGCGGGAATTCAATCGCGATGAATTCTCACATTCCACCCGATGAATTCCGGGACTCACGCACGAGAAGAAAGAATTTCGGCCAGCCCGCTTGCTGCACAAACGGAAGTCGATATACTGACCGATTCTCCATTGAGAGTTTCAGAAATCATGTTTGCCCCGGAACCTGACTCAGGTCTCCGTTTTGATGTTTGGAGGAATTTGTGGTTCGCCTGCGTTTGCGTGACAATGAATCCGTTCAAGATGCCGTTCGCCGTTTCCGGAAGCTGGTTGAGCACAGTGGCGTGAAGAAAGAACTGCGGAAACGCGAGTTCTACGAAAAGCCAAGTGAACAGCGTCGCCGGGAAAAGCGTCGTGCCAAGAACCGCGCCCGCATGAACCAGATGATGAATGGCTGATTCGACTCCCGTTCAGATTGTTCGTTGCAATACTCTTCAAGACAGAAGCACGCTCACGGCGTGCTTTTTTCATTGGTCTGGCCTTTTCGAATAAGGGCCACTGGAAAGCAGTCTGACAATGACGCACTGTTGGCATGATGTGACCCCGGGAGAAAACCTGCCGGCGGAGTTTACAGCGGTCATCGAAATCCCGATGGGCTCCAGCGTAAAATACGAACTGGACAAAAAGACCGGGCTGCTGAAGATGGACCGGATCCTGTATTCGGCCGTCTATTATCCCGCGAATTACGGCTTTATTCCCCAGACATACGCTGAAGATGACGATCCGCTGGACGTGCTGGTGCTCTGCCAGGAAGGGGTCGCCCCGCTGACTCTGGTCGAAGCCCGGGTGATCGGCCTGATGACGATGATCGACGCCGGCAAGAAGGACCACAAAATCCTGGCCGTCGCCAAGCAGGACCCGGAATACAACGACATCACGCAGTTCCACGAACTGCCGGTTCACCGCCTGTCCATGGTTCGTCGCTTCTTCCAGGATTACAAGATGCTGGAAGGCAAAACGGTTGAAGTGGACGAGTTCCAGCCGGTTGAAGCGGCCATCGCGATTATTGAAGACGCTCTGGAAACCTACAGTGCCAAACGTCGCCGCGGGTTCATTGACCGCCGACTCGACTGAGTGCTCCGATGATTCCCATACTTGAGTGCAGGAGCGTTTCGGGCAACGAAACGCTCCTGCTTTTTTGTGTCACCGCAGACTGGTGTTTCCCTGCGACGATCCCCCCTCTTGAGAAATGTTCCCCCCTCGAGGCAGGCGCGCGATTGTCTCCCGTCAATGACCTGTTGTCTCAGCTCTCACCTTGATCATTGAAGCGGGCAGATTTCGGAATGGACGCAGCAGACTCCGTCCAGTGGATCGAAGCGGGCCGTCCTGCGACTGAAGATGTCGCGACAACGGAAACCGGGGTTCTTGACCGGCCGGCAGAATCGGGCAGTCAGCAGCTCACTCACCTTGAGAGGGGTGTCACTGCAGAGTCACTGCGGGGAAAGAAAAATGGGGTCGGCGAAAGACGGGCCTGACTTTTGCCGACCCCGCCACGAGGGCCATCGTGGTGACCTCGAAAGGTCAGACTGAATTATGTCGTGCCCGTAGCGAAATTGCGAGGATCTTCTTCAAAAAAATTTTCCGCAGAGATGTTATTGCGGATTTTGATGAGTCGATCACAGTGCCGTCGCAGTCCGGGCTGGGTGATTTTTCGCATTCAGACCATTTCTCTCCCCGTCATCAAGAGGCAGAAAATTTTCCGCAAGTCCTCGTTTCAAATCGAGTTACAATCCAACAAATGGTGAACATCGTAGAATTTGTCGAGAAAGCTCAAAAAATCTGTCACCTGTCGGCCCGGAATTGCCATTACTCTGTTGAGGCATGCCGAATTCCGGGGCCGGTGAGCGGAATTCGGCATGCCTCACCCATTTGAAATGGATGTCGACCGATCTCTCCTTGTGATTTGTGGTGAGTCACCTGGGAATTCTTGTCGATGTGATCGCCGTACCTTCGCCTGGAACGCGTTGGCGATCAGGCCTGGGAATTGACCGGATGGGTCTCAATCCTGTTTGAGGAGGCCGTCATTCAGGTGGGTTTCCCAGATGTCGCGAATTAAATTCGACTTGCGGATCACGGTCCGTACGCTCACGCCGAGTTCCTTGGCGATTTCTTTCACGCCATCTCCTTGAAGCTTTCTTTGAGCGATTGCGCGGAGTGTGTCATCGCGGAGCAGGTCCATGAATCGATCATGCTCTTCGTGGAGAATGACCATGGCCTCCGGGGGAAGCTCACGGGGATCGCTGATCTGAGACAGGCTGCCCACTCCCTCCTGTGCTGACGGACCGGGCATGTGTTGAGACGGCAGGATCGTCCGCTTCTGGGCCTGATTGAATTTCAGACGAGTCAACGCGCGGCGGCGCGTGATCTCCAGCAGCAGCCACCAGAGTTCGTTTCTGTCCTGAACGTCGTCCAGCTTCCCTTCTTCGGCATTTCTCCAGAGCGCGACGAACACGCTTTGAGCCAGGTCCTGCTCATCGAAAACGGCATTCAAAGCTCCGCCGTATCGTTTCTTCGCAAGTTGTTGCAGCGCAAAACCATAGCGTTCCCAGAGCCGCGATGCCGCCTGGTGGTTTCCTTCCCGGAGCTGGTTGATCCAGCAGGAGACGGATTCGGGTTCCAAGGTTTTCCCCATGTCGCTCGTTCGCTGGAATCGCGAACGCTGGTGAAACTGCTGACGGGTTCAGTCCATCTCTTCCGCCGGGGTGGTTTGCGGAAAATTTCAGGATGAAAGGACCAGTTCGTACCCGATTCGCCGAAACCAAATGGGGCACAGAACAACTGAGAATCTACCAAATTGTTGACACTGGAGTGAGGATTCTGATCCAGAAATTCAAATCATCCGCCAGAGACAGCTTACGCCATCGTCCAGTTTTCCCTGTGTTCGTCGAAAGACGACCCGTTTTCCGGCAGTGGCATGACACTCTGATCGGCCAAGTCGGCGAAAAGTCTGCAAAAGATCCAATTCAAGGTGGGAATTGCCACTGACCATCGGGTATGAATGTATCGGTCAGGAGTCTGGGAGTGACAGAGTTGAGAGAATCCCTCTCACCGTTTGTATCGCCACCATTCCCGGAGATCTGATGGCGAGGATCAAGCAGGCATTGACCGGTGATTGGGACTTCAAAGCAAGTTCGTGGGTTCACGCTGATCGAGTTGCTGGTGGTGATTGCCATCATCGCAATCCTGGTCGCGCTGCTGTTGCCGGCCGTGCAGCAGAGCCGGGAAGCAGCCCGCCGTTCCGTTTGCCGGAACAATCTGAAGCAGATGGGACTGGCCCTGCACAGCTACCACGATGCGTGTGGGCGATTCCCAATCGGGGCCGGATATCAGCAGGGAATCGGTCTGTCGTGGATGGTCGGATTGCTGCCGTATCTCGATCAGGCCGCTCTCTTTAACCAGTTCGATTCAGTCAGCCCGAATTGCGGGCGGTATACTCCTCCTGTTTTTGGTCAGACAAATGCACAGTTGAGCGCTGGCCTGAAGATCGGAGCGTTTTCCTGTCCGTCAAGTGTGCTGCCGAAAACGTGGAATAACGGCGGCCTGCAACTTCAGCAAGCGAGTTATGTCGGCATCTCCGGAGCGACCAACCTGGATGGATTTCCGGCCAGTCGTGTTCAGGTTTGCTGTTTATTTCGAGACGGCGTGCTGTCTGCCGACGGAATTCTGGTTCCCAATCAGGCTCTCTCCGCGTCCAGCGTCAACGATGGAATGTCAAACACGCTGGTGATCGGTGAATGTTCAGACTACTCATACAGCGCGGACAGGCAGGAGAATCGCGTCGATGGATCGCATCCGCTCGCGTGGTATAGCGGCACGGGGGCATCGGGGAGTCCACCTGCATACGCGAACCCGCATCCGCTGTTGAAAAGTGGCCCCCCTCCGGATGTCTACAATCTGACCTCGGTGAATTATCCTCCCAATGCCCTCTTTGTCGCCGGGTCGTCCAGCAATCCGGGGATGAATCGAAATGGAGGCGCCCCCATGAATCCACTCACGGCGCCGCATACGGGTGGAGTCACGACGCTGCTCGCAGACGGAAGTGTTCGATTCATCGGCAACACCATCAACCTGACCACTCTGAAACGCCTGGCCTGTCGTGACGACGGGGAGGTTGTCGGGGATTTTTAGACCGGTTCGGTCGATCATGTGCCCCCGTGTTGTTTTCGACAGGGTTGTTTTCGACAGGCGCGCGTCTCGATGGAGGAAACGCCGGTGCCCGCGTGGCAGGACGTCTGACAGGTTTTGCAAAAACGCTCTACAACATTGTATGCTGCCTGCCAGTGACAGTGGACCGGCGGACAGAAATCTCGAATCTCGGATGACTGATCATTGCTGGGGAGTCCGTTGGTCCCCTGAATGGGCCACCTCTCCGATGGACAACAATGAACCTGGCCTTGAACAGTTCCGCAGGCGATCTGCGTACTCTTCCGGGCAGTGAATGAATGGACGGAATGGGCCCCGTTGTGTCCATTCCCGTTGTTTCTCTCAGGAGTTGAGAATGCGAAAGTTCACTTTGGGAAGTGTGGCCATCCTTCTTCTTCTGGCAGCGGTCGGGCCGTTGGCAGAAGCAGGGCAGCGAAGGATTTCCCGTCGGGCCGTCTGTTCTCCGCAGTGCGTTCCACAACCCGTGCCGTGTTGCCAGCCCACCTGTCCGGCTCCTGTGAACCAGCAACCGGCCGGTGCGCCCTCCTCGGCAACGCTGGGAACATTCCCGGACATCTGCCCTCAAGAGCCGATTTTTGAGATCAGTGATCCAATCTGGGTCTGGTCGGCCATTCGCAACTACGGAGCAGGATTGAACTGTTCCAACTGTCTCACCGAAGCAACCGCGTTGATCGGTGATTATGACATTGGCTCAATGAACTGGCCGTATCCCTGCGGTGACGACATGTGCGAACCGGACACCACACTGGCCGCTCGCGCCATTCCTTACGGTGGCGTGAAGGGGGGCAGGCCGGTTAACTTCGACTACAGCCCGGTCAGCGACATGCGCAGCCAGTCAAGAGCTCAGGAGATTCTCCCCCGCGCATACTTCAGCTTTGAAGACAAGAGTTCCTCCCCGCGCACTCACTACTTCATTGCCTACCACATCAAGACGGCCCGGGCGCAATTTACGATTGCCCATGAAGTCGATCAGAAGATGCTGGAAGAGCACGGTGTTTCCATTCATCCTCTTCCGGCAAACGAAGTGTCCCCCGCCGATCATCTGGGACGCGCCGGAACCGAACATTCCTTTGTGTATCTGCACAAACCGGAAGGCAAAATGTCGGACATCGTCTTCTTCCTGAAGAAGTAGTGGTGTGACCACTCTGTCCTGACCGGTTTGAAGCTCCAGTGGTCTCGAGTTCTGCACAGGCCGTTGTGCACTGGCCGTTGTGGGGGATTTCCTTTGCAACGGCCTGTTCTCATGCCACACTCTTACATCCGCCCGAAAACCATCAGGGTGATGTCGTCGTTCTGTTCGCGACCATTTGCGAACTTCCGCACATCTTCCCGAATGGCAATTCCCAGATCGGACGGCGACGCGGACCCTTGCTGGACAAATGACCTCAGACGGTCCATGCCGTACAGGTCATTCTTCGGATTCATGGCCTCGCTGACCCCGTCGGTGTAGATCACGATGGTTTCCCCCGGTTCCACGACGCGTTCTGCCGCATCGAACGGGAAACCTTCCATCACGCCAATCGGAACGCCGACACTCTCTTCGCCAAACTCTTCAATTGATCCATCCGCTTTGCGGATCATCGGCGTCATGTGTCCGGCATTCACCACGGACATTTTGTGAGTCGTCAGATCGAGAATCACCAGAACGAAGGTGACGAACCGGCCTTCGACCGCCCGGGCGCACATGTGATCATTGATGCGGGACACCGCTTCGGCGGCATCAGTGACGAACTCACTGACACTCCGCACCACGCTCGACATCCGGGACATCACGAGCGAAGCCGGAACCCCTTTTCCGGCGACGTCACCAAAGGCCAGCCAGATCCGCCCGTCACGGGCCGTGATGATATCGTAGTAATCTCCGCCGACCGCCTGAGCCGAGTCGTACGAGGCGAAAAACTGGTAGCCGTGAACCTGCGGCAACGTCTCCGGCAAAAGTGCATGCTGCACGTTCCGGGCAATGTTCATTTCGTTGTCCTGCTTCTGCTTCAGGACATACGACTGCAGGAGCTTCGCGGTTTCGTAGGTAATCGCCGCCTGGCCGGCAACGGTCAGGAGAATGTCGAGATCTTCACTGCGAAACTGCGTCAGCGGATTCTGGGTGTCAATGTTGATGATCCCGACCGGTTCCCCCTGCAGGTCCAGCATCGGCACACACATCATCGAACGGATTGTCAGTGCCGAAATCGATTCACTCGCATCGAACCGGGCGTCGCTGGCGGCGTCGGCCGAGAGAATCGCTTTCTTCTGTTCCAGGACCGAATTCAGAATCGTGCGGCTCAGTTTGACCGAGGCATCCTCTCCTTCCCGACGGTGCTTCATCGCCCGGGGGACCATTTCCCCGGTCCGGCTGTCTTTCAGAAGAATGCAGCCCCGGTCGGCAGCGGGAAAGATCTGGAACAGGGAATCGAGAATCCGGGGAAGCAGCTTTTCGACTTCCAGTGTCCCGGCCAGCGATCGGCTGATTTCCAGAACCGCTTTCAGTTTTTCCTGCGGCCGCACATCCAGGCTGAACCCGGCCGAACCGTCGAGTGACCCCAGAATCGTCGAAGACGGGCGTTCCCGGTCATCCTGAATCTGAATCGTCGAAAAGGCGTCCGCGGCCGCCGGAGCAAAGGCCGCCAGGGCAGCGGCCGGTGAGGCGGCGGGCTCATCGGATTCGAACCGGACGAGAATCGGCCCAAACTTGAGCCGATCGTTCGATTTCAGACGATGCGGTTTCTCGACCTTCTGGCCGTTCAGAAACGTTCCGTTCCCACTCCCGAGATCTTCAACAAAATAGTCGTTCCCGTCCCGGTACACGCGGGCATGTTTCCGGGAGACCATGTTCGAGATGAGCTGAACTTCACATTCCGGAAGTCGTCCAATGAAGACGTCCGTATCACCCAGATCGAAGTTTTTCGCTTGACCGTCCTGCAGCAATACGAGCCGTTTATTCATTGTCTGCCCCTGTCACAACTCAATCACCACTCAGGCTGGGAGGAATGCCTTGGCCGGTTCATGTGAAACCGTCATGAAATTTTGAACACAGACTCGACGTTTCCGCGAAGAACCTGCCGTCCCAGGGAGAGGGCCTGTTCTTCACTCCATCCACGGTGCTGCACGAATTCCGTGGCCAGAACCCTGGCCAGAATCCGGCGATACATCCGGAATTTCGGCAACGCGAATTCCAGCTTGTACATGTCGCTGTAGTAGCCGATCTGCTTGTTGCGGGGAACCGCTTCCAGGCGGCTTCTGGTGTCCTGTTCAATGTACGTGGGAGTATTGGAGTACCACCAGTGTCCGTTGGTGACAACATTCGGAAAGATCCAGCTGTAGCTGACCAGTTCCTGATTGCTCATGTGTGTCAGCACGGAAATCGGGAACGTCACCTGCGGGAACGCATTCAGAACGTCCCGGTACTGAATCAGCGACACCCGGGTGTCGTACAGATCCTGTCCCTGATAGACACCGCACTCGTAGACCCGACGGTTCACACCGATCATCAGGTCAAACGGCAGTTTGTATTCCGCACAGAACTCGGCCAGGGTCCAGAACACATAAGCCGAGAGCAGGCCTTCTTCAGCAAGTGTGAGCGTCTGACCTTTGGCGGCCCGTTTAATGACGGCACTGGCAGCACCGGCGTCCACTTTCTTCGGGCAGAACGTGGGAGGGAGCGAAATCGCGCAGGCACGGGCCCCCTTGCCGGTGAAGTGAGCGAACAGTTTGCCGAGCGCATTCCGCAACGTGACAGCGTCTGACACGTCAACGTCAGTGGCCTTCTGCAGCCGATCCCGAACAGCCTGTCGGCCGAAGTGGAAGACGAGATCGTCAGTCCGCAGGCACGGGACGTAGACATTTGTGTCAAACCCGGTCAGCGGATCGTCGAAATCATTCGTCAGGAAGACTTTTTCGATCTTGCTGTGACGGAGAACCTGCTGTTCCCAGTCCGGCTGCGCCATTTTCTTTTCAGCGGTGTCGTAGAGGGCTTCCCAGTTCGCGGCGGTGATGCGATCGTCGGTAAAACCGAAAAACTCCCGGCACATTTCCAGCAGCCAGCTCACCTGAATCGTGTTATCCAGGTCCGTCAGCTTCTCGACGAGCCGGCCGACTTTTTCTTTGGGGGAAATCTCAGGCCCTTCGATCTGGTCTTTCGGCAAGCCGGCCGAGTGAGCCAGTTCGGTGTAGTAGTGATACCCCATCAGATCCGCCAGCGTTTTCGATGCTGCCGCATGAGGATTGATGTGTGAATGGGGATCAATCAGGACCAGACCTTCGAGTTCCTGAAAGAGGGAAGTGGTCAACGAATCGGCCATGTCAGGGGTTCTTCAGCTTTCTCTGGAGTCGCAAGATTGAGACGTCAGTTTCGCCAGTCCCGCCACGGACTTCAAGCGGGATCGGCCTGCATTCCGACCAGTTCCAGAACCTGTCCACTCCGTCCGGCCATTCCCCTGCGAACCAGCCCCGGAAATCAGCACTCGATCCCGATGCTCACACCCGGGAGTTTTGACTGCGGCCCGACAGTCTGTCCCGTCGGAACAGGACGGCATCCCCCTTTTTATCGAGCGGTCCAGCCACCATCGACGGCCAGCAGACTGCCCGTCACGAAACTGCTCGCGTCACTGGCGAGATAAATCGCCGCTCCCTGAATTTCCTCGAGTCGCCCCCAGCGGTTCATCGCCACGGCGCCGACCAGAAACTTTTGGGCCTCTTCACCATGTGCAATCGCGGCGTTCATGTCGGTCAGAAACGGACCGGGACAGATTGCATTACAGGTGATTCCGGTCTCGGCCAGTTCAATCGCCAGAGTTCGGGTCAGTTGGACGACGGCCCCCTTGCTGGTGGCGTAAGGGGTGCGGTTGACCATCCCGACCATGCCGAGAGCACTGGCAAGATTGATGATGCGGCCGGAACCGGCTTCTTTCATCTGCGGAATCACCGCACGGCTGCACAGCCAGGGGCCGGTCACGTTGATTTTCTGGACTTCTTCAAACTGACTCGGAGTCAATTCTTCGATCGGACCGCGGACATTGATTCCGGCATTGTTGACCAGAATATCAATCTTCCCGAAGGCCGACAGGGCGAGGTCGACCATGGCGTCCACCTGCATCGGATCCGTCACGTCCGCGGCGCAGCCGATCGCGTGCAGGCCGTATTGAGACATCACCTGTTCTGCAGCGGCCTGGGCTTCGCCGAGATGTCGACTGACGAGCAGAACCTGAGCCCCGGCTGAGGCGAGTCCTTCCGCCATGGCCAGTCCAAGTCCTTTGGATCCTCCGGTGATGATGGCCGATTTTCCGGTCAGGTCGAAGAGTTTGATTCCCGGCAGCATGGTGTCACTTTCTGCTTCATGGATTTTTCAGAGAGGAACAATCGACACCAGCAACGGGATTGGTCAGGATATCAACGTGTTGCCAGTTTTTGATTTTTGCAAGATCAATGGTGTTCCCCGGTGCCTGAGTCTCGAACCCCTGCTGTTCCACGTCAAGGGGTCCCGGTCTGGGTCCGGGGGGTGATCTTTTCCTTTCTCTGGCTGATCGTCGGACTGGTTGAAACCACCCGCTGGGCCGATTCCAATGCCCGGCAGGACGCACTCACCGGCTGGATGGCCGGACCGACTCAGGACTGGTTTCCGTTTCTTCCACTGTTGTTTCTGACACTTCTGGCAACGGCCGTCCGCCGCAGAGGCCGCAGTCCCGCGACTCCTTCACGGTTTCGCCGCTGGCTGGCCCTCTCCGCCGCCGATCAAACCGGGCTCGCGGGTGCCTGGGGAACCGCCCTGCTGGTCGGTGCCGTGGCATTCACCGTCTCGTACGGATTCGAACGCCCGTTCCATCATCTTCCTCCAGCATACCATGATGAATTCAGTTATCTCATTCAGGCAGAAACCTCCCTGCAGGGACGATTCTGGATGCCGGGATTTCCGGAGCGGCCGGAACTCTTCGATCAGATGCATGTCCTGAATGAAGGACATTTTGCCAGTCGGTATTTCCCCGGCGTCGGGCTCTGGATGGCGCCGTTCGTCTCGATCGGAAATCCGATTCTGGGGCATCAGATCGCACAGACTCTCGCGGCGATCCTGCTGTTCTGGATCGGGCGGGAACTCACCAGCAACGGCGTCGGTCTGCTGGCCGGTGTGCTGTTCGCCCTGTCTCCCGGCATGGTGCTGTTCAGTACGCTGCTGTTGTCCCATCATCCCACTCTCGTGGGACTCCTGTTCTTCCTCTGGGCATTTCTGAAGTGGATCCGGTGCGGATCGCTGTCGCTGCTACCCGTCGCCGGACTGGGGCTCGCCTGGGGAATGATCTGTCGGCCCATGACAGCCGCAGGGTTCGGGCTGCCGTTTGGAATCCTGTTCGTTTACTGGTGGCTGACCGGACATCCCGTCCGGCGCGTCCGGTTCAAGAGTGCTTCCACCTTCACGGAAAGCCAGGAACTCAATCGAATTGTGGATCGGCACTTTGCTGCGGATGCCATTCTCCGGCAGGGGTTTGTTTCCTTTCGGACCAGGACGCTGGCCGCGGTGCTGCTGGGATTGCCGCTCCTGTTGCTGGCAGCATTTCAACTGGAGACGCAGCGGCAGATCACCGGGTCGGCCTGGCTGTCTCCCTATCAGCAGTACACAGACATCTACACTCCTCGACACCGTTACGGGTTTGACAACGTCGTGATCGGAGAACAGCATCTCGGCCCGAAAGTTCTGGATCAGTATGATCGCTGGGCGGAGAACCTGACTCCCGAACTCGCAATCCAGAATCTCTGGACCCGGCTGCTGACCAGTCTGCGCTGGACGCTGGGAGTGCTGCCGTTGACGATCGGGGGCCTGGTCTTTCTCCTCACCCCGCAACTCGGCACCCGTCGCTGGTTACTGATTCCGGCGTCCATCGTCTCACTCCATCTGGTCCATCTGCCGTACTGGTTCACCGGCATCATGGGCTGGCATTATGTGCTCGAAACCGCTCCATTGTGGCTGCTGATTTTTGCTGAAGCCTCGGCACGGCTGGAACGCACGTGGATTGATACCGGCGCGATCGGTCTGCGTCTCTGGTGGCGGGGAATGATCGGGACGGCCGTTGCTGTGAATCTCCTGACGGTGGTTCCACTCTGGCCGGGACGACTCCCCCAGGGATTGGCGGAAACGGCATTCTCCCGCACGATTTACGGGCAGTTCCGTCAGCAGATTGAAGAACAGCGCGGAAGCGATCCCGTCGTGGTGTTCGTCATCCCGGACCCGGCAGACCGGCACATGGACCTCGTCACCAATCCTGCCACACTGGACGGACCGGTGCTGGTCGCCCGACTGATGGATCCGGACGATCTGACCACATCGGCAGCACTCTTTCCGGATCGACTGGTGTTGCAGTACGACGCCGCGTCACGCATGTGGACCCGCGTTCGGGAGCCGGGACAATAAGATGCTCGTCGGGATTTTCTCAGACACGCATGACCATCTCGACAATCTTCGTCGTGCGGTCTCCTTCTTCAACGCCCGACAATGCCGGTGCGTGCTGTTTGCCGGCGACCTGGTCTCCACGTTCACGATTCCGCCGCTGCGGCAATTGAACTGCCCACTCTGGGGTTGCTTCGGTGATAACGAAGGGAACCGCGTCGGAATTCAGGGGGGATTCCGAATTCTCGGTGAGATTCGGGAAGGTCCCGCCGGATACCTGCTGGAAGACGGAACCCGGGTCGTCGTGGCACATATGCCGAGTCAGCTGAAAAGCTGGACCGAGCCGTTCGATGTCGCCGTGCATGGGCACACCCATCGCCCGTCAATTCACCATGATGCGCAGGGACGGCTCATCATCAACCCCGGGGAAACGTCAGGCTGGACCTACGGCCATCCCACCGTTGCTCTGCTGGACACCTCCACCAGACAGGCCGAAATTCACCCGCTGGACCTGTCCATCCCCCTGATCAGTTGGGATGAAGAACGGAGACAATCGCGGCTCCCTCCGGAATCCGCATGAGTCAGGGATTCATGGAAGATCGGCGCAGCTGCTGAACCGTCTGCACGATCCGCTCAATCGCCTGATCAATTTCCTCCAGCGTGTTCTGAACCCCGAGACTGAAGCGAACGGCAGACGAGTATCGTTCCCGTGGCAGATTCATCGCGAGCAGCACGGGAGATGGCTCGAGTGAGCCGCTGGCGCAGGCACTTCCCATGGAACAGCAGACCCCGACCAGATCCAGCGCGATCAGCAGGGCCTCCCCGTCACATCCGGGAAACGACAGATTACTCGTATTCGACAAACGGTCAGCTCCCCCCCCGTTGACGAACACCGGAGCGCAACGGGCAAGCAACTGCTCCTCGAGGTGATTGCGCAGTTGTTCAACATGCTGTTGCCGTGCCTGGCGTTCGTTCTGCCAGCGGCGGAGCGCCACACTCATCCCGACCGCGAGCATCACCGGTTCCGTTCCCGGCCGGAGACCCGATTCCTGATGCCCGCCCCGTAATACCGGCTGCAACCGGATTTCTTTGCGAACGAGCAACGCTCCAATTCCACGCGGCCCGTGAAACTTGTGAGCCGCCAGCGACAGTGTCGACGCCTGCAGTTGATGGAAGCGGACCTCGATTTTTCCGACCGCCTGAACGGCATCGACATGAAAGGGAATTCCGTGTTCCGCACAGCGTTGAATCAGTGGTCGAAGATCCTGAATCACTCCCGTTTCGTTATTCACGAGAAGTGCTGTCCCGAGCAGAACCCCATCGAGCGACATCCCGTCGACGGCCGATTGAACCAGTCGGCCCGCCTGATCGATTGGAATCGGAAGCCGACTCCACCCTTCTGCAACAAGTTGCCGGACCGGCTCTTCAATGGAAGGATGCTCTCCCCCCGGAACGAGAATCGTTCCCCGCCCCCCCCGTCCCATGCCGGACAGGGCGAGATTGTTCGATTCCGTCCCGCCCGATGTGAACACGACCTCCTGCGGAGCAGCCTCCAGAATGTCCGCAATCGTTTCCCGGGCCGTCTCCAGTGCCTGACGTGCGCGACGCCCTGCCCGATGTCGACTCCCCGGATTTCCCCAGGCATCAACAGCGACCCGGTTCATCGCCTCCAGGGCTTCCGGATCGATCGGAGTGGTGGCATTCTGATCAAGAGAAAAGATCTTCACGGGAAATGAATTCGCTTTGGGAAAGTGGCCGAACCGATGGCCTGAACCGGACTCAGAGGCCAACCACTGCCACGACAACAAGGAATCCGACAGGACACGCTGACGGCAGAGTGGTTTCCTAATTCATGTGACGTACTGGCTCGTGGAAACCCCATGTTTCATTGAGGGAAAGACGTTCTTCGCGGCCACATGAGAGACAAGACTCAGTCGTTCCCAGTTTACCAGCGAAGAATGGCGAGGGGGTAGGGAGCAGGATTCAGGGGGCAGAAAAGACCAGGAAAGTCCTGCATTTCCAACCCGCTCTCGACGCCCCACTTTCACCCTCAGCAGGACAAATTGGGAAGGACTGAAACTGGTCTCGAGCAACTGGCGAAATGCACTCCTCGTCCCCGCCACACGAAGTCCAGCGTTTCACGCATCGAAACGCGTGCCTGTTCAAAACAAATGCGGGCGGGCAGCGGACTGATCGCTTTCCACCGTGCCAGTTGTCTTGAGCAGTCAGTGGTCTTGAACAGTGTCGGTTGTCTTGAAGTGCCACACCGCTGGTGATCTGCCAGGAAATTGGAAAACATTCACTCTCTCACCTGAACTCACACGATCGCCAAGCCACCTTTGATGGTCGCATCGATCGTCCTGTCTCACGGCGACCTGGCACACGTCTGCTCCTGGTACAATCGCAAAAATCGTTACGGATGAACCATTGAGAGTATTCTGATTATCCCTTCTGCGGCGAGTGGATTCAGGAGGTTTTCCAGGGGGAGGTCTGTGTGAAATTGAAGCGTGATCAAAAACGAGACGTACGGTCTTTTTAGAGCAGTGAATTATGACCTGTGCGAACAGGTTTTAACGAACTGCGGGAAACGTCCCAAAGTTCACTGAGTGAACGGATCCGGAAAACCGGGTCCCTTGTCCTGATTCCGCAGACGTGAGAATTCGCATGTCCATGCAAACGCTCGTTTCGCCCTCCGGCTCTCCTGCCGTAAGCAAAACGCGCGACGGTTGGTTTCTGGTGGGTTGCCTTCCTCCGTTGCGAACATTGACACACGTCAAGATCGATTCCCCGGCGTTCGTCATCGGACGCAAGGCGGAATCGGACTTACAGATCGCCTCCCAGTGTGTGTCAGCGCGCCATGCGGAAATCCTGCAGATCGGCCCTCACCTGTTTCTCCGGGATCTGGGAAGCACAAACGGAACCTATCTCAACCGCCGGCAGGTCATGCAGCCGACCGCCATTGCCGACGGGGATCATATCGAAATCGCCAACGTCGAATTCCGGGTGGAATACCGTCCGGCGGAAGAAACCCCGTCACGGGCCGAACTGGATGCCCTGAAGAAAACCGCCCAGGCACTCGACGTCCTGGAATCGAACTGGGTTCTCAGCCAGTTCCATCAACTGCTGCAGAACAGGGAAGTCACCCCCTCCTACCAGCCGATTATCCGCCTGAAAGACGGAATCAGCCTGGGATACGAGGCCCTCGCCCGAACCAGCCTGGTCGGACTCGAGAATCCCGCTGAAATGTTCCGCACTGCCGAACTGGTGAACCGGGAAGTCGAGCTGAGCCTGATCTGTCGGGACAAAGCACTCGAATGCGGAGAATTCATCCCCGATCACTTCCAGCTGTTCATGAACACGCACAGCAATGAACGGCTGGCACATGACGTTCTCCCGTCTCTGGTCGAACTGCAGCGGAACTTTCCCAATCGGCAACTCGTGATTGAAGTCCATGAAGGAGCGATCAACGATCCGCTGCTGACGGCCGACTTCTGCCGGGCTGTCCGGGATCTGGGCTGCAAAGTCGCCTATGACGACTTCGGTGCCGGTCAGAGCCGCCTGCTGGAACTGGTCAAAGCCCCCCCTGATTTTCTGAAGTTTGACGCCTGCCTGATCCGTGACATTCACGAAGCGAATCCCTATCAGTGGCGGATGCTGAAGATGCTGGTCGACATGTGTCATGACGCCAGCATCACGACGATCGCCGAGGGAGTCGAGATGGAAGGGGAGCGGGACGCCTGTCTCGAACTGGGATTTGATCTCGGCCAGGGATATCTGTTCGGCCGCCCGAAACCGGCCGCGGCCTATCTTTCCAACGAAACGGCAACGAAACGCTGCTAATGGGCGTGGACCGTTGTACGAGAGTCTCCACGGAAGAACTCCGCAGCTCGAAATCCGAAACCAATTCGAAGAGTTCCAATTCAAAAACCTCTGACGGTCGGGCTGTCGGGGTGATTGAGATTCTGGATGTGTTTCGAATTTCGTGCTTCGAATTTCGGATTTTCACGGGAACGGTGATCACCGGGACAGACAAGTCCGGTATTGATCGGCCCGAAGTTTCCCGTTCACCTGTTGAACAGAACACATTTCCGTGGAGCTGTTGAAACTCCGGGAAAAGCCTGCATACTCTCGGGAAATCTCTCGCGGTGCTCTTTCGAGCCGTTTACCGTGAGTTCTTTTGAATCCCCCCGTTGCACGGAGAAGCACCATGCCGCAAGTCACTCTCAAGGGAAATCCCGTTCAGCTCGCCGGCCCGGAACTGAAAGTGGGAGACGCCGCTCCGGATTTCAAACTCCAGACAACGGCACTTGAAGACGTCTCACTCAGTTCCTTCAGCGGCAAAGTCAAAATCATCGCGACGATCCCGTCGCTGGACACCAGCGTCTGCCATCTCGAAACGAAGCGGTTCAACGAAGAAGCCGCGAATCTGCCGAATGCCGTCGTACTGGTGGTCAGCACCGACCTGCCGTTCGGCCAGAAGCGCTGGTGCGGGGCGGAGAATGTGGAATCCGTCAAAACTCTGAGCGACCACCGGACTGCCGCATTCGGACAATCCTACGGCGTGCTGATTCAAGGCGGCGGACTGGATCGCTGTCTGACTCGCGCCGTGTTCGTGGTCGGCGCCGATGACAAAATCCAGTTTGTCGAATACTGCTCCGAAATCGCGTCTCATCCCGACTACGACGCCGTCCTCGCCGCAGCACGCGGCTGAACAGGAACTGAGACTCTCCGTTTGATTCTGAAATTGGCCTGACTCCGAACGACAGGACCTCAAAGGCACGTGGCGACTCGAACTCTCATTACTGGTGCTCAAGTCCTTCTTCCTGAAGGGTCCCGTTCCGTCAGTGTGCTGATTGACGGGGCTCGAATTCTCGGAATCGATCCCCCGGCGACAGCGCAAGTGGACGAGATCGTCAACGCGCACGGGTTGCATCTGCTCCCCGGTGCGATTGACGATCAGGTTCATTTCCGTGAGCCGGGACTCGAACACAAAGAAGACCTGCACACCGGAAGTCTGGCCTGTGCGAAGGGGGGCATTACCACCTTCCTTGAGATGCCGAACACGAGCCCGAATACGGTCACACTCGACGCTCTGCACGATAAACTGGATCGTGCGGCGCAGAAAAGTGTGGTGAATTACGGGTTCTATATCGGAGCGACCACAGAGAACCTGGACGTTCTCAAACAGGCCCGACGAACTCCAGGGATCAAGATCTTCATCGGGTCCAGCACCGGCAATCTGCTGGTGGATGATCAGTCCGCACTGGAACGGATCTTTGCGGAAACGACACTGCCGATCTGTGCCCATTGCGAAGATGAATCGACCGTTCTCGCCAATAAGCAGCGTATCGGCAGTGGTGCGCAACTCGCAGATCACTCCCGCATCCGTGATCATGCCGCCGCTTTGATCGCCACAAAACGGGCGGTGGACCTGGCGACCCGACACCGGCACCGGTTCCACGTTCTGCACGTCTCGACGGCCGAAGAAGTGGACTATCTACGCGGTCGCCCGGACTGGGTCACCGCCGAAGCCTGTCCGCACCACCTGTTCTTCCATGTTGGAGATTACGCCCGATTGGGAAGCCGGGTGCAGATGAATCCGTCCATCAAGAACGAAGCGGACAACGCCGCACTCTGGCAAGGGCTCCGGGACGGCGTGATCGAAGTCATCGCGACCGATCACGCGCCGCATACGCTCGAGGAAAAGAGTCAGCCGTATCCGAAATCTCCGTCAGGCTTGCCGGCGGTCGAGAACTCACTCGCATTGATGCTGGATGCCTGCCATCGTGGACTCTGCACGCTGGAACAGGTTGTCTCCTGGATGTGTGAAACGCCGGCCCGAGTCTGGGACATCAAGAACAAGGGAGCGATCCGGGAAGGCTACGATGCCGATCTCGTGCTCGTCGACCTGAACCGGAAGCAGGTGATTCGTGACGCCGAGCAATTGACGAAAACCCGGTGGAGTCCCTGGGACGGTGTCGAACTGACCGGCTGGCCCATCCGCACCTGGGTCCGGGGAACAACCGTTTTTCAGAACGGTCAGGTCGATTCTACGGCCCGTGGAACAGAAGCGGAATATCAGCGGGAAGGCTGAGTTCCGATGACGCTTTTCCAGGCCGCTCCGAGAAACCGGGGAAGATCCGATGCGATCAAACCCGGTTCTGAGAGTGTCTGTGCCGCCAGATCCCCGGCGCGACCATGCAGGAAGGCCGCGAGTTGAGCGGCCTCGAACGGAGCCATTTTCTGCGCGAGCAGCGCGGTCGTCAGTCCCGTCAGCACGTCCCCTGTTCCTCCGGTGGCCATTCCCTGATTTCCCGTCGGATTGATCGCGATTCGCCGCCCGTCGGTAATGACTGTCTGATGCCCTTTCAGCACCAGCACGAGATCATGACGGCGAGCGAATTCCGTCGCGAGGTCTTCCCGGTTCTTCTGGACCGATCCGGTGTCAGAGTGAATCAGTCGTGCGAACTCACCGGGGTGAGGGGTGAGAATGCGCAAGCCGGCGTGAACAGAAAGATCCGCCCCCCGCAGGACCAGGCAATTCAAGGCATCCGCATCGAACACCATCGGCAACAGGCAATCACAATAAAGCGTGCTGACGAGTTGCTGACAGATTTCCGATGTTCCCAGCCCGGGACCGATTCCGCAGGCGGTCTTGCCGTCGGTTTCTTTCGTGATGGCCGAGAGAACTTGCCCTGAGAGTTCCCCCTGTTCATCGGTAGGAAGCAGTCGTGTCAGATAAGACGGTTCAATGGCTCCGGCGATCGCGGCAATGGAACCTGGGATCGCGAGATCCACCAGCCCGGCTCCTCCTCGCAATGCTCCGAGCCCAGCCAGGGAAATCGCCCCCGCCATGCCGGGACGCCCGCCGATCAACAGCACCCGACCGTACGTTCCTTTGTGGGAATCCGCTGGCCGGGCCGGGAGTGCCGGAAGTGATGTGACTCGTTCGACGGTCATTCCGCGACTCCCATCCGTCGGAGAAACTCTGCTTCGTCGATGATCTCGACTCCGAGTTCCTCCGCTTTCGCAAGTTTACTCCCGGCACTTTCCCCCGCGACAACAAAGTCGGTCTTCTTCGACACGCTCGAGGCCGCTTTTCCCCCCAGAGAGCGAATCACGTCCGAGATCTCATCCCGGTTAAATCGCTGCAGAGAGCCGGTCACGACGATCGTTTTTCCGGAAAACGGCTGATGAGCGCTCGCGGCCCGTTGTTCCTCGGAAAGCGGGGTTCCGAAATTCAATCCATGACCGCGCAGCTCTTCGACAATTTTCCGGCCGACTTCCGATTGAAAGAAATCCGCCACCGATTTCGCAATGACCGGGCCGATCTCATGCACCTGCGAGAGACTCTCCTCCGTCTGCTTTGCAATGTCATCCAGCGTTCCAAAATGATCTGCCAGCACGCGAGCATTGCTGCTGCCGACATGACGGATATTCAGTGCTGTCAGGAGTCGCCACAATGGCTGTTGTTTGGAGGCTTCGATTCCGGCCAGCAGATGGTCGACGGACTTCTCACCGAGCCGATCAAGGCGAATCAGTTCTTCGCGACGCTCCGCCAGTCGATAGACACTTTCAAATCCGGTCAGCAGTCCGGCATTGATCAACTGCTCAACGACCTTGATTCCCATGCCGTCGATTTCCAGGCCTTGCCGTGACGCAAAGAACCGGAGACTCTCCCGCAGTTGTGCCGGGCAGGCCGGGTTCTGGCAGCGGATGTAGACTCCTCCTTCATCCTGAACCACCGGTTCGCCGCAGGCAGGACACTGGATCGGAAAGTGGAACTCCTGTTCGGCTCCGGTCCGGCGATGCTCTTCAACACGCAGGACGTGAGGAATCACTTTCCCGGCCTTCTCGACGACCACCCAGTCTCCGATTCGAATGCCGAGTCGGCGAATTTCGTCGTTGTTATGCAGGCTGGTCCGGGAAATCGTCGAACCGGCAATCAGGACCGGAGTCAGGTTCGCCACCGGAGTGACGGTTCCCGTTTTTCCGACCTGCGTTTCAATCGACTCCACTTGAGTGACGGCCTCGTATTTCTCCCATTTATAGGCGATCACCCAGCGTGGAAATTTGGAGGTCGCTCCCAGTGCGTCCCGCTGATCGAACCGGTTCACTTTGATCACCAGTCCGTCCACTTCGAACAGCAACTCGTGCATCGCTTCCATCATCTTCTGGCAGCACGAGAGAGTCGCGTCGATCCCGGTACAGACCGCGACATGTGGAGTGACCGGCAGATCGGACCGCCGAACCCAGTCGAGAAGTTCCTGATGAGTGGATGCCTGAAGTCCCTGCCGGTCTCCCACTCCGTGAGCGAGGAACCGGACTTTCCGGGCGCGACACAACTTCGGATCCAGCAGTTTGAGTGCCCCGGCCGTCGTATTCCGGGGATTGGCGAACGGTTCTTCTCCCCGTCTTTCCTGCTCTGCTCTCAAGTGGGCGAAATCCGCATTCGTGATATACGCTTCGCCACGAATTTCGATCCTGTCGGGAGGATGAGGATCATTCAGAACCAGCGGAATCCCACCGATGGTCCGGGCATTATGCGTGATGTCATCACCGCGCCGGCCATCTCCGCGCGTCACTCCCTGAACAAGTCGTCCCTGTTCATAAATCACCGCGAGGGCAACACCATCGATCTTGTACTCGATGGCATATTCGACCTGTTCGACTTCCAGCAGTTTGCAGATGCGGCGGTCGAATTCCCGAATCTCTTCTTCGGAATAGGCATTCTCGATCGACAGCATCGGCTGACGGTGTTCGACCGTCGTGAAGCCCGTGATCGGTTCCCCGCCCACCTGATGCGTCGGGCTGTCCGGTGAGTCCCACTGCGGAAACTGACGTTCCAGCTCCTGCAGCCGCTTCAGCAGTTGATCAAATTCCCGGTCAGAAATTTCCGATCGGGCTTCCACATAATACAGCCGGTTGTGGTGACGAATCCGGGCCCGCAATTCGTCAATTTCCAGCGCGGGATCGTGGGACATGACGGCACTCAGCGGTATGTGATGGAGACATCGACACAGAGAAATCATCAAGGGAATCATCGAGAAGACCGACAACGGTTCCGGTGAATCACCAGCCTCCGAGTGCTTCCTGAATCTCGCACCAGCGGTCTTCCGCATCGCTGAGCTGTTTCGTGATCTCTGCAAGTTCGGTATGGACGGCCATGGCCTGTTTGGCGTCGGTCGTCGACATCATTTTCTCGTTCAGTTCACGCTTCTGGGTATCCAGTCGGGCGATCAGTTTTTCGAGATTGTTGCCTTCTTTCCGGAGGACTCGTTCATTCTTCGAATCAACCGGCTTCGTCGACACGGAAGACTGCTTGTCGGCCGGAGGAGGGGCCAGTCGTTTTCTCGCATTCGCGGATTCCCGTTCCCCCTCTTCGATTTCTTTATTGACCGAATAGAGATAGGACTCGTAGTTCCCGCCGTAGTTCCGGGCGGTGCCGTCACGAACTTCGATGATCGACGTGGCCACTTTCTTCATGAAGTGCCGGTCGTGGCTCGTGAAGATCACGGTCCCTTTGTAATTCAGCAGCGCATTGGTGAGGGATTCGACGGTCTCCACGTCCAGGTGGTTCCCCGGTTCGTCGAGGATCAGGATGTTGTAAGTCCCCAGCAGCAGACCGGCCATGCAGAGTCGGGCCCGTTCTCCCCCGGAGAGGACAGAGACCCGCTTCTTGACGTGCCCGCCACGAAACAACAACGCCCCGGCCCCCGCCAGAACTTCCTGCGCGGTTGTTCCCGGTTTGGCGACCCGGTCGAGGTATTCAAGCACCGTCTGGTTGGAGTCGAGACTGGTGTAAACGTGCTGTGCGTAGACTCCGATTTCACATCCGAATCCCCATTTCACGTCCCCGTTCAATGGTTTCAGCGAATCGACGATCGTCCGCAGCAGCGTCGTTTTTCCCTGTCCGTTGTCACCGACAATGGCCGCCCGCTGACCATGATCAATTTCCAGGTTGATCTCTTTGGCGACCGCGCGATCGCCATATCCGATCACGAGATCCTTGCAGCGCACGGCCGGACCTTGTCGCGGGTTGACAATCGGAGCCCGCATGTTGGGGGTCGGTTCCTCGGCGGCGATGTCGACGGTCTGCAGCTTCTCGAGCTGTTTCTCTTTGGACTTCGCCCGCGTTGCGGTACTGGCTCGGGCTTTATTCTTATCGATGAACTTCTGCAGATGTTTCTGCTTGGCGACGATGGCCGCGTTCGCCCGTTCCTCGTGTTCTTTCCGGTCTTCGACGTACTGCAGATAATCTTCGATCGGACCGGGATACAACGTCAGCTGTCCCCGACTCAGATCGAGGGTCTGTGAACAGGTCTCCGCCAGAAAGGCTCGGTCGTGCGAGACGATCAGACAGGCCTGATCGAAGTTCTTCAGAAAGTGTTCGAGTAGAATCTGCGTTCGCAGATCGAGGAAGTTTGTCGGTTCGTCCAGCATCAGCAGATTCGGTTCATGCAGCAGCAGCGCCGCCAGCTTCACACGTGTCTGCCATCCTCCGGAGAGTGCTGAAATCGGGCCGTCGAGATAGGCCCCTTTGATTTCGAACTGACCGGCAACTTCCCCGCACTTCCAGTCCGGCTGTCCGGAATCGCGCATGAGGAATTCGAGCGCCGACTCCCCCGGTTGAAACGGGTCATGCTGGCGGAGATACCCAACCCGCAGGTGAGGATTGCGAATCACTTCCCCGCTGTCGAGATCTTCTTCCCCGAGCAGGACTTTCAGCAGCGTCGATTTTCCGGCACCATTCCGGCCGACGAAACCGACTTTGGTTCCTTCATAAATCGTGACACTCGTGTCGTCGAGAAGCTGCTGATCACCGAAGCTTTTCACCGCGTTTTGAAGTTGTAACAGGACTGCCATACCGTTGCGTCATTCACTTGCTGAAAGAGAGTAGAGGATCAGCCTGTCTGTCGACTCCCAACAGACCGGATCCCGCTTTGGAAAACGTGGAAGAGCAGCCGGCCCTCACCTGGTTTCCCGCTCAGATCCTATTCCGCCGGCGCACGACGGTAAAGCGGATCCGACGAAGCAGCAAACTTCGATGAATACGCCCGATCAGCACAGACGGCGTTTCCCTTATTCGGCGAAGGCACTTCGAAGCGGGCAGGTGCCGTCGGTCTCGGCTTCCTGCCGGTAACGGGCGAGGAGCTGCTTGGACCGCTCTGCCAGCATTCGACGCACTTCGCGCCGCTTTCCTTTCACGCGGGGAATGACCATTCCGTCATATCCCGTCGTCTGGTGCCGCATCCACGCAATGACGGCCGCTTCCGCCCGTTGCTCGACCGGAATCCGCTTTGTTCGGGCGACCGTTCCGCTCCCGACCGGTGTCGCATGTTCCGCAACGGCGCGTGCGAAACGCTCCCCCAATTCCGCATGACGGGGGTGGAACGCCAGGAACTGGAGGACGGCCTGATGGAATTCGACGACATAGTCGGTCTGGGCCTGTTCCCGCCGGCGAACGTCCGCTTTCCGTTTCTTCGCGTAGCTGTCCGTCGATCGTTCTGCTTCCAGATCGCTGCGAATCTGTGCAATGACCTGTCCGGGCGCCCAGAGTCCTCTCGAAAAGACCTTACGGCCTTTCTTCTCCTGGAGGACCCAGTGATCCCCTGCGACTTTCACCCGGCGCGTCAGTGCGGCATCACCAGGGGGCAAAAACTCCCATCCATCTGGCACCGGTTGAATGGTTCCATTCGGATGTCGGACCGTGCGGGGCTGAGGACCAGGCAGAAACGCAGTCGAGCTGGGAAGTGTCATTCTGAGACAGCAGAGTCAGGAGAAAACGAAAAACCGACCGACGGTCAATTCCATCGATCGGTTTGATGTCAGGAACGGAATGTTACCGGACGCGGCACTGGAAGGACACATAGCCTCCCGTGTTGCCTGGGAGTGGCTGATCGAACTCGAACGTCAGCAGCAGACTCCCGGAACCGTTGTCTTCCGTGTTGACTCCGCCGTCGAGATTCGACGTAATCGACCCTTCGAGATATTCGAGTCGGGGTGACAGATTGTCAATCAGCCGGACGTTCTTCAGATCCCGTCCGCCGGTGTTGTCGAAGCGGATCGTGAACGTGACAATCTCGCCGGGATGAGCAGACGACTTGTCGGCGACTTTCACAATTTTCAGGTTGCCGACCGACCGCTTGTCTTCGATTCCCACATATTCCTGAGCCGAGAATTTCCCCTGCACCAGTTGCCCGTGCAGATCCTGTGCGATGATGATCGGACGGCGGCCATCCGCCCATTCCAGAGCTGCCGCCACAGTCTCCTGAAGAACGGCAGCGCTGACCTTGTCGAAGGTTCCTTCCTGAATGAAGCGAATATCTTCGTACACGTTGACCAGCTTGGTATGGTTCAACGCAGCAACCGCTTTATTCAGCTGATCATCCGAGACCCGTCCCCGCAGTCCGCTGGCCCGATCCCGGGTTCGCATCCCTTTGGGTTCGTCGGTCTGTGTCTGCTCGTCGAGCACCATCTTGGCATTCATGCCGGCAATTTTGGTGCGGTCCTGATGACCTTCCGCTTTCACGACAGACTGATCCTGTCGCGGCAGTGTCGCCGAACGAACTTCCCCGAACCGGGGAGCATAGATTGTGGCCTGAGTGCTGGCTTTGACGTGAAACGTGCCTTCATCGTCGATGAACTCGGCAACGGTGTCTTCCAGTTCGAGCCCTGCCCGACGGTTCTGTTCGTAATGGACCGGATGTCCGTGATCGCCGCCGTCGCGGATCGATTCATCTTCGTGATATTCATAAAGCGGCAGTCGTCGCAGATCCGGTCCGACCGCAGGTGCCCCGTAGGTCGGCGGACAGGCAGCCACACCGGGAGCGGCCATACCAGGGGCAGCCATCTCCCCTGGCGGGCAGGTTTCAGAGAAGCGGGTGGAATCCAGCGACGCGGTCTGCCGTTCGCCCGTAACGACTTCCGCCGAGACCTGTTCAATCATTCCCCCTGCGGACGCCGCGAACGGGTCTTCCCCGCGAGCCAGCTTATTCAGCACGTCCGATTTCGCTTCCGCCACAGCAGGAGGCGCCGTCTTCTTCGCTCCGGAAGCGGACGGATTCAATGAGACCGATCCGGGAGCCTCAGCACGGGCGAGTTGCGCGGCCTCTTTCGGAGAGAAGGTTCGCTGCACATATTGACTGACCGAACTGCAGGAGCAACTGCTGAGGAGCACTCCGGTGATCAGGACCTTCTGCCAGAAGGGGCGCAAGACCATGGCAGATCTGTTTGTCGAAGAGGAATTCATCATGGCAAAACCGCTGTCACAACGGGAAAATGATGTCAGGGACGCAGGATCTGCAGTGGAGACTGACAGAAGAACTCATCCTTGGGAGATTGAGGATCGGGAATCCGTCCGCCGATCCGGACAATCGCCATCGGTCGTCCTCTCAGGTCAGCTGCGTGAAGCAGATTTTCTGTCGGAGGAAGATTCTCGATGCGGGCCCCGTTCTGCTGCGTGACGGGAAAGGCCAGATTCGGCTGTTCCAGATACACGACTTTGGTCACCATCTGATCCCGCATCACGGTTTCAATTTCTTCTTCCGTGATCTGGATCGGAACCGGGAATTCCAGTTCCTTGCCTTCCGGCGGATGCAGGCGGTCGAGCAGTTCAATCGTGGGGAACAGCTCGACGCCGGGAAACTCCGGCATGTCAGCGATTCGCACCCGGTAGACATACCCGACTCCCATCCCGGCGAGTGCCGGCGAGGAAACCGCGACCCCACGGGTCGGGGCCCCATCAAAGAAGGTCACGGTGCCGGAACCCGGAAGAGAAATTCGAACCGGTTGTGGAAGTCCGGCGACTCCGGGGCGCGTCAATGCGCTCCAGCGTCCGGCCACACCGGTCGGTGCCCGGTGATCCAGCAGCGTTCGGGCTTCCTGAGCCATCAACGACGAGGCGCTGAGTCCCATCACGACACTCAGCAGACCGACTCGAAGTGTGAAGTGAAGATTGGCCATGGAAAACAACACGAGAGGGGACAGGAGAATATCAGCAGGACGGGAGATTCGATTTCAGGAGATACGCGATCAGCCGGAGCGAACTCCGGCTGATCGAGACTCGTTCGATTACTGAGCGGGAACAGCCCAGGCCGGTGCAGAGACTTCACCCTGCTGGTAGACCGGATGCTTTTCGGTGTACTGGATGTACTTGACCGGTTCTGGCAGGCTCAAGCCTGGCTCATGCCGGACATCGATCAGCATGTGATCCACCGGGCGGGGAATGTTGTAGTCGGTGGTGTTCCGCATGGTGTGAGACTTCAGACCGGCGGGACGTCCGTAGGGGATGTGAGCTGGTCCTGGGAGTCCGATCGGTGTTCCGGTGATTGGGTAACCGTACATCGGAACTCCGTTGACTCCGGCGATCGGATCGTAAGGAGGACGGCCTGGTCCGGCTGGTCCACCCACCATCATGTCTGCTGGAACTCCGCCGCCGGCCTGTCCGTTCGACAGATGGTTTCCGACAGGCATCGGGGCGACAAACTGTCCCTGCTCGCCGTTCACCTGCACCACGTCGCCGCCACGTCCGTTGTAGGCAGTCGTGATGGCGGAACCAGGAATTTCCAGGTTCAGGTTTCCAAGACGCAGAACAGCCATGATCGTTCCGCGGCGATCTGCTTCGGCCACCGGATCCAGACCTGGGCCCAGTCGGGTGGAGACCAGTTCTTCAACACCGGCCACGGCCAGTTCCTGGAACCGGGCATCCGGCAGGTAGATCACTTTGGTCACAAAGTTGTTGGTTTCGACCTGATCCAGATCTTCATCCGTGATCCGCAGCGGCAGAGCGTTGTGCTCCAGATAGGCCGCGGTCTGTGGCTGAACCGGGTAGACATGCAGCGATGGGTACAGGGTCAGTCCTTCACGTCCGGGAACGCTGGAGAACTTCAACCGATAGGTTGCTCCCTGTGCAAAGTTGTATCGGGCCGGAGCAACCAGCTGGTTCTCTGCGAACGCTGGACCGATCTGCCAGCCGATCGAGAGTCCTTCTGGACCGAGGAAGCGAACCTGACTGGTTCGTGGGGTCTGGTCTCCCATCAGGGCCGGACCGGCACCGGTTGGATAAGACATCGCCAGCGGCATTCCGTAACCGGGACCGGCAGCAGATTGATGTGACGCGAGTGTCACGTGTGGCCCCATGACCCCGGGACCAGGTCCCCCCACCATCGGCCCCGGTTGGGCCAGCATTTGAGCTGGAGGTGCATGATACTCGTTTTTGTGGAGAACCTGCTGACCGTCGACGGCGCAGCCCACACACACGATGAGCAAGGTGCCCAGTGCCAGGAAATACAGTCTCATCGCTTGTCCTCTTCCTTGTGGTCCCGGTGATATGCTCCGGATTGCGGTCGACCAATCATTCCGTGAATGGCGATACCAATTTCAACTTGGGTATTCCGCGTCTCTGTGGCAAAATGGGAGATCGGCATCCGATTTCACCCAATTTCGTCTGCCCAGAAACCGTGAATCTGGTCTAAAATCCGCCCTGTACGGCCGTGACTGAGTGACAGATCAGTCCAGTACCAGATCGTGCCGGACGGAATGACTCTTCGGCCTTCTCTGTTTTCGGATTGACAGCCCTGCAATCTTTGGAAAATCCGGCACTTTCAGGACAACATGAACAATCTCTCCAAGTGGACTGCCGTTCTGACCGTCTGTGCTCTTGTGATCGGGCACATGGCCGGAGTCTTCCCCTGGCAGCATTCCGGGCGGGCCGAATCTCCCCTGCCCGCAGAAGCCAGCAAGTCAAAAACCCCGACAGAGTCGGATGTTGCAGCGGTTGAACTGTTGCGACAGGCCCGAAACCGCCTGTTTGAACGGCAGTCGGTTCAGGCACAAATGGACCAGACGGTGTCCATTGGCGAATACAAGGTGAAGACCACCGGGTCATATCTGTCGGCCAGCGGCTTCCGATTCCGGCTGCAGTATCAACTGGCCCTGGGAGAACTGGTCGGAGAGTTTCTCGAAGTGTGTGACGGACAGGTGCTGCATACCCGACGGCAGATTCTGCCCGCCAACGACAGCAAAGCGGACGGAATCACGCCGGAAGTCGAAATGACTCGACGTGATATTCAGCGGATTCGCCGGGAAGCACTCGGGATCAAGGATGGAAATCCGACGACGGACCTCGCTGACGCTCTCCGCGCCGCGGAAGTCGGACTGGGGGGACTGCCGGCGATTCTCGCCATGCTCGAACGGACCCTGACGCTCGATCCGGTCCGGACTCAAACGGTCGATCAACGGGATTTTCTGGTTCTTCAAGGACAACTGCGAGCGGATCGGAAACAGGAGCTGCTTACCGGACTGGGCTCCGCCGGAAGTCAGGTCGGGGGATTTCTGCCGGATGTGGTCCGCGTCTATCTGCAGCGCGACACCCTGTTTCCCGAAAAGTTTCTCTATCTGAAGCGGAGCAATGACAAGAACGAAGTGGTCCCGTTGATCATCGTAGAGTTCAAGAATGTCGTACTTGATCAGCCGGTTCAGGACGGACAGTTCGTCTACATGGCTCCTCCCGGACTGGAAGAGAAAGATGAAACGACACTCTATCTGGAAATGATGCGTCAGGCCGCCGCCGCGGCCCTGAAAAAGGAAGAACCAAATTCGAAGGACCAAAATTAAAGGACCAAGAACCAAAGGGGATTGAACGCCCCTTACATGTTCCCCGTTTTGGTTCTTTGGTTCTTGGTCCTTTAAATTTGGTCCTTCTATATTCGTAACCAAATCAAGATCGCTTGCAAAATTCACCGCAAGCCTGTCTGTTCGGATTCAATGGGAAACGATCAATGTTGACAAAGACCACGACGGGATGCCTTTCCATTCTGATGTTCCTCACGGCAACCGGCCTGGCCGATCCCCCGCCGACACATACGGACGAATCCAAAGTTCCTGAGTATGTCTTGCCGGACCCTCTGACCTTCCCCGATGGAACTCCGGTGAAATCGGCGGACGACTGGTTTCAGAAACGCCGTCCTCAGATTTTGCAGGACTTCGAACAGGAGATTTACGGAAAGTCTCCCCCGGCTCCGGAAACGGTGACGTTTAAAGTTCTCTCCGAGAAACAGGACGCTCTCGACGGGATGGCCATCCGGCGGGAAATCGCCGTCACTCTGGTCGAAAAGCCAGAACCGGTCGTGATGACGATTCTGCTGTATCTGCCGAAGACATCCGACAAGGTTCCCGTCTTCTGGGGACTGAACTTTACAGGGAATCAGGGAGCGGCCTCCGAGAACGACGTCATTCTCAACACCAACTGGATGCGAAGCAATCCTCCGGAAGTGGTCGATCACCGCGCGACCGAAGAGTCACGTGGAAATCAGGCCCGTCGCTGGCCGATGTCGTTGATCGTCAGTCGGGGTTATGGTGTCGCCACGGCGTATTACGGAGATATTGACCCGGACTTTGACGACAAATTCCAGAATGGAATCCATCCGGCCTTCTACAAAGCAGGACAAACCCAGCCTGCTGAAAATGAATGGGGAAGCATTGCCGCCTGGGCCTGGGGACTCAGTCGAGGACTGGACGTCCTGCAGCAGCTTCCGGAAGTGGACGGGACAAAGGTCGCCGTTCTCGGACATTCCCGTCTCGGCAAGACGGCACTCTGGGCCGGGGCCGTGGATCCCCGATTCGCACTGGTGATTTCCAATAACTCCGGCTGCGGCGGGGCCGCGCTCAGTCGTCGGGAGTACGGCGAAACGGTCGCGCGGATCAATCATGCCTTTCCGCACTGGTTCTGTGACCGTTTCAATCAATACAACGGCAAGGAATCGACACTGCCGGTCGATCAACACGAACTCATCGCCCTGATTGCGCCCCGACCGGTTTACGTGGCCAGTGCGACTGGAGACCAATGGGCCGACCCGAAAGGCGAATTCCTGTCAGCTCGACATGCCGACCCCGTCTATCGACTGCTGGGAACCGACGGATTCGGAGCAGACGCCCCCCCGGAAGCAAGCCCTGGTCCAGATCAGCCCCTCAAAACCGGAACGATTGGATATCACCTGAGAAATGGGGGGCACGACATCCTCGAGTTCGACTGGCTGCAATATCTGGATTTCGCCGACTTGCACTTCCGCCCCCGTTAGGGGTGTGGACATTTTCACGATGGTCTGGCGGAGAGAAATTCGAAGCACGAAATTCGAAATCCGAAACAGATTCGAAGAGTTCCAATTCAAAACCCTCTGACGGGCTGTCTGGGTGATGGATCTTTTGAATCTGTTTCGAATTTCGTGCTTCGAATTTCGGATTTTCATGGGAACAGGCCACCTTGATTGTCCACACGTCATCGAGCCGTTTGCTCGACCAGGTGCCCGTGCCGCACGATGACCGTGAAGTGAGCGACAGGTGCGGTGCTTCCTGATTCTTCATCGCGACGGCACTCGACCAGTTTGGTCGATCATGTGGCCGCGAAGAACGCCTTTCCCTCAATGAAACATTGAGTTTCCACGAGCCAGTACGTCACATGAATGACGAAACCGCTCTCAGCCTGCGCGTTGCCAGAGAGCTCCCGTCCGTCAAGAGGGGAAATCTGAGAAGCAAATGAAGCAGTCTGTTCAGGCTTCTTGTCTCGGGGTTGGATGCAAAAAATCAACACGCGCGAGGCGGCAACGCAACGCGTCGACAATACGCAACAGGAGGTTCAGGAGAGCTGAGGGACTCATACGGATCGGGAAAAATACAATCTGTTGCACACGACCACTTTGTGTGATTTTGCAGCAAACCTGAAGATTTCCTTGAGTTTCAGGAATGGTCTTTGCCAACATGGCGGATCATGCTCATCATCGGCCCCAGAACACTCCCCCGTACGGAACTGACATATGTGGCATTTCGTCTGGCGTGTCTCGACACGCGGGAGCGACTGGAACTGGCAATTCAGCTGGACGTCTGCCCGGAACGGAATTTCGGGTTTCTGACAGAAGTGCCGTTTCTGCGGAATGTCCCGGCTCAAGTCCAGTTATCATTACTGCTGGAAACCTGGGCTCGGCATCTGACTCCCATTCCGCAACAGGCGACTCTTCTCGACGAGAGTATCGTTTACTCTGTCTGCGAATCCGCCGCCCGTCTGATCCGCACCGAATCCGAAATCGCCCGACGTTTTCTCTGTCGGGGACCCATCGAATGCACGAGTCAAATCGACAAAAAAATCGCTGACCATCTGCAACGATTACAAACAACATTCGTCCAGGAAGGATTGTTCCTGCTGCTGAGCCAGTATCAGGACATCCCGCCGTTGAAAGCGGTGCCCCTCAAAGAGAAGCAGGGATTAACCGCCGGGTCGTATGAATGTCTGTTTGACGTCCTCGGGCGATGGTACGTCTCGACCGAAATGCTGGCCCATGCGGAAGGACTGTTGACCCGAGTCGAAGTCGAACAACTCGGATCACTCCTGAATGCCGCTCGGTGCGCACAGCACCCGATTTAGACCAGTTTGGTCTATCATGTGGCCGCGAAGAACGCCTTTCCCTCAATGAAACATTGAGTTTCCACGAGCCAGTACGTCACAGGAATGACGAAACCGCTCCAGGGTGTGCGGACAATCAAAGTGGCCTGTTCCCATGAAAATCCGAAATCCGAAGCACCACATTCGGAAGGGGATGGGTCGATCCTTTTGCAGACTGCTCTCGTCAGCGTGATTCTTGGAATCCGTCTCCATCCGGGGATCGACTGATCAGGATCGCAAACAGGACGCACACTGCCGGGGCAAACAGTGCCACAAACCCCCAGCGGTTTGTCAGTGGAACCGCAACGGCAGCTCCCAGTCCGAACGAGACGATCTTGCCTCCTCGCAACAGCGCATCGTAGAAGGCTGTTCGCCGCAATCTTCCTTGCGAAAAGCAGACTGTTGCGAGCTGAATTCCGAGATTGGTGGCATGTCCTGAAAGGTGTGTGGTTCTGATCCCGAAGCCTGACGAGCCGGGAATCGCTGCGTTCTGGATTCCCATTGCGAACGCCAGCAGGGAAAGGAGACAGACGGCAAGTGACCCATGGGAGTGCAAGGACGGAATGGTCCCGAAGATCCCGGCGCATCCGCCGGAGGCCACGCCGATCAGAATCAGCAACACCAGTCCCAGCGGGACAATCCACGGAGCCGCTTTCACTCGCAAGCAACTCGTGTTTCTTGCAGCGACCGACATGGCGGCCCCCGCCACGAAACTGGCCACAATGATGAAGTATTCCAGCATCAGGCCGACGGACTGCCATTCCATTCCGGCCCGTGTGACAGTGCCGGTCATGTGGGTGACAAACTCCCGGCACAGGAGAAATGCGAATCCGTTGACCAGTCCGGCCGCCGTGGATAACAGTTGCCAGCTGACGAGACATCGAGGGGAGTGAATTCCCTGCAGAGCAGGGAGGACAGCATTCATACATGACTCAACTGGAAGAGACCGGCACAATGCGCTCATGTGTTCGTCAACGCATTCGAGCGAACGTCTGAGCAACATTCAAAATGATCGGAACACAGCCACGCGAAGTTCAGCGCCTCCTCCGTCGAGACGCGCGCCGCGTGGGGACGGGATCGAGCAGGCGACCTGCAGGCTTCACGGATCATCGTGAATTGGAGAATGCAGGCTGACAAGTGACTCGATCAACAGTCTTGTGCGTAAGAATCCGACAGGCAGGAACCTGAACCTGACCGCTGCAACCTGAACGTCAGTTCAGGAAAATAATTCTGATCGTTCCGTGGCGGCACGTCGATTCGGGGTTCTCAACCGCACCGAAAGACTCGAGCCGTTTCAGTCATTCCCGGTTTGCCAGCGCAGAACGGCAAGGGGGCGGGATTCTGGGGCCAGGCAGACTGGGATCGTCCTGAGTCTGCTCGGCCAGGTGTTTGCCTGTGTTGTTTTGCCTGTGTTGTTCTGGACAGGGGCCACCGATCCGGAACTGGCAGTGAGTGGCTCCGGCAGTTTCCTGCCAATCAACACGATTCTGCTCAACGTGATCCCGCCTCCGTCTGAAAGGCGTGGCCGTCGCTATCCGGCCCTGGTTTTACGAACTCTTCACAGTTTCCACACAATCAATTCGCACACGACCAGTAGAGTGCCACTCAAATTCGGGGTCAGCAAAGCGGACGGAGGAGCTGGCAAGACATGGCAAGTCTGTTGTGTCACGTCCCTTCGGCAGCAGGTGGTGAACCGGATTTTTGAAGTGACGTTGCCGTTCAGCTCGGTCGCAGACACCGACACTCCAAGGGGCGGCAAGTTTCATTGGTGAATTTCTTCGAATCCGTTGTCTGCAGCGGCCAGTCGTTGCACACGAAATGGAACTGTGGTTGTGAACCACGATTCGGTGTGCGTGAACTGATTCACGGGCAAAAACAGCGAAGAGGGGGGAATGAGATGAAGGAGGATTCATTGTCATATCACATTCGGATGAATGGGCGGAAAAACGTCAATCAAGGGTTCACCCTGATTGAGCTCCTTGTGGTGATCGCGATCATTGCGGTTCTGGTGGCATTGCTGCTGCCGGCCGTTCAGCAGGCGCGTGAGGCCGCCCGACGGTCACAGTGCAAGAACAACCTGAAGCAGATCGGTCTGGCACTCCACAACTACCATGATTCCCATTCGGTCATGCCCTCCGGAAGCATCCTGCTGTTGAATGGCGACAAAACCGCTTACAACGGACACGGCTGGACCTGGCATGCAAGCATCCTGCCGTACATCGAACAGGCGACACTGTACCAGGCGATTCAGGGAGCTTCTGGAATGGGACACGAGTCTGGTGGAGTGAATGACGCGAAGCAGGGGTTAGCCGGGAAGACCAACATTAAAACATTCCAGTGTCCCACGCACCCGGATGTGCGTCTGGGACCGCAGAAGAATGGGTATGCCACGTCAACTTATAACGGCAGCATGGGAACGCTGATTGGTGACGGGGCCGGAGATGATTGCGATCATGATCCTGCCGTCATGTCTGTTTCGGCAGGGTGCATGAAGGCCGACGGGATCTTTTTCCCGAGCAGCAGTGTCGGGTTTCGTGACGTCATTGACGGCCTGTCGAATACGGTCTTTGTTGCTGAAGTGATCGACTCCGGCGGAGACGAAAGCTTGCCTGGTGGGGGGGGAAGCGATCGAAAGTACTGCTTCTCGAATGGAGCCGATGACAATCCTCCGAATGAAATGACGGAGTACCTCATTGCTGCGGAATCCAATGACCCGATCAACGGTGGTGCCGAAGAAGCAACCGGCAGCTACCACACCGGCGGAGCCCACTTTGTCTTCGGGGACGGGGCGGTTCGCTTCCTGTCTGAGAACATCGACATGAAGACGTACCAGTATCTGTTCACCCGTGCAAAATCAGATCTTCCCGGGCCGTTCTAGAGCAGTTTGCTCTACCAAGTGCCCGCGCAGCGCGCGTTTCGATTGATGAAACGCTGTCCTCCGCGTGGCGGGGACGGGGAGATCATTTCGCAAGTTGCTCTAGACCAGTTTGGTCTATCATGTGGCCGCGAAGAACGTATTTCTCTCAATGAAACATTGGGTTTCCACGAGCCAGTACGTCACAGGAATGACGAAACTGCTCTAGTGGAGCTCCAAACCTGAAATGACAGGTGACAGATCAGGGTTTGAGCAGGCCAACGAGCCTGCGGGCCCTGTTCGGGAACCTGTCAGGACAGAGTGGTCACACCACGAGACCAGTTTCAGTCGTTCCCTGTTTGTGCCGCTGAGGGTGAAAGAGGGTCGGAAATGCAGGACTTTCCCAGCCTTTTCTGATCCCTGAATCCTGATCCCTTCCCCCTCGCCATTCTTGTTGGGATCAATTTGTTTCAGGAGTGAACTGATGAAATGTCAATTCTTGGTACTGTCACTGGTTCTGGTGGGGGTCACTGGTTGCTCTGGGCGGTCTGATCGACCTGAACTCGGGCTGGTGACCGGAACGATTTCCTTTAAGGGGGCTCCACTCGTCGGCGCATCGGTGACATTTCTGCCGGATGGAGGAAGACCATCCGTAGGTAAAACCGATTCCAGCGGGAGTTATCAACTCGTCTACATTCGAAATGTGCAGGGAGCGAAAATCGGCTCCAATCGGGTTGAGATCCGAAGTCTTGCGGAAGGAGCCGACACACAACACGATGGAGACGGGGAAGAAGTCGCTCAGAAAGTGAAACGAGTGACGAAAGAAATCGTTCCCGCGAAATACAATCAGAAAAGTGAGTTGCTGGTTGACGTGAAATCCGGGAAGAACACATTTGATTTCAACCTGCAGTAATTGTCGTTCTCGATCATCATTCCGGTTGATTGTTCCCTGCCCCCCGAAATCGAGGAGCGTCCCTTGCCGCCAGTCGCCACACGCAACATGGACCGCCGCCGTTTTCTTTCGTTGACCACGGCTGCCGCTGCGGCCTGGCCGTTTGCGAACATGAGCCAGTCGATTGCCGCCGATCGTCGCGTGCGGATGAAAGACAATCCGTTTTCGCTGGGGGTTGCGTCCGGAGATCCGCTGCCGGATGGGGTCGTTCTCTGGACCCGGCTCTGTCCGGAACCGCTCACTCCCAATGGAGGAATGCCGCCGGAAGATGTTCAGGTGAACTGGCAGGTTTCCACGAACGAAGCGATGACACAGATCGTTCGAAAAGGAATGGTCACGGCTCCGGCCGACTGGGCTCATTCGGTCCATGTGGAAGTGGACGGACTCGAATCGGATCGGGTGTACTGGTATCAGTTCAAACATGGAACCGAGACCAGTCCCGTGGGGCGAACACGGACCGCCCCGCGTGAAGACGTTCTGCTGGATCAGTTCCGGTTTGCGTTTGCCTCCTGCCAGCATTACGAGGATGGGTATTTCAACGCATATCAGAAAATGTCGCAGGAAGATCTGCGGCTCGTCATCCACCTGGGTGACTATATCTATGAAGGAGCTTCACGAAAGAAGAATAAAACCCGTCCACGGGAACATGCCGGACCTCGACTTGCCGAGTTGCAGGACTTTCGTATCCGTCACGCCCAGTACAAACTGGATCCGCACCTGCAGGCGACCCATGCGGCATTCCCCTGGCTGGTCACCTGGGATGACCACGAAACGGAGAACAACTACGCAGGTTTTATCCCGCAGAAAGGGAAGACCTCCATCGAGGCGTTTCCACAACTGCGTGCCAATGCCTATAAGGCCTACTATGAGCACATGCCGCTCCGGCGTACGGCGGTTCCTCAAGGGCCGAACATGCAGCTCTATCGAAATGTCGTCTTCGGTCAGCTGGTCCAGTTCTCGGTGCTCGACACCCGACAGTATCGCAGCGATCAACCCTGTAACGACGGCATTCACTCTCCCTGTGAGGAGGTATTCAATCCCCGTTCAACCATGCTGGGAGAAACGCAGGAAGCCTGGCTGCAGCAGAAACTGGTCAGCAGTTCTTCGCAATGGAATGTGCTGGCACAACAGGTTCCTATCGCCCGGATCAATTATCATCGCCCGGAATCCACAGAAGAGTTGCTGATCAGTATGGATAAATGGGCCGGTTGCGACGCGGCACGCCGGCGCCTGATGAAATTCTTCGATGAGTCCAGGATCACCAACCCGGTGGTTCTGACGGGAGACGTCCACTCGAACTGGGTGAATGACCTGCGGCTCGACTACGATGATGTCAATGCCCCGACCATTGGAACCGAGTTCGTCGGAACTTCGATTTCGTCGGCCGGAGACGGTCCCCGGATCCCCAAGGACAGCGCACATGTGTTGTCCCGCAATCCGGCGGTGAAGTTCTATAACCGGGAACGGGGCTACGTGCGCTGCGAAGTGACCCCGCAGCAATGGCGGTCCGATTATCAGGTGGTTGAAATTGTCAGCCAGCCGAACCAGCCTTGCGTCACCCGTGCGAGCTACGTTGTCGAGAACGGGCGTCCCGGCGCTGTTGAAGGATGATCGATCCGTTCCGCTGTGTCGAGGACGTTCTGCCAGCGCCGGCGAGAATTCACCACGCGGTCCCGTTTCCGCCATGGTGACCGGCGTTCTGTCAGACCTGATCAACCAGACCTGATCAACCCGTTCAGTTTTTCTGAACGGGGGCGGGTTAATGCGAGAAGTCGTAGACCGGTGCCTGGCTTTTCTCGACAGCCGGTTCAGGCGAGACGCTTTTGGCCGTCCGTTGGACGCCGTCCATGCCGACGATCATGACCAGCAGAAATCCCACGACGACGATTCCCATGACCAGCAGCCCGACGCTACGGTCAATTCCGGTGTTGTTAAAAGTTTGTCCGGACATGGCCAATGCTCACAGATTGCGCCCGCAGATTTCTTCGTGGTTCCGTTTGGATCGACATTGGAGAGACCATTCTCCCTGAAGTCCCTTCTTGTTTTGCGCAAACCTCCACCGCGCAGCCCTGAATTCCGTCCAGATTGCAAACGGGATGCCGGGAAGTGTGATCTGCTGGAAGTTTGACGTAACACATCTCCAGGCAGAACGTTTCTTGTGGGGAAAGAGTCTTGACCGGCTGGTGCGACTGGCTGTTCACGTCAAGATTCTGGAACAGTTCGTCCCGATTTTGCTTCACGCCTGAAACAGCACGCCCGTTGCCCGCTGCCCGCTGCCGGGGTTGGCCGACGGTCCGCCGAAAACGGGGAGCATTGGATGCCGTTGTCACGGAAAACAGTTAGGATACCGTCTGCGTGACATGCTTGCTGGCGGGTAGTGCAACCGATGAATCGTCCTGTCCGAATTCTGATTGTCGAAGATGAAGAGGCCATCGCCAACGGTCTGCGATTCAATTTCGAAGCAGAAGGGTACGAGGCCATCGTCCGCGCGGATGGACCGTCGACGCTGAGTTACTTCGATGAACATCCTCAGGACGTCGATCTGGTTGTCCTGGATTTGATGCTCCCCGGCATGAGCGGCTACGAAATCTGCCGCGCCATTCGTGATCGAGACGGTCGACTCCCGATTCTGGTCCTGAGCGCACGCACTCTCAGCGAAGACAAGTCTCACGCTTTTGATTGCGGCACAGATCAGTACATGACGAAGCCGTTTGCTCTGCCGGAACTCCTCAGTCGGGTTCGCAACCTGCTGCGCCGCCGGCGGCAGATCGAGCAGGTGTACGAATCCAGCCAGCATGACGATTTCTCCTTTGGTGACGTTTCTGTCAATTTTCGGACTTTCGAAATCGTTCGAGGAGATGAGCGGAATTCCCTGACGACAATGGAACTGCAACTGCTTCGCTACTTCATCGAACATGAAGGAGCCGTTCTGTCCCGGTCAAAAATTTTGAGTGATGTCTGGGATCAGGGGGCAGACGTGACCTCCCGGACCATCGACAACTTTGTGATGCGGCTGCGGAAATACATTGAACAGGATCCCGGGAATCCCCGGCATCTTCTCTCTGTCCGGGGGACCGGTTATCGATTTGTGGCAAAGCCCTGAGATGCGGTCGTGCGAAGACGAAATTCCACCGACCGTCGATGTGATGAGATCACGGTCTGCCTGTCAGGCAACGGAAGAATCGGATTTTTTGTACGAAACGGAATTCCACGGCAGGATTTTCTTTCTTCGTGCGCCCACGCGATACAATACAAATCGGGCCTGCGGGGGGAGGTGAGAGTTCATGATCATCCGGAACTGGCAGATTTCGTTCACGCTCGGAGGACTTCTCTGGGGAGGGAACGCCCTGGCTCAGAATGGGTCTTCACATCCGGTCGTGATTGGGTCGACCGGTCGGGCCTATGGGCCGACTCAGGCGGAATGGCAGTACCGACAGCAATACGGACGCCCTTCACCCGGCAGTCAGGGAAACAGTGGACTGCAGTACGTCAACGGCTATCCCGGCGGCGGATTTGGTGGCCATGGTCACAGCTGGAATGGATGGAATGGCTGGGGACCGCAGATGTTTCTCGGGTTCGACCCGATGATGCCCTACCCGGCGCAAGGGTACGTCTTCTCTCCCAGTACGGCGACCTACAGCAACGGCTATAACGACAACCTGAATTTCGGGAATCCCGGGTTTGGAGCGGCCCCGAACCCGCTCCTGTTCCCCAACCTGACTCCTCCCGTTCTTCAGCCGTTGCCCCCCAATGATCCCCTGGCAAATGGCCTGGGTTTGGGACTGGGGCAGAGCAACGCGGCCATCAACTCCACACCGTTTCCGACGGCCATTCCTCAGCAGATCATTCCCCCTTCGACTCCGAAAGCGATCGAGAACAGTTTCCAGTATCAGACGCAGGGGGATCTGCAGTTCCAGATGCTGAACTATTACGCCGCCGGGGAACGCTACCGGAAGTCGATGGACGCCGCGCGCGATCGTGCGGATCCACGGGTCCGGCTGGCGATCACATTCGCAGCGCGCGGGCGATTTCCCGAAGCGGTTGATCAGCTCAAGCTCGCTGTCGCCATCGATCCCACCGTGCCGCAGACCTCTCCCAGCCTGGAAGACCTGTTCGGGGCTGCGAACCTGATCGAAAAAGAACGAGTGAAGGAACGTGTCGCCGAATGGACGCTCCAGGATCCACGTGACCCGAACCGGTTGTTTCTGTCCGGGGTGTTCCTCTATCTGGATGGAAATCCGAACGCCCGCATGGTTTTGGAAACGGCGACATTGATTGCCGGGGAACAACCGCATCTGACGGCGTTTCTCACACAGCGTACCGTGCCGATTCCCAAACCGGCCACCGTCACGCCGGAAGCACCAATCCCACAACCACCCGCTGGGAACAAAGCTCCAGTGGCCCCCGCTCAAGAGCCAGTGAAACGGCCCCTGAACGAAATGGAGATTCCGGCACTGCCACCGTTACCGGAAGACGGGATCCCGCCCCCGCCCCACGCAGAGATTCCGGCTCCAGTCCTGCCGCCGCTGACGTCTCCCTGATCGGGAGTCAGCGGAATCCACTTGGCCGGGGCGGAGTCATTCCAGTGCGAGAATTCACCACGAAGGAACGGTTCGCCGAAGATGTCGACCACGTCTGAAGGTCCACACCACCCTCGAGCCGTTTTAGAGCAACTTGCGAACTGATTTCCCCATCCTCGCCACGCGGAGGAGAGCGTTTCCTCCATCGAAACTCGCCCCTGTCCAAAACACACGGCGGGCACCTCGTCAAGCAAACTCAATCCTTTCCTGTCCCCTGAATCCTGATCCCTCCCCCCTTGCCATTCTTCGCTGGCAAACTGGAAACGATTGAAACGACTCTAATCTGCCGACGAATCTGAAGCCGGTCTGTCTGCCAGTAACTTCTGAATTCCCTGAAGGAGGACCTTTTCCACGGCCGGAGAGACGTTGGTATAGCCGGCCGTGATCTCGAATCCTCCCTGCGAGTAGGCAATCTCCGTTCCGATGTAGAGTGGCGCATAATCTCCGTAGGCCGCGACACACACAGTGGAAGACGGACGCATCTTCTGGGCTGCCAGCTGATATTCAACAAAGAGTTCACCCGGCAGTTGCAACAACCAGACGTTCCCCAGTTTCAGACAGCTCAGTTCGGTGGGAACTCCTGGGCCTTCATCGCGCTCCACCCAGCCGATCGCCAGGGCGTCGTACACACGCCGGAGCTCTCCTTTTTTGAGTGTCCGTATCGACTCGTGGAGCTTGTCGATTGCCAGTCGCTCAGCGACCGGCAGGTTGACCTTTTCGACCCGCCATTCGATTTCCCCGGTGGAGATCGCCGTTTTCTTTGTTGATTCCCACGCCCGTTTCATTGCGTCAGCGACTCTCTCTGTCAGGTCCAACCGAGCCTGATGAGAACCATCATTGTATTTCCCTGCGGCGATATTCCCGCCTGCTCCGTTGAAGTGCAGATGTGCGACTTGCGGGAGAGCTTTTTCCCTGGCCTCACGCGCGAGGCCAATGAAATCAGAGGTCACGTCTCCATTGCCGTAATAGCTTTGCGGATGGGTCGCATAATAGGTGATTGAAACGAGTGGGGTCGTCCCGTTCCAGAAACTGATGAGCTTCAGTTCCGGGTCAATCACTCCTTCAGGAGCGTCCCGCATTCTCGGATCGTTCGCGGCTCGACTCAGGCGTTCCAGAATGACCCGGCGTCCGGTGGGATCGAGGATTCTCCGATTGGAGGCTACTTTTTCAACAATTGCGGTGCCGACTCCAAGATGAGTGACCGGCTGCGAGAGAGGAATGGATTCTGTCACCGCTGTTGCTGTTCGCCGAATCGCATCTCGGAGAAAAGGAACGTCAAACCATTCTCCTCCGTCGCCGTACTGCTCCAGAATCTCTTCCGCCCGAAAATCACAGCGTGGACCGTCGTGCTGATGAAGTGTGTGAACGGCAACCCGGTCGACCGTTGTTCCGGCTGCCTGGGCGAGTGATTCCCGGAAGAAGAGATGCCCGTCATTGCTGGCACCGACCCAGTCCACCGCACACAGGACAATTGGTTTCCCCACTCCCAGCAGCACAATCCCGCGGGCCGTCAGCGGGTCTTCCACTTTTCGAACCGGTGCAATCAGAACGGGACTTCCAAGTGGAGGAGTGACATCGACCTTGAATGTCCCGACTCGCAAACCCGATTGTTCGCCTGCCTGAACCGCCGGACAGACGATTCCCATCAGCAACGAGAAGACAATCCACCGGCAACACAGGCTCATCGAGTCGTCCCTTTCACGGAGATTCCTTGTTCCATCGCTGCCCCGATCCGAGGCGCTCGCGTCACCTCATGTTGAACGGCATGCGGACCACTTCGCGGAACGGCTCTACTTCTTCAACTCTTTCACGGCAGGGATCTGAAAATTGTGGACCGTGTCTTCATGAGGGAGGTCTACTTCAGTACGGTAGGAGGAGAAGAGTTCTTTCCCGGCCGAGTTCAAAATCCCTTCCGACATGACAGGAATACCATCGGTCCCGACGATCTCAACGACCATTGGTCCGCCGACGGTGCCTTTCAGATGCGGCGTCTGAAAGCGTCCGTTCACAATCTGGGATTCCGTGCCGGGTCCCCGATTTCCCTTTGACGTGTCTGGAGAAAACCGGATCGATCCCAACGGGACCAGCGTTCCGTTGTAAGACACCTCTCCACTCAGACGATACCGGGGAGGACCATCGCTGCCGGACTTCCAGCACCCTGTCGCCGGAAAGAATCCCAGGACACAGCATGACAACAGAACCCGGCATGACAACAGAACCCGGTATGACAACAGAACCCGGCGAACCTGTTCTGATCGGACCATCAGAATTCCCCTCCGATCGGAAGACCATCTGCCCGGTTTCCCAGGGTCTGATAGGTTTGTAGATCCATGTTTTCATTGGCGAAACGGACTGAGCCGTCACACAGGACGACATGGCAGCCTCCTGTGTGATGACTGCCCAGCATCCGGCTGACTGAAGTGATCATGTTGAACCCGTTTCCGACAGTCGTGCCTGACCACGTTCCATCAAACGCGGACGTGGAAGAGGGTGAACTGTTGATCTGGTCGCGGGTCACAACGGCGATGTAAGCCTGCGAGCTTGAGGCCATCCGTGGACTGACGGCCCATCCCCGCACGCCGGTCGACGGCGGCGGGAAGTACTTCGATTCGCCAATCAGAAAAACATTGGAAGTGCCGTCAGTGATGTCGCGGAAGCGGACCGTCGAACCAGCATATAGAATTCCCTTCCGGCTGAAGATCCGATTCGTCGTCGTCCCGGTGCCTGAACTCGCATTGCATTCCTGGTTCCCGCCCCCCTGGATTCCAAGATAGTTCAGGTTCAGCGGATACAGGCCGCTGGCCGGGTCCGTCGGACACTGGTAAACCGACAATGAAATCAACTTGCTGGCATTCGGTTCCGGAACCACGGGAGAACCGGTTGTGAATCCGGCCCCCATATCCAGGCTGGCATACAGGGCCGTCTGATCGAGCATGGGCAGAATCATGACGGTCCATGGTGCGCCGGAGTTATCATCTCCCAGATTGCACCAGTGATTCGGGTGAGTGAACGCGGTGGGCGAACGAACGACCCATCCCGGCGGAAAGGTATTATGGGAGTCGTGATAGTTGTGCATCGACAGCGCCAGTTGCTTCAGGTGATTCCGGCAACTGGTCCTCCGCGCCGCTTCACGTGCCTGCTGGACGGCTGGCAGCAGCAGCGCGATCAACACGGCAATAATGGCAATCACGACCAGCAACTCAATTAGCGTGAACCCCCGTCGGGAACCCCTCATTGCCCTTCTCCTTGCAAAGCCCTTGAGCAGAACTGAGCTCCGTTCAATGTGAAACGGGAGCGACGAACAAGAACGAGCGAGTCAGTCACAAACCATGCTGGTTGATCGAGAGCGGCAGTCATGCACACAAAGAACCGTTGCCGACCGCCTGGCCACTTTCGTCAGAATGCAAAATGAACATACCAGCTTCGGTGGAGTGATTCAGCGGAAACTCTTGTGATTGCCTGGCAATTTTCTCGAAATTTTTCGGAGAGAAAATGGTTCTTCCACGACAGATCATCCAGGAAAAAAAGCGAAAAATGCTCCGTAACTTCTTTTCAGTTCGCTGCTAACAACCTGATCCAATCTGGAGATCGTGGCGATTCAAAATTTCGGGTACGAAGCATTGCCCTGGTCGAGACGATCCGGCCCCCATTGGGATTTTGAAATCCTGGCGAAATCCCGTCGATCCATTGCGGAGACAAAAACACCCCGCAACACCGACTGGAATCGTCGACGTTGCGGGGCAGCGGGAGCTTCGGCGGGAACTTCGATTGTCAGAAATCAGCGGAACAGGGGATTCTGTCAGCCGATGATGTCCTTATCCGTTTCCGGAGCAGCATCGCTCGCGGGGTCAAACCATTCCGGTTTGAACACGATCCGTTTTTGATGGGCCATCGCCAGGTTCGCGGTGAGGGCCATGATGGCATCTGCCATGGCGACTTCGCCGTTGCAGCGCAGTCCTCCTTCAGACGCCGGCAGGGGATGTCCGCCCGGCCAGTAGTCTGGCCCCTGGTTCCGGATGGCGTAGCAGAAGTGTTCCATTTCTTCTTTGTAACCCCGACTGACATTGGTCGCCCAGTCGGTCCCGCCCGTCCCCCCTTTGGATGCCCCTGAAGTGGTCTCATAGGCTTCGAGGACCGGTCCGCCTCCTGCCGCGTTTCCGGAAACCACCCAGAGTCGCTGATCAGGACCGCCGCCGGTGCTGCCGCGTCCTTCTTCCTTCCAGAGCATGGCTTCTTTTTCGGTCTTCATGAACAGCGTCCCCCGGCTGCCGTAGACCAGTTCTCCGTAGGGCTCGAACTTGTTCGTGCTGATGGAGGAATAAGTCACAATGCACAGATCCCGATTGTTCTGTTCATAGTGCTTCCCGGGGAATTCGAACGTCACGTAGATCGCATCATCCACTTCCCGCTGATCGTTCCACTTGTCGCTCGGGCCAACCCCTTCGATCCCGTAGAAGTTCTTACCGCCGTAACCATGCACGGCCACCGGATGGACTTTGCCGAGGAAGATACTGCAGGCGTCCATCTGGTGGCTGCCGAGTTCGGCCATCAGCCCGCCGCCGGTCTCATTATAGAGACGCCAGTTGATGAGCTTGTCGATGTTCTCGAACTTGTAGTCCCCCAGGTTGACGTCCTTCAGGCCTGCGGCGTCTTCTTTGGGGATCGTTTTCAGCCAGCTGTCCCCGGCCGGGAAGCTGTTGTTCCGGTGCCATTGGGCTCGAATGTATTTGATGTCTCCCAGCGCACCGGACTGCACGATGTTGTTCGCATGGTGATACAGCACGCTGTAGTGCCGCTGGTGTCCGACGGCCAGCAGACGGTTCTCCGCCTTCGCGGTCCGGATCATTTCTTTGCACTGCGTGATGGTTCGGGCCATCAGTTTTTCGGTCAGCACATGCAGCCCCGCCTTCAGGCAGTCGTTGGCGATTGGAGCATGTGTGACGAGCGGAGTCGCGATGACGACGGCTTCAATGTTGAGCCGCTTCGCATTTTCGATCACCTCTTTGTGACTGTTGAACCGTTCAATCTTCCCGGCCTGTTCGGCGCCGAGTTTCTTGATCAGCCCGATGCGGTTCTCATTGCCGTCCCCTTTGAAGGCCCGTTCACGGTTGGTCGGGCGCAGGTCGGCGATGGCCACCACTTCCATGTACTTTTCGGGATGTTCGGTGAGCAGAATGCTCCCCTCGTCTCCAGTCCCGATGAACGCCACCCGGACCCGGTCAGAGGCGACCAGTTCCTGATAGCCGAAGTAGGCGGCCCCGATTCCCACGGTTCCGGCTGCGGCGGCCTTGATCAGATCACGGCGTGTCAGATCTCCCCCGGAGATCCCGTCGACGGCATTCGAGAAGTTCTCTTTGCCTGTCTTTTCCTGTTCAGGTGTCAATACCATGGCAATTCCCTGTCTTGATCAAGCGCCGCCGGATTAACCTGCGGCTGCGTTCGCAGTTCACCGGTCAGGACGCTGGGTCATACCGGGGGACTGCCGTGTCATGCTGTGTGAAGCGTGGTTTCGGAACACCATCAGGAGACGATCCGGTGGAATTCTGACGGGGCGACCGCAGGTCGTGTGATGGTCCGTCTGAAAACCAGGCTCTCCTGTTCCGATGCTTCCTCTATTGTGACGCGAACGCTTGCTGTTTTGAAGTAGAAAAGGGTTGCCTGTGAGTCCTTTTCCCGCCTGAAATTTCTGTGATTCTCGGAAACAATCAGAGAATTGCATTCAGAATGCCATGACGTCCGGCGCGATCCCGGATCAATAGGAACCCTGACCTGCAGCGGGAAACGCATTCTGAAAATGCTCGATGATCGGGTCCCCTTGCGGAGCCCAGGTGATGGCCACGACATCGAATCGCCCGGAACGGTGCAACTGCCGACGGCGCTTAAGCCAAGCGAGAGCCGCCTGTGTCAGTTGCCGCTGTTTGGTTTCGTTGACCGCGTCGGCCGGATGCCCCTTGGCATGAGAAGATCGGGTTTTGACTTCCACGAAAACGAGCGTGGACTGATCCAGCGCAATCAGGTCGATTTCCCCAAAGCGGTTTCGCAGCTGGCGGGCGAGAATGCGATACCCTTTTCGCTTGAGATAGCGGGCAGCGGCCCGTTCTCCCCGATTTCCAAAGAGTCGCCGCAGCCAGCCGATTCGCATCTGTGTCCCTCGCAGCCGGGGTGTTGGCGGGATTGCGGTGCCAGTTCACGGAAGCATCAATGCGAAACGGATCGGAGTCAACGAGAATGCGACTCCGATCCGTCCGGAAATTTGCTGATCCAGGGCTGAAGCGGAAACACAGGACTCCCGGTGTCCGGCAATTCAGCAGATCACAATCAATTCGTAATCGCTTCGCCTGCTTTGGCGCGACGTTCGCGAAGACGGGTCGCTTTTCCCACGCGGTCGCGCAGGTAAAACAGTTTGGCGCGGCGGACCTGAGCGTGCCGTTTCACGACGACGTCGGCCACTTTCGGGGAGTTCACCGGGAAGGTTCGTTCGACCCCTTCGCCCGCCACGATCCGGCGGACGGTGAACATTTCCGACATTCCGCTTCCCCGGTGGGCGATGACCACGCCGGAGAAGATCTGAATTCGTTCTTTGTCCCCTTCGAGAATCCGGGTGTGGACTTCGACGGTGTCCCCGATACTGAAGTTCAGCTTGGTTTCACGCAGGCTGGACTGTTCGGCAATGTCGAGCAGTTTGTTACGCATTGAGATCACTTCCAGATTGTCGGGAGCGGTGTCAACGGGACAGTTGGACACATCCTCGGTTTGAGTCATCTCACCATTGCGGGACGTCCAGGATTCTCCCGAACGTCTCGACTGTCCCGGTGAGGTCAGCCGGCAGAGTTCTCTGCCGCGCCGCCAAGTAAATCACCCCGTCGTTGACGGGTTCGTTCGAAACTCTGTTCTGCCCGCCAGCGGGCAATTGCTCCGTGGTCGCCGCTCAGCAGCACCTCGGGAACGCTCATTCCCCGGAACTCCCGGGGACGGGTGTACTGCGGGTACTCCAGCAGTGCGGAAGACGAGAATGAATCGTACTTGGCACTGGTTTCGTCCCCCAGAACTCCAGGGATCAGTCTGATGATCGAATCGATCATCAGCATGGCCGGAACTTCGCCGCCGTTGCAGATAAAATCTCCAACAGAGACTTCGAGTGGCTTCAATCCCTGGCAAATTCGGTCGTCAAATCCTTCGTATCGTCCACACAGCATGATCAGTCGCTGCTGTGTCGACAATTTCTGAACCAGTTTCTGGTTCAGCGGCTCCCCTTGCGGGGTGAGCATGATCAATTGTCCGGGAGGACTGGCGATTTGCTGAACCGCTTCAACGCAACCGAAAATCGGTTCGCATTTCAGCAACATGCCCGGCCCGCCACCGTACGGCGGTTCATCCACGGACTGGTGTTTGTCAGTCGCCCAGTCCCGAAAATTCCACAAATGGATCTCAACCCGTCCTGCGTCGATGGCCTTTTTCAACAGGCTCTGCCCGAGATATCCGTCAAAAATCCCGGGGAACAGTGTCAGGACATCAAAGCGAAACATGGCATCAGACAGGGTTCAAAAGGCCAAAACAGGAACGAACCAAGAACCAGCCCTTCCGGAAGGCCTCTGCTTCCGGAACGTCCGGTTCTTCAGTTTTGGTCCGAGTGACGATGTCGTGATGATTGCTCGACTATTCGGCAGCAGCTTCAGCGGCTTCCGCCGGGGCTTCTTCCGCAACGGGAGCAGCTTTCACCTGAGGAGCCATCATTGGAGGGGGGGCCTTGGTGGTCCCCCAGTCGTTCGTTTTGAACTTCCGGATCAGGACAGCGACCTTTTCGCTGGGCTGAGCGCCGACGGAAATCCAGTGATCGACTCGTTCGACATTCAGGGTCACGCGTTTCGATTTGTCTTGAACAAACGGATCGTATGTTCCCACTTCTTCGATCGCTTTGCCGTTACGAGGGCTCTGCTGATCCATGATACAAATCCGGTAGAACGGACGATGTGTCCGTCCCAGTTTCTTCATACGAATACGAACCGCCACTGAACTCTCCTGAACCTTCAATAGTGCCGAAATTCCGGAATGCCGGACAATCCCGGCAGTGTTTTCCACATTCGATCTGGTCAAAGGTCGACACTCTGACCGCATCGTCCCTCTTCAATCAGGCTCCGTCCATCGGACGCAGCCGGGAGCCCGCAGCTGTGCGGCTCTCTGAAAACAACGCGGGAACGAAAGGCTCGTTACCGCCGTTTATTCTTCTTTCGTGCGTCCTTGGCCTGTTTTCGCTGCTGTTTCTTTTTGTCTTTCAGCAGGTCTTTGTCGACCGGACCACGTTTACTTCGTTGTTTTCCGGCGGCCATTCCCCGGGTGGCGGGATTCATCATCTCCGCCTGCATCTCACGGACTTTGCGCATCCGGTCGCCCGCTCCCAGGCCAGCCATCTGCTGCATCATCCCCGACATCCCTTTGAACTGCTTGAGCAGATCATGGACTTCTGCCGGATCACACCCGCACCCGCGCGCAACACGGTTACGGCGCGAACGGTCGATTTTCTCAGGATTTCGCCGTTCGTCAAGCGTCATCGACTGGATCATCGCCCGAACTCGACCTAAATCCTTATCCGGATCCATCCCGTTGAGCGCATCCATCGCCTGCGAAATCTGTCCCATCCCGGGAATCAGCTTGATCAAACTCTTCATTGAGCCGAGCCGCTGAATCTGCGCCATCGCCGACAGAAAGTCATCCAGAGAAAACTTCCCGTCCAGCATTTTCTGCTGCTGGCGCTCCATTTCGTCGGCGTCGAGGACCTCCTGGGCCTTCTCCAGCAGGGTCGAAATATCCCCCTGCCCCAGGATCCGCTGTGCCATCCGGTCCGGATGAAACTTCTCTAGCCTGTCCAGTTGTTCACCGACTCCAATAAATTTAATTGGAACGCCAGTCACCGCCTTCACCGACAGCGCGGCCCCGCCGCGAGTGTCCCCGTCCAGTTTCGTGAGAATGACGCCGTCCAGTTCCAGCGCTTCGTTGAACACTTTCGCACTGTTCACGGCATCCTGGCCGGTCATCGCATCGCAGACCAGCAAGGCCTGATCCGGCATCAGCTTGTTGTCGATCTCCATCAACTCCTTCATCAGGGAGTCGTCAACGTGGAGTCGACCGGCCGTATCGAGAATCAGAACATTGCAGTCATGCGTCCGGGCTTCTTTCTTGGCGTTGACGCAGACCTTGACCGGGTTGCTTTTGCCTGCTTCTTCCCAGTAAACGGGAACACCGATCTGTTCCCCGATCACCCGTAACTGCTCAATCGCCGCCGGACGCTGCAAGTCGGCTGCGACCAGCATCGGCTTCTGGCCGTCGTCTTTCAGCATTTTTGCCAGTTTGCCGCAGGTGGTCGTCTTTCCGGCCCCCTGCAGACCGCACATCATGATGACCGACAGTTCTCCGCGGCGCAACGCCAGAGAATGGTCCACCGGCCCCATCAGCTGAATGAGTTCCTGATAGACAATCCCGACGATCTGCTCGGCCGGTCGGAGCGACTTGAGAACCTTGTCTCCGACCGATTGTTCGACGACCCGCTGCGTGAACGTTTTGGCCACGTCATAGTTGACGTCCGCTTCGAGCAGTGCCTGGCGGACTTTGGTAATTCCGTCCCGGACGTTGGATTCCGTCAGGCGGCCGCGCGCAATACTGCCGAGTGCGTCGCCGAGATTTCGGGTGATCGATTCAAACATGCCTGCATCCCAACTGGGAGTTCACCGAAAATGTGTGAGCGAAGGAGTATAGCAGAAAATTTCGGGACAGAGAGTCAGTCGGGGAGAGTTGACTCCCAGGGGGACCGCAGACGGTCCGGAACCTCGGTCGTGATCGTTTTTTTGACGGGACTTTCCGGGAGATCGAGATATCGGATTTCTCTTGCAAAGACTGTCGAAATCTTCCGCTGGCAGGCTTGGCATTGAACAGCCGGGTCCGATATGTTCAGGCCCTGCGACGCCACTGACCCGTCATCCGTTCCCCAGCGGGGTGTGCCGTCCCCATTGCTGCGCTTCTGGAATTCTTCTCTCCTCTGTGGACTCTCCCCCGATGCGGCCAGTTGTTCAGATTTCACTGGATCTCACGAATATCGATGAAGCTCTGGACACCGCTGCCATGGCGTTACGGGCAGGAGTCGACTGGCTTGAAGCCGGAACTCCACTGATTCTTGCGGAAGGATTGCACGGGGTTCGGGAATTGCGACGTGCGTTTCCTCAGATCCCGATTGTCGCCGACCTGAAAACGATGGATGGCGGTTATCTCGAAGCAGAAATGATGGCCAAGGCCGGGGCGACTCATGTCGTGGTCATGGCCCGGGCGCACGAAGAAACCATTCATTGCGTCGTTCAGGCCGGAAAAGATCACGGCGTCAAGGTGATGGGAGACAATCTCGCCTGTCCCGATATGGTGGCCGGCGCGAAATGGCTGGAAGATCTCGGCTGCGATTACATCATTCACCACATCGGATATGACGAACGCCGTGGAATTGTCGCCAAGGGAGGTCGTCAACCCAGCCCGATGGACCAATTGCGAGAGGTCGTTCAGGCAGTCCGTGTTCCGGTTCAGGCGGTTGGTGGACTGACACTGGAGCAGGCCGTGGCCACTCCGAGTTACGGGGCACCGCTTGTCGTTCTCGGCGCTCCGCTGACAGTCGACGCAGATGCCTTCCGGACAGCGGACGGAGACCTGGAATCATCCCTGCGGCTGATCTGTGAAAAAGTTCACGGATACGGTGACGTCGCCGTCGGCTGATCCGACTGACGCCTGCTGCGGCATTGCAGGCGACCTGCTGATTTCCCTGCTTTCACCTTCAAGACGTTTCAACAGGAATTGTGCTGACGTGACTGCCTTAAAGACTCAACCGGCCGTTGTGAATTTCGCCAATCAGCGTGGAGCCGTCGAACTGCGGGATGTCGAAATTCCCGGGATTGGCCCTGAAGATGTGTTGCTCGAAGTCGCCGCGGTCGGAGTCTGCGGAAGCGACCTGCATCAATGGACCGCGGAACACAGCTGGCCCGTCAATTATCCGGTGACGCTGGGACATGAATTCGGTGGAGTGATTGCCGCCATCGGGGAGCGTGCCGCTCCCTGGAAAGTCGGAGACCGGGTCGTCAGCGAAACCGCCGCGATCATCGACGCCAATAACCCGATGTCACGCACCGGACAATACAATCTGGATCCCACCCGTAAGGGATTTGGATACGGAACCAACGGCGCCATGACGAAGTTCGTCAAAGTGCCGACGCGCTGCCTGCATCGGGTGCCGGACAATCTGCCGTTCGAAAAAGCCTGCCTGACCGAACCGTGCAGTGTGGCCTACAGCGCGGTGGTCGTGAATGGAGACGTCAAACCGGGCGACCGGATTCTGGTTCTCGGCCCCGGTCCCATCGGACTGCTGTGTGCCGCGATTGCCAAACTGCAGGGAGCCATCGTCGGTGTCGTCGGCCTGGAACGGGATCGTGTCCGGTTTGACGCGGTTCGCAGATATGGATGTGAACCGATCATCGGAGACTGTCGGGAATGGGCGTTCGCGGCCGACGGACTGGGAGCCGATGGGGTCATCGACGCAGCGGGAGTCTCTGCAACGCTCAAGACGGCGATTGATGTCGTTCGCCCGGGAGGCTGGATCAGCAAAGTGGGCTGGGGGCGGGATCCGGTCGGCTTTTCACTGGATCCGCTTGTCCAGAAGAACATCCGCCTGCAGGGCAGCTTCAGTCATAACTGGCCGATCTGGGAACGGGTCCTGCGATTACTGTCGACCGGTCTGCTGGATCTGGACCCGGTGATCGGGGGAGTCTGGACGCTGGACCAATGGCATGAAGCCTTTGAAACGATGCACTCCGGCAGGATTCCCAAAGCGGTCTTGAAACCCTCAAACTGATGGAATCACTGTTTCGATTTTGATTCGCTGATCAAACGACACCATCCCCACCGGAATTGACTGTCCCATGCCGAAGCTTGCTGCGTTTCCCAAACTGTATATGGATGAACTTTGCATTCACGGCACGATGACACTCCGGGAATGGATCGAGAAAGCGGCCACGCTCGATATCGACGGACTGGAAATGTACACCGGTCTGCTCGATCTGCAGGATGCCGGCCGCTGGTCAGAGTTTCGGAAGATCGCCGGTGATCATGATCTGGCGTTGCCGATGATGTGTGCTTCTCCGGATTTCACGCACCCGAATCCGGCGTTCCGGCAGCAGCAGATCGATCATGAAAAATGGTGCATCGATATGACCGCCGCTCTGGGGGGGCAGTATTGCCGGGTGCTGTCCGGACAACGGCGGCCGGAAGTCTCCCGCTCGGAAGGGATTCGCTATGCCGTCGAGTGCATTGAAGCCTGCCTGCCGCACGCCAGAGCCGCCGGCGTCACGCTGATTCTCGAGAACCATTACAAGGACAACTACTGGCAATTCCCGGAATTCGCGCAGTTCACCGACGTCTTCTGCGATCTCGTCTCGCAGCTTCACGATCCAAATTTTGGAGTGAACTATGACCCCAGCAACACGATTCTCGCCGGTGAAGATCCACTGGTACTCCTTGACCGCGTCAAAGAACGAGTCGTCACGATGCACGCGAGTGACCGCTATCTTGCCGATGGAACCATCGAAGATCTTCGCCAGGAAGAGGACAGCGTCGGGTACGCGAAACGGCTACGGCATGGTGAAATCGGCAAGGGGATGAATGATTACGATGCCATCTTCTCAACGCTCAAAAGCGTCGGATTCGACAGCTGGATCAGCATCGAAGACGGCGTCGACGGCTTTGATCAGCTCGAACGGAGCGTCGCGTTCCTCCGCCGCAAACTGGAAGAACACTGGGGATGATGGCGATTGCGCGACCATCCGGTGAGCCAGCCCCAGCCTTTCCTGCTCCCTGAATCCTCGCCCCTCTTCGCCGGACAAACCAGGAAGGACTGAGCCGATGCTACTTGTCGCTGGAGCCGAGATAGGAGCGATCGACTCCCAGCAACACTCTTAAGCTGGTTGAGATCGTTCCCAGCGCAATGCCGATCATGATGGCCCGGTTTCCAGCGGTGTTGAAGATCGACATGATGTACACCATCAGGTTGTCCATCTTCAGGAACGCGAGTGCCTCCGGAAGTCCGTTGGTCAGCATGGCGCCCGCCGACGTCCGGCCGAGCAGAATTAGAAACGCGGTGCCCAGCAGCAGAATCGCTTCCAGATTCTTCGCACGAAACGCTCGGAATGCCGCCGAGGCGACATAGAATGCCAGCAGCGCGAAGGTCGTCGTCAACAGCGGCTGCAACACATATTCATAGAGCCACCAGAACGGGGTTCCCTGTGCAGAGTAGTTGCCAGACCAGGGATATTTGACCTGCTGTGACGCCATGAACAGCACTCCAACATCCTGTTGCCACTCGAACTGCCGGCGGATCGGAGTCAGCAGGAACTCACGCTGGGCTGAATTCAACGGGCCCGTTTCCAGCAGACGGAAGCACAGGGATCGCCATTGTTCTGCCTGTGTCGGCTGCTGCACAAAAAAGCGATGGGATGCTGCGGCCTGCGCCGCAGTGAGTGTCCCGGCAGATTGCAATTGTGTGATCAATTCCGCCGGCAGCATCGACGGGGAGTTGACGTAATCCCGGACCGCCTGCTCCTGCGCACCGTTTAACAGCTGCGGTGCCGGCGGGGGTGTTGTCAGTGTCGGGTCGACAACCCCGGCGCTCAGTTCATTCAGCAGATCACACGGCGATTTGGGCTGCGGCGAAACGATCCCGGCCGAATTGATCACGGCAATCAGTTGTTCCGGCTTCCAGTCGGCGTCGTAGAACTGTTCGAAGACCGTCTGCTGCTTCCCGGTGACGGTGCCCCGATCGAGCAATTCCTGCAGGAGAGCTTGTCGGGCTTCCTGGTTGAGCGGTCGGGCCATGGTCGGGTTCGACAGGACTCGCACGAGTGTCTCTCGATCCTCAGGACTCATCGGTCCGGTCACCTCCAGTTCGCTGCCGGAGACGGTGACGGGAATCGAGCCGGTGGCCGGGATCGACAGCGTTGCGGGAATTGAGCGGATCGCCAATGACGTCTTTTTCGTCGCGAGTGCTTCCAGTTCATTCAGTCGTTCTTCAACGTCAGGTGACGAACGAAACAGGCCGGACAGTTGCTGGCGGTTCGCCGGGGACATGACGCCGGAGAAAAAGAGCCGCTGCTGATCGGCACTGTAGCGAATCCGCCCTGCAAGTTCGGCGGGAGGCTGTGCGAGTTTGAACAGTTTCTCCGCGTCACAGCGCCAAGCCTGAACATCGACATAACCGGCGAGATCCTCTTTCTGCGACCTGGTCATCCATCCCCGGAAGAGAATCTCCCCTTCCGCTTCCCGAGTCTGTGCCCTGACGGATTTGGGAAGCTCGACGCCATCCGCCCGATGCGGGATCACACCGGGGATTCGGAATTCCGGCAGATCGGTCAAGACGAACGGGACGGCCGATTCCCCATACGATTCGGTGGCGACTTCCGGAGGAGACCCGAACTTCAGGATGCCGAAGACCAGCATCATCGTGAAGGAAACGAGCGTGATTCCGGAGTAGGCCCAGCCAGGCTTCTGATCGCTGATCTGCTGAAGATGCAGCCGCAACAGATTTCCCCCTCCGAGAACAAACGCGATGGAGGCCAGGATATCGAACCAGATGGCCACTTCTTCCCGCGCGTTCTGCCAGGCGGGAATGAACGGCGCGACAGCAAGAATGAAGCCGCTGATCGCGGTGATCAACAGGGGTATCGTGCGTTTCATGCGGTGACCAGACTCGCTTCGTCAGACGGCCCGTAATGTCTCGACATCGATCAGACGACCTTGGCGAATACTTTCGGCTTCAGCATAGCAGATTTTCAAGGCCTGCATGGCCGTTTCAGCGGACAAAGCGGCAGGCACCTTTCCCGTTTGCACCGCCTGAATCGCAGCCTGGATTTCCTCGGTGAACGCGCCGCACCATTCCGATCTGCCGCCGGGACTGGGGGTGGTCACTCCACCGGACCGGGAAATCAAGGTCAGTGGACGATTCACAACCCACTGATCCCCATAGGTCCCCACATCAAACTGAATCGTGGCGTCATCCAGAAAGAACTCGAAGCTCTGCGCGAACTTCAGATCCGGGGCCGCGATGCCTCCGCTGACACTGTTCACGGTCAGGTCCGGTTCCGCATAGACGTACTGCGTGCTGACGTGATTGACAAAACCCTCCTTCAACAGACCCCGTGAGAACACCTGCCTGGGAGTGCCGCACAACACACCCAGATAGTGGTTGTCGTGAATGTGCAGGTCGATGCCCCAGCCCCCCAGTTTGCGGAAATCGCTGATCTCAGCAGACCATTCCGGAGGAGCGATCACCCGTCGTAATGTGACCCCCTTGAGTTGACCAAAGGCCCCGCTCTGAATCTGTTCCTGAGCCCAGCGGAATTCCGGAAAGAACGGGAGGACGTGTGCCACCATCAACAGTTTCCCGGCGCGCTGCGCGGCGTCCAGCATTCGTTCCGCAGCGTCCAGTTCGATGGCAATCGGCTTTTCCACCAGAACATGCTTCCCTGCCGCAAGCGCGTCGAGGGTCACCTGCTCATGCTGATCGGTCGGAAGACAGACATGAACCAGATCAATGTCCGGATCCGCCAGCAGGTCCGCCGTTTCCCGGTACGTTTTCACACCGGTGAGATCGGTCTCGGCACTGCCTCGCGGCCCGAAATTTCCCTGAATGTCCGACCAGTCTCCCGACAACTTTTTTTCGCTGCGGGTCGCGATCGCAGTCACGCGCCCTCCGGAGACCTGACGACTGGCTTCAAAGTGGGTCATCCCCATAAAGCCGAGACCAATAATGCCCGTCCGAACCGTCATGCTCTTCTTCCTCGTGACGACACGCTGCTCTCGAAAACCGATTTCGGCAACGTACCAGAGGACTTCGACAGACTCAACCAGCAGCAGGAGATTCCCGCAGCGAAACCGCAGTTTCTCCTTCCCGATCGGACAATTTGCCGCAGCGCGAGAGATCACTGTTTCGGCGATGTGCGACAATCAGCCGATCATTGATCCGGCCGACGACCAGCAGACGTGACAACACTCCGGGGATTTGCCGGGTCCGCCCGACCTGATCAACGGAAGACTGCGTCCCCCTGAGAACGTCCCCGTGGCGTGCGAACCAGTGATTTGCGTGACGACTGCGGAAAGGCCGTGCGCAGCATGGAGTCAGTGATGTGCTGAAACAACACTGCCCTCTTTGCAGAGACAGACGTCACTCAAAAGAACGGAGGCCACGGAACGGCCGTCAGGCAGCACCCACTTCAGACGGCACCCACTTCCAGAAGATCTTCCAGGCCCAGTCCCGTTAAGGAACTGCCATCATCCCATCCGTCGATCTGAACGCAGAGCTCTTCGCCGTCAACGTCGAGCAGAGTCACTTTGTATTGCCCGACCTGAAGAGTTTCGCCGACACACAATTCAATGAGATGCTGTTCTTGCACCACGTCTCTCCGCGAAGACTGTCCAGAGATCTTGAGGAGTCACAGTCGAATGGTGACTCCGGAACTGATGAGTAAGCGAGTACTATACCATGGCTCTTCGTTTCCCGCCAACTGAAAATACGTCGACCAGTTCTGTGAGACGAAACGGGCTGCAATCAGTCAGAGCGCCTGACAGGTGAGACAACTTCAGCGGTCGCAACAGGTCCGACGGGAGACTCACTCTGAAACGACACGACCCCGCGATGGTTCGCGGGGCCGTGTCCATCCGTGACATCTGTGAACTCATCCCGCAGCAGCAGGTGCGTCACTGTGCATGATTACTTCTTCTCGACTGCGGAATCTCCTGCAGCGGTTTCTTCGTACTTCACCTGTTCAATGACCATGGCACGCGGGGCAGCAGACTTCGTTTCAACGAACGACTCGGTCAACTGCTTCTTCAGCAGATCCGCACGCTGCTCTTCCTGCTGGGCGAGTTGTTCGTCTCCCGTTTCGCGCAGCTTCCTGGCATGCTGCAGATAGGCTTCAATCATCTGCTGGTCAAAACGACGGGCCGCCTGGTAATCGTCGATCGCTTTTGCGAAGTCCCCCAGGGCGAAATAGGCATCTCCCCGCATGGCGAAGTTTTCAAACCGGCGGTCCACATTGATGGCCTTGGTACATTCTTCAACCGCTTCGGCGAACTTCTGCTCCACCAGCAGCAGCTGAGCACGACCAGCCAGGGCGACTGGATGCGTGGATTGCACAGCGAGGGCATTGTCGAGGGAACGCCGTGCTTCGGTCATCCGTTTCTGCGCCAACAAATGGCGCCCCCGTTCTGCCCAGGCGTCCGCATCACGTGTGTTCCGCACGAGCAGATTGTTGATTTCGTTCAACCGTTTCAGCCAGACGACAAAGGCCAGGTCGGCATTTGCCGCGGCGATGTCTCCCGCGTCCTTCCAGGCTTCCGCACGATTCGTGACGTGCGAAATCGTATCTGGTTGAATCGCCAGAGCCGCTGTGAAATCGGCAGCGGCCTCTTGCGGCTGCTTCAGTTTCAGATAACAACGGCCACGATTCGCCAGAGCGTTGACATACTTCGAATCGATCTCCAGGGCCCGGGAGAAGGCCAGGACGGCTTCCTGATCCTGCCCGGCCTGCATCAGTGCGAAACCGCGATTGTTGTGAGCATCCACATAGTCGGATTTCGAACGCAGAGCGTTGTCGAAATCCTTGATCGCATCATCAAACCGCTTCTGGGCGACGCGAACCAGTCCACGATTGTTGTACGGCTGGGCGTAAGACAGGTCGAGCCCGATCGCATCACCGAAGTCTTCCGCGGCACGGTCGAGGTTCTGCCCCAGCAGAAAATAGTATCCGCGTGTGTTGAGAAGTTTGGCGTTGTGCGGGTCGATCTTCAGCGCGGAAGAGAGGTCGGCCACGGCTTCCTGGAGCAACTTGTTCTCTGCGAGCAGTGTCGCCCGGCGGACATAGGCCTCGAGCCGTTGCGGCTGCGTTTGAATGGCCTGGGTCAGCAGTTGGACCGCCTCGTTGACTTTCTTGTCCTTTAATCGCTGTTCGACATCCGTCAGCAACTGTTCATAACTGGGAGCCGACTGCGCGGTGCCGGCCGGAGTCGTGGCCGCGGCGCTGGAATCGGTGGCAGGGGGAGTTGTGGCCGTATTTGAGGGGGACGAATTTCCACATCCCGCCATCGCGATCGCAACAAACGATAACACTGGCCAATACTTCATGACTCGTTCCAATCCATTGGTGCGAGAAATAACAAGCGACTTCTTTTCGAAGAACACTCTTCGGTGGACTCGATGTTCATTCCCATATCGCAGGTGAGACCAGAGTCGCGCCGTGATTCACTCGGCGTCTCGCACTCAGTCCCGTGAGGTCCTGGGTGACTGAAGTCTGTCTCGACGACCGGATACAGGAAACCCCACGAAGAAGACACTGCCTGCTACGTCGATTGATTTCCAAACCTGATCCAACCTGAACCAGATTCCGTCCTGGAAGTGGCGTTCTAATGGGAAACGGCATTTTCGGTCAACGGGAGTCTTCTAAGTCCCGACCTTGAGCCAGGACAGAGTTCAACCGCGACAGAGTTCAGCCAGAATGTTTCCGGCGCTTCGGCGCCGCCCTGCCGGAACACGCTTTGGTCGATCGGAGAGAGGGAGAAGTGTCCCGAGTCAACCGCTTCCGTGAGAGATGAGCGATTTGAGCGTTTTTTCGCGAGCGCAAAAAAAGAGGCAGCCACCGGACGGGCCTGACCGGTGGCTGCTCAAATTGCTGTCAGTGCGGGCCAACGCTGACAGCAGCATGATTTTCACCTGTCTCGTTCAATCTTGCAAGCCCTTTTTGCGACTATTTCGCATGCGAATCAAATTTATCACCCTTTGAGGCAAGCAATTAAAATGATTCTGAAAAAATTTGCGATGCAGGGAATTTCCCGTCGAATGTTTTCTCAAGAAACACTCTGCTGTCCATCACTGAACTCTTCTGGCACACACAGGTTACATCCGACGGAAAATCTTCGACCGCCCCCTCCGTGTTCCTCACGGGGAAAACCACCTGTCAATTCGCCGGGGAATCACTGAATTTGAATGATCTGATCGTCATTATAGTTCAGCCCCGCATCATTCTGGCCATTGAGACCGGTGCTCATCACCTCGGCGACCGACTCGGAGGGCCGTGAATACACATAGGGGCCACCGGTATGCGGGTCAGTCGGAATGGCTGGAAGAAACTCCGGCGCCAATTCATTGAGAGTGGCCGGGAACGCCTTGCGGTCTGAACGGAACCGTGCCAGCGCCAAACCCAGTTGAATCAGATCCCGACGAACCTGAGCCCGATCATCTGTCGCCTGCCGTTGCCACCAGAGTGGGCGCAGAGACATTGCCATGTCTTTCCCCACGCGGCGGCCCGCTTCAGCCGGGTCTTTTTCAAGCAGCTTCTGAAATTCTTCCGCATCGGTGTCATCTTCCTGTTCCCACTTCTGATAGGCCTCATCCAGGGCACCGAACTGTTTCGCCCGCTCGTTCCGATCGCGGGTTTTCAGTGCCTGAACGATCTGGTCCCAGACCGTGTCCGCACTCGCCAGGGCCTGCTTCCAGTCCAGCCGTTCCAGGTCAACGCGCTCTTTCGAGTCAGATCCGGAATGCTCAAAGAAGCCCTCCACCGATTCGTCATCCGTACTCAGCAACTCGATCTCCTGGTGAACAATGGCCCGTTCTCCGAGATCAATGGCCCGTTCTGCAGTCGGCAGTGGGGGCTGTTCCTGAAAGGCCGTCGCGAATGCCACGAGATGCTCTCCCTGAAACTTCCCGCTGGCGAGGGCCGCCGCTTCCGCACGATAGCCGAACGAGTCGATGACGTGTGCCTTGGCACCGGAAACGTCAAACGGAGACCCCTGTGCCAGATTCCAGGCCAGTTTGTGACAGGTCATCAGATCAGCGATGCATTGTGCTTCATCGTTTTCCTGCAGATGGAGCAGTGCCCGGGCAGCAAACATCCGGGAAAGAAACGGCAATCTTCGTTCGACATTGAGTGCTGCCGACAAGAGTCGTGGCGGCTGTTCAACAGACAGGAGCGGTGCATAGTAGCCTGGCTTTCTCGCCGCTGCGGCGATGATGGTCATCGCCTCGGCGTTCGCGTCGAGATACTGGCCAAGTTGCGGCAGTTCTTCCCGGGACCAGAGTCGAGCGCCACATTCGAACAGGTCCGCCTGAATTTCGATCGCTCGCTCCAGGGCTTTGTCCGCCGGGACTCCGTCCAGATGTTCCGTGAACTGCTCGAGTGACACAAACAGGGGGGAGTTGTCAGGCAGCTTCTTCAGTCCCAGAAGTTCGTAGGTCTCACGCTTCACTTCCGGCTCCAGGGCATTCGGGCCGAAGACGATCATGAGCAAGTTCACGGCATTGTCGGCCGGATGAAGCTTCTGAGAAAGGGTGTGGTTCAGGCTCTTCATACTGCCGACCAGTTCGATCGGAGTCTCCGGCGCCACGAGCATCAGGCCAGCCGGCAGGGGAGTGGAATCCATCGGCTGGCCGGGTTCTTTGGCGGGCAAACGCACCAGGCAACACATCAGCAGGATCGCCGCGACAGACGCGATGACGCCTCGAATGGCCAGAGAGTTCTGTCTCATGAATTGTCCAATGCCTGAAGTTGGTCCAGAACGAATTCGCTGCGGTCTTCTGGAAACGGTCAGCGATGCGTGGGAATCAGAAAGTTCTCAGCCCCTGCGAATGACAGGACCAGAGCCAGCCGATGTTCGGATCCTGCAGGATTCAGGCTCGCATCTTTTCCTTTGCCGGTCAATCATCGACCGGGGATTTCAGGAGTCTGGTCGACTCTTTCACGGAAAATTCTCGGATGGAGAGACGCGTTCCGCGAGACTTCTGCAGAGGGAAAACCGTCTGTCGGCAGCAGGGGGTCCCACGTGTCAGCACGATCGTCAGAGACCTGAAGACTGCAGTTCATGGTGAACACGTGTTGGAAGTCGCTGGCCGAGACCGGGCGACGGCTACGGACTCGACTCGCCGGTCACGGCTGAACCGGTCACTGTTGAACCGGTCACGGCGGGCTTGTCCTGGCCGGGGAAGGTCGGCAGTCTGGAAGACTTCCAGTTCACACCGGCATTCTGCAAATCCCCGGACGCACCGATTGCGGGATTGGAATCAGACACCCGCAGATCCAGATCGGCAGGGCTGACCGCATGCCAGCGATTCATCCCGATTCCGTTGGGCATGCGAATCCGATTGTCCCGGGAGACATCCGCCATCGTCATGTCCAGTTGATCCGCTGTCAGTTCCTGTTCTCCCTGCGGAAGAACCGCCGTTGAAGAATTCATGACACAGAACGGACCGGAGACCTGAAAGAAGCTGCGATTCCGACTCGGTTCGACCTGCAGAGATTGCTTCAGGATCTCCTCGTCTTCATATCCGGACACCGCCAGGAATGGCAGGCCCGGTGAATCCACCCGAAAGACACCATTGTTGATTCCGGCTTTGATCAGCGGCAATGTTCCGTGTGCGCCGGACGTGGATTTCATCCATTCCCGTCCGGTCACTGCGGTGACATGGTCCAGCGACAACGTCACGGCCCGATTTCCATCCAGATTGCTGACGGAATTGGAGCCATCCGCCAGCACAAAATGCCCGGAAATCGCAAGTGCCGTGTTCTGCAATGAAATGTGGAGCGGATCATCCGTGAATCGCGTCAGGAAATCGCATTGCCCCCGTAACAGGGTGTCCTGCAGTTCGATCTGATTCTGCCGATTCGCCATTCTCTCCGGCATCAGGTCAGACAATGCCCGCGATTCCATTTCCGGAAGCGAAACGAATGCGGCCGGCAGATTGAAGGCATTCACCACCGTCACCGAGACCCCCGTCGCCGTCAGTCGTGATCCGCTGACCAGGGCAAACAGTGTCCATTCGGAAATGGATTCCGGATCGATGACCAGTTCGATGTCGACATCATACAGTTCCAGCGCTCCCCGATGAATTCGGATCACTTCCGTGATGTCGTTAAAGGTGCCGATCATCTGCTGATGGGAGAGGTCGAACCGCAGCAACGGCCGCGCCAGTTTGTCGGACTGCTCATCTCGCGCCGGTCGAATTCGAATCCGTTTGTCGGTGAGCAAAATCGGTTCCTGCTGCAGTAACGGGCCCGTTCCCGGGACGATCTCAATCGCCCAGTTTTCCTTGGCGAGTGCAAAAGCCGCTGACAAGGATGAACAGGGGAAACGCTTTTCCGTCGCCGGATCAACGACGATGAACGGCTCACTGACAACGACAACCGGACGTGTCGTCGCGGGAGCAACGGGTGACGTTTCGGGCGGCATCCTGACCGGGGGAGATCCACGATCAGGACCGGATGGATCCCCGGTGATTTCCGGAGTCATCCGTGTCGTCGGCAGGGGAACCGTACCGGGCGCATTTGAGGCGGTGGCGCCCTCATTCTGTGGAATGAACCGGGGGACCAGGGTTGGAACCGACTGACTCCAGGCCTGCTCTCCAGGTCCAATCAGCATCTGCAAAATCGATGACGCGCCGGCCGGTTCGGTGGCAGAACGACTGGGAGTTGCAGCCATCGATGCCGGGGTCTTCACTTCGGTCTCAGGTCGGCGTTCGACAGGTGGCGATGTCACTGGTCCGGGGTCCGGAACCGGGAAAGGAGCCGATGCACTCAGATCGGCAATGGCCGGCGTCGTGGTGGAAACCGGTGGAACACCGTCCACGACCGGCCCCAGTCGGTAATCCAGCTGAGCCGGCGGTCTCTGAGGAGTTCTCAATCGATCCACCAGAACCAGGCCGACCAGCAGCAAGGCGACCGTCACCCAGGTGGGAGCCCCCTGCCAGCGAGGGCGCGAGGGAGCCGAAAATCCAGAGGCCCAGATGATGGTGTCGGCCGGAGCCGGTTCCAACCCCAGGGACTGAGCCACGGGAATGAGATCGGCGATCAGCAGATCCGGCGTGGCATAGCGGTCATCCGGATTGCTGGCCATCAGTTTCTGAACGACAGCCGCCAGTTCCGGACTGATTTCCGAAACCCGGGCTGCGGGGTTCGGCGGAACGGGACGATGGTGATTCATCACCTTCTCGAACATCGTTCCGGTGGGATAGGGAGGCCCCCCCGTCAGCATATGATACAGAGTGCATCCCAGCGAATAGAGATCGCTCCGGACATCCACATTCCGGGCATCCATCGCCTGTTCCGGCGAGATATAATCGAATGTGCCGAGTGCGGTGCCGGCGACCGTCAACTCATGAGATGCACCGGGATCGATCTGCCGGGCCAGGCCGAGGTCCACCAGTTTCGCCCGTCCGGTTGTCGAGACAATGATGTTCGACGGTTTAATGTCTCGATGGACAACATTCGCGGCGAACGTCTGGCGTAACGCTTCTGCAACCTGAAGCGTGTAGTTCACCGCTTCCGCCGGGGACAGGCGTCCCTTCTGGTGAATCAACGTCCGGATGTTCGTGCCGGTCACGAATTCAAAGGCAATGAAATGAATTCGCCCTTCCGCCCCGATGTAGTACACCCGGGCGATATTGTCATGATCCAGTCGCGCCGCCGCGCGGGCTTCGTTCTGGAACCGGACGACGGCATCCGGGTCATTTGCAAACTCCGGAGCCAGGACTTTCAGGGCGACGACGCGGTCCAGCCGTTTGTCGATCGCGCGGAAAACCGCCCCCATGCCTCCCCGGCCGATGCGTTCCGAGATTTGAAAGTGTCCAAGTTCCAGACCGTCGACAGGGGGGAAGACCCCGGAATCGAGAGCGGTTCTGGCTGGAAAGAGTCGTTCCGCCAGCCCGAACGACAAGGGCCGCGCAGAGGATCCCTCGGTCACGTCTCCCACCGTGGATGCGGCAGACGTCAACTGTGGCAACGGCCTGACAAATGTCAGCCCCTGCGCACTCAGGTCACCTTGTTGATGGAATCCCAGTTCAGACATGACTCAATGGCCGCTTTCGGAAAACCACTCCTTCGACAGAAAACCCCGCTTCACCAAAGAAGGTTCCCGAAATTCCCGGGAGTTCTCTCTGTTTTCCACTTTCCGGTAAAACGTCCTGAAGGGCCGAATTTCAACTAAGTGTTTTCATAATCAAGAGTTTTGAAATGAATAACAACCTGTTGATTTCTGGATTTCAGTAAGCTGTCACGTCCATTTCTTTCCAGGGAGATGGTTGAAATCGTTGTGACGGCACCAACCGTTCCGGGAGTCCGCACCCATTGAAACTGGATTTCCCGGGAACCTTTGTGGAAAATACCCGAACGGGTTTTTGACAGGATGTGATGACAGGAAACATTGCTGCGAAACACGGCATCAAACACACGGCCCCCAGTGCTGCTGCCACGCTGGATTCTAACGCTTTTCAGGTCCGGCAGGTCAAACTTTTTTCCGGAATGCCATGCGAATCCTGGTTCTGGCCGACATTCATTCCAATTGGGCCGCGCTCAACGCAATGCCTGTTGAATTCGATCGTTGCATCGTTCTCGGGGATCTTGTCGACTATGGAACCAATCCCCTTCCCTGTCTGGACTGGGTCCGGCGCCACGCGGATGCCTGCGTCCGTGGAAATCACGATCATTCACTGGCGCAACGGGTTCCGTCACCAGGCAGCTCCGGATACCGCCGGCTGGCGGGTGTCGTCCGCCCGCAGCACTGGGAATTGATGGAACCGCAACATTACAAATTTCTTGCAAGACTCCCGGTCACGACTTACTTCCGAGATGACCTGTCACGCTACTTTCTGATCCATGCCACTCCCCGTGATCCGATGGAAGAGTACCTGACCAATGACGTGGAAGGCTGGCGGCAGCGTCTGGTCGACATTGATGCCGACTTCGTCTGTGTCGGGCATTCCCATCTTCCGTTTCATCTCAAACTCGAGACGCACCAGGTGCTGAATCCCGGAAGTGTCGGGCAACCTCGCGATGGGGACTGGCGAGCCAGTTACGCCATGATCGAAGATGGGAACGTCTCGTTACACCGGGTGGAATATGATCTGGATGCCGCGATCTCCCAGATCCGTGCCTCCCGTATCCCGGAATGGGCGCAGCGTCTCTCCGAAGCGATCCTGCGAACCGGTGGCGCCCTGACCAAGGAAGAAATGAACTCGTTCCTGTAACGAGATCCTGTCACGAGACCCTGCCAGACTCGCCGACGTTCCCTTGAGGAAATCACTTCAGGCAAGGATCGAACCGGGTTTGTTGGATTTCCGGTTTGCTCGCTACAGTCTGCAGTTCGAATTTCGAGACGAATTTCGAGACATGGGATGTGAACGCCGGTTCGCAGAGGCCCCGCCATCCCTGAAATGGCGGAATCGGATTCAGGATGAATGATGATGCGACAGGCAGGGATGGTGCTGCTGATCATGCTGCTGTGCTCCGGTAACAGCCGGGGAGCAGAGTTGTATCTGACGCATGTCGTCGACTCGGTCGAACTGGGACGACGTTTTCTCGCCGGGTGCCAGCATGCGGATGGAGCGTTTCCGGCCGACCATTTTCTGGTCCACCCAATTTCGTCGACGTCACTCTCGACACTCGCCCTGCTGAAAACCGGAACACCTCTGCAGAGCCCCGCCATCCAGAACGCTCTGCACTGGCTCAGAGCATTACCGCCGGAAGAACCTGCCCGAGTTCATGAAATCGCGTTACTGGCACTGGTCTTGAACACCGTCAATCTGGCGGCAGACCGTCCGCGGGTGCAGCAACTGAAAGACCGTCTGCTTTCGACACAGCTGGCTTCCGGAAGCTGGCCGCATCATCAGGGAGAAACCCATGGGGACCTCAGCGCCACGGAGTTCGCCCTGATCGCATTGCGGGATCTCGCCCAGACCGGAGAAGAAATTTCTGTCGACACATGGCAGCGAGCCGGTGATTTCTGGATCTCCTCTCAACGGGAGGATGGCGGCTGGCCGGAATTCTTCAACGAAGCAGATCCCCCTGACTCCGTCACGGAGAGCCGACTCAGCGGGACGCTGGCCGGCGTCGCCATGTTGTCTCTCTGCGAATCACTCAAGTTGCCATCCGGCACTGCCGGCCGTGGGAACTGTGATCCTCCGGCAGCGCACTCTCCAGCGTTGCGGAACGGACAGCACTGGCTGGAAAAGCACTTCCAGTCCACGGCAGAAGGATTGGATTCACCAGAGAATGCGGTGGATCATCTGTACGGGCTCGAACGGATCACACGCCCGCGCGGAGCACTCTTTCAGGGAGAAGAACGCTGGTTTCGACGGGCCGCCGTGTCATTGCTGCGGAGACAACACCGCAGTCGCGGCTACTGGCAGGGAAACAACCAGTCTGTCTCGACCAGTTATGCCCTCCTGTTCCTCAGCAGCGGGATCACACCGTCGGTGATGAATGTCGTCCAGATGACGCCGTCCACGGAGAGCCGTCATCCTGGCGCCGTCTGGAATCTCAATGAATTCTTTCTGAACGACCGCCAGCTTTCGCGGTTTCACCATCCCCATGAACTGGACCTGTCGGCCGTGAGCGTCAATCCACCGGAACCATTTCTGGAAGGGAAGCTGCTCTTTCTGACAGGGAACTCCGTCGTCGATCCCGGCTCACCGTCCGTCGAAATCCTGAAAGGATTCGTCCAGTCCGGCGGGATTCTCTTTCTGTCTCCGGAATGTGCCTCGTCAGAGTTTGACGACGGTGTCCAACGGCTCGCCCGGGAACTGACCGCCCCGTTTCCCGGAGAGCTGACACGTGTCCCGGCCACACATCCCGTTCTGAGCTCCCGGTTTCCCTTGAACCCGAGCGACACGGAACTCTGGGAACTGAGTACCGGATGTCGAACGGTTCTGTTTTATTCTCCCCGTCCGATTCCACGGGACTGGCAGCATGCTCGCAGCATTGAAAACCCCGGTCTGCAACTGGGGATCAACGTCATGACCTACGCGACCGGGTCACGTCTGCCGACCATCCAGTCACCGACTCCTTCCATCGCGCCGCAGCCGAATCCTGACGAAGAGATTCCAGGCTCATTGCGTCTCGGGCTGGTTCAGCACTCCGGTGGCTGGAATGTCGCTCCACGATCGCTGGAGTCACTGCTGCGCCAGATCAACGAACAGGTCGGATCTCTGACCGCTCCGCTGCCGGAACCGGTTCGACTGGAAGAATCACGACTGGCCCAGTTTCCCGTTCTGTACTGGCATGGGAACCGCAGCTTCCGACTGACTGCGGAACAGAAACGAAATCTGAAGCAGCATCTTGATCGGGGGGGAGTGCTGCTGGCCGACGCCTGCTGTCAGTCACCGGAGTTCGACAGGCCTTTCCGTGAAACGATGAAAGACCTGTTTCCTGACCAGCCCCTGCTTCCGGTTCCGGTCCATCATGAACTGCTCAGCGAGAGAACATTTCATGACATCACTCAAGTGCGCTATCGCCAGCCCGGCGCACCAGCGGCCGCCGTATCCGGCATGCCGGCCATTGAAGGCATTGAACAGGCAGGACGTTACGTGGTGTTGTACAGCCGTGTCGATCTGAGCTGCACCTGGGAATCTCCGACCGTTTCCGACTGCACTCTCTATGATCGCACGGATGCGTTCCGGATTGGGACGAACCTGCTGATCTATTCCCTCAAGCAGGATCTCAAAGAGATCCCGCAACGCTGAGGGAACTCAGATCGGATCGATCAGGTCACATCACCGGGGACTCCCCAGTGTGACCTTCAGTTTCTGTTCCTGCCCTTCTCTCAGCACCGTGACATCCACCTGCTCTCCGGCTTTGAATTTTCGGAGGGCCAGATCGAAGTCATCCAGTCCTCCGATTTTGGTTTCTCCCACGCCGATGATGACATCGCCGGCCTGCAATCCTCCTTTTTCCGCCGGGCTGCCGGGAGCGACTCCCTGAATCGCGTAGCCGCTGGCGTCGTTTGAAAAGTCAGGAATGCTGCCGAAGAACGGGCGGTTTCCGGTCCGCTCCAGCGAACCTGTCCCTTCCAGGTGAATGTACTCGGGACGGGCGGGATCCTGAGCGGTGACGAGAACGATCTCTTCCAGAAAGTCGACGATCCGGGCTTCCCCTTCCGCGTTGATTTTCTCCCAGTCATCCCCCGGCCGGTGATAGTCAGGATGTGTGCCGGTGAAGAGGTGCAGGACCGGAATTTTCCTGGCATAAAAGGCTGCGTGGTCGCTCGGCCCGAGTCCTTCCGGTTTCTTCGAGAGGGTGAGACCGCTTTTCTGCGCAGACCGATCGACGAGCGGATCCCATTGGGGTGCGGTTCCGGTTCCGAACACGACGAGCTTGTCATCTTCCAGCCGACCGATCATGTCCATGTTGAACATGGCCACGGTCGATTCCAGCGGGAAGAGCGGATTCGCAACATAATGTTCTGCCCCCAGCAGTCCCCGTTCTTCCGCAGTAAACGCCACGAACACAACACGGCGATCCAACGGAGTGGTGCGCTGTCCAAGTCGTCTGGCCAGTTCCAGCAACCCTGCCGTCCCGGAGGCATTGTCATCCGCTCCGTTGTGAATGTCCCGGCTGCCGGGAGTCAATGACCCCTCCCCTCCTGCTCCGAGATGATCGTAGTGCGCCCCGATGACAATCGTTTCCTCCGCCAGAGGACCGGAACCGGGGAGGACTCCAATGACGTTCTTGACGGGAACCTTCACCGGTTCCACCGATGTCGTGACCTGTGCCGTCCACCCCGTCAACTCCTGGCTCAATGGCCGGCGAGTTTCATCGATACGAGCCTCCAGTTGATCAAGAGACATCCCCAGACCGGACTTCAGGATGTCATTCGCCACTTTCTGAGTCACTTGAAGACAAGGAATCGATTTTCCAGACCGACTTCCGCCATAACCGAACGTCATCAGCGGATCCGGGTTCAACTCACCGACAAGTTGCCGAACCTGTTTCAGATGACTCAATGCCTGCCGCAGTTCGGCAATCAGTGTGCCGGTCTCTGCGTCCGGAGCGACCAGTTTTTCGGCAATCTGCTCGACCTGCTGCTCGGCAGCAGTCCGTTGAGACTCCAGTTCCTGTCGTTCGTTCCGGGCCGTCGCCGGGTCATTCACGATCAGGACTGCCGCTGCTCCGTGTGTAAACGCCTGGCTGAGCTTTGTTGTCAGGGCCGCATGCCGGGAGATTCCATGTCCGACAGCGAATGGCCCGTGCGGGTCATTCTGCAATGGATTCCGCCGCATCACCAGAACGATTTTCCCTTTGACGTCAACCCCTTCAAAGTCGTTGTAGTGAATATCACTCGCATCGATTCCATATCCACAGAACACAATCGGCGCGTTGACGGTCCCTGAACCACCAAAGGCACAGACCTGAAAATCCTGATCCAGCTTCAGTTCGAGTGTCTGTTTCCCCGGTCCGTTCAAGGTGATCGTATTGGTTTCTCCCAGACGGTTTCCGTCTTTGATCTCGAAGGCTTGAAACGGGCCGCCATTGATCCCGGTGACCTGCAGCCCGGCGTTCCTGAATTCCTCAGCGATGAAGTCGGCGGCCTTGTCGAGTCCGGGCGTTCCGATTCCCCGTCCTTCCCATTCGTCCGCAGCGAGCATGCGAATGTCGGACTGAATCCGCCGCGCCGCAGGACTCAATTCCCCTGCGGCCCGGGCGACTGGCACATTGACGGCAGGCCCTCCTCCCCAAAGAACGGCAATGACGGAGATGTGCAGAAAGAAGCGGTGTGTCACAATGCACCTGTTCAGAGAGTTCTTCGAGAATGGGGATGGATCCATCCAACCCGGTGGGACAATCGATTCACGTCGTTCCCCCCGCTGGAGAAATTTCCGTGAATCCACGCCGAATCCATCGCGATTGTATACGGAATCGTCAGAGAAGAGTATGTTTCGCTCTGTCCGTCCCGCCTCTTCGATTCGCTGTTTGATCCATTGTTCTGACTGGAATGCCGTTGCCATGATGCCGTTTCTGCAATTCGACCTGCTGCTGCCGCGACGCACGGTCTTCGGATGGGGGAAGCGGGCCGAAATCGGTCAGATCGCCGCGGGATTCGGCGGCCGGGTGTTTCTGATTGATGGTTCAAAGACATTGCGGAACAGTGATCACTGGCAGCAGATCCTTCAGTCCCTCTCACAGTCGAAAATTGACGTCGAAGAGATTACGACAGCCGGCCGCGAGCCGACGATTCAGGATGTCGATCAGGCGACAGAGAAGGTCGTGGCACTTCACCCGCGTCCCGGTGATGTTCTTCTGGGAATCGGAGGAGGTGCGGCACTCGACCTGGCCAAGGCCGTTGCGGCAATGGCCACCAATGCCCGGGGAGCCAGTGTCCAGGGAGCCAGTGTCCGGGGAGCCAGTGTCCGGGGAGCCAGTGTCCGGGAATTTCTGGAAGGGATCGGCACCGGGCGGACACTTGAACAGAATCCACTTCCGCTGATCGCCATGCCGACGACGTCCGGCACCGGCAGCGAAGCAACGAAGAATGCGGTGATCTCCTGCACGGATCCTGCCTGCAAGAAGAGCCTGCGTTCGGACAGGATGATCCCGGAAGTGGTCCTCATCGATCCGGAATTGACCGTTTCTCTTTCTCCTGAACAAACCGCCTGGTCCGGACTGGATGCCGTCACGCAATTGCTGGAAAGCTACACTTCGAAGAAAGCCCAGCCGGCAACCGACACTCTCTGTCTGTTCGGGCTGGATCTGGCACTGACCAGTCTGGGAACGGCGTATCGCAAACCGCACGATCGGGATGCCCGGGAGAAAATGGCGCTGGCGGCATTCTACTCAGGCATCGCACTGGCCAATTCCGGACTGGGGATGGCCCACGGAGTCGCTGCGGCTCTGGGATCGATCTGTGACGTTCCTCACGGGCTCGCCTGTGCGGTGATGCTGCCGATTGCTCTGCGCACCAATCTGGACGAGATTCGCGAAAAGCTGGAAGACCTGGAGATCCCGACACTCCTTTCCAAACGGGCGGAGCCGGGGGAAGATGCCGAAGTCGGAATTGAAGCGATTGAAAAACTGTGTCGCGACCTGAAAATCCCGACACGTCTGCGGGATCTGAACGTCACACAGGCCCAGTTGCCGGAGCTGGTCGCCGGATCACGCGGCAACAGCATGTCCGGCAATCCCCGTGACCTGACCGATGCCGAACTTCTGCAGATTCTGGAGGCACACTGGTGATTTTCTCGACTGGACTCTCTCCCGCCTGGCAGCAGATTCTTTCACTCGACACCTTTCAACCCGGTGAAGTCAATCGGGTGCAAGACGCAATCTGGTGCGCCTCCGGCAAAGCGATCAATGTTGCAATGGCCGCTCACACCCTGGGGGCTCCGGTCAGTCTGTTGACCTCCATCGGCGGGCTGAGTGGCGATGTGATCGAACGGGAATGCACTCACATGGGACTGCATGCCGAATGGATTCGCACCCAGCAGGCGACGCGTGTCTGCACGACGGTCCTCTCCCGTTCAGGGGGAACGACGGAACTGGTCGAAGAAATGGCGGACCTGGAACCGGAAGCACTCAACCTGTTTCACGAGTATGCCCGAACTTATGCGAATGTCGCGGATGTCATCGTCTTCACCGGCTCACTTCCCCGTAATGTTCCGCCGGAAACCTTTGCACAGGTGATGCGACTGGTCCACAAAAAGTTCCTGCTCGACCTGCGGGGACCGGCCCTGCAGTATTGCCTGCCGTTCGCCCCGTTCATCATCAAACCGAATCGGGCAGAGCTCGAAGAGACCTTTGGAGAGACACTGGATTCCGACGAGAAGCTGCTGACGGCAATGCGGCGAATGAACGACGGAGGAGCCACCTGGGTGGTCGTCAGTGACGGCGAACAGGGAGTTCGGGTGACCAGTGAAGAGTCGGCCTTTCGACTTCTTCCGGCGCGCGTGGAGACGGTGAATCCGATCGGCTGCGGAGATTCTCTCGCGGCGGGAATTGCAGTGTCGCTACGGGAAGACGAAAATGTCATCGAGGCCGTTCGGCTGGGAATGGGAGCCGCTGCTCATAATGCAGAGCAACTCCTCCCGGCACGGCTCGATCCTGACCGCTCACGTGAGCTGGCCGATCAGGTGGTCATTCAAGAATGGAACTGAGAACTGCTGCGGGAAATCGCGGTTCAACACAGCCTGTAAAGCACACCATTATGGCAAGAACGGTCAACGTCGGTCTGATTCAACGGGCCGTTTCCCTCGATCCTGAAACGAATCTCCGCGACACCGTCGCCGACATGGAGACCGCAGCCCGGCGCGGGGCGCAGATCATCTGCACTCAGGAACTGTACCGGTCCCAGTATTTCTGCCAGACGGAAGATCACAGCTTCTTCGGTCTGGCGGAATCGATTCCCGGACCCAGCACCGCAGCGTTCAGTGCCGTCGCCAGAAAACACGGCGTCGTGATCGTTGCGTCATTGTTTGAACGACGTGCTCAGGGGCTGTATCACAACACGGCCGTCGTCATCGATGCCGACGGCACACTGCTCGGGATGTATCGCAAGATGCACATTCCCGATGACCCGTTGTTCTATGAGAAGTTTTACTTCACTCCCGGCGATCTGGGCTTCAAGACTTTCGACACGAAGTTCGCACGAGTCGGTGTGCTGATCTGCTGGGACCAGTGGTATCCCGAAGCCGCCCGACTGACCGCTCTGTGCGGAGCCGAAATCCTGTTCTATCCCACCGCCATCGGCTGGCACCCCGCGGAAAAAGAACAGTACGGCGTCGCTCAGCACACCTCCTGGGAAACGATTCAGCGCAGCCATGCGATTGCCAACGGGCTCTATGTCGCTTCTCCGAACCGCATCGGACATGAAGGAGAACCCGACGGCGGCATCGAGTTCTGGGGGCAGAGTTTCATCTGTGATCCCAGCGGTGTCATCATGCAGAAGGCCGGAAGTGATCAGGCGGAAATTCTGATCGCGGAATGCGACCTGGACCGGCTGGAATTCCAGCGAACCCACTGGCCCTTCCTCCGAGACCGCCGCATCGACGCCTATGGCGACATCGTCAAACGCTATCGTGACTGAACTCTCCACTCACATCAAACGACATCCACGATCGCCTTGATCGCTCCGGTTTCCGGGTGAGTGAACAGTTCGAAATCCCGGACGAGGTCATCGTACTGGACGTGGTGAGTGATCCAGGGACGGGTATTGATTGTCCCCTCTTCGATCAGGCGGATGATGCGGCGGAAGTCATCCGGCAGCGCATTGCGGGATCCCAGAATCGTCGCTTCCGGGCGATGCAGCCAGGGGTGCGGAAACGTGACTTCTCCCGTGGTGATTCCCACGTAAACAAGCCGTCCGGTCTGCGCCAGAAAATGGAGTGCCTGAGACATTGACCTGTTGCTGCCGGTCGCATCGATCACCAGCGCGTAGCGATCTCCGCTGGTGATCGCGCGCGCCTCTTCCAGTTCACTGCCGTCACCGCGAAACAGAATCGTATGCGGGATGCCATACGTGTCGCGGCAGAATTTCAATCGATCCGGGTTCATATCCATGACGGTCACTGTCGCCCCTGTCAGGCGGGTGAACTCCAGCGCGGACAACCCGATCGGGCCCGCGCCGATCAGCAGAACATGTTCCCCCGGCTGTGGGGCTCCCCGGTCCGTGGCATGACAGCCGATGGCCAGCGTTTCCACGAGGGCCAGTTGGTCGTAATCCAGACGCGCACTGGGATGCAGCTTGTCCGCGCGAATGAGGAACTGTTCACAAAGTCCTCCATCGATCATGACGCCGATCACGTTCAGGTGTTCGCAACAGTTTCCCCGCCCATGGCGGCAGGCATAACAGGTTCCACAGTTCATGTACGGTTCAACGCTGCACCGGTCGCCGACGGAAACATTGGTCACTCCCTCCCCGACTTCCAGAACTTCGACGCCGAGTTCATGGCCCGGAACGCGCGGATAACGGTAGAATGGCATTTTACCGAGATACCCGGACAGATCCGTTCCACAGATCCCCATGCGATGCGTGCGAACCAGGGCCTGTCCAGCCGACGGCCGCTCCGGCAATGGAATCTCAACATATTCGAAGTGACGAGGTTCGCGCAGACAGATGGCTCGCATGACGATGCTCCGAGAAGTTCGACGGGATGTGCGACGATCCTAGACCATCCCCGCGAGTTTGTCATGGATCAGCGATTCGCCATGCAACGCAGTCTCTGTAAAATCCCTCAACGACATCAGGCGACGCTGCCCGACGCGGGTGTCTGCGAGAAGAAGGAGGCGACGATGTCCGAAGAACGGATTTTCTCCCGGGAACAGATTCGGTTTCTCGATCAGCAGGCGGTGGAGCTCTTCGGCATTCCGTCGATCGTCCTGATGGAGAATGCCGGACGCAGCTGCGCCGAAACCCTGCTGTCCCTTGGAGTCTCGACGACGAGTCCGGTCTGTATCTGCTGCGGCAAAGGGAATAACGGGGGAGACGGGTTCGTGATGGCCCGTCATCTCTCAGCGGCGATGGTTCCGGTCGAAGTCCTGCTGTTCTGCGATGAAACGGAACTGTCCCCTGACGCCGCCATCAACTACGTCATCCTGCTGCAATCGGATATTCCTGTTCATCGACTCTCCCTGCCGGACGATACCGGCCAGTTCCGCCGACATCTCCGCCATGCGTCATGGGTGGTCGATGCACTTCTGGGGACCGGGTTTCACGGAGACCTGCGTTCGCCGCTCGACTCGCTGATTATCGAAATCAACGACTCCCGCCGTCCGGTTCTGGCGATTGACGTTCCCTCCGGACTCGACTGTGATCTGGGAACCGTCAGTCAAGTGGCCATCCTGGCGACGGCAACCCTCACACTGGTCGGCCCGAAACCGGGATTTGCAACAAAGACCGGCCGTCGGCACTGCGGACAGGTGCTGACCGGTGGAATCGGAATTCCTCACAACCTCATCTCTTACGTCTGCAGTCATCCGCAAGTGGAAGATTCTGAGTAAAATTCTGTCCGGAATGTGCGCGGGGCGGCAACATTCCTGCAGTGATTCGCAATGCCATCCGCTGGCAGATTTCGACAGGACCATGAGACGTTCAGACAACGGCAAAACCGCGGTCTGAATGCGACGGTTCCAGACCTGTCTGCCAGTCGGAGTATTCAACACAGCGGAGACAAGACAGAGCGATTTGCTCTCATTCCGGCCTGCGTTCCGTCAGGGCCTGTCGCCGCCATCCCGATCTCGCCGAGAGGAAGAAACACCATGAAAATGAAATCCAATGTCGCATTATTGATTGCGGCAGCCGGTGGAATCTGCCTGGGAGCAGCGGCTGTCGGAGTGTCTCAACCGGCCGCACCGGTCACCGCACTGGCTCCCCCCCCCGCTCACGCTCCGGAAGATCTGTCGATTGCCTTCCGGGAAGTGGCTCAAAAAGTGCTGCCGGCCGTTGTCTCGATTTCGACGGAAACCAAGCCTGCGGAAATCACCAGTTCCACCGGCTCGCGAGGCGGTCCCGGAATGGGGATGGGACCGGATCAGGAAATGCTCCGTCGGTTCTTCGGAAATGACCCTCAGTTCGAACAGTTCTTCAGGCAGGGGCCACGTTCGATGCCCCGGCAGCAGGGAACCGGTTCCGGGTTCGTTGTGGACGGATCCGGCATCATCCTGACAAATAGTCACGTCGTGGAGGGGGCCGACAAAGTCACGGTGAAACTGTATGACGGCCGTGAGTTCGCCGCTGAATCCTGGAACTTCGACCCTCGCTCGGATGTCGCGATTGTCCGGATCAAAACCAAGGAAAATCTGCCGACGGTTCCGCTGGGAGACAGCAACCTGATGCAGGTGGGAGACTGGGTTCTGGCACTCGGAAATCCGTTCAACGTCGGAACGACGGTCACCTCGGGAATCATCAGTGCGACAGGGCGCGGACCGGGCATCAATGAGCGGGAAGATTACCTGCAGACGGATGCCGCCATTAATCCGGGGAACAGCGGTGGTCCACTGGTGAACCTGTACGGAGAAGTGATCGGAATCAATACTGCGATTTCGTCCCGCAGCGGAGGATATGACGGAATCGGATTTGCCATTCCGTCACAGAATGCCCGCTGGGTCGCTGACCAGTTGATTGCTCACGGGGAAGTGAAACGGTCGTACCTGGGAGTCAAGCTGCAGGAGTTCACGAATGAGCTTCGAGACCAGTTCAAAGTTCCCCTCGGAACGGGAGCCCTCGTGCTCGAAGTGATGCCCAATACGCCGGCCTCGAAGTCCAGCCTGCAGTCCGGTGACATTGTCGTCGCCTTCAACGGACAACCGGTCAAAGACCGGGACGTGCTCGTCGGACTGGTCGAACGGGCAACTCCCAACAAAGCGTATGACCTGAAAGTGATTCGGGACGGAAAAGAAGTGACCGTGCCCGTCACTCTGGAACCGATGCCATCCAATTATACCGCGGCCTTGCGGCGGGCCCGGGTCAATGACAATCCAACAGAGAAGGCCGAACCTCAGAATGCCGAAATTGAAAAACTGGGGATCGAAATTACCGAATTGAACGCCGATCTGAAGCAGCAACTCGGTCTGGAACAGGAGGCAAATGGAGTTGTCGTCAAATCGGTGAAAGAAGGGGCCCCTGCCGATGAGGCCGGTTTGCAGTCCGGAGACCTGATTCAGCGTGTCGGGCAGAAAGTCGTCAAATCAATGGATGACTTCCGGGATGCCGTCAGTCACGCCGATCTCAGCAAGGGGCTGCTGCTCCACATCAAACGGGGAGACAGTTCCGCCTTCATCGTGGTGAAGAACGGATCAATGTAGTCGCATGACACTCTTCTCAACCGAGAACTGCCAATTTTCGAGAGGCGGAAACCGGATGACTCTGGTTTCCGCCTCTCTCGTCTTTTGTGATCTCCGCAACGAATGCCTCATCAGAGATCGGCGAAATTCCACACCCCCTAACGTGAGTCACAGCAGATTCCTGCTCGAAAACGAATCGCATCCTTCAGAAGAGCCGGGTTGTGTTCTATGATACGTTCGAGACCCGGCGGCAAGATCCCCCGCCTGAGAGTAAGTGAACTGGAGAATTGCACTGATGGCTACCGCTTCGGAACTGTATGACGCCGCAAACGCCAAGAAAAATGCCGGAGACCTGGCCGGGGCTGTCGAGATCCTGCTGGACTCGTCCCGTCAGTACCCGGAACATGTCGATACCCGTTCGGCGCTGGCGGTCTATCTGCAGCGGCTGGGACGGTTCGACGACGCGATTGAGCACGCGAAGAAAGTCTGTGAGCTCAATCCAGGCGATTCCTTCTCGTTTACCCAACTGTCGGTGATCTACGTGAAGTGCGGAAAGATCCCGGAAGCGGAAGATGCCAAAGCCCGCGCTCACATGCTGCAGATGAACGCCGGACGATAGTTTCCCGTGGGGAAACTCTCGCGGTTCGAAATCGGGACGAATCGTTCAGGCCAGTTCCGGTGACGTGTCAGTCGGTCGAGTTGTTCATCAGGCTGAGTCCCGGATGAGGCGTGCCGGAGATCGACTGCTGCGAGGCCCTGCGGACCTGGCAGTTCGACAGAATGACATGCTGCAGGTCACCGCGACACAGGACACCATGCGTCATGAGCGGATCATCCCGTTGATCGATGATCTGGCATTGCCCGATCGTGGTTTCCCGGCAGGTGTCCACCAGCAACCCGATCGGAATGGCATCCAGAATCTGACAGCCTGTCAGGTTCACTCGATCGCAGCGAACCAGTTCCACCAGTGCCTCGCGTCCAGCAGGTAACGGCAGTGGTTGCTCAGCCACTTTGGGTTGAGGGTCCTGAATCTGATTTCCGGAGAGCAGGCAATCGATCGAGTTCTCCAGGCGGATGCCGTTGGCCAGTGAGGTGCTGTTGAAGTCCGGCATCTGCCCGATCATGTTGCCGGACAGCACGACGTTTCGCGAGCCTTCCACCAGGATGTTTCGTCTGCGTGCTCCGTAGATGTTGTTGCCGGAGACAACGACTCCCCAGACTCCGGTGAGATGCAGATTCGTTTCCTGATTGCCGATCAGATTTCCCGTGATCGACCAGAGACCGAAGTTCCCCTGATCTCGATCGGAGCCGCGGAGCCGGATGTTTGCGCCGCCGTCGCTGATCGTGGCCTGAATCGTGTTGCTGGAAATCGTCCCTTCCCGGACGGATCCGTTGCGAATGTCGATGTCGATTTCGGCCGTCGGTTCCGGGGAAATCGTCTCTCCGGGAGAAAACTGCTGGTGAGCCCGGGCGTTGTTGTACTCGATGTCGTTTCCGGTGATCTGCAGGTTGCGGATTTCTCCACCGTCGATGCGGATGCCTCCCCGACGGCAGTAACTGATATGCGAAGCGGAGATGATGCACTGATGGAGATTCACCTCATCAAGATGCACTCCGATTCCCTGATTGAAGTAAATGTGACAGGCATCAATCAGCAGGTTTCTGGCACGCCCTGTGACATGGACCGCCGTTTTGACTTTCCGGATCAGCAGTCGTGTGAGCGTGGCCTGTACGGTTCCTTCGAGGCGAATTCCGTCGGCTTCGGGATGGTTTCCTTCAATCTCCAATCCGTCAATGGTCGGACAGCGTTCCTCATTCCAGACGTGTGGTGGAAACGAATTCGGATCGGCGGACCCCTTGTGCGTCCCCTGGAGAAACAGTGCCGGTCCGGCTCCTTCCATGATGAGTTTCGCGGTTCCTCCCATGCCGGAAATGGTTGTTCGTCCGAGTTTCGTCAGGTTGACCACCAGCGGACGGGTAATCCGATAGATCCCCTTGGGAAGCAGGATCTTCCCGTTGCCATAATCCATTGCATGCTGCAGCGCCGCGGTATCGTCTTCGATTCCATCGCCAGTCACTCCGAAGTCGAGAACGGTCTGCATCGGAACTTCCTGTGTCGCTCAGAGGATTTGACGGGGTCACCGGGAGACTCAAGTTATCGAAAGAAAATTGCACGGCATCACGCGTGAAATTACCGGAAATTCTCCCTGCGGGCATTGTGCAGGCCTGAGCAGAAGGAAACAAGCCTGAGGGTCGGGGGCCAGTGCAAGAGCAAGATCGCACGAGAACAAAAACAGACAGTGAACACTCCGTTTCCGGAGGATCACCGCCTGTGAATTCAAAACCATTCGCGAATGGCTCCAGGCTCTACATCATCGACATCTGGCGGTCTTCCCATTCGTCGAGCGTGCAGATCACCTCACGCGACTTCGATCCTTTGTAGTCACCGACGATCCCGTCTTCCGCCATGTGATCGATCATGCGGGCAGCCCGACCGTAACCGACTCCAAGAGCTCGCTGGAGGAGTGAACAACTGCCACGTCCTTCCCGGATGACCACTTCGACCGCCTGCTGATACATGTCGTCCCGTTCGCGCGGGCCGGACTCTCCGTTCGCGGGGGCAGCCTGCATGGCCGCCTTGGTCGCCTGTTCGATTTCGTCGCTGTATTGAGCCGGGAACTGACTGTAGAACTCGATGATCGAACCGACTTCTTCGTCGCTGATGTACGTTCCCTGGGCTCGCGTCAGATTGCTGGTTCCGGGGGCGAGGTACAACATGTCGCCGTTCCCCAGCAGACGTTCTGCTCCCATCTCATCCAGCACCACGCGGCTGTCGACCCGACTGGCCACCTGGAAGGAAATTCGAGCGGGCAGGTTGGATTTAATCAGTCCGGTAATGACGTCGACGGTCGGCTTCTGCGTGGCCAGAACGAGATGAATTCCGACCGCTCGGGATTTCTGGGCCAGTCGAATGATGTGGGCTTCGACATCTTTGCCGGAGGTCATCATCAGGTCTGCCATTTCGTCCGCGATGATGACGATGTACGGCATCCGTTCCGGAACCATGTCCGCTTCATCGCTGTCCGGGTCGATTTCCAGCCGTTCCAGAACTTTGTCTTTCCCGAGTTTGTTGTAGTTATCGAGATGCCGAACGCCGACCTTGGCCAGCAGGTCGTACCGTTCTTCCATCTTGTCGACCGCCCAGGCGAGCACCGCTTCCGCCTTCTTCATGTCGGTGATGACCGGATTCATGAGATGCGGAATTTTCGTATACGGGCTGAGTTCGACCATCTTCGGGTCGATCATCAGCATTCGCACATCTTCCGGTGAACGAGTCATCAGAATGGAGGAAATCAGCGTATTCAGACAGACGCTCTTTCCGGTTCCGGTCCGTCCGGCGATCAGCAGGTGCGGCATCTTGGCCAGGTCGACAACGAGCGGACGCCCGCTGACATCTTTCCCCAGGAAGATGGGAATCCGCATCTCCGCCGACTTTTCCCGGCAGGCGGAGATCAGTTCTTTCAGCCGGACAGTGACCTGCTTTTCGTTCGGAACTTCGACTCCGACCGTATTCTTCCCGGGGATGGGAGAGACGACCCGAATCGCCGGCACGCGCAGGGCGATTGCGAGATCATCCGCCAGATTGGAAACCTTGGAAACGCGCAGCCCTTTTTCCAGTTCAAGTTCGAACTGTGTCACAACCGGTCCGGTGTCGATCTCGCTGACTTTGACGTTCAGCCCGAACTCGTCAAATGTCTGTTCCAGCACAGCTGCGGTCGCCTGTGCTTTCTTCGCCAGCAGTTCGAACGGAAATTCTTCAGCGTCGTCCAGCATTTCGAGCGGCGGAAGTCCGACCGATTCCCCGGCCGGTTCGGCACGGCGAAACAGGTTCATGATCCCGCTGCCTGCCGGTTTCGCATTCAGCGGGGGATTGACTTTGAAGTCACTGGACTGCGTTTTGGGTGGCGCAGGTGTCGAAACCGCAGCGGCCGCACGCGCGGGGGACGGCGCGGCGGGGTCGTTGTTTCTGGTTTTCGTCAGTTCACGTAACGGAGCCGCGGGCGGGATTGGACCGGACTCCGGAGGAGTTCGATACCGACCTCCCAGCGGCCAGAGCATCACTGTCAGCGGAAACAGCAGGCAGCGACCCACGAGTCCAAAAAACAGAGACTCCGTTGTCAGCATCAGTCCCACACCGAGGAACGTCCCGACGATCACAATCGAACCGACGATCGAAAAGTTTTCAGTGAGCAGCACCCGTCCCCAGGCCCCCAGGTAACCACCGCTGCCGATCAGCGGAGAGGGGGGAAGACGCGGAGTGAGGATCTGCAGCAGCAGACAGATGGCGACAAGAATCGCCCCCATGCCGAGAATCCGCAGCATCGGATCCCGGATCCGATCCCGGGAAAACAGCCAGAGATCCAGCAGCACGACACAGAACAGAATGAACCAGGCCCCCAGTCCAAACGCATTAAACAGCATGGAAGAGAGAATCGCGCCAATCGGACCACAGAGATTCAACGGCTGAACGCGGGGAGGGAACAGCAGGGTCGAAGGGGGATCCCCGGCGTCGTAACTGTAAAGTGACAGGCCGAGAAACAGCGCGACCGCGAACAGGCCCAGGGCCAGCACGTCGGTTTTTAATCGCTGATAATCGATCATCTGTCTGGTCACACAACTGGCTGGGGATTTGCCATGTGGTCATCATGCCCAGGCGGAAGGACTGTTCCAACAGCCGGATCTCCACCTCTCTGCAAACTTACACCGGGAAATCGTCGGCGTTGCGAAAACTCGACGGTTTCCGTTGAGAATTGGCAACATCCTGTAACGCTCTGCCCCATCTTTTCACCTGCACCAGACAGACGGGTTACAAGGACTGGGAAAGATGGTTCAGACAGAGTCCTTCCATGAAAAAACTCCTCCATGACAGGTCATGAAGGAGCTTCGGTTGTCAGGGTGATACCGGTCAGGGCGGTCTTACGCTTTCGCGTGATGAACCGCTTTGAGCCATTCATGAGCCATCAGAGAGGCTCCATCGGAAGAGGGATGCACGCCGTCACCGGCCCAGTTTTCTGGCGGAGCGTAGGCCACTGCCCGATCGAATGCCGACTGGAAGGGAACGAAGACCGCTTTGAATTCGTCTGACACCGCTTTCGCGACAGCGCGATATTTGTCGAACAACGGGAACCACTTCTCCAGGTTCTCGGCGACGGAACCGCTGCGGAGCACGAACGGTTCGCAGATCACCAGTTTCACGTCCGGCAGCGCCTCTCTGGTTCGCTTGAGGAGAGCCCGATAATCTTTTTCGTAGGTCTCGATCGTGCCTTCATATTTTCCGTTGATGCCGTGCCAGATGTCGTTCACGCCGATGAGGATACTCACGACGTTCGGCTTGAGATTCAGGGCATCGACATCCCAACGATCGGCAAGCTGATGGACTTTGTTGCCGCTGATCCCCCGATTGTAGATTTTCAGGCTGTTCTCCGGAAAGTCGACCAGCAGCTGTGACCCCGCGAGCCAGGCATACCCCTTGCCGAGAGTCGACTTGACGTTCGGGGTGTCTGCCGTTTCCCGGCTCCGACCGGTATCGGTGATCGAGTCTCCCTGAAACAGAACAACGTCACCGGCCTTGATCAGCCCGGCCGAATGCTCTGCCCCCTGTGCGGTCTGCGTCAGGGAAACGGCTCCCAGTCCGAGTCCGGTGGCCAGTGAAGCCTGCAGAAAATCACGTCGATTCGAATTCATCGTGCTGCCTTTTGAAAGAACCGTTGAAGTGACCGTGTGAGAGTGATTTTTGGATGCTGGTCCCCGACCACTTCAGTGTCCCTGTTCATTCACCGAACAGACTTCACAGCAGAACGGGCGAGTGTGTCAAAATTGTCCGGGACATGACAAGAAGCAGGAGCCGTCACCCCTGCTTCTCGAATTTTCAATCTGTTGATCATCGTTGCGATCTGGTTATTTCCGCGACGCAATCGCTTTCGCCATGGCGGCTCCCATCTCGCCCGGGCTGCGGGCAACGACGACGCCGGCGGATTCCAGTGCGGCGATTTTTTCTTCGGCGGTCCCACTTCCCCCGGAGATGATGGCCCCGGCGTGTCCCATCCGTTTTCCCGGAGGAGCAGTCTGTCCGGCGATGAAGGCCGCGACCGGCTTCGTCACGTGGGCCTTGATGTACTCGGCCGCTTTGATTTCTGCGTCGCCGCCGATTTCTCCGATGAGCAGAATCGACTTCGTTTCCGGGTCCTTTTCGAACATCTCCAGCACGTCAATAAACGTGGTGCCGATGATCGGATCTCCACCGATTCCCACCGCCGTTGTCTGGCCCATTTCCAGATTTCCGAGCTGCCAGGAGGCTTCATAGGTCAGCGTTCCGGACTTGGAAATCAGACCGACGCTCCCCTTCTTGTGAATGTAGCCGGGCATGATCCCGATTTTCGCCACTCCGGGAGTGATGATGCCCGGGCAGTTCGGGCCAATCAGACGAGTCCCCGGACGGCTGCTGAGGAATGTCTTGACCTTCACCATGTCAAGAACCGGAATTCCTTCGGTGATCGCGACAATCAGGCGGATGCCTGCGTCAGCGGCTTCCATGATCGCGTCGGCGCAGAATGGAGGAGGAACGAAGATCAGCGAAGTGTTCGCTCCCACCTTTTCGACCGCTTCGGCAACGGAGTCGAACACTGGGAATCCGTCGACGGTTTCTCCCCCTTTTCCGGGAGTCACTCCCCCCACCATCACTCCCTCGCCGGGACGATGCTCTTCGGCGTACTCGCGGCACTTCTGCGAGTGGAATAACCCTGCCTTACCGGTGATTCCCTGGGTGATGATCTTGGTCGTTTTGTCGACGAGAATGGCCATTGCGAAACTGTGCCTGACTTACGAAATCCAAATGGAAAACCGAATCGGGGAACACCGCTCCCCTCAACCCTGTTTCTGAGGAGTGTCTGCAGGCATTTGAAACAGCGTCCAGCGCTCCTCTCCACACAGGTGGACAAGAAACAAACCAGACGTACTTCCGGTTGACGCTTGAAGGTCACCGAAGGGACCCAAATCCCAGTCACAGCCTGCAGACTTTCGACTCCGTTCGAAAGTGTAAGAGACGGCCATTCCCGGTGAAAGTCTGCCGGTCAGGTTCCTGCTTTCGGCATCAGATCCCGAATCCAGATATTCCGGAATCGAACCGGGTTCCCGTGATAATACAGGGCGAACGGCACTCGTTCCGGATGTCTGGTGTACGTGGGTGGTTTATCCCAGGCGGTTCCCCCTTCGAGAACGAAGTGGTCCTGAATCAGGATCCCGTTCTGGAAAGCCGTGATCGTCGCGGGAGATTTCAGGCTTCCGTCCTCATTGAAGCGGGGGGCTTTGAAAATGATGTCGTAGGTCTGCCATTCCCCCGGTTTGCGGCAGGCATTCACCAGTGGAGGACTTTGTTTGTAAATCGCTCCGCACTGCCCATCCGGATAGGTTTCATTCTCGTACGAATCCAGAATCTGGACTTCGTATCGTTCCATGAAATAGGCCCCGTTATTTCCCCGTTCCTGTCCTTTTCCGGTCAGTTTCTCCGGGGTGGCGAATTCCAGGTGCAACTGGCAGTCGGCGAATTTCTGCTTCGTTTTGATGTAGCTGCCGGCAACGGCATACCCGTCTTTCAGTTCCCAGTTTTTGACGCCGTCCCAGGCGTCCAGATTCGTGCCGTCGAACAGGACAATCGCGTCAGCAGGGGCGGTGCCGGGAGAGCCGGGAGTCACGACGACCGGAGTCGGCCAGGATTTGCCGGATTTGTATTCCTCAAATCCCCAGACTCCCGTTGCCGCAGCGAGACAGATCAGGGCACTTCCCACTGATCTGCTGTAAAATCGTTTCCATGACAGCACTTGCATATCCGCGGCTCCTGAATCGGTGACGTCAGAGTGGTTTGGCCACCCCTGTTGTCACCCGGAAGCGTCCGGATGTCAAACCTGTCTGCGGCTCAAATTACGAAGACGTCACATCGAACAGAATTTTGAGCTGGTCTTTCTGCTGTGCCTGCCGGAAAGCCTGCTCGGCTTTCGCCAGCGGAAAGCGACCGGAGATCAGTGATTCGACCTCAACGGTCCGGCTTGCCAGCGCCGTGATTGCCGGGGAAAACGGGCCACAGCGGGAACCGACGACAGTGATTTCATCAATCACGACAGGAGCCAGATTCGGCCCCTGCGGATCCGCCACGGTGGTCTTCAACACGAGAGTGCCTCGTGGGCGGAGGAGTTGGCAGGCCGTCGAGAAGCCGGACGCCGAGCCGGTGCAATCGACGACCAGATCCGCGATCCGTTCGATCTTCAATCCCGAGAGCAACTGGGTGCGGATCCCACGTTGCTCGAGCCGTTCGAGTTTTGCCGGATGCTTGCCAATGACAAGTGGAGCGAGTCCCTGCGACGTCAGCACCTGAGCACAGAGATTTCCAAGTCGTCCATCTCCAAGAATGACAACGTCAGCGAACCGGTTGAGATCGACCTGAGTTCCAATCTGGAACGCCGCTGCGATCGGTTCGATGAACACGGCGGATTCATTTGAGATTTCGGCCGGCACACGATGAAGATTTTCTTCCGGCAGCCAGACCTGTTCGGCAAACGCACCGTCCCGTTGAAGAATCCCGAGGACGGTCCGGTGCGGGCAATGAGTCGGAAATCCGGATCGACACATCTCGCAACGATGACAGGCGCAGTTGATCTCACCGGCGACTCGCTCCCCGGCATATTTCCCGGCTTCAGCGATGCCGACAAATTCGTGCCCGAGGATTCCTTGAAACCCCATGTATCCGCGAACCAGTTGCAGGTCGGTCTCACAGATTCCGGCGCACAACACTCGAATGGGGATCTCCCCCGGTCGATCCTGAACGACGAAATCGTCTTGAAATCGCAGCCCGCTGGGCTGCAGGACAACAGCCTGCATGAGATGGGACCACCTGTTGAAAAGACCTGACTGCCCGCCCGTCTTTGTCAGGGCGACCGGAACGGATTCAACCGTCCCCCTGGACGGCCGGATTAGAACATTTCCATCAAACATCTGGCCGACTCTGGCACGCGGGTACCAGCGTTCTGATTGGTGAAACGCGCGCTGCGCGGCCACATGATCGACCAAACTCAGTCGTTCCCAGTTTGTGCCGCCAAGGGTGAAAGTGGGTCAGAAATACAGGACTTCCCCCTCTTTTCTGCCCCCTGAATCCTGATCCCTCTCCCCCCTCTTCCCCTTCGCCTTTCTTCGCTGGCAAACTGGGAAAGTCCTGAAACTGGTCTAGAACGAACCAATAATCAGCGACTGTTGCAGAATCAGCAAGAGGGCTGCGACCAGTCCGACGGACATGTTGTCATTGACCTTGGAGGGAAGTGATTCGACGAGCGCACAGACGAGAACCACTGGCCCGACGACCAGGAATGCGGTCCACGGCGCAACGGCAGGACTCGCTTCCACCCAATACAGGAATGTCGCGAACAGCGTTCCCATCACGAGAAAGGCCGCCAGTCCGGCAACCGATTTTTTCGGATTCCAGGGAAGTCGCTGGCTGCGGGTGAGCAGACCACAGAGCGTGGCCGACCCGTCCCCGAAAGAAATGATCGCCGCCACCGCCAGTGGAATTTCCAGAGTCCCCCGGAACAGCAGGGCCAGGACGGTCAACGGAATCACATACCCGAAAATGCTGGGGGCAATGTCTTCAGACTGATGCCGGGTATACACATGTTGATAGCGGATCGCGAGCATCGCAGGCACAATGATTCCGAACGCCACGATGATCAGCATCACCCAGAGCCGGACAACTTCCTGATGCGGAATCAACGGCAGCATCAGAGCAATCAGCCCTGGCAGAAAATGCCAGAGACGTCGACGGGTCTCCTGTGCTCCCAGGCCATACGACACGGGGGGCAGGTCATAAGATGACCAGAGACTCGATTCGGATTTGCGGAACATGCTCAGCACCTGCCCGAAATGTGCGCCACCCCGATGGCAAGAGATCCTGTCTGGTTGATGCCGAAATCACCGCAGCAGAAGAGCGACCAGAATCCCTCGGTTGGACGACAGACAGCCATCAACGATGGTGGACGCCTGGTGGAGTTCGGTCAAAATCGTCTGAGAGTGACTTCAGCCGGCCTCCTTGTATCGACCTGTGATTCACACGCGACGCTTTCTCCCTGGTCAGAAAAGCAAACTCGATACCGAATCGTGCGAGATTCTGCCTGTCGTCGCAATTATGCCGGAACCCCATCCGGTTGATGGCCGGTGTTGCTTTACTAACTCTCGAAACTCACCGAACTTGGGAGATCCGGATAATCGGGAAGATTTCACAAGCAGAATCGAATCGGAAGCAGAGGGTGTGCTGAATGGGGCACCCGCAGGTCAGAAATCCGCCAGCTCGAACGGCGGGCAGCCGGGCGCCAGGCATTGCCGTGGCAATGCGGCAATTCGGGATGTCGGACCGGAGAGAGGAAGAAGCCGGGGGACGCGAGTCGAGGACCGGACAACGCGAGCGAAGGTCTTTGTCAGAAACCGGTCAAACCTTCAACCTGCCCCCACCGGGCGGTGCGGGCCCAGTCCGACAGTGGTCAGGGCTGTCAATGGATACTGGTTCAGGAGAGTCCGGATGTCGTTCATGGTGACGGAGCGAAACGTCTCCAGATCCTGTTCAACACTCCGGTATTCCCGTCGGGTGATCCAGTTTTCTCCCAGGGACGTCAACCGGCCCATGGGGCGTTCGCTTCCCAGCACGATTCTCGAGGCAATTTTGTTGAGTGCCTGTTCGAGTTCTTCCTCCGTCGGACCACTCTCATTGAATGTTTCGAACAGTTTCCGAATACAGGCCAGATTCGACTCGGTCTCTTCCGGCTGGCAGCACAGATACAGCATCCAGGCGCCCGAGCCGTCGTAGTCGCTGTAATTCAGATCACAGCTCTCTGCCAGCCCGGTCTCCACGAGTTCCCAGTAAAGTTGCCCGCTGCCATCTTCGCCGACAATTGTCGCAACGACTTCAGCGGCGTATCGGAGGGAATCGCTTCCGGCCGGAGCAGATCCCATCTGGATGAGATGTTCCTGATGCATTTCAGCCTGATACAGAAACTCGGTGGACGACTCGGGACAGGCATCCGGTCGGGTTCGTCCGGGCGTGCCGCGCTGCCAGCTGCCACAGTGCTGCTGCGCCAGATTCAGGAAATGCTGCCAGTCGAAATTTCCGGCCACCGCAAGGACCAGGTTGGCAGCGCCATAACGCCCTGCGTGATACTCACGCATTTGTTCTGCCGTGAGTTCCGTGATCGAGGCCGGAGTTCCCAGGACGCATTGCGACAACGGGTGATGACAGAAGTGCCGCTGCATGGCCTGTTCATAAACCCGAAAACTCGGCATGTCGTCATACATTCCGATCTCTTCGAGAATGACGTTCTTTTCAACCTGAAAGTCACTTTCTCTGAGACTGGGACGCATCATCGCCGACAGCAGCGTCATCGTTCGATCGAGACATTCCGGCAGGATGGCGGCGTAATAGATCGTCAGCTCTTCGCTGGTGCTGGCATTCGAGCTGGCCCCCATCTCATCGAAGATCCGGTTGACATCTTCAGCGGAATACTCGTCATTCCCCTTGAACGCCATGTGCTCCAGAAAGTGACTGACTCCCGACAGCTCAGGGGACTCATCCCGGGAACCTGTCTGCACGAAGAAGCCGACCGCGACACTCTGCGCATCAGGGTTCGACTCTCCGATCACTTCCAGGCCATTCTCGAGCGTGGCACGATGAAACTGCAGCATGAAATCCACTTGAAAAGAGAAACGGGAGAATCCTGATCCGAGGATGTCACCGCATTCCGTATGACTTCAGATTTTGAAAAAAACGTGAGATTGCCTGCTGCCGGGTCGCAGGAGAAACCGGTTCGCGTTCCCCGATCAACAGGAAGGTGGGGACGGAACGCCGGGAGTAACACTGCAATCCGACATCATCGACCGTGGAGACGGAGACATTCAGAAACAGGGGTTCAGTCAGTTTCTCCGCAGGAGGGAAGTCGGAAACATCGATTGGAAGTTTCTGCCCTGGTGCCAGTTCACCGCGATCGCGCAATCCTTCTTCCAGAGCCGCCAGGAAAATCGGAGCAATTCCCAGCAGTTCACGATAACCGGCCGCCGGATCACAGACCGTCAGCGATGTCATTTCTTCCGGGAGCAGTTCGAGTGCGTCAGCCAGATCCGTCTCCAGAGACCAGCTGAAAATCTCTCCGGACATCCGCATCCGCTGCGCTTCGACGGCCTGGGGAAGCAGACCGAAAATCAGCCAGTTTTCGTCAATCGAAATGGTCGGAAAGAAGAGTGAAAACTTCGGAGGATCGATCCGGATCAGGGTGTCGTTTTCCCGCACTGCCTTGCGGATTGTCGGGACGTGTCGTGGCTTCTTCTCACGTTCCGTTTCGACGACGGCGATGATCTTGCCGGCACAATCCAGAAGTGTGTCGAGATCTTTCACCTGAACGATGGCGACAGAACCAAGCCCAAACATTCCCTGTCCGCGATCCAGGTAAACGCAGTTGATCGATCCCAGTGAATTGAAGAGTGTCTGCGGTGCAAACCCGAACGTCTGTTCGAACTTTTCGAGCCCCGAGTTCAGTTCTTCGAGTTCCTCTCCGGGGTTGAACGCGATCAGGTCGCGCACCACCTGCAGAATCGTCTCGAGCCCTGGCCCCCAATCAAAGCTGGTGACCCAGACACCAGCGTGCTGCAATGGAATCGCCGGCAGGTCTTCAATCGTGAAGGATGGCTGATCCATCAGAGACAGCAGCCCTGTCCGTTCACCGGGGGCTTCGACGATGATTTCCGTCCAGAGACTCGGGCCGCGGTATCCACAGACGGCCGCAACGTGCTCCAGAGAGTCCAACCCCAGTGCTTCGAGGATTGCGCTCAACGGGACGGTTTCCTCTTTCCCTTTGATCGGGACCGGGGCATTCCCAAACATCTCGCGTAATGCCCGGAAGTCGAACCAGTAGACCTGAGCGACGTCAAATTCGCTGTCGATCTCCGAGTACTTCTGGAACAGGTCGTGTTCCGCCAGATGGGGGCGTTTCCCATCCGCGACAGCGATAGCCGACGCGATGGCATTCATGCCGAACGCGAAGACGAGATGCTCCTCTTCCTTCCACCATCCCAGGTCCACCGGGGCGTCCGGAACCTGCACATACTTGACGAATCGTCCCTGCACACGAGTGGTCAGAACTTTCAGCTTCTCTTCCTTCAGGCCGTCAATCAGATCGGCCAGGAGATCGACTCCCTCGCCGGCGCCGGGAACGACAACGACTCCCCACGCGGCAAGCGGTCCGGGTTGCGGCGGATCGACCGCAATCGCGATGGACACTCCGTTGTCGATGACATGCTGCACCGCGATCGGAAATCCACCGGCTCCCTCCTGTGATCCGATGGTCGCCAGCAGACGGTCGAACAGTTCCGAAAGCCCGCTGTCCTGAAACACCTGAGCGGCGGCGGTTTCCTGAAAGGCCTGACGATGTGCGTCGAGCCCTTCAAAACGAGCGTAAAGAACCGTTTCTTTCGGCAGCAGTTCTTCGACTGGCCGTTGTGCCCATCCCGTATTGACCAGACTGAGGAGCAGTCCCGCACACACCAGGCTGAAACGGCAGATTCCCGTCAACATCATCGGACTCCTGAATGGAAATGATGCTTCGCAGTATGCCGCTCGCCTGAAAAATCTTCAATCACAGCCCGTTGAGGAACGGAAACCGGTCAAGCTGGAGAGACTCAATTCTCCAGCCGGATCATGCCGGCCATCACTTTGCGAGGAAGCGTCCCATCAGTTCGTGCCCCGCCGTGAGAACGTCACCGGTCTGGCCGGCGGCGATTTCGTCATAGGTCTTTGCACTCTGACCGGAAACTCCCTTGCCGCACATGGCGAACGGGACGAAGCCGTGGCTGTGAGTTTTCGTTCGCAGGAACGTCGGATGGTCCGGGCAGACCAGCAACCGGTACTCTCCCTGGGATTTCAGGTAGTCGTGAACGGGGCCGACAATGTCCCGGTCAATGGCTTCGAGCGCGGCGACTTTGGCGTCGGCGTGACCTTCGTGAGACGCCTCATCGGTCGCCTCCACATGGACGACAACAAAATCTTTCCCGCTTTTCAGCGTTTCGATCGCAGCGCGGCCTTTGGCGGCGTAATCCGTGTCCAGATAACCCGTCGCTCCAGCGACTTCAATGACATCCCACCCCAGCAGTCGACCGATTCCCCGTAACAGATCAACCGCTGTGATCACGGCCCCCTGAACCCCGAAGCGTGACTGAAACAACGGCAGATCCGGTGTCTTTCCTTCTCCCCAGAGCCAGATCTGAGTGGCGGGAAGTTCCCCCTGCGCAAGACGCTGGCGGTTTGGTGCGCAGTCGGCGAACAATGCCCGGCTGTCATCCATGAGCTGTCGCAGCAGATCGCTTCCCGGACCGGCAGGAAGAAACGAAGTGATCACCTGATCGGTGATGTCATGCGGGGGAATCGTGTGCGTCTCTTTGCTGAACGGCGCCGGAGCGGTCTCTGCACGATAGACCAGCAGATTGCGGTAGCTGACACCGGGATAAAACTGCCAGCAGCCGGACGCGTGATGCCGGTCCTGCAACAGTTCCATCAATGCCCGACCTGCGTCATTGGCCATCTGTCCCGCAGTGAAACTCTCCATCCGCTCATCACGGACGGTGACCAGATTACAGCGAATGGCCCAGTCGCCGGCCCCCAGTTGAATTCCTTGAGCGGCCGCCTCGAGCGGGGCGCGTCCGGTGTGATAGACCTGCGGGTCGTATCCGAACAGACTCATCGTCCCCACGTCACTTCCAGAAGGCAGACACTCCGGAACATTGTCCGTCAGTCCGACCGCTCCCAGTTGGGCAACACGATCCATTTCCGGCACGTGTGCCGCCTGGAGTGGCGTTTGATTCCCCAGGGAAGCCTGAATTTCGTCGGCGCAGCCATCCGGAATGACAAGTGCGTACTTCATAACTCTTCAAAACGGTCAGGGAACAGTCGGTGTGCGGTCAACTTCCGTCTGCCGGCAGCAAGGACACCGATGGCGAGATCATAAAAGGAAGCGGTCACAAAAGAAAAACCAATGCCTGCCAGAGACGGGCATTGGTTCAAATTTCCGGCAAGTTTTAGACGTCTCAGAACGCCTGTCCGATGGCTTCGCGTCCGTTTCGGGTACACAGGGACCAGAATGTCGTCTGATCGATGTTGTTCGCAATCGGGCGAACCGAGCCGTCGGTCAGGCAGAAATTCACCACATCCGTGTGGTAGCTGCCGTAGCCGAAGAAGTGGACTGTTCCGGAACCTGAGCAATTGTCTGTTCCAGTCCAGTGCTTGTTGAACCCGGCGTAATCATCCCGTGCCCGAGCCGTACTGGAGTAGTGATCTCCCCAGAATCCGAACAGGGACTCTCCAAACAGAAACGTATTGGACATTCCGTCAGGAATATCCCGGTCCCCGACCGCACTGTTCCCGTAGAAAATTCCGTTTCCGGCATTTGAAGAGAAATCGGTATTGGAAGCCGCCCAGGCTCCCATGTTTCCTCGATAGGTGCTGTAACCGAGATTGCCTGGACGAGTGGACGGCAGGGCAGCGCTGGGACAGACATATGTGGCGATGGGCACCCGGATATATTCCCAGTTACTGTCGATCGGATCCGGCACTCCGCCAGTGGCGTGGTCGGTCTTGGGCCGATCGAAATTGATCGCCAGAGTGCTCTGCTCAAGTTCCGGGAGCAGCAGTGCCTGCCAGTTCCAGAAGGCCCCCAGTGTCCAGTCTGTGATGGTCATGACATTGTTACTGCCGGCCCCGGGGACTGCGGGAGCCGCTGCGGCGTTCACGACGGGCACAACAATCGGTTCGACAAACGGTGTCGGAGTGACAGGAATATCACAGACCGGATTGTCTCCATCCTGAACCGCGGGGTCAAAACACCAGCCGGACGGAAAGACACGATGGGTGCCCATGTAGTTCTGGGCTCCCAGTCCGAGCTGTCGCATGTTGTTCACGCAGGAACTGCGACGGGCCGATTCTCGTGCCCGCTGAACCGCCGGCATCAGCATGGCGACCAGCAACCCGATAATGGCAATCACCACAAGCAGTTCAATCAACGTAAAAGCGCTCCGCGGGGGAACAGCCGATTCGGTGACACACGTTCTTCTGTGCATATCAATGGCTCCAGAACATCTTTTCCGCCCCACTCCAGAGCGGCCCTCTCTCCGAGCGTGCCGCCGGTCTTTCAACATGAAAAGCGTGGCGGCAGACGGCAGTGACCGGAAGACCGGCCGATAACTCACATCAAAATCGTAACAACCCACGATCTGACAGGCAATTTGAGTTTCGCCGAGTTCGATTTCGCCGCAGTTTCAGTCGGTCTCGGCAGGAGTTCCCCAGCGTCTGGCTCGGGGAACGGGAACTCCCAACTGGTCGCAAATCCGGACGGCGACAAAGTCGATCAGATCGTCAATCGACTGGGGGCGATGGTAAAAACCAGGCATGGCAGGCAGAATCACTCCTCCCGCATCGCAGACGGTCTTCAGATTCTGCAGGGCGATACTGCTCAGCGGGGTTTCCCGGGGAACCAGCACCAGTTTTCGCCGTTCTTTGAGATGAACATCGGCTGCCCGATGAATCAGGTTGGTCGACAATCCGTTTGCGACACTGGCCAGTGTTCCCATCGAACAGGGGCAGATGACCATCCCGGCCGTTCGAAATGATCCACTCGCGATCCCTGCGGAATAGTTTCGATAATGGTGATAGACCAGGTTTCCCGGGACGTTTCCCGTCGTCTCATTCCATCCGGCAGGTCGGCCGTCCGGCAACATCCACGTTCCGGCATCAAACCGGTCGAGCGCCAACGTCCACCCCAGTTCTTCGCGAAACACCTGTGTCGCGGCGTCACTGAGCGTCAGGTGAACTTCGTACCCCCCCGCCAGCAGGTAATGCAGCGTTCGCACTCCGTATGCCGCTCCACTGGCGCCTGTCATCGCCAGCACGACGGGAAGTGACGTCGAAAGTGTCATAAAACCCCAAGGCCATTCCAGAGGAAACGGTTCAATCATCCCACTGAATTCACCGCAGGACAATCAGACGGATCCAGTGTACCAAAACGACCGGGCTCCATCCGTCTCAACCGGAGAATCAAACGGATTCCCTTGGCTCGAGTGGATTTCCATTGTGCATTTGGCCGATCTGGCGCGCGGGCCCCGGCGTTCTGATTGGTGAAACGCGCGCTGCGCGGCCACATGATCGACCGAACCGGTCTGGCGAATGGCTTTCAATCGATGCGACTGCTTGACCCGCCGGAGGCTGTGGCTGATACTGCATCCGACAGGCAACGCCTGAACGGTCTGAATTCTCTTCCGCCAGCGACAGGAATTGGGGATGACGTCTCTTCTGCAACGGACTGTTCCCCCTGTGGCACATCTCAGCCTGCTCCTGTTGCTGTGTGCTGTCTGGACCGGCAGACTCTGTGCGGCCGATCCCGTTCAGCGTCCGAATTTTGTCTTCATTCTGATCGATGACATGGGGTACATGGACATGACCCCCAACAATCCGAACAGTTTCTATGAGACGCCGAATCTGGATCGACTCGCGGCATCCGGAATGAGGTTTACCAATGCCTACGCGGCAAGCCCGGTCTGCAGTCCGACCCGATACAGCCTGATGACAGGACGCTATCCGACGCGGGTGGGCTCTACGAACTTCTTTGGCGGAAACCGCGCAGAGAGGTTTCGGCCTGCGGAAGTCAATGAGACCCTGGCACTCGAGGAAGTGACCGTGGCGGAAGGCTTGAAATCGGTCGGTTACAAGACGGCATTCGTCGGGAAATGGCATCTCGGGTCCACTGAAGAATACTGGCCGGAACATCAGGGATTTGACATCAATCTCGCCGGTCATCGAGCGGGCGCCCCGTCCGGCGGTTACTTCTCCCCACACAGAAATCCACGTCTGAGCGACGGCCCGGAAGGAGAGTACCTGACGGACCGGCTGGCCGAGGAATCTCGAAAAGTCCTCAGTGAAATGGCCGGCAGTCCGTTCTTGCTCTACTTTTCCATGTACGGCGTTCACACCCCGTTACAGGCTCCTGCTGAATTGATCAGAAAATACGAACGAAAAGCCCGGTCACTCACACCGCAGGAAGAGTTTGCGGAGGAAGAACAGGTCTGGAGGACGACCAAGCCGCGCCTGACGCGCGTCGTCCAGAACCATCCCGTCTACGCGGCGATGATCGAAACGATGGACAACGCCGTCGGAACGGTTCTGGATGAACTCGATCGCCTGGGGATCGCAGAGCAAACCGTGGTCTGCTTCTTTTCGGACAATGGCGGACTCTCCACCGCAGAAGGATCACCGACGTCCAATCTTCCGCTTCGGGGCGGAAAGGGCTGGGTCTATGAAGGAGGAATTCGGGAACCGTTTCTTGTCCGCTCTCCCGGGGTGACTCCCCCCGGCAGCGTCTGCAACGTGCCGGTGTGCAGTATCGATCTTCTGCCGACATTTCTGGATCTGGCAGGTGCCCCGCTCCCGCAAGGACGTGACATCGACGGCGTCAGCCTGCGACCGCTTCTGGAAGGGAAGCCCATCGCGGAACGGTCCCTGTACTGGCATTATCCCCATTATTCCAATCAGGGAGGATTCCCAGGCGGAGCTATTCGTCAAGGGAATTTCAAGCTGATCGAACGCTACGAGGGGGGTGGAGTCCAGTTGTTTGATCTCAGCCAGGATCCCGGGGAACGAAACGATCTCGCCAAGTCTGACACAGCCCGAGTCAAAGAGATGAGGAAGGATCTGCACGCCTGGTATCAGACGGTGAACGCCCAGTTCCTCCGCCCGCGTGAACCCTGGCATCCCCGCAATCAAAATGCTGAAACGTCGAATTGAACAGGTCTGGGAATCCTGTTTAATTCTTTTTCCCAGCTACAGTCGCTGACAAATTCAGTCACTGGCAAAAGAACGTCTCAGTCTTCGTCAGTCGTGCTGGACGGCCTGATCTCTCCATCTTCAGCGGATTCAGCGGAACCGAGACCAGGAGGTTTGGGGCCCAGATACTGGTAGTAAGTGCAGGGAATTCGGGCATTGAACAGCTTGCGACGTCGATCCGCCCGTTTGCCGAATTCCCGTTCAAATCGTTCGAACGCCGTGAGAATATACAGCGACCAGTCATCCAGCGGAGCGAGCAGTTCCCCCATGTCCCGGTAGAGATTGCGGACTTCCTCCTCTTCTCCCATCCGTTCGCCATAGGGAGGGTTGCAGATCAGAATGCCGTAATCGCGGTTCGTCGGAAACTCGACGAACTCTTTCTTCTCGAAGTGAATGTCCGTTTCCACCCCGGCGACGCGGGCGTGCATTTTCGACATTTTCACCGCATCCCGATCCCGGTCCGTGGCGACGATCGGCAGTGCGAATGGACGCCGATCTTCAAGATCGCGGGCTTCCTGCCGGGCGGTTGTCCACACCGAACGGGGAATCTGCGGCCATTCTTCCGCAAGGAAGTTTCGGATCTTTCCCGGAGCGATGTTCTTGCCGATCATCGCGGCTTCGATGGGAATGGTTCCGGATCCGCAGAACGGATCGACCAGTAACCGGTCACGTTGCCAGTAACTGAGTTTGACGAGTGCTGCGGCAACGGTTTCCCGCAGTGGAGCAGGACCGACGAGTTTCCGATATCCCCGCTTGTGCAGGCCGTCTCCACTCGTGTCGATCGTCAGCAGCGCCCGATCTCCGAGGATGCTGCACTCCACCGGATATTCGCTTCCGGTCTCGGCGAATCGGTGACGCAGATGCACTTTGCGAAGCCGTTCCACGATCGCCCGCTTCACCATCTTCTGTGTACTGGGAACACTGCGGATCACCGATCGCACACAACGGGCTTCAACGGGGAATGCGGAATCATCTGCCAGCCATTGTTCCCAGGGAAGTTCCTTCACGCCATCGAACAGGTCGTCGAAGTCCTTGGCCGGAAAATCTCCGACAACAATCTGAATCCGCTCCGCACAGCGGAGCCAGAGATTGGTCCGCGCGACGGCCGCGAGATCTCCTTTGAATCGGACTCGACCATCTTCGACCCAGGCGTTCTCGTAGCCGAGTGCGCGAAGTTCGCGAACAACGATTGCTTCCAGACCGAAAGCGACGACGGCAACGAGTTCAATTTCCCCCATCATGTTCCTCAAACTTTTCTGATCTCGATCAACGACGGACGTCACACGTTCTTTCCCCGTCGTTGGAACGGATAGAACCAGGGGCCGAACGGCAGACAAGTCACCGGGATCAACTTCGGAAACCGGACAGCGTTGCCGAGAACCCAGCTGTAGCGACCATGCAGCAGATCGGCGGAAACACACGCCATCCGGAAATCGTCCGGACGGGCGGGTCGGCAATCCAGCAGATCCACCTGACCGACCAGTCCCCCCTGCGGAAATCCTTCAGGCGAAACACGTCCGTCGGCCAACGGAACCCAGGCACACGCCAAAGTTGAAAACTGTCTGCCGGCATAGAGATAGACAGTTCCCCGAATTCGGGTGGCCCGTTTGCGAACCTCGATGGTTTTTGAACCCTGCAGAATCAATTCCGCCCAGGGCTGCTGAATGCTGAGTGCAATTCGATCAGGATCGATGGCTCTCTCAGCATTCTCTGTCAGCCGGTTGGTCAGGTTCATGCGACCGCAGCAGTCGCTGTCGAACGACCAGCTCGTTTCCGATTGGTCAACCACAGCAATGCCGGACAGGCGATGTACACCGAACTGAATGTTCCAACGATGATTCCCAGGAACAGGCAGTAGGCGAACCCGTGAATTCCGTCTCCACCCAGAACGTACATCACCATCAGCACAGCCAGTGTCGTGGTGGCGGTGAGCAACGTCCGGGACAACGTCTGATTGATACTCTGATTCACCATGTTCACGGTCAACGCCGGGTTGCGTCCTCGAACTTCACGGATCCGGTCGAAGACCACGATTTTGTCGTTCAGTGAGTACCCGATAATCGTCAGGAACGAAGCCACGATCGTCAGGTTGATCTTGAAGTCTTCCAGCATCAGCAGATCGCCGATCGGATTTCCGCTCAGATACGCTCCAATCACCAGCAGTCCCAGGGTGATCAGCACGTCGAACAGCAGGGCGATACAGGCTGCCAGACCGAAGGTGACATGCTGGAACCGCACCCACAGGTAGGCCACGATCGACAGCAGACTCATCGCAATCGCCCAGAGAGCGGCCAGCTGGGTATCTCCCGCCACGACGGCTTCGAAGGTGTTGATTTCCTCAAAGTGAGGAGCCCCTTCAAACTTCTTGACGAACGCATCCACACTCGCCTGAGCGTCTGCCTGAGAGACGGCGCCGGCGAACTGCAGCACAACATCTTCCGTCTTGGCATTTTCAGGAGTCGTCGCGGTGGCCGTGACCAGTTCTTCCGGGCGATTCACGTGACTCTGATCCCGGAGGTAAGCCACTGCATTTTCCGCAATGGAACTCGGCAGCATTGGCTGAGTCAGGGTCAACGTGACTTCCTGCCCGCCGGTGAAATCCTTGCCCGTGGCATCCGTTGCGGCCGCGTCTTCCGTCTTCGTGATCGGACGGAACTCGCTCACGGTGACGTGCTGCTGCACCAGTTTCAGGTCCGTTCCTTCAAACGCTTCACGAATGTTGGCACTGACCACGATGGGATCGGACTCGATCGTCCGCAGACGGAAGAGCACTTCCTTCTGGTCTTTGGTGTCGATGGTCAGACGTTCCAGCGACAGCGACTTTTCAAACTTTTTGTCGAGTGCCGTGCGCACTTCGTCGGCGGCCGGAGACTGCCCGTCAAACTTGAAGGTCACCATCGATCCCCCACGGAAATCGATGTCGAGATTGTCTTTGCCGCGGAAGGCGACAACCGCCAGACCGGCCAGCATGATCAGCACCGAGGCCGTCACGACGGGGACCTGTTTCCCCATGAAGTCAAAGTTCGTTTTCGGAATGGCGTTGAACATTTTGACGTCACTGAGCCAGCGCTTGTGCTCGAGGATGTCAAAGATGATTCGTCCGACATACACGGCGGTGAACATACTGATCACGATCCCGATGAACAGCGTGACGGCGAACCCTTTCACCTGTTCCGTTCCCACGTAATACAGCACCACGGCCGTGATCAACGTCGTGACGTTGGAGTCGAAAATCGTTCCGAACGCCTTTTCGAAACCGTTCTTGATCGCCAGTCGCAGGCTTGAGCCTTTTTCCCGTTCTTCACGCATCCGCTCGAAGATCAGCACGTTCGAGTCGACCGCCATCCCGATACTGAGCACCAGACCGGCAAAGCCCGGCAGGGTGAATGTGGCATCGATCAGAGCCATCGCCCCGAGAATCAGAACCAGGTTCAGAATCAGACAGAAGACCGCCACAATCCCCGGCTTCCAGTAGTAGGCCAGGGTAATGACGAATACGGCCAGCAGGGACACGATCATCGCCGTGACTCCCTTCTTCTGGACGTCGATCCCAAGCAGCGGACTGACAGTGAATTCACTGGCCGGATTCCGGTAGAGCGGAACCTGCAAGGCCCCGGCATTCAACACGTTGATCAACTCGGTGATTTCCGCCTGCGTGAACTGGCCTTCAATCACCCCGGTCGATCCAATGACATCGTTGATGGTCGGAGCCGAGTGAATTTCTTCGTTCAGCAGCACGGCCAGGCGGGTTTTGTATCCGGCACCGGCTTGCGGTTCGTAGCGTGAGGTCAACTGCTGCATCAGGTGGCCACCCCGGTTGTTGAACGTGAACCCGACCGCCAGTCCGCGATCACCAAAGGTTTCACGGACACTCTGCAGCAGGTCACCGTTGATCTGCTTCTTCGGATCCGGTTCAACGACAACCAGGTACTGCATCACCTGTTCGCCGTTCCGTTCAACAGTCCGGTAATGAACCCGATCCCCCGGATTCACCTTGGGATTTCCGGTTTCCGCTTCCCGGGCGGGGAGACGCCATTTTCCAATCAACTGTCCATTCCGGGTGACTTCGTTGACGTTGTCTCCCAACCGGTCTGCCAGTTGAATCAGTTCGGCATGATCGACTTCGTTCGCGAGAACGGAAAATTCCAGCTTTCCGAGATCGACGATTTTCCGTTTGGTGGATTCGACTTTTTCCTGATCGGCTCCCGGCACGATGACTTCAATCCGGTCAGAACCGACCCGGCGGACACTCACTTCTTCCGTTCCGGTCGGGTTCACACGGCGGCTGACGGCACCGACCATTTTTTCCATGACGTCATTGGTCACCTGTTTGCCGGCCGCTTCCGCTTCCGCCCGGTTGACCGCAAACTCCAGGTTCGTTCCCCCGGCCAGATCGATCCCCAGGCTGATCGCCCCCCACGGATTTCCGTTGGAGACCCAGTGAGTCGCAAACGGCCACAGCGCCAACACGACCGAAAACAGCACAAAGCCGATCTTCGTTCCATAGGATCGCATTCGCAGTGCCTGGGCAATCAGGCTCCCCAGGGCGAATGGAATCAGAATCAGGGCAATCACCCCGAGGAAGACCAGCCAGCCGCGCCATTCACCAGCGGCCCCGGCCGCTGCGGCCCCGTCGGCAGCAGCTTTAATCGTTGATTCTTCGGCAGCGAGCAGCAGGTTCATACTGAGCAAATTCATTCCGGGTTACTCCGTCCCTGTTCTCATTTTGCAGGCGTCTTGCCGCAGGGAAGTGATCATGGACACCAGTTGAAGAAAGCCGTCATGGCCGGGCTGTCGTCAGCCCGACTCCGTGCATCCCTGTCGGCGTTAAGAGCTGGACTTGTCTTTTTCGTTCGTCGGGGGAGCAAGAGATTCGCGTATCGCGCCAGCCTGAAATTTGATCCGCGTGTTGTCGTCGACTCGCACGGTCACTTCCTTTTTATCTTCCGAAACGCTGACGACCTGACCGAGAATTCCCCCGATGGTGACCACCGGATCATTCTTCTTCAGGTTGGCAATCATCTGTTCACGACGTTGACGCTCACGCCCTTCGGTTCGACCGAACAGCATCTGGACGACCATGAAAATCACCAGGCCGCCAGCCATGTAAATCATGAACGGGCCCATGCCTGGATCACCCGCCGGAGCGGGATCGGCACCCAGAAGACCAGTCCATTGAAAGCTCTCAACCATGACGCTTCAATTCAATTGCCACTGACAAAACGACTCAAGCCCTGTCCCTGACGGGAAAAAGAGGAAGCGAGTAGTTTAGAGACCGGCTGTCGTGCGGGCAAGATGGTCAAGACGAAACTCCTGTGCCGAATTGGAACGAATTGCCGATCGCAATTCCCGCATCAGCTGCTGGTAGTATGCCAGATTGTGAACAGACAGCAGCATCGGCCCCAGCATCTCCCCCACATGGAACAGATGCCGCAGGTAACCCCGGCTGAAATTCTGACAGGTCGGGCAGGCACAGTTTTCGTCGAGCGGTCGTAAATCTTTCTGGTATTTCACGTTCCGCATCTTCACGACTCCCGTACTCGTGAACGCCGTGGCATTACGGGCATTTCGGGTCGGCATCACGCAGTCGAACATGTCGACCCCGCGCAAGACCCCTTCAATCAGGTCGATCGGACGGCCGACCCCCATCAGATAGCGGGGCTTTTCGACGGGAAGAAACGGGACGGTGATGTCCAGAGTCGAATACATTTCCGACGGAGCTTCACCCACGCTCAGGCCGCCGATCGCGTATCCGGGAAAGTCGAGCGGCAGTAACCCAATGGCCGAACGCTCTCGCATTTTGGGGGTTGTCCCCCCCTGAACAATCCCGAACAGCGCCTGGTCGTCACGCTTGTGGCTGTCCCGGCAAAGTCGAGCCCAGCGCGTCGTTCGCTCGACCGCCGCCTCCAGCTTCGACATCGGAGCATCATGCGGCGGACACTCATCCAGACACATGATGACGTCCGCCCCCAGATCCTCCTGAATCTGCATTGCCCGGGCGGGGGTGAGGTCCAATAAGCTGCCGTCAATGTGCGACTTGAAGACAACCCGGTCTTCATCCATCTGCCGCAATTCCGACAGGCTGAAAACCTGAAATCCGCCACTGTCGGTGAGAATCGGCCCATCCCAGTTCATGAACCCGTGCAAGCCCCCCAGATCTTTGACCACCGCTTCCCCCGGTCGCAGCGCGAGGTGATAGGTGTTCGCGAGGATCATGGTGGATCCGATCGCCTTGAGCTCGTGCGGCCAGACCCCTTTGACACTGCCTCGTGTTCCGACCGGCATGAAAACCGGAGTCTCCACGACTCCATGCGGCGTCTCGAACCGCCCCAGCCGCGCCTGAGAGTTGGAATCGGTATGATCAAGATGGAATTCAAACATGCGACAATCTGGCGAATGATGCGAAATAGAGGTTCAACACCAGATTCTAGGAGTCCGTCCCAGAAATCACAGCACCACTCAAATCCTTCTCCCCGCAGAGGAGAAGGTGGCCGCCAGGCCGGACGAGCGTTGCCAGTGCAGGCACTTCTCACCGGTCGAACCCCTCACCTACGACTTGACCTCGACTCAAATTGTGGGTTGCGACATGACCGATCGCACGTCATCTGCTCCCTTTTTTGAAACACAGAGAGACACGGAGGAGCACAGAGAAAATGCAGGGAATGACAATCTCTGTGTTCCTCTGTGATCTCTGTGTTTCAACCCCTTCTTCCTGTGAACTCGACTCACCGTTTTAGGTCAGGTCAAGAACGACCTCACCGATGGTGGCTCGAGATCGACATTATTCACAGGAAATTGCTCGCAGCCAGGGAGAGTCGCTGCTGTATTGGGGCAGTCGACTCGGCAGCGCCCGGTTCCCATCTGGATGACGAAAATCCCGTGGTGGTCACGCAGCACGCTCCCTGGGATTTTGGATCTTTCCGCTCCCTCTGGTCGCGTGCAGCACTCACTCACCTGCCGGCTTTTTGAAACCGGAACGCGGCTGGCGGCACCTGCACGAAGGGACCCGCTGAATCGGCGGCAGAACCGACTTGCAGGCGGACCTCAATCAACAATGGGGTGACTCCAGCAGCCAAGTCCCGACCGCTTCGGATGATTGAATCGCAGCGATCAACATTCCGTAACACACTTCAAAGAAATGTGTTACGAATCATTCCATCAAAATCTGTGTCGTAAAACAGGAAATCCTCTTGAGGAATCACGATCTGGATGTTACTGTGGAATCTAATCTGGACTCCAGATTGGCGAGTACTGAGATTGAACTCAGGAGCAGCACATGAATTCTGCCGAGCAGCTGAACTACGCGTACACCTCGATCCGGGAGCAGATTGAGGGGGGGATGATTCGCCCGGGCCAACGTTTGTCGAGACGGACGCTGGCTGATGAATTTGGCGTCAGCCCCGGCGCCGTTCTCAAAGCGCTCGCTCAGCTCGAACGGGAAGGCATTACCGAGTCACGTCCCCGAAGCGGCACCTATGTGAAGGAGCTTTCGGGAGAAGACTTTGCCGACCTGTGTGATATCCGTGAAATGCTGGAGCCATATGCGGCGGCCCGCGCGGCCACTCGAATCAGCAGTGATGAGATTCAGGTCTTGCGTGATTCCTGTAAGCGATACCATCAGTTTTCATCGGTGTTTCCGGTTCCGACGAACGAGGCCAGCGCCTGGCTGCAGCATTGCCAGATCGATAATGAAGAGCGTCTCTTTCATGGCACGATCTTCCGCGCATCAGGCAACAAACTGCTCACTCAACTGACGCTGACACTGAGGTTGCTCAGTCAGGTCAGCCCCAAACTGATCTATGCGAATGGAAAATGGAAAGAGAATGATCTTTCCGTTGTGGCCTTTGAACATGAAGGGATCTGTGAGGCGATTGCGTCACGAAATCCCGAACGCGCTTTTGAACGTATGCTCCACCACCTGCGAGGCTCGCGCTTGATCCTCGAGGAAGTTGCCGCGTCCCTGAACGCCAAGTAATCAATTTCGGTTCTCCTGTCGCAGCCGCCAACGCCATCGCGCTGCGCTGCTTCTCTTTTGGAAGTTCTGTTGGTCTGTTGATCGAGTCTGTCATTCTCAGAATAAGGCTTTTCCATGAATCGAAAATCAAGAGATGGATTTACGCTGATTGAGCTGCTGGTTGTTATCGCCATTATCGCGATTCTGATCGCACTCCTTCTCCCGGCGGTGCAGCAGGCTCGTGAAGCGGCCAGGCGTTCACAGTGCAAGAACAGTCTGAAGCAGTTAGGGCTCGCGTTGCACAACTATCACGAGACACACAGTATTTTTCCGACAGGGATTTTCCTGAGTCAGGCGTACTCGTCAACGGGCGGAAACGGATTTCGAGGGAGCGGTTGGTTTCACCAAATCCTGCCCTTTATTGACCAGGCGCCTTTGTACACCGCACTCGCCCCCGGAATGTCGGCATCGACCAAATTTGGGGCGGACAATGAAGCGTATCGCGCTCCGGATGCTCTTCGTCGGACCAAAGTGTCCACGCTCATGTGCCCTTCTGATCCCACGGCGGGGGTGATCCTTGGCCCTTCCCATGCCGACGGATTCCGTGGCAGTTATGTGATGTGTTCTGGAGCGGAAACACTCGGAACCTATCAGGGGACGGCGTATTACGCACCAAAGAGTGGAGTATTCGGCATTCAGTCGTCAACACGAATTCGAGACATTACAGACGGGTTGAGCAATACGTCTATGGGAAGTGAAGGGCTTGCTCGCAGGGCAGGTGAAGAATACGGAACTGCCGGTCAATACTGGACAGGCGGGTGGGGGGGCGGGCTGTTCAACGCCGCACAGCTGCCGAACAGTTCCGTGGGTGATCGGATTCACACCTGTCTGGTCACGACGGATCTGATCGCTCCCTGCACGACGATTGGTGGCACCGGAACAGAGGCCGGCGTCTACTCCCGGAGCATGCACACTGGAGGATCGCATCTGTTGCTCTGTGATGGTGCAGTGCGGTTTGTCTCGAACAATATCTTCGGAGACATCTGGCGCGGCCTGGCGACCCGATCTGGTGGCGAGATTCCAGGCGAGTATTAACAGCCCGTTGAAGAACTCGAATTCCGCTGCGGCGGGTCTGTTTTGCCGAGAACGTCGCAAAGAGAACCACCGAGGACGGCTTTCTTTGCGAATCTTCAGCATTGTGCTTCCGTTGAGAAACGCTTCTGTCTGATTTTGATCATGTCATTTTCTTCCCTCGAAACTCAGTGAAGTTCCTCTTATGTCTTCCATGCCGTGTCGCCACATGAAGTCAATGATTGCATTCGTCGGTGTTCTGGGATTCGTGTGGATTTCGGGATGTGGTGGAGAACAGGGACCACCGGTTGTAAAAATCAGCGGCACCGTCACGCTCGATGAAACGGCTGTTCCATCAGGGCAGATTGTGTTCCGTGATGTGGAGGGAAAAGATCGGGACTATGCCGCGCCCATCCAGTCCGGAAACTATTCCCTGACCACCACTCCAGGCAGAAAAAAGGTGGTCATTTCCTGGTTGAAGGAAGAAGTCGCCGGGAAAGGAGTGGTCGGTGGAATTCCAGGGGATCCAGTCAGTGCAGCCAATCCTGCTCTGGTGATGAAGGAAATGATTCCTGAAACCTATAACGCGGATTCTCAGCTGGTGATCGAGATCACGGCGGGTGGTTCAAAAGTGTTCCCTTTTGAACTGAAATCATCAAAGAAGAATTAGCGGGTGACGGGGAGCCCATGACGGGACAGGTTGTCCTGCGATCGTTCTCCAGCTCGTGTGTGCGGAACGCCCTCACAGCCCCTCCTCAATTCGTCGCGTGGCCCCAGCCACCGTGTCTTTGACTCGGCTTTCACCTCAGTTCGAGATTCCGTAATGAGCCTTTCCGCCAATCCGACCGCACCAGGCATCCCCAGATTAAAAGCCTCCGCAGTTCGATTTGGGATTCTGCCAGAGCCCCAGTCTCAACCGAATACGGCTCAAATCCCCAAATTTGTCAATGTGCTGACGCCGTTAAAAACAACCATGACACTGCTGGACGATGAGCAGACCAGAATCTGTGTCATCTGTCTTGATTGGACGGCGGTCCCGTTGCATGTCACTCGACACTGGAGTCGAAAACTCAGTGCCGAGCTGCACATTCCCCCCGAGCAGGTTCTGTTCTTTAATTCTCATAACCACAGCGATATTCCGCTGATCGCCGGCCCTCCGAGATTTTTGGAATGGGGAATGCCTCCCTATGAGGAGGCGGAGGTCCATCTGAACGGCGTTGGGGAGGAGCTTGAACGTCAGCTGCTTGAGAACGCACATCGCCTGGCCGATGAGCTTCAACCGGTCCATGTCTATTGGGGAACGGCTCAGGAAGATCGGATCACGTACAACCGAAAGGGAAGACGTCCGGATGGAACGACATTCTTCATGAGAGAAGAAGATCGCCTGCTGGAAGGAGAGGACTTTCGAGGGGACATCGACACTCAGGCGCCCATTGTCGTCTTCAGAAATCTCCACGGTGATGCTGTCGCGGCCTGGATTCAATTCACTGGCCATCCCGTCACCAGCTATCACCCGGAAAATCCGGTTGTCCATGGAGACTATCCACAGATTTCCTGTGATTTTGTCGGGCGGCATCTGGGAGCTCATTCAGACGTGCCGGTGGGATTCTTCCAGGGGTGCTGTGGCGACGTCAACGCCAAGGGGATGTTCCGGGGAGGCGCTGAAATGGCGACCCAGCTTGGAGAAATGATTGGTCAGTCTTACGTCGATGCGATTCCGGGGCTGACATTATCGGTGCAGGATGGAATGGATTTTGTTGAACTGAAAGCCGACATCCCGTTGTCGGGTCTCCCTTCAGAAGAGGTTCTGCAGAAGGAGCTGGAAGAAATCGAGGACTTCATCGAACGAGCGCGGTCCGGAGATCCCGACACGCTGACGTGCGCTGGTCTGAACTTTCCGCGCGACCTGAGCCCGGCCTATCGCGGTGGACTTGTCGAGCGGATTCGTCACTGGACCGTCTGGGCTCTTGCACAATGGCAGTCCAAGACCGCGGAGCAGCTGCCTCGAGTCTTTCCGATGCCGTTTTGGGCACTTCGTGTTGGTGATGTTGGAATCGTGGCGATGCCCTGCGAACCCTTTCAGGAAGTAGGCAGAGAGATTCGGAAACACTCTCCATTTCCTCTGACGATTCCTTGTGCGTATGCCAACTACGTCACCGGCTACATGCCTGATGAGACCAGCATTGGAGATCGAGAGTACATGAGTTCATTTCATCGCTACTCCGCATTGCCGGACCAGTCGATTCGGCCGCGCCCGCCATTTGCAAAGCCGGGCGGCAATGTGATTGCGCAAACAGCCGTTCAGTATTTCCGGGAACTGAACAACAGGTAGAGCCGCTGGTATCGGATGATTGAGTTATCAAAGAACGAACTTCCCATGAGACATTTTCCCTCAGCCCCCCTTGAACGGCAGCGAGAAGCTGCTTCTTCTGTTTTGTCACACGCACCGGCCTTCCGGATCGGCACGAATGCGGAAATTGATGCCAATGTCCTGCTTGGATACCTGTACCCGGACTGGAGCGAACCGGCCATCATCGGTGACAACGCCGTGATCCGCTCTGGAAGTGTGATTTATGCAGACTCCACGATCGGAGACCGATTCACGTGTGGGCATAATGTCATCGTTCGGGCGAAGTCCATTCTCGGGAATGACGTGGTCCTGCTGCATCAGACAACCCTCGAAGGGAATCTCCGGATCGGCAGTGGGGTGAAGATCATGTCGCACGTCTATCTCTCCAGTACGACCTCGATCGGGGACTTTGTGTTTGTGGGCCCCGGTGTCAACTTTCTCAACTCCAAGTATCCCATGCGAGACGATGCCCCCGTCTGTGGTGCAACGATCTCTGCGGGAGTTTGTATTGGGGGAGGAGTCACCATCTGCCCGGGCATTACGATCGGAGAAGGAGCATTTATTGGAGCAGGTTCCGTTGTGACCAGGGATGTTCCCCCGCACACGCTCGCCATGGGAGTTCCCGCGAAGTGCCAGCCACTTCCGGAGGGCATCCCGCAGAGGAATCTTTCCGAGAAACTCCTCGGTTCTGCTGACCTGTGGGGAAAGAAACTTCAGAGTGAATCAATCATCTGACGGACAACCGGCAGAACGTCATTCTCTTCCTGAGAGCAAATCCGTCAGTGCCGTCCGTTTGAACGTCTCATCAGAATCCTGAATTAGAACGGTCTTCGAAATGAATCATTCCAGACTGACGCCATGGTGCCTGTCAGCCACTTTTCTGGCGATGTGTCTGCTCTGTGGAGCCGATCGCACTGCAGAAGCCGGCGAGACGATTTCCCTGGATTCTGCAGAGGCCGGTTCGCACTGGACCAGCACGACTCCCCGTCTCGTTTCCGTGAAAAACGGAGAGCTGATTTTAGATGGAAGACAGCAGTTCTGCTCCGCATTCTACACGCCGGTTCAGGTCGTGAACCCCGGGGTGTCTGCGGAGTTTCTTGTCGAACCGAATCCCGGCGGGGTGGAAGCCTGCGGGTTCATCCTTGGTGCCGCAGATTCCGCGACCTTCCATTTCGTGCATTTTGACCGCTCACAGGCAATTCTTGGCATCTCCACTCGCGAGTCGAGCTGGAAAGAGATCCGCCGGGTCAGCGGGTTGGAGAAGCCAGCTGGGAAATGGCATCAGGCGGCATTTGAGAGTCACGGAGAACAGTTGCGTGTGTCGCTGAACGGGAAACTGCTGTTTGAAGTTCCCATGCAGAGTCATCAGGGGGGAAGAATCGGATTTTATGCCAGTGAGGGACTGGCACACGTGAAAGGGATCTCCATTCAGGGAGGTCTGCAGCCGACCAAGGATCGATTTCAATTGATCCCGCAGAACATGGTCATCGTCTGCAAAGATGCCGGGGCCGGTGCTTATGAGGCATTTCCGGATGTCTGCCGACTCAGTGACGGACGACTGATGGCGGTCTTCTATGCCGGGTACGGTCATATTTCTTTTCCGAACGAAAAGCTTCCCAAAGGTGGACGCATCTGTTGCTGCTACTCCAGTGATGAAGGAGAAACATGGACGGCGGCAGAAATCGTCTACGATGGTCCTGACGATGATCGTGATCCATCGATCGTCCAGCTTCCCAGCGGCCGGATTCTCTGCAATTACTTTCCTTACACCAAAGAAGGAGCCGATGGAACCTGGATGATCTCATCGGACGATCTTGGAAAAACCTGGTCCGCTCCCCGTCGGATTCGGAAAGACGCTTATTGCAGTTCGCCAATTCGGATTCTTTCGACGGGCCGACTGATCCTTCCGCTGTACGTTGCGAATAAAATCACCGCGACCGGCGCGGTCATGTACAGCGACGATCAGGGAGAAACCTGGAGCGACCTCATCCAGATCGACAACGGTGGAATGCGACTTGATGCTGAAACAGATGTGATTGAACTGAAGGCCGGAACACTTTACGCCGCCTTGCGGGACAAGATGGCATACTCGATCTCGAAAGATCAAGGACAGACATGGAGTGTTGCCGAACCGATGGGCTTTCGGGCTCACTGTCCTTATTTCCTGAGAACTGTCGGTGGGGAAATTGTGATTGCCTATCGGATTCCAGCAACCAACCTGCGGGTGAGCGTCGATGAATGCCAGACCTGGGGGGACGACGTTGAGGTGGACCGCGTCGGGGGCGCCTATCCCTCAATGGTGAACCTGAAAGATGGCAGCGTGTTGATCGTCTACTACGAAGAAGGTCCCAATTCCAGTATCCGGGCCAAGCGTTTCCGCGTCACGAAGACCGGTGTCGAGTTTCTGCCGATCAGTCAATCTTTCAACCAGTCTTTCAACCCGTCCCCCTGAACGGACATCTGATCGAGGGAGCCGGTCACCATCTGTCTGAACGCGCTCTCCCGGCGACAGGTCAGACTCATCTGGGAGTGTGAAGGATCTCGTTCAACGCTGTCACTTCATCGACACTCCTTTTCAGTTATCCGGAACCACTCCCGTGACCGAATTGAGACCATCAGTTCTGAATCATTCGGAAGGATCGATCGGCAAAGGGAAACACGAACGTCTGCGCAACTTCCTGCTGTCAGAAATTCAGGAAGGTCGTCTGAAGCCTGGGGCGATGCTCTCTTCGGAATACGACATCGCCCGCAGTCAGGGGATTGCCCGCAATACGGTCCGGCAGGCGATGGCCGGTCTGGAACAGGATGGGTTCATCGTCAGAATCCACGGCAAGGGAACCTTCGTTCATGAACACGTTCAGGAACGGTTCCAATCCAATTCGATTGGACTTTTTGCATTCGTCGTACCGGAAACGCAACGCGGGTATTATCCACAACTCCTGAAAAGTCTGAATCTGGCAGCCGAACAGGTCCATCATCAGATCATCGTCTGCGAAACCGATGATCAGGTGGATCGGCAGGGGAACGCGATCCTGCAATTGATCGATCGTGAGGTGACCGGAGTCATGATGGTCCCGGTCATCACTCCGTTTGCTCCAGTGTTTCAGATCCGGCAATTACAGAATCACGGGATTCCAGTGATTTTCCTGTCGCGTCGCATGGAGGGGACGCGGGCTCCGCTGATTGGAATTTCATTTGAGCAGGCGGGCCAGCTGGCAGCCAAAGCCATGTTCGATGCCGGACATCAGGACATTGCACTGCTGTTCGATTCTCATTCCGTCGCGACACGTGGGTATGAGGCCGGGTTCCGGAATGCAGTTCAACGACTGACACGTCCCGATTCGGTCAGCCTGCGCGTGTTTTATGAAGAACCGGTTTCTCCGCAGTGGACTGATTTCCATCTGGTCGCCGAGCGATTTCTGAACGAGGCAATCTATCATTCCAGCCGACCTGTCACCGCCATTTTCACCGGACACGAATCCCTTGCCGAAATTTTGTATCTGAAACTGGTTCGGGCCGGTTATCGCGTCCCTGATGATGTCTCCCTGATTGGCTTTGGTGCCTCGAAAAGACACACGGAATTCCAGAAGCAGCTCACGTCGGTGACCGTTGACGAGCATCAGATGGCCAGGCAGGCGGTCGACTATCTCGAGCGGATGCGGCGCAAGGAACTCTCGATCCAATGCGAAGACGTTCTCTCAACTCCGTTGGATTTGTACGCCGGGGCGTCTCTGGGCCAATCCGTTGTGACGGGTGTCAGTTCATAAACAGCAGGGGATCCGGAAGCATCCCCGACAACAAGTCAGTTTCGAGATCATGATCAACTCCATCAAGCACTGTCGGCGGCAGGCGTTCGCCGGACTTTTGACGGCTCTTCTGGTTCCTTGTCTGTGGCCTCAGATGATACTTGCCGACGATGCCCCACATGTACGAAACATTCCCGTTCCGGAAACCGACCGTAGCATTCATTGCACGGTGTATTCTCCGAGCAGGGTTCCTGACGGACCAACGGGATTGGTCATCCATCTGTACGGATCAGGCGGTTCCCATACCGAGTTCAACATTCGCCGGCCTCCCTATGATTCCCTGAGAAGCCTCCTCTCAGAGCGGGGGTACTGGCTGATCGTTCCGGAACTGGGACCGAAACACTGGATGAATGAAGAGGCCTGTGCTGTCCTGGATGTCGTCATTGCGGATTGCACAAGCCGGTTGAATGTCGATCCCCGACAGATCCATTTGCTGGGGACAAGCATGGGGGCTGGCAGCAGCTTGAATTACATCATTCGTCGTCCCGGCAAAATCCGGTCGGTCGCCGCACTCTTTCCGATGACGGACTTCAACCGCTGGCTTCAGGAAGCCCCCGCCTATCGCCAGCGGGTTGAAGACGCACACCAGATCCAGCCGGACCACCGTGAAGCGTCACTCAGGAATCTCTCGCCGCTCCATCACGTCGAGGCCTTCCGAACGACTTCCGTTTTTCTGCTGCATGGCGCGAAAGATGACATTGTGCCGGTCCATCACAGCCGTGAATTTGCCGCCCGTCTCCAGGCCCAGGGCTCTCCGGTCATTTATCGCGAACATCCCGATGGCACACATCTGGACGAGGTCGCCAGACCGTATCAGATGGAGTTGGCCGACTTCCTGACAAAGCCGGCCCCGTTCAAAAACTGATTTCCTGCCGACTGCCATCCGGCCACGCCGTCTGCCTGGCTTGCGATCTTCTTTTTCGCGTTGCGGAGGAATCGCCCAGAATCCCCGCCGCGCGGAATCCCGCGTTTCCTCCATCGAAACGTGTCCCAGCCCCAAACAAGACGGGCGGGCTCCCGGCCGAGCCACCGGCTCGATCGCTCAATTCTCTCTCGGCTGCATTGCCCAAAACGGATCAAAACGACATCATGGGACCCTTCGATTCTGGGACTTCCTCGCTTTGACTCCCGTCAATGCGAAACCCCGACTTGAGACGCACGCAATCCGCCGCCACTCCTCCCTAGGAATGAATCGATGCTGAGAACCTGTCGAAGCACCCTTCCCATTTTACTCTGGCTCGTCGTCGTCTCATGGTCGACATTCGTGTCGGCCGAGACGTTGCCGCATTGGATCTGGCTGGACTCTCCCTCGGCTGATCAGACCGTACGGGTGCGCAAGAGTTTCGAAGTCACCGGTGCGGTGAAGTCCGCGACGCTGCTGGCAACAACCGACAATGCCTGTACTGTTTTCGTGAATGGACAACGTGTTCTTCGCAACCAGGAATGGAAAGATCTGGCACGCGCCGATGTGCTGAAACAGGTCGCTGCCGGGCGGAACGTGCTGGCGGTCGAAGGGAAAAATCAGGATGGGGCCGCTGGAATTCTGGTCGCATTGAAGATCACTCTTCAGGATGGCCAGGTCATCAATGTGGTCTCGGATTCTTCCTGGTCCGCCCTCTCCGGGAATGCCGGAAAATGGGAGCAGCCTGATTTCGATGACAGTCAGTGGGCCAAGGCGAAAGACCTGGGCGTGATCGGCAAAGCCGGGCTTCCCTGGTCCGGTTCCATCAATGTCCGGTCGCTGGAAGACGCACTCAATGATGATCCCAACTTTCGTGAGGCACTCCCCACGGTTGCGAAACATGTCCGCCTGCCAGAGGGGTTTGTTGCGGAAGAGCTGTTTCAGGTGCCACGTCCCATGGGATCCTGGGTCTCATTGGCACTGGACCCGAAGGGCCGGCTGATTGCATCGGATCAGGGAGGAGCCGGATTGTTTCTGATTACGCCGGGGAATGAAAACCAGCCGACGACAGTGCAGAAGATGCCTGTACAGATCAGCGGTTTCCAGGGAATGACCTGGGCCTTTGATTCCCTGTACGGCATGGTGAACGGTGGTCCCAACAACGGATTGCATCGCCTGCGCGACACCGATGGCGATGGCCTGATGGACACCAGTGAACTCCTGATGCCGATTGAAGGATCGGGAGAGCATGGCCCTCATGCGGTGATCCCCAGTCCAGATGGCAAGTCTCTGTACGTCTGCTCCGGAAACCACACCAAACTCCCCTCAGGCATTACGTCGAGCCAGGTTCCCCAGGTCTGGGGAGAAGACCTGCTGCTGCCCCGGCGCTGGGACGCCAACGGCCATGCGGCCGGGATTCTGGCTCCAGGGGGCTGGATCATGAAGATCACCCCGGATGCGAAAGAACGGGAAGTGGTCAGCATCGGTTACCGCAATGAATATGACATCGCATTCAATGCTGACGGCGAGCTGTTCTCTTATGACGCTGACATGGAATGGGATTTCGGATCTCCCTGGTATCGTCCGACACGGGTCTGTCATGCGACAGGCGGAAGTGAATTCGGATGGCGCAGCGGAACCGGAAAATGGCCTGCTTACTACGAAGATTCGCTGCCAGGAACGATTGACATCGGACCAGGATCTCCGGTGGGGATCACCTTTGGGTATGGAGCCAAATTCCCGGAGAAATACCAGAAGGCCTTGTTTCTGCTGGACTGGACATACAGCACCATTTACGCCGTCCATCTCACCCCTGATCAGTCCACCTATTCGGCCACTCTGGAAGAATTTGCCGTCGGCCAGCCGATGCAGGTGACGGATGGCATCATCGGGGCAGACGGAGCTTTCTATTACACTGCAGGGGGGCGTGGAACTCAGTCATCGTTGTATCGGGTTCGCTATACCGGGACCGAATCGACGGCACCAGCCGATCTGAAAGATCCCCGCAATGCCCAGAACCGTGCCGAACGCCACCAGCTGGAAGCGATGCTGGGGCAGCCGGGAAAAGGAGACCTCAACCTGATCTTCTCCCGGATTGGATCTTCCGATCGATTCCTCCGGTTTGCCGCACGCACCGCGCTGGAGTTTCAACCGGTTGACAGCTGGAAAGAACAGGCGCTGACCGACTCGACATTGTCACCGCTTGCCGTTGTGGACGCGATGATTGCCCTGAGCCGACAGGGAACGGCCGCAGACCTGCCTGCTGTTCTGAAACGACTGGGAAGCCTGCATTATTCCTCACTCGATGAACAGGGAAAACTGGCACTCCTGCGGGCGTATCAGCTGGCATTCATCCGGCTGGGACTTCCGGAAGGTGAATGGAAGGAGCGACTGCAGAACAAGTTCGATGGTTTGTATCCGGCAAAAACCTATCCGGAGAACGCAGAACTGTGTCAGTTACTGGTCGCTCTGAATTCTCCGACCGTCGTGGCGAAGACGCTGCAGATCATTCGTGACCTGGGACCGGAACCGGTTCCCGACTGGGGGCATTTGGTCAACCGCAGCAGCTATGGGGGAACTGTTGGCAAGATGATTGCTGACATGCCCCCTTCGCGAGGGATTCACTTCGCATTTGCATTGCGGAATCAGAAAGAGCATTGGACGCTTCCGGAACGGGAAGAGTACTTCAAGTTCTTTATCAATGCGGCGACGAAGCCGGGCGGAAACAGCTATGCCCGCTTCCTGTCACAGATGCGGGAAGATGCGATCCAGACCTGTTCTCCCGCCGAACAGGCCGCTCTCCAGAACGTCACTTCGGTCTCCCTGCTCGGAGTCCTTCCCAAGGTCGATCCTCCGAAGGGGCCCGGGCGAAAGTGGACCCGTGAAGAAGCGCTGGCCGAACTGGGCAGCTCATTGACCAAACGGAACTACAACAAAGGGCGTGAACTGTATTTTGCCGTCGCCTGCGGCAAATGCCATCGATTCGACGGCGAAGGGGGTTCCATTGGCCCGGACCTGTCGACCGCCGCCAAGAAGTTTCCGTTGCCGGACCTGCTGGATGCCATTATTGAACCGAGCAAAGTCATCTCGGACCAGTACGCATCACACCAGGTGCTGACGACGGATGGACAGGTGCTGCACGGTCGGGCAGTGGAGATTGGTGATCAGTTGCACGTCTTCACCCCGGATGCCGATGCTCCTCCCAAAGTGGTCTCAAAGAAGGATGTCGAAGAAATCCAGCCGTCTGCGATTTCCCAGATGCCGGTGGGATTGATCGACACACTCAATCCGGAAGAACTGAAAGACCTGATCGCTTACCTGCTGTCAGAAGGAAACCGTGGGGCTGCTGTTTACAAGTAGCCGTTCACGTTCAGTCTGACCTGTCTGCACACCGTTTCACCGGCGATCCCGCACATGGATCGCCGGTTTCTTTTTTGTACGACCCCTGAATGCCGCCAGGAGTCAGACAAGGTGATTTCCATTTCACAGGTCATCGTGCTCTCAGTGAACAGGGAACCCGGCTCCGCCGAGCGATCAGGAGTCCTTCGTCGGCTGAACGCGATTCGATTTTCCGTCCACCCATCTCCAGAGGATGGCTCCCAGCACGCACAGCCCTCCTGCCGCTCCCACCGCCCCGCTCCATCCAATCCTGCTGCTCAGCAGAGGAGTCAGAAGCGGAGCCAGCATTCCCCCGGCATTCCCGCCGGTGTTCACGACGGCTGCGAACAGTCCTCCCCGGCTTCCCCCCAGTTGAGCAGCCGTGGTCCAGAATGGGCCTTCGCAGGCACCTGCGGTTCCTAATGCCAGCGTCAAGAAGATGATGGCGGTTTCCGGTCGGGTGCAGCTGACACCCAGGCCAACAAGAATCGCACTCAAGACCAGTCCGGCCGAGGGAACCAGCCCTCGAGAATAGCCGGCCAACGTCAACCGGTCGGAAATCCAACCTCCGCACGGCATCCCTGCCGCCATTGCGAGAGTCGGAATCGTTGTGAACCACCGGGATTCCACCACGGACAGACCATGCACTGTCAGAAAATAATGCTGCAGCCAGTAGAAAAAGAGAGCGTGAAAATATCCAACTGTCGCATAACTGACTGCCAGGCAGAGAAGACGCGGATGGCAGAGCGCGACCGGTTCGGCGGGAGGATGGGAGTGGGAAACCGGAATCCGGCTTCCGCACACTGCCGCAAGATGTCGCCCGCTATAGGTACTCCAGAGAACTGTGATCCCCACTGTCAGCAGGCCTGACGCGAGAAATGCATTGGACCAACCCATCGAATCAATCAGCATTCCGAAAATGGTAAACGTCACCGCGACGCCAATCGTTGCCGAACCGATAATCAGCCCATTCACAAAAGTTCGATTTTCAACAGGAACACACCTCGAAACGAGTTGGGCGGCTGCCGGATGAAGTGGCGCTCCCGCGACCCCGGTACAGAATCGGACCGCAATCAAGGCGGTCAAACTGAACATCGCCGGCATGGATCCCAGCAATCCCGTTGCGATGACACATAAGGACGTTCCCACTCCGGCGCAGGTTAACAAGATGCGACCTCCTTGCCGGTCGGTCATCCATCCACCAGGAATCATAAACAGAGTGTATCCGAGCAGAAACGCCGAATAGACCATTCCCAGCTTTGCTTCTGACAGCCCGTGCTCTGCCATCAGGCATTCACTTCCGGCAACAGAGATACTGACCCGGTTGAAATGCCCCATGGCTGCCTGCGCCATTAAAAGACCGATCATTCCCCAGGAAACCGGCACGGATTCGGAACGGCCTGAAACGGGATCGTTCATTGTGACGTGCCTTCTGATGGATCAGAATTTTGATTCGAGCTCAGATGCATGAATGGATGAATCATGCCATTTTCGGGAGATCGAACATCAGCCCGATCAGTGGTGACGATCATGATTCAAGTCACCGGGACGCTTCTGTCATTTTCCACGAACGCGCCCTCGAAATCCGGTCGGAGTTTCTCCGGTTTCTTTTCGGAATGAACTGCAGAATTGCGCCAGTCCTGCGAATCCACAGCGGTCTGCGACCTGGCGAACCGACTTCTCGAAATTCATGAGTTCCTGCTTCGCTCTTTCGATTCGAACGCGTCGAATCTCGCAGCCCATGGTATGCCCGACATCATTCAGAAAATGGTTTTCCAGACTGCGCCGTGAGATGCCGACATGTCGAACGACATCCCCCACGTCGATTCCGTTGCAGGCATGCTCGCGAATAAACCGCATGGCCCGCACGACTCGCGGATTTTCATACTTCAAGACATCCGTTGACTGTCGAACCTGCAAATAGAGCGGGGCGATTTTCGGCGGCTGCCTGGGAGCGGCGGCACCCTCCATCATGGCTTGCAGCAACTCCGCAGCAACGTATCCATGCTGCTTTCCCGCCAGCACAACCCCGGTTATTGGCGGAGATGAAATGGAACAGAGCAGGCTGTCATCATCTCCCGTGATAATGGCGATGTCGTCCGGGACAACGATTCCCAGAAACCGGCACGTCTCTGCCAGGAGACGCCCCTGCTGGCCGTCGCCTGCGAAAATTCCGGTTCCTTTCGGAAGCCGCTTGAGCCAGGCTTGAACCCGCGTCTGCCGGTCTTCCCATTTCAGCGACCACCATTCCTGCTCACTGCGATTCCAGAACAGGCCACACTCGTACCCCGCCGACCGGGCGAGCTTCACGAACACCTGCATTCGAAGCTGCGAATAATTCGAATCCGGAAGGTTGAAGCAGGTGACAAACGGCATCCGTTGCTCAACGAAGTGTGAAAACGCCATCTGACAACGAATGTCATCGTCGGTCACAACATTTCCCAGGCGATAATGGTAGGGAGTGTTTGCGATCGTCTCGAGATCAACGACAGGCACCCCCATCTTCAGACAGCGAACCCGATCCTGCCGGCTTTGAATGCGTGCCAGAACACCGTCTCCGTGCCAGCCCTTCGGCAGTCGCAGCCGCAATTGCTGATCGCGCGGGGAGAACAGCAGTCGCCAGTTTCCGTGCTGTCGAGCGAACTCGGCAACTCCTTCGATGGCTTCGACACTCCAGGTCCCCTCTGGTCCCCAGAGAACCGCCACGCGGCGTTCCGTATGGGACGATTTTCCGATGGGTTTCACTGACGACATGAATTGTTTCGCCTTTTTTCGGATAACGTGCCGCCGGCCCGGACGCGATCTCCCAGGACTCGACCTGCCCGGTTTGCGTAATTTACAAAACATTTTACGCAAATATGAATTGACGATGACATGGTCTGAGCGGCAAGATCTACTTTCAATTCGACTCCACCGGACTGACGCATCACCTTCCTCGGCATGATGGCTCTGGAGGTCGCTGCCGGCCTTTCAACTCCTTGGCAGTTCAACTCCTTGGCAGCTGGACCCTCCCGTCCCTGGAATGAAGCGGAACGCACTTGGCGTTTGAAAGCCGCGCGACACGGAACCGGACCAGACAATCGTGGCGGTGCGGGAACACTCAATGCGATTCCTCAATCGATCGCCGACATCGGCGATGGTGTGCTATATTTAGTGCTGCGCAATAGTTACAAGTCTTGAACCGATTTATCATATCTCAAGGTTCTGCATATTAGATAATCGTATCAGAGAGCCTCCTCGGACAAACAGCAAGAGAAACTTCTTTCTTTTGAACGTATCGAGAGAAATTTGATCATGACGATTCGAAATTCATAGACCCTTAATCGAAATCGACACTTCAAAGTATATCATATAGGAATGAGAATTCATCAGCGCGAATGACACTTCATACGGACTCCCTGCGCCGATGAAGTTAAACGCATTCGGAAACTTATCAAGGAATCTTTTTATGAACAGGTCTTGTCCAGGCTCGCGGCAACTCTCCTTTCGCGGATTCACTCTGATTGAGCTGCTTGTCGTGATTGCAATTATCTCAATGCTCATTGCGCTGCTGCTGCCTGCGGTCCAGCAGGCCAGGGAAGCGGCTCGCCGGACAAACTGTCAGAATAATATGAAGCAGCTCGGCCTGGCGCTTCATAATTACCATGATGTCCACAATGCTTTGCCGATCGGCAGCGCCTATCAGTTCTCCTCCACCTGGCTGGTTGCGATTCTTCCCTATATTGAAGAGTCGGCCCTGTATTCCAAATGGTCTTATGTTGAAACGCGCAGCGGGCAGCCAAACAACGCTCCGCAGGCAGTCAAAGATGCGTTTTCCAATCACATCATTCGCGCTTACGTCTGCCCATCCACTCCGCTGGAACTCATGAGCCGTCCGGAGGTCACGCCGCAATGGTCAGCCTCGAATTATTTTGGAATTTCCGGAGCCCCGACGACTGCCGATCCGGTGTCCTCGGATCAGGGAAAACGTTGCATTCAAGGAAAGTATGGATACGTCTGTTCGAACGGCTCGCTCTTCGCAAACCGGTCGGTGCGATTTACCGAGATTACTGACGGATTATCCAATGCCATCGTGGTCGGTGAGCAGTCGGATTTTAACCTGGACGCCCAGGGGGGAGTTGTCGATTTACGCCACTCACGCCGTTGGGGATTTGCAATGGGAGCCGCGTCACGGGGATACCCGGGAACCAGTAACTGGGCGACCGCGACCGCGGAGAACGACGTTCACAACGTCACGTCCCTGCGATATGCCGTGAATTTCAAGACGAGAACGACCGATGCCGGAGGGAACGTGGAATACGGAACCAATACCGGAGTTCAATCCGCTCATCCTGGAGGAGCCTACGTCCTGCGAGCCGATGGTGGCGTCCGGTTTCTATCCGAGAACATCCACCTGGAGAACGTGTTTTTCCGGTTGGCTGCACGTGACGACGGCCAGGTGATTGGAGACTACTGATGAACTCGTCTCAGCGGAACATCTGGGACCGCCCCATTTCAAAACGATTCGCCTGGATCAGGATCGCCTGCGTGGTTTCGATGGTGATCCCTGGATGCTCCAGTAATTCCCAGGTGACTGTCGTTCCGGTCACGGGACATGTCACCCAACACGGTCAACCGGTCGAGAATGTTCTGATTTCGTTTGAATGCCGAAGTGCCGGGTTCGCGGCAACAGCACTCGTCAACCCGGATGGAAGCTATCGCCTGCACTCCAAGTACGGAAAAGGCATTCCGTCCGGGGAGTATCAGGTTTCCGTGTCGCGGGCTGTGACACGGGATCAATATGACAACCCAGTCCCCGAGCCAGACGGCAAGAGACAGATTCCCGCGAAGTATGAAGATGCCCGAACGAGCAAACTGGTTGCGAATGTTAAACCGGGAAGTACGACATTCGACTTCGTACTCGACTAGGAGTCCGTCCCGAAATTCTCCCTCTCCCCTGAGGGGAGAAGGTGAATTCCGGGACAGGACACGAATGCAGCACATTAAACATGAGATTCAGAATCGGCGGAAGTGAAGGCAACCGTCTTAATTCTCTCTTATTTTCTGCCAGTTCATCGTGAAACCGTTTCGGTCTGAAGTGAATTTTTTAAAAATCGAGGATGCGACAATGCGAGCGAAGAGAAGTGGTTTTACTCTGATTGAGTTGCTGGTCGTGATCGCAATTATCGCAATCCTGATTGCCCTGCTGCTGCCGGCGGTCCAGCAGGCGCGGGAGTCTGCTCGCCGAAACAGTTGTAAAAACAACTTGAAACAGATCGGCCTGGCGCTGCATAACTATCATGACGCTCATCAGGTTCTCCCACCGGGAAATATCAGCAACGCTCCGTATGACCATGCCGTTCATGGCAGCAGTTCCCTCGGGTGGATGACACTGATTCTGCCGCAGATTGAACAGTCCAATCTGTATCAATCCATTCAATCATGCGGTGCATTCAACACCGTGTGGACGAATGTCCCGGAAATGACCACCGGCACGGCAAGTGTCCTGACCCCCTACGCAAAGGTTCCCATTGCCAGCTTCATCTGTCCGTCTGACCCGGAAGGATCGTTTGCATGGAGATGGGAAAATTATGCGAAATCCAACTATGTGGGTGTCGCCGGAGACATTTATCGTCCCACTCGGGCCTCGAGCGGAACGATCACGAATCCGAAGGGGACATTTTACACGAATTCGAATTTACCATTCCGGAAGTTTACCGATGGCCTGAGTAATACCCTGATCGTTGGAGAACGGAGCAGCATGCCGATTTCCGCGACGGATAAGAAGGCGGCAGCACTGTGGGCCGGGGTGACCAGTGGATCGGCGGACTATTCTGCGGTGAATGCGGTTCTGGACGGGTCCGAATACTATTCGCTGAACTGGCCCGTCGGTCGTGCAAACTTCTGTAGTCCCCATACCGGAGGCGTCCACTTTGTGATCGGCGACGGTTCCGTGCGGTTTGTCAGTGAGAATACAGATCGGATGACCTTGCAGTATGCCGCATACATTGCCGACAAGAAGGTTGGCGGCGAATTTTAGAGCGGTTTCGTCATTCCTGTGACGGACTGGCTTGTGGAAACTCAATGTTTCATTGAGGGAAAGGCGTTCTTCGCGGCCACATGATCGACCAAACTGGTCGAGGACAGGTACGCTGCCGGGGCGTCCGCCGGCTGCAATGGGGAAGCTGTCACCTCCGGCCAGTCGCCCCGTTTTCGCAGTCAGGATTTGCCGGCACGTTCCGGTCGCCATGCCGTGACATCTCCAAACCTGAATTTCTGGCCAAAAACCTGATTGGAATCCGATCTGTGAATCACTTTCAAACCGCCCTTCTTTTGCTCTGCGTTTCACTGTTTTGCCCGGGATGTGGTGGTCCCGGGTTGCCGAAACTGGATGAACGCCACCAGATCATGCCTGCGAGTGAACTGGTTCCGACGCTGCGAAAAATTGCGGACACCGGTGAATTTCGCGAGGTGCTCAATCCCTTGTCGGGAGGACTTGAAGAAGCCGGATTTCTCGAAGAAACCGCCCGCATCCAGCGATTCGCCGAGCTTCCAGCAGATCAGGTGAAGAAGCTTGCAGCGGAAGTCGCCGATCGGGTGGAGAGCGGCTTGAGCGGTTCCTCAAAGTGACGAGCCTTCCCACATCTCGTTACCTGAACGCAACAGAGTGATGCCGCCATCGGCAAGTCACTTGATTCTGTCGAGTGAACACTGTTTGCTGGTGGTGTGACCACTCTGTCCTGGCAGGTTCCCGAACGTGGCCCGCAGGTTCGTTGACCTGCTCAAACCGTGTTCTGCCACCTGTTATTTCAGGTTTGAAGCTCCACGATATCATGATTAACACCTGATTCGTCTTTGGGACTGATCTCGAGTGGTTCTGACCGAGACGGCCCAGGGGCAAGCCATGCACACAAGAATTTCAGTAAGGTCCGGTCATGCACACGCGTCGAGAGTTTCTCCAGAATTTGGCGATGATTGCCAGTGCGACGGGGATTCAGGGAGGGCTTCTCTCTGCCATTCAGCGTGCCGTCGCCATTGAGCCGGACTCAGGATCGAGCTTTCTCGATGCAGAGCACGTCGTCATCCTGATGCAGGAAAACCGCTCGTTCGACCATGCCTTCGGATCGCTGCGCGGCGTACGAGGGTTTCATGATCCCCGGGCAATGACTCTTCCGGACGGAAATCCTGTCTGGGTTCAGACGAACCCCGCCAAGCAGCGGTTTGTTCCGTTTCGTCTCGATCTCAATCAGACTCGATCCACCTGGATGGGATCTCTTCCACATGGATGGACCGATCAGGTGGATGCCGCCAACAAAGGTTTTCACGATCGCTGGCTGGAAGTCAAGAAGTCTGGGGACCGCGCCTATGCAGAGATGCCGCTCACACTGGGATACTACACCCGTGAGGATCTTCCTTTTTACTACGCACTCGCCGATGCCTTTACGATCTGCGATCAGCATTTTTGTTCGACCCTGACCGGAACCACTCCGAATCGGCTGCATTTGTGGACTGGAACCAGTCGCAGGAGTCAGTCGGTTGACGCTCAGGCGGTTGTGCGGAACGAAGACTGCCAGTTTGGGCAATGGGCCGACTGGACCACTTTTCCGGAACGCCTCGAAGATTGCGGCGTCTCCTGGAAGATCTATCAGAATGAATTGACCGTTCCCACCGGCCTGCACTGGGACACGGCCTCCTGGCTGGGAAACTACGGTGACAGTCCGCTGGAATGGTTCACTCAATACCATGTTCGCTGCTATGAAAAGCATCGTGAGCATCTCCGTCATTCACTGAAGTCGGTCGAGGGAGAAATCGCGGCGATTTCCAGACAACTTCAGGCAGATGCCGGGGAAGCGACGTCCAAGCTGCAGGAAAAACGGGGGACTCTCGAGGCAACGGCGTCGCGTCTGAAGAAGGAGCTGGAAGAGTTTTCCGAAGAGAAATTCCAGAGTCTTTCACAACGGGAGAAGAATCTTCATGCCAGGGCGTTCGTCACCAATGCGTCCGATCCGTTCTACCGTGAAATGGAAGAGTTGAAGTATGACGACAACGGAGTCGCCAGACAGTTGAACATTCCGAAGGGGGACGTGCTGCACCAGTTCCGTCAGGATGTGCAGAAGGGGCAACTCCCGGCTGTTTCCTGGATCGTTCCCGCCGGACGATTCTCGGACCATCCCAGCTATGCCTGGTTTGGGCAGTGGTATCTGTCGGAAGTTCTGAACATTCTGACGGCAAATCCCGAGGTCTGGAAGAAAACCATTTTCATCCTGACCTACGACGAGAACGACGGCTACTTTGATCACGTTCCGCCGTTTCAGGCCCCTCACCCGGAGCGCCCGGAAACCGGAAAAACTTCCCCGGGAATTCCGACCGGACTCGATTATCTGGAAGCCGGGCAGGATCGAAAGTTCAAGCCGAAAGCGGCGCTGCGAGAAAACTCGCTGGGACTTGGCTTTCGGGTTCCGATGATTGTGGCTTCTCCCTGGAGTCGCGGAGGGGCCGTTTGCTCACAGGTGTTTGACCACACCTCGGTAGTTCAGTTTCTCGAGCGGTTTGCATCACACAAATCGGGGTGTGATGTTCATGAATCGAATATCACACCCTGGCGCCGGACGATCTGCGGAGATCTCACGTCCGTGTTCCGCTCAGCAGCCGATGTCGAACCGGGGCTGAATGACTTCCTGTCACGAGATCCGTTTCTCCAGAAAATTCACAGCGCGCAGTTCAAAGACCTTCCCCAAGGCTTTCATCCGTTGACCGATGCGGAGGTTCAGGAGATCCGGCAGGCAGACCATTCCCCACTTCTTCCACAACAGGAATCCGGGACGAAGCCGGCCTGCCCACTCCCCTATGAACTGGAAGCGAACGGAGGTCTGAACCGAACGACCGGGGAGTTTGAAATTCAACTCAAATCGGGGAATCAGCGGTTTGGTCAACGGGCCGCAGGAGGAGCGTTCATTGCTTATGCCTGGACCAGATCCGGCATGACGGTCCGTCACGAAACCGTTGCGGCCGGTGCGGCACTCCGGGATGGCTGGCCATTGACGGACTTCCATGACGGTCACTATCTGGTCCGTCTCCATGGGCCAAACGGATTCTTCCGCGAGTTTCAAGGGGGGGCGGATGATCCGACGGCGGAGTTCCGACTTCTGGACAACACGGCTCCCTCAGGACGGGCGTTGACGGAACATCCGGCCGTGAGACTGGAGATCGATCATGTTTCCGGATCATCACCAATTTCTGTTTCCATTCAGGATCGCTCTTATGGAAACGCGCCCCTCAGAATGACCGTCCCTGCCGGGAAACTCGAGTCGGTGACTCTCTCTCTTCAGGCAAGTTCCGGCTGGTATGATCTGCTGGTGACTTGTGACGAGAGTCCTCGACTGCAGAAACATTTTGCCGGTCGCGTGGAAACGGGCCAGTGGGGAACAACAGACCCGGCGATGGCCTGACAGCGGGACGTTTCCGTCCGACTCCCTGATCGGGACGATGACACAGAGCGTGCTTCATCGAGACAGCAGGACGAGCAGACGCGGGACGAAGATTCCCAGTCCGATCCCGGCGGAAAACAGTGCGGCAACCAGCACGGCGCCCGCGGCGATATCTTTCGCTTTCGCGGCGAGTTCATGCTGAGCGGGACTGGCCAGATCCACGACGGCTTCGATCGCGGAGTTCAGTAATTCTGCCGTGACGGTCAGGCCAATGACCGTGAAGAGGATGAGCCATTCGACGGCACTCACCGCGAGAAATCCTCCGCACAGGATCACCAGTCCGGCGGCAGCCATGTGCAGTTTCAGATTGCGTTCTTCACGGAACGCAACAAAAACTCCCCGAACCGCAACCACGATGCTTTTCTGCAGCGGGAGTGGGGGACGGGGAGACATCGCCAGAGTTCCGTGCTGGAAATCAGAGGGAATGGAATTCCGATCGGGAAAGCGGAGCTCGAGCAGTTTGCTCTACTTGTACTTCGGAACTTTCATGACGACCGGAGTCGGCTCGAACAGCCAGAGTCGTTTCTGATCCTTTTTCTCTCCAAAGCCACTCACCCCCAGGTGAGCCGGCTGGAAGTTCACTCCACCGCCCGTGGGGCGCATCGCCGGTCCGAAGCGTTTGACATAGGTATCAATCGCGGGATCATCAGGGGAGGAGAAGGATCCGACGGTCACGATCGATTCATTGTGATCGTGCCAGACATAGGCATCGAGGTTGTTGAAATTGGTTTCTTCCCGGTCGTAGTTCCCTCGCAAGACCGTGACCAGTTCCTGTGCGGAGTAGCCGGCGTCGTGCAGTGCGGAGGAATCTTTGCTGAAATACTTCTTGATTGTTGATTCGAGGTCGCTTTCCTTCACGGTGACATACTTCCCATAGAAGCGGGCCACCACCAGGGTGTAGTTGCCTTTGTTTTCGAACAGTGAATAAGACTCGTTCGAATTCAACTGAACCAGCAGCGGATCAACGGTTGTCTTCTGTCGTTTTTCGACTTCGTTTGCCGTCAACATCGGGTTCGGAGTGAGAAACGCTCCACTCAACACGGATGGACGTCCGGGAGTCGGTTCGAAGTAAACCCCTTCCGTCAGACTCTTGGGCTTCAGTTTCTTGACCCAGACCAGAGATTCCTGGGCGATCTTGTCCTGAATGTCGTTGTAGTTGCCTGCGAGCACGCAGGTGGACTTCACCTGGCGCAGATTCTTCCGGCGCTCTTCCCGTCCGAATTCGTCGACGACGCTGATCCGCTCCTGAGCCGGGGCATGCTCATAAACATACGCCGGCAATCCCAGACGCCGCAGTTCCAGGACGAGATCGTGAGCCGCCTGAGCCGGTGACTTTCCGTCGTCGGTGGTCCCTTCGGCATCGGTCGTGTGAAAGGTCGCCACCATGATCATCCAGGGACCACGGTTCTTGGAGAGTTCATACGTTTTCTGCGGGTCGGCTTCAATGTTCCCCGCCTGAACGGAGGAGACCGTGAAGACCCAGACTCCCAGCATCACGACACAATTCAAAATCGAGACAACCTGTCTCATGGCACACTCCCTGTGCGTTGAGTTTCCATCAGTCATTGATGGAACGGTTGGAGGCCGCAGCATGAGCTGCGCGGGTTCCAACAGCCAACTTGAGAAATTCCGGGGCAGCTTTTACGGAATTCTGAAATCATGGTCCAGCCGGACTGGCGGATTTTGGAGCAGACCGGCAAGAGCTGCCAGTTCAGGTCCCAGCCGGGATTCACATCAATTCTGCCGATCAGATGTCCATAACGGAAGTTGCGCCGGAGCGTGACTCAGGCAGAGCCGGTTTCTCGCGGGGGGGGAAGATTTCCGCCGTGGCCGTCACCGACGGTCGGAATTTTCAGATCCGCAGAAAACCCCAATCGCTTCCAGACTCGAGGAATCGGCGCCTGAATCGGTAGTGGTTCATAGCGGATCGGGTGGAGAATCGTGAGTTGCCGGGCATGAAGTGCGATGGGACTTTCTGTCCGGTCCGCACCGGAAAATCCGGGGAATGCTGTTCGGCTGCCGTACTGTTCATCTCCGACAATCGGGCATCCCCGGCTGCCAAACTGAATCCGGATCTGGTGCATTCGCCCGGTGCCGAGCGTGATTTCGACGAGTGCCTTCCCTTTGCTGACGGCCAGCGTCTGGTAGGTCAGGTGAGACCGTTTCGCCTCGGGATTGGATTCTGATGAAATCTCGACACGTGACTGATCAGGGATCCGGTAGATCCAGTCGACGAGCTCCCCGGATGGATGTTCCGGCGGGCGTTCCAGCACGGCCCAGTAGATTTTCGTGACCTGTCGTTGAGCGAACTGTTCTGACAGGCGGGCGGCACATTTCGAATTGCGTGAGAACACCATCACCCCTGACACCGGCCGGTCAATACGATGCGGGATTCCGAGATAGACGTTGCCTGGCTTCTGATACACCCGGGCGAGATACCGTTTCACCATGTCGACCAGACTGTCGACCCCGCGCGGCGCCCCCTGGGCAATCACTCCGTGCGGCTTATTCACGGCGATGACCGGACCATCTTCACACAAAATGTCTCGTTCCGTCAGTTCCACGATGGTCAACGATGCTTCAGCAAAAGGGGATGGAAAGACCGGCTCCGTTCACAGCGTGAACAGGACTCTACCAGTTTTGAAATGGGTTTGCCTTTGAGGCGTGAAAGAACAGATTGCGGAGTCCGGCGAAGTCTTACTTCGCAGCGAGCTGTTCAATGACGCCGGGGAGAAACTGCCCCAGGCGTTCTGCTGCGAGTTGAGCGCTTTCCCGGAGTGCCCAGAGATCTTTGACACAACCCGGTCGTTTCAGGATGGACCCGAACAAGGCACCCGCCCGGATTGATCCTTTGGGACCCAGCAACGCCAGCACTTCAGGAGGGAGATCCGACGAGAGATCATCGCTGATCACACGCACCGCGAGAAAACGAACACCCCGTTCCTGACAGACTCGCGCGACGCCGAGTGATTCCATATCGACGGCAATCGCCCCAGTGGTTTCGGCCAGTGCCCGCTTCTCGGAAACCTGCCGGACAATGTGATCCGTCATGCAGAGATGCCCCACATGCAGACCGTGCGCCGGATCCGCAGCCATCTGAATATCAATGGCCAGTCGGGTCTGTCCGTCAGCACTCGTCACTCCGTCCGCGACGACGATCTCCCCTTTTTTGAGTTCAGGAACCAGAGCACCGGAAAACCCGACCGAGAGGACATAAGGAGGACGAAACGCATCGATCAGTGCCTGCGTCGCCTGGCGGGCGCGCTGGTCACCGGTGCCTCCTTCGACGACACAGATCTGGATCTCATTCCACCGGCATCCCCGAAAATGAAATCCGTTTCCTGATTCGGTTTTCAACTGCCGGGTTCGGCTGAGGAAGGGAGCAACTTCCAGATGGAGTGCGCAGACGATTCCAATGATCCGATCTGCAGGCGCATTCTCGGATCCGGACGTCGACGCAGCGGCTCCGGGCAACGCGGTACTCATGACTGGTGCTCCGGGTCAGAGGGAACAGGAGGAGCAGGGACATCGGATTCCGGCGCGCGGGTCGATTCATTGGTGATCGCTTCGATCTGATCACACCAGAGATCGATGGCGTCACGCCGTTCCAGAAACCGGCTGAACTCTTCATACCCCCGAGTATCGAACACGGTTCCCCACAAGGGAGCGAAGAAGTGCATGGCCTGCGCCCCGAGAAAATTCAACGGGCGGGACATTTCAAGAAACGCCAGTGCCGGTCCGATCATGCGACGGACCACAATCTCGCGGGAGATTTTTTCCAGGAGCGCGCGCTGTTCAGCAGAGGGGGGCTCAAGATGCGGATTGACCGCAAACGCATTTCGCAACCAGTCCCGTTTCTGAGACATTCCCACGATTCCTTCCACGAATCGCGAACAGACCAGACAGCGTCACTGTCGAAGATCCACGATTCCCACTGAAATACTGTTGCGAGTCGGATCGACTCACACTCATTCAGTCTATGCGACGATGGCAGGTGGGGAAATGTCCGCCGTGACCGTTCGACGGGAATTTTTCATCCCGTGGGAAGTGAGTTCAGAGCGGTTATCGGTCCATGTAGTCGAGCTGGATTTGCACGATGTCATCGGCCCGGGCGAAGAAGGCGTCCAGCACTTTCGGATCGAAGTGGGTGCCACGTCCTTCTTCGAGAATGTGAAAACATTTTTCCCGGGAGAACGCCTGCTTATAGGCCCGCTTGGTGCTGAGCGCGTCATAGACGTCGGCCACGGCTGTCATCCGGCCCTCGATCGGGATGTCTTCCCCTTTCAGCCCCAATGGATAACCGTTTCCATCCCAGCGTTCATGGTGTGTCTGTGCGATGCGGGCTGCCAGCATCAGCAGTGGGGAACTGGGGACATGCAGCATGCTGGCCCCGAGTCTCGAATGTGCCCGAAGCACGGCCGCTTCCTGCGGTGGGAGCGGTTGAATAATCTCTTTGCCGATGGCGCAGTGAGTTTTCATGATGGAGTACTCACTGTCTTCCAGCTTTCCCGGCTTGTTCAGAATCGCATCCGGGATTCCGATTTTTCCGATGTCATGCAACTGGGCCGCCAGCTCCACGGTTTCCACCCGGGACGGGCTGAATCCCAGTTCCCGCGCGATCACGGCCACGTACTTCCCGACACGGACAACGTGATGCCCGGTATCGTCGTCGCGAAACTCGCCCGCCCGTGCCAGACAGTGAACGACTTCCTCGCGTGAGGCCGCGAGTTCGGTTGTTCGTTTCCGGACCTGTTCTTCAAGCCACTCTGAATGGCTGGCCTGCTGATCGCGGAACTGTTTGTTGATCAACAGGGTCCGCAGACGTGGGAGCAGTTCCATCGGATCCACCGGCTTGGCGAGGAAGTCCGAGGCTCCCAGTTCCAGGCACAAATGTTTGATTTCCCGATCCGTCGTGTCGGTTAACACGATGACCGGAATGTTCTGCATGGTCTGATTCAAGTTGAAAAGATGCAGGATGTCGATCCCGCTGACTTCCGGCATTTCAATGTCGAGCAGGACGAGATCCGGTTTCTCCGCCTGAATCAGATCGACCGCTTCGGTGGCGTCGCTGGTGGTGACGAAGTTCGAATAACCGGCCTCGGTGAGATACTGTTTCAGGCTGCGGATCTGGCTGACTTCATCATCGACGATGACGATCCGGGACGTCTTGGTCCCCTGCATGCGGCGAGTCAGTGACGCATCCAGCGCACGTTGCAGTGACGCCGCTGTGGCGAGCGATGTTTCAGGAGCAAAATGCTGCGGGGAATCGATGGTGAGGGACATCAGAATCCAGCTTCCAGAATCAAAAATGCAGAGAACTTCAGACGGACATGAGTCATGTCAAGTAATGAGTAGGACATCACCGGCCCTCAGGCGTTCGAAAAAAGCAACAGAAACTGAAATTTCTGCCTCACTCCGTGCCGTTTGACGACACGTCGGCGGAACCTGGTGAAATTCGAATCAGATCGCCTGAATGGTCAGCAGACTTTTCTGCCGCTTTTTCTGATTGCAGGATCAAAACGGATTTTCGATGCGGGATCGATCGTGACGGATTTTTCGAGTGTTCTGATTCTTTCGACCGGTCCGGTCGATCATGTGGCCGCGAAGCACGTCTTTCCCTCAATGAAACATGGGGTTTCCACGAGCCAGTCCGTCACAGGCATGACAAAACCGTTGTAGGGGGGCGAATTCAAAACATGTCGCAGGAATGGATCGCACGATCTGTACCGGAAACCGTCCAGCAGGTTCTGCCGGACCCCGACTCTTTGAGATCTGCCGTGAGTTGCCGAAACCCGAGTTCTGCCGAAGGAGATGAGATCGCAGAGGTGAATGATTGCGGGACGCACCTGGTGGTGAACGTCACGCGTCAGCACGGGCTGTTCTGAACCGGCCTGAGCGACGGCACGAGCACGACATGAAAATCGGGATCATCAGATCGGCATTGAGCGTCGCCTTACTGGCAGGAGTCAGTTCTGTTTGCCTGGCCGCGCCCCCTCAGCAGTCCCGACGACTCAATCCGGTCACGCTGTCCCCCAGAATTGAACCTGTCGACGCCCCACGGACCCCATCGCTGCCGACTCCGGAAAGCAGCCCGTCGTCGTTTTCACTCTGGGGACTCTATCCGAAAGCCAGAACTCTCCAGCCGCTTCCTGAGCAGACGGCCGACGCCGCTCCGACGCGTCGTGGAATTTTCCGTGTCTCGTTTCCAGAATTGTTTCCAACGCCGGTCGAAGAGCCGTCCAACGGACTGCCGGCACCGATTCCCCCTCCTCCCAGTTTCGAGATCGTCGATGATCCGGTCGAGGGGGCTCCCTCGGCGACACCGCTCTTCGAGAATTCCGGTCCATCACGGGTGGACTCGACTCCGCTGTTTCCAGCTCCGTCTGAAGGAGAGTTCGGTTTCCTACCGCTGGAGCCGGTGTACACCGAAGAGGTGATGGTGGAATCCGTCACTCCCCAGACGGCACGGAAGTGGCGGATCATCCGGTGCGATACGCTTCACGCGTTGTTCAAAAACTGACGGTTGCTCTCCGTCTCACGGCGGGTGGACGTGGCACATCCACTGAGACTCTTTGACCTGTCCCCGGCCGCAGGCCGTGAATCGAAACGCCTGCTGCGCTGGCCTTCTGGCGACGGAACTGATCCGGCGTGGCTGCGTGCAAATGGCCGGAACTCCTGAAATTTCTCGTGAAATCATCCGTTTGATTGATTGCGGATATCCCTCGCAGCGGAGTATGTTCATGACACAATGAGTCATCCGCACTGATTCGGGAGAATGTCATGAGACGATGCTGTCGGCACGCTGGTGTGACTGTCTGTCTGCTTTGGTTGAGTTCTCTGGGAATGACATCAGCGTCGGCCCAGACCCCGCCCCAGGTGAATCCCGCGCAGTGGGAACCGCAGATCACCAAGTTTGTGGAAGCGGACCAGAAAACGCCTCCGGTGCCGGGTGGGGTGCTCTTCGTCGGCAGTTCCAGCATCGTTCGCTGGGATCTTCCCAAAGCCTTCCCGGGACTCGATGCCGTGAACCGGGGATTCGGAGGCTCGAACCTGAGTGACACCGTCCACTTCTTTGAACGGATTGTCGTTCCGCACCGTCCCCGGACGATTGTGGTCTATGCTGGTGACAATGACCTGGGGAAAGGTTTCTCTGCAGAAGCGGTGGCAGAACAGTTTCATCTGCTGCTGGAGAAGAGGAAGAAGTCACTTCCAGACAGCCAGTTGATCTTCATTGGGATCAAGCCCAGTATCAAACGCTGGAACCTCATCGAACCGCTGCGGAAAGCGAACAGCCTGATTCAGGCGGAATGCGAAGCGACTCCGTTGACCACGTTCGTCGACATCGACAAACCGATGATCGGTGAAGACGGAAAACCTCAAACCGACCTGTATGCCGCCGATGGATTACATCTCAGTGAAAAAGGGTACTCCCTGTGGAATGACCTGCTGCGTCCACTGGTGACGAAAGACAGTCGCCTGGGCCGCAAGCGGGGAATCTATGATCCGTATCACCCCTGGACTCCGCCAGCGACTCTGGAAGAATGGAAAGTCGAACAGGAGCGGATTCGCCATCAGATCCTCGTCGCCTGTGGGCTCTGGCCGATGCCGGAACGGGAACCACTGGAAGCGACGATCCACGGACGTGCGGATTTTGGTGACTACACGATCGAGAAAGTCTTCTTCACGACCGCCCCCGGCGTGTGCGTGACGGGGGAACTGTTTCGACCAAAGAAGATTGACGGAAAAGCTCCGGCAGTCTTGTGCCCGCATGGTCACTGGCCGGATGGCCGGTTCTATGATGCCAGCGCCGGTGAGGCTCAGAACTCGATCAACACCGGGGGAGAACAATTCCTCTCCGGGGCTCGAAGCCCGATGCAGGCACGCGCGGTTCAGCTTGCCCGCATGGGCTGCGTGACATTTTTCTATGACATGATTGGCTATGCCGATCAGGGACCGCTGCCGCATCGCGGTGGTGCGTTCGCCGATGCGAAAGCGAGTCTCTGGCTGCAGAACAAACTGGGGCTGCAAACCTGGAATTCGATTCGAGCCCTGGATTTCGTGACGTCGTTGCCGGATGTTGATCCTGCCCGGATCGGAGTGACCGGAGCCAGCGGGGGGGGAACACAGACAATGCTGCTGTGCGCGATCGACCCGCGCCCGACCGTTTCGTTTCCGGCGGTGATGGTCTCGACCGGGATGCAGGGGGGCTGCATCTGCGAGAATTCCGACCTGCTGCGGATTGGCCTGAACAATGTCGCCATCGCCGCCGCGTTTGCTCCCCGTCCTCAATCGATGTCCGGCGCTGATGACTGGACAATCCACATCGAAACCCGGGGACTTCCGGAACTGAAGCACGTCTATGGATTGTACGGCGCGGCAGACAAGGTTGATGCCCGCTGCTTCCCGCAGTTCATGCACAACTACAATCAGGTGTCACGTGAGGTGATGTTCGACTGGTTCAATACACATCTGAAACTGGATCTGACAGCCCCGGTCAAACAAACCGACTTCTGGCCGCGGAGCAAAGACCAGCAAACAGTTTTTGATGCCGGACATCCTCGTCCGGCAGCGGCTCTGACGGAAGCCGGGGTGCGGGAACAGATGCAAAAACGGGATGAACAGTGGATGCAGACCATCAGCACCGGTTCTGCAGATCAGTTCAAGAAAAATCTCCGACCGGCGATCGACATCCTGCTTCCGACCGCAAAAGGGAACGTGTCTGTCACGGAAACCGGAACGCGCTCCCCCGAGGGAAGCTCTTACGACATCCTGGAACTGACCGTCACGAGTGGTCAGATGCACATTCCGACGTTGCTCCTGCGGCCGAAAGCCGAGACGGACAAAGTGGTGCTCTGGCTGGACGGGGCCGGGAGTCGACATCTGCTGAATGAAAATGGAACAGCGGAAGCCTCCATCGAAGAACTGCTCAAACAGGGAGTTGCCGTGGCCAGTGCGGATCTGCTGCTCACCGGATCAACGGCCAATGAGCCAAACCCCTACGTGGCCAAATTGAAAACCCCGTCTCCATCCCATGAACCGGCCGTTGCGGGGGAAGACTATACCGGGTTCCTGTACGGCTATAACCTGCCGCTGTTGTCCGAACGGGTGAACGATATCGACCGCGTTCGACAGGCCCTGGCGGAACGGGGATTCAAACAGATTCATCTCGTCGGAACCGGGAATGCCGGAATCTGGGCCTTGCTGGCCCGATCCCGGTGGACTCCTCAACAGATCATCTCGACCACAGTGGATCTGAACGGATTCCGCTTCGGAGCGATCACTTCGGCACTGGATGAAAATCTCCTGCCAGGTGCGCTGAAGTACGGGGGAGTCGGCGGCATCGCAGCACTCGCGTTTCCGGCGGGGATGACCATTGCCGGGGCCGGCGATGTGACTGATCCGGAACTGGCACCACTGCGTCGGATTTACGGAGAGAAAGGAGCAGCGATCCTGAAGACGGAGTCTCTCAGTCGCACAGAGATCGCGAAGCAGTTTCAGGCCGGTGCCGCACCGTAACGGGGAACGTAAAGAGAGCAGTTCGACCGGTTCAGAGAATTCGGCAGATCGACAGGAGTCTCAGGAATCCTGTTGGTCTCCCTTTTTTGTTGTCCGGCCAAAACCGTGCGACCAGCCTGAACGCGGAAATTCCCGCTCCATTCCGCCCCACAGGAGAACGGCCTGCCGGGACTCAGTCACGGTTCCGATCCGGATGGGGCGGACTCCGGTAGGGGGGCTTTCCATCAACCGTTTCCCATCCGCTTCACTCACGGTGAACAGCAGTTCAAAATCTTCACCATCTCCGAGGGCCTGCAGAAGCCGCTCCCAGTGAGTCAGCAATGGATCGACATCCGTATGGATCGGAATGGCGTCTCCATCGATCCGCGCTCCGACATGACTGCGTTCGAGAATGTGAAACAGGTCACTCCCGAGACCGTCGCTGAGATCCAGCATCGAATGGAGTGTCACAGTCTGCTTGAGGATCTCGGCTTCCCGCAGACGGGGAGAAAACCGGGCGTGACGACCGGACGCCAGCGATCCTCCCAGCGGCCCCGTCACGAAGATCCCGTCCCCCGGCATTGCTCCGTCTCGTCGGACGGCCGTGCCGGGAGCAACGGTTCCCATCAGTGTCACGCTGATGACAAGTCCGCCGTTCCAGCTGTTCGTATCTCCCCCGGCAATGGTGACGTTCCATTCGTCGGCCAGCGTCTGCAGTCCATGATAAATCTGCTCCACCGCGTCACGTTCCATCTGTCGGGGAAGAACGAGACCGACAAACGCGGCGGCCGGACGGGCGGTCATGGCCGCCAGATCACTCAGATTGACGGCCAGCGCTTTGCGCCCGACCAGTTCCAGCGGAATCGAGGAATCGAAATGGACTCCCTGAGTGATGACATCTTTGGTGACGACCCACTCGTCCGGGGTCGCGGACAGCACCGCCGCATCGTCACCGATTCCCAGAACCAGTCCCGGGGTCGGACGGGAGTTCTGTTCCAGCCAGTGAATGAACGAAAATTCCGGACGGGTTTCTGTCATGAGTCGTTGGATTCCCCTGCAAATTGGAGGAGAGCAGAACCTGGTTCGCCTCGCAGAGACGGGAGTGCGCGATCCGTCTCGTCGCGAACACACTCCCGTTTCAGGACAACGTGCTTACTTCAGCTTCCCCTGCAGAGACTGCAGGGCCTGTAACGCGGCGATCGGACTGAGTTCATCCAGTTTCAATCCCCGAAGTTCATCCAGCAGCGGATGGGCTTCCGGTTCCACAAACAGCTGGAGCTGGCGGCTGTTCTGGCGTTTTCGAGCGGGGATCTTCGTTTTTCCGCTGGGATCCTGATGGTCATTTTCGAGCGTCGACAGAATCACTCCGGCCCGTTCGATCACTCCCCTGGGAACGCCTGCCAGTCGGGCGACGTGAATTCCGTAACTGCGGTCGGCTGCCCCGGGAATGATCTTGTGCAGGAAGACGACATCTCCGTTCTCTTCATGCACGGCGACGTTCCAGTTGCAGACCCGGGACATCGTTTTCGGGAGTTCCGTCAGTTCATGATAGTGTGTGGCGAAGAGTGTCCGGCAGCCGATCTGGTCGTGCAGATGTTCGGTGATCGCCCAGGCCAGTGAAATGCCGTCATAGGTACTGGTTCCCCGACCGATCTCGTCGAGAATGACAAGACTGCGTTCGGTGGCCATGTTCAGAATGCGGGCGGTCTCCGTCATCTCGACCATGAACGTCGACTGACCCCGTCCAAGTTCATCGCTGGCGCCGACACGTGCGAAGATCCGGTCAGCAATGCCAATTTTCGCGGAACCGGCGGGAATGAATGATCCCATCTGGGCGAGAACGGTCAGCAATGCCGCCTGACGAATGTAGGTACTCTTTCCCGCCATGTTCGGTCCGGTGATCAGTGCCATCACAGGACCGGGTTTGCCGGACGCAGGATCCTGCCCGCCGAGTTTGACGTCATTGGGAACGAACTGCCCGGTGGCCATGATCCGGTCCAGAACCGGATGCCGTCCGTTGTGAATCTCCAGACAAGGTTCATCGAGAATCTCAGGACGGCAGTAGTTCTGGCGCTGCGCCAGTGTCGCGAGACTGCACAGGACATCCAGTGTCGCGAGCACTTCCGCCGTCTGCTGCAGTCGAGTGCAGGCGGTGGCCACGGCATTTCGCAGATTCTGGAACAGTTCAAGTTCGAGTGCCTGTGATTGCCCTTCCGCTTTAAGAACCCGGTCTTCGTACTCTTTCAGTTCCGGCGTAATAAACCGTTCGAGATTCTTCAGCGTCTGCTTACGAATGTATTCCGGCGGGACTTTGCTCATCTGAGCGGCGGTCACTTCCAGGTAATACCCGAACACTTTGTTGAACCCGACTTTCATCGTCGGGATGCCGGTCCGTTCGATCTCTTTCGCCTGATATTCGGCGATCCATTTCTTCCCGCCACTCGCAAGATCCCGGAGTTCATCCAGTTCCGGATGGCAGCCGGACCGGATCATGCCTCCTTCGTTCGTGGTGAGTGGAGGCTCTTCGACGATGAGACGTTCGATCTCTGCCCGAACTTCGGCGCAGAGATCCATGCGCACTTCGAGCGTCTTGAGCAGATCGGAATTCCGGCCGGCCAGCCGGGCTTTCAGTTTCGGCAGCAGAGCCAGTGTTCTGGCGAGTGAGCTCAAATCACGCGGAGAGGCCCGAAACGTGGCGACGCGGGCCGACAGGCGCTGCAGATCATAGGATTCTTCCAGCTGATCGCGCAGATCCCGGCAGAGTCGACTGTCACGCACCAGTTCTTCCACCGCATCCAGTCGGCGGTGAATCGCCAGCCGATCCGTCAGTGGATTCGAGAGCCAGTCAGACAGCAGTCGGGCTCCCATGGGAGTGCAGGTTTCATCCAGCACACTGATCAGGGAGCCTTCCCGTCCGGCTTCCCGCTGCGTGCGCGTCAGTTCCAGGCTGCGTCGGGTCGTTTCATCAATCAGCAGATTGGTCCCACGACGATACGGTTCCAGTTGAACGATGTGTCCCAGTGACGTCTTTTGCGTTTCCTGAACGTAGTCGAGCAGTGCTCCGGCCGCGGTGATCCCCACCGAGTCGTCATCGGTGAGATCAAACCCTTCCAGCGTCGCGGTCTGAAAATGTTTCAGCAACACCTCTTTGCAGGTCTTCGCGGCGAAAGACCAGGCAGGACGTTCTGTCAGCACGGGACCTTTCAGCTCGACCAGTGCCAGAGAGACCGGATGAGACCGCAGCTGTTCCGGGATCAGAATCTCTGCCGGTTCAATTCGGGCGAGTTCGTCGAGAAACGCCAGTCGTGATCCCAGCGCCCCGGCATCCTCTTTCTGTTCGACTTCCACGCATTGAAAGCGACCGGTCGAGAGTTCCAGCCAGGAAATTCCGACCCGATTCTTCAATGGCAGCACGGAGGCGAGATAGTTGCTCTGTTTGGGATCGAGCAGTGCATCATCCGTGAGTGTTCCCGGGGTGACGATTCTGGTGACTTCACGACGCACCATGCCTTTGGCGGTCTTGGGATCTTCCACCTGTTCGCAGATCGCGGCACGGTGCCCGCTGGCGATGAGTTTGCGGAGATATCCTTCCAGAGCATGGTAGGGAAACCCCGCCATCGGGACGGGGTTCTCGGAATTCTTGTCACGGCTCGTCAGTGTCAGCCCGAGAATTTTTGCGGCAACCTGAGCATCTTCGTGGAACAGTTCGTAGAAGTCCCCCATACGAAACAGCAGGATCGTCCCAGGCGTTTCCGCCTTGACTTCCAGATACCGCTGCATCATCGGGGTGAGCCTGGCTTCTTTGGCAGACGAAGACATTCAATGCAATCCGGGAAATCTGATAGGAAACGGACCATCGGAATGACTGCGTTGCGGAGACGTCCGGACCTCTCCGCAATGCAGCGATGGGGCAATCTCGATTGGGTTCCTGTCGTGATGAAGGCGACCACTCCGCTCGCAGGCCGCCGTGTCCGGACATCACTCGGAAGTTTCCGACTTCAGCATTCTCGAAACAATCCAACCGGCAATCAAACCAAATGGCGTGGATCCGAGTGCGACGCCCCCCGCGAACAGAATGGCCAGCAGGCCGGGCATTCGAATCCAGATGGCACTGGCAAGCGTGATCCCGAAAATGGTGACTTCCCAGATGACCAGGGAAATCACCAGGACCATGTTCCGTTCCCGTTCAAGTTGCCTGTCGACCGACATGATGTCATCCCTGCTTGCCGTACAGGATGTCTCCCATGTTGTTCTTATAGTCTTCCACACCAGGCTGACCGTACGGGTTGATTCCGATCAGGCGGCCTTCGACGACCGTCGCCAGCATGAACATCTGCAGCAGTTGTCCGACGGCGTATGCATCCAGTTTGGACAGGTGAATGTCGGCGGTCGGACGCTGCACGTCGGCGTAGGCCTTGTTGGTTCCCTGAATCGCCGCGTTCAGGAGTTCCTGATACGGCTTGCCGGCGATCCGGTTGAGTTGATCCTGATCGAATCCATCGCCGTTCCGTGGAATACTGACAGCAGAAGCGTTGGATTCATCCACGATGACATTGGTGATGACGCGGTCCCGCTTTCCTTCCTGATGCTGCTGTCCGCGACTGTGCAGATCGCGCGTGTTGACGACCGTCAGTGGAGTGGCCCCTTTTTCATGTTTGCCGAGGCTTTCCGCCAGCAACTGGTCGTACCAGAGTCCGACCGCTTCCAGCTTCTTTCCCCAGGTGGACAGAATCCGCATGTCCATACCGTGATCCCGCTCCAGCAGGTGGCAGGTGGCGACATAGTCGAGCACCGGGTTCTGGCCGATCGGAGCCGTCGCAAACTGTTCGGTGACGTCAGCCGCCCCTTGCAGCAGGGCGCGAATGTCCATTCCCAGCACCGCAGCGGGATAGAGTCCGACCGCCGTGAAGACGGAGAATCGGCCTCCGACACCATCTGGAATCGGGAAGGTGGTCCCGTATCCTTTGGCGTTGGAATAGTTGCGAAGCTTCCCGGTTTCTCCGGTGATGGGAATCACGAATTCTTTGGATTCCGCTGAGCCTGCGCCGTAATACGCGTCGAGTGCTTCCCGGAAGACACGGAAAGCGACGGCGGTTTCCAGTGTTCCGCCGGATTTGCTGATGACGTTGATCGCCCAGCGCTGCTCGACATCCTGCGGGTCCTTGCATTGCCGCTTGAGCAGCCGGAGCAGAGACTGGACACCGTCGTTGTCGAGATTGTTCCCTTCGTAGTACAGCCTGGGAGCATCTTTCCGGCATCCCCGGCAGAGTTCATTGTGATAGGGATCGCACAGGGCTTCAAACAGAGCCCGCAGCCCCATGTACGAACCGCCGATTCCGAGTACGACGAGCCGGTCCACTTTTTTTCGCAGGTCGGCGGCACTGGCTTCGATCCGTTCCAGCAGGCCCGCTTCTCCGGCCAGCAATCGCCTGGGAAGATCAATGAAACCGCTGTCGAGCGGCTGTTTGTCGGCCGGGACGGTGCCGCCGGAATGCAAGAGGGTGACATCGTCCAGAGTCTCTTTCCGTGCGGCGAGGAGTGCCTCGGAAAGACCGGCTCTGGCAGATCCGATCAGAAAATCACAGGCAGTAGCATTGTAAGACAGCACAGATTTGGCCGACATGGCGAACTCTTTCAGTGAACAATCATGCAAGCATGCAAGAAATACCGGCATGCAAAAAACAGAGGACGGAATGCGGAGCGCATCATACCCGCCTGGGAGACTGGATCATCGTTGATGAACAGGAAATTCCTGCTTTTGAAATGACTTGATTCCGAAATTGACGCATTACGAAACGGGGGGCGTGATCCCGAAATCCTGAATCGTCAGCAGGGATTGCAACGGAAGATTCCTCGCGGCGAAGTTCTTCGTCCCCCCTTCCATCCGGTCGATGATCGACAACACCTGAACCACATGGGCACCAAACTCCTGAACGCGGTCGACTGCAAGCAGGGAGCTGCCTCCCGTCGTGACGACATCTTCCACGATGGCGACTTTCATTCCGGGTTGCAGGGGACCTTCCACGTACTTGTTGGTCCCGTGTCCTTTGGATTCTTTCCGGACCAGAAAGCCGATGAGATCCTGACCACGTGCGGCTGCGGCAGAGAGGATTCCTGCGACAATCGGGTCGGCCCCGATCGACATTCCACCAATCGCCTGGACCTGATCCAGATCAATGAGATCCAGCAGGCCTTCACTGACCTGCTGAAGCCCACGGGAATGGAGGGTGATCTGCTTGCCGTCCAGGTAATACGACGCTTTTTTTCCAGAGGCCAGCGTGAAGTCACCAAACTTCAGTGCCCGTTCCCGGAAGAGATCGCAGAGAACTTGTTTATCGTACATGGAGAAAACCCGGGCTTCCGTGAGCCAATCGTGTCAATAAAGAGTGGGAACTGTGCCGTCAGTCCCCACTACACTAACGGAATGGGGATGAATTGGAAGTCGTCCCGGCAGGTGATCAGATTGCCACCATTTCCTGTCACCATTTCCTATTACCATTTCTCAACCGGTCCATTGGGAACTTTCAGCAGGGCCGTTGGAACAACGGCGATCCGTTCGCCATGCCGTTCCCGGATTTCCCCGGCGATCTCCAGAAATTCCGTAACCGATTCAAATCGGCGTAACCGATCTTCCAGATCGTCGGGAATTCCCAGTTTCTGCCCGTACCAGGCGGCAAATTTGCGGAACAGGTGGCAACTGCGTGACTCATGCTGTTCCGTCATCAAAAGAAAATGATCGATCAGAAACTGCACCTGATCGTCACGGGTCGGCTCCCGTTCCGGCGCTCCCTGCGCAAGATCGGCAAGGCGCGAGAAAATCCAGGGATCCAGCAATGCTCCCCGGCCGATGGCGACGGCCTGACAACCGGTTTCCTGACGCATTCTCAACGCGTCCGCCGGCGTCCGCACGTCCCCGTTTCCGATGACCGGCATCCGGTCAACCGCCGCGACGACATCCCGGATTCCCTGCAGGTCGGTCTGACCGGAGAATCCCTGCTGTCGGGTCCGCCCATGAATGGTGACCGCCGCGATTCCTAATTGTTCGAACTCCCGTGCGAGTGCCGGAGCGGTGATCTGGTTCCGGTCCCAGCCGAGTCGCATCTTCACCGTGACAGGAATCGTCACCGCCTCGACAACACTTCCGACCAGCTGGCAGGCCCCGCCGGAGTCACACATCAGCCGGGCCCCGCCGCCGACTCCGTTCACTTTCGCCATCGGACAGCCCATGTTGAGATCGACTCCCTGATATCCCTGATTTTCCAGCCATTGGGCAGCCGCGACGAGATCCTGTGGAATCCCGGAGAAGATCTGAACGGAAAGTGGTTCATCCCCCGGCGAGGTTTCGATCAGTTCGCGGGATTTCGGATGTCCGGAGAGAAGCAGCGTCGCCTGGACGAGGTCTGTTGTCGCCAGCCCGAGTCCTCCCAGGCTGCGCAGCACTCGACGGAAGGCCAGATGCGTATATCCGGCGAGCGGGGCGAGAAAGTACCGGGTCGGGAGAGTCCGGGTTCCGATCTGGATCGGAGAGTGATCAATGCCCGTCATGGTGATCGTTTCCCTGCCGGGGCTTTGGTGGCGAAGAGGAAGTCGTTTTCGGTTCGACAACCGTATCCACCATCAGAATCACGCTCCAGGGAATCCAGGCCTGATGCTCTTCCACCCGCACCTGTTCACCGGATGGGAATGTTTCGTAATGCTGAAGGACAATGCCGTCCGGAAACACCTTCTGCAGAACGCCTCTCAGAGAGAGTTTGGCATTGTTGAAGACGTCAGATCCCAGTCCGACTGGAGCATCTCCTCCAGCTCCGACCGCATCACGACGGAACTTGACCGTGACCGACTTTCCCTCGAAAGAGAACAGATCGCGTGGACCGTGAGGATGTTCTTTCGGTGGTGGCGGCTTCCGGCAGCCGGTTCCCAGAAGCACACTGCCGATCAGAACCAGTAAGCACAGATGACGTGACATATCCAAATCCAGACTGTTGGAAATGAAATCTGAACCTGCCAGACTGCAGTGCAGAATTCCGTGAAATCGAAAGAGTCCTGGCGGAGAGTCTATGACCTGCGAACGGCGAGAGGAAACTCGGCGATGTCTTCTCTGACACAAAACGGATGGAAACTGCTGGAAGGGATCTATTCTGCCGAACAGGTTGAACGGTTTTGCCGCCATCTGGAGCGACTCACTCTCGATTCCGGGGAGTCGGTCCGGCAGCGGGACGGCGCCGTCTATGCGGCCCGTAATGTGCTGGAAATCTGTCCTGAAATGAAGGACATCTGGAGAACACCCCGCCTGGAGCAGGAGATCCTCACGGTCCTCGGTCCTGACGCCGGACTGGTTCGGGCGCTCTATTTCGACAAGCCGCCGGAACAGACCTGGGCACTTCCCTGGCACAAGGATCTGCTCATCGCTGTCGAGTCGCATCATCCGGCCGCTGGCTTCTCAAAACCGCGATTGCGTGTGGGGGTCTGGCATACGGAGCCACCCGTTTCTGTCCTGGAACAGATGCTGACGCTTCGGATTCATCTCGACGCGATGACTCCCGAGAACGGGCCTCTGGAAGTTCTCTCCGGATCTCACAAGACCGGAAAAAATCTGGTGATCAGCGGATTCACGCAGGTGACAATCACGTCCGCGGCGGGTGATGTTCTGGCAATGCGTCCGTTGCTGGTGCATTCCAGCGGGCGTTCGTTGCCGGACTGTGGATTGCATCGGCGCGTCCTGCATCTGGAATTCAGCGGCCTTCCGGAACTCCCCGGTGCGATGCGCTGGAATCAGTTTCTGCCAATTCGATGACACGGCGAAATGTCTTCATCGTCGTCACCGCTGCCTGATCGGAATCGGGCCACGGGAAGGCTTCCGCAGACAGGTATCCCTGATACCCCATCTCCCGGAGTTCCGAAAAAATTGCCGGGAAGTGAAGATGCCCGCACCCGGCAGGACGTCGATTCGAATCTACAAAATGGATGTGTCCCACATGGTGTCCCGCCTGGCGCAGCGCGTGCGCCAGATCGATTTCTTCAATGTTCATGTGAAACAGATCGGCGAGAAGCAGAACATTTTCCAGCTGGCCCTGTTGAATCAGCCGGACACCCTCGGCGAGCGTGTTGCAGAAATTGGTTTCGTACCGGTTCAGCGGTTCATAGATCAGCGGAACACCCAGCGTCCCGGCCGTGCGTGAAAGCTGGTGCAGCGAATCCGTCAGATGTTTGACAGCGACTTCTTTTCCGGTGGCCGGAGTCCATCGGCCCTGCATTGATCCGATAATCGCCGGAGCGCCGAATTCCGCCCCCAGTTGCATCATCGATGTCACAAACTCGACAGCGCGGGCTCGGCGTTCGGCGTCGGGATCACTCAAGCTCAGCTGGTGAACGACCATCCCGGCACCGGTTCCGACAGCGGCAACATTCAGCCGGTGTTCGGAGAGCAGCGCGCGGAGCATCTCCGGCACAACGGCATCCGGGCCCGGAAGGAACAACTCGACAGCATCGAAACCGATCTCGGCAGCGCGTTTCAGGGACGCTGGAAGGTCATCCCAGAAGACGAATGGGCCGCCGCGCGTCTGTGAGACAAGACTGATTGTGACGGCTGTGCGAAACATGAAACGATCTCCGCCTGAGTGATCCTGTTGAACAGGCGATCCCTCGACGGAGAATCCACTATTTCGCCGCTTCAGAATCTGCCCAGCTTGCTTCATTATCAGAAGAATGCGAGGCGGGAGCAATCGTCGCCTTGGCAGGTGGTTCGACAACGAGTTGTGCCGGTTCCACCATCGCAGGGGCCGGCGCGGCGAATGACACCTGAACGGGAAGCGCCATCTGTCGCTGGGCGGCATGGCCGGTTGTCGACTGGTTGACTTCCGTCTGGATCGCACCGGTCCGGTACGGACCGATTCCCGCGACGAACCAGTTGCTGTCATTGGAGGCCGCGAGCGATGTGCCTCCCATTCCCAGAACGGCATTGGTTTTGGGGTCGTAGGCCACGAGCCCCAGTTTGGCGACCGCGTCCTGACGGCGGCGTTCGGCGATTTTGATTTCGGGAATCGTCAGCATTCCGGGAAGGGCGATTTCCGGCGTTCCGAGAAACGTGTTGGCCGAGTTGGTTCCAATCGCTCCGGCCCGCATTTCGACAACCACGTCTGCTTTTTCAGGAGCATCCACCAGATGGGCTCCCGCGGCCAGCAGGCGATGACGGGTCGAGGCGATGACGTAGTTCTTGTCGACGCAGTCCACATATTTCTCTTGCAGAAAGACATTTGTCCCGGCAAAGTAACCGAAGTTGATTTTGTCGAGAGACTGGTCCACGGCATTCGCCAGCAGCAACTGCTCGACCGACGTTCTGGCCGTATTCGACGTGGTCCCCGTCGCGCAGCCGAATGCCATCGGCATCAAGGCTGCGAACAACAGACAATGTGGATGTTTGAAAAGACTCGCCATGAAATGATTCTCGAAATGCCCGACCTGATGCCAAGAGTGAAAGTGCTGTGAACCGATACAGCGCATCGACTACAGCGCATCGGCACGCAGACTCCCAGTTCTGTCGCTCGCGGCGAGTCTTATCTCGGCGTCAAAAAGATGGTCAATGGCGATGGCGAAAAAATCACAGAATTCACCGCATCCCGAGTCAGCGCCGCTGGATCCCCCGCAGAATCTGCCGTCATACACGTATGTCCCGGGATTGACACCCCGCCCACACCTGAACGGCACGGACAATTGGACGTTTCAGGATCGCATGACGCAGGGGACGCTCCTGTTCAATCACGGGTATTACTGGGAAGCCCATGAGATCTGGGAAGGAGCCTGGATCACCGCCGGGCGCAGGGGCGTTCCGGCAGACTTCATCAAGGCGCTGATCAAAATGGCGGCCAGCGGTGTCAAAATGCTGGAGCGGAATGAACAGGGAGTCCAGCGGCACGCGGCCCGGGCACTGGAACTGCTGACACAGGTCATCGAAGCTCCTTCTGCTGGAGTTCCAGCGGTCGACACGGTCCGCGCGCTGCAGGAGTTCGCCCGCCATCTGGTGGAGCAGGGACGAATTGCAACGGAGACAGAACGGCAACGTGCCTGCACCGGCGGTGTTCCCCTGCTGGGGACCCTCCCAGATTGGACCCTGCCAGACTGGTCCTTTCTGAACGACACGAAGTGAACAGGTCGAGTTCGGCACGACTCAAACGCCGGCCGGGATCAAATGAGGTTTCCTACCGTGGAGTGCAGGTCGACGCGACGATCTTCCGGTAAGCCTGCTGAAGTCGTCGCACGACGGGGCCGGGGACGCCTGTTCCGACCGGTTGTCGATTCACCTGACAGATCGGAAGAACTTCCGTGCTGGTGCCGGTCAGGAACAGTTCCTGAATGTCGGCGATTCGGTCCCGGTGCAGACGTTCTTCCATGATCGGAATCTGTTCTGATTCGGCCATCTGCAAAACCAGTCGACGGGTAATCCCCGGAAGCAGACCACTTCCCAGCGGTGACGTGACGATCGATCCGTTCCGAACTCCGAACAGGCTGGTATGAGTTCCCTCGACAAGAGTGCCGTCGGCATCGACAAACACGCCTTCATCGCACCCGGCCTGATGTGCCTGTTCCGCCGCCAGGCAGTTCGCAAGGAGATTGACGGTTTTCAGATCGCATCGTTTCCAGCGCAGGTCATCGACCAGCAGCACACTCCCTCCGTCGACGCGTTGCCGTGCATACGGATCCTGAAACGCCCGAACGTAGATCAGCTCATTCGGCATCGGGGGCGGGTCAGGAAAAAGGTGTGAACGCATGGCTTCCCCGCGCGTCACCTGAATGTAGACAGTGGCCTCGCGCAGCGCACTGTGAGCCAGAGTCGATCGGATTCGTTCCCCGATGCGGGGGACATCCGTGATGATGTTCATCTTCTGCAGATTCGACTGGAGTCGCTGAAGATGCTCATCGAACAGGAAAGGAACTCCCTGATAGACCCGCAGCACTTCGTAGACGGCATCTCCGAACAGAAAACTACGGTCGAGGACCGATACGCGGACTTCCGACAACGGCATTTCGACGCCGTTCCAGTTTGCCAGAATCAAGGCAGCGGCTTCAGACATCCCAGCAGACTTTGACGTTCGGTGACGGAATCGCGAGCGGCTTTGAACCATCGCGCGGAAATCGTTTCAGCAAGTTCGATTTTCCTCTTTTCGTCACGGTTTACCAGCCTGGTGGGAAATCCGTTGAAATCACAATCAACTCCGAACGGAACCTGCTATTCTGAACAGGAAGAGAGCCCTGAGCGGAGACCTGAGGGCATTGTCACGAAGAGAGGTTCCCATGCGGATTGCCATCGCCAGCGACCACGCCGGATTTGACTACAAAGAGCGACTCAAACTGTATCTGCTGGAAATTGGACATCATGTCCATGACTTCGGAACGTATTCGGATGCTTCGTGTGACTATCCGGTCTGGATTCGTCCGGCGGCCGAAGCCGTGGCGTCGGGAGATTATGACCGGGGAATCGTGCTGGGAGGCAGCGGCAACGGAGAAGCGATTGTCGCGAACCGGGTTCCCGGTGTGCGTTGTGCGTTGTGCTGGAATGTGGAAACCGCCAAACTTGGCCGGGAGCATAACAACGCGAACGTCATTTCCATCGGCCAGCGCATGGTCGACTACGATGAAGCCCTGGCCATTGTTCAGACCTGGCTGGAAACTCCGTTTGAAGGAGGACGCCATCTTCGCCGCATTCGACAGATCGATCGAGTGACTCCCGTCGAGGGAGAACCGGGTTTCCGCGTCGAGACGCCGTTTCAGCAGCGCACCCAGTTCGTCGACGAAGGGGGCTACGTCTGTGATTCCTGCCGCCAGGACTTCCGGTTCCCCGTGGATCTGTCAGAAGGCCGGGAACAGCAGCTTGTCGAAAAGTGCCCGACCTGCTGGCATGAAAACACCATTCTCGTTTCGGTGGATTCGCAAGGACAGGTCATCGTGCGGAGCGATTTGCACACCACTGGCGGGTGACTGCTCGACCAGTTTGGTCGATCAGGTGGCCGCGAAGAACGTATTTCTCTCAATGAAACATTGGGTTCCCACGAGCCAGTACGTCACATGAATGACGAAACTGCTCTGGCGGATGACTGCAGCCGGTCATCAGTTTTCTGCGGGGAGCGGGATCGATTCGATCCAGAGCTGATCCGCAGGAAACACCGGACCCTCAACGCAGGTGCGGCGATAGTCCCAGCCTTCGGGACTCCCGGCATCGCGAACTTTCGTCACACAGCTGAAGCAGGCTCCGAACCCACAGGCCATCGGGGTTTCCAGCGACAGCCAGCAACGAACTCCCTGAGCGTGGCACAGTTTCGCGACGGCGTGCATCATCGGTTCCGGGCCGCAGCAGAAGACCGCGTCCGGGCGATCTGAAGATGTCAGCGACTCTTCCAGCAGACTGGTGACGAATCCCTTTCGGCCTTCAGAGCCGTCATCCGTCGAGAGGGAAATGGAGAGTCCCGGCAGTGACTCGAGATCCGTTAAGTCCGCACGGTATTTCCGGGACTGGACCCCATACAACAGCGAGACTTTTCTTTGTTCTCGTGTGGTCTGACTCGATCGATTCGGGTTCGGCCCATATGTTCGAAGTCCCAGAACGTCTCGCGCGACGGCATAAAACGGGGTGTATCCGATCCCGCCGCCGACACACAGCAAATGGGTTCCGTTGAACTGCGGAAAGCCGTTGCCGAGTGGTCCCCAGATCTGCACTTCGGTGCCGGGTTTCCACTGACTCATCAGCGACGTCATTTTTCCGACGACGTGATAGGCAAACTCAAATCCCGCCGGCTGGCCCTGTTCGTCCAGAATCGTGTCGTACAGGGCAAACGGCCGTCCCAGTGTGGGGTCCGTTCCGCGATCCGGGCGGATCATGAAAAACTGCCCGGGGAGAATGAGCCGGGCGATTTCCGGACAGGCAAGCTGAACCACGTACGTCTGATGGGCCAGTTCCCGCTGGCTGGTCACGACGGCACGAAACTGTCGCGCGTGCGGCATCAGACCGCACAGTTCAGAAACAGGTTCAGCCGTCAGTGACGAGGAGTTCAAAAGTCTCTCCGGAGATCCGCTCAATAGGATTCAAACAGTTGCCGAGCCCAGTGTCACGCCGAACCCAGTGTAATCCATCGCAGGCTTCCCCTTGCAGTGATCCTGCCAATTTTCCGGCCCGCAGCCGCAGGGGAACCGGTCTCTCAACTGGCCGTGGAATTTGCGGCCGCATCGGAACCGAGTGCCAGTTGCTCTGTTCTCCAGCGGGGTTCGAGAAAGAATGTTCCGGCCGGCAGAAACGAGGCCAGAAACGCGACGGCGATTTTCCCCAGACTCCAACGATGTGCCCGGCCGGCCCAGGTCAGTGCCATGACATACAGAATGAACAGTCCGCCGTGAGCGGCTCCCACAAACTTGACCGGCTCCGGCGTTTCGGCCAGATATTTGAGCGGCATCGCGATCAGCAGCAGGATCAGAAAGGAGAGTCCCTCCAGAAAACCGATCAGTCGCAGGAATTGTAAAGGGCGCTGTGAAGTCATCGCGGCAAAACTCCGAAATCCTCCGGCAGAATGGTCTGCCGAATGCACAGGAATGACAAACGGGGTCGGGAACGGGGCAGGTACAGAACACTCTGTTAATCGAAACCGCGCTCCACCGCCAGTCAGTCAGTCTCCAGTGAGACACTCATCAGCAATCCGTTCTGCGACACTGAGCGAAGCCGTTGCGGCAGGGGACGGCGCATTTCCCACATGGACCATTCGATCGAACTTCTGAATGACGAAATCGTCCACCAGAGTTCCGTCTGCTCCCAGCGCCTGAGCACGGACTCCGGACGGAGCAGGAACAAGATGTTCTGCGCGAATCTCCGGCACCAGACGCTGCAACGCTGCCACGAACGCCCGTTTGCTGCAGGACCGCCACATTTCTCCCAGTCCGGTTCTCCAGTTCTTACCGGCCATTTTCCAGAACCCGGAATAGGTCAACGTCTCCATCAGATCCCGCAGGTTGATGTCGGTTTTGCGATAGCCGGCCCGGGCGAATGCGAGAACGGCATTGGGGCCACATTCGACTCCCCCGTGGATCGTTCTGGTGAAATGGACTCCGAGAAAGGGATAAGCCGGATCCGGAACCGGGTAAATCAGGGTGCTGCAGAGATGATGAGCCTCCGGTTTCAAATCGAAGTACTCACCGCGAAACGGCACGATGGGGGCCAGGGGCCGCTCGCCGGCACGACGAATCAGACGGTCTGACCAGAGTCCGCCGCAGGTGACCAGTTGCTGAGCGCAGATCGGACCGGATCCGGTTTCCAGAATGATCCCTTCCGGACGACGATCGATTCCCGTCACGGGAGATTGCAGGCGAATTTCATGGCCTGATTGACTGATCTCGCCGGCCAGTTGTTCACAAACGCGAGGATAATCCACAATTCCGGCTTCCGGCACATGAATCGCGGCAATTCCCCTGGCATGCGGTTCCAGTTCCTTCAGTCGCTCTGGGCCAATGAGCTCACACTGAACGCCGTTCGCCTGTCCCCGTTCAAAGATCTTGAGCAGTCGCTGCCGTTCCCGTTCGTCAAGGGCGACAATCACTTTGCCACAGAGATCGAACGGAATGTCGTATTGCCGGCAGAACTCTTCCATCATCCGTTTGCCACGCCGGCAATTGATGGCTTTGAGGGATCCCGGCTTGTAATAGATCCCGGTGTGCAGAACTCCGGAATTGTGTCCGCTTTGGTGGGCTGCCACCCGATCAGCGGCTTCAAGCACCATCAGACGGGCATCCGGGCGACGCCGGGAAAGTGTCCAGGCGGTGGCCAGCCCGACGATTCCGGCCCCGACAACTGCGATGTCGCACCGTGTCATCGTGACGGCCTATCAATCTGGGGAGTGGATTGGATGAAGAAAATCATGTCTTATCCCCAAGAGGCGAATTCACGTTTTGCCCCTGGAACGCATCACCTTGCATGATCAATTCAGCAGAAATCCCGATTTGGGCCGCTTCTGAGGAAGCGACCGGGACCTGCCCGAAAGAATCCGCACAACAGGAACAGTCTACGCGGAATTGCTGTTTTGTGCCGAAAGAAAACTCTTCCTGTTTGCCCCATTCCCTCGAGTGGACGATCTCTAGTTTGTCGCGGTCAGCAGGCTTTGCCGGTTCAACACGGTGACAGTGACTCCGATGCATTCGGAACTCGTCACCTTCTGAGATCAGTACTGTCAAACCGTTCATATCTTTTCAGAGAGTTCACAGAACATTTGCCCTGGGGCGTTCAACAGCTGCGGGCCAGGGCAGCAACGAGGAGTCAGGAAGATGCTCGTCCTTTCGCGCCATCGAGATGAAAGTATCATGATCGGGGACAACATTGTCATCACGATCGTCGATATCCGCGGAGACAAAGTGCGGCTGGGGATTCAAGCCCCCACAGAAATTCCGGTTCATCGCCAGGAAGTCTACGAAGCGATTCAGCGCGAACGTGCTCCTCACAAACCAGGGGATCAGGCCGCCGCAACCTCGTGAATCGGCGACACCCTGAGCAGATTGCGGTCAACTGAACGCGACGATGTTCCGTAACAAATCACAACGCTCCGGGGTTTCCGGAGCGTTGTGTTCGTTTCAAGCCTGACGAAGAACCGTTACTTCTTTTTCCAGGCACCGTTGGCAGGAGCTTTCGGCTGGGCATTCGGTCCGAAGTACCGCAGGCTGACCAGCGGCTCGGTTCCGGTGTTTTCGAAAGTCACGCCGGACTGGGCTTTCTTCGCGGTGACAAACACTTCGTCTTCAGTGACCGCGCCAAAGCGGATCATGACCGGCGTCTGCAGATCGAGCTTCCCGATTTTTCCGCGTCCCTGAACGGTCACCAGCCCGTAAGCACCGCCATCTTTGATCGTGCACTTGGCGCCAGGCTGCAGAGTGAGTTCTTTTGCGGTGAACAGCTGTTTGCCGTCCACTTTTCCGTACACGATCCATTTGTCGCACCAGCCTTCTCCCTCTTCGGAGACGACCGGCTCAAGATAGTTGGAGTCGCGGTAATTCGGGTCGACGTTCTTTTCCCAGTCCAGAGCGTTCACGAGATACTCGTTGTCGTTGTGGAACTCTTCCGGGAAATCTTTGGTCAGCAGGGAACGTGGAACCATGCGCCCTTCAACAAGAGACTGGTACATCCCGAAGACATCCGAACCCCACTGTGGTTCGTAGGTCACCAGTGAACCGGGGGCATGCAGCACGCAAGGAGGAATCAGCCAGCCGGTTCCCGGTGTCAGGCGGTAAGCCTTGGACAGATCGAGAATGCCGTTATCCCCTTCATTCCAGCGATCCAGACAGGCGACCACTTCGTCTTTGGTCACGCCCGGCTCAAACCCCATGAAGGTGTACGGGAAGTTGTTCCCGATCGCGTTCATCTGGGGGGGGAAGTAATACGATTCCGGCTTCCCCTGTTGCCCGACCTTGGCCGCCTGTTCGTCGTTCTGGTGCATGTGATGGGGGATCGGCCCCATGTTGTCAAAGAACTTGGAGTACACCGGCCAGCGTTTGTAGGTGTTCCAGATGTCGTCGCCGATCAGTTCCCCTTTGAGTTCTTCCACGGCGTCGGCGAGAGTCACGGTTTCGCCATTGTGAATGACGTAGGAGAGACCTTCGTCGTGGCGGCGGTTTTCGTTCGCCGCCGGAGTGGTCGAAGCGAACCAGCGCTCATCGATCCCGCCGCGATCCATTCCGAATGCGTAGTAATCGTTCGGATGCAGTTTCAGACGGCGTCCCGGCTGCAGAAACGAGCGCGGCACCCAGGTGGGAGTCAGGCGCAGAATTCCATCATTGTCCGTCAATGCGGCCGAAGCCAGTTTGGCAGCTTTCGCCATGTCTGAGACCTTGTAGACCAGATACGAAATGTGTTGTCAGAACTCTGCAGGCCGAAATCGGGACATTTCATTCCCGAAGTCTTTTCTTCACCTGCAGATGGGAGAGGAAACATCTCTCGGAAAAGTGACTTGCGAAAAGGGCTCGATCAGGACTCGTTGACCCGTTTCGAAGTCACGACGAACCATCCAGTCTGATTGATTGTGGCGGGTTCTGAAAGGAATTTCAAAGCAGAGCAGCCCCCCCAGAATGAAGACCGCCAGTGCGGCGTTTTCTGGAATTTGAGGCGATCTCCGTCGGAGGAAATCCAGTCTCCCCCTTTTTCCTGTTTCACCCAACCGAGCAGCCCCCTCACTCATCGCGAACTCAAACATCGCAAGCGAACAGTATTGTATAGGAAACGACTTGCGCATATGATAACGACATATTTGCATCTCTTGTCTCTTTGTCGCTCCAGGTCTGTCGCTCCAAGTCAATTTCGTCTCCGTTACGTTGCAAGGTGCGTTATGGTCAGTTGCTTTGGTGATTTCAGTCGTTTTAAAAGTGGTTCTGAAAGAGAACATGACAATCTCGTGAGAATCAGTCGTAGAAGATCAAGTCCTGCCTGGAGAAGGGGGTTCACACTGATCGAACTGCTGGTGGTCATTGCGATCATTGCGATTCTCGTCTCCCTGCTCCTGCCGGCTGTGCAGCAGGCCCGGGAAGCCGCCCGTCGGGCCACGTGCAAGAACAAGATGAAGCAGTTCGGACTGGCACTCCACAATTACCACGACACGTTCACCGTCTTTCCGCCCGCTTCAACGACGTTCAATATCACGTCTTCTTGCCCGAATGCCGGAAACAACACTCAGAATCGGGCGTCGGGACCGGTCATGATCCTGCCGTACATCGATCAGGCACCGCTCTACAACCAGTTCAACATGAGCGACACCTTCGGAATCAACATGGAGCACCGGGGCTCGACGACAAATCGAGTTCTTCAGGAATCCACGACGATTCCCTTGTTCCTGTGTCCGTCAGATCCCTTTGGAAAAGGTCCCTTTTCCAATTACTTCCTGGTGTCCGGAGGAGGGCCGCCGGATCAATCCGGATGCGTGGCAGACAATACGACGTCATTTGTGCTGTTTCGGAACGGTATGTTCTTCGTGAATTCCAACACCCGCATCGCCGATGTCACCGACGGAACGTCGAACACCTACATGATGGCTGAGTCCAAATACATGATGGATCGGAGTTGCCCAGGCCGCGAAATCAAGGCCGGATACTGGTCGGGCGGCACCTATTCATAGTCCTCCTGGCGGTATTACACCAACATCACTGCCGCGGTCGAAGGGATCAACAACCCTTCCGGCGGAGACATCGGTTCCGGCCCCAGTTGCAATGAAGCCCATATCGGTCGGGTCTTTGGAAGTCGTCACACAGGTGGCTGCCACGTCCTGATGGCAGACGGAAGTGTCCATTTTCGCTCTGAGAACATGGACCTGGCGACGCACCGGGAGATGGGAACCCGCTCCGACGGACTGCCGGTCGGCGGAGGTGGATTATGAGCCGAATCACCCATGCCCTGATCGCAGCTTCCCTCATCGGACTGTTGGGATGCCAGAGGGGAAATGACGGACCAAAACGCTACGCCCTCAAAGGGACCGTGACGTTGAACGGCGAACTCGTCCCCGCCGGAGCGATCACATTCGAACCGAGTAAAGTGGCCGGAAACAGTGGTCCGGCCGCTTCCACAAAGATCGTGAATGGAGCGTTCACGCTTCCCCGTGAGACCGGGCATGTCGGCGGAGAGCAGATCGCCATTCTGTTTCCCCCGGAAGCCGAGTCAGGGGGAGAAAAGTCCGCAAAAGGAAATTTCAAGCCCATGAAAGTGAACATCTCCCTCCCCAAATCGGACGGGGAAATTGAGGTCAAGTTTGTGGAGACGGCAGTCTCCGGCTGAATCCGTGCTCACACGTTGAAGTGTGAGAATTGGAAATTTGAAACCGTTGCGTCGACACCCGATGTGGACGCAACGGTTTTTGTTTTCCGACGAGAGCCCCGTCACACTGGTCATGAAATGTCAGAGAAACCGGCATTTCGAGACAATCCCTTGAACTCAACGCAACCGGCAAAGCCTTCCTGACTCTCCACTTCCGACGGGCGACTGTAACGATTAACGAGAGTTTTCCGCCAAAAACTGCCCGTAGGGTCAATGCAATCGTCAAGGTTTGCGCCAGTTGTGATTGTGTTACAAAAAGACCGCACAGCAAAACAGTTGCGACGAACTCAAGCTGTTTCTTCCCTACCGTCGATAGCTTTGATCGACGGTCCCATTGCTCATGGGGCTGCCTGTCGGAAACGAATATTGATGCCATGACGGTATCGGCTTCGAGGATGGAGACGCCTGCTCATGATTCGCTCACACCACACCCTTGGTTTCCTGGCCCTGCTGGCACTTTGCCTGCCCGGCGAAGCAGGAATTCTTGATCATTTCAAGAAGAAGGACAGCTGTGACACTGGCTGTTCGATCGACGCCCGTCCGGCAATAGAGCGTCCCTGTTACGAAATTGTGCGAACATATCAGCGCGGTTTCGCTCAGGCTCCATTGCGATGCGACACCTGTTCCCCCGGCGTGGCATGTGACCACATCACCCAACAGTGCGGCTGGCCCTGTCCTCCCGCAGGCTGCGTGACGGACTGCATCAGTGGTTGCGACAGCAGTTGTGACGTCGAACTGTCAGAGTTGATTCAGGAATCAAAGACCGCCTGCTACGCCCGCCATCGACGACTGGCCGTGGTCAAACTGGGACGGAAGTTCTGCTGCAAGACTCATCCCCAGCTGATGCCGGCCCTGGTCTACGCTCTCAACGACGCTGATGAATGTGTGCGACTGGCCGCAGCGGACAAGATCGGGGATCAGTTGCGTGCCAATCCCTGCTGCTGTGCTCCGTACATCATCTGTGCATTGAAACTGTCTCTGAGCGACTGCGATCCACAGGTGCGGACTCAGTCCGAGCAGGCCTTGATTGCGTGTGGATATCGGATTGTCAGTCAAACGGCCTGCTCAACGGCCACAGGTGACTGTCTCCCGCAGTTCAGCACCCCTGTGACGTTCCCCGCCAGTCAGGTTCCAGCCGCTCCTGCTCCGGTTCCGCCATCAGAGACAGCCCCGTCAAAACCGCCGGAATTTTTCCCTCCAGTCGATCCAGGGCTGACAGTCCCCGGGGGAGAAGTCCCTGCCGTGAAAGCGACTCCGATGCCTCCTGCGGTTCCTCCAGCTCAGGTTCAGGCACTCACACCCAAAGCCCGGAATGTGGCGAAAGAGACCCCTGACGAATTTCTGGCGCCGACTCAGGGAATCATTCGCTGAAACGGGTCTCATCCAAGTCGGGGTCCGGCGAATCGGACCCGACTTTGGACGATGACGAAAAATTCTTGACGGGTCGTTCGACATTGACGCCGAATCCGTTATCATGGGGATCTCTGACGCGGGGTGGAGCAGCCCGGTAGCTCGCGAGGCTCATAACCTCGAGGTCGTCGGTTCGAATCCGGCCCCCGCCATTTGCCTTCAGGTTGTCATGATCTGAAGCAACATAAAAAAGAAAAAAGGCCCTGGTGAATCACCAGGGCCTTTTTTCTTTGAACTCTGTGAGATGTCGCTTCGCCCCGATTGTCGAGACTCAACTGCGAGACTCAGCAAATTTCCATTGCGGTCATCTGCGATCATCACGTCGCGATCACAACGCAGCAGGGGAGCGTTCTGGTGGAACACTCCCCTGCTGCAATGAAATCCGTGGCCAGATGTCCGGCATATCGTTCCCTGGGGGAACTATGCGGCGTCTTCCTGTTCTGAATCTTCTTCGCTGTAGACCAGCGAGAAGATACTGTTTGCGGCGTCTTCAAGCAGCACGCGGATGTTTTCGCTTGCGGTGGAGCTGATCAGAGATTCGAGACCATCCAGAATCCGATCCACCTCTTCGCTGGTGATCACTTCGTATTCTTCGTCGGCGCGTTCCATGGACAGTGTTTCGTCTTCTTCGAAATCGTGTTCTGCGTTCAGGGACATTGTTTGACCTCCATGTCTGTCACGTCAGCTGAAAGATTAAAGGCAGGAATCCACTCGCCACCAAACCAACAGGGCCAACGGTTTTGCCGGCAGTCTGTCGCTCAGGTTCCTTCCTGACGGGCGTCGAATCCTGATGTGTCTTAAAAAATGTTCTGGCTTACCGTTAGGATTTCTTTTTGGAAGTTTTAGTGTTCGCGGAGGCCGGGGCGGGAGTCTTTTTCGCGCCGGGCTTCTTCCCTGAGGGGGACTGAAAAATTCGATCCCAGCCGTCCCGAAATTTGTCGTTGGAACCAGTATGAACTGTGTATCCCGTCATCGTGATCCTTTGACCTTCTTCCGAACTTCTCGACTTCACCGAATCAAAAGGGGGCCGCAAGATAGCAAGCCTGAAGGAAAAGTCACCACATCTCGTGGAATCGTTTCCAAATTCAAGACGTGCTGATGGGTTCAGCGGCAATCGTTCTTCCGCATCCCCGAGTTTGGGCCGGCTCACATTTTATGTGAGTCGTTGCGATTCCGGGAATTCCAATTTTCAAAATTGATTGATCCCCTGTCGGAATCAGGCGGCATCCTGTTGACGGTTGGCCCGGTGGGCGTTGCTCTGCCGTGAGCGGCGCCGATGTGGTCCACGCAGGATCTGTTCTGTTGACTGTTCGATCCGGATGATCCGTCCCCCCAGGTGTTCGATTCGCTGCGAGACTTCATGAGTCGTCTGCTGCATCCCGCCGCCGACGAGCGTGACAATTCCCAGCAGCAGCAGCATCTGTCCGGCCGTGGCAATCAGCCAGCCGGTCGACGCATAGGATTCGATGTCACCGAAATATCCCCACAGCACGAAGACGGTTCCAACGGTGAGGAGGCCGACTCCGAGATAGGCCATCAGCTGTCCCCACAGGGATTCACTCCGTCCCGGCATGGCCACTCGCCGGGAATTGACACGGGGATCAAAGTGCGGGCCGGCAGCGGCCGCTGATTGCCCGGCATCAACCCGTGTCTGGCGTTTCACCGGGCGGGGGGCGGGAGCTTCGGCCGGTTGAGGAGCCGGTGCCTGCGCGGGACCTGAAGTTTCAGAGGCTGTCTCACCAAGAACTTTTTCCAGACGCTGTGATCGACGGGGATGGTTCGTGCGTCCCGGTTGCGGCCCCACCGGAGCGGGATGTTCGCTGTCGAGTCGCCAGCGTGGCCTGGAGGAGGAATCCGACTCTGGCGGAGTTCCAGTTGAACTGCTGTTCCCTGTTGCCGGCCTGATGGGTGCAGCAGCCGGCGGGAGGGTCACCGGAAGGGGTGAAGGACTTTCGGCAGAGATTGCCGGTGTCGCAGGCAATTCAGAAGAAGTTTGAGATTCCCGCTGTTGTTTCAGCGCCTGCTGTTCGCGGGCCCAGCGTTCCAGGAATTCTCTCGCAGACTTCGTTTCAGGATGCAGACTCGGTGCGACAACCTGACGCGCCGGCTGACCACACGTGGTACACAACAACGACTGGCCGTCTTCAGAAACGGCCGTCGCAACATCAGTCTGGCATTGTTCGCACCACATCCCTGTGATCCTGCTCAATGAGTCTTCGTAATGGGCCTGACCGGTCAGGACGGGAATCCCCTTGTCAGTGGGAAACCACCGTCAATGACGATCAATCAAACGGCCGGAGATTTGCGTGAAGGAATCAAAAACATTGAATGCTGGAGTCGCCGGCACATCACACCCGTCATGGGAGGACTGTCCGACGGTCTCTGGCGAGCATCGAGACCGGTTCGGTCTCTCCTGTGGCCGCGCAGCACGCGTTTCGCTTGATGAAACGCTGGTGTCCGCGTGGCAGGACGTCTGACAGGTTTTACAAAAACGCTCTCATGTCAATCGAGGGGCTGGAAGGAGTGATCGGAAATCATCAGAGACGATCTGGCGAGCGACAGACCGGCAATTCATCGCAAGGCGTCAGGTTCGAATTCCGCTTGACGGGCTGGAGTTTCGACGGTTTTCTTCTGACGGTTTTCTTCTGGTTGTGGCTGTCAGCTGAGTGACAACGGGATTCATGGACGGGCCCGGACCATATGCCTCTTTCCGGAGTCGGGTCAAGAGCGATTCCTGCCGTTGTGACGGAGTTCCATTCGGGACAATGGTCGTTCGACGAGCGGAAACTTGAATCCCTCTTGCAGGTTTTTTGGAATTCGTGCTATCTCTTCCGGTCTCCCTTTCCTCATTTCCTTTGTGAACCCGCTGGCACGTTTCGAACGGGCAGCCGTTTTCACGTCGTATTCCCCCCCACCTGTTTGCACACACTGTGATGAATTGCACGGACAGTCCGCTGTTCCGGCCCGTTGCAGGATGTGCTGATCACGATCTGCCCGCGTCATCAGGAAGATGAACGGCACGGCATTGGATTCCACTCATGATGGCAAGACGCCTCCGACAACTCATGATTGTGCGGCACGCACTGCTCTTCAGTCTCATCGTGATCGGCACGATGACTGTGAGCGGATGCAGTGAATTCAATCTCTTTCCGTTTCAGGACAAGGAACAGGCTCTCGAAAAAGCCCGGGCGGCCAATGTGCGGGCCGCGATTCGGGGAGAGAATGGCCATTCCCGGCATCTGGGGGATTACGTCAAGATTGGAGACAGCGGCTACATCAAGGTTCAAGGAGTCGGTCTGGTCGATCGCCTGGATGGAACCGGAGAAGATCCGCCAGCGAGCCCCCTTCGAACAATGCTGCTGGATGACCTGCGCCGCCACAAAGTTCCGGAGCCGCAGAAGTTCATCAGTTCAGCAAACACCGCGCTCGTGGTCGTCACGGCCTACATTCCTCCCATCTGCCGGAAGGGGGAAAAGATTGACGTTGAAATCACACTGCCAGATGGAAGTGAGACGACCAGTCTCCGTGGCGGCTGGCTGATGCCCTGTTTTCTCCGTGAAATGGCCTTGCTCGAAGGTCAAGTCCGGGAAGGGCGAGAAATCGTGATTGCCAGTGGCGCCGTGCTGGTGGACGCACTGGGAGATGTCTCGAAAGCCTCGGCAGCGTCCCTGCGACGGGGGCGGATTCCCGGTGGAGCGAAATACACGGGAGAGGACCGGATCCTCACCGTTTCCATCAAGAATGAATACCGTACCGTGCGTATGTCTAAAATTCTCGCCGACCGGATCGGCCGACGATTCTATGACTACGATGAACACGGAATCCGCAGACCGCTGGCCGAAGCCAAGACAAATGACCGGCTCGAACTCATTGTCCATGACCGTTACCGGGACAACTACGCCCGCTATCTGCAGTGCATTCGTTCAATGGCGCTGCAGGAAACACCGGTGGAACGGCATCTTCGGATGCAGGAACTGACAGAACAGATCAAGTTTGGTCCCACGGCGGAAGAGGCGGCCCTGAAGCTGGAAGCGATCGGCCCGGAAGCGATTCCGACACTGAAAGAAGGATTGACGTCACCGGATCTGGAAGCCCGGTTCCATGCTGGCGTGGCGTTGGCATACCTGGGGAACACGGACGGAGTGTCGGCGTTAAAAGAAGCCGCCAGCCAGGAAATGGCATTCCGTGTCTACGCTCTGGCGGCGATGTCGGCCATGCCGGACGGCAACGCCGGTGAGGCGTTGCGGGAACTGATGAGTGAACCGAGTATCGAAACCCGATACGGCGCATTTCGTGCCTATTCGACCATGACCCCGAACGATCCCAATATCAAGGGAGCCCAGTTGGAAGGACACTTCTCGCTGCATCCGATTCAGTCCACGGCCGCGCCGCTGGTGCACCTGACGCGGTACAAGAAGGCGGAGATTGTCGTCTTTGATGAGACACAGGAATTCCAGTTGCCGCTGGTTCTTCGTGCCGGGAATCGGGTGCTCGTGCAGGGAACTCCGCACAACAACACGATCGTCGTCAAGCGGATTGCCCCCGGAGAACGGGAACGATCCAAGACGGTTTCTGCCCGAGTTGTTGACGTGATTGCCGCCTGCAGCGACCTTGGGGCCACTTATCCTGACATTGTGGAAATGCTGGTTCAGGCAGAGATTCAGCACAATCTGCCGGGACAACTGGCCATCGACACACTTCCCAAACCGGGACGTGTCTACGAACGTCCGCGCAGTGGTCTGCCGATTCCGGCGTCCGTGAAATCGAAGTCGATCTCAGATGGTGTCACGGTCGGGGGAGAAGGAGTCGCTCCGAACCTGTTTAATGAAGAGCCCCCCAAAGATCCGAGCGCACTTGCTCCTCCAACAATCTCCACGCCTCCCAGGAAGCCGTCAGCGGAAGAGGATCCGTTGAAATAGTTCCCTCCTGTCGAATTGTGTCACTCAGTGGTTCCCGGAAACGGGAGCAACTCCTCCCCGGAGACTTTGTTGACGGTCTCCACTCGAGTTCATGTGTTGATTTCCCTGTGTCCCTGCCATGTTAAAGTCCCTCGAACTGTTCGGCTTTAAAAGCTTCGCCGATCGAACGGTGTTCGAGTTCGCGCCGGGGATTACTTGCGTCGTCGGACCGAACGGGAGCGGGAAGAGCAACGTCGTTGATGCGATTAAATGGATTCTGGGAGATCAGAGCCCGAAAAGTCTCCGTGGTCAGGAGATGTCGGACGTCATCTTCAACGGTTCCGCAGGTCGACGGGGCAGCGGGTTTGCCGAAGCAACACTCAGCTTCGATAACGCACAGGGGCTGCTTCCGATCGATACGGCGGAAGTACAGATTGGTCGGCGTCTCTACCAGAGCGGAGATTCGGAATACCTGCTCAATGGCAGCGCGGTCCGCCTGAAAGACATTCGCGATGTCTTCATGGGAACAGGCGCCGGAACTGCCGCCTACAGCATCATTGAACAGGGTCGGGTCGATCAGATTCTGCAGCCCAATCCGGCCGCACGCCGACTGGTCTTCGAAGAAGCGGCCGGGATCAGCAAGTTCAAATCCCGTCGTCAGGATTCCGAACGGAAACTGGAACGGGTTGCCCAGAACCTGCTGCGTCTGACCGACCTGGTCGATCAGGCGGAATCGCAGTTGAATGCGACCCGCTCTCAGGCGAGTAAAGCGGCCCGCTATCAGGAACTCAGTCACGAACTCCGCGCCGTCTGGACCGGACTGGCGGCCGACGATTGTCGAAATCTCTCAGTCGTTCTTGATCAGGAACTGGATGAACTGGAAGAAGTCGACACCGCGATCGCAGTGCTGCAGACCGAGTTCGAACGAATTGACGGTGAGAAACGAACCACCGAACAGCGTCTGTCAGAACTGGATCATCAGCTGCAGGCCGACGAACGGGTACTGTCGTCATTGCGGGAAGCGGTTGCCCGACATGAATCCAGCATGCGCCATCAAAGCACCCGGCGCGAAGAACTGATCTCCGATCAGCAGCGGTTGAGCCAGCAGCGATTCGGGCTGGCACGTCAGGTTGAACTTTCCCGCCGGGAACTGGAAGCGACCAGCCTGCAACTCGCCACGTTTGATGACCAGATGCGGCTTTCGCAGTTGCAGGTCGCCGAGCGGGAACGGGAATTCAGCGAACTCGAAGGAATTGTCCGGGAACGCCGATTCGCGATTGAAACACAGCGCCGCGAGCTGGGAGCGTTGCAGAAGCAGGAATCTCTGCTGACGGAACGGTTCTCTGTGCTCAGCTCTCAACGGGACACGATTGTCCAGAACCGGCAGCAGGCAGAAGAGAAACTGCATCAGCTGCAGGCGGAATTCCATTCCGCGCAGCAGGAACAGGCAGCACGGGAAGCACAGCGTCAAGAAGCGGAGCAGGCGCTGCAGGACCGTCAGGAACTGTTGTCCGACGCGGAACAATCACACTGGAAAACCGTCCGCCAGCGGGAAGAAACGGAACAGCAACTCCAGAACCTGCGTGAACGACGCAGCGCCGCTGAAGCACGACTGACGCTGCTCGACGAACTGGAACAGCGTCAGGAAGGGATTGCGATCGGTGTCCGGGAAATTCTGCATCGGGCAGAGACCGCGCATTATCCTCCCTGGGATCGAGTCATCGGCACCGTCCGGGATCTTCTCGATGTGCCGATGGATCTGGCTCCAATTATTGACGCGGCGCTCGGCGATCGATCGCAGTTGATCGCCGTGACCGATCTCGAACCGATCATCGACTATCTGAATCGTGGATTGGCTCCCATTGACGGCCGGGTCGGCTTCGTCTCCATTCATCCATTGCAACAACCAGGCAGCCGGGGGAAGCGCACGACAACGCTCGAGCTGCCGGTTCAGACCGATGACTTCACAGGCCAACCCGGTGTGTACGGACGTGCGGATCATCTGGTGCAGACCCGTGACCGGGCTCAAGGCCTGGCAGAGCGTGTGCTCGGGGACACCTGGATTGTGGAAACACTGGATGTCGCCCGAAAGCTGATTGGAGCGGCATCCGGGCCGATCCGGGTCGTGACATTGCAGGGAGAAGTGCTCACTGCCAGTCAGCAGCTGTTTGTGGGCGTGATGCCGCATGAAACGTCGATCATCTCCCGCAAGAGTGAACTGCGACAGCTGAAGAATGAAATTCAGCAGCTGCACAAAAGCATTGAAGCGGCGACACAGCGACAGGAGATTCTCAGCGAAGCGCTCGACACGCGTTCTGAAGTGCGACAGAAGCTCAGTGATGAGTTGAAACGGCTGTCGAACGCCGTGACAGAAAGTTCCACCCGTCTTCAGGGACAAGTCAAAGAGACGCAACGGCTCGAGAAGGAGTGTGCATCGCAGTCGGAAATTCTGACCCGACTGAACTCCCGGCAGGAAGAAATTCAGCGGGAGCAGGAGGAGATCCAGCAACAGCAGTCCGAGCTGCAGATCTCCATGACGGAACTCCGCGCGGCATTGACCGCTGAAGAACAGAGTCTGGGCGAGATTCAGGAATTGCTGAACGAAACGCAGCAGGCGATCCGCATCGAACAGCTCGATTTCGCCAAGCAGGAAGAACGGCTCAAGGGACTGCGAGAAACACAGTCCCGGCTGGATCGTGATCAGCAGCAGCGCCGTCAGCAACTGGAAGAATCGGTCCAGCGGATTCAGGAAATTCGTGCGGCTCGTCAACGGGGAGAACTGGAATCTCTTCGCGCTCAGAATCAGATTGCCGAACTCTCGCTGCAACGGGAACAGGCTCAGCGCGCATCGCGCGGGTTGTACGGAGAACGGCAGGCACTCCGGGAAATTCGGACCCGACTCCTGAAAGAGGAAGAAGGGTTCCACGCACAGAGACGGCAGTTCGTCGATCGGAAACATGCCCTGGAGTTCGACGTTCAGAAACAGCGGCTGCAACTGCAGACACTGGCTGACCGCATTCAGGAGGAGTATCAACTTTCGCTCCAGCAACTGGCCGATTCGAACCTGTCGGCCTATCAGAGTTATCTCGATCAGCACTATCGGCCAGCGACCGGAGAAGCTGACGATTCGGCACCTGCTGCGCAGGTGGATGTGCCGACGTTCGAACAGGTCCGTCCGGAACTGGAATCCCAGGTCGAACGTCTGCGGCGTAAGATCAAGATGCTGGGAAGTGTGAACACCGACGCGCTCGCCGGACTTCAAGAACTGGAAGACCGGTACAACACGCTTTCCACCCAGCTTAAAGATCTGCAGGAAGCCAAGGCCGCTCTCGAAGACATCATCCGGAAGATCAATCAGGAAAGTCAGCGGATCTTTCTCGAGACGTTCGAAATCATTCGGGCACACTTCCGGGAACTGTTCCGGAAACTGTTCGGGGGTGGTGATGCGGACATCATTCTCGAAAACCCGGATGACGTGCTGGAATGCGGAATCGATATCGTCGCTCGACCGCCGGGGAAAGAACTGCGGTCGATCTCTCTGCTGAGCGGTGGTGAGAAAACCATGACCGCTGTGGGGCTGCTGTTTGCAATGTTCAAGAGCAAGCCGAGCCCGTACTGCGTGCTGGACGAAGTGGATGCGGCATTGGACGAAGCGAACGTGGACCGATACGTCACGGTGCTGAAAGAGTTTGTTTCGATGACCCAGTTCGTCGTGATCACGCACCGGAAACGGACGATGACCGCCGCCAATGTTCTGTACGGAGTCACGATGGAACAGGCCGGAGTGTCCAAACGGATTTCCGTCCGATTCGAAGATGTCAGCGATAACGGAGAGATCCGGGCCGCGGCGTAGACCGGTTCGGTCGATCATGTGGCCGCGCAGCGCGGCAGGTTCCCGCGAGCCAGATCGGCCAGAGATTTGATTGACCCGCTCTCGCAGCCTGTCCCCGAAATCAACGACACCACTCAAATCCTTCTCCCCTCAGGGGAGAAGGTGGCCGCAAGGCCGGATGAGGGGCGAGCGTTGCCAGTGCAAACCAAACACTGTTCACCGGTCGAGCCCCTCACCCCGACCCTCTCCCCTCAGGGGAGAGGGAGAATTCTGGACCGGTTTGTACCGCTGCTTCTCTTTCAACGTCATTCGCCGGGACATTCGGGTTCTGATACAGTGGCCAGCATGACGATTCCCACCCCATCCGAACCTGAGTTCCCCCGATCCGGTCGCCTGATCGGAATCGACTATGGAACCAAACGGATTGGGTTGTCGGTGGCCAGTCCGGACCGGACGTTCTCGAGTCCACTGGAGACCTATCACCGGCGGACAGAATCGCTCGACGGTCGTTACTTCCGCTCGATTGTGGAAGAATACCGTCCCGTGGGGTTCGTAGTCGGACTTCCCGTCCATGTGAATGGGGACGAAAGCCAGAAATCACGCGAAGCGAGACAGTTCGGGCAGTGGCTTTCGACGCTGACCGGTCTCCCGGTGACCTACTGGGATGAACGCTATACCAGTGCCGCGGCCGAGGATTATCTGCTGGCCGCCGAGTTCACCAGCAAGCAGCGCAAGAAACGGATCGATAAAGTCGCTGCGCAGATCATTCTGCAGTGCTACCTCGAATATCATCATCCTCGCGAAGTCCCCCCGTTGGAGTCGGACTTCGACGAGGATCCGTCTGACGCATGAACCCGGAGCGTTTCCCGCGCAGGCTTATTCGACCCGGCAGACGAAGCACTTCAGGTACGACGTTTCCAGGCAGTAGGCGGAAACGGGGTGGTCGATGGCCTGCCCGCGCTGTTCGAGAAACTGCACACGTCGTCCACATTCGAGGCTGGCCTGAGCGACGATCTGCTCAAAGTCTTCCCGTGAGACGTGACCGGAACAACTGCAGGTGATGAGGATTCCGTCCGGGTTCAAGGCTTCCATCGCAAGTGCATTCAGCCGGACATACGCTTTGGCGGCCCGCTCGAGTCCGCTGCGACTTCTCGCGAACTTCGGAGGATCCAGAACGATGACATCGAAGCGTTCTCCCTGCTCCAGTCGCGTCTGAAGAAACTCGGTGCTGTCGGCACATTCGAAGTGAATCCGGTCGGAGACGCTGTTGAGTTCTGCGTTTTTCCGAGCCAGTTCAATTGCCGGGGCTGAAGAATCGACTGCCGTGATCTCCCGGCTCTCTCCCAGGACAGCGGCGGCGATTGCGAACGATCCGGTATAGCAGTACAGATCCAGAATCCGTCCGTTTCGGGCGTAGGTTTCCATCAGACGACGGTTGTCACGCTGATCGAAGTAGAAGCCGGTTTTCTGTCCGGCCTGCAGGTCGACCTGATACCGGACTTGATTCTCTTCGATCATCAACGATTGCGGCGGACGTTCTCCCGTCAGGAGACCATCTTCCACTTCCAGGTTCTCAAGCTCCTTCACTCCCCGTTCGGTCCGCAGCCAGATGCCGCGCGGCGAGAGCTGTTCGGTGAGGGCTTCGATGATCGGTCCGGCAAAGCGGTGCAGCGCGGCGCTGGTCCATTGCACGACCAGCCAGTCATCGAAGCGGTCAACGGTCAGGCCGGAGAGGAAGTCCCCTTCACTGAAGATCAGTCGGCAGGCTTTTTCGACGGATGTTCCCTGAAACATTTTCTTCCGGAAGCGGACGGCTTCGATGACCCGATCTTTCCAGAAGGTGTCATCCAGGACGGTCTCTTCGTTCCAGGAGTAGAGTCGCACCTGAATGTTGCTGGAGGAATGGAACAGCCCGTGCGCGATGAACTCCCCTTCGTGCGACCGGACGATGACCGAGTCTCCCGTCTGCGGCATTCCGGAGACGGATTTCACGGCACCGGCGAACACCCAGGGATGCTGGCTGAAAAACGGCAACGCACGGCGCGGCTTGAGAGTCACCACGGCAGACGAGGAAGCAGACATCAAAATTCCGTTCAAGCGTTGAGTGCGTTGGGGGCAGGCCCGTTCTGAAAGAACAGGGTGATGAATGGTGCGATGAGACGGTCTGCGTCGCCAGGCTGGAATCACAGATCGTGTGAAATGCCCGTTCGATCAACGCTTCGGTCTCAGAAACGTCAGGACCATTCGTCCCTGCGGAACGAATGGTCCTGCAATGTGAATGCGCGTTCGATCAGTTGGAAACCTGAGAGTCGGCTTCCGCGATGTAGGCCAGCAGGCGGTCCCGTTCATTGGTGAGATGCCGGACTTTCAGCAGCGACCGCACCCGGGTTTTCAATTCCAGCCGGTGAACCGGTTTGGTGAGGAAATCGTCAGCTCCCGCATCGACGGCCTTTTGAATATCCCCCATCTCTTTGAGTGCAGTGACCATGAGAACAGGGATGCGCTGAGTCCGTTCGTCCGCTTTCAGGCGTTGACAGACTTCGTATCCGCTCAACTTGGGCATCATAATGTCGAGCAGCACCAGGTCCGGAAGTTGCTCCATCGCCACTTCCACGGTCTGCTGTCCATCTGCGGCCATCAGGATTTCATGTCCGTCATCACTCAGATAGGCTTCCAGAAGTTCCCGGTTCTGCTCGTTGTCATCAGCGATGAGAATTTTGCCAACGACGGGTTCGAGTTTATCCATTGGTGAGGGCCTGAACGAAATTGACGGGTCGATATTCATATCTCTATTGTAAAACTCAGGATGCGATATTTCATCCGGAGCGTCAAGGAGTTCCAGTGAAGGTCTTGGCAACGAGCGTGCTGTCAGTGAGCGTGTTGTTACTGTTCCTGCTTGTCGGATGCAACCCGACGAAGAAAGCAGGAACTCCCTCGTCAGCAGCAGGATTTCGGGTCGTCGCCACCACGGGGATGGTCGGAGACCTGGTTCGTCGCGTCGCCGGTGATCGCGCGCAAGTCACGACTCTGATTGGAGAAGGAGTCGATCCGCACCTGTATCGCCCCACGTCGGATGACGTCGGAAAGATGATGAAAGCGGACCTGATTTTCTACTCCGGACTGGGGCTCGAAGGAGCCATGCAGTCCGCTTTTGAGAGCGCCGGCCGGCGCGGGAATGTCGTGATTGCGGTGACCGATCAGATCCCGAAAGAGCGTCTCAGATTTCCCTCGGAGTTTTCCGGTCACCCGGATCCGCACGTCTGGAACGATCCGGGCCTGTGGAAACTGTGCCTGGAGCGCGTCGTTGCCGTTCTCTCGGAATCCGACCCGGACCATGCGGCCGGGTATGCGGAACGGGGAGCGATCTACCGTCAGGAATTGGAGCAGCTCGACGAGTACGCTCGAACCTGTCTCGCAACGATTCCGAAGCAAAACCGGTATCTCGTCACTGCCCATGACGCCTTCGGTTATTTTTCGACAGCCTATGAATTGACGGAGCGCTCGGTTCAGGGAATCAGCACCGATTCAGAGCCAGGGGTCCAGGACATCAACAATCTCGTCGATTTCCTGGTCCAGAACAAAATTCCGGCCGTCTTTGTGGAAGCGACTGTCAACGCCGACAGCCTGCGGGCCGTGATGGAGCGTTGCGAACAACGCCGCTGGCTCGTCCGCCAGGGAGGAATGCTCTATTCCGACTCCATGGGCCGACCGGGAAGTTATGAAGGAACCTACTCCGGAATGATGGACCACAACGTCACGACCGTCGTGCGGGCACTGAACGGAACGGTTCAGGAAGGAGGCTTCCAGCAGTTCCTGAATCAAGTGCCCGGCAAACAATAACATCACGACGTAACATCATGATGTCACATCACGATGAAGTGGCATCATGGCGCGACGGTCATGACACCGTTCATGACGGACCAGTGTCCGGGGAACGTGCAGACGAACGGGTAGGTTCCCGGTTCTTTCGGCACCTGAAAATGGATGGTCGACTTCTTCCCGGGATCGACCACATCGACGTACGACAGAACCGCATCGGTTTCCGGGATGTATTGTCTGGGGAACGCATCCGGATCGGACACGAGTTGGTTGGACAGTTGCCCGACTGTTTCAAGTGTTCCAGGTTTCACCAGGACCCAGTTGTGTGGAACCACGTCGGCATTCACGAAGGTCAGCGCGAGCGTTTCTCCAGGCTTCGCCTTCAGGTTAAGGATGTCGAACTGCAGGTTGCCGGAAGTTTTGATGGTGACCTTGCGGGCTCCTTCGATCGGATTCCGCCAGGGATTCGGCACCCGTTTCGACTCGAATGCGAGATCGGCCAGGATCGGATGACGTTGAACATCCTTGGGAATCGGGCGGTATCCGGGAATGCCGGTCAACGGTTTGTCCAGCTGATGCACTGTGAGCAGCAGAGTCTGTGGTGTTCCCTGATCAACCCGTAGCCGGAGGTGCAACTGATTCACCGGTTGCAGATCAGGAAGTTCAAGAAACAGGGAACGGCCATCGTCCAGAACATGCGCCGCAGAAATCCGGAGAACGTCGTGTCCTGTTGTTCCGGGATGGCTCGGAGAATACTCCGGCGATCCGTACGCGGCGCTGTAGCGGTAGTTCCAGCATTGTGCGAAATGACTCCCCGGCTGAGAGGCGACCTGCGGATCGACCGGCTCGGTGAAGTGCAGGAGAATTCCGTTTTCATGAACATGGAATCCGACCGGAAGCTGAACCGTGTCCCGTGTGTAGCGAACGCGCTCGAAACAGCCATCGTCAACAGAGAATGTCCCCCAGCCTCCCTGTCCGACAACGTACAGCTGTCCGTCATGCGGGTTGAAGACTCCGCGATGAATTCCTGATCGGAAGTCACCGATCATCGGCACCGCGGCCCCCTGCAGCTGCCCGTTGACTTCATCAGTCAGCACCAGGAAATAGCGAGGCATTCCGTAAGAGAAGTGCAGGCTTTGACCAGACAACGGTCCCCATTGGTCGCTGTTCACGCGGGTCTGCCCGCCGCTGGAATTGTCCATCCCGCGCGGGAAATAGACAAGCGGAAGTTCGGGGGGCTGGCCGTTCCTGGGACCGCCGAATCCGAAGAAGGGAGGCTCTGCTCCGGGAGTCTTGTTCGGACGGATTGCACAGATCATCGAGGCCGGTGTCCAGTTCCCCTGAGAACAGGGGATCGTCACGGTTCCATCGGTCAGCACGCCGACTCCGTCCGGATTCCGGAACCCGGTCGCGATCACCGTGACGGTTTTTCCGTCTTTCGAAATTTTGAGCAGCCCCTGCTTCGTCGAGGCGGTGTAGAAGTTTCCATCGGCATCACGATCCAACCCCAGCGTGTAATCATGCCCGAAGGTGGAGATGCGATATCCCTGACAGAAACATTCATAGAAGTCGTATTCCCCGTCACCATTCAGATCGTGGAGCCGCGTGATCTGATCACGTCCGAGAACGAACAGTCCGTCGTCCGATGAGACGAGCCCTTGTGCCTGATGGATGCCGCTGGCGACTTTCCGCCAGTGAACTTCTGTCGAGGGGAATTCGTACTTTTCTGCCCGCCAGATATCCCCCTGCATCGTGCAGATCAGGGCGGCACCATCCGGAAGAAACGTCACTCCTCCGCAATAGAAGAGATCATTCAGCGCGTTCTTGAACGGGAGATGAATGGTGTCGACGGCATAAGGACGGTTTTCCCCGTGTTCGACCGGACAGACGATCCGTTCCGGCCAGTACGCTGGTCCTCCGAGTGTGTATTTCAGCAGCGGGTGTTTTTCTTTCGGAGCGACAATTCTCTCGAACACTCCATTCTCGGCCCAGGGGGCGTCCAGATACTCCACATCGCCGATCCGGTAAGCGAAGAGAATCCGGTCTCCGTAGCGATAGAACCCGAGATATTCACGGTCTCCGGGAGGGAAGTTCTGTTCCGGAGTCGGCAGCAATGTCCCCCCCGGTTTCAGGCCGTCCATGAATCCGCGCCGTGCTCCGGGGAAGGAGAGGAACGGTCCCTTCCAGACCGCTTCGTACTGCAGGGTCTCTGTGTTGAAGCAGGTCCCGACGTCCCCTTCTTTGCCGAGACGAACACAGATGCCGCGAGGGACTTCCAGTTTGTCGACACGAAAGGTCCCTGCCAGAATCGGTCGAATGTCCGTATCGTTCCAGCGCGGGTCCACCTCTTTCGCGATCTTGCGAAACTCGTCGGATCCTCCTTCCCCTTCCAACCCGGGATATTCTGACAGGAGTGGAGGAACCGGAGACTGCAGTCGGAAATAGTCCGCCTGCTTGTCGTAGTAATCATAGAGCCGTCGGCCGTTGATCGGTTCAACGTGATGGGGCCAGTGACGAGGATTTTCCGGTCCCAGTTCATAGGCAAATTTGGCTGGCCCGTGAGCATGTGCGGCTGCATGTTTCAGGACATCGCCAATCGATCCCGCGGTGATGCCCCCCTCGCGCCCCAGGCTCGTCAGGAGGCAGAGCAGATCCTGCTGCTGAAGTCGACTCATTCCGGCGGTCACTCCTTCCGGCATCAATGTTTCACCGGTTCCCCGCTGATCAACGTCGTCCAGATCGACCGTCGTGACTTTGCCAGTCGCCGGATCACGCAGCGACAGGTGCTTCTCTGTTTCTTCCTGAAGATACCCTTTCAAAACCTGACCATCGGCCGTGGCGACCACATGGGTGATGTATGCTTTTTCGACGTGACGTTTCGGCCAGTACAGCGATTCGACCAGATGTTCCGGTGAACGTGTTTTGGCAATCTCCGAGAGATCGGGGCCAATCTGTCCCCCATGTTCACCGATCTTGTGACAGGCAATGCAGGCAAACTTGGGGGACGCGAAGACGAGGGCTCCGCGCTGCGGGTCCCCTTCTGTCGCTGCGATGGCCATGCTCTGCACGAACGCCGGAGAGTATTCCGGAACCGTGACCTTGGGAGTGGTTCCCTCCTGAGCGCTGACGGATATCGGAATCGAAAGAATCAGCAGCGTGAAGCAGATGGAACGGAGTTTGGTCATGGCGATTCAGCCCGTTTGGAATGCAGCGATCCGATCGCCCATCCCGCAGGAGGAAGGAATGTTTTTTGGGGGAGGGGCGAAACACGGATGTTCAGCGGGTCGGACAGGGCAAGGACTGTCAATATCACGTGAGATGGGAATCCTAACATCCCCGCACGCTCCCGGGCAGTGTCCGCCCGACTGCCTGGCTCCACCCGTCGTCAATTGACCCGCCGTCAATTCAACCGAGACGCTGATGAGGCTGCAGAACATGACAATGTCGCTTGTGAACCGGACTGGGTGCGTCCGGTTTCTCACACATTAAGAACTGGCCAATCTGGTCGTCATTCTGATTATTCGTAAAACCGTTTCAATTTTGATTCAATTGATGAGCCGATGACTCTCATCGCGTACTCATTCCAGGAACGGTGAATTCGGTCAAATGCAGGGATCGGATGTTTCGAGACGATCCATCCCCTTAACGACGAGGCTGAGTTGTGACTGTCGAGTGACGTTCCGGCCTGATATCGTCATGATGGAATCTCTCTGATTCACTCGACGTGCGAGACTTTTGGCAGACGTGAGAAAAGGTTGTTTCATGCTTCGTCCAGTTTGTGCCCTGCTCATGCTCCTGGGGGGTGTCTCCGTGATTCACGCGGCGGGAGTGGTTCCCGCGTCATTGGCCACTTCGGCGCAGGTGACCGCCAGCAGTGAAGAGTCCAATAAGAACAATTTCGCGAAGAATGCCATCGACGGAGATCCGGAAACACGCTGGTGTGCCTCGGGCGGGAATTCTGGCGAGTGGATTCAATTGGACCTGGGGCAGCCGCGCCACTTGAAATCTCTCCGTCTGCACTGGGAAGGACCGAAGACCGGTTACCAATACCTGGTGGAAACGTCAGCGGACGGTCAGGATTGGAAACAAAATCTCGATCGTTCAGACAAGCCTGTCGCCGAGTCTGGAAAAACGCTTGAGATTGATGCACCAAATGCCCGCTATCTCAAGATCACTTATCTGGGCTCATCAACCGGATCCTGGGGAAGTCTGCGCGAAATTGAAGTCAGCGAATCCACGCTGCCGGAACTCCCAAAGTTTCCTCCGGCAACGCTCAAAGATGTGGTCGCTCCGGGCGAATTTCAGGTCACGCTGTTCGGGATTCCTCCGCAGGTGAATTATCCGGTCTGCCTGACCGCCGCAGCGACGGGGGAACTGTTTGTCGGTGTCGATGAACAGGGGTCACTGGGCAAAGAAAAGGGGCGTGGGAAGATTCTTCGCTGCGTCGACACCGACGGGGATGGAGTCGCGGACCAGATCAACGAGTTCGCGAAAATCGATCACCCGCGCGGGCTCATTTACGATCAGGGAACACTCTGGGTTCTGCATCCTCCCACGATGACGGCACTCTATGACGACAATCTCGACGGCGTGGCTGATCGACAGGAAACCCTGATCACCGGAATCAGTACCGCAGACGTCGCCGCACGCGGAGCCGACCATACCACCAACGGGATTCAGATCGGGATCGACGGCTGGATCTACATTGCCGTCGGAGATTACGGCGTGACAGAGGCCAGGGGGACAGACGGAACGGTTCTCAATCGTCGGGGAGGGGGAGTGATTCGGGTCCGCCCGGACGGCAAAGAGATGGAAATCTACGCCTGGGGACTGCGGAACATTCTCGACGCCTGCATCGCCCCGCTGATGAACATGTACACCCGGGACAACACCAATGACGGCGGGGGCTGGGATGTTCGACTTTCTCAGATCTACCAGTCGGCAAACTACGGATACCCGTCGCAGTACATCAACTTCCCGGAAGAGATCATGCCGCCGCTGGCTGATTACGGCGGCGGATCCGGATGCGGCGGCCTGTTTCTCGATGACGGCCGCTGGCCGGAAAAATTTGGACATGCTCTGTACACCGCCGACTGGGGACGCAGCGAAGTCTATCTCCATCACCTGACTCCGGCGGGAGCCACGCATACGGCAACGCAGGAAGTCTTCGTGAAAATTCCACGACCAACTGATGTCGATGTCGACGGCAGCGGGCGGATGTTCATCAGCAGCTGGAAGGGAGGCCAGTTCAACTATGACGGGCCGGAAATCGGTTTCGTCGCGCAACTGGTTCCGAAAGGACTGGAACTGAAGCCGTTCCCCAATCTCCGGGAACTGAACGCCGCAGCGTTGATGACAATGCTCGCCGCTCCGGATGCCAGACATCGTCAGCATGCCCAGTTGGAACTGCTGCGTCGTGGCCGAAATGCGGAAACGACGGCCGGACTTCAGAGTCTGATCCGGCAGTCGCAGACGTCGCTGTTCGGGAAAGTGGCCGCCATCTACACGTTGAAGCAACTGGATGGTGCCGCGAGTCACCCGTTTCTTCTGGAACTGACCAGGCAGCCGGAACTCCAGGCGACCGCGCTACGGGCACTGACCGATCGACTTTCGGAAAACGCCACGTTGCCGAGCGAACCGTTCCTGGCGGGACTGAAATCCAGTGATCCCGTCGTGCGGGCTCAGGCGTTGATCAGCATTGGACGGTTGAATCGCCCGGCACTTGCCCAGGCCGTGTTACCGCTGACCGTTCGAGAAGACGGACAGGCGAAATCTCAGGCCAGGCACAACGAACCGGATCCTGGTTCGGTGATTCCGCACCTTGCCGTCCAGGCTTTGATTCAGCTGCAGGCGAGCGATGCCTGTCTGCTCGCTCTGAATGGACCGTATCGCGCCGGGGCACTGGCCGCACTGAAGTTGATTCACACTCCGGAAACCGTTGCGGGCCTGACGGCCGCACTGCAGAACGCCGAGACTCCGGAAACACAGCTGTCACTGCTGACGACATTGATCCGCCTGTATCATCAGGAAGCCCGATACGAAAAAGACTGGTGGGGAACCCGCCCGGATCGGACTGGCCCGTATTACAGCCGGCAGACCTGGTCGGAAAGTGACGCGATTGGCAAACTGGTCGTCGCGGCATTTCTCGCAGGAAATGACTCCGTCAAACAGCAGCTTCACCAGCAGCTGGAAAAGCATCAGGTGAAGCTGGAAGGAGTTGCAGCGGGAACCGCCGGCATGGCGGCAAACGATCCCAATCAACCGATCGCGCTCCCGAAAGTGGACCCGAACAATCCGAACCAGATTGCGAACCGGAAGTACGAAGAGGTTTTCGAACTGGTGATGAAGACCCCGGGGAATGCGGAAAAAGGAAAACTGGCGTTCGAGCAGCACAACTGCCTGGCCTGTCACACGGTCGTGAACGGACAGGCTCCCAAGGGACCGCATCTCGTCGACATCGGGAAACGCTACCAACGGGCAGAATTGATCGAGTCGATTCTCAAGCCGAGTGCCAAAATTGCCCAGGGCTTCGACACGCAGGTGTTTCAGACAACACAAGGGAAAATCTACACCGGTTTCGTGACGAGCGAAGGAGCGGAAGAAGTTCACATCCGACAGGCGAACGGAGTCTCTGTGACCCTGCCACGGGCGGACGTTGAAGAACGGACGAAGCAGGAACAGTCGATGATGCCGGCCGGACTGGTCGACGATCTGACCCCGGAACAGTTCGCCGATCTGCTCGCCTGGCTCGAAGCGCTGAAGTCCTGACGTTCGAAAATCCCTCTGTGAATCCGGTCACGCGGCCCTCGACTGTCGGTGCGCGACCAGTTGCAACGTGAGATGTCAGGCCGGTCCGGGACTCCACCTCAAATTTGTCCCTGATGCACAGCCGGTCGTGTCCGATGCTTCGATCGGGTGAACTCCGGGATTCCGGATCCCGGTTCAGAGCGGGAACTTGACCGGTTTTCGGCATCGCCCCTATACTCCCCAATCGTTTCGGGCGAACACCATTGCGCCGAGGACACAGGAAGAGAACGCAACCTCTCCTTCTGACGATCTCTGCGGGAAATCGATTCCTGCCGGAGTTCGTGAAACGCAATCATTCGTCGATTCCCTAATTTCGCCTCCTCAGGGGCACCAAGGCCGAATCTGGCCGCAGGCTGTGATGGATCATGACCGGGACACCGAATTCGACGAACCCCAACGAACATTTCCACCACGGTCCGCAACCGAATGAGTTGGGCAAAGCGCTCAACAAAGGTCTCACGAAAGCGGAGCCGTATTCCAAGACGATCCTGATCGTGGTGGTGGCCGCTGTCATTGCCGCGGGAGCCTATGTGTTCTGGCAGCGGAGTGCTGCAGCTCAAAAGCAGGTGGGCTGGGACGAATTCGCTCTCAGCCGGGCTCCGGATGATTATCTGGCCCTCGCGGACAAATACCCGGACCGTCCGGTCGGGCAATGGGCACGTCTGCACGCTGGCCGGCAGTTCCTTGAAGAGGGGCTGCGCCAGTCCCTGACCAATCGTTCCGCCAGCGATGAACGGCTGAAACAGGCCAAAGCGGCGTACGAACAACTGCTGAAGAAGAATGACAATCCCCGACTGCGGGAAGAGGCTCTGTACGGACTGGCCACCTCGCTCGAAGCGCTGTCCGATGGAAACTCGAAGGATGCGCTGCAGGCCTACGAGCAGCTGCTGCAGGATTACCCGGAGTCCCAGCATCGCAAATGGGCGAAAGAACGAGTCGCCGCGCTGAAAACCAAGAATGCGGAAAGCTTCTACGCCTGGTTCCGGAAACAGAATCCGAAACCGGCCGATCGGCCTTCCCCGATGGACATTCCGTCCAATCCACCGGATGAAGTCTTCAAGGATCTGTTGCAGTTGCCACAGGAGACATCCGGGACGTCAGGCACGGGCACCGGTGCTGCTGACGAGATGAAAATCGAACTTCCGAAAGTGGAAGGGGAATCTCCCAAGGAATTCCCGGAGAACGCAGAAAAGCCCGCCGCTCCAGAGATGAAAGCTCCAGACGTTCCACAGGCTCCCGCCACACCGGCAGCAGACGCACCGGCAGCGACCCCGCCAGCGCCAGGGGATGCACCGGCTGCAGAACCGAAACCGGCTCCGGCAGAAAGCCCGGCCCCGGAGACTCCCGCTCCACCGGCAGAAACTCCGCCTCCTCCAGCCGAATCGTCTGAACCGGCCCCGGCTGCGGAATCCAACTAAACCGGTTGAGCCTGAACAATCAGCAGGCAGTACAGTTCGGCATCATTCGACGAGCGATCTCCCAGCGGGATCGCTCGTTTTTTTGTGCGACATCCCCAACCGGCAGACTCCTTCCCTGTTCTCCCTGCATGGGTGATTGATTCCGGGGAGAGATGACGAAAATCGGGTTCTGAGGGAACCGGAACAGAGGAAAAAGAAAATTTCCACGTTCGGACCGGACTTCGGTTTCCCTGGCCTTCCCAAAAAATGGTAGAATTTCGGTCCGGAAAAGTGACTGCGCGGCAACTCCCGGATTGCCATGTCGACGTTCGCCCTTCCAATTCGCCCTATGCCAGCAGCCGTCCCGACAGACGAATGGCTTGCGGGATTGAAGCAGCATGAGCCCTGGCTCAGAAAAGTGCTGTTCAATCGCGTGGGGGATAATGATGTCGTCGATGATCTGATGCAGGAGATTGGTGTGGCGATCAGCCGCCCGGAACTGCGTCCGGATGACATCAATCGACTGGGAGCATGGCTCTATCGCGTGGCGGTCAAACAATCGTTTCTCTACCGCAGAAAAATGGGTCGGTACCGGAAGCACTTTGTGGCCTCTGACGACCCGATTGTGACGTCAACGGATGTTCATCAGGCCGATCCGCTGAACTGGCTCCTCGGGCGGGAGCATCAGCAGACGGTTCGACATTGTCTGGCGAATCTCAGTGAAACGGACCGGGACATCCTGATGCTGAAGTATGTGGAAAACTGGACTTATCAGCAGCTGGCAGAACGTCTCGGAGTCACGGTCCACACAGTGGAACATCGACTCCTGAAAGCAAAAAAACGCTTGAGACAGTTGCTGCAGCAGGCCCATGTTGATGTCGAGGGGTGATCACTCATGAAAATCAACCAGAATGAACTCACTCTACAGAAATGTGTGGATGGGGAACTGTCTCCCGCTGAACGGGTCGCCTTGCTGAACCGGCTCGATGCGTCCGGATCGCTGGATCAATGGCGTACGCTGGCGCTGAGTTTTGTTGAGAATCAGGTGCTGGCCAAGGCCTTTCAGGAGGAATTGACTCCTCCCACTGCGCTTCCGTTGACTGGTGCGAAGAAGACCTCTGTCTGGAGACGGCAGGTTCGCCCCTGGGCGTCTGCGGCGGCGTCATTGCTGGTGGGGGCTCTGGTGGGCGTCGGAGGACACTTTTACCTGAGAGAATCCCCTTCTCCGAATTCCAATTTCGCCACGTCGCCGATGGAGAACAGCCTGATCGGGAACCCGATTCTGGCGGATGCCGAGACGTTGTCTCCACCGGTCGAGCCCATCTCGCCGCATATTGCCGGCACCCGGTATGTGCCGGTGATGAATGTGAACATGGGGGGCAAGAGCAGTTCCAGCGGCCGCGGAATCTCGGTTCCGGTGTATTGCCAGGATCATCTCAAAACACTGCCTGCGAATGGATCGATGACCAACATGTCGGAAGAAGTCCAGAAAATTCTGGAGGAAGAGGGATATCAGCTCGACCGGGAACTGCACTGGTATCGGGTCAAAATGCATGACGGTCGCGAAGCACTGGTGCCTGGAGAATACGTTCGAGTGCGGTCTCCCGCGACCTCGTCGACGCCATAGCAGAACTCTCCATTCACTGGAGACCGTTCACTGGAACTGTTGAGGAACCCCATCCGGGGTTCCTTTTTTGATGAGTGGATCACTGATCTGACCTTCCGGCTTCAGGGCTGTCTGTCTGAACCCGTTGCGTTTCCAGTGTGTTGTCGAGTGATGAAACAGGACTGACCGCTTCACCGGGGGAGGAATTGTCTTGGCTTTCTGTCAGCAACTTTCTGGCAGATGCGAGAGCTTCCACTTCAAAAAACCGGACAAAGTGATCTGTTTTGAAACAATTCTGCGGGTTCTGATTGGTCCTGTATTGAAAAAGTTAAAATAAGAAGAAAACAGTGACTTGAACGATTCTATTGTTTGGGTAACTTCTTCTTTCTGTGTCGCTCCACTGGCACCTGCGGTCGGAGTATCGAGCGAATTCTGGAAGTTTCAGCGAAGTTTCGAGGCGTTGATCAAGGGGAATCAGGCACTCAAACAGGGTCCCGGGCAAGTTACAAACGGATTGATCGCTACAGCCGGAACAGCCGGAACCAGAAGCCTCTCACGGGGGGTTTTTCCGCCATAGAAACTCGACTGGAAAACGTCGGATCGCCGAATTCATAGGGCAGGTGGACCCAAACAAATTCGTGGTGACAGTTGAGCTTCATAAGCGTCTGACTCAAACCAAACAACGCAGACGAAGCTCACGAATTCAACCCCCGGGAAAAGTCGAGGAGATTTCAAGATGAAACTGACGACCCTTTGCGCTGCTTTGCTGATCGCTGCCAGTGTTAACGTCGCTGGCGCCGGTCTGTTCAAGCACCGCAGCAACAACTGTTGTGCTCCTGAAGCAACCTGCTGTGCTCCAGCTCCTTCGTGTGCTGCTCCAGCTTGTGCTCCAGCCTGTGCAGCTCCTGCTGCTGCTTGTGCTCCAGCTTGTGCTGCTCCAGCTGCTGCTTGTGCACCAGCTTGTGCCGCTCCAGCCGCTGTGGCCTGTGCTCCAGCCTGTGCAGCTCCTGCTGCCTGTGCTCCAGCCGCTCCAGCTTGCTGTGCTCCAGTCGCTACCTGTGCTCCTTCTGATTGCTGTGCACCAGTCTCACGTTGCAAAGCCAAACACAAACTGGCTGGCTGGTTCAAAGGCCTGAAGGGCCGTAGCTGCCACAAGAACGACTGCTGTGCACCAGCTCCGGAAGCCTGTGCTCCGAACTGTGCCGCTCCAGCCGCTTGTGCTCCAAACTGCGGTGCTCCACTCGGTGCCTGCAACTAATTGACTCAGCTGGATCACTCAGATCGGGTTGAACATTCCCCAGCTTGACCCATCTGAACCAGTTCGATCATCAGACGCCGGACTCGATTTCTCATCGAGTCCGGCGTTTTTCTTTTTTGAACTCGATATGATTCCCGAGACGGTTCCGCAAGGATTGTTCCCCAAGGTCAGACATGTCTCATCGCATCATTGCCCTGCTGAAACTCTGCCGGCTGCCGACGGTGTTCACCGCCCTGGCGGATATCTGCGCCGGATTTTTACTGACACATCTGACATGGCACCCTCCGGTGCAGTTTGCCTGGCTGCTGCTGGCATCTGCGGGACTGTATCTGTCCGGAATGGTCTTCAACGACATCTTTGATTTGCCGGTCGACCGTCAGGAACGGCCGCGCCGTCCCTTGCCGTCCGGGCAGATTTCCGTTTCCACCGCTGTCGTCTTCGGAATACTGCTGATGGGGATCGGAATCGGCGCGGCGGCATTTGCCGGAAAGTTCAGCCTGCTTGTGGCCATCGCACTGGCCGTGGCCATCTTTCTGTATGACGGCCTTCTCAAGAAAACGCCACTTGGCCCGATCGCGATGGGATCCTGCCGGTTTTTGAATGTCCTGCTGGGAGCCAGCAGTGCGGCGACGCAGTGGTCGGATCTCTGGAGTCTGCCGCAGATCTGGCATGCTGCAGCGATTGGTGTTTACATTGTGGGGGTGACTTGGTTCGCCAGAAAGGAAGCCGGAATTTCCTCCTGGACCTCCCTGCTTCCGGCGCTGATTATCGCCGACCTTGGACTGTTGATGTTTGCAGCCTGGATCGGCGGCCTGCTGCCGCAATGGGGAATTTCGATGCCGGCACCGGGGTTCGATCCTCCGGAAACGATGCTGTTACTGCTGGGGGCGATTGCTCTGACCATTAATCGCCGTGCCATCGTCGCACTCGGGGATCCGACTCCCGCGAATGTGCAGATGACCATCGGCACGATGCTGATTTCCATTATCAGCCTGGATGCGATGGTGATCTATTTTCATCGCGGCCCGGACGCCATGGTCTTTGCGCTGATCACACTCGCGTTGATTCTGCCAGCGACGTTTCTCCGCCGTCTGATTCCCATGACGTAATCCGTCGGACTGGCGGGACGCCGATTGTGGTGCTGAGTGGCGCATCATTGTTTTCCGCAGCGCTGTTCCGGATTCAAAACGACCGGGTGGATCTCGTGCAATGAATGACTCCGTACTCAACCGGCAGGAGTGTTTCCATTCAGTCTGCCCAATCCGGGCCCCACTGAATTAGAATCCGTGACAGAACGGCGCGACTGACCTGTGCCGGTGCGGACGAATCGAGGAGAACCGACGATGACAGAGAAAACGATTTTCAAACGGATCATCGATAAAGAAATTCCGGCTCAACTGGTGTATGAAGATGACCAGTGCCTGGCTTTCCGGGATATTCAGCCGCAGGCGCCGACGCATCTGCTGGTGATTCCACGAAAAGAAATTCCGTCACTGGCCCAGGTGAGTGCCGAGGACGGTCCGCTGCTGGGACATCTGTTACTGGTCTGTCATCAGCTGGCGAAAGCGGAAGGACTCGAGAACGGGTATCGAGTGGTCGCCAACACCGGAGTGGATGGAGGACAGACCGTCAATCATCTGCACTTCCATCTTCTCGGGAAACGCCCACTCGACTGGCCGCCGGGGTAGTGGGAGAAATTCGAAATTCGAAACGAATTCAAAAACCTCAAACAGCTGTCTGGGGCATGGAAATCCTGGATCCGTTTCGAATTTCTGATTTCGAAATTCGTGCTTGAGATTTTAGATTTCGTGGGGAACGCCCCCCCTCCGCATGGTGTGGATGAGAGTTTCCTTTTGCAGATCACTCATGGGGATGATGTCTGAATGACCGTGGAACAGGATGTGTTGCTGCAGCGTGTCGCTTCGGGATTGAATCTCTCCGCGAGGCAAGTGACCGGGGCGGTCCGGCTGCTGGATGATGGGAACACGATTCCGTTCATCACCCGTTACCGGCAGGAGGCAACCGGGGGATTGAATGAAACCCAGTTGCGTGACGTTCAGCAGCGGGTGACTCAACTGCGGGAAGTCGAACTGGAGCGAGGCAAAATTCTGGCCCAGATTTCCGGTCAGGGAAAGCTGACGCCGGAACTGCAGCGGGCGATTGAATCGGCCGATTCGATGAAGCGCCTGGAGGAACTGTATGCCCCCTACCGCAGCAAACGGAAAACGCGGGCGGACGAAGCGCGCGAGATGGGCCTGCAGCCTGTGGCCACCGCTGTCTGGACTGGTCGTATCAGCGATCAGAAGCTGGCGGCGGTCTGTGAGGCCTGCATCGGAAAACACCCGGGATTGACCTCGCTGGATGTCGTGCTGAAACGGGTTCAGGACTTGATCGCGGCGCAAATTGCGGAAGATGTCTCGCTCCGCGATCTGGCCCGTCAGATGGCATCCAGAACCGGACAACTGGCAACGAAACTCAATCCGAAGTCAGAGGACGCCGGAACATTTCAGGATTACTCCCAGTTTGAACAGGCGGTTTCCAGAATTCCTCCTCACCGCGTGCTGGCGATCGATCGCGGAGAGAGTCGCGAGGCCTTGAAGGTGTCGTTCAAGTGGGATCTTGATCAGGCAAAAACCCGTCTCGGAAATGCCCTTTCGTTGTCCCGGCATGCTGCGCGGCAGTTTCTGGAAGAGAGTCTGGCGGAAGCGATCAAGCGGTTGATCGGTCCGTCGATTGAGCGTGAAGTCCGGCGCGATCTCACCGAGCAGGCGCACCGGCATGCACTGGAGAATTTTGGACGGAATCTCAGGCAATTGCTGCTTCAACCGCCGTTGCTGGGCCAGACGGTCCTTGCCATCGACCCGGGGTTCCGTACCGGATGCAAGCTGGCGGTTCTTTCAGACGCAGGGACCGTTCTGCATCATGACGTCGTCTATCTGACGGACCCGAAAGCCCGGGAGGGGGCTGAAGCGAAGCTGTTGTCTCTCATTCAGAAGTATCAGGCCGACGTGCTCGCCATCGGCAACGGAACCGCCAGCCGGGAGACTCAGGAACTCGTTTCCGAAATGCTGGCACGTCACTCGCTGGGCTGCCGTTACGTCGTCGTCAACGAAGCCGGCGCGAGCATCTATTCCGCGAGCGAAGTGGGACGGGACGAGTTTCCCGATTTCGAAGCCACCGTTCGGGGAACGATTTCCATCGGGCGGCGGCTGCAGGATCCGCTCAGTGAACTGGTGAAGATCGAACCCCAGCATCTGGGGGTGGGGATGTACCAGCATGACCTGCCGGAAAAAGAACTGGCCGCATCACTGACGGAAGTCGTGGAATCGTGCGTGAATCATGTGGGAGTCGAACTGAATCTGGCCAGTGCGGAACTGCTCAAGCATGTGTCCGGGCTGAACAAAACGACGGCGAAGGCGATTGTCCGCTGGCGCGAGAAACAGGGGGCGTTTCAAAGCCGTGATGAGCTTCTGAACGTGCCGGGAATCGGCCAGAAAACCTATGTGCAGGCGGTCGGCTTCCTGCGTGTCCGGGATGGGAAGGAACCGCTCGATGCGACATGGGTGCATCCCGAAAGTTATCCACTGGCGAAACGGTTGCTGAAGACCGTCGCAGGGCAGGCAAGTCAGCTCGCTGACCTGGACAAGAAGAAAGAGACTCTGACCACGGAATTGAACTGTGACTCCTATACTCTGAATCAGGTGATCTCGGCATTGCTGAAACCGGGACGGGATCCACGAGAAGATCTTTCCCCGCCGTTGCTGAGAGACCGAATCCTCACACTCGATGAACTCAAGGTCGGCACCGAACTCTCAGGCGTCGTGACCAACATTGTTGACTTTGGAGCGTTTGTCGACGTGGGATTGAAGAATGACGGGCTGGTTCACATCAGCCGAATGGCCGATCGATTCCTGTCATCGCCACATGATGCGGTCAGTGTCGGGCAGACGGTCCGTGTCTGGGTCGACAGCGTGGACACGGCGCGCAGTCGGGTCGGGCTGACGATGAAACCACCGGAATCGTGACCGTCAATGAATCACGAATGAGTGAGCGGTCAGTTCGCCGGCCTCACCCCGCTCAGGGGCACTCTCAAGGAAACTGGTTCTCTGACCGCCCCGATTTTCCACGCTGTCGCAGTGCGAGCGGACGGTTCAGAATTTCGTTCATCATGATGGCGTCCCGCACCTGGAGCGGAGTGCGCATCTTGCGGGCGAGGTCCAGCGCCGCACTGTTTCGATGCGTCAGCGTTTCGTTATTCCGTTCCAGAGCAGACGTCTGGGTCAATGATTTTTCAAAGACCGAATCCGCACTCAACTTTCCGCCGTGGCCGGTGACCTGCACCGGCATGACGGGAGTGGCCCCGATCGTCGAGACAAGATTGGTCGGCATCAAATGCCGATCCGCCAGTGTTGACGGAGAGGGATTTTTCTTTTGCTGTTTCAGAGCCGGCTGAGATTTTGGTTTCTTCGGATTTTGAGATCCGGACGTGGCGGCCTGACGGTTTTCCTGTGGAGATCGACGGCGGCGTTCCGGGGGAGGAGCGGAGCGTGTCTGCGACTCTGTGCGAAACGGCGCATCCTGTCGTCCCCGCTCTTGATTCGTGGAGTCGACCATTTCGCGTGCCTGCTGCAGGAACCGGTCGATTTCGCTTTGAACTTTCTTCCCGCGATCTCCCCCTGCGTTCTGCGGACGGCGCGGATTCTTCTTGTTGGGGTCTTTGGGGCTGAGTGTATTCATCAGCCAGCTGAAAAAGGCGACGACAAAGAAGATCAGAAATCCGAAACCGTCCATGTCGGCCAGCAGGCCAGTCGTAAATGAGTGTATTGCCATGTGACAACTCTAACGAAGGACAGTTTTCGAACCGCTCAACACCGTTTCAGGTGCGTTCACGCCGAATCGCTTCACCGGAATTTAGTTTCTCTTGGAAGACATGGGAGAGACTTCATCCCCGACACCGGCGATCGCCGTTCGCATCGAGGTATCCGCCTGCACGTTTTTCAGTTCGTAATAATCCATCAGGCCGATTTTCTGTTCACGAAACGCCTTGGCAATCGCGAAGGGAACCTCGGCTTCAGACAGGACAACAGCGGCCCGATTTTCTGTTGTTTTGGCAACCATTTCCTGTTCACGGGCAGCGGCGGCGGCACGTCTCTGTTCGGCCCGGGCCTGAGCGACACGCATGTCGGCTTCGGCCTGGTCTGCCTGAAGCCGGGCACCGGTGTTTTCACCCACATCGATATCCGCAATGTCGATCGACACGATCTCGAACGCCGTCTGGGCTTCCAGACCCTGATTCAGCACCGTCTGCGAAATTCTGTCAGGATTCTCCAGCACCGCTTTATAAGAGTGAGTGGACCCGATGGCCTGCACGATTCCCTGACCGACGCGGGCGATAATCGTTTCTTCCGTCGCTCCGCCGATCAGCTGTTGAATGTTCGTGCGGACAGTGACGCGCGCCCGGGCTTTCAGCTGAATTCCGTCGGCGGCCAGGGCGTCGAGAGTGCCTGCCGTTTTCTTCGGGTCCGGGCAGTCAATCACTTTCGGATACACGCTGGTGCGCACGGCATCGACAATATCACGGCCGGCGAGATCGATGGCCTGTGCCACCTGCCAGTCCATGTCGATCCCGGCCCGATGAGCCGCGACGAGGGCCCGAATCACGTTGGAGACGTTCCCTCCGGCGAGATAATGAGCTTCCAGGGCGCGCGTGGTAATCGGGTAGCTTTCATTGAGTCCCGACTGCACGGCCATGATCTTGGCACGCACGATGACGGCGGGATTGACTTTGCGAACCCACATCCCGATCAGGCTTCCCATCGTGATCCCTGCACGTGCCATCCAGGACTGAACATAGAGTCCGATGAAGCGGGCACAGATGGTGAAGACCGCCAGCAGAAAGACAACGGCGACCGCGAAGACAAAAATCCAGAAGTTGGTACCCATGAATTCCTCTGACGGGCCAGGATGACTCGGGAAGCCTTACTGTTCTCAAAACCTTCCCTGATTTGTATTTGCGTTCCATGCTCCCGTCAAGCCTGCATTGTGAATCTCTCTGAATTCCGCGGGGATGCACGCCGGGGTCTTCTCGCTGGGATTCCGTTTCTTCTATCATGTGCTGATGTGATCACCTGTGTTGGAGAATCAATCACTGATCGCCGCCGTGGTGTGATCCTCCTTCGAATTCGAGTCTGATTTTCCCTCCCATGACGACCCCACCAAACGCCACCGAGCATTCTGAGTCGATCTGCCGGATCAACGGCGTGGACGTGGTCGACACGTTTGCCGAGGCGTTCTCGATGAAAGGGACCCGGCTGATCGTCACTGCGGTCAGTGAACGCTGGGCGAACATTGCCGGAACGGTGTTCACGGGGAATGCCACCAGCGTGATCGCCTGTGATACCGAAGCCGCGATCGAACGGACATTGACGCCGGACGAAACACCGGACGGACGGCCAGGAGTCTCCATCCTGGCGTTTGCTTTCAGCCGGGATCGCCTGGGGCAGGCGCTTCAGAAACGGGTCGGGCAGTGCCTGCTGACCTGTCCCACGACCGCCTGTTTCAACGGCCTGCCGGATGTCCCGGCGGACAAGCAGGTTCCACTGGGAGACGCGATCCGCTATTTCGGTGATGGATATCAGATCTCGAAGCAACTGGGGGATCGCCGCTACTGGCGCATCCCGGTGATGGACGGCGAGTTCCTTTGTGAAGATCAGATTGGAACGGTCGACGCGATCGCCGGTGGAAATCTGATTCTGTGCGGAAAGACTCTCGAGTCAACGCTCTCTGCAGCGGAAGCCGCGGTGGACGCGATGCGGCAGATCCACGGAGTGATCATGCCGTTTCCCGGAGGGATCGTGCGATCCGGCAGCAAAGTCGGTTCAAAGTATCCCGGACTCAAAGCCAGCACGAACGACGCGTTCTGCCCGACATTACAGACACTGGTGCCGACGGAGCTTCCGGCCGGGTGCGGTGCGGCGTATGAAATTGTGATTGATGGACTCCACGAAGAACAGATTCGCCTGGCAATGTATCGCGGCATGCACGCGGCCGCCGGAGTTCCGGGGTTGATGAATCTTTCGGCCGGTCATTACGGCGGAAAACTTGGCAAGTATCATTTTCGACTGCGAGAGATTCTCGAACAGCATCCGGAAACGGGGAGCGGATTGTGACAGCGGTGACGACCTCTGAATCGACGGCAGGGCGGTCTGCGGCTCTGGCTGCCAGCCTGCTGATGATACTGGCCTCGTTGAGCATCGTGACCGCCCGGTTGTGTGATGCGCCCGTTTTGCGAAGTGCGAATGACCGTTCCCGCTGGTGTACTGTCTGGGCACTCGTGGAACGGGGCACCTATCAGATCGATGAGATTCGTCAGAAAAAGGGATGGGACTCGATCGACATCGTCCGTCATGACGAACATTTCTATTCGTCGAAACCGCCGCTGCTTCCCCGCCTGGTCGCGGAAGTGTACCGCGGGCTGAAAGCCGTCACGGGATGGACGTTGACGGAACAGACGGAACTGGTCACCCGGACGATTCTGTTTTTGATCAATATCCTCCCGATGGGAATCGCGCTGTGGATGTTCGCCCGACTGCTGGCGAGAGAATGCGTGCATCCGGCCGGGCAGTTGCTGATCATGTCCATCGCCTGCTTTGGCATGATGCTGCTCCCCTACCTGACGGTCTTTAACAATCATACGATTGCCGCGTCCTGTTTCTTCATTGCCCTGGCGCTGGCCATTCGGTGTCAGACGCCGGAGTTTCAGAAAGGCTGGAGATTCGCCTGGTGTGGGCTCCTCGCGGCCTTTGGGGTCTGCAATGAACTGCCGGCGGCCTTGCTGGGGCTCGGGTTCTTTTTCCTGCTGTTGAAAGCATCTCCGCGACAGACTCTGATCTGGTTCGTTCCCGCCGCGCTGATTCCACTGGGGGGATTCTTCCTCACGAACTACGCGGCGACCGGAGGCTGGAAACCGTTCTATTCGCAATATGGAACAGAGACGTACGAGTTCGTGCATGAAGGGATTCCCAGTTACTGGTCCGATCCCAAAGGCATCGACAAACCGCGCGACTCCACGGCGGCCTACCTGTTTCACTGCACCATCGGGCATCACGGCATTCTGTCATTGAGCCCGATTCTCCTGCTCACGCTGTGGGGATGGCTGACACCGGGAGCATATCGCGATCCGCGCCTGCGCTGGTTTCAGGGGCTGGGGGTGCTGCTGACCGTTGTCACCCTGGGGTTCTTTCTCACTCGAACCGAGAACTACAACTACAGCGGCGTAAGTGTCGCACTGCGCTGGATGCTCTGGATCACTCCATTCTGGCTGCTGGCCATGGTTCCAGTCGTGAACCGCTGGGGAGACCGGCTCTGGTTTCGGCTGCTGACGATTCCGTTCCTGATGGTCTCGATCTTCTCGGCCTGGTCTCCGGCAAACGGTCCCTGGGCACAGAACTGGATTTATCGCTGGATGGAGCAGGCGAAATGGATTGATTACAGCGATCCCCGTCCGGTGTTTGCGAAAACACATTACTCCTGGATCGGAGCACTCCCGACCGGGGAGTTGAACCCGGATTACTGGATTCGTTTTCAATCGTCTGGTCCCTCTGGCACTTCAGAGCAACTGGAGTTGAAAGACGCCGGTCCGGCCCCCGCTGGCGTGCGCCGCGTGACGGTCATTCGATCGGTGGGAGACCAGGAATCGTCGCGAGTGACGTACCGGATTCAGGGAGATCTCTTCCAGTCCGGAAAAGCAGTCGAAGAGTTTCTGGTCGGGCGGGACGATGACGTGGAACTCTCGGAATCTGACCGGACACTGTTCCGGGGAATGCCGCGCCGGGTGCAGTATGTCCTGTCCCGGATTCGTTACGAGAAAACCGGATTGAGAACAGACGCGTTTCGAGTCCATGTCTGTTACACCAATATCACCGGGACACTGGGGCAGGATCGTCCGATTCGAATCTCACGGGATGTCTGGCTGACAGAAGAATTGCCGTTTGGCACACTGAAGTGGGAAGAGCAGGTTCTCGACAAGAACACGGGAGAACTGCTGAGCCGGCGGTTCTGGCTGCCCGTTGCGGCCGGAGCTTTTTTCCCCCGCCCCGACGTTGCAGCATTTTAACGGAGCCCCGTCGGACTATGGATGCATGTGCCCCGTTGCCGATTCCAGTCGAACTGGAAGAAGCATTTCCGGTGATGTTGGATCGATTGCGGCTCTATCGCGCCGTCCATCTTCCCCCGTCCCCACAGGGGGTGGTGCTGTTGACCCACGGCCTGGGAGAACACAGCTCCCGCTACGGGCATGTGATTCACACACTGACCACGGCCGGAATTGTCGTGGTCCGCTATGACCAGCGCGGGCATGGCCGGTCCGATGGTGTCCGCGGCCACGCGCCCAGTTACGAGAGTCTGCTCAACGATCTGTCGGTCATGTTCCAATGGACGCAGGGGCGGTTTCCTCAACTGCCGATGGTGCTGTACGGGCACAGTCTCGGGGGAAACATCGCGGCCAACTGGATTCTTCGCCGGCGGAATGAATCGGCCCGACTGTGTGGAGCGGTGTTGTCTTCTCCCTGGTTTCGACTCACCTCTCCCCCGTCACCGTTCAAGACACAGGTGATCAAGCTCCTCAGTCAGATCTGGCCCGGCCTGCCGATTCCCGCACGATTTCGCCCCAGACGATTGATGCGGAATCAGGAAGCGATTGACGCGTACGTGCATGATCCGCTGATTCACCGTCGCGTTTCAGTACGGCTTGTCGCGCAGGCATATGATGCCGGACTCTGGGCCTTGCAGCATGCTTCGAAATTTCCGATCCCGACGTTTTGCCTGCATGGGGGAGCCGACTCGATCACCAGTCCCACGGCGACACAGGAGTTCAGTGCGGCCGCGCCGCGGTCACAGATGGTTCTGTTTCCGGACCTGGTGCATGAACCACACAATGAGCCGGAATGGAAAGAGGTCGTCACTCAGATTCGGGACTGGGTTCTCGCACGCATGGCCGACTCCCCGGTCCGGTGAACAGACGTCAGAGCGTTTTCAGATATTCCAGAACCGCCTGTTTTTCTTCTTCGCTGAGGACATCGGGAAACAGGTGTCCTGCTGACGACTTTCCGAACTGGGCGGTGTCGAAAAACTCTCGCCGTTCCTGCACGCTGGCGACGTCGGCTGGAACGCGATCAAGTTCCTCGACGAGCATTCCGCCACGACGCTCGTCGTACTGATCCGGGTCTGTCTGACGCCAGACTCTGGGGCGTTCCGCCGGATGCAGCAGATGCCAGAGTGTCGGAACGGACCCGTTGTGAAAATAGGGAGCCGATGCCCAGATGCCGTCCAGCGGCGGGGCGAGATATCCGTCACGTCGCGTGACCGTGCCGGCTTCTCCATGATGGCCGAACCAGGACTGATGAAACAGTTCCCGCTCTTCCTGGCGAATCGCGGTGAACCGAACCGGATCAGTTCCAATTTCAGAGAGCGGAATCACCCGGCTCGGAAACTCGGATTGATCACCATACGTTCCATGACACTCTGCACAATTCTGAGCGAACAGCACCGCCCCGCGCCGGGCCAGCGGTTGATCAATCGGTAATGGATATCGAGGGGGACGCAGCGAGTCGAGATAGGCGGCGATCTCCTGAAAGTCCGGCTCCCACTCTCGAAACTTCTCCGGCCCGTTACTGCGGATCAGGGCAAACTGCATCAGACTGCGGTGACCTTTCGGGGCATACCCTTCTGCGTACAGGTGTGTCTTCTTGTGGAACACCCACCAGGCCGGGGCGTCCAGATCATGGTGAACCATCCGGGGAGGGATCAGCACCGGGCGCATGTTCAGTTCACCATCCCGCAGAGCGAGCAATCCGACACCGAACATCACCGCGTTGGTTGTCCCCCGGGTGGTTCCCAATGGAACCAGATGTTGAGCCCGTTCCATGCGGGTCAACGGCTTCTCCGGCATCAGCTGAGTTTTCAGTTTCCAGAGATCTTCACTGAGTGACTGCAGTGCAAACCGGGTATTCGGAGCACCGGGAACGACCTTTCCCATGACGGATCCGCCGTGGCAGGTGAAACAGTTCATCGTCCACTTGCCGGACGCATCGACCACATACTGAAGTGGGGGAGTGGTTTCCGAGTCCAGGTCGGCCCCGGGCCGGGGAGTCAGCCCGTACCGTTTGAAAATCAGCTGCCGTCGATCACGTGGAGAGAGTTGTTCCGCCTGAGAACGATCCGGTTCCGGCCAGATGTCCCAGAGACGGACAAATGTTTCTTCGTCGAAATCGTAAGTCAGATACGGTTTGTTCAGCAGCAGTTCATAACCCGGATGAGGTTCCTCCGCCACGGCCATGGGACTGACGTTCCAGATCGCGACCGCGAAGAAGAGGGTTGATTGCAGCAGTTGTCGGAGAGATGCTGTCATTGCGACGCCCGGCGAGAACAGTCAGAGGGAATGTATCTGTCGATGTATACCATTCCGGCAAGGGACTGGTTTCGAGGAAACCCTCATTCAACGGGACAGCGCACACTCATGATCAGGATCCTGCAAACGATCGCAACCCATCACGGTGTCAGAAAACCATCACTGTGTCAGAAAACACGGTGTCGGAAAGACAAAAGGCCGCACCAGAGACTGGAGCGGCCTTTTCGAATTCATCGTGACCAGAGATCAGCCGATCCGTCCGACAGGTTTCAGTTCTTCCTGAGCAGGCGCGTCAGCCTTCTGTGGGAGAGTCGACCGCCCTTGAGCGATGGAACTGGCCAGATAGTTCAGGATGATCCGGATGGATCGGATACTATCGTCGTTTCCGGGAATCGGCAGGTCGACAGTATCTGGATCGGAATCGGTGTCGATCAGGGCAACTGTCGTAATCCCGAGCAGCTTGGCTTCGTGGATACAGTTCTTTTCTTTCGTCGGGTCGACGATCACGATCGCTTCCGGCAATCGGTTCATCTCCCGAATCCCCCCCAGGTTGCGGCGAATTTTGTTGAGTTCGCGACGCAGGCGGGACTGCTGTTTCTTGGAGAAGGTGGACAGCGTGCCGGACGTTTCCAGGTTGTCCAGCTCTTCCAACCGCTTCAGACGGGAACGAATCGTCCGGAAGTTGGTGAGCATTCCCCCCAGCCAGCGTTCGGTGCAGTACGGCATTCCACAGGATTCAGCGGCCTGGCGAACGGTGTCGACGGCCTGCCGTTTGGTTCCCACAAACAGGATCAGACTTCCCTGAGCGGAGACCTTGTACAGGTATTTCTGAGCCCGCACCAGACCCCGGATGGTTTCCTTCAGGTCGATGATGTGGATGTTATTGCGCTTCCCGTAGATGTAGGGGCGCATCTTGGGGTTCCATTTGCTGGTCTTGTGACCAAAGTGAACCCCGGCTTCGAGAATGTCTTTGACAACAATATCGGACACAGTCGTGCTCCTGCGATTCTGTTCGCTATCCGGGCCCGAACAAATTCGGACCGTATCAGCGGATTCTTTTCCTGAGAGTTCCGGAATCCAGTCCCCTCGGCCCCGCAATGTTCCACATGGAAAATCGACAGGTGACGGTCAAAATCCCGTACACCCGTTTGGGGAAAACCGAAGATGTTAGCGAAATCTCAGGGGAAACGTCAAACGGACCAGCCCGACTTCCCTGAATGACATCAGTAAAGCAGATAAAGAGCACCTTATTTGTATTGACTGGGGAAATCGTTCCCCTGAGACAGGAGTTCCCTTCAAGTGACTGGGGGATTTGGCCGAAATTGTTGAGCAAGTGAACAGGTGCCGGCCAAGGGGTCGGGGTGGGGGGCGTCCAGCTTGAGCCCCTGTCGAGTTCTGTTCGCGGGAAACTGGCCTGGGGTGGAAATTTTTTCTTGAAGTCCCGACAGGGCAGTGCTAGCGTGAAGTTCGTTCTCACCAGAGCTGGTGAATCGCTGACAGGCGATGGTTCTTTGTTAATCAGATGTCGTCGCACGACACGACCTACGGATCCTGGAAGGGACACTCCACTTTAGGAGGAGAGACAGATGCACTCACCTGGCCATTCTGAACCCATTCAAGATGTCGATTTTGTGGAAGAGATCCGGTTGCGGACGTGGGCTCGGCACAACTATGCCCCGCAAAATGAACGGAACCGCACCTGGCATCCGGTCATTCTGGACGAAATGCGCCGTAAAGATCGGGAGCAGAACGAAACCTATCACCGCATTCGGTGAGGGATGTCATCTGGTCAAGACCAGCCGTTCGCCATTCTCGTTCATGGTCCGCTGAACAGGTTCCGCCGATCCATCGTGTGCAGCGCACAGGCGGACTTGTTCAATCACGGCGCTGGTCTCGACGACATCCCGACCGAACTGGTCTCCTGATCAGCATCTCCAGATCAGCAATGGTCTCCTGCTGAGCTGGAGATTTCGCTCCCGTCACCGACGAGATCGTGGCGTCGATCTCCACCCGGACCTTCCAGTCCGACAGGTTCGCGCCCACCATCTCGCCCCCCTGCACATCACTCCCCGGAACTGCTGGCATCAACCGGGAAATCCGGTGAGTCGCCCCACGAACAGTCACTCGAGTACTCGGAGGAACTGGTCTCCGACTCACGTCGTTTCGAGAACGGGAGTTCACGCTGGGCCCGCCCGGCAATCCAGAGAAATGCGAGGAAGTCGTAGACGGCGTGTGTGACGATTGCCCGAAACAGATTCTCTCCACCGGGCCCGTAAGTCAGCAGACTGAGCGTGACTCCCAGCAGCCCCGCGACGAGGGCGTACTGCATCGAAAGTGCATGCGCCAGACCGAAGATCAGATTGCCGAGAACGAGTCCGACGATCCAGTTGGAACGTCCCAGCAACGGCTCAAGAACTCCCCGAAATAGAAGTTCTTCGGTGAACCCGACGGCTGCCGCAAGGACCAGCATGTTCCACCAGGAGAGGTCCACCAGGATGGGACCAAGAACCTTCTGAGCCTGATCGCAGGGGTCTTTGACACGACTGGCGACCAGCAGCAGGACCGGAGCAACCGCCGCTCCAATCAGAAAGTCCTCCCACCGGAGATGAATCCGGGAAAAGGGAGTGATCTGAAAGAACCAGGAGAGAACCAGACTGAGCACCACCATCCCAACCAGCATGGCCAGAGACTGGATCAGGAAGATCGTGGACAGTTTGGGAAAATCAGCGGAGGTTTTGAAACTCACAACGGCTCCTGATTTTCCTGCAGCAGACTGCGTTCCAGCTGACCAAGCAGTTCCTCCAGTCGCGGGATGTTGATGGAATCAAGATCCGCCCCGCCGAAGCGGACGTGATAAAACGCTTTGACAATCTCATCTGACCAGTCCGCGGCTCCGAGAACAGCCAGGCGGGGACGAAGCTGCGGCCAGATCATCTCGACAAATTCCTGTGCCGTTTGAGTGGAGCGCTGTTCCAGTCCTTCGGACTTGAGGATGGCCAGGAATCGTTCGTAGAACGGCACCAGGCGGCGCTTCCGCCCATGGGAATCCAGTTCTTCCTCGGCAATCCCGCTCCAGACGGAGACGACTTTCCAGATCCGTCGGAACAGCCAGAACAGAAGTGAACCGATCAACATGACGATCGCCGCGAGAACTCCCCCTTCCCAGCTGAACCAGCGGGCAGGTGACAGCACGATCGCGCGGGCATGCTGGAACATCTTCAAACCCTGATCTCGAAACCGCAGAGCGCTCGTCGACAGCGTTTTTCCCACACCGATCAACGGACCATAAATTCTCGCCTGTTGGACTTCCTGGGTCATGCCGGCCATTTTCGACCAGGCGGTTTCCGCTCCCAGCCAGACGCCGCGCCAGATGGAACGTCGCCCTTCGATGGTGCTGACTTCTTCGTTCCGTTCCGCCGGAGTCGGGTCGAATGTGATCCAGTGTCCGTCCAGATACGCCTCAACCCAGGCATGGGCATGCAGCTGCTGAATCCGGAAGACCTTCCGGTTCGAGGCGAGTGTCCCCCCCTTGAAACCGGTGATGACCCGACTCGGAATTCCCTGCGTTCGCAACAGCATCGCCATTGCCGAAGCGTAGTATTCACAGTGCCCTTTCTTCCGATTCACCATGAAGTCCACGATCGGATCAATGGAGGAGTTGGTCACCGTCAGCTTGGTCGTGTAGTTGAACTCTCCTGACGTGGTGAACCATTCTTCAATGCGACGGGCAATCACCTCCGGGGACTTGGCCGGCCAGGCAACGCGGGTAGCAATGGATTTCAGTGAGGAGCAGCGTTCCGGCACGACCGTCAGTGCCCGCAGGTAGGAGTCCTGTTCGGTGGGGGAGTATTGATGAACAAGGAGCGGCAGGTTCTTATCCTCCGCAAGACGGGAACTCACCTGCTGCCGGATTTTGTAGAACTCGGTGTCGGGCGGCGACGTATCCGTGAACTGATTGTAGACGAACCGGTCATTCACAGGGGCATTCGAGCTTCTTCGCAGCTCCTGGGAATAGTCGTTCATCTGCAACCAGAACGCACGGTTCTCCGCCCGGGCCGTGATCATGTTGCCATACGAAAAGACCGTATCGACTCCCACAGGTTTCAAATCGAACTGCAGGCGGAACGGTGCTTCGCTTGTTTCCCCTGCGACCCGATGGATCGGTTTGCTGGAATCATGAGTCCAGGCTCCATCCTGATAGTTTTCGAGGACCGCTCCTCGAAAGAGGGGATCTGTTCCCAGCAACTTGATGAGTTCGGCGCCGACCACCTGTTCGTTCGAGGGATTTCGGAAGACCTGAATTGTCAGCACTTCTTTGCTGTCCTGAAGAATCTCTCCCAGGTCTCCGAGTCGCACCTGGTCAGTGAACCCGGTCAACGGCCGATGCGCATTTCGATCCGCCGCCGACGCGGTCACGGCGTTCGCCCAGATCCGGGGGATCAGCAGGAAGAACACCGCACCGATCAGAAAGGTCTGCACAAAGATGAAGAACGTATTTCCGATAAACCGCCCGGTCATCAGCCGGGTCTGAGGCCCGAGCGCGACCGAGTTCCAGATTTCCCCCATTTCGGACGTGACGCTGGGGGAATCCTGATAAGGATCGGGAGCTTCCTCGACACTTTCCGCCTTGCGTTTCAGCGACGCCGTGGAGTTGTACAGCAGAAAAACCGACAGGCACCAGATCGAGAGAAATGCGTACAGCAGTAATCCGAATCCGAACCAGATGGAATAGGTCAGCATGGCCGCCACGGCGACCTGCAGCAGGCAGAGCGCAAACAGCCACCAGTACTGCCGGCCGGATTTCTGTTGCAGCAGGAAGATCCAGATCAGATACGTCAGCATGTGCCCGCACACGGCCAGCATCGACTGCTGACGATCATACTCATACTCGAACACAGCGAGGCCGATTGCCGCCAGAGCCAGAATCGGTGCCAGCCAGACCGGGACCAGGACGATTCCCATCCGGTCGACAATCCACCAGGTGGCAATGGCAACGGGGATCGTGGCCGCGGGAAGAGGAAACTCTTCCGCACCGGCGAGGATCACTGCCGTGACACTGACCAGCAACAGCGTGCTGATCTGAAAGATGGTAAGCATCGAGTCGTGACGCTGCTGAACTTTCGCCATGCGATTCCGCCCATTGCCGTTCTGAAACAAATTCAAATCAACTCTTCAGAGTCGGAATAGATATGACTCAACTCCTGGCGGGAGGTGCCGATGAATTCCACATCCGGCGGCAGTCCGTCAGGCCAGTCCAGCACCACACGGCGGACATAGTCCGGACGTGTGGAGATGACCACGATCCGCCGGGGACGAAGCCGTTCGCCGGCAATCAGTTCCCGCATCGTTTCCAGTGACTCTTCCTGATGCGGCTGCAACAGCGCCAATTCATCCAGCAGCAGATCCGGGTCACGTTCGACGTCGCCGCGCCAGCTGTAATGGTGCCGCCCCAGAACTTCGACAAACAGGGAAGAGTGCCGATTCGAATGGAGTGCATCCATCGCCGCGGTCGTTGCGAAACGCAGTCCCCGCTCGAGATTCTCTTTCTCGTCAGCGGTCGGTGTTTCCGGCAGCCAGGCATCGACAATCAGAAAGAGATCCCGATCGCGCACTTCCTGATATTCACAGACCATCAGTTCATCCAGCCGGGCCGATGTTCTCCAGTGGATCATGCGGCGATCGTCACCGACTCGATACTCGCGCAACTGGCGGAATTCGTCCTGGAACGTCCCGGTGGCTCCCCGGACTTCGGCCGCCAGTTCTTCGGCACTGGTGCTTTGCTGCCGCCAGCCCCCGAGCAGGTGTCCCGTCCGGGGATAAACGAGCAGTTGCTCCAATTGGTCCCGGCTGACACCGCGCTGCACCAGTCCCAGCGGGAACCGGGTGGTCACGTCAATCTGAGAGAATTCATAACGGCCACGCTGGGCGGGACGAAACTGATACTGGCCGGGTGTCCGTTTTCGGGGCAAGACCTGAATAAACAGCACTTCCGGTTCCAGCGTCTGTGATTCATGGACGACATTATCATGGACGGTCATCAGTCGCGCGGAGATCCAGTGAACCCGGTTTTCCAGTTCCACGATCACTCCGACCGGTTCTCCCACCATGCTCCGTTCCGGGACGGTGCGACGGGGAATGGCCCCCTGGAGCAGGGTGAACGTCAGCCAGCCGTTGATCAGGAAGGCTCCGACCATCAGCGAAAAGACCATCAGCAGCAGATTGGACCGGCCGAGAATCGCTCCTCCGAAGAAGAAGAAGGTCATGACGAGATAGGCGATCCCCTCGCGCGGGATACGGAAGTAATATCCCCGGGCCTTGAAACGGGGCCAGAGCTGTGCGACCAGTTCTTTCAGTCCCCAGACGGACAGTGCCGTCCCCAGGGCAATGATCGCGGCATATCCCGCGGTTCCGATCTTTTCCAGAAACATCCCGGTCTGGAGTTCCCAGTTGACCAGTCCCAGTCCAAGGACCATCAGGAAAATTCCCGCCCAGAGGGAACTGATTTTGCGACCGATCGGGCTCATGCCGCAGGGCTTTCCATTCTCGAGATGATCGTCAGAGAGACACCGGGAAATGTTGATGCAGGAGACGATCATATTCAGATCGATGCAGAACAGCCAACGAACACCCCGCGCACAGCCCGCGAACGATCCTGAACCAGACATTTCTCAAGACCAGCGTTCTGTTGAACACCACTTATTGACGGAGACTCAAACCTTCCCCAGTCTTTATCTGCCCCCTGAATCCTGAATCCTGCCCCCTATCCCCTGCCCCTACCCCCTTCGCCGCTGTGACTCTCCCAGTCCGGCGAGGATCACAGCAGAGTCACAATCACCGTCATCGGTCAGGAGAGGGCGTCTTGTGGTCATGCCGATCCGGTGATTTTCGTTTGACGAAAGAATCGAATGGAAAATGACTTCCATCATGACGATCAGAATTCCAAAGAATTCAATTGACACTGAGTCTCAATGTCATACACTTTGAACCGGCACGAAGGTCATCCCCACGTCGCTCATTCACTGTGGTCGTTTCACGATCGGGTTTTCTTGAAGAGGGATCTGCTTGCTGTCAGCCTGCCAGGGGTGAGCGATGCGAGTGTCCTTCCGAAGGAGAATGCCTGACGCTGTTCTTGCCTGAATCAGGATTCCGTCAGATGTTGTCACTTGAATTTGCTGTCTGTTCCGCGGTGGCCACCCTGCGAGCACAGGGGATGACCGCTTCGGCTCTCGAACTGGCCACACTCTCCTTGCAGGATGACACCGATCAAGGGCGGTTGTGGGAACTCAAAGGTCTTCTGCATTCCGACCAGGGAGAAACGGACGACGCCCGCAAGTCGCTCGAAACGGCGAACTCGCTGGTTCCACTGCACTCCGAAGGTCGTTTCGTGCTGGCGGAGTGTTACGCCTTGCAGGGACAGGTCGACCTCGCCCGTGATCTGTTCTGCCTGCTCGTCGACTGGCCGGAAACTCCCACGGAACTGCTGCTGCGCATCGCCGCTCATTTCGATCGGATGGGCCGGTCCGATCTGTCGGTTCAAGCCTGTCGCAAGGCCTCCGTGCGCGATGCCGGATATGCCCGACCGTACTATGAAATGGCATACTACATGCGTCGCTGCCAGTATCCGACGCACCTGGTGGAAAGCATGGCCCGCCGCGCGGTGCATCTCGATCCGGACGCCGTGTCTTACCGGATCGGACTGGCCGTGATCCTGCATTCGCTGGATCGGCTGCAGGATGCGTACGATGCCGTCAGCGAAATCTCTCCGCGCCAACTGCAACGGAACGCCTGTCAGTGCTGCCTGACCCGACTGGTGGATGTTTACGAATTCGCCGGAGACCGGGCACGATCCGCCATCTGTCGGACGCGGCTGCAGGAAATGGCCGCGATCTTCGGACCGCTGCCGGAATCCGAACCGGAACGCCTGACACCGACCATGCACTGGACAAACCGCTTCGAACTCGGACGGGAGTCACGCCCATGATGCAGCATCCCCTGATCTGGTCTCACCTGGGCTTGTTTGTATGCGTTGCGTTGACGTTGGGAGCGGTCTCTCTGGCGCTGCGATGCCTGCGTCTGACTCTCGAGTCACGGGCCGGGCGGCGGCGGGGAGAACGGAATCTGTCCAGATGGCCTGAATCGGCCCATTGGGAATTCCGGCCCCCCATCAAAGCGACGAATCAATAAGGGAGCAGCTTGCGAAGTCATCTCCCCGTTCCGCTCCCGGAACGGGGCGCACTTCCGGTCTCGGAAGATCGGTCAGATCTCGAAGCTGTAGCTCCCGGAGCGGGCAATCTCTTCGACCGGCTTTCTGGTCGAATACACTTCCCTCGTTTGCAGATCTGGGGGAAGGAGTTCCGGCTTTCCTGCGATGCCGACGGCAATCATGCACTCGACGTTGACGTCCTCCGGGATGTTCAGCGCGATTTTTGCCCGGGCGCGATCGAATCCTCCCATCGGATGAGCGACGAGATTTCCGAGATGAGCCGCCTGCAAGAGCAGGTTCTGCACGGACATTCCGGTATCCAGCGAATGAGCGGGATTCGGCCCGGGACGGCGTGCGAAATTCTTCTTTGACAGCACCACGATCAGTGCTCCGGCCCGCACGCACCAGGTTTTGTTGCCGTCGGCCAGAAGATTGAAGAACGTCTCCCAGTGAACATCTCCCTGCATCGAATACAGGTAGCGCCATTCCTGCTCATTTCCGGTTGAGGGAGCCCAGCGGGCCGCCTCGAGCAGTTGCTGGATGACTGCTGAGGAAACCGCCTCTCCCGTCATCGCCCGGGATGACCAGCGATTCAGAATCAACTCATGGATCTTATGATCGGATTGCCGGGACGACGCGGGAACGGACGGATCGGACATTTCAATTTCCTGAAGAGGTTGGTCTGATTTTGAAGGAGCACCCGCTATGATGTTCCCCCGTCCACTGCTCAGCACCGTGCGGACAGGTTCATCGAAGTGCTGATTGTTTCCGGCCAGTTGAGTGATATGAACGTGACCAGTTCTTTGCCAGCGATTTCAGAGTATTCTCAGGCGTCCTTACCGATCGTCAACATCGCGGCCTATAAATTCGTTGCACTCGATCGACTTCCTGAACGAAGGCAGGCACTGCAGGCCCTCTGCCGGAACGGTCAGTTGAAAGGGACGATTCTGCTGACGCCGGAAGGGATCAATCTGTTCCTGGCGGGAAGCCGGGAGGGGATCGACCGGCTCGTTTCGACATTGCGTGCGGAACCGGAACTCTCCGATCTGGAAGTCAAAGAGAGTTTCAGCGCGGACCAGCCGTTCTCGCGACTGCTGGTGAAGATCAAGAATGAAATCATCGCGTTCGGGCAAGACGGGATTGCCCCCGCCGAGAAGACGTCCCGGAAAATCGTTCCAGCGGAATTGAAAGAATGGCTGGACGCCGGACGGGATGTCGTGCTGCTGGACGTGCGGAACGACTACGAAATCGGAGTCGGGACATTTGAGAACGCGCTGCCGGTGCATGTCGATCATTTTCGGGATTTTCCGGAAGCGATCAAACACTTGCCGGAAGAACTGCGTGAGAAACCGATCGTCATGTTCTGCACCGGTGGGATCCGCTGCGAAAAGGCAGGCCCGTTTATGGAACGGGAAGGATTCCAGGATGTCTATCAGCTCAGCGGAGGCATCCTGAAGTATTTCGAAGAGGTCGGCGGCGCCCATTACAAAGGAGAGTGCTTCGTCTTCGACAAGCGGGTCGCACTGGCCCCCAATCTGCTCGAAACCGAAACCAGGCAATGTTACGCCTGCCAGTCCCCGCTGACGACGGACGATCAGAATTCCCCGCACTATGAACCGCCGCACGCCTGCCCGCACTGCCATCAGTCTCCTGAAGAGCGTCAACTGCGATTGCTGGAACGGCGCCAGAAAGCGTTGAAAGCGGTCACGACTCCGCTGCCGGGAAGTGTTCCTTACGACAACCCGCGCCCGTTGAATGTGCCGGGGCGGTATGACGGATTCACCCTGCTGGAGTTTCTGCAGCAGTATCATCCTCATCTGGGAGACGACTTCTGGAGAACGGCCTGCGAGTCCGGGAAGATTCGACAGAATCACCAGCCCGTTCCGGGAGATCGGATCGTCAGGGGAGGAGAACAATTCGCACACCTCACGCGGGAGCAGACCGAACCGGATGTCAGCGTGGAGATTCGCATTCTGTTCGAAGATGACGCCCTGGTCGTGGTCGAAAAACCGGCTCCGCTGCCGATGCACCCCAGCGGTCGGTTTCACCGGAATTCGTTGCAGTGGATTCTGAATCAGGTCTACGCGCCCGTGAAGCTGCGACCGGCTCACCGACTGGATGCCAATACGACCGGAGTGGCGCTGTTCTGCAAATCGCGGGAGATCTCGCAACGGGTGCAACCACAATTCGAGCAGCAGTCCGTCGAGAAATGGTATCTCGTGCAGGTCCAGGGGATGGTTCCCTGGGAACAGCTGGATTGCCAGGATTCCATCTCCCGAACCCCGACGGAACTGGGGGGACGGACGATTGATGACGACGGGCTGCCGTCGCGCACACTGTTCGAGCGGGTGGCCGTGCTGGCGGATGGCACCTCGCTCCTCAAAGCCCGCCCCTTCTCCGGAAGAACGAATCAGATTCGAGTGCATCTCTGGCAGCTCGGATTTCCCGTCTTCGGTGACCCGCTGTATCTTCCGGAACAGGAACTGGGAAATCAGCAGACACTGGACAACGGCGGAGAAATGCGACTGCGTGCGGCAGCCTTGACGCTGGAGCACCCTCTCAGTCGGGAACGAGTGACATTTCAGGCCCCCTTGCCGGACTGGTGGAATGCGGAACCGTCAGAAGAGTGACATTCTCGACTTCAGAGCAAGTTGCTCTGAAGGACGTGTGGACAATCAGAGTGGCCTTTTCCCATGGAAATCCGAAATTCGAAGCACGAAATTCGAAACACATTCAAAAGATCCATCACCCCGACAGACCGTCAGAGGGTTTTGAATTTGAAATCTTCGAATTTCGTGCTTCGAATTTCTCTCCGCCAGACCATCGCGAACATGTCCACACCCCCTAATTGCGGCGGCGGGGAGCGGTTCCTTCAATCAGCCGTCGCAGCAGGATCTCGTTGACTTCCCCGCGGAAGCGGATGCGACTGTCGAACTCGGCAATTGGCACAGATTCCCCGAAACGGGAGACGAGTTCCGGATCATCGTCAATGTTGACTTCGACGACCGGAGGCAGCCAGCGACGGTACTGTGCGAGGAGTTCGACGGCTTCTTCACACAATGGGCAGGCGGGGCGAGTGTAGACAATGAGCGTTTCGAAGCGTTGCCCGGGACGTGTCGGGATCCAGTCGAAATGTTGATGCGTCGCAAACCAGAGTTGCCGGATCCCCGCGACCATCAGCCCGAATGATGCCAGCGACCACATCGGTGCGTTGCCGCGCAGAAATCGCTGCCAGTTCAACGGCAGACCTTCGAGATTGGCCAGGGCCAGCAGCAGAATTCCTGCCGCGCCGAGTCCCAGCAATGTTGAACCAATTGGCCCCGCCGTATCCTGTCGACCCGATGGCACTGAGATCCCTTTCCGGAAAAATCAGCCGGGGAATGTCTGTACGGTTTTCTGGCTGGCAGGATAGGCAGGAGGGGAATGGTTCTTCAACGCCAGATCCAGCAGGTCGCATTCGGCGACGATCAACGCCCGCTGCAGATTCGGAGCCGTCGTCCCCAGTCGCGCGGACTCGAGAACTCCGATCGTTTCGCGAACCTGCCGCTGTGCGCCGTGTTCTGTGGACATGGAACGATTCCCGTCATGAACCTGAACGATCCCGCCACGGGCATCGTCAACTCTGTTTCCTGTCTATCGACCCATGACGCTGTGAAGCCGTGCGAAAAACGGTTCAACCTGAAACAATCACCTGACCGGAAAAGTTTTCCTCGCTGGTCATAAAAACTCGCTGGTTCCGTGCCAATCACCTGGAGTCGGGGGGGTATTGCCCTGTTTTCATGCAAAAGCCGGTCAGAACGATACACCTCTCCCCCATTCCTGAACCGGTCGGGGCCTTCCTCCGGGAGTTCACGGTGACTGGTGAGCGAAGCGGTTCGGAAATGTCAGAGGTTTTCCCGTAAATACTGCTGGAATCCCTTCCTGATTTTTGGTGAACTGCTCGCAGTTCCCCTCTCTTCACATTTTTCATTCCTGGCGCAGGAGCCCGTCACATGTCGGAAGAGTCACGATTTCCAAAGTTCAATCCCGTCAAGGTGGGGGGGTCTCTGTTTGATGAGTTCAAGTCCTTTGCCTTCAAGGGGAATGTGGTTGACCTCGCGGTGGGGGTTGTGATCGGTACCGCGTTCGGGAATATCGTGAACTCGCTCGTGAAGAACCTGATCATGCCCGCCGTGGCCGTGATCACGCCTGGCGACAACGAATACACCGGCTGGACCTGGGTCATTAACAACAAGCCGATTCCTTACGGTCAGTTTCTGGGTGACATCGTCAACTTTCTGATTGTCGCCATGGCGCTGTTCCTGTTCATCAAGAAGTTTCTCGGCTGGCTGATGAAGTCTCGCAAAGACGAGGCCGTGGTTCCGCCGCTGACCAAAGATCAGGAACTGCTGGCGGAAATCCGGGACCTCCTCTCGGAACGGGCTCGCTCCTGAACATTCTGCTTCGAGATCTTTCGTTCAGGTACGGGGAACAGTTCTCCGTACCTTTTTTATTGTCGGAGCATGGCTGGCCACTTCCGGTGCACGGAGTCTCCATTCCGGGACAATCGTGTCGGGGGAGCAATGGAAGGTCTGGAACAAGGGAAGGTCTGGAGCAATGGAAGATTGGAGGGGGCAATTGTTACGATGATCTGAACCGTTTGAATCTGCCGGGCAACGAACCAGCGCAGCGTCACAGGATTTCATCGAAATGAGTTTCATGCATGGTGTGACGTGGACCTGGATTTGTGGAGTCGCTGCCGGGTTGTGGCTTTCGGCGGGAGTGGTTCAGGCACAAACTCCGGAGTCTCTGCCGCGCAGCGCGCCGCCGTTCAAAGGTCAAATTGGATCGTCCTACAAAGACTCGATTCCCGACTACCCTGCCGCCGTCACGGCTCCGGCGGGAGCCCCCAATGTGCTGATCATTCTGCTGGATGATGTCGGGTTCGGAATGACCGGCACCTTCGGCGGACCGGTCCCGACGCCGGCGCTCGATCAGCTCAGCGCGAGCGGGGTGAAGTACAATCGGTTCCACACGACGTCTCTGTGTTCACCGACCCGCGCGGCATTACTCACCGGACGGAACCATCACACCGCCGCAACGGGGGTGATCATCGAAATGGGAACCGGATTTCCGGGGTACACAGGAATTCTTCCCCGGGAAACCGCGACCGTCGCCCAGATTCTCCAGGACAACGGATACGCGACGTCGGCCTTCGGGAAATGGCACAATACCCCTGAACTGGAAATCAGTCCGTCCGGGCCGTTCGACCGCTGGCCGACGAATCTGGGATTCGGCACGTTCTATGGCTTCAATCAGGGAGAGACCCACCAGTATCACCCGACGCTCTATCGGGACACGTCGCCGGTGACGCCTTCCCTGACCGCGGCAGAAGGATATCACTTCACGACCGATATGACGGACGAGGCGATCCGCTGGGTCCGCAATGTCTCCGCAGCCGGACCACACCGTCCCTGGTTCTGCTACTTCGCTCCGGGAGCGTGTCATGCTCCCCATCATGCACCGCGGGCCTGGCGGGAAAAGTTTCGGGGACAGTTTGATGCCGGCTGGGATGAAATGCGAAAGCAGATTTTCGCGAAACAACTGCAGATGAAGCTGCTCCCTGCAGACTCCGTTCTGACCGGGCGCCCGCCGGAAATTCCCGCCTGGGACGATCTCGCACCGGAGACCCGTCTGATCGCTGCCCGTCTGATGGAGAACTATGCCGGGTTCATGGCGCATACCGACTTTGAAATCGGCCGGCTGATCGATTCACTGGAAGAGAACGGGCAACTCGACGAGACACTGATTTTCTACATCGTCGGTGATAACGGAGCGAGTGGAGAAGGAGGACCGGAAGGAACCTTCAACGAGATCGCGGCACTGGCAGGGTACAACCCGGGCGCGGCGGGATTTCGAGATCGTGTCGATCTGATTGGCGAACCGGAGTCCGAGCCGCATGTGCCGATCGGCTGGGCCTGGGCCATGAACACTCCGTTCCAATGGACCAAACAGGTGGCCAGCCACTTTGGCGGCACCAGAAACCCGCTGGTGGTCCACTGGCCCAAAGGGATTCACTCCCAGGGAGAACTGCGCAGCCAGTTTCATCATGTTGTCGATCTTGCTCCGACGATTCTGGACGTCGCCGGGATTACGGAACCGACCATGGTCAATGGAGTCCCGCAGAAGCCGATGGAGGGCATCAGTCTGCGGTACACCTTCAATGACGCTGCCGCCACCGATCGACGGACGACGCAGTATTTCGAAATGATGGGAAACCGGGCGATTTACGCAGACGGCTGGTTCGCCTGCGCCCGGCATGGCATCCCGTGGATCACGACGGGAACCGAAAAGTCGTTTGAACAGGATCAATGGGAACTCTATGACCTGAATGCGGATTTCACTCAGGGACAGGATGTCGCCACACAGAATCCACAGAAACTGGCGGAGTTGAAAGAACAGTTTGAGCAGGTGGCCGCGCAGCATCAAGTCCTGCCACTCGACGATCGGCTGACACAACGGCTGGATCCCCGGTTGCGCCGGACGGGACCGGTCCCCACCCGATGGACGTACATCGGAAACGAGATCCGGATTCCGGAAGCCGTCAGTCCGATCATTTGCCCGTTGCCGCACCAGATCTCATTGGAGATTTCAATTCCCGACAAGGGAACCGAGGGAGTGATTGCCTGCACCGGCGGAGAGTCCGGAGGGTGGACGATCTTCCTGCAGGACGGGAAACTGCATTATCTGTATAACTTCTTTGGGTATGAAGAGTATGCCTTTACCTCTCCGCAGAACCTGCCTGTCGGAGAACCGGTGCAGATCCAACTGGAATTCATTCCCAATGTGATTGATCTGAGCAAGGCCGTCACGAACGGTGGCCTGATGAAGTTTCGGGTCGGGAAGAAACTGATTGGCGAACTCCCGATGAGCAGGACGACTTACCGGCATGGCATCGAACCGTTTGAAATCGGACGGGATTCCGTTTCCCCGGTCTCGAAGCGATATGCAGGTCAGGGAACGTTTCCGTTCACCGGCACGATTCACAAGGTGGAGTTCAAACTGACACTCCCATTCGGACTGTAAGTCCATCCGTCGCCGGTTCGGAACGCGCCAGTCACTGTTGGATCGAGAGCCGTTTGCTCAACCCGGTCCCCGCGCGGCAGGACGCCTGAACGTCTGACAGGTTTGCAAAAACGCTCTATCTGAAACGACACGTCTGGTGTATCGTCCCGCTGCACACTTCAGGCAATCGGGAGGGGATTTCGTTCTCCGGCGGAATCTGCCGGTCCGATGGTGCCGATCGCAGCTCCTGTGTCTGATTTTCCGTAAAATCCCGTTCAGACCTTCAGCTCAGCACTGCTGCCGGACGAAAAGACTCCTCGCGCAGGCACGAAATCCCGCCTGGCAGGTCGGCAGCAGGAGCGCCTCCTTCCCGCTGTCGCACATTTCAGAAAACTGATTGGAGACACTGTCCCGGATACGTCACGTCTGGAGTCCTCCTGGACAGTTGGTCCGCAGGAAGGAATGTCCGCTGAATTTCCGTACCTGAGAATTCGGTGCGGGAATCTCCGGAACCCACCTTCCCGCTGCCCGACGGTTCACGAACAATAGGCGTGAAGTGCGACCGTTTGCCACTCTTGGGCAGAAAGGTTCAATCTCATGTTGACCGACCATCTGACCAACACCGACTACACTGTTGCCACCCCCTTGACGCCACACGACGATCACCAGATTGACGGCGTGATCTATCGTCCGAATGAACTCAGGCCGGTGGATGAGCTTGCAAACTTCGTGACACACGGAGCGGGATTGCTGCTGAGCATTGCCGGCGCGGCCCTCATGGTGCAGCTGGCGCTGATTCATCCGGATCCCTGGCTGAGCGTGGCCTGTGTCGTCTACTGCGCGTCGCTGGTTTCGCTGTACGCCGCGTCCACGCTGTCCCATGCGTTCTATTCTCCGGCGCGTCGTCGCTTCTACCGGACTTTGGATCAGGCCTGTATTTTCCTGCTGATCAGCGGGTCGTTCACGCCGTTTGCCGCCATGTTTCTCCGGCACGGCATCTGGCCGCTCCTGCTGCCGATCATGTGGGGACTGGCCCTGACTGGGGCGTTTCTGGTGTTTCGCTGGGGCTATCTGTCGGCCACCGCCCAGAAGCTGTACGTCGCGATGGGCTGGCTCCCGGCGATCAGCCTGCCGGTCATCATCAGCCATGCCTCGCTGGAAACGGTCCTCTGGGTCGTGTCCGGCGGAGTGTTATACACGGCGGGAACACTGTTCCTGTGGAACGACCATGTCATGAAGTACTTCCACGCGGTCTGGCATCTGTTCGTGATTGCCGGAAGCGCGGCGCAGTACATGGCGATCCACACGCTGCTGACGATGAACTGACGCTTCAGGACGCGATCGCAACGGGTTCATCCAGTGCGGCGCGCAGGATGGTGACCGCCATGCGGATTCCGGACGGTGTTTCGGTCAGTGCAATCGACCGGAGCCGTGGCCCCGGTGTTCCACTGAAGTCCAGCGTGAGATCAGGATTGACCGCCTGATCATCCAGAAGTTGCAGTCGGGAACGAATTCCCGCGGCATCGAACGACCGGCAGAGTTGAGTGCTCAGCGATTCACTTCCCCCGACGACGGAAACGTCCAGAACCTCTTTCCGAAGCCGGTCTCTCAATTCCCGGACCGATTCTCCCAGAACCGGGTGTTTCCATTGCGGGGAAACATCACACCAGGGATCAAGCACGAAGCGGCGATACCAGGCGGCCGGATGGGGGATGACCAGCGATCCGTGATAGGAATCGAGCGGTCGGTGCCGGACGACTCCTTTGGAGCCTTCCGGACCGGAGCCTCCCAGTGCATTCAGGCTGACCACTCCGCATCCGAAGCTCAGCACATCGATATCGAGAGTCCGTGGCCCCCAGACGAGTCCTCGTTCACGCCCGAATTCTGCTTCGATCTGCTGAACGTGGCTCAGAAGCTGAGATGGGGTAAACGTCGTCTGCAGCAATGCGACGGAGTTGGTAAACGTCCCGCCGGCATGGTCACCGACCGGGTGGGTTTCGAAATTCCTGCTCCGGCTGACGAGTTGCACCCCGGTCAGATGATCAAGCCGTGACAGGGCACGCTGAAACACTTCCGGAACCTGCCCGACATTCCCTCCGAGTGCGATCGCGGCTGTCGTGAACATGGGATCTGTCACGCCCCTCTCTCAGTCGGTGTCTGTTGACCCGAGGATCGAATCGAAGAGACCGATTCTCAAAAGATGAGAACCGGCCTGAGGAAACTCTTTTTCTCGCACCATTCTGTTTTATCGCGTCAGATCCATGGCAGCACCTGCCGGACTGACATGCACATCATCCATCATGGTCGACGATCTTCACGATCTCAACCTTCATCGTGGTGCGCGGCAGCTGGATTTCGACTTTCTCCCCAACCTTCTTGCCCATCATTGCCACGGCAATCGGACTGGTTGTCAGGATTTTCATGACGGGACCGTCGTAGTTCTCTTCACCGGGACCAACAAATTCGTAGGTCTCTTCTTCGTCCAGATCGAGATCCCGGATGGTGACGGTCGACCCGAAGGTCACCTGTCCTTTCGGCATGTCGGCCTTGTCAACGACGTAACAGTTGCCAAGCTTCCCTTTGAGAGCATAGATCTTGGCCTGAACCCGTCCCTGCTCTTCACGCTGGCCGTGGTACTCTGCGTTCTCCTTGAGATCTCCCTCCGCGCGCGCGTCCGCGATCGCTTCAGCGATCTTGGGCATCACAACATCTTCAAGGTGTGCAATTTCGGCGAGCAGTTTTTCGTAACCGTCGCGCGTAATCGGTTGCCGTTCCATCTCAATTCCTGATGATCAATAACGGGCCAGAGTTGACGTGGAAATTCCTGAGGGGCGCGTTGAGAAACGGGAAGAGCAGCAGGAACCATTTCCAGGAACCATTTCCCTGTGACGCAATCACGCGCCGCCTCAGACGGGAAGCTTCAGTGTTTCGACCGGAAATGCACAGTTTGTCTGATCCATGGACATCACAGGGACTGGGTGCAAACGGCTCGAAAGACGACACAACAAAAGCGAAAACGGGGCGCGACGATGTGTCGCGTCCCGTGATCTCACTTCAGTGTTATCGAATCTTTGAACAGAAGTCCATCCCGGTTCTTCAGACCGGGGGGGAACTTTCGCAAGAAGATGCGGCTCTCTCCGGAGAGATCAACCTTGCCGCGTGGCGAAGCGGCGCTTGCGAGGGTGGGAACTGCGGGCTTCCCCTTGTCCCGGGCCACGGCGTTCACCCTGTGCAGGACCGCGGCGTTCGCCCTGTCCTGAACCACGACGCTCACCCTGTGCAGGACCTCGACGCTCTCCTCCATCGTTCCGATTATTGCCGCCGCCATATCGCGGGCTGCGGGATCGATTTCCGAACGGACTGCGCGAACCGGAACGGCGACCGTCACTCCGTTGTCCTCCACCGCTGCGCGGGTTCGGATCCGGATAATCGGCATGCACCGGAATCTGCTGGCGAATCATGCGTTCAATGGCACGCAGTTGACCGCGTTCACTGCCGTCACACAATGTCAGAGCAATTCCGTCAGCGCCGGCGCGGCCAGTTCGGCCAATCCGGTGGACGTATGATTCGGGATCGACCGGGAGATCGTAATTGATCACGTGAGTCACACCATCCACGTCCAGACCCCGGGCAGCGAGATCCGTCGCAACCAGGACATTCAAGCGGGCGGAACGAAAACGCTCCAGTGTCCGGGTTCGGGCTGCCTGGGATTTGTTTCCGTGAATCGCATCCGCGTGGATGCCGTTTGTCCACAACTGCTTCGCGAGCTTGTCGGCTCCCCGTTTGGTTCGGGTGAAGATGATGGCCTTGCCCACTTCTGGCTGCTGAAGCAACTGGTCCAGCAGTGGTCCTTTTTCCGAGTTGGGAATGTGCAGCACCTGCTGCTCGATCCGTTCGACCGTGGTCGACTGCGGAGCGACTTCCACTTTCACCGGGTCCTGCAGCAGGCTGCCGGCCAGTCCGGAAATGGTCGGTGGAAGAGTCGCGGTGAAGAACAGGGAATGCCGTTCTTCCGGGAGAGTCGCGACAATCCGTTTCAGGTCCGGCATGAAGCCCATGTCGAGCATCCGGTCGGCTTCGTCCAGGACGAAAATTTCCAGACGATCCAGGCGAATATGTCCCTGATTCATCAGGTCGAGCAGACGTCCGGGAGTCGCGACGAGGATATGGATTCCCCGATTCAGCGACTGAACCTGACGTCCTTGTCCCACACCCCCGAAGATGCAGGTGGTCCGCAGCTTCAGGTATTCACCGTAATCGAGAAAGCTTTCGCCAATCTGCGAAGCCAGTTCGCGGGTCGGCGCCAGAATCAGAGCCCGGGGGGAATTCGGAATGGCGCGCTGGTGCCGGCTTCCCAGGTGGTGGAGAATCGGCAGCGCAAATGCGGCGGTTTTCCCAGTTCCGGTCTGGGCGCACCCGAGAAGATCTTTTCCTTCGAGAAGATGCGGAATGGCCTGGGCCTGGATCGGGGTCGGAGTGGTGTAGCCCTGCTTGGTGAGTGCCTGATGGATTTCTGGCAGCAACGGCATGTCGGCAAACGAGATCGAGTTCAATGCAAAACCTTCGAACAAATGGACAGAAACTCAGCGTGACTGGAAATGGGGCGGACAAATGTCCACAGAGAGATCCGGCAGAGACATCACGCTGAATCAGTGATCTCTACACACTGCGATCGCACTGGTTGCCTGGTCAGGCGGGATCCGAACAGGAACAACGGTCCGCAGCGCAAGCCACTCGACGCATGTCGTTCACTCGGAAATCCATGTCTGACACAACAAGAATCACGGGAACCGCAAAAAAGGGTTCAGCCAGAGTCGCCAGAAGAGCTCAACACTCTTTGTGATCGCTCTCTACGACTGGATCACGCGATCAAAACAGGATGACGCGTTCAAAACACTCGCGTGTTTGCGGTTGGGGGCCGTTTCGCGGCAAGAAGCGGCATTGCGGAAAACATTGCAAGCCCATCCAACCGAGTCGAGGCCGTCACAATTCACTGTTGTCTGTGAAAAAGGATCACAGAAGAACAGGTATCGTGTCAGGTGGAGAAAGTGTAACGGGGAACCAATTCAGAAACAAGACGGTTTTTCAAGAACTGGCGCTCTCCTGCCGGAATTTCATCCCCTCGTGAGCGAGTGATTCAGCGGAATACTCCTCTTGTTCCGGCTGTAACGACAACCGATTGCTGCCGATTTCCCCCCTTTCCCGGAATCACGCCAAAGAACCTGCTTCGACACCGGTTGGGGCAGGATCGAGTCTCAATCAACAGGCACAATGGCAGGTTGAAATCGCAAGCCTTACAATCAGACCTTCATGGAATGTCAACTTCTGTCAGGACTCAACTCTGTCAGGACAGAGCGTTGACGCCATGGACGGGAACATTGCCCGGACGGTGACCGACGTTTCCGGAACCGGTCCCGATCGTTTGTTTCAGACAGGTTTGCCAGACAGGGTTTTGCCAGACAGGGTGATTTCATGAAAAGTCGACGTGACATTTTTCCTCACGTCATTGAGATGAATCTGCAGGCGCGGCGCCGACTTGGCTGCTGTGTGTATCTCGTTTATGACGCCGATGAATGGGCACTCATCGATATCGGCTATCAAGATACGCTCGACGATGTCATCGAATTGATCCGGCAAATGGACTTTCCACTCTCGCAGTGCAAGTACCTGATTGCCACTCACGCTGATGTGGACCATACCCAGGGACTGAAACGGGCCAAAGAGCTGATGCCGCAGGCGCTGGTGGTCGGCCATCCCAGTGCTGCCAAACTGCTCGCGGAAGGGGAACGGATCATGACCTACGCGGAAATCTCCGCGCAGGGCATTTCCATCGACCTGCCGGCCGTGAATTTTGATCAGACGATCGATGAAGGGAGCCAGCTGAAAATCGGCGGATTGACGCTCGACGTCTGGCATACCCCGGGGCATGCGATTGCGCAGCTGTCGTTCCGGATGGGAAACCTGCTGTTCTCCGGAGACAACATTTACCGGGACGGCTGTGTCGGCAATATCGACGCCCATCACGGTTCGGATATCCCGGACTTCATCAAGTCACTCACGCGCATCAAAGAGAGTGACGTGGAATGGCTGCTCCCCAGTCACGGGCCGGTTTTCAAGAAAGAGAACGCGATGCTGCAAAAGACGATTGACCGTCTCGAGCAGTACCAGCACATGGCCGACTTCGGCACCTGCGCCGTCGACTGGCCGTTGCTGGATGAATGGGACGAAGAACTGTCCAAAGGGTGAGAACCCTTCTCCTGTGAGTCGACCAAGACCCAGAGTCCGGAACTGAGAAGCGGAGCCATTTCGTTGATCATTCAGGACTCTGATTTTTTTGGTTTCGAGTGAGACAACATCTACACGATCTACACGTTCAGGGATTCCCACGTGTCTGAACATCGCCAATCGTTTCAACTCGGCCCGATGACCGGTTCCATCACCACGCGGCGGAAAAAACCGGGAGGCCGGGGGGCCGGTTGCCTGGGGTTCCTGATTGGAATGGCATTCTTCGGCGTCTTTCTGGTCGCCGGAAGTGCCGTTCTCTGGATGGGGTTCTTTGGTCCGCTGTGGAATCTGGTCCAGGCTCAAAGCTGGTCGACCGTCCCCTGCACGATCCTTTCCAGTGAAGTGGCCAACGTCGGGAAAACGCACCGGATCGCAATCTCGTACGAGTACGATTTTAACGGTCAGAAGCATGAGGGGAACCGGTATTCCTTCATGACAGGAGGAACCGCCGGATTCGACGGGAAAGCGAAGGTCGTCGCCGAGTATCCCGTCGGCGAGCAACGGCAATGCTACGTGAACCCCGACGCGCCGTCTGAATCGGTGCTGAGCCGGGAGTTCCAGTTGGAAATGCTGTGGGGACTCCTGGGGATTCCTTTTTTTCTGGTCGGATTCTTCGGGTTGCTGTTCAATCTCCTGGGATTCCGGAAGTCGCGAAGAGCGGCTTCGCTCGAAACCGCCTCTTACGACGACGAAACACCGCAGGAACGCATGGCGGCAGAAGTCATCATGGACGGCGGTGAATTCTCTGATGAGTCACTTGAAAGTGATCAGGGGCCGATCGAGCTGAAGCCGGATTCGAGCCGGATCGCCGTGTTCATCGGCCTGCTGCTGTTCAGTCTGGTCTGGAACGGAATCGTGTTCGGGATTATCGCCACCATCCTGCCGGAGTTCATTCGTGGAAAATGGGAATGGGTGCCGGCCATTGTTCTCGGGGGATTCGCGTGCATCGGAATCCTGTTGTTGATCGGGCTCTTTCACCAATTCCTCGGGCTGTTCAATCCGCTCCCGATTCTCAGATTGAATCGCTCACTGCTCCCTCTCGGAAGCAAAGTGCAGTTGAACTGGCAGTTTCAGGGAGCAGCTCACTCCGTAAAAAGCCTGAAAATTCAACTGAAAGGGCTGGAACGGGTGACCTATCGTCAGGGGACCAGTACGTCGACTCAGGAGCATGTCTTTCATGACGAGACGGTGCTGGAGACCTATGAACCGACCGAGATTGAACAGGGAACAACCGAGATCACGATCCCTGGTGACTCGATGCACACGTTGAACAGTTTGAACAACAAAATCCTCTGGCGTCTGGACGTTCAGGGTTCCATCCGGTTCTGGCCGGATGTGACGGCTCAATTCCCGATCCGAGTGGTGCCACACGAATGAACTCTCTTCGTCTCGACCTGGATTATGACCGCTACCACCCCGGCAGTGACGCACTGGTTTCGGTGTCCTGGGATTTTGATGACACCCCCGAAGCACTGGAACTGCGTCTGACCTGGAACACCTCAGGGAAGGGAACTCAGGATCTGACGTTGATCCGCACCGAGACGATCCGTCCGGGCTCGGCGCGTGGATCTTCCCAGTTCACAATTCGGTTGCCGTGGGGACCGTACAGCTTCTCCGGGAAGCTCATCTCCATCATCTGGGCATTTGAACTCGTGGCCTTCCCGGGTCCGAAATCCGTACGAAAAGAATTCATCATGGGCCCGCATGCCAGTGAAGTGCTCGTCGGTCCGGCAAAGGTCAGCAAAGACTCCCATCTGGAGGGCTGAGCACTTGCCCTGTTGACGGCGATTGAGGACGTGATGCTTCCCTCCTGTGATTTTGTTTCCTCTCGTGCCCCGCAGCGCGTCGTCATCGACGGGATGTGCAACATGTCTGACAACCGGCTAGGATAACTCCGTCAATCTCCCCGTCGATCTTCTGCGTTGAGTCGTTCAGGAGGCTCCCCGAGATGCGTCAAGTTCTCACGTTGATCCTGGCCGGCGGCAAAGGAACCCGACTGGAGCCGCTGACGAACGATCGGGCCAAGCCCGGGGTGCCGTTCGGCGGAACGTACCGTATTATCGACTTTCCGCTTTCCAACTGTCTGAACAGCGGCCTGCGACGCATCCTGGTCATGACCCAGTACAAGGCCGCCAGTCTCGATCGCCATCTGCGACACGCCTGGCACTTTCTCTGCCGGGAACTGGACGAGTTCATCGAAATCCTTTCTCCTCAGCAACGTCTGGGAGAATACTGGTATCGGGGAACCGCGGATGCCGTGTATCAGAACATCTACACGATTGAACAGAATCATTCGGACGACATTCTGATCCTGTCCGGCGATCACATTTACAAGATGGATTACTCGCAGATGCTTGCCGAGCATCGGGAAAGTCAGGCGGACTGCACGATTGCCTGCCTGCCGGTCTCACTGGAGGAAGGCCGGGGATTCGGTGTCATGGGAATCGACGGGGAGTATCGTGTCCGGCAGTTCATCGAGAAGCCGGAGTCACCATTCTCCATTCCGGGAGACCCGGGGCGCTGTCTCGCGTCAATGGGGATCTATCTGTTCAAAGCCTCGTTCCTGCTGAACGAACTGTGCCGGGAAGCGACGAACCCGACGTCATCACATGATTTTGGGAAGGACATTATCCCGCGGATCATCGGAACGCACCATGTGCGAGCGTTTCCATTTCAAGACCGGAACACTGGCGATGAAATGTACTGGCGGGATGTCGGCACACTGGAATCTTACTACGACGCGCAAATGGATCTGGTGGCAGTGGACCCCCACCTGAATCTGTACGACGTCACCTGGCCGATCCGAGGGCACCATCCGCCGTTGCCTCCTCCGAAGTTTGTATTTGCCTCGTCCGACACGACTCCGGCCCGTATCGGACATGCACTCGACAGTATCGTCTGCCCGGGAAGTATCATCTCCGGCGGCGAAGTGAACCGGTCGATCCTGTCGCACAACGTGCGGGTCAACAGCTACTCTCAGGTGGTTGAGTCGATTCTGTTCGATCAGGTTGTCGTTGGACGGAATGCCCGCATCCGCCGGGCAATTATTGATAAGGGGGTTCAGATTCCCCCGGGGATGCAGATTGGATTCGATCCTGAAGAAGACCGGTCACGCGGATTGACGGTGACGACTTCCGGGCTGACGATCGTTCCGAAAGGACACAAACTTCCGGAATCCTCACATCGCCCATGATGCCCATTCCCGGCGGGACTTACCGCCGCTGCGAAGCCAGCCCTGCCAGCACACCAAACGACCAGAGCGATTCGAAGGCCATGTCGTAGACAAACCAGACGGTCAGTGTCGCAAAGCCGATGGCAATGGTCATCGACGCCAGCCCGGACGTGATGACACCGATGGACCGATCGGAAAACATGCGAAATCCAGTGACTGTCGCCACGATCAGCAACAGACCGTAGAGTCCCATTCCGGTCCAGCCGAAGCGCAGTCCCAGCATCAGGAATCCGTTGTCGACAAATCTCAATGCTTCACGGTGCGATTCTTTCTTCGGGAGATACGGAACTTTGGGAGGCAGGTCTGACAGGGCGACTGTCCCATACCCCAGGACTCCGGCTTCCCGCATGGCCGGCCAGTACAGTTGCCACAGAACGGCACGGTGCCGGACAGAACTCAGCTCCAGCTTCTCTCCATCCAGCACAATGTTGGTCTTGTATGATTTCTCTCCCCCCAGTTCTTCGAACGCAACCAGAATGCCGTTCCAGTCATAGAACAACCACCCGGCACCGGCGATTGCCAGAACACAGAGAATCCAGCGGGTGACCTTCCACCAGATCATGGTGTAGAAACCGAAAAATCCCAGCAGAGCTAAAGCCGGTCCACGAGACAACGACGAAAAGACACCAGTGATCCCGCCGACGATAGCGGCAATCGCCCCCCCCCGCTGCGATGACGTGCGGCTCCATCGCCACAGGGCGATCGGCCAGGGTGCCAGCACCATCACCAGCAAACCAAAGAAGATCGGGTGCATAGTTGGCCCGAACGACCGCTTGAGTTCCATTCCAAATGCCTTCCGCGTCATCAATCGGGCAGCTCCGTCCACCGGACGGTCGCCGAAGACGAGTTCCCAGGGATTCACCCGGGTCACACATTCGATCGCCCCTCCAATTCCGAGGACGAGAACCACGCCGGCGATGCACCAGGCGACGGCGTCCATGTGTCCCTGATTTCGCAAAGCGAACCGACCTGCCACATAGGGGAGCGCCCACTCACCGTAGCCGATCAACCCGCTCTGGAGAGCACTTTGACCGTGATAGCTGTCCGAGCAGCACTGGAGGACGACGAATGCCGCCACAACAAGATCCAGCAGGACGATCGGACTGCGAATTTCCCACGGAACCCGAACCGTGAAAATCAGCAGAAAAATGGCGGCAATGGCCGTCTGAACGGTGAAAGGAACTCCGGCGACATGGATTTTCAGCCAGACCGGTGCGACAAATGACAACGGGACCGTCAATGCCAGCGCCAGTCCGACATGATGCCGGAAACACAAGTAGAGTCCGATCAGCGAGATCACGATGACACAGATGCCCCAGCCGAACGATCCTGCGAGCATGTGAACAGTTCCTCTTCTTCTGCCCCGATTAATGTTCGCCAGATCACCGCTCCGGCCCCTCCCGACGCGGATGGTATTCCGATCGGAAGATTTAGAGAAGAGATTCTTGCGTCTGTCCGCCAGGGTCAGTGCAGGCCATTTCCCGCAGCGGCAGACCGCCGCCAGTGCGAGATACTGCGGCGGCTGATCACTTCGACAATTGTTTTTCTGATCGTTGCAGGCAATAACATCCAGTCGGGAGAAGTCTGATCACGAGACACCTGTGCCACCTCCCAGGCGGGACAGGCGGACTTTGCAGGGGCGGCAATGGCAAAGCGAATTCTGGTCACCGGCGGGGCCGGTTTCATTGGCAGCCACCTCGTTGACGCCCTGGTACTTGCCGGGCACGACGTCGCCGTCGTCGACAATCTGTCGACCGGAACCCTTCACAACCTCCCGGATGGGCCGGTGTTCTTTCAGCAGGACATTTGTGACGAGACAGGCCTCCGGGCCGTCTTTGAACAGTTTCGTCCGGATGTCGTCTGCCATCAGGCGGCGCAGATGTCGGTGGTCCGGTCGGTGCGCGATCCCGCTCCCGACGCACAGGTGAACATTCTGGGACTTCTGAATGTTGCGTCGGCGTCTGTCGCGACCGGTGTGGAACGCCTGGTCTTCGCGTCGTCCGGAGGGGTGTTGTATGGAGAAACTCCGGTTCCCGCCGATGAATCGGCCCCCCTGAATCCGATTTGTCCCTACGGTCTCAGCAAACAGGCCGGGGAAAACTACCTGCGCTACTACAGTCGGGAATTTGCTCTGCCCGTTGTCGCCCTGCGATATGCCAATGTCTATGGTCCCCGGCAGAATCCCAAAGGGGAAGCAGGTGTTGTCGGAATTTTCAGCACACGACTGCTGCGGGGAGAGACGGCCACGATTCATGGGGACGGTTCGTCTGTGCGGGACTACATTCATGTCTCCGATGCCGTCGCGGCCACGATCGCCGCATTCGAGTCCGGAACAACCGGGTTCGAGACCATCAACATCGGGACGGGAATCGGGGCCAGTGTGAATCAACTCGCTCACCGGATTCGAGAGGCCTGCCAGACGGCATTACAGCAGTGCAGACTTCCGTCAGACGTTCCCGAATTGCAGTATGCTCCTTTTCGCCCCGGGGAACTGCATTCGAATCTGATTTCCTGTGAGAAAGCCAGGTCTCGACTCGGCTGGTCGGCGCGGACCAGCCTGGATGTCGGGATTCCTCAAACGGTGGCATGGTTCGCCGATCAGCTTTTCTGCTGAATTCATCTCGTGGAGCTTCAAACCTGAAATGACAGGTGACAGAACACGGTTTGAGCAGGCCAACGAGCCTGCGGGCCAGGTTCGGGAACCTGTCAGGACAAAGTGGTCACACCACTGGGTTTCACAAATGAGAACCGTGTTCGAGGTTCCTCTCACCGGAGTTTTGAGGCGTTCTCCGCAGGAAGTGAGCAGAATCTGGAACAGGCTGGCCGCCACCACGGAAATGCCCGACTTCCCAATGGAGGGAAATCGAACTTGATCTGGACAGTCCCCCCGGGAACCGGGAGAATTTGGGACCGGCCTGGCTGACTTGTGCCTGGATTGGCGGCAAGAGATGATTCCATCTGTTCGTGCTCGCGAACAGTCACCGGGCGTTGAAGGACCGATTGAACTTCATGACGACGTCGCATACTTTCGATCATTATCAGACCGATCACTTTTACGACGAACTCTTCTATGATGATGGTCGCCCGCGCCCTGGCGGGAAGTTGCTGATCGAAAAAATCAACTCCCTTCCGGCTGGTGAACTCAAGAACCGTCAGGAAGCGATTGAACGGGCTCTCCTCCGGATGGGGATCACGTTCGCGGTTTATGGCGACGGGGCCGGCACCGAGAAAATCTTTCCCTTCGACATTGTTCCCCGCATTGTGGAAGCATTCGAATGGAATCATATCGAAGCCGGGTTGAAGCAACGGATCACCGCGCTGAACCTGTTCATTAACGATATCTATCATGATCAGGAGATCGTGAAAGAGGGCATCGTTCCCCGGGCGATGTTCGAGAAGGCGAAATCTTATCGTGAAGTCTGTCACGGACTGACTCCGCCGCGCGGAATCTGGTGTCATATCACCGGAACCGACCTGGTCCGCCACAGCGACGGTGCAATCTATGTCCTGGAGGATAATCTGCGTTGTCCGTCCGGGGTGTCTTATGTGCTGCAGAACCGCCTGGTCATGCAGCGAACATTTCCGCACGTGTTCGCGGCCTCACAGATTCGCCCGGTGACCGATTATCCGAGCAAGCTCTACGAAACGCTGATGCATCTGGCTCCGGAGCAGATCGGCGAACCGACCATCGTCGTGCTGTCACCGGGAATCTATAACTCGGCCTATTATGAACATTCGTTCCTCGCGCAGCAGATGGGAGTGGAACTGGTCGAAGGACGAGACCTGGTCGTCAAAGACGGATTCGTTTACATGCGGACCACGGATGGCTTTCAACGGGTTGACGTGATTTACCGCCGGATCGATGATGATTTTCTCGACCCGGAAGCCTTCCGCCCTGATACCATGCTCGGCGTCCCGGGCCTGATGGATGTCTACCGCAAGGGGCGCGTCGCGCTGGCAAACGCTCCGGGAACCGGAATCGCTGACGACAAAGTCATCTACTGCTATGTGCCGGACATGATTCGGTTTTATCTGAACGAAGAACCGATCCTGCCGAACGTGCCCACATATATCTGCGATCGTGACGACGATCGGCAGTATGTCCTGGAGCATCTGGGTGAACTGGTCGTCAAAGCCGCCAATGAGGCCGGTGGATATGGAATGCTGGTCGGCCCGCATTCCACAAAAGCGCAGCAGGCAGAATTCGCCGAGAAGATCAAAGCGGATCCGCGGAATTATATCGCACAGCCGACGCTGTCTCTATCACGTGTTCCGACGATGGTGGATGACCACTTCGAAGGCCGGCATGTCGATCTGCGGCCATACATTCTTTATGGGAAATCGATCTGGGTGCTGCCGGGTGGACTGACTCGGGTCGCATTGAGAAAAGGGTCTCTCGTGGTCAATTCCTCACAGGGGGGAGGAAGCAAAGATACCTGGGTTGTCGCGCGTTCTGAAAAAGAAGCTCAGACTGGACCGAAAGAACTGTAACGACGGGTTGAGGATCATGGTTCAAACTGGCACTGCGCGTCACCGTTGAACCGTCAACCATTGACCTTCACCATCAACCCCCATTCATCACCATGCTCAGTCGTGTTGCCGAATCAATTTACTGGATGGCGCGTTACGTGGAACGTGCCGAGAATCTGGCGCGATTCATCGACGTCTCACTGAACCTGATGCTCGACCTGCCAGAGTCCGCGCGCGATCAATGGGAGCCGTTGCTCTTCGCGACGGGAGATCAGAAGTCGTTCAAAGAACGATATGGAGAACCGAACTCGGACGATGTGATCCGGTTCCTGGTCTTCGATCGTGAGAATCCGAACTCGATCATCTCGTCCCTGGTCATGGCGCGCGAGAATGCCCGGAGTGTCCGGGAAGTGATTTCCTCAGAAGGCTGGGAACGGCTCAATGAGTTTTATCATTTCGTCAAAGAGGCGACGCACGATCCCCGTCCGGCCGTGGAACTCGGAGACCTGTTCGCTTCCATCAAGGATCGCAGTCATCTCTTCAACGGCACTCTCGACGCCACGATGTCGCACAATCGGGGATGGCACTTCGCGAATCTCGGGCGGCTCCTGGAGCGTGCCGACAAAACCAGCCGGATCCTGGACGTCAAGTATTTCACACTTCTGCCGCACCTGCAGGATGTCGGAACAACGATCGATGATCTGCAATGGTCGTCGGTGCTTCGTTCCGTCAGTGCGTTCGAGATGTATCGGAAACGATATCACAGCATTTCGGTTCACCGTGTCGTCGAGTTTCTGACGCTCGACCTGAATTTCCCGAGAGCGATTCGTTTCTGTATTGACCGGGCCGATGATTCCCTGCACCAGATCAGCGGTTCTCAGTCGGGAACCTATCGAAACGTCGCCGAACAGCAGTTAGGACGATTGAAATCGGAACTGGCCTATGCTGATGTCGACACCATCGTCAATCAGGGATTGCATGAGTTCATCGACGGATTGCAGACGAAGTTGAACAGCGTTGGTGACGCCATTCACGAAACCTTCTTCGCCCTCAGGCCGATCGAAACGGCGCAGCGGCAGTCACAATCTCAGTCCCATTGATTCTCAGTCCTATTGATTACGCACGTTCAGTCACGTTGAGTGGAATGGCCCGGCCGATCGACAAAAGGGATCAATGATCCCGTTCGACCAGCTTGGTCGATCATGTGGCCGCGAAACACACATTTCCCTCAATGAAACATTGAGTTTCCACGAGCCAGCACGTCACAGGAATTACGAAACTGCTCTCAAGCGCTCCCTCGACAGAGCAGCCCTGGAAAACCTGCGAAATGGTTTACTCCCCCACGTCGTGTGGCGAACAACTGTTTCCCTGTTCGGCCGCCGCGTGACGGGGGCATATGATCGACCGGACCGGTCTGGAAGAAACGTCCCATGGCAATTCGAGTCGCGTTACATCATCGAACCAGCTATCGCTACGACCGGATGGTGGGGATCGGACCGCAGCTGATCCGGTTGCGTCCGGCTCCTCATTGCCGCACCCCGATTCTCAGTTATTCCCTGAAAGTCCAGCCGGAAAAGCACTTCGTCAACTGGCAGCAGGATCCGCATGGAAATTTCCTGGCGCGTTTCGTGTTTCCGGAACGGGCTGATGCGCTGCTGATTGAAGTGGACCTGGTGGCGGACATGACCGTCGTCAATCCGTTCGACTTCTTTATCGAAGACTCCGCCGAGAAGATTCCATTCGAATACGAAGACTGGCTGGCCCGGGAACTTCGACCGTTCCTCGAGGTGAAAACGCCGGGGCCGACGTTTCAGAAATTTCTCGACGGTCTGGATCGAACGCCGCGCCCGGCCGTTGAATTCCTGGTCCATCTGAATCAATTGCTTTCGCAGAAGATCAGCTATCTCATCCGGATGGAGCCGGGGGTTCAGACGGCCGAAGAAACCCTGACGTCACTTTCAGGATCCTGCCGGGACACGAGCTGGCTGCTGGTGCAGACACTGCGTCATCTGGGGCTGGCGGCCCGGTTCGTTTCCGGCTATCTGATCCAGTTGACCCCCGACCTGAAGTCGCTCGACGGACCGTCCGGCTCAGAAGTGGATTTCACCGATCTGCACGCCTGGGCGGAAGTGTATATTCCCGGCGCAGGCTGGATCGGACTCGATCCCACATCCGGGCTGTTTGCCGGGGAAGGACATATTCCACTCGCCTGTACTCCGGAACCGCAGTCGGCGGCCCCCATTTCCGGGGGAGTCGAAGAGTGTGAAGTCGAGTTCGACTTCTCCATGACACTCTCGCGCATCCATGAAGACCCGCGCGTGACGAAACCGTATACGGAATCACAATGGTCCGACATTCTCAAGCTCGGCCATGAGGTCGATGCCCGGCTCGATGCGGGAGACGTCCGTCTGACCATGGGGGGGGAACCGACGTTCGTTTCCATTGATGACATGGAAGGGGAAGAATGGAATTCCGCAGCGGTCGGCCCCAATAAGCGGCGATTGTCGGAAACGCTGATCAAACGGCTGCGCACCCGGTTTGCTCCCGGCGGACTGCTGCATTACGGACAGGGAAAATGGTATCCCGGGGAATCACTGCCCCGCTGGTCGCTGGCCTGTTACTGGCGAAAAGATGGTGTGCCTGTCTGGAGGAACGCCGACTGGATCGCAAACATCGAGAAGGATTATGCCTTCGGTCCGGCACATGCGAAGCGCTTCGTGGAAACATTGGCGACGATGCTGGGAGTCACCCGGAAGTTTATCGTTCCGGCGTATGAAGATGCCGCGCATTACCTGCTCAAGGAACATCGACTTCCAATTAACGTCGATCCGACAGACCCGAAGCTGTCTGATCCGGAAGAGCGCGCCCGACTCGTTCGGATCTTCAATGGCGGACTGAATCAGCCGACAGGCTTTATTCTTCCCCTGAAACGGCAATGGTGGCAGGCGAACTCGCGCTGGGTCAGTGCTCCCTGGCTGACGCGCGGGGACAAACTGCTGCTGTTGCCGGGTGACTCTCCCGTCGGTTTGCGACTGCCGATCGACTCGCTTCCCTGGGTTCCCTCTGACCAGCACCCCCCGTTTCATCCGACGGATCCGACAATCGCCATCGGTCCTCTTCCGATTCCGGAACATCCCCGGCAGAAATCCCTCTCCGGAATGCCGATGGAACAGTCGATTCCGGGAGTGACTCACCAGAGTCCCGAGTTCTCGGAAGAATTCGAATTTGATCCTGGAGAAGACAGCGAGTCGGCCGTCGCGGCCGGAGTGGTGCGAACCGCCCTGTGTGTAGAACCGCGAAACGGACGGTTGCATCTCTTCATGCCCCCCGTCGAACGGATTGAGGATTATCTCGAACTGCTGGCAGTTGTGGAGCTGGCATGTGAACTGACGAAGATGCCGATCGTCATTGAAGGGTATCATCCTCCGGCGGACAGCCGGATCAATACTCTGAAGGTGACTCCGGACCCGGGCGTGATTGAAGTGAATGTTCATCCGGCCGCAAACTGGGATGAACTTGTCGAGACGACAACGCAACTGTACGAAGAAGCCCGACAGACACGGCTCGGGACCGAGAAATTTGATCTCGACGGGAAACACACCGGCACCGGCGGGGGGAACCACGTCGTCATCGGCAGTTCGACTCCGCTCGAAAGTCCGTTCCTGCGACGCCCGGATCTGCTGAAAAGCCTGCTGGCCTTCTGGGTCAATCATCCGTCGTTATCATACCTGTTCAGCGGTCGGTTTATCGGACCGACCAGTCAGGCTCCGCGCGTTGATGAAGGACGGCGCGACGCTCTGTATGAACTGGAACTCGCGTTTTCCCTGGTCCCGCAACGGGGAGTTCCGTCTCCTCCGTGGCTGGTGGATCGTCTGTTCCGAAATCTGTTGACCGACCTGACCGGCAACACGCATCGTGCCGAATTCTGCATCGACAAGCTCTACTCTCCGGACAGCAGTACCGGGCGGCTGGGACTCGTCGAGTTGCGGGGCTTCGAAATGCCCCCCCATGCCCAGATGAGCCTGACTCAGCAGTTGCTCGTTCGAGCACTCGTCGCGGCGTTCTGGGAACGCCCGTATGAACAGCCGATCGTGAACTGGGGGACGACGCTGCATGACCGGTTCCTGCTGCCTCATTTCGCCTGGTCGGACTTCGGCGATGTGCTGGATGAACTCTCGCGGCGCGGGATCACGTTCGACCGTCGCTGGTTCGCCCCCCACTTCGAATTCCGGTTTCCGATGATCGGGCAAACTGCCCGGGATGGCATTCAACTGGAAATCCGGACGGCCATTGAACCCTGGTATGTTCTGGGAGAAGAACCGGCCGGCGGCGCAACGGTCCGGTTTGTGGATTCCTCAGTGGAACGACTGCAGGTCAAAGTTCAGGGACTGGTCGACCGTCGGCATCTCGTGGTCTGCAATGGACGCCGATTGCCGTTGACCCCCACCGGGGTTCCCGGCGAATTCGTCGCCGGAGTCCGGTATCGTGCCTGGTGGCCTGTCAGCTGCCTGCATCCGACGATTCCGGTTCACACTCCGTTGATTTTTGATCTGCTGGATACCTGGTCGAACCGGTCACTCGGAGGTTGCATGTATCACGTCTCGCATCCGGCGGGCCGAAATTACGAGACGTTTCCAGTCAACAGTTATGAGGCGGAAGCCCGGCGGGTCGCCCGATTCTTCGAAACAGGTCATACTCCCGGCTTCCTGACGATTCCCCCGTCAGAAATCAATCCCGAGTTTCCTTTGACACTTGACCTGCGTCGTGCTGTGATTCCCGCATGAGCTCTCAACCTGCCACGCCCGCCACGAAACCTGCTCCCTCGTTGTTCACGGATTATCCGCTGCGCCGCGGCCTGTATGACGAGGCGGTCGCCAAGGATGGCGTTGTCAGGCCGCACTGGAAGGCTCTGGTCTCCGACCTGAATTCGATTGGTCCGGCGGATCTGGCGCGGCGCATTGATCAGGCACAGCGTCAAATTACGAGGGACGGTTTTACATTCAACCCGTATGACGCGGACGGCGGGGCGTCACGTCCCTGGGTTCTGGACGCGATTCCATTGCTGATTCATGAACGGGAGTGGAATGAAATTCATGCGGGACTCGCACAACGGGCACAACTGTTTGATCTCGTTCTGAAGGACCTGTATGGCCCGCAGTTGCTCCTGCGGGACAAGCACCTTCCGCCGGAGGTGCTGTTCGGCCATCCGTCGTATCATCCGGCCTATCAGGAACTGGATTCCGGGGAATTCGGGTTTCTGCATCTTTATGCCGCAGATCTCGCCCGTTCCCCCGACGGCGTCTGGTGGGTGGTTGCCGACCGGACGCGGGCTCCCTTCGGCCTGGGGTATGTTCTGGAGAATCGGGTCGTGACCTCGCGAATGCTTCCAACAGCATTTCGTGAATGCAATGTTCATCGACTCGCATCGTTCTTCATTGCCTTGAAAGAATCTCTGCGAGAACGAGCGGCCCGATTCAAAGAGAATCCGCGTGTCGTGATCTGGTCGAAAGGGCCTCAAAGCCGGGCCTATTTCGAAGATGCCTATCTCGCCCGGTATCTGGGATATCAACTGGTTGAAGGAGGAGATCTGGCCGTCCGTGAGAACAGGGTCATGCTGAAAACCCTGGGGGGATTGCTGCCGGTGGAAGTGATCTTCCGGCGCCTGGAAGATGATGACTGTGATCCGGTGGAACTGAATCCGAACTCCTCCAGCGGTGTCGCTGGTCTTCTGGAAGTTCTACGGGCCGGGAATCTGGCCATGGCGAACTCTCTCGGAAGCCGCCTGGTCGAGTCCCCATTGTTCATGGCGTTTCTTCCGAGTCTCTGCGAACAACTGCTCGGTGAGCCATTGAAGATGCCCAGTGTGGCGACCTGGTGGTGCGGAGAAGAATCGGAATGCCAGTACGTTCTTGAGCATCTCGAAACATTGATCATCCGCAAGGCCTATCGGCTGGTGGATGAGCCCCCTCTTCGCCCGGAAGAAATGACAAAACAGGAACGGCAACGCTTACGGGAACAGATTCAGGCCCGGCCGTCCGACTATGTCGGCCAGGAGACCGTCGCCCGTTCCACAACGCCCGTCTGGAATCAGTCCACCGCTGCCCCCTGGTCCCTGGCATTGCGAGGTTTTCTGGTACGACAGGGGAATGACTACGTCGGTCTTCCCGGTGGTCTGGCGCGCGTCGCGACGGAACCGAAACGTCTCGAACATAACACGTCAACGGGAGAGAAAAGCCAGGACGTCTGGGTTCTCTCGGACAAACCGATTGAAGAAGTCAGTCTGCTCTCTCCGCCGGGACAGATGGTCACGCTGCGGCGCAGCGGTGCCGAACTTCCCAGTCGTGTTGCGGACAACCTGTTCTGGCTGGGACGCAGCATTGAACGGGCGGAAGGGTCGTCCCGTCTGCTCCGGACACTGTTGTCATACGTCAGCGGCGAACAGGATGATGATGTCGAACAGCGGGCTCTGCTGCGGGCACTGGCCGAACAGGGACAGATTGACCCCGATTACGTGATTCCGGAACTGAATGAATCGCTGCCGCAGATTGAAGAGGCCCTGCCGAAAGCGATCTTCGATACACAACTCAACAAGAGCCTGCGCTCGACGATTCAGGAAGCGTTCCGGCTGATTTCCATTGTCCGAGACCGCATGTCGCTCGATGCCTGGCGTATCATTCACCGGATTGAAGAGGCGAGCCGCCATCCGGTCGAGGATGTCACGGATGTCATGGAATTTCTCGATCGGGTGATTCTCGATCTGGTCGCATTTGCCGGTCTGGCCGCAGACAGCATGACCCGAACTCAGGGATGGCGATTTCTGGATCTCGGCCGCCGCGTCGAACGGGCCTGGCAGACCAGTATGCTGCTGCGATCGACGCTGACGACGGTCGATCAGGCGGAACTGGAAGTTCTGGAAGCCGTCCTGCAGGTGGCAGACAGTATCATGACCTATCGGTCACGGTATCTCGCAACCATTCAGGCCGGACCGGTTCTCGACCTGCTGCTGACAGATGAAACGAATCCCAGATCGGTTGCCTATCAGCTGGCCCGAATCTGCGAACATGTCGATCAGCTGCCCCGTGACGAACAGCAGGCGCTGCTGAACGTCGAACAGCGATTGGCGCTGTCCCTGCTGAATTCGGTCCGACTGGCGGATATTTCGGAATTGATCCAGCACAACCGGCAACATGAGCGGGAACTGCTTGACCGTCTGCTGAAACGCATCTGCGATCAGCTGCCTCGACTGTCTGATGCCATGTCGAGCCGGTTCCTGATTCATGCCGGTCTTCCCCGGCATTTCGCCTCGTCGATATTCCGGTGATCGTGTCTCTCGGGATGACGAATGTGTCTACGCGTCAACCTGCGGCACGATGTCCCAGATCGCGAGAATCTGCTGTTCCCGTTCCCGCATTTTTTCCCGCTCGTCCGGTGTCAGGTCATCGTAGCCGCAGAGATGCAGCAACCCGTGGACCAGATAGAGCGCCAGTTCCTGTTCAGGACGCAGGTGATGTTCACCCGCCAGGCGAATCGCTGTTTCCGCGCTGATCACCAGTTCGCCGTCCAGCACGAGCCCCTGCCCGCGGGGAGCCGTTCCCAGTGATTTCAGATCCCGTCCTGACTCGTCGACGGAATACAGAAAGCTGATGACGTCCGTCGGATAATCGTGCTGCAGATGCTCTCGATTGACGTCGTGAATCGCGGGATCATCGACGATGGCAATCACGAGTTCCGCAACGTCGACCTGCTCCCGCTCCAGCGTTTCGCGTGCGACGCCGAGCAGCCAGTCCGGGTCGATCTCCAGCAGATCCTGATGATTGACGAGATCAATTTCCCACATGACGATGCCCACAAACGAAGAGAGATCGAACAGACCGGAACGCACGGAAAGCCCGCAGGAGACAGACGAGCGATTATGCGGTACGAGCTTCCGTTTGAGCGTCGGGATAGCGAATTCGTCCGTGGTAGACCGCGATCAGGGATTTGATGACCGAATCCTGAATCATACGGATATCGGACATCTTCAGATCGCATTCGTCGAACTGGTCGTCCAGCAGTCTCCGCATCACGATGTTGCTGACGAGCGATTCGATCCGTTTGGGAGTCGGCTCGGTCAGGGTTCGACACGCACTTTCGCAGGCATCCACAATCATCAGCACACCGGCCTCTTTGGATTGTGGACGAGGTCCCGGATAGCGGAACGAAGACTCTTCGGCATCGTTCCGATGGTCCGGAGTACATTCCGCAATACGGGTTGCTTCCCGGAAGAAATACTCCACCAGCGTCGTTCCGTGGTGCTGCTCGATCAGATCGATGATCGGTTGCGGCAATCCATACTGATCCGCCAGATCGGCTCCGTCTTTGACGTGTCCGATAATGATCAGCGTACTCATCGCCGGATTGAGCTGCGCGTGCCGGCTGACGGCTCCCTGCGGCATGTTTTCAACAAAGTACTGCGGTTTCAGCATCTTGCCGATGTCATGAAAATAGGCTCCGACTCGAACAAGCAGGCCGTTTCCACCAATTTTCTCCACAGCGGTTTCTGCGATACTCGCGACCGCGATCGAGTGGTTGTAGGTTCCCGGCGCGAGACGGACGAGATCCTGCAGCAAGGGGTGAGACGGATCACTCAGTTCGAGCAGAGTCATGTCGGTCACGACGCCGAAGACTTTTTCGACGAACGGGAGACTGCCGGCGACGAGATATCCGGCGACCAGACACAGGGACGCCCCCTTGGCACTCATCACCAGGAATTGCGTGTTGTTGTAGACTTCTGACAGGGACTGGGTTTCCACCACCGCGGCCGCACAGCTGATGACGAAGTAGGTCAACGCCGAGATGAAGCTGACTTTGATCAGAGTCGCCCGGGAGGAGACCCGACGCAACGGAATGATGGCCGCGGCCGATGTTGCCAGCAGAACCAGAAATTCCTCCATCTGTCCCGTGGTCGACATGGTCAGCACGAGAGACAGAGAGAACGCGGTGAGCGTTGCGAGGAACTGGTTATAGGCCACGCCAATCAGGAGCACGACCGTGAGCAGCGGAACAATCTCTGCCCGAAGCGGATCGAACGAGACGAGACGGCCGATGAACGCGGTGATCACAATCGCGGTGCAGTAGGTGATCAGTCGTCCCAGATCACGGGCGAGCTTCGGTTCGTTGCTGACGATGTAGTAGCCGTTTAATCCCGCCAGGACGAGTACCATCAGAAAGATGATCCCCATGCGGGTGGCGCGTCCGGCCCAGTTGATCTCCCGTTCGGCGGCATCATATTCGTCCTGCAGCAACGTCAATTTTTCATTGTCGATCGTTTCCCGGGGACGAACGAGCGGATCTCCTTCGTTGAATTGAATCAGCCGGTCTTCGACTTTCTCACGCGCGCTGATGATGGCGGCCTTCGTGGCCGCCTGATCGTAACGCAACGTCGGCTGAGCACGGCGGAACAGCCAGTAGGAGAGTGCCGGTTGAATCTCTTTTGTCAGACTCGGATACTTGGCCCAGGACTTTCCCAACCGTCCGGCTTCATTGAGCTGATCTGCCAGCCGGACCTGCGGCAACAGGGCTTCGAGTCCGGTGTTGTCCGGCTGGTTCTCATCGATGATCCGGATGGCTTTGTTTTCCGTCACCCCTTGACGGACATCTTTGGCGGCGATGATTCCGGTATCGAAGAGGGGATCGATGAACTGCGTGAACTCTTCGACCATCTTGTCGATTCGTTCCTGTGCCATACTCTGATCCGGTCCGACCACGGCGGAGCGAAGTTTTGAGAACCGGTCTTCCGGAGATTTTGCTCCGTACCGTTCGGTCGCTTCCTTCGCGCGCTCAGATTGCGGGATCGTGTTGGACAGCCCGAAGTCGTCAATGGTTTCCGGGCTCAGTTTGCTGATCGATTCCGCCTGAGCGATGTCACCAAGGCTGGCGCGCAATTCGGCCGGTAACGACTGCAGTGTTGTCGGATTGTTGCGGAAGATGACGGAAACGGCTTCTTCCGCTTTCACACGTGCGCGGGCCGTTTCCTCGCGATCGACCCGTTTGAACTGAATTTTCGCGCTGATCCCATGCGGAACATAATCCCCGAGCCGGTATCCGAACGGAGCGCGCCAGCTTTGCAGGGCGACAGTGAGCAGAGTGAGTGCGATCAGCACGATCAACAGACGCAGCTGCAATCCACGATTTCGGGAAAGATCATACAGGCGCGTCCACACAGTCCGGGGGCGCCGGAGCGCGACCGAACGGGGAACACGAGTTCGTTTCTGACCAATCCCAAACATAGTTTTCGATGACTCACCCCGACAGGGGAAGAGTTGCCTTCCAGGTTCTCATGCTCCGTCCGCTCCTGAAATGATGTCTGAAAATGAGCGGAGACTTCAATATGGATCAAGTCACTGATGCCAGACGACTGGGTGGTCTCTGGGGGACACAGGTTCTCAGTGCCCGTGCGTTCCCGAAGCCGGATTCCGGTCATCGGGGCGGTCATAAGCTTTGACGATTTCCCGGACGAGCCGGTGGCGGACAATATCCTCTCCGCCCAATTCCACCAATGTCACTCCCTGGATTCCGTCCAAACGGGAAATCGCATCATTAAAGCCGGAAGGAACATCCCGGGGGAGGTCGGTTTGAGTCGGATCCCCCGTCACGACGATTTTGGAACCTTCCCCCATGCGGGTCAGGAACATTTTCATCTGCGTCAGTGTCGTATTCTGGGCTTCATCGAGAATAATGAAGGTATCATTCAGCGTCCGCCCGCGCATAAACGCCAGCGGGACGATTTCGACAACATCGTTCTCCATGTACAGGCGAACCTGTTCGAAATTCAGCATATCGTTCATGGCATCCAGCAGTGGACGCAGAAACGGGTTGACTTTGGCCAGCAGGTCGCCGGGGAGGAAGCCCAGTTTTTCTCCCGCTTCGACGGCGGGACGCACCAGCACGATCCGGCGAACCTGTTCTGAACGGATCGCGTTGACCGCCATGGCGACGGCGAGATAAGTCTTTCCACAACCGGCAGGACCGGCGCAGAAAATCAGATCATGATTCCGGATCGCATCGACATAACGCTGCTGCCCCGGTGTGCGCGGGCGGATCTTCTTGGCTTTTTCGAAGAGATCGATCTCTCCGATCGCCCCGGCTCCAGTGACCGGTGCGGAGCTGGAGAGAATACGTCCCAGCATTTCTTCATGGATGACGCCATCGCGATGCAGAAGATCTCGCAGCCGCTTGAAAACGGAGACCGTCTTCCGGACCTGCTCTTCGTCACCCTCCAGAACAATGGAGTCGCCCCGCAGGACGATACTCGTGCCCAGGGTTTCGCGGATTTTCCGCAAGTGCGCATCGGCAGGGCCAAACAACAGGCGAGCCTCGTCCGTGCGCGTGAGTGGGATTGTGTTGGTCGTGTGTGACATTCAATATCTGAATTGAGACTGCACAAACTTCAGGTTCGAGTGGAAATCCTGTGAAGACGCCCCTGACCTGATCCTGCAGGAACTGCAGTTGCCGGTTGTCTCTGGTTGTTCGAGATCAACGGGCTTTGTCTGTGCGACACACCCTGCGCCCGGGACAACCCAGGTCGGTGGAATGGACTGGCTGGTGAACAGACTTCCGAATTTTATTCCTTCGGCGGTGCGTTGGAAAGCTCCGATTGAACGATTCAGGTGACTCCAGGAACTCCGTTCAAACCGGTCTGTTGCGGCTTGACACCGTCAGGCATCAACACTCGTTGAAATCAACAGAGAAAGACGCGCTCTCCGGCGAACAGGTCAATTCTCCGGCCAGAGGGGGCGCCCCCGCGCATCAAAGATCACACCGACGGTTCCTCCCCGAACCGTGCAGGACAATGGACGCCCAGGCCCGGCTCCGACGTCGACCCTCCGCGCGGGAGTGACTTCGATCTCTGCCGTTTCTCCGACTTCCAGTGGAAGAATTTTCAGGTCACCAAAAGCCAGCTCCCCCTGCTCTTCCCAGTGCTCTTCCCCCTGCTCTTCCCTGTGTGACACACGGTGCCGGAAGCGATAGTGGAAGCAGGCGGTTCCCGAACGTGCGGTCCCTTTTGCGGCGATGGATGTTCCCAGCAGAATGAGACAATCCCGTTCGAAGACTTCCATGGCCGCCCGGGGATGAATGGACGCCAGCACTCCGAGATGCGGCATCATGAAGATACTGTCTTTCGCGAGTTCCGTGACTCCCTGCGGTTCGAAGGAGTCCAGGAGCATCATGGCCGTCTGTTCCATTTGCGGGGCATGAGACAACACTCCGCCGGACGCCACGAGCAGATTCAGCTTCATGTCATCGACAATCGACTGGCCACTGTTCTGCTGCTTGAACGTGTCGCCAACCGTGCGCTGCTGCTGGACTCCTTTCAACGTCGTGGCGAACTCTTTGTGTTGACGATAGGCCAGCCGCAAGGCTTCGCGGGCAACAGCCTGTTCGAACTCGAGGGCTTCTTCCGTCTGTGGAATGGTTGTCGGGCGGATCATCTTGTTTTTGACCCGATTGCGCAGCTCCCGTTCTTCCATCGGCCGCTTGACCCAGCGGAGGACGTTCTGCATGCCCGTCTCAGAACAGACATTCGAGATCGAATAACTCATCCCCAGATTCGCGCTGACGGTCCGGTTGAAGACCGGCTTGCCGTCCGGCCCGTCAAAGACACTGAACACGTCGGTCGTCGCTCCGCCGATATCCACTCCAACGCAATGAATCCCCCGTTCCGCTGCGATTTTCTGCAGGATGTCTCCCACGGCTCCGGGGGTCGGCATGATGGGAACATCCGCGAGTTCCATGAGCTTGTCGTACCCGGGCGCATGGGCCATGACATGCTCGAGAAACAGATCGTGAATTTTGTCCCGGGCCGGTTCGAGATGTTCCAGTTCCAGTGTCGGACGAACATTGTCGGTGACCGTCAACGTGACCGACTCATCAAACACCGCGGTCACCTGTTCTGCTGCGGCCTTGTTCCCGGCATAGATCACCGGCAGCGAATAGTTGCTGCCGAACCGGGGTTTCGGCTTCGCGGGAGCCAGCAATTCTGCCAGTTGGACCACGTGTTTGACGGTTCCGCCATCGGTTCCACCCGCCATGACGACCATGTCGGGGCGCAATTCCCGAATCCGTTGAATCTGCTCATGCGGCTTCCGACGATCGTTCGAGGCAATGAGATCGAGCACGATGGCCCCCGCTCCCAGCGCCGCCCGTTCCGCACTGGCTGCCGACATTTCCTTGACCACGCCGGTCACGAGAATCTGCAGGCCGCCTCCCGCACTCGAAGTCGAGATATAGATGTCGCAGCCCTCTTTTCCGCGAGCAGGACGAATCAGGTTTCCGTTCTCATCGACGAGGCGCCGCCCGGCCAGTTCACCCACTTCTGTCGCGGCATTGATCACGCCGACCGTCACATCCGCGACGGGTTCTTCGACCGTCGTCGGAGCTTCGCCACGAGACGTCTGGCGATAGACTCCATCGATCTTCTCGATCAGAATCGCTTTCGTGGTCGTGCTGCCGCAATCGGTCGCCAGAATGACATTGATCTCGTCGGGAGAATTGAAACTCATCCGCTGGCCTCGTGTTCTATCAAGTCTGACTGCCACCTTTGCCGCAGACGCACATCCTGCTCCGTTGCTCCTGACGTCATTCTCGCTGAGTCAGGCACGAACTAGGAAGACAGTACGACACCCGATCGGAATTGTCACTTCCAGCAGAAGAAGTTGCCATCGATTCCACTCGGAACTGCCGCTTCAGCCGATGCGCCGCAGCCCCTGCACCAGTGAGTCCACTGCCGCATTGGCCATGGCTTCGAAGTAGGGCCAGCCATGCCCCCCGTGAGAGGTCTTCAGATCGCATTGATGCGGAATTCCGGAAGAGGCCAGTTTGCTGTGCAGTCGATCCGCGCCGGCATGCCACCACTGATCGAGCGGGTCACTGCAGAAGAACTGGGATTTCGGCCAGTTCAGCGGATGAAGATTCAGGATGGCCGTTCCCTGTCGCGCAGACTCCGCGTCGGGAAAGAGTTCTTCAACCCCCCACCCGCGCTCATAAATCCGGTCGAAGTCCAGTGCCGGAGAGATGGCCGAGACCACCGGAAAGCGGAGGGCCTCCCGGTAGGCCAGCTGCAAGACTCCCTGACCACCGGTACTGACTCCCAGCAGTGCAATGCGGGGAGGGGAAATGCCCCATTCCGCACTAATCCAGTCCACCACGTCCTGTCGGAGAAATTCCTGCGGAGTCTGCACCGGATCGAATACTGTTGAGACTCGGTCCAGCCACCAGCAGCCGGGAATGAGTGGTGCAATCACGGGGATTCCCCAGCGTTCGAACGCGCTGGTCATCCCGGGATGATCTGGCAGAGATTCCGCTTTAAAACCATGCAGAAACAGAATCGCCGCATTCAATTCCCCCCTCTGCTCAGGAAGAAAGCAGTCTGCCGGTTTTCCAGCAATCGTGACGGAAGTCCACATCAATCGTCATCTCAGGGAAAGGTCAGGCCCGATTTGTTGCTGTCCTGCACCGGGACACCTCAGCCACGGCACAGCGGAGCATAAAGAGATTTCCGGACAGAATGTCAGCGTCGCTCACAATTTCTCGACGACTCGATGTCAATTCATCCGAATTCCGGTGTTCGAGTCGAAACTCGGTCGAAGGAGGCCGGTGACGACCCTAAAATCTTGCGATTCATTCGGACATCACCGTTCACAGCAAACGACTCACTGAGCCGTTTCCCACACATAAAGCCACACAGGAAGGACAGGACCATGAAAGGGAGCCAGCGCGTCATCGACGCCCTGAACGCCGGACTGACAATCGAACTGACAGCCATCAACCAGTATTTTGTGCAGGCGAAAATGTGCAAAAACTGGGGGCTCAACCGACTCGCCAAGCATCACTATGCCGAGTCGATCGAAGAGATGAAGCACGCCGAACTGCTCGTCGACCGGATTCTGTTTCTGGAAGGGGTTCCGGAAATCGCCCGGTATGACGTGATCAAGGTCGGAGAAAACGTCCAGGAGCAGCTGCAGAACGCACTCGCCCTCGAGATGAATGCGACCAAAACCTACAACGAAGGGGCGGAACTGGCCCGACTGGATAAAGATGCCGCCAGCCGCCAGATCATGGAGCAGATCGTCAAAGAATCAGAAGACAGCATCGACTGGATCGAAGCCCAGCTGGACATGATCAAGCTGATGGGAATCCAGAATTATCTTCTGTCTCAGGTCGGCGAAGAATCCGAAGGGGGACACGGCCATTAGACCAGTTTGGTCGATCATGTGGCCGCGAAGAACGTCTTTCCCTCAATGAAACATTGGGTTTCCACGAGCCAGTACGTCACATAGATGACGAAAACGCTCTAAAAAGCAATTTACTCGACCAGATGCCCGCCCGTGTTGTTTTGGACAGGGGCGAGTTTTGATGGATGAAACGCTGTACTCCGCGTGATGGAGACGGGAGCCCCTTTCGCAAGTTGCTCCCGGGCAGTCTGTGCGACCGTGTGCCAGCACGCCCCGTGTTGGCATGATCGGATCTTGGAATTGCAGAGAATACCCAGCCGGAATGTCTCTGTTTTTCCGTTTCTCTTGCCGCGGATGACCTGGCGAACGGGTCTCTTGAAGGCTTCTGCCACAACGCATCGCCCTGCGGGAACGACATTCACGGTTTTACATAAACCGTTTCTGAAAAATCAGTTGCTCGCGGAATCCGCTGAGCACTCTGTCGTCATTCGAGTGGCGGCCTGCTGCTTCTGGTCGATGATGTTTTGAATTCGTCGACGGCAGGCCATACATCCGCTTCCAGCGCCACAGGCTTTGCGCACGTCCTGCACCGAATCGGCACCGAGCAGGGTCACGACATCCTGAACGGTGGATTGCCGGACTTTGAAGCAGTGACAAAGAACAGGATCGGCGGCGACGACAGGTGAGGCCATGGCGGTGGGCAGGCGTCTGAGGCAGGGACCGAACGGGGGGAATCGATCAGTGGAACGCAACACGTTCCAACTGGACGATTGTGAGACTCAATCTCACTACTGCCTAAGTCTACCGGAACCGCTCCTCGGTCGTCAACAAAAATTCCTCTCAATCTGCACCGCCCCTCCCGATTCACCGGTCTGGACGGATTGTTCTGACGGAGTCATTTTCAGAAGGAATCCCCGCTGGTCCGTGGCGGTTCCCTCCCCGGTCGGCAGCTTGACAACGGACTGCCCTCCCGGTACAAACGTGACTACAACGTCTTGCGTAGACAAGAGTTACCAAGAAGAATCGACATCCCGGAGAATGGGCCGTTTCTCCGATGTTCCCCCTGGCCCAATTTCCCCCTGGGTTGTCGAGCGATCCTCTGGAAAGCAAACATCTTCCGGCAGGGAATGTCTCGCGAGATCGAGCGGGATCATTTTGTTGTGATATTCCATCCACCTGGCATCGTGGGCAGTCGATCACCCCTTCCGTAGAAGAGACTTCGATCACATGGCAAAGAAGAAGCCAACCCGCGCGACTGCCCAGGCTCGAGCTCAGCGGAAACAGAAGCCTGCCACGGCTCCCAAAGCGGTCACTCGCAAGAAGCCGAGTGCTTCCCCTTCTGATCGACTGAAAGGTGTGGATCGGCAGCTGGTCCAGTTGCTGAAAGATCGACTGCGGCTCACGGTTCAGGAACTGGAGTCTCAGCCGGATAAGCGCGATCTCTGGTTCGATCCGCGCCTGGAGACGGCTCTCTGGGATGAGCTGGAGCTGACCAACCAGGGGGAACTGCCGAAAGAAGTTCTGCGTGGCGTTTTCCGTGAAGTTCTCTGTGCGGCACGCGTCAAAGTGAAGGTGGCCCGGGTTGCGTACCTGGGCCCTCCATTCAGCTTCACGCATATCGCGGCATTGGAGAAGTTCGGGCGTACCGCGGACCTGGTTCCGGTGAACTCGATCGCCTCGGTCTTCGAGGAAGTGAATAAAGGGCATGCGGAATACGGGATCGTCCCGATTGAAAACAGCACCGACGGCCGCATCGTCGACACGCTCGACATGTTCACCCGATTGCCGTTGCGCATCTGCGGCGAAGTCCAGATTTCCGTCCACCACAATCTGCTGTCCCGGTCACCGCGAAGTGAGATCACTGAGATCTACAGCAAGCCACAGGCGTTGTCACAATGTCGTGACTGGCTGAACCGGAATATGCCGCAAGCCAAAATCTACGACGTGACGAGCACCTCCACGGCAGCCGCACTCGCTCAGACCAAGCCGGGAGCGGCCGCCATTGCCAGTCGCCAGGCGGCTGTGCAGTACGGGCTCGATATTGTGGCCGAGTCCATCGAAGACAACGCACACAACGTCACCCGTTTCGCGATTATCGGTGATCACGAAACTCAGCAGACAGGCAGGGATCGCACGGCCCTGTTGCTGCAGATTCCACATACACCAGGAACACTGTCCGACGCGCTGACCGCGTTCAAGAACAACAAGATCAACCTGACCTGGATTGAGTCATTCCCGTTGCGAGGGCCGGAATCAGGTTACCTGTTCTTCCTCGACTTCGAAGGACATGTTAAAGAGCCGAGAATCAAGAAGGCCTTGCAGATTCTCGAGAAGAAAGCGGTTCGCATGGAAATCCTCGGGTCCTATCCCCGCAGTGAGTCCATCGTCTGAGAGGTGCCGGGTGCCGTCACTCCACCAATACCGGATGTGATCGCGGACTCACGTCGGCATTCCGCTGCGGGCGACGGAGTCACTCGAACTCAACGACACAGAACGGCGATTCACCGGCGGATCCCACATCAGCAGGCAACACAGGGCGACGCGGGCCTTCTTCCAGAGCGGGATGCGAATCCGTTTCCGGTACACGTCGTAGTTCGCCTGTTCGATCTGACGTAACAGCGAGCTGTAAAGGTCGAACAGTCCCAGGTAGATCCGTCTCCCCTCCGGGCTTAAAACCTCCGCGAGCGGCAGAGCCTGATCGTAGAAGCCCCAGGCGCGCTGCACCTGAAACCGCATGAGTTCCCGAAACGCGCCGTCCCGCCGTCCCTGTTGAAGATCCGCTCTGCTGAAGCCGAACCGTTCGAGTTCCTGCCGGGGCAGGTAGAAGCGGTCGTGACTGGCATCTTCTTTGAGATCGCGCAGAATGTTGGTCAGCTGGAACGCCGTTCCACAGGCAATGGCGGACTCACGGGGTTCTGGTCCCTGGAATCCCCAGATTCTCAGGCAGCTCAATCCGACAACACCGGCCACCTGATAGCAGTACGACTCCAGATCGGCGAAGGTCTCGAAAGTTCGAGGTGTCAGGTCTGCCTGAACGCCGCGAATGGTCTCTCTCAGATCATCGAGGGGAATTTCCCGCTTGAGAACCAGATCCGAGACGGCCGGCAAAATGCGACAGGGGACATAACTTCCCTGACAGGCACGGGTCAGGTCGTCGTTCCAGTTGGTGAGCAGCTGGCGACGGCGTTCGACAGGCAACCGGGCGTCGTCCCCAAGGTCGTCCGTGTTCCGCATGAATGCGTAGAGGACGCACATTTCCCGGAATTTTTCTTTCGGGAGTGCCCGAAATGCCAGAAAAAAACTGCTGCTGCTCTGTCGGGCAATTCGCTCACAATGTTCGTAGGACTGTTGCAAGTCGGAACGCATGACCGGTTGGTCTCGGATGAGAAGTGGGAGGGGGAACTTCTGCCCAGGATCAATCTTACCGATCTTTGTGCGTGATTTGAATTTCGAGCGGCTGAAATTGTAGAGTGCAGCTGCCTATAATGAGATTTTGATGCACCCGCATTCGCGCGTGCTGACAAGAAGGGTCCATTTCGCTGTGGAATCGCAGGGCAGCGAGACGTTTTCGTCTCAATATTCTATTCTTCGAATTTCCACGCTCACCACCTCAACGGCAGTGGCACCATGATGCAGTCCCCACCGACCAGATTGCCGGCCCGACAACAGATTGCAGGTCGTCCCCCACGATGGCGATCCCTTTCACGACTTCTCGTGACCGTGGGAATGCTGACAGCCACCTCGAGCGCCCTGGCGGCAGAGCCGGTGATGGAGTTCCTGGAGGGACTGCGGGAACGTCGTTTTTACGACGCGGCCGTGATGTATCTCGACCAGATGGAGGGAAACAAAGCTCTCCCGGCAGAGTTATCTCTGCTCCTGTCATACGAACGGGGACAGACCCTTCTGCAGAGCGCCAAGACGCTTCAGAATCTGGATGCGCAGAGAAAGCAGCTTGACGCCGCCCAGGCCGCGTTCGAATCGTTCGTCAAAGCGAACGGCACTCACGAACTGGCGGCGCGGGCCAATACGGCGCGCGGTCAAATCCTGCTCGAAAAAGCTCGGGTCGACATCTGGGACAGCGAAAAGCCCTCAAACGACGGAAACAAGGAGAAGTTCCGGCAATCGGCCCGAGATGGCATTATTGCCGCACGAAAAATTTTTGAAGAAGCGAAGAACCAGCATCAGGCGACCTGGAAGAAATTCCCGGCCTACATTCCAGAAGATCAGAAAACCGAGCGGGCCGCCCGGGCGGAAGCCGAAGAGCAGTTCATTCGTTCCCAACTGGATCTGGCCCAGTGTACGTACTGGGAAGCTCAGGCGTATGACAAAGCGGCCCCGGAACGGAAGAAGCTGCTGCAGGATTCGGCGTTCGCATTCGAGGCGATTCACCAGCAGTACCGCAGTCAGCTCGGCGGATTGTTTGCCCGCATCTGGCAGGGGAAGTGCTTCGAAGAACAGGGAGATGCGGAAGGAGTCCGGATCGCACTGGGCATTTATGGGGAAATTCTGGAGCATGAAGGGACCACCCCCACCATGCGAAATCTCCGGGATCGGGCTCTGCGATTCCGTCTGATCTGCCTGAATTCTCCACACCGAAACGACAGCCAGCTGGTAACCCAGGAAGCCGATGCCTGGCTGAAAGCCAACCAGAACCGGGCGCGCAGCGACATCGGTCTGGGAATCGAATGGGAACTGGCCCGTGCTCAGGAAAGTCTCGGAACGGACCGATCTCAATCGGAAGCCAATCGGAAAAACTCGCTGAATCAGGCACTCAACCGTGCCCGGACGATCAACCGCTATCCGGGGGAACTGAAGAACCCGACATCGGCCATGATTCAGCGAATTCTGGTGCTGCTGAATCGGGATCCCAGCGACCCGAAAGATTTTGACACGGCCTATGGAAACGGCGGCCAGCTTTACGATCAGGTGAATGCCCTCAATGGCCAGATCCGCAAGCTGCAGCAGGAAAACAAACGGTCAGAAGCCCTGGCTCAGTATGAGTCTCTGAAAGCCGCAGCGTATGAAATGACCCGCATGTACGACCTGGGTCTGAAACTCGCAGATGAACGCACAGACGCGAATCTTGTGAACAACGCCCGGCTCCGTCTGGCATACGGGTATCTGCTGCAGAACCGGGATTACGAAGCGGCAATCGTCGCGGAAGACCAGATGCGCCGGCACAGCGGCGACAACGCGACGTATGCCCAGGAAGCCGGTTTTCTGATGATGGCCGCGTTCGATCATGCCTACAGCGAGGCACCAGAAGGAAAGCGGGACTTCGAAGAACAGCAGGTGATCGCGGCCGCCAATCTGCTCTGTGAAAAATGGCCAGAATCCGATCGCGCGAACGATGCACGCAACACTGTTGCCAAGATCTACTGGAACAACAATGACCTGCTGACGGCTGCCGAATGGTGGCTCAAAATCCCCAAGGGAACCTCGCAGTACGCCGACGCCCAGGTGCGGGCCGGAAAGGCGTACTGGAGACAGTATGTGACCGCCGCTTCGAAGCCGGAAGAAGAGCGGCCGTCGACCGATGATCTCACGAAATGGAAGAATGCGGCCGTGACCCACCTGGTGGTCGGGCTGGACGAAGCCGAGAAAGCGCTCCCGGATGAAGCACCGTTCCCGGACGATCTGGTCGGCGCCAAGTTGACGCTGGTCAACATCCGGAACCTTGACGGGCTCTATCAGCAGAAAGATCCGAACGGTCCTCCCGGAGCATTGGATCTGTTGTTGAAAGATCCGCACTCTGTCCTGAAGGAAGTGGATGTTCCGAAAGGGCAGCCGCGTCCGCAGGATGCCACGAAAGCCAAAAGCCGGCAGATGGCCAGCTTCGCCTATCAGCAGCTGCTGCGTGCGTACGTTGGAACCAAGAATCTCGATGAGGCCCGGAAGGCCCGGGTGAAGCTGGAAGAAGTGGCTGCCGGCGGTGATGAAGCCGCGCTGACACAGGTCTTCGTCGACTTTGGGCAGGAACTGGAGCGGGAACTGGAACGCCTGCGCGCCACGGGGGACAAGAAGCGCCTCGACGATGTCCGTGCCGGTTTCGAGGCCTTCCTGAATGAACTCTTCCAGCGGAAAGAAGGGCAGACAATCTACTCGCTGCTCTGGATTGGAGAGACGTTCACCAGTCTGGCAGACGGCTCTTCCGACGACCCGGCCAAGGCGGCCGCGTTCTATCAAAAGGCCGCCGGCGCTTATCAGGCGATCGTTGATAACGCCGCTCAGGACCCGGCCTTCGCCAACGCTCAACAGATTACCGCCTGTAAACTGCGAATGGTGAACTGCCTGCGAAATCAGAAAGACTTCACCAAAGCCGAACAGGTCATCCTGGACGTTCTGAAATCCAATCCCAACGCTCCGGACGCCCAGTTCGAAGCCGCCTTTCTGTATCAGGCCTGGGCACATGCCGAAGGGAGTGCAGAGAAGTTCAACACGTCTCTCTACGGCAAGAAAGAAGGACAGCATCTCTGGGGATGGACCTACACCGCCCAGACATTGCAGCAGTCACTTTTCCGCCGGAAAGATGAACGGGTGGAACGGCTTCACTTTGATGCCCGATACAATCAGGCAGAAGCAGAGAAACAGTTCGGGCTGTCGCTGTCTGACCCGAAAGAATCCCGGCTGCATCTGGATCGGGCGATCTCGAATATCAACAGCTTTCAAAGGGTTTCGAAACGCTGGCCGGATGAAGAGTATCAGCGGTTCAATGCCTTGTACCGCACCGTTCTGAAAGAACTCGGAGAGCCGGTGATCGACCTGCCGCGTGAACTGGTCAGCACGGAACCAAGCGATGCGATGAAAGCCGAGACAGCCGCCGCCGAGGCAGAACGTGCCAGTGCGACTGCTGCTCCGCCGCCGCCACCGAAAGCAGAGCCGGAACCGGAGTCTGGCAGCGGTGGAATGGTGTTGTTCGGATTGCTGCTTGTCGGAGCACTGGGAGGAGTGGGCGCCTGGTACAGGTACCGGCAGAAGAACCCGACAACACCGAAAATGACAATCGACGCCGGGAATGACGCGGCCGTGGTTTCTGCCATTGGTGAAGCGGCACGCACGGGAAGTGCCGGTGGTCGTCCTGGTGAGTTCGGTCCCCCTCTGCCGGCGGCAACCGCCAAGGCCGGAAGTGGTCATGGCCATTCGCATGGTCGTGGAACCAGTGGGCCGGCGTTTCCTGGATTTGACCCGATCACAGGTGACACCGGGCCTGCGACTCGACCGACGCCGGCCAGCAAGCCGGCTCCTGCCCAGAAAGCGGCACCTGCGGTGAAACCCGCAGCCACAACAGCTCCCGCAGTGGCGAAAGCCGCGGCCTCACCTGCTGTGGCGAAGCCGGTTGCGAAGGCTCCTCCTGCCCCCACCGGGAATGCTCCCCAAGCCCCCCCGAAACCAGCAGCGGCGCCTCAGAAAGCTCCTGCCGCTCCCCCTGCCGCGCCTCCCGTCGCCAAAACGACAGCGCCGGAAGCGGCCCGGCCTGCAGCTCCGACACCCGCAAAACCAGCGGCTCCTAAGTCGGCGCCGACATCAACAGCTCCACCGGCCCCACCCGCTCCGAAGCCGGCCGCACCAGTGAAGCCGGCCGCTGCTCCGACAGCTGCTCCGGCGGCACAAACCCCGAAGCCCGCCGCTCCAGCTCCGGCAGCGCCTCCCCGGCCTGCTCCGGCAGCCCCTCCGACCCCGAAGCCGGCCGCCGCGGCCCCGGCCAAGCCGACGGAGAAGCCCGTTCAAAAACCTGCGGTGAAAGCGGAGTCCGGCGACGACGCCTTTCCGTTTGGAAAGCCGCAAGCTCCCGCACCGAAGAAGCCGAAGTCACCACCTCCTTCGAATCCCTTTAATCCCTTTCAGTGATCTGGAATTCTGACGGGTTGTGGTGTGTGAAATTTGAAAACCAGGTCGGAGAATCGGAGTTCCCAGTCTGCCGGTTTTGATTGGTGAACGACAGGAACTCCCTTCAACAGTCCTATTCAGCCAGAAGCAGTCTGATCATGAAACCTGTTCAATCTCCTTTGTTGATGGCCGTCGCCTCGCTCTTCATTCTGAGTGGCCTGGCGCAGGCGGCCGATCTGGATACCGTTTATCGTCTCGGCGAAACCAAAGGGATTGCCGGGCAGATGAGCAGTGTCTCGAAGACCGAAGCGGTGATTACCCAGAAAGTCGGGAACAAGGAAGAACGGATCCCGGCGAATGAGATCGGCAAGGTCGAGTTTCAGGGAGAGCCGGCCATTCTGAATCTGGCCCGAAGCAATGAAGGGGCCGGACGATTTGAAGATGCCATGGCAGGTTATCAGGAAGCCCTGGGTGCAGGGGGGAGTGACAATCTGAAATCCGAGATCAATTTTCTGATGTGCCGGACCCTCGCGAAGATGACCCAGAAAGATCCATCCAAGGCAGCCGTCGCCATCGAGAAACTCACGGCGTTTACGAACAGCGCACGAGATCATTATCGATTCTTCCCGGCGCAGCTGCTGCTGGCAGAAATCGCGCTGCTGGTTCACGATCACGTCACCGCAGAGTCGGCATTCGATCGGGTGCAGCAGGCTCCGTGGAATGATTACAAGATGCTCGGAAAGAACGGTTCCGCTCGAACCCTGCTCGATCAGCAGAAAGCAGACGAAGCCAAGCCATTGTTCGACGCCGTCGCCAACTCCAAAGGGACCACGCCGGCCGAACAGAGTGCCGTGCTGGAGGCCATGCTCGGCCAGGCAGAATGCCTGCTGCTGAAGAATCAGGTGGAACCGGCCACTGAGATTCTGCAGAAAGTTGTCGCTCAGGCAGGAGCCAACGACTCCCGCGTTCTGGCTCAGGCCTATCTTCAACTGGGGAGTGCGTATTCCACCGACTCTCAGAAAAGTAAAGAAGCCCTGCTCGCCTACCTGCATGTCGACGTGATTCCGTCTCTGTCCTCTCAGCCCGACCTGCACGCCGAGGCACTGTATCATCTCGCCAAGCTCTGGCCGGCAGTCGGTCAGCCGGCTCGCGGCGCAGAAGCATCGGGAAAACTGCAGCAGGATTATCCGACCAGCGAATGGACCAAGAAACTCGACAGCGTCGAGTGATCCGAGTGTCTGTCAGCTGACTGCATGAAAGAACGGCTCAGGGAAGAGACAGGCTCGTCAGGTTTTGAAGTCCCGGCCGTTTCCCCCTGGTCCTGCATGCGGTTGCCGAGTCCCCTGTTGAGTGTCATAGTTTCCGTGCCGACAGCCGCGTAGTCGCGGCTGTCTTCGTTCCAGTCCGAATCAGAGTGAAGCCGATCGATGTCGTTTCCGCCCGTTCCTGAACAACTCGAAATCCTGCTGCGCGGGATCGAAAAAGTCGTTCCCGCCAGTGAACTCTCCGAAAAGCTGACGAAGAGCCGTGAGACCGGAACGCCACTGCGGATCAAATACGGAATCGACCCCACTGCGGCCAGCGTTCATCTCGGACACACTGTCCCGCTGCGAAAAATGCGGCAGTTTCAGGAACTGGGACACCAGGCAGTCATCATCATCGGGAATGCAACCGCGATGGTCGGCGATCCCAGCGGTCGGGATGAAGCCCGAAAGAAGCAGCTGACTGAGGACGAAGTCGAAGCGAACGCGACATACTACCTGGAACAGGTCGGCAAGGTCATCGATCTGTCAAAGGCCGAAGTCCATCGAAACGGCAACTGGTTCGGATCGATGGGACTGATCGAGATCCTGCAGCTCTGCGGAAAAGTGACGATCGCGCAGTTGCTGACGCGGGATGATTTCGCCAAACGGATGGCGGCAGAAGCTCCGATCTTTCTGCATGAGTGCCTTTACCCGGTGATGCAGGCCTGGGATTCCGTCATGATCAAGGCCGACGTGGAACTGGGGGGAACCGAGCAGCTTTATACCTTCATGCTGGCGCGGGATCTGCAGAAGCAGCAGAACCTTCCCCAGCAGATCGGCATGATGTCCCCGATTCTGGTCGGCACCGATGGCGTGCGCCGTATGGGAAAAAGTCTGGGAAACTACATCGGCATCTCGGAAGACCCGTACGAGATGAAGAAGAAGTTCATGCAGTTGCCGGATGCCGTGATGCGGATGTTCTACGAACTACTGACCGCGATTCCAATGACCGAAGTCGACGAAATCCTCGCCGGTCATCCGAAAGAAGCCAAAATCCGACTCGCCCGCTCTGTCATCACGGAATATCACACCAGCGAAGCCGCCGAACAGGCGATCGCCCGCTGGCAGCAGGAAATCGGCGAGGGTTCACTGCCGAGCGACATTCCCGTGGCGCCGCTGTCCCGCAGCAAACTGAATGGAGAGGGAGCCTTTCAGGCTGCCCAACTCCTGAAAGAACTGGGAATGGTTCCGTCAACCAGTGTGGCGATGCAGCGGATCGCCGGTGGGGCCGTGTTTGTTCTCAATGGAGACAACAAACAGGTCATTCAAGACAAAGCGGAGTGGGTCCCGATTCAGGATGGATTGATCGTTCGGGCCGGCAAAAAAGACTGGCGCCGAATTCAGCTCATCGATTAGACCAGTCTGGTCGATCAGGTGGCCGCGCAGCGCGTGTTTCGATGAAGGAAACACCGCTCGCTGCGGGGCAGAAGCGAGGGAATTATCTCGCCGGGGAGGTTTACGTCGCCGGCCATTCGTGTCCGCAGGCATTGCAGCTGAAGCCGACCAGGCTGCCGGTTCCTGGAACCATCCGCCCGTTCTTGCCAAGACGTCCGTTTTTGAGTTCGATCGGTTCGACCGTGACACGACGGCAGATCGGGCAACTGCGATTCTGGTGTTCGATCCGCGCCCGATCAGTGATCTTCAGCGTCTTCGGAGAGTGCTGGGAAGCGAAGTCACAGAAGGAGTAAATCTGCGGGGCGTCATCGACGTATGAGCAGTCGGCCAGCAAAGCGAGGTGGCTCATGCCTGATTCCTTTCAAGCGATCTTCGAATCGGAAAACGTGCAGTCCTTGCGACGTGGGCAGAAACTTACCCGGGATGATTTCTTCCGGCAACAGACCATTTGTTCAGGTCTGCCCCTCGTCGTTCAATGAACCACAAGATCCAGTGGGAATGCGCCTGCAGCCCACTGGATCTGGAGAATTGTTTCGGCACAAAATGCCGAAATCGTGACCCGGATCGGTCGAAATTGCCCCTGACGTCGAATCCTGCCCTCCGGTGAGATGAATTTCTTTTTCAAACTCGCCAAGCTATCTGACCGCAAGAACAGCTTGAACCGGTGAAACCGGACCATTGATCGACTCGGAGAATCGTCGACGGCGTGAGTGGGTTGGGGTCACCAGACCGGCAGAATCTCGCTCTGTCTGACACCGGACTTTTCCGGCAGTCGACGGATCGCTCACCATTGTGAATTCATCCAGCAGGGACGACGTGACGTACGACACGATTATTATCGGAGCAGGGATGTCCGGCCTGGCAGCGGGAATCCGCCTGGCATATTACGACAAAAAAGTCTGCATCCTCGAACGGCACACCACAATCGGGGGGTTGAATTCGTTCTACCGTCTGCGTGGGCGGAACTATGACGTTGGTCTGCATGCCGTGACGAATTATGCCGCGCCGGGAACGAAGGCCGGCCCGCTGGCCAAACTCCTGAAACAGTTGCGACTCCGCTGGGACGATTTCGATCTGTCCCCGCAGAATGGTTCGTCGGTCGCCTTTCCCGGCCACGAGATCACGTTCTCGAATGACTACGAGGGATTTCTTCAGAATGTTGCCGAGGAGTTTCCCGATCAGGCGGAAAATTTCCGCAGGCTGGTCCGGCACATTGAAGAGTTCGATGAACTCAATCTGCAGCAGGCAGCCGTGTCCGCCCGAAAAGTTGTCGGGGAGTTTCTCACGGATCCGGTGCTGACCGACATGCTTTTCTGTCCGCTGATGTTTTACGGGTCGGCATTGCCGCATGACATGGACTTCAATCAGTTCGTGATCATGTACAAGAGCATCTTCAAGGAGGGTTTCTCCCGCCCGTACGACGGTGTCCGGCAGATTCTGAAAACGCTCGTTCGACAGTTCAAATCACTGGGAGGAGAGTTGAAGCTCCGGCACGGAGTCAGCGAGATTCTGATCGAGAATGGTCGGGCGGTCGGCGTGAAACTGGATGACGGGGAAGAGATCCGCGCCGAGAACGTGCTGTCATCGGCCGGAGTCGTCGAAACGTACCGGATGTGCGGCACTCATCTTCCGCAACCGCTCCCCTGCCCGGGGATCGTGTCCTTCAATGAAGCAATCTTCGTCCTCGACCGGCAGCCCCGGGAACTGGGACACGACTCCACCATCGTGTTTTACAACGATGCCCCACAGTTTCATTATGAGCCTCCGCGGGATCCCATTGACCTGCGGAGTGGAATCATCTGCTCTCCGAACAATTTCCGTTATGCCGGCGGAACGGAACTGGAAGAGGGGTTCATCCGGATCACAGCCCTCGCGAATCCGGAGTACTGGATGACTCTTCCACCGGAAGAGTATGTCATTGAGAAGCAACGCTGGTGCGATAAAATGGCGGAAGCGGCCGTTCGGCACATCCCGGATTTCCGCAGCCATATCGTGGACATTGACGTCTTCACCCCGAAGACCATCCACCGGTTTACCTGGCATGACAACGGGGCCGTTTATGGAGCTCCCGTCAAAGTGCTGGAAGGCCGAACTCCGATCGACCACCTGTTTCTCTGCGGGACGGATCAGGGATTCCTCGGGATCATCGGTTCCATGCTCTCCGGCATCACCATGGCGAACAATCATCTGTTGAGAGCGTAACGCGAGTTGCCATCACGGGCCTGATTCTGCTTGAAATGGACTCTCGACGAGACACAGGACCGGCCAATTTCGCCGGGGGAAACGGTCTGCGTCCCGTGGGATCGTGAGGATGCCCATTCCGACAGGGGCTGGAAGTAGGGCATCTGGACAGTTTGTTCTGATCCGATGGTCTCGGATGCCGGCTTTCTTCTGGATTTTCAGCAAGCGCTGCCGATGGCGGTTCCGATTGACCTTGCTGGCGGGATCGGCGTACAACTCGCCTCCCTGTCTCAATCTGAATCACGTTGCCCCCCAACTCTCAGCAGGTTTCATGCGCCGATTGTGCCTCATCGCGTGCTTCCTGATCGGTGGATCCTGTCTTCAGGCCGCCGAGTTCCGCCTGTTCTACGCGGACACGTTCGGGGAGTCGGTCAAGATGGGAACTCCCGCACAGACGGAAACGGGGGTCGACGAATTTCTCTCCAGTCCGCTGCCGCCGGTTCCCACGCCGGACGATGCCGCGGAGGTTCCGACAGACATTCCACTCTCTCCACCAGATCGCAAGCCGCTCAGTGCGGTCGAGACTCCGGAGGAACGAATCGTCGATCTGCGGCCTCCCGACTTTTCTCTCGATTCTCCCTGGCTGGAGGTCGAACCTTCCTGGCTCAATGAGGTCATCGACGACCACATCCTGATCTGGCAAAGCGTGACGGACGGCATCACCACGGTTCCACGAGGTGGAAGTGACTTCGGAATCACGACCTGGGGAGTGAAGTTCGGGCTGACCGGTGATCAGGGACCGGTCTGGATTCAAGGAGTGTTCGGCTGGAATTTTTTGAATGGTCCCTCTCCGGCGGATGTTCCTCCACGAACCTATGACCTGGGAGTGGAGTTCAACTATGCCAGAAAGCTGAACGATTCCTGGGGAGTCGCTCTCAGCGTGTCTCCCCTGTTCTCGACGGACTTCGACAACAACAGCCGTGACAGTTTTCGATTGACCGCCGGAGGCGTACTGACCTTTCAGGCGGATGACGTCACCCGTCTCGTGGCCGGGCTGACGTATCTCGATCGACCGGACCTGCCGTTCATTCCCATTGCCGGACTGAAATGGCTGGTGACCGACAATCTGGAGATGGACATTCTGGTTCCCCGTCCGAAGATTTCCTGGCGATTCGACCGGAATGAAGAACGGGAAGCCTGGCTGTACACCGGCGGTGAAGTCGGTGGCGGTTCCTGGGCGATCGAACGGGAAGGGGATCTCAATGACCGGATGGGCTACCGGGATTTCCGCTGGGTCTGCGGCGTCGAAAGTCGACAGGTCAGCGGCAGTCGTCGGGTCCTGGAAGCCGGCTATGTCTTCGACCGGAAAATCAGCTTCGACCGAGGTCCCGGAGATGAACGTCTCGGAAAGACATTCCTCTTCCGCTGGGGCCGACTCTATTGAAAGAACCAAAAGTAAAAAATAAGACCAAAATTCAAAGAACCAAGAACCAAACGATCCTGTGGAAAACGACTCCACAAAAGGTCGTTTGGTTCTTGGTTCTTAAGTATTGGTCCTTATTGGTCCTTCCGTCTTCTACAGCCCATCATTCAGCGGTTGTAGCGATTCCGGCAGAAACCGGCCGTCTTTGCGCACCAGTTTGCCGTCGAACCAGACTTCTCCTCCGCCATATTCCGGCGTCTGAATGAGGACGAGATCCCAATGCACGGCACTCCGATTGCCGTTGTCGGCCGTGGAATAGGCATTGCCGGGAGTCAGGTGCAGCGAGCCGCCGATTTTCTCGTCGAACAGCGTGTCGAGCATCGGATGCTTCACCTGATTGTTACAGCCCAGTGACCATTCCCCGATATACCGGGCCCCTTCATCGGAATCGAGAATTTCGTTGAGCCGTCTGGTCTGGCCCTGACAGGTGGCGTCGATAATTTTTCCGTCTTTGAATTCAAAACGGACTTTCTCGAAGATCGTCCCCTGATACCGGGATCCGGCGTTGTACGTGATCACCCCATTCAGGCTGTCACGAACCGGAGCGGTGAAGACTTCCCCATCAGGAATGTTCCGACGGCCATTGCAGGTGACGACCGGAATATCGCGGATGGAGAATTCCAGATCGGTCCCCGGTCCAGTGATCTTCACCCGATCTGTTGCCAGCATCAGTTCCCTCAAGGGTTCCTGATTCCGGGCCATGGCTTCATAATCGGCGGTGCAGACATTGAAATAGAAGTCTTCGAAGGCGGCCGTGCTCATGCGGGCCGACTGTGCGAACGACGCGGTGGGATAGCGCAGGACGACCCATTTCGTTTTCGCGACACGCAGTTCAATATGCACCGGCTTCCAGACGTTCTGCTGCACGAGATCAAGCTGCGGGCCGGGAACGTCGACCATTTCTTCACTGTTGGCGGTCCCGCGCACGCCGATGTACGCCTGCATCTTCGACATGACGTTCGCTTCGAATTCCCCGGCCAGTTTCAGGGAATCCGCTGTTGCAGACTGGTACAGGGAACGCAAGACCGTGTTGTTTTTGATGGAAACGAACGGTCGGGCTCCGACCGCGGCGGCACGTTCGACCAGGCGGCAGATGAGATTCGGCTCCGGCAGGTCGAACGCTTCGATCAACACGTTTTCACCGGGCTGCAACCGGCAACTGTGTGAAACCAGAAGTTCGGCCAGTCGGTCAATCCGGGGATCATTCACAGCAGGGACTCCAGCAGCATCCGCAGTTTTCGAAGTTCGAGTGGACGACGTTCCTGTTCGCACAGTTCCGGGAGGATCTCAATCGAGAGTGCTCGCGCGTAACGCTCACGTTCCAGCAATCCGATCAAACGGCTGTAATCCACTTCACCCAGTCCCACCTGAATCTGAAGTTCGGTGACCGTGGAATCCCGCAGATGCGTGTGCAGCGTGTACGGTGCGACCAGATCCGTCACCGATTCGGCGATTTTCGGATCGAGAAAATAGCTCGGGTCAAAGGCCAGCCCCAGTTTGTCGACGGCCTGACACAATTCCACCGCAGTGTGGGCATCGCCGCTCAAACGCCCCGCCTGAGTTTTCAGCCCCACACGGATTCCGTTGGCCGTGGCTGTGCCGATCAGCCCGCGCAGTCGATCGATTTCCAGATTGAACGGGGTTCCGAGCGGAGAAGACTGGACCACGATCTGAGAGATCCGGAGTGCTTTGGCAATTCGGCAGATCGCATCAAAGGTGCCCGCGTCGACATCCTGTGCCAGTGTGATGGCCACCGGAGAAAGTCGGGTCCGGTCGCGCAGGCGAGCGATAAATTCGTCGCTGTTCGCAGCGACAAACGACGGTTTCAGGGAACCGTTTTCATCCATCCAGATTTCGACCCGATCGAACTCGAGATCGGTAATTTGATCCAGTGCCTGCCAGAAATCCATTTCGGCAAAACAACGGGTTGAAGCGGCGACAAACACGCGCATCCCCTTCATTGGGAACAGGTCAGCAATTTTCTTGATCCGGAGGAGCGAACCCGGAATCACTCAGTCGTCGATCAGAATTCCATTTCTGGTCCGTTGACCGGGAGTTCGATGACTTCCAGTCAGTGCCAGGAACATCCTCCTGATGTGACACTCAGTAACAGCTTACGACAAACTCCGTTCCGGCCACGTCAGCCGGTGTGCGCTGGTACTCTATGACGATCAGGGAAACCCTGCAAGCTTTTTGGGTCAGACTCGCCATTCCGGGAATGCGATTCTCCGGGATTCTTCGCATTTTTCCATGGGGAATGCCGATAAGGGAGTACAGGGAAACGTGTCGGCCGCGCCACAGGACCTGACGTCATTGTCAGCGGACCATGCGGTGCTGGTCGACGGGGGGCGTCGCGGGCAGTCGTCTCGCGAACGCGATGGACGGCTTTCTGGAGTGTCTTGCAGGGATTCCAGAAGTCTCTCCACGGCCATTTTTGAATGGAACAACGCTGTTCGTGTAAGTCGATCAGACGCGAGAGTGAGGACACAGGAACATGAATCGCACCATCCAGGGATTGGGCATGGCAGCACTGCTGGTCGGAGTCTGCAGTGGATGCCAGACATTTGGACCGCAGACTGCCGGAATTGCACGACTGGGCACAACGGAATATCGGGCACAAAGTCCTGCCGTAGCGGATGCCTCCTGGGCGGAAACCGCTCCGGAGAGTGGTGTCACCCCGGCCGGGCATTATCACACCCCGATCCGGTCTGCCGCGACGGAAATTCAGGATGCGATGTCTCAGCATCACAGCACAGACGTCTACTCCGGGCAGGTTCCCGCCGGAGCCCAGAGCTGCCCCCCACAGGGGTATGGAAACTGTCCACCGCAGGGGAACGGAAATTGTCCCCCAGGCGGACACCAGGCCTGCCGTCAGGACCGATACAGCTACAATTACCTGGTTCCGAACAATCTGGTCTATCCACAGCCCAACGCCGTTGGCGGAGCCATGGTCTATCCATACTACACTCACCGTGGTCCCAGTGATTTCTTCCGCGCCGAGTGATGACGGTGAGACGACTCTGTCCTGACGGACATCGGAGTTGTCGCCGCACTGCCGCAGAAAACCAGAAGATGACTTCAAGGCACCTTCCCTGTTCTGGAAGGTGCCTTTTTGTGCGCCTGGACCCCGACAGATTCCATCAGCGCAGCCCCGCATTGGAGCACAGTTCCCGATGTTCTGATTTTTCATCATTTCCACAGTGGTGATGCAACCCGGCGACGCGGCGCTGCCAATCATCATCACTGGAAAGCTCGGATTAGCCGGACTGTGCCGGATGTCGCTGCCAGTCCAATTGAGCTGATGGTTCCTGCAGGAAAATTGTCCATTCGCTGGCAGATGACAGGGGGTTTTCACGACCAGACCGGTAGCGATCACTGAGTCACCTTCGACTCGAACTCCGGTCTGGTTTGTTGTGACTCTCGGCAGAACGGGTCCCTGCTGACTGAAAAAAACAATCCGTTGCGGGAGGACTGTCTCTCCTACAGTTTGGTGCTGGTTCCGAATGAAAGTTCACCCGAAATTTCTGTCTTTAAAAAAGCATCCACTCTGCCGGGACGGAGGACCACTGAATGCATTGACCGGCAGTTGGGCTGGTCCCCGTGAGAAATGGACGAGTGCCGGGAAACGAATGCAATTCTACGAAGTGCGGACGTTCCGCCGGGGATTGCAAACCTTCAGCGAATATCAATCCCAGTGGATTCTCGCGATTCCGTTCCGGGTTCGCCTGTTCGATTTTCAGGAACGGCAGCGACTCATCAGTGAGGAACAGGGAGCCTTGATCTGGGAATCGGGATCCAATCAGGTCATTCACCAGGAATGGCAGGACGGTAGTGTGTCGCACGTGGAGCGGGCGGTCATCGAGCAGAGTGAAGGAACGATCTGCCTGGATTTTCAGGGGGAATCCCCTGAGCCCCCGGCCGTGAACTCCCGAATTCTGCAGGAACCGCCGAATCGCGAATCGATGATGTTTTTTGATGCGGAGACACTCCGATACGACCGGCGGTATTCCATCGACAATCCCTCTCAATCCGAACACTGCTGCCGGGAAATCGGAGAATTGGTCCGAATGGGGCTGCAAAAAAACAGGACATTTTCTGATGACGGATTCGAATGATTTTCCATCTAATCCGGCGTTCAGAGAGTAAGATTGAAAACTGCGTAAATTAGGGGGGAAGATACTGGAAAACGCGAGGTAAATCTTCGACAATCCATCAATACGGTCAGGGGTTGTACCGCATCGATTCGATGCACAGCGCAGCGTTCTGCTGTTGAACGACGGCAGTCTCCACGCGCTGCCAGAATCCATCGAGTCGGTGTTCCTGTTTCTCTGTTCACGTCATTGGTGAATTGCCATGACTCAAAACGAACTCAGTGACCAGAGTTTCGACTCGCTGCTTGCGCTGGCGCGGTCCGGGTCAGAGGAAGCGCTGACGATCCTGGTGAACCGGTTCTCCCCGCACGTGTATCGCAGTATCCGCCGCTCACTGATACGAAAAATGCGTCGTGCAACCGATTCGGACGACATCGCGCAATCGGTCTGGCGATCATTTTTCGCAAATCGAGACAAACATCTGGCAATCGAATCGCCAGCACAGTTGAGGGGATTTCTCGCACGCATGGCGGCCCATAAGGCCATTGATCGCGGGCGGGAATTCCAATCCCGGCAAACCGACGAGAACGAGATCAGTCTGTCCGAGGAAGGTGGTGAAAACACCAATGCGGTGAAGCGGAGAATTCCGACACCATCGGAGGAACTCATTGCTCAGGAAGCACTGGAAGCATTGAGTAAATCTGTTCCGGAAAAATTCGCAGCCGTGATTCGAAAACGTGCCGAGGGAGCGACCCTGGCGGAGATCTCAGAAGAACTGGGAGTGCCGTTGCGGTCTCTGCATCGCATGTTGCAACACATCCGTGAGAAGCAGAGTTAATCCGTTCCGCGCAGAAAGGCTCGCCCATTTCCAGATCGGCGAATCCGGCTCATGAAAACTGTTCCAGAACATTCCGTCTCCGATCAGGCCGGGGCATCGATCCACACCGATTCCGCGTCTTTTCTCCTGTCCGAACTGCTGAAGCCCTACTCCGAGGGACAACCCTTTGACGTCCAGGAACTCATCAGTGAGCATTCCTATCTCAAGGAAATGCCCTCTCTGATGGTGGACCTGGCATTCGAAGATTACTGGAGGAAACGCCAGCAGGGGAATGACGTCGACACCGACCGGTTTGTCGACCAGTTTCCGACGATTCGCGATCGCCTGCTGCACATCATCGATGTCGGCGACCTGATCAATCAATCTCCGGAAGTCTTCATGAGGCTGCTGAAGCCTCAATGGCCCGCTGTTCCGAGTGAACTGGGACCATTCTCGCTGGTCCGCCAGATTGGTGAAGGAGCGTTTTCCCGCGTCTACCTGGCGAAGGACCGTTCACTGGCCGAACGGGCAGTGACCCTCAAAGTGACGCAGCATGCCGTGCGCGAGGCCGAAGCCCTCGGTCGCCTGCAGCATCCGAATATCGTTTCGCCGCTCGGACTTTACGATCAGCTGCTGCCAGGTCTGCAGGTGATCGCAATGCCGTTCTGTGGGCGAACGACACTTGCGGATCTGATCCACAGTCAGATCGATGTCCGTTCTCCGGAACGGGAGGCCGACTTTGATTTTCAGGAGTTCCTGAACGCATCGAACGCCGAGTTCGTCGACTTCACCGAGGAGCACCGCCCCCTGCCCCGAATGACGTTCCTGCAGGCGGCCGCCTGGATCGGAGCGCAGGTGGCCGAGGGACTGTCGTCTGCCCATTCCAAAGGCTTCCTCCACTGCGATATCAAGCCGTCGAACATTCTGCTCCGGCAGAATGGGCTGCCGCTCATTCTGGACTTTAACCTGTCGGTGTCGTCGAAGCAGATTTCCTGCACCGGGGGGACGCTGACATACATTGCACCGGAACAGCTTCGTCTGCTGCGGGCCGGAGGAGACACCGAACAGTCACCACTGAGTGGCGCCGTCGATATTTTCTCGTTGGGAGTGACCCTGATCGAATTGATTCAGGGAACACCGCCGTTTGGAAAAATCACCGCCGGCTCGAATGGTCAGCGCCCCGACCATCCCCTGGAGCACGGAACACCGGCCTTCCGATTTGCTCCCGCCATCCGGAAGCGACTTGGTCCGATCGTCGCAGAACTCCTGGAAGCCTGTGTTCTGCTGGATCCGGCCAGTCGACCGGAACTGAAGGAACTGTCCGAACATCTGGCCCGATTCGCTCAGCCCCCCCGAAAGCCGATGACCCGGACGCGCCGTCTGGCGCTGGCCGTCTCGTTGGGAGGGATTCTCCTGCTCACCACGGGAACGGCCTGGACCATCATCACGGCTCCCACCGCTCAGGAGCGATTTCAACTGGGGATTGACGCACTGGTTCAGGATGGTGCGTCCCGGGCAGCCGTGCGTCATTTCTCAAGATTGCTGGCGGCGGATCCCGGGCGGGAAGATGCTCGCGCCCTGCGTGCATGCGGAATGCTGCAACGGGAAGACTGGCAGTTTGCGGCAGTGGAGTTCCGGCGGTTATCGAAGGAGCAGCCGGAAAATCAGGAACTGCATTCCCTGCTGGGATACTCTCTCTGCCGCTGGGGACAGCAGCATGAAGTGGCCAGCCATGAGTACGAGCGAGCTTACAATGCCGGAATTCATCGCATCGACGTGTTGAACAACCTCGCGTTTTGCCAGATTCGAACGAACCGGCTGACCGCGGCGCAAGACACGTTAGACCAGATGCGGGAACAGTCTCCGAATCATCCGGTGTTGATTTTCAATGACGCGTGTGTCGCTCTGAAAATCGCCCGGGAAAGAAAAGTGACTCCCCATCGCCAGGTGGCGGACGCCATTCTCGCTCATCCGGAACTGTCCAAAGATCTGGAAGCACTGATCGTGGCCGGCAATGTCTACCTGGGAGCTGCGAAAGGATCGCCAGAGGGACTCGACCGGGCCTTTGACTGCTTGAATCGGGCGGCAGCATTGGGGTTGTCTTCCGTTGATCTGGAAAACCTGACAGCGGTCAGCCTGCTGAAAGCAGATTCCCGTTACGCTGCTCTTCGTGAACGGGCAGGGAAGAACCCGAAGGCCGATCGCCCGGAGTCCATGGTCGCCCGACTGATTCCGCCTCCACTCGGAAGCCGTCAGTATCTGGTTGACCTGGCCGCCTCCCTGCCCCGGCAGGAAAACGGAACCATCCCGGTGTCGGTCGCGTCAAACGTCCCGTAAGCGGAAGGTTTCACCCAGGACTGCCCGGAAGCAGTTGCCGGTGGGAATCACGATCGACAAAAACGGGACGGGTCGCTCAGCTGGCGACTCGTCCCGTTTTGCTTTGTGTCATGGCAGGTTTGTGTGATTGCTGCCGCAGGGGCAGATCGTTGCAACGGAATGAACAGCGGGGGCGTCTGTCAGTTCATGGCAGGGGGTTCGTTCACGTGTTCTGCTTCTCGATGCGTGGCAGCAGAATGGCGAGGAATCCCAGGATCGGGAAGTACGCGCAATACTGAAAAATCGTTTCGATACTGGTTCTGTCTGCCCAGACACCCAGGAGTGCCGACGCGACTCCACTGACTCCGAACGCGAAACCGAAAAACAGACCAGCCACCATTCCGACCCGTCCCGGCATCAGTTCCTGTGCGAACACGAGGATCGCCGAGAATGCCGACGCCAGGATGACGCCTGCAAACATACTGAGAATGATCGTGACGGGCAGATTCGCGTAGGGAAGTGCCAGTGAAAACGGAGTGACACCGAAGATGCTCCCCCAGATCACCCGTTTCCGCCCGAAACGGTCTCCAATCGGACCTCCGGCAATCGTTCCCGCGGCGACGGCAAAGAGAAAGGCGAACAGGCACAACTGAGACGCTTCGACGGAGATCTGAAATTTGTCAATCAGGAAGAACGTGTAGTAGTTCGACAGGCTGACCAGATAGAAATACTTCGACAGAATCAGCACCACGAGGATGGAAATGGCGAACGCCACCTGTGAGTTCGTCAACGGCCGGGCAGACCGTTTCCCCACTTTCGATCGACGGGGGGCGAGGATCGTCAGTTGCTGCTGATACCAGATTCCGAGTCGATACAGAACCCCCATTGCCAGCAGTGCAAACACGGCGAAGTAGGCGATGGCGGATTGCCCTCGCGGCATCACGATCCAGGCCGCGAGCAGCGGGCCGAACGAACTTCCCAGATTTCCGCCGACCTGAAACAGAGACTGCGCGAACCCGTGCCGTCCACCGGACGCGATCTGTGCCAGTCGCGAGGCCTCCGGGTGAAAGATGGATGACCCGAGTCCGACGAGTGCCGCTGAGATCAGAATCATCGTCAGGGAGTGCGCCTGGGCGAGCATCAGCAGCCCGACCAATGTGGCCCCCATTCCCAGAGTCAATGAATACGGCTTCGGGCGACGATCCGTGTAGAAGCCGACCAACGGTTGCAGCAAGGATGCCGTCATCTGAAAGGTCAGCGTGATCATTCCGATCTGGGTGAATGTCAGATGGTGTGTGGATTTCAGCAATGGATAGACCGCGGGAATGACCGCCTGCACCGTGTCGTTCAAAAAGTGAGACAGGCTCAATCCATACAGGACGCCGAACGCCGTTAATTGCGGCGCGAGCGACGGTTCCGGTAACGCAGCTTCCAGATTCTGACTCATTGCAGTTCCGTTTCGGGTCAATTCCCAGCGGACGACCTGCTCCGCCTCGCCAATGAACTGGCACATTTTCGGCAGGGAGAGCCGTCCGTGCCCGAAAGACCCATGCCCACAGATTAGGTTCGCGTACGACGCAAGTGAAGGCTGGATCCTGCCGGCAGGCAGTTCAGAAAACGGACCAACAAAGACAACATTTTCCACAAGCCTTTTCTGCTACTCATCTTGCAACTTGCGAAACCGAAGATAGGGTTGAATGGCTTTGAATGTCGCCGGGCCGATTCCTTTCACGCGCATGACATCGTCGATCGATGTGAATGGTCCCTTGCTGTCCCGATCGGCGACAATGTTGCGGGCGGTCGTTTCTCCGATTCCCGGGAGTTGCATCCATTCCACCCACCCGGCGTCGTTGATGTCGACCTGATACAGATCGGACTTCTTGAGGACCAGTTGCGGGGGACCGATCCAGTTCAGACGAATGAGATTGGCGACGATCAGTCCCAGAATCAACAGGCAGCTGATCAGCATGAAACGCCGGTCACCGGCGCTGAATCCACAGGAGATCTCTTCATCGTCAGTGACCGTCCGAAGAGGGTCCACTGGAGGGGGTGGCCGGTCGGAGGGTTGCGTCGCATCCTCAACATTGAGTGTGGGCTCGGGATGCAAGTTCTGAGGAGAGACCTGGTTGGACATGAACGCCGCCCGGCAAGTTCGATGGACTGTTGTGTTCTTTTGTAACTGATTCGATAAACTGTTTGAACTTCAAGACAGGATCAACAACCGGGAATGAGGCGATCTGTATTCGGAGTTCGAAGCACATCCGAAATACAGGGTACGAAGTAGAAACTGACGGCATGACACTCGACGAAGTTTATCGCGGAAATGACATTTCCTTCCGTTACCCCGGTCACTGGGAACGTGGAGAAGAATCTCGGGATGACGCGGTCACTATTTCTGTGGGTGATCTGGGTGCCTTCTGGTCTGTCACGGTTCTGCGTCGCCGCCCCAAGGCCGAACGGGTTCTCGAAGAAGCGATTCAGGCCTTTGAAGATGAGTACGATGAAGTGGACCAGTACCCGGTCGGAGCCACTCTCGGTGGAGAATCGGGACTCGGAAAGAATCTCGAGTTCGTGGCGCTGGAACTGATCAATTGCGTCATGCTCCGCGCCGTCGAAGTCGGCGGACGAACCTATTTCGTCATGGCGCAGGTGACCGACCATGAACGGGACCAGTTCGAACCGATTTTCGAAGCGATTTCCGCTTCCCTCGAGTTCGCTCCGGACAGCGAAATTCTGATTCAGTAAGTGCCCTGATTCGCCTGCCCGACGGCCTGTTGATCGGCCCACTTGACTTGATGTGCCTGCGTGCACGTGTTTCCAGATTGAAAACGGTGAAGGAATTTTGATGTCGTCTGCTGCAAAAACGGTGCTGGTGGTGGGGGGAGGAACAGGGATCGGTGAAGCCTGCGCGCTGGCACTCGCTCAGGCGGGACATCGCGTCGCCATTGCCGGACGCCGGGAAGAGAAGCTCAAAGAGGTCGCTGCCCGACAGAACTCCCCGTTTCCGATCCTGTACAAAGGAGCGGACGCCGCCGATCGGGCGCAGGCCAATGACCTGATTCAGTGGGGAACACAACAGCTGGGACAGATCGACATTCTGATCAACTGCGCAGGGATCAATACCGCCCGGCGGATGATGGCGGATATCGATCCTGCGGACTGGGATCGGGTGATGCAGGTGAACGCGACTTCTGCATTCAACACCATCCATGCGGTGCTGCCGCAGATGCGTGAACGAAAAGATGGACTGATCATTAATATCTCGTCCATCTCCGGAATCCGGGCCAACATGCTGGGAGGAGTGGCCTACTGCGCATCAAAGTTTGCGATGGCCGCGCTGGGAACCTGTGTCGGCATGGAAGAACGTCCGAATGGAATCCGGGTGACGAATGTCTATCCCGGTGAAGTCGAAACTCCGATTCTCGAAGCCCGACTGAAGCCGGTGAGTGCAGAGCATCGCGCGAAGATCCTGCAACCGGAAGATGTCGCGGCACTCGTCCTGACAGTCGTTCAGCTTCCACCCCGGGCGCATGTCCCGGAACTGGTCATCAAGCCGACCGTTCAGGAATTCTGTTAATTCCTCCTGTTGTGTCATGTGGACTCGCAGCACGGGCGAGATGTTCGCGCGCCGCTGTCACCAGCAGAAGCCGCCGTTGGCTGACGGGGGAGTGATCTGCAGGAAGTCCACGTCTGTCCCCTGTTCACTCAGGGCAAGGCAGGCGACTCCCAGAGTGAACGCCCGATCGTCATGGTGCCGACCGTCGTTCAGATGATCAATCCGGATCCGACCGGATGCCGCGTGACGCAGAATCAAGGAGCTGAGTTCGGTTTCCAGATCATCCCGGTGAATTCCGGGAACCCGCCCGCAGTCCTCATACCACCGGATCTGCTGGTGCAGGATTCGTTGTCGCAGCATCATCGCCAGTCGGTGATTTCCTTCACTGCCCGAAAATCGAAAGCGCTCGATGGGATAGCGTCCTTCCAGTCGTTGAATCGTTCCGATGAGCTGATATTCATCGACAATGAATCGGGTGTTGCGGAACCGTGAGGAAATGCCGGTGATCCAGTCTTCCACCCACGACACCGGAGTGGTCTGGTCCGGAGTGGGTTTGACGACATCCATCCGATCGACGACGACGACATCTCCCTCAAGATGACACAGGCAGCCGACGGTGAAGTCGTGCTTCTCTGCGTAGTCGATCGCCGCGACGTACTGCACTCCTGCCTGCCCGGTCTCCTGACAGGTCCAGTCTGACTGGCGGCAGGCTTCTGCTTCCGGAAGCGTGACGAAATTTCCTTCCGTCAGCTGCCAGATGTTCAGCCAGAGCCGTTCGTACACCGCCTGTGGGAGCAGTGCCTTCTGCTCATCCAGCCATTCCCCGGTGATCCAGGGTGCCTGCGGGCCGTGCAGCGACGAGAAGTACCAGCGGGCATCGGATCGGGCGTGTTCTCGAATTTCCCATTGCCACCCTTTTCCGACACCTGCGTTTGTCAGAATCGTCAGGACACAGCGCGGCTTCTTGGCTGCGGACGACAGCAGCGAATACCACATGTCCGGTTTCGGCCAGTGGCTGAGTTCGTCACAGACAATGAAGTCCGGGAGTGCGCCATAGGAACTTTTGACGTCGGATGAAATGAAATCGATCCGGCTGCCGGTTTCCCGGTTGCGGACGAGATGTTCGAGAAACTGCAACGGGCTCAGCAGTTCGGAGTTCACTCCCGCCAGCCGGCGCAGCGAGTCGAGGAGAAAGGTCGCCTGTTCCCGATCTGCGGCCGCAGCGAGTCCATTGACCGGCTGACGGGAGGCCAGCAGGATCCACGCGATCTGAACGGCCATGTCAGAGGTCTTGGAATGTCCGCGGGGACGTTCCAGATACGCACGACGAATGAGCGGCCCTTGTGAAGGGACCGTTCCGGCAAGATCCTGCCAGGCCGGATCGAGTGCCGAGAGATCGGATTGCTGCCAGGGTTGCAGCAGTTCCGCCATCAGCCGTTCCGGTTCGTTCGGGAGCCGGAGCAGGTCACGAAACAGGTCGGGACGCAGTCGAGCCTGCCGATGAAGAATCTCCCGATGCGAGTCGAGCAAGAAGCGCAGGAGCTTCCTGTCGGAACTGGGCAATGAGCTGGGCATCCGTGAGTTCCTCGATCGCAGCGGCAGGGGAATCTTCGTGAGATGGAAGCCAGCCGGGAGGGGGATGATTTTTCAGGTAGAACGTCTGGGCCGACACATTTCCCTCGACGGCCGCCCGATACAGGGCCGCAGCGACGTTCTGACTGAGCAGATCCTTCACCCGATCGACCGAGGACTGGAATCGGGAGTCACTCTCGAGGGTGGCGGCGACCGCATCCAGTTCGATTCCCATCTGCAGGCAGGCGGCAGCAGGGGACGCCCCTTTCGACAACCAGTGTCGATAGTCTTTCTGCTGTGAGACAGACAACAGATCCCCGTCAGCGCTCGGCGGCGCCGGACTGTTTTCGGTTGTCGAACAGGTAGTAGACCGGATTGGAGAAGCGGCTTTTTTCGTACGTTTCCGCGGTGAGGAGGGCTGCTTTTTGACCACGTTTCTGCCGACGATAGAGGATGGAATGGGAATGACGGGAACGGGACACTGGCGGCGATGATCCCAGTCGCCGGAAGCCGGCCCGTTCAAAGACGGGATTGGAATGTCCCATCTGAGTGAGGGTTTCAATCCAGGGATAAGGGCACAGTTCGCAACAGCGCCTGATGAACAGATGCCCCAGTCCTGCTCCCCGATAGGAGGGGTGCAGAACAACACGGGATAAGGTGATCAGCTGCCGGTTGAGCGTCTGAAGAGAGAGGCGCGACCAGCGTCCGCTCTGTCCAAAAAAGCGATTCCGCTGTGACAAGGCTTTGGGAGGCGCAATAAACAGGCAGATGCCGACGGGTTCCTGATCATGCCAGAGGAGAAACATGTTCCGGATCAGCCCGATGTGGTGGCTGCGATAATGCCACCGAGCGAAGTACGACCAGTCGGACTTGGAGGCGGAGGAGATCCAGCATTCGGAGGGGATTCCCGTTTTTTTTTGACGTCACCCCGCCCGTCGCGCGGCACCACATCGACTGTGCCGTTCAACCGGCAACGCACGTGCAGGTCGGGATTCATGTCTTGAGAGAGATCCTCGTGTGTCGTCGCCAGCAGAAATCCCGTCTCGTACTTCAGTGCGAGCCGGGACAGGTTCGAGGCAATGATCCGGGCGAGGGGGCGATCCAGCGTGGCGGTGAACTCGTCAGCCACGATCCATTGAGGATGGTGTGCCAGCGCCAGGGCCAGCCGGAAGCGATAACGCTGACCGTCCGACAATTCCGACGGTCGGCGAAGCATGAACCGGGCTTCTCCCAGTCCACACAGGGCCAGTAATGCAAGGCCCTGATCCAGATCGCAGGGAAGAACATCCACCAGTGCGCTGTCCGGCCAGGAGAGTTCATCCAGAGACACCACCCGTTCCCCCTGTCCCGTCAGCGACCGGGCGGTCTCCTTCAGCAGAGAGGTTTTTCCGGAGCCACTTTCACCGGTGAAGAGAATGATCTGCTGAGACTCCAGCAGCAGGTCTGTGACAATGTGATGTTCTCCCTGCTCAAAGGTGATCCCGAACTGGTCCATCACCTGAGAGGTGCGGACCGTCGGAGTTCCCGGCAGGAATGAGTAGGCCACGGAGAGCGAAAGCGAAAAGGAGGGCATGAGCAGGCGCGTGGTCCAGAGGAATGTGATGAGGAGAGGAGATCAGCGGGAACAGCGACCGGTTCGTTCCTGCGATCGATGCAATCGAATCTGCGGAGAACGGGCGAGCAGTTCGTTCAAGTGTTCCTGCGCCGACTCCCAGTCTGAGAAGGGAATTTCAAGAATCACCTGGACGGTGGCAGGGGCATCCGTTGGTTCTTCTGGAGCGGCAGGCTCTTCCTCCGGGAGCAGCAGCAGATCTCGCAGCTGTTGTGAGTCGAACCCGGTCAGTGTGGCGTCGAAGTCGGGGATCGCCTGCAGTTCAGCGACCAGATCGAGCAGGCGTCCCGGATCCCAGTCACTGCTGACGGACGCGTTGTTGAGCGTGACATTCAGGGCCTTTTCTTTCTCCAGCGGCAGGTCCACGACCACGCAATCCACTTCGAGGCGCCCCTGATGTTTCAACACGGCCAGCCGTTGATGGCCGGAGACGACATGACCGGTCCGCTGGTTCCAGACAACCGGTTGGACCAGCTCAAATTCCTGCAGCGAACGCTCCAGTTTGTTCCAGGCGGAGTCCCCCGGCTTGAGCGTGATTCGAGGGTTGTACGGAGCGGGTCGAAGCAGATCGATTGAGAGAGACTGCAACTGCATGGGAAACGCCTGGCGGATCTGAGGCCGAAGGACAAGAACAACGAGAGAACAGTGCTTGCACAAGCCCCCTTCACGTCATGAGTGGCACCGGGTGCGGGGACGACTCTCCGAACAGCAGGGAGTCTCCGGCAGACGATTCGGCGGAATCTCCCAGAAGGAATTCGTCATCGAGATCGAGGAACTCCGGAGATGCCTGAAATTCTTCCCGCAGTTCCCCCTTGATCCGGGCGAGACAGCGGGTGACATGCCCTTTGGGGTGGCCGAAAACATTGCCGATTCGATCCAGTGGCCAGCCGGCATTTTCACGAAGCGCCAGCATGGCGAGATACTTCCATTTGCGGCCATCTTCACCTGCAAAATGTTCGTGAATCACCTGCCAGAACTGATCTGGTCCGGAACGGGGAAGGAGGATTTTGGTTCCGTTGGGTTTGGTGACAGACATGAAAGCGATTTTCTGTAAGGGAATGAAAACGAAACGGGGAACGACGACTCTTCAAACTCAGCAGCGAGTGTTGCGCTCAACAGTCGCCGACAAGAGATACGAGCCGTTCGCTCATTCCTTTCAGGAAATCGGAGAACTGCACCAGATTGTGCCAGAGCAGGACGGTAAGGGGGCAGGATTCAGGGGGGAGACAGGACTGGGAAAGTCCTGCATTTCTTCCCCGCTTTCACCCTCATTGGGACAAACCGGGAAGGACGGAATCTGCTCGATCAGAGGCCCGCGCAACGGGTGTTTCACCAAGAAGCATACTGGCGCCAGTGCGGGTGCGCTCAACAGGCAAACTGGTCGTTGCAGTTCCATTGGATTTGAGAAGCATGCAGACCGTGACGATTTTCACGATCGTTGTGCCCCACCCGGTGCGAGTCTCAACGCATGGATCTCACTCGCTCTGAAGCGGGAGCGGCGCAACTCACTCTCCGGCGAGTTGCCCGACTCCGTCAACGGCATCCATGGCAGCTGACGTTTCGGTGGAATCGGGGGGCTGAGGGCCAGCGACGTTGATCCAGCGGAGCAGACCGGGCAGCAGCAGCAGATTTCCCAGCAGTCCGCCAAACATCGCGATACTGACCAGCACTCCGAAGTAAATCATCGGAACGAAGTTGGACAGGGAGAGAATGCTGAAGCCGATGATCAGCGAGATATTGGCCAGCAGCACGGCCATCCCAGTTCCCCCATGCGCCCGATGGACCGCGGTCAGATGATCGGCACCTTCACGACGGGCCGTCAGGTAGTCGGTGAGGTACAGGATTGTCGTATCAACAGTCAGCCCGATTGAAACACTGGCAATCATCGCGGTTCCAATGTTGACGGGAACGTCGACCCAGCCCATCCCGCCGATGACGAGAATCAAGGGAAGGATATTCGGGATCAGCGAAATCAGCCCGATGGACAGACTGCGGAAGGCAATGGTCATACACAGCAGAATGCCGATCGAGGAATAGAGAAAGCTCTCGACCTGGTCTCCCAGCAGGCTGGAAATCATGTAGGTGAGCAGCACATACAATCCGCTGGCTTCCGCATCCGGGAAGTAGCGCGTCGCAGTCTCTTCGACCTTCTGAATCAGTTGCAGTTTTGTTTCTGCAGGCTGTTGCTCGAGAGCGCGGAGCACGATCCGCATTCTTCCCTTCTCAGCATTGTAGAGCGATGGCTCCATCTCCGGTTGAAGGTGCTGCATCATGTCGCGACGTTCTTCCAGAAGTGCGTCGCGAAAACGGGGAATCGCCCGAAACAGCCCCCGTTTTTCTTCTTCGCTCAGTGGAATCCGGGGAACGAGATCGATGCCGTCGACCAGCGAAACAACCTTGGTCAATCCGGTTCCATCCGGCAGTTTCAGGTCACGGAGTTCATCCGTCAAATCTCGGATTTTGTCTAAGGGAAGTTCACTGAACTCCTTCGGCACGCTGAAAGAGACTTCCCAGGTACCGACGCCCCCCATGCGAGATTCAAAAAATTCAATCGCCGCCACGATCGGGCTCGACTTGCGAAAATTCTTGCTGAAGTCGGTTTCCACTCTCAGCTTCAACAGCCCGGCACATCCGAACAAGGTGAGAAGCACTGTTCCCAGAATGACTTTCCAGGGATGGTTGATCGCCCAGGTGGAAGTGCGTTGCAGCTGCGCCGACAGGAATTTTTCCCCCACGGGAGGACGGACGTCGGAATGGATCCGTCCAATCAACATGCCGCCGGGAAGAATCAGCAGGCAGAGAACCGGGACCAGCATCGAGCCGAGTGCCATCATCACGGAAAAGCTGCGAACGGGAGTCGCTCCACTGGTCATCAGCGACGCAAAGCCGATCGCCGTGGTGACGGAGACCCAGATCATCGGCACAGCCAGATAGGCGAATGTGGACCGGAAGGCCGCGAACCGATCCTGTGTTTCCCGCCGCTCGCGGTAGATCACCGTGATGTGCATGGTCGACGCAATTGCAATCACCGTGATCAGTGACGTCAGCATCGAACTGACCATGCTCAGCTTGATCCCGCTGAGTTGCAGCAGCCCGCAGGTCCAGAGCAGTGTCGCCTGAATGATCAGGACCGGCAGCAGGACCCAGCGGAGATTCCGGAAGAAGAACAGAATGACTCCCATCATCAGCACGGACGAGGCGATCCCCAGCTTCCAGCTGTCCTGATCGACATAGCGGAACATGTCCTGAATCTGAACCGGTTCGCCGGCAACGAACGCCGGGGGATCATGCGCGTCGGCCAGAGCGCGGACCTGTCGAATTGTTTCCCGAAGTGAAACCGGAGACTTCGCCTGGTCTTCCAGGCGCAGAATGACACAGACCGTCTTTCCGTCTTCTCCAATCAGCAGGTGCTCGGAGAGTTCCAGCAGCGCCCGTTCTGTCGCCGGTAATCGGAGTGCGACACGGACGATTCCGGTGGCGCGGGGATTGCGCAATGTCCGCCACAGATCCTGTGTGCTTTCCGGCCGCACACCGGGGACCTGGCTGAGTTCATCGGAAAACGCTCTGATCCGGTTCAGCTCGGCCTGACTGGTGGGATTCTCTGCTTCGTAGGCCACGAGGAGAAATTCATCACCTCCAAACTCGGCTTTGCTGCGCTGGTAGGCGATCAGCATCGGGTCCTGGTCGTCATACAGCGACTCGATGGATTCATCGAGTTTGAGGCGTCCGGCCGGTCCCCAGAGTGCCAGGGTCAGTGCCAGAGTCACGAGCGCAATGCTCCACCGCTGGCGTGCCAGCCAGCCTCCCCATTTTTCCCAGATCGTGTGGGGGTGGATCATGTGTGGGTGAGATCAATTCCTTCCGCTGAAGTTCACTGTACTCAGGAACGGCGGGACTGGAGAAGGGGAAGCTCACGGACGTCGTGATGCAGAACGAGACAGCAAACCATACCCCCTGTTGCCGCTTCTGGAAGGAGATTTGCAGGGTCCCCCGCCGGATTCACTCCCTGTTGCCGAAGAGGGATGTCGGCTTATAGCGGTTCCGCAATGGAGTCCGGTCGCGCGGCCCCCGGTTGAATCCCTTCCTCTTTCGTGGTCGTTGTGATCGGACGAAACCATTCTTCCGAATACATGAAGTGCCACAAAGATTGTTGGTTCCGCTCTGGAATTCTGTACAATTTCCTTCAAGTGACGAGGCCCGGCAGAGATGATCATGCGGAGTTGATCATTCTGACCAGACGGTCGACGCTTGAGCACTTTCAATCCGTCCCAGTTTGCCGGCGAAGAACTGGCCAGGGATCAGGATTCAGGGGTCAGACAAGACCGGGAAGGACTGAGTTTGCTCGAGGAGGCTGTCCCGTTTCCAACGATCCGACGACAGATTCAACAACAGAAACCGGATTTCCCCCTGCGGAACACAGCGGGCCGCTCGCAACCCGACTGTGCCAGATCGACTGTCATTGATCATTCTGCCATCCGCGAAGGATTTCAACCATCATGAGCGTCCAAACTGGCGGCCGAATTCTGATCTGCTGGCTGCTCGGGCTCGTGCTGCTGAGTCAGTCAGCCTTCGCCGATCCCGTCTCTGACTACAACGTCGCGATCGAGTTCTACAAGCAGCAGCGCTGGCAGCTGGCGGCGGATGCGTGTGAAGAGTTTCTGAAGAAATATCCTCAGCATGAACGAGCCCCCTCGACGCGCCTGTACTGGGCTCAGGCATTGCTGCATCAGAAAAAGTATGCCGAGGCCCGCGGCCAGTTCGAACAGTTTCTCACGCAGGCCCCGGACCATCCTGATCGCCCGCTCGCCATGTACCGTGTCGGAGAGTGCAGCACGTTTCTGGGGGACGATCTGGCCGCAGAGGCGCATTTCACACAGTTTCTCAAGGCGCACTCCGGACATGATCTGGCCGAATGGGCACGGCTGTATCTTGGCGAAGCACAGTTTCGCCTGAAGCGATATGAAGCAGCCGCCAAGACGTTTGAAGAATCTCTGGCAAAGCACCCCGAAGGGCGCCTCAAGGATGACGTCGAGTTTGATCTGGCCGGCGTCTACGACGCGCTGCAGCAGCCGGACAAAGCCGAGAAAATGCTGAAGCAGATTGCCGATCGCGGAACCAGCACCCGCGCGGGGGAAGCGCTATTTCAACTTGGTGCCAAAGAATTTGACGAACAGAAATTCGCTCCCGCAGCGGCATTCTTTCAACGACTGGCCACTGAACATCCCCAGCACCGACTGGCGGCCAATGCCCAGTTGAATGCCGGATACGCGTTTTATTCACTGGGGCAGCACACCGAGGCCATCGCGGCGTTTTCACAGGCAGCGAAAGATCCGCAGTTCGCTCCGATCGCCCGCTTCTGGACAGGGCTCGGGCAGAAGTCTCTGCAACAATACTCCGAAGCCGCGAACACGTTCTCTGAACTCCTGAAGGATGTTCCAGAGTTTGAGTCGGCGGACAAAGTGACATTCCATCTGGCCGATTCCGAGTTCCGGCAAGGAAACTATGAGAAGTCGATTGAACTCTTCAAGCAGACGGCAGCCACCTTCCCGAAAAGCGAGTTCGCAGACGACGCGCTGCACGCCGCCAGTGAAGCGGCACTGCAGTCACGGCAGCTGGACATGGCCATCGGTCTGCATGACGAATTCGTCAAACAGTTTCCGGACAGTCCGCTGCGTCCGGTGGAAGACCTGCTGGCAGCGCGAGTGCTGATCGCCAAGCTGAATGCGGATCCCGCACAGGCACAGGCCGAGGAGCTCTCCGGGAAAGTCCAGGGGTTGATTCGTCCACTGATTGAACAGACTGCCAGTCCCCGCATGCAGGTCGTGGCCCGCGTGCAGCTGGCCCGACTGTTCGAATTGAGAAACGAACCAGAGCAGGTGCTTGACGTTTTAAAGGAGGCGAACTCTCAGTCTGCAGATGACGATTCCCCGGAGCTTCAGGATGCCCGGTTGCTGAGAGGAAATGCGAGACTGCGTTTGAAACAGGGAGAGGCCGCCGCTGAAGAGTTCAGCCAGTTTCTGGACCGCGCCAAGACGGGAGCAGAACGAATCACCGGCCTGACGGGGCTGGCTCGAGGACTGATTCAACAATCCCAATGGCCAGAGACCCTGACGACGTTGAAGGAAATCCAGAAACTGGATCCAGAGGAGACTCAGTTCAGCCGGATCGCGGTGGCGGCCGGAGATGCTGCGTTCGATCAGCAGCGCTGGCCGGAAGCCCAGTCGTTCTTCAAGCCTGTTGTCGAGCTGGGAATGGCCGGTGCGTTTTACCTTCCGGCCCTGTCCGGGGTCTCACATGCTCAATACGAGAACAAACAGTTTGCCGATGCCGCCCAGGGGTTCCAGCGTCTGTCCACTGAAGCCACGGCAGACCCGATCCTCGCCTCTCACGCGGCGTACATGCACGCTCTGGCGTTACAGCAGGCGGGCGAAAAGGAGGCAGCACTCGCGGCCTATCAGGCGGGAGCAGACCAATTTTCCAGGCGATCCGCAGCGTTGCCGTTGAAAGAAGTGGACGCTCAAGTCGGGCTGAATGCCTTTCGCTGCGAACAGGGAGCCGCTCGTCTGGCCCGCGATTCCGGAAATCGTGAGCTGGGGAACCAGATGTACCAGATGGCTTACGATGAGCTGAAAATTCAACCTGCGGAATCGTCTGCCGGGCTGGCGGAGTTGATCAATGAGTGGGCGAATATGGCCTATGCCGCGGAAGATTACACCCGTTCGGATGAACTCTTCGCCAAGTTAGTGGCGGAAGTTCCTGACAGTCCACTGGTCCCGGAAGCCCGACTGATTCTCGCAGAGAGCGCCCGTTTTGGAGGAGACACTGCGAAGGCCATGGCTGCGTTTCGTGAACTGGCAGGTCAGCCTCAGGTGGATGCGTTCGTCCGGCAGCGTTCCCTCGTTCACCTGTTGGATTTGACGACGGAATCTGGAAACTGGGAACAGGCGTTATCTCTGGCTCAACAGCTTCAGAGTGAATTTCCCGGCGGTCCTCATGCTTTTTACGCCGCGTATCGGGAAGGGGAAGCCAATCTCAAACTGAAAGCCTACGACAAAGCCATCGTCGTGCTTGAGAAAGCGAAGACGACCCTGCCTGCGGATCTGGCCCAGGCCCCGGTCTGGTGGCCTGAACTCTGGCTGATGCTCGCGGAATGCCACTACTGGCTGAAAGATTACGACAAGCTTGACCTGGTGCTGGCGGACCTGCGCACCAAGAATCCGTCGGACAGCGTGCTGTATCGCATTGACGCACTGCAGGGGCGAGGACTGGAGAATCGGGCTCGCTTCGACGACGCACGGGCAGCCTACCGGCGTGCGATCGATTCAGAAGCGGGTCGCGGGACAGAAACGGCAGCGGAGGCCCAGTTCCGAATCGCGGAATCGTATCTCAAAGAAAACAATCTGCCGGTGGCACTGCGGGAGTACTACAAAGTCTACGCAGGATACGCAGTTCCGCGACTCTCAGCTGCGGCGCTGTTTCAGGCAGCCAGTTGTGATGTCTCCATGAAGCACTATCAGGAAGCAGTTGTCACGTATCAGAAGTTACTGGCGGAGTATCCTGACAGCGAATTTACGGAACAGGCCCAGGCACGTCTGAAAGAACTGCAGGCAGCTCTGGGGCGGGGAACCTGACCCCGGCCCGTTGGTGTGGCGTGGTGTGGCCTGGAGTCCTCAGCCGGATGAGCTGCCTGGTGCATTGTGGATCTCAAACAACGCCCGTCAGCCTGACGATAACTGTTGAAATTCGATCCGAAAGACTGGTTGCCTGCTTCGAATGGGGATTGGTGGAGAATCAGGAAATTCCTGCCTGTGCCGATCTTGCAGCAAAGCGGCGTTTGTGGGATCAATTCGACTCTGTGAGGCCCGCTCCTCTGTTGAGGAGTTGATGGAGTGACCACTGGGGCACCAATCGCTGGGGGGTGACGTCCAGCAAGCAGGAAGACGCAGGCATGTTGTTACGGATTTTCAGGACCGGGTTGTTTTTGCTCGGACTCTTCTGTCTGGCGGAAGCAGCCTGGGCACAGCCTGATCCCTTTTCACCAACACCGTCTCCCGCGCCGGCAGCTCCTCCAGTCGCTCTGCAGCCTGCTTCTGAAACGGCCCCGGCGACTCCAACTGCAACCCCGCCGAACACAGCGGTTCAGCGTCCGTCTTTTGCGACGGTGCTGCTCCAGATGGCCGGTTCGCTGAGCTACTTCAGCATTCCATTCGGAATCGCGACCTTGCTGGGAATCTGGTTTGTGACCGAACGGATCGTCGTGCTGCGGCGCGGCCGTGTGATTCCGAAACCGTTCGTCGGCCGGTTCCTGAAGCTCCTGGAAGAAGGGGAACTCACGCGGGACGAGGCGCTGCAGATCTGTGAAGAGAATGGCAGCCCGGTGGCCACGGTGTTTGCGAGCGGAGTTCGCAAATGGGGAAAGCCGAGTGTTGAAGTCGAACAGGCGATCATCGACGGCGGTGAACGGGAAGTGAACATCCTGCGCACGCACCTGCGACTCATCAACGGGATTGCCACCATCAGTCCGCTGATCGGGTTGCTGGGAACGGTCTGGGGGATGCTGGAATCCTTCGACAAGATCGCTCAGGCCGGAGCGATGGGAAATACACAGGAACTCGCCGGCGGCATTGCCCTGGCTCTGGTAACAACGGCCGTTGGTCTGCTGATCGCCATTCCCTGCTTGACGGCCTATCTGTATCTGGCCGCCCGGATCGATCGTCTGGTGATGGAAATGGATGACCTGGGGCAACGGGTCGTGCAGCTGATTTCCGCAGAGGGACTTGCAGAGCGTTCTTCCCGCCCGCGCAAATCTGCCGAGGCGGCTTCCAAGCGGGGCGCATGATCGGAAAATCGCACAATCCAGCGACACCCCACACATGAACAGATGAGCACAACCCTCTTCTGGTTGCCGAATTGCGCCGACGCCGGCAACGGCACGTAAAGAACCGTTCTTATAGGGGAGACGATCTTTAGCAGTTTTCAGAGAGGAATGGACGGGTACAATGAATGAGTTCGATTCATTGATCTCGCCCTTGATCTCGCCCCTGGGAGAACTGCACGATGGCCGCCCACCGCCCACCTGAATTCTGTGGACGTACCCGCCGTGAATTTCTCTGGGAATCCGGATGTGGATTTGGCGGGGCAGCCCTGACCGGCCTGCTCGGTTCCAGCTTCTTTGCCCAGCAGTCAGTGGCCGCCGACGGATCGACTCCGTTCGTCAACCCGCTCGCCCCGAAACAGCCGCATTTTGAGCCGCGAGCCAAGGCCGTCATTTTTCTGTTCATGTACGGTGGCCCCAGCCATATCGAAACATTCGACTATAAACCCGAAATGTACGGGCGCGACAACCAGTCGATCGAGGTGAAAACCTTTGGTCGTGGCGGACACCGGAATCAGGGACGGCTGATTGAGCCGCGCTGGCGGTTCAAACAGTATGGAGAATGCGGCAAATACGTCAGCGACCTGTTTCCCCACCTGGCCCACCGGGTCGACGACATCGCGTTCCTGCATTCCATGACGGCCGACAGTCCGATTCACGGATCGGCCATGTTGATGATGAACTCGGGTAAGCTCCTGAGTGGCAATCCCTGCCTGGGGTCCTGGGTGAATTATGGACTGGGAACAGAGAACGAAAACCTGCCGGGCTTCGTCGTGATGCTCGATCCGAGTGGTGGACCGATCTCCGGTGCCAAGAACTGGAGTTCGGGATACATGCCGGCCTCGTTTCAGGCCACTGTCATGCGTCCCAAAGGGGAACCATTCCTGGATCTGAAGCCCCCCCAGGACACCAGTGTCGCGGCACAGCGGCGGATGCTGGACTCGCTGCGGGAATGGAACGATTCCCATCTTGCGACCCGTTCCGACAATTCCAATCTCGCCGCGAGGATCGCCAGCTATGAACTGGCTTTCAACATGCAGGCTCACGCTCCAGAAGCGGTTGAACTGGCTCAGGAGACCGAAGAAACCCAGAAACTGTACGGGATGGACAACCCGGTTTCGGCGACCTTCGGACGTCAGTGCCTGCTGGCCCGACGACTGGTGGAACGGGGAGTCCGATTCATTCAGATCTACTCAGGGGGTGCCCACAACGACGCCAACTGGGACGCGCATAACGATATGGAAGTGAACCACAATCTGCATGCCGCAGAGACCGACAAGCCGATCGCCGGATTGCTCGCGGATCTGAAAGCGCGCGGGCTGCTGGATTCCACGATCGTTGTCTGGAGCGGTGAATTCGGTCGTCAGCCGACCGCAGAATACGCCAAGGGGACCGGCCGGGATCACAACTCGTACGGATTCACCTCCTGGATGGCCGGCGGCGGTATCAAGGGGGGAATCAGTCATGGAGCGACGGACGAACTCGGAGCGAAAGCCGTCGAAAACAAACTGCACGTCAAACATCTGCATGCGACGGTGTTGAATCAGATGGGACTCGACCCGAACGGCCTGACCTATTTCTACGGTGGACTGGACCAGAAACTCGTCGGCGTCGAAGGAGCCGATCCAATCCATCCGATCATTGGTTAAATCCGCTGTTCGACCAGTGTTCCTCGCGCCGGTCTTTTCTTTGTAAAACGCTGCCGTCGGGTGAATCTCTCGGCGCTGGTCCGCACAAAATCCGCTTGAGCAGCGTTTACATTCTCCGGCGAACCGGTCATGTTCCTGATCATGGACATTGCCATTCTCGGTCAGCCGGAGGGCTGGTACGTTCAGGAACTGCAACGGGTCGCGACGGCACGCGGACACCGCTGCTCGGCTGTCGACTTTCGGGCACTCAGCACATCGGTTGGCGAGGAACGATTTGCGGTCACCTCGCAAGGGGTTCCGCTGCAGAACATGGACGCACTGCTGGTGCGGACAATGCCCCCCGGTTCCCTCGAGCAGGTGATCTACCGGATGGATGTGTTGCAGCGTCTCCAGTCACACGGCGTTGCCGTTCTGAACTCTCCGCGAGCAATCGAGATTGCCGTCGACAAATTTCTGACAACGGCCCGACTCGCCGGGGCAGGCCTGCCGGTTCCCAGAACGATTGCCTGCGAGAACACCGACGACGCGATGCTGGCATTTGACCGGTTGGGGGGAGACGTCGTCGTCAAACCGTTGTTCGGCTCTGAAGGGCGGGGCATTCTGCGCGTCTCGGACCCCGATCTGGCGTACCGGACGTTCCGGACTCTGGAGCGGATTCAGTCGGTCCTCTACCTGCAGGAATTCATCGCTCATCCCGGGTTTGATCTGCGGGTTCTGGTCTTGAACGGGCAGGTTCTTGGATCGTTCCGCCGTCGGCATCCGCATGATTTTCGAACAAATGTTGCCCGCAACGGGCGGGCGGAACGACACGAGATCACCGACTGGGAGCAAACACTGGCGTTGCAGTCGGCCGCAGCCGTGGAAGCCTGTTTCTCCGGGGTGGATTTACTGTACGATCCGGCAGGAAACTGTCTGGTTGTTGAAGTGAATGCGGTTCCGGGTTGGCGTGCGTTCGAACAGGTCACCGGAATCGCAGTCGCCCCGAAAGTTTTGGAATTCCTGGAGAATCGCTGAAATGTCGTTGAATCCGGAACAACTGGTTGCGGAACTGTTGCGTGAAGCGCCGGACTTACTGCGCTGGGGTGGGGCGATTGCCCGGCGGATGCGCACGTTCAATATCGCACTCGAAGGGAAATCGTCCGGCAGTTCGAACACCGATGCCCTGACTCTGGCCGACCTGACCGTCCAGGAACTGGTCATCGCCGGCCTGCGAGATCGTTCGCCTCTGTTGCGACAATGCCGGATCGAAGCCGAGGAAGCGAACGGGGATCTCGCGGCCTTTGCGGATGACGGCGATTTCGTCATCGCGCTCGACCCCATTGATGGGACGAAGTATTTCAAAGACAAAACAGGAAACGGCTACGCGGTGATGCTGCACCTGCGGACTGCCACGGACGTTCTGTTCTCGCTGGTCTATGCCCCCGAGGAAGGGGAGCAGGGAACCTGGACCCTCTGCTACGGCAACACGATCAAAACCGGCCCGGACGATCTTTCGGTCAGTGCGGGAACCTGCCTGGAACGGCTCCCGCGAATTGATCCGCGGCAGCGGCCGGATTCCCAAAAAATCTACCTGATTGGATTTCAGAAAGAGGATCAGGAGAACGCTGAAAAGGTGACGGCGGCCGGATTGCACGGGTATGCTCCCGATGAGATGCCGGGAAGCATCTATTCCCTGCTGGCCAGTGGAGAATTCGGCGGTTCGCTGATTCACACTCCCAACATCTACGATTTTCCGGTTGCCCTGCATCTGGCCCGGGTCCTGGGGGGGGAATCGGTCTGGGTGCATAATGGAGAACGGGTCAACTTCCGCATCACCTGGATGGATGACCGTGCGGACATGTTACGGATTCCCGGAATCGTGGCGACGGCGGATTCTCCCGAGAAGCTGAAAATTCTCTGCAATCTCGCGAAAAACTGGAGTCCGATCCGGTATCAGGATGAGGTCAAAACACGATGACATTTCCCGCTGCAAACTACGCACGACGGCGAGATCAGGTTCGGAAGCTGCTTCGTTCTCGAAATCTCGATGCGTTCCTGGTGACCGCCGAGAAAAATGTCAGCTGGCTGACGGGATTCACCGGAGACAGTACCTGGCTGGTCATCACCGCCGATTCGGACTGCCTGTTGAGTGATTCCCGTTTCGCAACGCAGATCGAAGAAGAATGCGCCGGAGTTCCGGCACGGATTCGTGATGCATCGATGAAGATGCTCGAACTTCTGCAAGAGTGTCTGTCGGCATTTCAGCCGGAGCGGTGCGGGTTCGAAGGACACAGTCTCACGTTCGAGACGGCCCAGGCACTCCAGTCGCTCCCGATCGTTGATCAGTGGACTCCAGTCAACTGGGAAATCGAACAGTTCCGGTCAGTGAAGGACCGGGAAGAAATTGCAGAAATCCGTGAAGCGGTTCGCATCGCGGAACGGGGGCTGGCCTTCTTCAAATCGATTCTCTCCCCCGACCTGACAGAGCAGGAACTCTCTGCGGAGTTGGAGCATGGACTGCGACGATTCGGGGCGACCGGTTGCAGCTTCCCATCCATTATTGGTGTCGGCGATCGGGCCGCTTTGCCGCACTATCGGCCGGGAGATCGAAAAATTTCCGAGGCCCCGTTTGTTCTTCTCGACTGGGGGGCGAGATTGCCCTCCGGATATTGCTCCGATCTCACCCGAACCATGTGGACCGGCAAGACACCGGCGGGGAAAGGAGATCGCACATTCGAGAAAGTCTACAAGACCGTCCTCCATGCGCAGCTGTCGGCAATCAGTTTGATTGCGCCGGGAATTTCCTGCCGGGAAGTGGACGCTGCCGCCCGTCAGGTCATCCAGAAAGCGGGATATGGCCAATACTTCGGTCACGGACTGGGTCACGGAATCGGGCTGGATGTCCACGAGCTGCCCCGCTTCTCACAACTGTCTGACGCGGTTCTGAAACCGGGCATGGTTGTCACGGTCGAGCCGGGGATTTATCTTCCCGGCTGGGGAGGGGTACGGATTGAGGACGATGTCCTCGTCACCCGGAACGGGTGCGAGGTGTTGTCCTCCTGTCCAAAGGGCTGGGACAGCGTCACCGTCAACTGTTAAACCGTGACCTTCGAAGAAATCCTGTCTGGCGGAATTCTCCGCCGAGACCATCAAACAGATCGGGGATCAGTTCACTGTACTCAACGCTCGTCGAGAGTTCGACGCATGGCTTCATTGACGCCCGTTGCCGCAGGGACTGAGATTTCGGTTGTGGAATCGTAATAGGTGAATCGCATGGCTCGGGAGACCAAAGGGTCTGATCAATTTGATGTCGATGGTCTGCGTCAGTTGCTGGAACTGATGGAGAAGTACGATATTCGCGAGTTCAAACAGCAACGTGGTGACGCGTACTACGTCCTGCGCCGCGGCGCTCAGGAAGTCGCAGTGGCTCCCGTGACTTATTCCGTTCCGGCGGCAGCGGCAGCCCCGGTTGCGTCCGCGCCTGCGGCTCCCGTCGCAGCCGCTCCGGCAGCCGGTGGAGATGAAGGGCTCATTCCGGTGAAGAGTCCAACGGTCGGAACATTCTACCAGTCCCCCAGTCCTGGTGAAGCGGCCTTCGTGAAAGTCGGCGACAAAGTGGGACCGGAGTCGATCGTCTGTATCGTGGAAGCGATGAAGCTGTTCAATAAAATTCCCGCAAAGGTCTCCGGCACAATCGCCAAGATTCTGCTGAACGACGGGGATGCAGTGGAATTCGGGCAACCGTTGTTCCTGGTCAAACCCTGACCCCGGCGACGTCACACGACGTCACCGCATCTTCCCCGTGCCCGGTCTCCCCCCAGACAAAGACCTAGACAGCTATGTTTCAACGGATTTTGATTGCCAACCGCGGTGAGATCGCCTTGCGGGTGATTCGCGCCTGTAAAGAACTGGGCATCGAAACGGTCGCCGTTTACAGCGAAGCAGATCGCGGGGCTCACTACCTGAGTCTGGCCGATGAGACCTATTGCATCGGCCCCGCTCCCGCAACGGACAGTTATCTCAAGGCCGAACACCTGATCGCCGCAGCGGAACTGGGAAATGTTCAGGCCATTCACCCGGGCTACGGATTCCTGGCGGAAAATGCCGACTTCGCGGAGATGTGCCGGGACTCGAAGATCGAGTTCATCGGCCCTCCGCACGACGCGATGCACAAACTCGGCGACAAAGTGGCCGCCCGCCAGATTGCCCGGGAAGCAAACGTGCCGTGCGTGCCGGGAAGCGCCGGTCTGATCGAAAGTGAAGACGAGGCCGTTCGGGTGGCGAACGAAATCGGATATCCCGTCCTCATCAAGGCCACCGCCGGGGGAGGCGGAAAAGGAATTCGACCGGCCTTCAACGAGGCCAGCCTGCGATCAGAATTGTCCGCAGCGGCCGCCGAAGCGGAAAAGGCGTTCAAAAACGCCGGGGTCTATATCGAAAAGTACGTCGAGAAGCCCCGTCACGTGGAAGTGCAGATCATTGCCGACCAGCATGGGAACGTGCTGCATCTCTGGGAACGTGACTGCACGATGCAGCGGAAACACCAGAAGCTGATCGAAGAAGCCCCCGCCCCCAATCTTCCGCAGAAAGTCCGGGAAGAGATCTGCAAAGCCGCGGTTCGACTGGTGAAGACCGCCGGCTATTACAATGCCGGAACGTGTGAATTCATCGTCGACCAGGACAATCAATTCTACTTCATCGAAGTGAACGCCCGAATCCAGGTGGAACATCCGGTGACGGAACTGATCACCGGATTTGATCTCATTCAGGAGCAGATCCGGGTGGCTGCCGGCGGCACGTTGCGTATGAAGCAGAAGGATGTTCCCTGCCATGGCAGTTCGATCGAAGTCCGAATCAACGCGGAAGATCCCGATCAGGGATTTCGCGGCTGCCCGGGCACGATCACCAAGCTGCGGATTCCCGGCGGGCCGGGAGTTCGCTGGGACTCGCATATCTATGAGGGGTATAAAATCAGCCCCTACTATGACTCCATGATCGGGAAGCTGATTGTCCATCGAGCGACTCGAGACGAAGCGATTGCCTGCATGAAGCGGGCGCTGGATGAACTCGTGGTCGAAGGCCCCGGGATTGTGACGACCGTGTCTCTGGCCAAGAAAATCCTGAACCATCAGGTCTTCACAACAGCATCCGGTGATACGAAGTTCGTCGAACGGACCTGGTAATTTTCTCCCGTTGTGGGATTACGATAAACTGAATCCGGCAGATCGCTGACTGCCCGCGCTCATTTTTCAGAGTGGCGAAAACTGTAAGGAGATGACGATGCGAGTGGCCTGTTTGACTGGTGGTGGAGATTGTCCCGGATTGAATGCGGTCATCCGCGGTCTCGTACGAACCGTGGCCAATGCCGGCGGTGAAGTTCTGGGACTTCAGGAAGGCTGGCGCGGGGCCATCGAAGGGAACTACGTTGTCCTCAACCCGAATGACACCGATGAGATCCTCCCTCAGGGGGGCACCATTCTGGGATCGTCACGAACGAACCCTTACAAAGACGAAAACCTCGTCAAGAAGATCGTCGCCCAGTTTTCCAATCTGAAGCTCGATGCTCTCGTCGCGATCGGTGGCGACGATACGCTGGGTGTCGCCAGTAAACTGTACCGGGATTACAAGCTGCCGACCGTCGGCTGCCCGAAGACGATCGATAACGATCTGAGTGCCACCGATTACACGTTCGGATTCGACACCTGCCTGAATATCGTGACCGAGGCAGTCGACCGTCTCCGAACGACCGCTCTGTCTCACCGTCGCGTGATCGTGGTCGAAGTCATGGGACGCCATGCCGGCTGGATCACGGCGTATTCCGGAATGGCCTGTGCGGCCGACGCGATTCTGATTCCGGAACAGAAGACCGATCTGAGGAAGGTCTGTGAGGTTCTGAAAGCCCGTCGTGCTGCCGGCAAGAAATACGGCATCGTCATGGTCAGCGAAGGAGCCCAGCTGGAAGGGGACGACTTCGTGACCAAAGACGCCAAGGTGGACGAATTCGGTCACGTGTCCCTCGGGGGAATCGGATCCCGGGTCGCGAAGTTCATCGAAAAAGAAACCGGAATCGAAACCCGTGACGTGGTCCTCGGTCACCTGCAGCGTGGAGGATCCCCAAGTGCGTACGACCGGATCCTCGGGACACGGCTGGGAATCAAAGCCGGGCGGCTGATTCTGGAGAAGGATTTTGGAAAGATGGTCGCGCTGCGTGGTCTCGACATCATTTCCGTTCCACTGGCCGAAGCCACCGGAGTCATGCGGACACTCCCCCCATCCTTCATGGATGAAGCTTCTGAGTTCCTGAAGTAATTCAGGGAAGCCATCGGGAAACCATTCAGTCAGGGCTGACGACTCAAAAAGCAGGAAGGGGGCGTTGAATCCCAATTCAACGCCCCCTCTGCTTTTCTCTGTCAGTGGTTCGATCCGTCGGCGAGTCTTCCTCGCGTTCAGTTACGACGGTGGAACGAAACTCAGGCTGAGGACCAGTTGCCGGTCACGGTCTTTGAGCTGTTCCAGCAGCTTGGGTTCCACTGAAAAGACGAACGAGGCCTGTCTTCCCTGGGGAGTCGCGACCAGATAGTAGATCCAGACCATCGGCAGGTCCGCACGGCCTTCATTGCTCTTCAGGACGACGTTCCCTCCGACGACGACGCGATGAATCTTGCGTCCGTCATCCAGCGGGATTGTTTCCCGGGAAATGACTTCGCCAAAACGGTCACCGAGTGACTGTTCAATGTCGGATTCAAACTTCTCGAGGGGAGTCATCATGCCCCCCGCGACAGGTGGGGCGGGTGAGAAATTGCACTGTGTCACGAGGCTTCCCAGCTCGACCAGACGCAGGATGGCGACGGGGGCTCCTCCATCGTACACCGCCTGGAACAGGTGCCAGTCCCGATCATGCGCGAGGACCAGTCCCCAGGGGGCGGCCTGATAGCGAAGAACCAGTGCGGAAGCCGGAGCTTCCAGTGGAATGGACGCGAGGAATTCGTCCGTCAGTCCGCCGACCTCTTTCGAGACCTTCCGGCTCAGAACCGTCGTAACTTTCATCTGCAGACCGGGATTCACCGTTCCAACATCCGACCCGACGGTGTAGACGGTTTTCGCCTGAGTCAGATACTTCTCTTCCAGGTCGAACAGATAGACGCCGGCGACATTCACACTGGTGTTGGTTCCCAGCTTCTGGCCTTTGATACTGCCGGTGAATGTGACTTTCGCGGCGGTGGGGGTGGCCTGCTCCAGTTTGCATTTCAGCTCGGTGGATTCCACCGCTTCGATTCCGGTGAGCATCTGCAGAACCCAGTCGGAGGGTGTCCACTCCTCTCCGACGCGCACCTCCGTCAACGGCAGCGTGGCCAGCAGACAGAGGGAATCTCCCGGAATCTCCAGCAGATCAATGGTTTCCCGGGTCAATGCTCCCTGTGGGCTGTAACTCACCAGGCCTTCCCGGGCGCCGGTAACGACAATCCGGCTCCGATCAGGGGGGAGTTCGGCTGTCGTCTTGTATCCGGCGACTTCCGTCGAAAGTTGGGCTTTCTGAAACTCGCGGGCTTCACGCAGCGCTTCGGCATCCCGGCCAGAGGGGGGAAGTCGGCGCGACAGGTATTCGAAGCTCACCGTGGCTTTCAGTTCCAGTTCATCCTTGGTGCCGTCCGATTTCGCGGCCTGAACTTTTCCACCGTTCGTGATGGTGGACTGAACGGTGAATGTCCGACCGTCTGAATAGCTTTCGGCCAGTCGAAGCGATTCTCCCTGAGCCAGGGAGAACCGGCAATTCATACAGACGAGGAGGAACACCAGGAACAGACGGACGGCGAATGGACAGGGAGTCCACTTCCGCTGCAGAATCTGCGAGGAGATCATCATTCCCTCCGTGGAATTTCGGACCAGACGTTGAAAATCTGTTTGCAAACTGGTGATGGATCACCGGATCAGGAATCAGCATACCGCCCGGATCCGGTTTGCTCTACCGTCCCGCCCGTTACGGCTGACGAGGAACGGCTGGATCCGGCTCATCCAATGGCAGCGTTTCATCATCCCAGACCATCACTCGGGCTTCGTCGATCAACAGGCCCACGCGCCCCTCTTCACCCGGTTCTGAAAAACTGGCTCCCCAGGTCTTTAATTCCCGGTACTGGCTGCTGTTCCCCACGGTGGTTCCGTCGTCACGAATGGCACGCCAGACTTGCAGATGTGGCCATTCCTTGCGAATCGAATCCAGGCAGACCTGCATGGCCCGCCCTTTTGCTCCTGGATTAAAGCCGGCCCGTGCGGCGATCACACTATAACGGGCCACCTTGTCCAGCCGCTTCAATTCCCACAGAACTTCAGCGACAGCAGGAGCACGGGTCGATGCCATTGGGAAATCTCCGAAAGAGAGGATCTGAAATCAAAGTTTCGAAATCCACCATGCGTCCCACCAGAAGTCAGTGTGGTCGATGATGGCGATGTGAATTCAGAAGAGGATCAATCAAAAAGGAATTCGAGAAAACTCGAACCGTCTACCCTACCACTCCCCACGCCTATTCTCAAGGACCCGTTCAATCTCCTCCGAAATCCCGAAATCAGAACGGCACGGAAAGGGCCGCTGGGACACAGGCGTTCACTAGGACAACTTCAGGACTTCCCGGTTTGCCAGCGAGAATGGCGAGGGGGGAGGGATCAGGATTCAGGGATCAGAAAAGACGGGGAAATTTTTGCATCTCTGCCCCACTTTCACCTTCAGCGGGACAAATTGGGAAGGACTGAACTTGGAATTGATCTCCCCGTCCCCACGGAGGACAGCGTTTCATTGAGGGAAAGACGTTCTTCGCGGCCACATGATCGACCAAACTGGTCGAGACCGGTTCCATCCGGCGGAATTGTGTCCACGAAATTCTGGCCTTCCGGTCGACAAAAACTCAGGCGGTCGTGGTTACCGGGCATGCGGCACGGAGTCTCCGGAAAACTGACGGGAGATGAGATCCGCCGTGGATTCGATCCCGGTTCCACGCTGGAGCCGTTTCCGAATGTCCTGGCAGATCGCTGTCACATCGGAAGACCCCAGCAGTTCGCGCAGGGCCTTTGTCAAATTCCCGGGAGTGAATCGCGACTCGGGAACGCTGCGCCCGGCGTTCAATCTCCGCACACGGTCTCCATTGTCGAACTGGTCGTGTGCGAGCGGCATGACGACTTGTGGAATTCCTCCCAGAAACCCCTGCGATGTGGATCCGACACCACCATGATGCACAAACGCCGCTGACCGGTACAACAACCGGTCCAACGGGACATAGCTCAGATGACGGACCGTTTCCGGCAGTGAGACGGGAATCTGTTCAGGATACTTCGTCAGAAAGATCCCGCGCCGCTGAAGTTGCCGGCAGGCTTGCAGAGCGACTTCAAAGAACTTCCTGCCGTGAATGTTGGCCGTTCCCGGCGTGAACACGATCGGAGGATCTCCGGCAGAGAGAAACCGTTCGACTTCCGTATCCAACGGCGATTGCGAATCGTCGTTCCAGAGCGGGAAATCGGTTTGAAAGAGCGGAGCCGGCCAGTCGGGTTGCGGTGCGGCAAACCAGTCTGGAAACAGGCAGAACACTCCCGTGGGAGAGTTCCACCAGTCGGTGACTCTCTTCACCGGCGGTAGCTGAAACTCCTGTCGCCAACTGTTCAGAAAGGGAAGAACCGGGCGATTGATGAGCCATTTTTCGGCGAGTCGATATCCGAAATCCTTGAACCAGTTTGGCCCGAACATCCCGGGAAAGTGCGGAGGGTTGAAACGACTCCAGATGACGGCGGGCTGCAGATGAACGGTCAGCACGGGAACCTGATGCGTTTCCTGCGCCATCCGCGCTCCCAGACCCAGACAACTGGAAATCGCAACGGTTGGTCTGGCCTGCGCCGCGGTGACCAGCAGCTCATGCTGGCGACGAAGAGTCGGCTGGAGAAATCGAAAAATATGCTGAAAGGCCTTCTGTGGATTCCACAGGTCCGGGTTCTGGATGCAGTTCTGATAATCTTCGGGCGTTCCCAGCTGTTCAAACGGAATCCCGTGCTTTTCGGCCAATGGCCGGAAGTAGCCGCTGGTCACTAACGTCACATCGTGACCTCGCTTCTGCAGCGCCAATGCCAGTCCCATCATGGGGAAGACGTCACCGGCACTGCCGACGGTTGTCAGGAAATAATGCATGAAACCGATTTCTAGGAGTCTGTCCCGGAATTCTCCCTCTCCCCTGAGGGGAGAGGGTCGGGGTGAGGGGTTCGACCGGTGAGAAGCGCCTGCACTGGCAACGTTCGCCGCTCATCCGGCCTGCGGCCACCTTCTCCCCTGAGGGGAGAAGGATTTGAGTGGTGTGTTGATTTCCGGGACAGGCTCCTGGACCAGCCTGGTTGATCATGTGGCGGGTTCCACACGAGCCTGCGCCCGGTCAAAACAGACCGTTCTATTTGTATTGAAAATCGCCGGCTTGTGGCAGGTCGTCCAGGCTCTGAAGCCCGAAGAGTCCGAGAAATCGGGGAGTCGTTCGATAACGTGGAGTCTCTTCTTCCGGGCTGCGTTCCAATGAAATCAGCTGTCGCCGCAACAACTGACGCAGAATCGGCCCGAGATTCGGCCGTCCCATTTCTTCGAGTTCCGGCTGGGTTGCAGGTTGGCGGTACGCAATCAGAGCCAGAACCTCGAGAGCATCCTGAGCCAGCTTCACATCCCTGGGGCCGTGACCGTAGACCCGATTTCGAACGGCTTCGAATTCTTCCCGGAGCTGCAGCACATAGCCCCCCGTCTGGAGACGGATCTCGTACGGCCGTCCTTCTGCGAGATAATGCGTGTTCAGACTCAGCAGCAGGGAATCCAGATGCTCCAGCGAGTGACTTCCTCCCAGTACCTCTAAGAGTTTCTTGGTCGACAATGGCTCTCCGCCGACGAACAGCAACGCTTCGAGAACCTGTTCTTCACTGATGGGAGGAGGACCATCATCCCCTGTTTCCAGATAATCACGTGAAGATGCCGGGAGAGATGCCGGAGCAGGGGAGTCCACTTCGCCAGCAGGAGTCTCGTCAGCGCCCGGCAGTACCGGTGCCTCGAGCGTTTCCAGTGGCTCAACCGGCGTGTCTGTCTCTGAATTCTCTGTTTCGAATTCCCCGCCTTCAGACGGTTCAAGAAAGTCGGCGTTTTCGAGTGCTCGAAGATAAGCGGCTTCAATCTCATCCAGCGACAAAGAGATGTCGTCAGCGTCCGGTTCCGGCAGCGGGTCGGATTCAGCGGGGATGACGGCGGGCTTCACGACGACTTGAAACGGATTGTCGTTCTCGTTGTCGGTCATCGCGTCCTCCGCATCTCGAAGGATGCCGGTTGACCGGCCTGACGTGACGTCGGATGAAGTTCCGGGATCAGCTGGGACAGCGATCGGGCCAGCGATTCGGCATACAGTTGATTCCCAGCTTCCGTCAGGCATCCATAACGTGACGAAAAGAGCGCGCGAGGATCGGGCATCTGACACAGATCCGCCGTCATGTCGTGAACGGGCGCCAGATCGGAGACCTGAAGTTCCAGAAGCGTCTTTCGAATGTCATCTGCAAATGTCGGCCGTTGATGCGAGATCGCCGACCGAGTCTGTTCAAGTCCCCAGGCACTCGGAGTCGTCGACACGATCAGGCGACCGTAGTCTGCGGTGACCATTTGTGCCAGAGAGACGATCGGGCCCAGCTCCCGCCGTCCATACCCCCCTTCCTGGGGTACCAGTACCGGATTGGCAGGAGCTTTGGCGCCGAAGTTCCGAATGGCCCAGTCCATCGTCCAGGACGCAAACAGAAACTCTTTACGAACGCCGTCCGCCGGAGAACGCGTGGCGTGCAGTGCGACAGGATGCGCGGCATAAGCAGGTTGTCGGGACGCATCCAGATGCAGTGCGCCGCGGACATCCACGTCGAGCGCCAGGTCGTCGATGCTGACGCAGAGAATGATCAGATCCGGTTGCAGTGCTGACAGCGACGTCCGATACCGCAGGACATGTCCGAGTGGTCCGGCCTGTGGACAGCCGGCATTGATGACTTCCACCGGTGTGCCTGACCCGGACAGGGATTTTTGCAGCAAAGCCGGGATCGTCTGGTCTTCAGGGAGGTCGGTTCCGAAGACCCCGTTCCCACCCAGACAGAGAATGCGATAGGTCCCTCGTGGCTTGGGAACTGTGATCGAAGCTCCCCGTGTTCCGAACTCGTTCGTTCGCAGCTCGCAGACCGTTCCATCCGATCGAAGGTGTTTCCGGTCAATCAGGCGCCGGACTTCGATCCAGGAGGTGGCACTCGGGGCGACAATCTCTTCCAGTTGGAGCGGCCCGGGTGTGTCATTGAAAGAATGGGTGACACTCCAGATCCGGCAGCCGAATTCCAGTGCGCAGACGCTGAGCGCCAGCAGCACAATCGCTGCGCAAAAGCAGATCCCACTCCGGATGAGTGTTTTGAAAATCATTCCGTGCCGTTCTCTTCCCTGAACTCGGCGGAACAACCGCCGCGGCACCAAATCCAATCTCTCGACAGGTTCAATCGGGGCGCACAGAGAGCAGAGCACTCCGATGCGCCGATTCTGCGAGAATTCTACCGCGAGGGCCAAAAAGGCCACAAGAGGGGTTCAACCCACTGACATTCCGTGATCTGGCGGTCACGGGTTCTGTGAGCGCCACCAGGACATCAGTTCTCGAAACGGTGGAGTGAACCGGTCCGGCTCAGACTGCACCCAGCGGGCAATCTCGGTCACCGGCAGGAGCAGAAGTTCCTGAATCTCAGCGGGATCAGGAGTCGGAATCTCTTCTGTGACGAGAAGATACAGCACCGTGTGTTCGAACGCCGTGGAGTCACTGGCAGGCAGTTTCGTCAGACATTGCAGAGTTCCCTGAAGCTCCAATTCCTCGCCAAGCTCCCGAACCGCCGCGTCGCCGTATTCCTCCCCGGCATCCACGTGCCCTGATGCCGAAGAGGTGAAACAGAGAGGATACTGGTCTTTGGAAGCAGATCTGAGATGCAGATACATCTCCTGGCGCGGCGTCCAGACCCAGATGTGAACCGCTCGATGCAGCAGGTTCTGTGCATGAACGACCGAGCGGGTTTCCTGCCCGATCACCTGATCATCGGCATCGCAGACGTCGAACAGTTCATCAGGATTGTACTCAGGGCTGACCATGCAGACGTCCAGCGAAATGGAAGGCTTCGAAATTCGAGGGAGTGCCCCCGGCACACACTCTCCGGATCTCCCGAGTGGGGAATTCCACTCACCAGCTGCTGATGGGAGGCACCGGACGTCCTTCTGTTTCACTTTGCTCGCGAGCCACCCGCATCGCCTGTGCCAGAAGAACGTCCCGCATATCCGGAACCGGCACCAGACCACCGACCAGTCGACGGCCGAACAGGTCGTACATCAGGTCTTCCCCGGTCCGGTCAAGCTGCAGGGATTCCACCTGTTCTTCTTCGTCCTGCAATCTCCAGGTCAGGGAATTCTCACTGGTGATGCGAATCTCCCCGGACTGACAGATGAGCCGGCAATTCGCCAGCGGAAACACCGAGGTGGAGCTGTCCGAAGACGGGGGCTTCCGATGAATCACTGCGGTGACAGGTTCACCATCGCGCTGTTTGCGCCAGAACTGGATTCGGGTCTGATTCTGTTTCCGGTCTGCGTCCACCAGCAGGCATTCCGACTGGATGACGTTCCGGCACCAGTCAAAAATCATCAGTTCTTCAAGGCTGCCTGGTTCGCACGTCGTTTCCAGCTCGATCTGCCGGATTCCTCTCAGTTGAACCGCAGTCAATTCTCTGACCCGAACGGTGGATCGTGCCCAGCGACAGGTCAACTCAGGCATGAAGAGCGTTCCGGTCAACTCGGCGAAATGTTGCAGCCGTTGAAGTTGCCCCGCCGTCAGATGGGGAAAGACCGAAGACAGGATCAGAACGGGACGGCGCAATCCTGCTGCGCGAACCATCGGTTCAACCCCCATCCATCCAATTTCGGCGACGATCAGGCCGGCCGTGCGTTTCAGGAGTCCGTCCAGACTGGGGGAATGAACCAGCGCGATCGATTTCGCAGTTTCCTGACCGGCTCGCAGGCAAGGGGAGAAGACTTCTGCAAGGCAGAGACGCTTCTGCCGTTGAATCTCCGCAGTAATCCGCCCGACGACATCTGTCCTCGTTCCGACAAGTCCCAGTTTCACTGCGGACAGCGACATTTCTCGCCAATACTGAACCATGCTCCAATCGGGGGTGCGTTCGACAGCAGGCGTCAGACGCGGTGACCAGAATCGTATCGGGAAGACTGGCAAAATGGTACAGAACCGCGAAGCTCCCAGGCAGCGGGATCCATAGCGGAACAGAACATCGACGGCTATGATCTTTTCAGGCGGTCACCATGTGGCAGGCAGTGGCAACGCAGGCAGCGGCAACACTGGCATGTCACGTCGGTGGCGAACCACTCTTCTTCGTTTTCGTTCCGCATTCACTACTGGTTTCTGTTGATGGATGTCCTGTTCGTGATTTTCTGATCAGATCGCTGAGGCGCTCACGGTGTACTGGGAACAGTTGGTGCAATGCGAATCGGGAACCGATGTCGGCTTGCGCCGGAAGAACAACGAGGATTCCCACTGCGTCCACCTGTGTCATGACGAAACAGAATGGGCCCGCGCCGGGCATCTGCTCATGGTGGCGGACGGCATGGGAGGGCATGCCGTTGGTGAACTGGCCAGCCGACTGGCGGTCGAAACGGTCCCTCACAGTTTTCTGAAATCCCCACCGGGCGACCCGCGCCGTCTGCTGCACGATTCCATTATCGCGGCCAATCAGGCCATTCATGACCGCGGAACCCAGAATCTCGATTTTCACCACATGGGGACGACCTGTTCGGTCCTCGTTCTCACCCCCCGCGGCGCCGTCATCGGGCATGTGGGAGACAGTCGTGTTTACCGGATTCGACGGGATCGAATTGACCAGTTGACCTTTGATCACAGCCTGCAGTGGGAACTGGAGCGGCAGCACGGCAGCCTGGAAGGGCTGGTCGATCTGTCACAGCACAAAAACATTATCACCCGTTCTCTCGGGCCGGAGAAAGAAGTTTCGATCGACATTGAAGGTCCCATGCCGATCCTCTCCGGAGACGCCTTCCTGCTGTGTTCCGACGGGTTATCGAATCAGATCACAGATCCGGAGATGGGAGCCATTGTTCGGGAACTTCCGCCGGCTCAGGCGGTCCGACTGCTGATCGATCTGGCAAACCTGCGCGGGGGACCGGACAACATCACTGCGATCGTCGGCCGGGTGGGAGAGTTACCGGCCAATGTCGTTCCCTATCAGGTGGAAGAATTTTCCGACGAACCCCCGGGGCCGGGGTGGGCCTGGCTGGGGGGCATGTGGGCAGCGTCGTTTGTCATGGCCTGCGGATTCGCCCTGCTGATTGCAGGGCATCACTTGAAGGGACTGATCTTTCTGGTGGCGGCGCTGATTTCACTGACAGCATTGCTGGTGATCTCGTATCGCATGAAAAAGAACGCCCCGGCTCCCCCGGACTTCGATGATTCCATGACCCATCACTCCCGTCCTCACCGGACGGCGGTTGGCCTGTCTTCAAAAGAACTGTCCGAACTGTTGTTGAGAATCACCCTGGAACTTCGCGCCACGGCACAGGCGGACGGGTGGGGGGTTGAATGGGAAGAGCATGACCGCCTGCTGAATACAGCCCAGACACTCTCGAAGGAGAAACGATTCTCCAAGGCGATTCGGGAATTGGCGCGCTGCATTCATCTGGTGATGACCCAACTGCCGCGCGCCGTCCGGGCATCGTGACTCTCGACAGACGCGCGAATGTGTCGAGTCATGGCACGCAGACCCGTCGCGTCTTCTTCTGAAAATTGCCCGGCAGGCAGGCGGCTCTTCCTGCGTCACACTGGAGACTCTGGCGACCTGGTCGAGTGTCCCGATTTTGCTGGAACTCTCGTCGGGAAAATACGTTTGAAGCATCAATAATTCTTCATTTCAGGGTGGCCACACCGTTTCGGTTCTGTTAGATTCCGCCTACGTTGAGATCCTTCTGGACAACGCGCCACCGGAACTTCTGCTGAGAATGCGAGTGACGTGTGGTGTCGTGGCTGTCTGCATCCTGTTTCCACCATCGAGACTGCGGGCGCACGCAATCACCTTCTGTTTCTGACAGAAGGACATGGTCGTGGTGAAATCGGACGAGGAAACTGACAAGCCTGCGCGGGCTTCCTCAGTCTTCGGCCGTGATCTGTCAGGTTGCAGCTTCGGGACCAGTGGAGAATCTCTTGATGTTTCGTTTATGTTTTGAGTGAGGGATGGCTGCTATGCAGCGCGGTACAATTAAAAAACTGGTCGCAGACAAAGGTTTCGGATTCATTTCTGGCAGCAATGGCGCCAAGGATCTGTTTTTCCACGTGTCTGCCCTGAAAGAAACGACGTTCGAAGCCCTCTATGAAGGCCAGGATGTTGAGTTTGAATCTGAAGTGGGCCCAAAAGGTGCTCGCGCGTCGATCGTCCGTCCTGCCTAAGGCATTCGATCTTGTCACCCACCATGTTCCGTCACGCACCGGACAGTTGACGAATTTCGCGATTGCGGGCCGTTTCCTGTTTCTCAAGCGCGTGTCGCGGAACACTGGTGGGATATTTTTCTCAGCTGTCTCTCCGGCTTCAATCACGATTGATCGACTGGCACCCTCTTGTCATGTCCCGGAGTTGCGTTTTGACGCGACTTCTTGAGTTTCGCTTCTCTCTGTGGCGAAGCAGACACGACATCAACATCCCCGGATCAATGCCCCCGGGCTCCCATCGACGGGGACACAAAAAACCTTTTTGATCCGAACCGACCCGCCCGATGCCGGCTCTTTCCTGAACCGGACAGCTCAAGCCGTTGCGGCGCGCGGCCTGCAACCTATAATCTGCTGAGACTGTCTTGCGACAACTCGCAACTCCTTACGGCGCCACTCCTCTGGAATTTGAAGTCGTCTGTGCGCATCTGGTTTCACAACATCTGGATTGCCGTGACCACCGTCCTGCATGGGATGTGGGTCACGTTGCGAGTCGCCTGTCAGACTTATCGCCGCAAGACATTTACCGAAGTCTACGAGTACCCTGAGCGGCCCATCGAAGTGAAGGCCCGTTATCGAGGCTTTCACCGGTTCGACCTGACGACCTGCATCGGATGTGATAAATGTGCCGTGGCCTGTCCGGTCGATTGCATCTATATCGACAAAGTCAAAAGCCCTGTCGGTAAGGGGTTTCAGATCGATGGCTTCACCATCGACTACACGAAGTGCATGTTTTGCGCACTGTGTGTTGACCCCTGTCCGGTCGACTGCATCTTCATGGGCTCGAATCACGACCTCAGCTGTTACAGTCGGGATGGGTGTATTGTCGATTACGCAAAACTCCCCCTGCAGGTTGCCTGGGGACAGGCGACTCTCAACCCGACCGTGGTGGCGGAATCGAAACTGGTCTCGAAACCGGCCTGGGTCAAAGGAGAGCCGAATCCCTTTGAGGTGGAAACGGTTTCCAGTTCCACCTGACCTGCCGGACATCTCCCGATGACAGACCTGACGCTCCATATTCTGCTCTTTACCCTCGCGGCGGCGGCGTTGCTGCTGGCTCCGCTGGTGATCGGGATTTTCATCCGCCCGCGATTGCCGACGGAAGAGAAAGTCAGCGTCTATGAGTGTGGAGAGCCGACGATCGGTTCCAGCTACATTCAGTTTGATATTCGATTCTATGTCGTCGCTCTGCTCTTCATTCTGTTCGACGTCGAAATCGTGTTCTTCTTTCCCTGGGCGACCATCTTCGGTGGTGCCACGCAACTTGCCGACTCACGCCTCACCGGTGAAACCCGGCAGCAGCTGACCGACAAGCTCTTCAATCTCCCGGCCGGAACAACGACTCCCGAATCTGTCCTGACCTCTTCCGACGCGTTGCTGCTGGCGCAAACCGGACTGGCGGATCTGCTCGTCTTTTTCGGAATCCTGCTCGCTGGTTTCGCGTACATCTGGTCTCGCGGCGATCTGGACTGGGTCCGTTCCATGATGCGTCAGAATCAGGATCGTTCCAGCTCTGCTTCTTCCATGAATTCTTCCCGGGACTGAATCGAACATGGCCGGCATGACCGTCGACGGAATCTATCAGCTGCTGCTCAACCAGTTTGGGGAGGAACAGATTCGGCAACTGCACACCGAATCCAAAGATCCCTGGATCGAAGTGGCGGCGGGCAGCATCGCGTCCGTGGCCGAGCATGTGAAGTCCACTCCGGAACTCGCGTTTGATCTGCTGTGCAATCTCACTGGGGTCGATTATTTCGAAACCAGCCCGAAACTCGTGGCGAAGTTTCCTTACACTCCGCATGTGGAAGTGGTTTATCACCTGTACAGCATTCGCCATCGCCACCGACTGGTGCTGAAAGTCCATCTTCCGCGCTGGCAGGACGAGACTCCCGGACGCCTGCCGGAAATTCCAACCGTCTCGCATGTCTGGGGAATCGCCGACTGGCACGAACGGGAAGCCTTCGACCTGGTGGGGATTCATTTCCTCGGACACCCGAATCTGGTGAGGATTCTCTGCCCGGACGACTGGGTGGGACACCCTCTTCGGAAAGAGTACGAACTCCCGCTCGAATACCACGGGATCCGCGGGAAGTAGCCTGCCCTGCGATGTGACGGAATTTTCGATTTGACGGCCAGCAACTGCCGGATGGCGCGACAGGAACGATTCATGACGACTCAACTCGACGATCCCCGAATCATCGAATTCGATGTTCGCACCGACGAGATGCTCGTCAACATGGGACCGCAGCATCCGAGCACTCACGGCGTGTTGCGCCTGCTGCTCAGGACAGACGGAGAGATCGTCCACGAAGTCACTCCGCATATCGGATACCTGCACCGCTGCGCGGAGAAAGTCGGCGAGAACCTGAGCGGTCCGCAATGGATCCCGTACACCGACCGAATGGATTACCTCGCCGGGATGAATATGAATCTCGGAATGGCGCTCGCATTCGAAAAGCTGCTCAACATTGAAGTGCCGGAAAAGGCCATGATCATTCGGGTGATCATCTGCGAAATGAACCGGATCGCGAGTCACCTTCTCGGAATGGGAGCGTATGGGCTCGATCTCGGGAGCTTCAGTCCTTTTCTTTATGCGCTTCGCGAACGAGAGATCATTCTCGACCTGTTTGAAGAAGTCTGTGGAGCGCGACTGACATACAGTTACCTGACCATCGGCGGCGCGACCCATGACTTCCCGCAGTCGATTCCTTTTCCGTCAGGGCTGGCGGCATTGACGGGGCACGCTCCGGGAGAACCCGTCAGCTGGTCTGAAGCAGTCCGGATTTTTCTGGACTGGCTCGAGCATCGAATTTTTGAGTACCACACTCTGCTCACCCGGAATTCGATCTTCATTAAACGGACCGCCGGACTCGGAGCACTCACGGCGGAAATGGCAATCAGCTACGGCTGCACCGGTCCCGTTCTGCGCGGCAGTGGCGTCGACCTGGATCTCCGTCGCGATGGAGAACCGATCTACACCCGGATGTATGACGGATACGATTACGAGATTCCGGTCGCTCCTTTCGCCGGTGATCTGTCCATTCCGCATGAAGTCGTACCGGGAGACAACTGGTGCCGCTTCTATGTCCGGATGAAAGAAGTGAACCAGGCAATTCACCTGATCCGGCAGGGACTGGATCGTTATCCGACGGCGAGCGGAAGTCACCGTATCCCGTTCAAGATGACCACCAAACTTCCCAAAGATGAGTGCTACCTGGAAACGGAAGCACCGCGGGGAAACATGGGGTTCTACATCGTCGGAGACGGTCAGGCGGAACCACTCAGAGCCCGCGCGAAAAGCTCCTGCTTCTGCAATCTGTCAGTCACGGCCCCACTCTGCCAGGGAGTTCTTCTCGCAGACGTCCCCGCAATCGTCGGCTCACTCGATATCATGATGGGGGAGATCGATCGCTGACAGCCTGCTGAAGCGGAAAGCCATCGGATGAAGGTTCAGATTCGAGATGAGGCCGATGGGGATCAGGATGCGATTCGCCAGGTGCATCAGGACGCGTTTGGAGGAGTGATCGAAGCGGATCTCGTGGAGGCCCTGCGAGACGGAGGAGATGCAGCCGTCTCAATGGTCGCGGAATCCGGGACCGACATTGTCGGGCACATTCTCTTCAGCACAGTGCAGATCCAGACGCAAACGGGACAGGTGCCGGCACTGTCACTGGCTCCGATGGCGGTCGTCACCTCGCGCCAACGGAGTGGAATTGGAATGCAGTTGCTGCGCGCGGGCCTTGACCGCTGTCAAAGTCAGGGGCACCGGATTGTGCTTGTTCTCGGACATCCCAGGTTTTACTCCCGGGGCGGTTTCTCTGCTCATCTGGCACAGCAGATTGGTTCTCCTTTCGGCGGCGGAGATTCCTGGATGGCGCTGGAACTGGTGGACGGGGCACTGCAGGGAGTGGTCGGAGAAGTGCAGTTCTCACCACCGTTCGACGCATTCAAGTAGGCAGCCCTTCCTATTGGCCAGTCATGTCCATTGAGCGTTCGCCAAAAAGAAACGCCCCAGTGAGTGAACTGAGGCGTTTCCGTGAAGTCAGCAGATCATCGAACAGGCGTGATCAGATCTTGCGTTCGTGGATCCAGTCGGTATGGAACGCTTCACCGCGAGCTTTATCGGTCCGTTCGTAGGTGTGAGCTCCGAAGTAATCCCGCTGAGCCTGCAACAGGTTGGCAGGCAGGCGATCACAGCGGTAGCCATCGTAGTAGGACAAGGCGGCCGCGAAGGCGGGAACCGGAATTCCGTGAGTCACCGCAGCGGCGACAACGCGACGCCATGCTGCCTGCGACTTGTCGATGGCCTGCTTGAAGAAGTCGTCGAGCAGCAGGTTTTCGAGCGTCGGGTTCTTGTCGAAAGCGTTCTTGATGTCCCCCAGGAACACCGAACGAATGATACATCCGCCGCGCCAGAGCAGGGCGATGTCTCCGTTGTTCAGCTTCCAGCCAAACTCCTGGGCCGCGGCATCGAGCTGGACATAGCCTTGTGCGTAGCTCACCAGCTTCGAGGCATAGAGCGCCTGACGGACGTCATTGATGAACTGCTTCTTGTCCCCTTCGAACTTGGTGTTCGGTCCGGAGAGAACCTTGGAAGCGCGTACCCGGGCGTCTTTTTGAGCAGACAAGCAGCGGGCAAACACGGCTTCAGTGATGAGTGTCGTCGGCACGCCGAGATCGAGAGCGTGCTGGCTCATCCACTTTCCGGTTCCCTTCTGCTGAGCGGTGTCGAGAATCAGGTCGACCAGTTCTTTGCCGGTGGCCGGATCTTTCACCGTGAAAATGTCACGGGTGATTTCGATCAGGTAACTGGCGAGTTCCCCTTCGTTCCACTCTTTGAAGACCTGATACAGTTCATCGTTGGTCAGGCCGAGAGCGTGCTTCAGGATGAAGTAGGCTTCGCAGATCAACTGCATATCGCCGTATTCGATCCCGTTGTGAACCATCTTCACATAGTGACCGGCGCCGTCTTCCCCGACCCATTCACAGCAGGGGATATCGTTGTTCGGGCCGACCTTGGCGGAGATGGACTGGAAGATCGGTTTGACGTGTTCCCATCCGGCTTTGTTTCCGCCGGGCATGATGGAAGGACCTTTGAGAGCCCCTTCTTCACCGCCCGAGACACCGGTGCCGAGGAACACCAGTCCAGCGGCCGGCAGTTCTTTGGAGCGACGGTTCGTGTCCCGGTAATCGCTGTTCCCACCGTCGATGATGATATCGCCCGGTTCCAGCAGGGGCTTCAGTTCGTCGATCACGGCGTCAACCGGTTTACCGGCTTTGACCATGATCATGACACGACGGGGACGCTTCAGAGACGTCACGAACTCTTTCAGCTCATGGAACCCCTGAATCCGATCGGCGGTTCCCTTCCAGACTTTGTCTTCCGGCTCGTTTTTCAATCCGCCGACAAACGCGTCCGTCGTGGCAGTGGTGCGGTTAAAAACCGCAACATTGAAGCCGTGATTGGCCATGTTGAGAACGAGATTCTGACCCATCACGGCCAGACCAATCAGTCCGATGTCGTTTTGCATTGTTCAGTGTGTTGTGAGGAAACGAAATTCTCGACAATTTGCCGGTCAGCGTGCGCATGACGCCCCGGAACATTCCCGGTTCGGCAACCAGCTGAAGCGGTTTGAATCGATTCGTTGTTCACCATCAGGAAACTCAAGCGAGTTTTCCGGCCTGTGAAACAGTGCCGGTGACCAGATGGAAACGATCCGCCCGAACGCTTCTGGAACGAGTCATCGTAGCCGGTCAGAAGTTCAGGGTCGAGTGTATCGATTCCCGCGGGAGTTCCGGGAAATGATGGTTTTCAAATTTCCGGTCCACTGTTACCATCGCGAACAGACGATTGCCGGATTACGGAGTAAGGAAACACACATGCTTCGCCGAGTCGGGTGCCTTTTAGCTGCAGGGATGTTGATGATGACTGGATCGATCGCGCTTGCGGATCCGCAGCCTGTCACAACGGTCGAGGGGATCTCGGAGTATCGACTGGAAAACGGGGTCAAAATCCTCCTCTTTCCCGATCCGTCGAAGCCGCAGGTGACCGTCAACATGACGGTGTTCGTCGGATCACGCCATGAAGGCTATGGCGAAGCCGGCATGGCCCACCTGCTCGAGCACATGCTCTTCAAAGGGACCCCGAAGTACCCACAGATCCCCAAGGTTCTGAAAGATCACGGGGCCGAATTCAACGGCACCACCTGGCTCGACCGAACCAACTATTACGAAACCCTTCCCGCCAGCCCGGAGAACCTCGAATTCGCCATCGCGCTCGAGGCGGACCGGCTGGTGAACAGCTTTGTCAAAGGGGAAGACCTGGTCTCCGAAATGACGGTTGTCCGCAATGAATTCGAACGGGGAGAAAACTCTCCGTCCGGAGTTCTCGGGCAGCGGATCATGTCCGCCGCGTTTCAGTGGCACAACTACGGAAAATCGACGATCGGAAACCGGGCAGATATCGAACGGGTTCCCATCGAGAACCTGCAGCGGTTCTACAGGAAGTATTATCAGCCAGACAATGTCATGGTGATCGTGGCCGGTGCCTTCGATCCGGATCAGGCCCTGTCGCTGGTGAACAGTTACTTCGGATCGCTTCCGAAGCCGGAACGGGTGCTTGAGCAGACTTACACGGAAGAACCTGCCCAGGACGGCGAGAAGATGGTCACACTGCGCCGGATTGGAGACGTCGGTCTCGCCGGGGCGCTGTATCACATCCCGTCAGGGGCTCACCCGGACTACGTTCCGCTGGATGTTCTGGAACATGTGCTGACATCCTCTCCGTCCGGGCGCCTGTATAAGGCTCTCGTGGAAACCAAGCTGGCGGCGAGCGTCTCAGGGGCCGCCTACGCACTGCATGATCCAGGTGTCTTGCGGTTCATGGCCGAGTGCAGTCCGGGTGTCGATCCGAAAGACGTCCTCACCAAGATGCTCGAAGTCATTGAGACCATTGGTGACACCGGAGTCACTGAAGAGGAAGTCGAACGGGCCAAGCGGTACTGGCTGAAGACCTGGGAAATGTCCATGACGGACAGCAGTCGCCTGGCGATTCAGTTGAGTGAATGGGCCGCTCAGGGAGACTGGCGCCTGATTTTCCTGTATCGCGATCGCCTGGAAGCAGTCACTCCCGCCGAAGTTGATACGGTCGCAAAGAAGTATCTCGTGTCCAGCAACCGGACGGCGGGAGTCTTTATTCCGGCCAAGGAATCGAATCGGACGGATGTCCCGGCCACTCCGGATCTGGCGGAAATGATCGGGAACTACGAAGGACGAGAAACCGTCGCTGCTGGAGAAGCGTTCGACGTTGCTCCACTGAGTATCGAAAGTCGCACAACGCGCGAAGTTCTGCCCTCCGGGTTGAAGGCCGCCTTCCTGCCGAAGAAAACCCGTGGAGAAGCCGTCGTCCTCCGGTTGACGCTCCGATATGGAGATGCAGAATCGCTCAAGGGGCTGCGAACAGCATCTGAGATCCTGCCGTACCTGATGCTGCGGGGAACCACAAAGCTGAATCGCCAGCAGATTCAGGATGAACTGGACAAGAACAAAGCCCGCATTTCTGCTGAGGGAAACCCCGGCGAAGTGACATTCAGCCTGGAAACGCGACGGGAACATCTGCCTGCCGCGATCGAGATTCTGCGTCAGGTCTTGCGGGAAGCGACGCTGCCGGACAGTGAGCTGGAGATCATCCGGAACGGTCGGCTGTCCAACGCGGAACAGAATCTGACCGACCCGACGGAACTGGCGCGAACGGCGTTGTCCCGGACACTCAACGGAGAATATCCCGCCGACGATGCCCGTTATGTTCCGACGCTGCCTGAACAGATCCCACTGATCAAGGATCTGAAGCGGGACGATCTCGTCAAGCTGTACGAGAAGTATCTCAATGGTGCCGAGGGTGAAGTGGCCGTCGTCGGCGACTTTGAAACGGGTGACATTCGACCGCTGCTGGAAGCGGCACTGGCCAACTGGAAGACCGAGATTCCGGTGTCCCATATTCCTCGCTCCGGGAAGATCACGATTCCTTCCGGGGTCGTCAAAATTGAAACTCCGGAGAAGGAAAACGCGACCTACCTGTCAGGAACGGTGTTCCCGATGAACGATCTCAACCCGGACTATCCGGCCCTATTGATGGGGAACTTCGTTCTGGGATCGAGTGGATTGTCGTCACGTCTGGGAGATCGCGTTCGCCAGAAAGAAGGATTGTCCTACGGAGTCGGCTCGTACGTCCGTTCGTCCGCCAAAGATGATCGAACCACGTTCCTCGCCTATGCGATCACGAACCCCGGAAACATGCCCAGGGTGGAAACGGCGATTCGTGAAGAAATCGATCTGCTGACACGGGATGGGATTACACAACAGGAACTGGATGAAGCCCGCAAAGGGTATCTGGAATCCCTGATCATTGATCGGTCTGACGACAAGCAGCTGGCGGCCATTCTGGCGTCGACGCTCTATCTGGGACGGACCATGCAGCACTATGTGGACCGGGAGAATGCGATCAACGCACTGACGGTCGAAACCGTCAAAGATTCCCTGAAGAAATGGCTCGACGCCAGCAAACTGGCTGTTGTCGAAGCCGGTGATTTCGCCAAGCATGCCGCCGGAAGTTCTCAGGCGGATGCGACTCCTTCCAAGAAAGCTGAACCTGCCATGTCGAAACCTGCTGAAGGAGAATTCCAGTCAACGGCCTCTGGCCTGCGGTACAAAATTCTGGCTCCCGGAACCGGGAAGCAGCCAACCGCCTCGAGTTCGGTGACATGCCATTATCGGGGATGGCTCGACGGCGGCAAAGAGTTCGACAGTTCGATCGGTGGAGATCCGATTGAATTCCCGCTGAATGGAGTGATCCGCGGCTGGACCGAAGGCCTGCAGCTGATCAAAGAGGGGGGAAAGATCGAACTCGAAATTCCCGCTGCAATGGGTTATGGACCACGTGGCATCCCCGGTGTCATCCCCGGAAACGCGACATTGCATTTCGAAGTGGAACTGTTGAAAGTGAAGTGAAGTAATGTCGTGTCACGGCATCGATTCGGGTTGTCCAACGTGGTCCGCGGCTCGTTGGCCGCTTCTCCCCGTCCTGCGTCAACCCGAAAATTGAACGATGACAAGGCCGTCGCTTCCGGAAACCGTTTTCCATTCTGTTAAGTTCTCCGACCGGACAACGAATTTCATGGTGTCCGGTCGGTTTTTCCTGATCCTCTTTTCCGCCAGAAATCTATGAAACTTCCTGCCTGTCTCCTCGTTGTCGGCTGTCTGAGCCTGGGCTGTGTTGTGGGACCTGAAGAGGTCGCCGCAGAAAAGGAAGCGAAGAGCGCCGCCAATGTCGAGGCCGCCGCGCAAGAAGAAGAAATCGTCCAGGCGGCAAGTGAAACTCCGGCGACCGAAACAACCGCCGGTGAAGGGTTCACCAAAACCAACAGCGGCCTGAAGTACAAGATCCTGTCTCCGGGATCTGACAAACGGCCGAAGAAGACGTCGACCGTGACCTGTCATTACCGGGGTTGGCTCGATAACGGCAAAGAATTCGACAGTTCCTACAAAAACGGATCACCGATCGACTTCCCGCTCAACGGTGTGATCGCCGGCTGGACCGAAGGATTGCAGCTGATCGGGGAAGGGGGAAAGATCGAACTGGAGATCCCCAGCCAGTTGGGTTATGGAGCTGCCGGGATGCCAGGAGCGATTCCTCCCAATGCCCGACTTCACTTTACAGTTGAGCTGATCAAGGTGCATTGATCCGCTGTCGGCCACTGTCGATCCCGGGAAGATGGGAACCGTCCGATCCGGGGGGGGACTGGCAGCCAGACAGTGGGAGATCAGACGCGTGGTTTCGTCCGTGATCTGATCAAATGATTGGCGGCTTCTGAATAGTGCCGTCCCGATTGGCGGATTTCAGAAGAGTCATTTCAGTTCAGAGCGAGTCCATGAGAAAGATCGGAAGCCTCTCCACAGCACCCGCTGCAGAACGATTTCATCGGTATCTGCAACAGACCGGAATTGAAAACCGGGTGGATGCCGAAGTGGGGCGCTGGGATCTGTGGGTTTACGATGAGTCGCAGATCCCATCAGCGAAGGAAGCCTTCGCCGAGTACCAGCTGACTCCGGACGCGAAGAAGTTTGACGCTCCCGCGATTGTCGCGCCGTCCCGTCCGGAACCGGAAGTGGTTCGACCGCGACGACGACAGCTGAAAGAGGTCGGCAACCAGAATGTGCCGGTGACGATCCTCACGGCCGTGATGTGCCTGTGGATGACCTTCGCGACGGCTTTCGGTCAGAAGACAGAAATTCTCTCGGATCTGCTGATCGCGATGCCGGGAAGCGCTCAACTGGTGCAGGTCGAAAAGGGAGAAATCTGGAGACTGCTGACGCCGATCTTTCTGCATTTCAGTCCAATGCACCTGGCATTCAACCTGTACATGTTCTGGATGCTGGGAACGGTGATCGAGCGGCTCAAGGGAACGCGCACGCTGTTCCTGCTGATACTCACCATCGGCATCGCGTCGAACCTGGTGCAGTTCTCCGTATCGGGGCCTTCCTTCGGAGGGCTGTCCGGAGTGGTTTACGGACTCTTCGGGTATCTCTGGATGAGATCTTATCTGCTGCCGGACGACGGACTCGACATGCCGCAATCGATGGTGACGCAGATGATCTTCTGGATCATCCTCTGCCTGGTCCTGAGAAATCAGCTGCCGATCGCCAATGGCGCACACTTTGGCGGGCTGTTCTTCGGAATGCTGCTCGGTGCGTTCCCCCGGCTCTGGCGCCGATAACCGTACGATCGATCTTGTGTCGAGATGGCCTGCGGTCATATGCCGTCCGTTGCCCTTCAAGTGGAGAGGACGGAGTGATCATGCCTGAGCGGCCTTACTTGCTCGACTCCGACGGCAGGACATTTCCGAAGTCTTCAGGGGTCAGACGGGGACGCAGGCTGCGAACTCCCCGAAAACCAAGTCCCGGCTTCATCGTGTAAACGGGTTCCACACTCCGCGATCGAGGATTTCGTTCTCCGGCAATGACGGTTGCAGAACCCGAAATCACTTCTTTTCCACCCCCTCGGATTGCTCGGAGGGTGGGATTCACCGGAAGAATGGTGTGTTCTTCTAGATCAAGACCTTTCCTGGGATAAGAAGAGATGGAGTGGCTGATGGTCCATTCTGCGACGTTCGATCCCAACCCATAGATCGGGGCACTGAAATCAACACGGTCGAAACGAGGAAATCCGACCGGTTGAAACGCGATCTCGTCGAGATCTTCACGGCGCGGTTCATCTCCCCACGGATACTTGCGGGTGCCGTTCTGCGTGGCGGCCAGTTCGTATTCGAATTCGTCCGGCAACCGTTTTCCCAACAGTTCGATCAGGCCGACCGCCTTGGACCAGCTGGTCGTCAGTGCATAGTCGGAACCTGGAGGAGCCTGCCAGCGTCGATCGGGATCTCCGGCCTTTTGGAATGTCTCCTGATAGGCACTCAGCGGGACTTCTGTCGGGTCCATGTAAAACCCGGGAACGGATCTCAGATGCGGGGTCAGAATGCGGTCTCCCTCGATGCCGACCTGAAACTGCTGATTTCCCGGGACCGGAACCATTCCTTCCAGAACCCTCTTTGACGGGATGCGGACTTTGGGGAGTGTGATGAGATCCGGATCGTCAGTATCCCGTCGCCAGACATGATATGAGTCGGCCGACGGCAGGAGTTCTTCATCCGTCGGAACGTGCCGGTAGACTTCATGGAAGTCCCCGTTGTCCCCGTCCATGTAAACTTCGACGAGGTATTCTCCGGGAAGAATGCGCGCCGTGATGGGTGTTGTGCCGGGGGCGTGGAGAATTTTCTCCGGCAAAGGGCGTCCGGTTCGAGGATTCAAGGGAATAAACGCGACTTTCGCCCCGGTCGGTTCCGAAGTCAGCGTCACGGTTTTCTTTCCATCCGCCGGAACCTGCACCTGGGCAAACGCCAGGGCGCCGAGTCCGATCAGCATGCACAGAATAGGAACAGCCGTGAACCAGTGCCTGCGAATCTGGCGTCGGGCTCGGGTCCAGGTCGAAGCGGTTCTTCGTTCAACGGTTTCACCGCGCAGAAACGCTTCCAGATCCCGTTGCAGTTCGGCAGCGGATTGATATCGGTCGTCCGGTTCCTTCTCCATCGCCCGTAAGCAGATGTTTTCAAGAGACACAGGAACATCAGCCAGCTTTCCGGGAGGTTCAGGACTGAGCTTCTGAATTCCGCTCAGGATTTCGCTCTGTGATCCACGGAACGGGCGGACACCAGTGAGAATTTCATAAAGCAGGACCCCGCAGGAATACAGGTCGCTGCGACAGGTGACTTCCTTTCCATTGCACTGTCCTCCATTGCACTGTTCCGGGCTCATGTACGGAACGGTTCCCAGCAGAATGCCGTCTCCACCGATTGTCGCCAGGAGATTGGCACGACGGGCCAGTCCGAAGTCGGCAATCTTCAATGTCCCCTGTGGAGTTCGCAGGATGTTTCCCGGTTTCAAGTCACGGTGAACAACATCGTTTTCGTGAACGGCCTGCAGTCCCTGAGCAATCTGCAGGATGATTTCCGCTGCTTCCCGGGCCGGGATCTGAATTTTGCCGCGTGTCGCCGGTTGAAGTTTCAGCCAGTTTGCCAGGGTACCGCCGGAGACATATTCGAATGCGGCGTAATGCTGACCGGCATACTGTCCAATTTCGTGAACGCGCACGACGTTCGGGTGATCGATCTGGGCGACCGCCTTCGCTTCCCGCAGCAGGAGCACCGAAGACATGTCAAAGAATTCATCCCGGAACTGCTTGATCGCCACCCAGCGGTGCAATTGCTCGTCCCAGGCTTTCCAGACGATGCCGAATGTCCCGCCACCCAGCCGTTCAGTCAGTTCAAATTTGCCGATCCGTTGTCGAGGATCGGGATTCAGAGAGAAAGAATCTCCCACCTCGGCAGACTCGGGAATCGTCACCCCGGCCAGAGCGTCCTGAAAGTGCGGGAACCGCTCGGCGTATTCCTGCAGCGTCGGAGCTTCTCCTCCCTGTTGCCGGTAGGAAATGTCGATCAGCACCAGCTCGACAAACAGCGTACTGGCCGGCAGATCGGTCCCTTGCAGAAAATCACTGAGTTCCGGAGGGCGTCCGGCCTTCCAGGAGGACTCGAACGCATCGCAGATCGAGTCGATCTGTCGTGCATGACTCAGCCTGGACGAACGCTGAATCGGATCGCCCGAATGGATTTGTCCTGAAGAAGTATTCATCACAGAGGTAGAACTTTCTCCTGCAGACATCCTGCAGGAAACTGGCCGCTTGTCAGGTCCCAGGGGAATTATGCCACAATCGGATGGGCCTGCACAATTGGGTGTCAGGCGACTTCCCCGGATTCCCGTGATTTCTTTCAGTCTCCTTACGCCGGCCGGCCGGTCGAATTCTGCAGGTTCCTCCGGCACAATTCGGGCCGAAGTCAGGGGCTGCCAACTCCTGTTCAGGTCCTGAATCCGGGGCAAACGACTGGCGGTCTCCCCGGACGGGCCGCTGGGATTTCGCCCGATTTCAGGCGTTCGGAACGACGCTCCGGCAAATCTGCAGCTGCAGGTTTTGCCGATTTGATGCTGAAATTCGAGTTGGAGATCGGTCGGACAGGGGTTCGGATTGTGTCTGTTTTCGACACGGGGATATAAGGCGAGGACTCATCAGTGCCCCGACTCTGCAAACTGGCCGAAGTATGGCTCTCAAGAAAAAATCGTTCCTGCCCCGCCTTTTCGATCCATCTCTGTTGATTGGCGGTCTTTGCACGATTGCGTTCTACGCGGTCGTCTCTCGTCCGTCGATGCAGCATTCACTGCTGCATCGGTACACGACAGAACACATTGTCGACTATGTCATTGTGACCCTGTGGATCTGGGGAGTCGTCGATATTCTCCTGCGTCTGGGAACATTCCCTCGCAATCTGCTCGCAATGCGGGAGCGCTGGCTGCCGCAGCGACGTGGAACAGAGCCGGTGTCAAATGCCGGAGCGATGCTGGAGCAGATTCAGGATCGCCCCCGCTGGCTCCGAAAGTCCCGTGTGGCGCGGCGTCTTTCTGCGGCACTGGGATATCTGGTTCAGAAAGGGTCCGCGGATGACTTTCGGGACCACCTGCAGTATCTGGCGGCACTGGATGACGAGAAGACGTACGTCGGATACACGCTGCCACGGTTCGTCATCGCAGTGACACCGGTCCTGGGGTTTCTGGGAACCGTGGTTCACTTCGGGACCGCACTCAGCGGGATCTCGTTTGACGAAATGGCCGAGAAACTGCCGATTGTCGTCAGTGAAATGGGACAGGCATTTAATACGACGACGACCGCTCTCGCTGCGGCGATGTCGATGATGTTCGCCCTGTTCATGACGGAACGGATCGAGAAGAGTTACGTCCACCAGATTGACGCACTGGTCGATCGTGAACTTCTGAATCGCTTCGAAACGCGCGACGGCAATCTGTCGCCGTTTCTCGCGGCGATCAAAGAGGCCAACGATGAAGCATTGAACATGATCGCCGGGACGTTGAACAAACACACGGACGTCTGGCTCAGCGCGTTCTCCGGAATCCTCGAGAAGTTTGACGAGCGCCAGCAGCAGGAAAGTCAGGCCTGGTCGAATGTCCTGACCGTCATCAATGCCCGGCATGAGTCGTTCGAAAATCAGCGTCAGGCAGAGCAGAAGCAGCAGGTGGAAACCTGGAAGCTGGCGCTGCAGGACTTGAGTCAGCGCCACGAGCAGCTCGATCAGGTGCGTGAAGATCGCCTGCAGACGATGATCGGAACGCTGGACGATCGTCAGGCACACTTGATCCGCCAGATGGATTCCTCGCTGAACAAGGCGATGGCCTTCCGGGACGGCGTCACTCAGATGGTCGAAGCCCTGTCGGGAATTCAACGGGACGAAGGACGCCTGCTCGAAGTCCAGACCGTGCTCGCAAAGAACCTGCGAATGATCCATGAAACGCAGAAGATTGACGATGCCCTGCACGGCCTGACGGCGGCGATTCACCTGCTGACAGCACGGCATCGGAGTGATGGGGATCGTGCGGCAGCGTAGGGGATGGGGGAAAGGACCAAATTCAAAGGACCAAGAACCAAAGAATTCGCGGTGCCGTTTCTTCTCTTTGTTTGGTTCTTGGTCCTTTGAATTTGGTCCTTTTCTTCCTCCCATCAGAACCGATCAAGCCGATACGGATGCGGATCAATATGAGGATGTTTCCCAGTGACGAGTTCTGAAATCAGTTTCCCCGTCCCGGTCGACATGGACAGCCCGAGCATGCTGTGACCGGCCGCCATCCAGGCGTTTCGGAACTGCGGCAGGCGCCCGATCAGGGGAACGCCGTCACAGCTCATGGGCCGCCAGCCGTACCATTTTTCCACGACGGGTTCTGCCACGGGATCTTTCAGGTAGATTTTCGCACCGTCGGTCAGCAGAGACAGCCGAGATTCTTTCAACGAGGTGTCGAACCCTGCGAACTCCATCGTCGATCCCAGGCGATAGCCGGACTGCATGGGAGTCACAGCCACCCGGTGCTGTTCAAAGATCATCGGATACTTCGGGCAGATCGCCGGGCGCGGCATCGTGATCGAATACCCTTTGCCGGGTTCAATGGGAATTTTGGCTTTCAATTCCGTCTGCAGCAGCCGGGACCAGGCTCCGGTCGCAAAGATGACCTGATCCACTTCGACACGACCGACCGACGTCATTAAAGCGGAAACGGAGTGTTCTCCTTCTTCGACGCCGACCAGCTCGCAATGTTCCCGGATGGTCACGCCACTCTGTTCGAGCCGGCGGCGCCAGGCGGACATCAACTTGTCAGGACGGAGATGCGCATCGCACTCGTACATCCAGGCGCCCGCGACTCCAGGTAACAGGGACGGTTCCCGCTCGAGGAGTTCAGATTCCTTCCAGGGAGTGGCTCCCAGGCCAAACTCTTTGCGGAGGAGCTCGTCGGTTTTCGCGTAATGTTCAAAATGACGCTGCCCCTGATAGACGAACAGCAATCCACGCGTTTCCCAGTCGCAGTCGTCGAGCACTTTCGCGGCGAACAATTCGTCGAACAACGTCCTTGAAGACTGCAACAGTGCATGCCGGGCCTGACCGGACTGCAGCATATCAATCTGATTGCAGCGTCGCGCAAATCTCCAGAGCCAGGAGAAGAAGTCGAGATCGAAACGAAACCGCAGCTGAAACGGCGAATTCTTTCTCAGCAGTGTTTTGAGAGAATCGGTCACCGCCCCCGGGCGGCAGAGCGGGAGAATATGACTCGGTGAGACGTACCCGCAGTTTCCGTGAGAGCACCCCTGACCGAATTCCCCTTTTTCGATCAGGACGACTGGCGCTCCCGCCGTCGCGAGGTAGTACGCACTGGCAGCACCAACGACACCTCCCCCGACGACCACGACGGGACGCCGTGGAGAGGTTAGCGAACTGCGAACGACACTCGTCTCATGGGATGGTGGGAACAAATTGACCCCTTATGGTGCTGGCAGAAATCCATCGTCCTGACGAGACGGGTCGAACAGATACTGGTACCGGTCCACATGATCCGGACGGTGAAATCGAGATCCCCTGTCAAAAACCGGCTCTGATCCCCGGCGCGGCCTGGAATCAGGCAGGGGAGGATTCCGTCTGATCATATTCGCGGAGGATAGCAGAAAAGAAGCCGACGAGATTGTTCTGATTCCGTCGTACCTGCTTCAGGACATCAAACCGTCCTGACTTCTCGCACAGTTCGTCGAACGACACGTTCACGTCTTCTCCGAGATTTGTCAGATACAGTTTGGCCAGCTCGACCGCTTCCGGCATTCTCCCTGCCCGGACCAGCAGATCAACGAGAACATAGGCAAACAGCGGCTTGTCCTGCTCGTCCGGCTCCTGCTCGAGTTGGCGGTGGAAGTAATTCAGGTTGGCGTCGACATTCCGATTCAGCAGAATCTCGAAGAACGCGATATGCGCCGGATAAAAATCGTTGAACGGGGGCTCACCGCCATATTGCAGCGTCTTGTCGAGCCGGGACCCGTAGATGGCCAGTTCCCGGGCGAGGGCCAGCTCTTTCTCACCAGGATTCAGTGACCGGGCGAAGCGGACCACGGAACTCAGGTGAGACACATCGATGTGATAGTTGCCTCCCTCGAACAGCCAGTCCCGGCCAGCGATCAACTGGTCCAGGCTCAGGTCGGGCGGAATCATCGGCATTCGCTTTTCCACATGGTTGCGAACGGATTCCGTCAGTTCGTCATACAGTGTCTGGACGAGGATCGCGACGCAGCGGTTGCGTTGCTCGGGAGTGAGGCGCGGCAGAATCTGATCGAGTGACGAAATCGTGCTGCAGGTCCCGTGCCCGCGCAGCATCAGTCTGACCCCTTTCTCGGGATTCACCCCCTCATGCAGTGCAATCTGCAGCAGCGTTTCCAGCTGATCGTAATCATCAATGGCGTTGGGAAGCGCATCAATTGCCGATGCGACAGGACCAGGTTCCCGGATCACTTTGAAATACATCCAGGCATTGGGAATGTCCTTCTGGGAGAGAAACCCTTCACCGGCTTCTCGCGCGGCGGCGATGTAGGCGGCCTCGACCTCTTTCCGTTGCGGCTCGGGAACATCCTGCAGCGACGTGGGGCGCCGCAGCGAGAGTCCAAGACTGTATTTTTTCTGCAACATACGTGAGTCAAACAGGTTGTGCCATTCCTTCTGTTCTCGCAAGGCCGTTGCGAGCGTTTCGAACGCCGCATCCGGACCGGTCGAATTCAGGGTCTGCTCAATCAGTTCGAAGGGGGAGTCTGGCATGGTGGCACAACGTCGATCTTCAGGGACTCCGGCCAATTCGACCGGTCGGGACGGGCACGGGGAATCCAGTTCTTCAGCTGGATTTCCCTCATAATAAGCGGTCAGGCGACTGGCATCAAAGCGTCGCAATTTGATAGAATTCCCGATTCTCTTTTTGGCGGCGACAATCCTGAGAGTTCCGAATGTTCGGAACGGATGTCGCTCCCACGGGTTTTAGCCCGACACTTCTCCGGTCCGGTTCTGTAAAGTTCCGGCAAGGAGGATGATGTCGAGAAATGGTGTCACAGGTTTCCAATGGTCGATCGTAACCTCATTCGTGAATTTCAAGTTGATGATGCCGAACTGGACGCCGCACTGGGCGGTGAAATCGGCGACTGGATTGCCTCTGAAGATGACCGGATGGATCGCGTCTATGAACGCACCTCCAGTCCGTTCGATGCCAATCAGCTCGTGCATGGAAAAGTGCTGAGCATCGAAGGAGACGAAGTTCTCGTCGATATCGGATACAAGAGCGAGGGAATGGTTTCCCTCTCGGAGTGGGCTGAAGACGAAGAGAAGCCCAAAGTCGGGGATACGATCGAAGTGCTGCTGGAAGAGATCGAAGACGACTTCGGTCTCGTGCTGCTCTCCAAGCGGAAAGCCGATCGCCAGAAAGACTGGGACTGGGTCGTCAGCCGCCACGGCGAAGGGGACACCATCAAGGGGATGGTTGTTCGAAAAATCAAGGGGGGGTTGCTGGTCAACATCGGCGAATCCCTGTCCACCAGCGGCCAGCGCGGCGTCAACGTGTTCCTGCCCGCCAGCCAGGTGGACGTCCGTCGTCCGTCTGACATCGGCGAATTCGTCGGCAACTCGATCGAGTGCATGATCCTGAAGATCGACGATGCCCGTAAGAACATCGTCGTCTCCCGCCGTCGCCTGATCGAAGAACAGCGCGCTGAAATGAAGCGCAAGCTGATGTCCGAGATCCAGGAAAAGCAGGTCCGCAAAGGGATCGTCAAGAACATCGCCGACTTCGGTGCGTTCGTCGACCTGGGCGGGATCGATGGTCTGCTCCACATTACCGACATGAGCTGGGGCCGGATCAATCACCCGAGCGAAATGGTCAAGATCGACGACGAAGTCGAGGTCATGATCCTGAATGTCGACCGCGACAAGGAAAAGATCGCCCTGGGTCTCAAGCAGAAGTTTGCCAGCCCCTGGGAAAATGTGGCCGAGAAGTACCCCGTCAGCAGCCGCGTGAAGGGGGAAGTGGTCAATGTCATGACGTACGGGGCCTTCGTGAAGCTGGAAGACGGCATCGAAGGACTGGTGCACATCAGCGAAATGTCCTGGACTCGCCGCCTGAATCATCCCAGCGAAATGGTTTCGATCGGCGACGAAGTCGAAGTGATGGTGCTCGGCATCAACACCGACAAGCAGGAAATCTCGCTGGGCATGAAACAGACCCAGCCGAACCCCTGGGACAACGTCAGCGAGAAGTACCCGGTCGGCAAACGGGTCAAGGGAACCGTCCGCAACCTCACCAACTACGGTGCTTTCATCGAACTGGAAGAGGGTGTCGACGGCCTGCTGCACGTCAGCGACATGAGCTGGACCCGCAAGATTTCCCACTCCAGCGAAATGCTGAAAAAGGGAGACGAAATCGAGTGTACGGTCGTCTCGGTCGACGAAGAGCGGAAGCGAATTGCTCTCGGTCTCAAGCAGCTCGACGAAGATCCCTGGGAAAGCCGGATTCCTCACCAGTTCCAGGCCGGTTCCATCGTCAAAGGGAAAGTCACCAAGATCACCAACTTCGGTGTCTTCGTGGAACTCGAAAAGGAACTGGAAGGCCTGCTGCACGTTTCCGAGCTGACCGGTGGAGACAACTCCAAGTCGGCTGAAGGAATCGTGAACGTCGGTGACGAGATCGAAGTGAAGATTCTCCGGGTCGACACCAGCGATCGCAAGATCGGCCTGAGCATGAAACTGGATGCTGCCGTCGAAACCGACGAAGAAGCCGGCGCTCCAGTCGCCGGAGAATCGGCGCCACGGGAACTCAAAGGGGGAACGGCCGGAAGCTCTGGTCCGCTCTTCAGCATGAACCCGACTCGCGAAGACGGCTAAGTTTTCACAGCGAAGTTTTCAGTGAGTGACAAAGTGAACTCAGCACCCCGGTCCCGTGAACGAGACCGGGGTGCTTTTTTGTTGCTCCTCAACTCTGAGTGGATCTGCCATCTGTTCGATCCCAGGTGCTCCTGATTTCTGGCGCTCTTGATTTCTGGCGCTGTCTCGCGAGAATCGATTTTCGTGTGATCCGGCAGCTGCATTGCAGAACATTGCCGACAGAACGCAGCGACACGATCGGAGTCGATCAGGGGAATCAGCATGGTTCGTTGGGAATCCGGGCGGCGCAGTGACAACGTGGAAGATCGACGCAGTGCCACCCCGGCGCGAGGCATCGCTCTGGGGGGTGGTGGCACGATCCTGATGCTGATTGTCGTGTTTCTTGTCTCAGGCGGAGATCTGGGACAGGTTCTGAAATTCTTCCTCGCCAATCAGGGACAGGTCGCCCGGCAGCAGGCTCCCCGGCAGCCCGATCCGCAAGAAGACGAACAGGCCGAATTCGCTTCCGTCATCCTGGCCGACACCGAAGATGTCTGGAAGAAGATCTTTGCCCAGCAGGGAGAACGCTACCAGCCAGCTCCCATGGTTCTGTACCGGGATCGGGTTACGTCCGGCTGTGGTCCTGCGAGTTCCGCAGCCGGTCCGTTCTACTGTCCGGCAGACAGAAAGGTCTATCTCGATCTTTCGTTCTATGAAGAGCTGGACCGACGTTTCGGGGCTCCTGGTGACTTCGCCCGGGCCTATGTGATCGCACATGAAGTGGGACATCACGTGCAGAATCTGATGGGAGTGATGGACACCCGGCGCGAGATGACCCGGCACATGAGTGAGAATGAATTCTCTGTCCGTCTTGAACTGCAGGCCGATTTCCTGGCCGGAGTCTGGGCTCATCATGCTCAAGTCGACCGGAAGATTCTTGAAGAAGGGGATATCGAAGAAGGCATCCGCGCGGCGGCGGCGATTGGTGATGATGCACTGCAGAAGAAATCCCAAGGGTACGTCGTGCCGGAATCCTTTACCCACGGATCTTCAGAACAACGGGTTCGCTGGTTCAAAAAAGGATTGAAATCAGGAGATCTCAGTCAGGGTGATACGTTCCGCGCCAAGGAGTTATGATGCCGTTTCCCTGCGTCGTGCTGGCCAGCCGCAATCAAAAGAAAAGTGCTGAAATCCGCGAGCTGCTGGCTCCGTATGGGATCCCGCTGCAGTCCGTCGCCGAATTCCCAGCGGCAGAAGATGTCGTGGAAGACGGCCTGTCGTTCCGGGAAAATGCGGAAAAGAAGGCGGCTCAGACCGCGAAGACACTCGGGCATTGGGCCATCGGAGAAGACAGCGGCCTGCAGGTGGACGCACTGAAGGGAGCCCCCGGTATTTATTCCGCCCGATTCAGCGGCGAGAATGCGACGGACGACGCGAACAACGCGAAACTGATTCAGGAATTAAACGGCATTCCGGATGAAAAGCGGGGAGCCGGGTATGTGTGCCATGTGGCCGTGGCTGATCCGACCGGGACGATCCGCCTGAATGTGGAAGCGACCTGTCGCGGACGCATTGCCGTCGACGCGCGCGGGACGAACGGATTTGGTTATGATCCGTACTTTCTGGTGCGGGAATATCATCGGACGTTTGGAGAGCTGCCGTCGATTGTGAAGCAGCACTTGAGCCACCGGGCTCGAGCATTTGAGCGTCTCATTCCCGAGCTGCTGAAAGTCCTTTCGGCGAATGCGTCGACCTGACTGGACGATCAGAACATCCACGAGTCCGGCTTCGCCTGAACCTGACAGAAACCTGGCAGAGATCGAAAATAACGATCATGATTTATCTCTGGGCCACTTTGCTGTTCCTGTGCAATGCGTTGGCCTGGGGATCGAATTTCTTTGGGCTGCCTGGAAACTGGCTGCTTTTCTTTTTTGCGGTTGTTTACAAAATCGTCCTGCCGGAAGAACTGAGTCCCGACCTGAGCTGGTCGATTCTGATTCTGGCGCTGGTCATGGCCGTGCTTGGTGAAGTCTGGGAGTTTGCCGCGAGCGCGGCGGGGGCGGCGAAACAGGGAGGCAGCCGGCGCGGGGCGGTCTTTTCTATCCTCGGGTCTCTGATCGGGAGTATCGCCGGTGCGGTGATGGGAGTGCCGATTCCTGTCGCAGGTCCACTGATCGGAGCCTTGCTCGGCGGGGCCCTGGGAGCGTTTGTCGGCGCGTACATTGGAGAGCGGAACCGGACACACGGCGAACGGGTCTCCATCGGTCGGGCCGCACTCGTCGGCCGGATGTTTGGAACCGCCGGGAAGCTCCTGTTTGGTCTCGTGATGCTGGTGTTGATCACGGCCGATTCGTACACCAATTTTTAGAGCGTGTGGACATTTTCACGATGGTCTGGCGGAGAGAAATCCGAAGCACGAAATTCGAAACACATCCCAAAGATCCATCACTCAAGCAGACAGACCGTCAGAGGTTTTTGAATTTGAAATCTTCGAATTTCGGGTTGTCATGGGAAAAGGCCACTTTGATTGTCCACACGTCCTGGAGCGGTGTCTGTCCTGTTGAATGCGCACTCTCGCTGAATGATCTCAAGGTCGGGAGAGCAAAGATCCTGGCCGGGTTGACGCTCAGAGTTTCAAAGACTTCATCGACCGACATCAAAAGTCTGTTTTTTCCCTGACTTCCGAATGTGAGGAGTGAGACCGATGAGCCGCTGGAAAGTGATGATTGCGATCCTGTTCAGTTTGTTTTGCAGCCAGGTGGGTCCTCTCTTGTCTTCGTCGCTGTTTGCTGACGACTGGAAAGCCGGAGTCGCCCGGGTAAAGATCACTCCCGAGTCACCGCTGCCGATGGCCGGATATGCCAGTCGCCAGGCGGCTCACGCGACCGGAACACTCACAGACCTGTGGGGGAAGGTCCTGGTTCTCGAAAGTCCCGAGGGATCCCGAGCGGTGCTGATCACGCTGGATCTGTGCGGAGTCTCCCGAAGCTTGACACATTCATTGATCGCCCGGCTTCAGGAACGTCACAACTGGAATCGCAGCCAGATTGCGGTGTGTGCGTCCCATACGCATTCCGGACCAGTGGTCGGCGGATATCTGGCCCCGCTTCAATCCGGATTTTCTGCGGCTGACCAGAAACTGGTCAGCGATTATGAGTCCTGGCTGATCGGGCAACTGGTCAGCGCCGTCGATGTCGCCCGTGCGGATCTGCAGCCGGCCAGCATGCAGTGGGGGAGCGGAACAGCGACGTTCGCGGTCAACCGGCGGAACAACCGCGAGCCGGAGGTTCCGGAACTTCGTGCCACGGGAAAGCTGGCCGGTCCCCATGATCATGACGTGCCGGTTCTGCTTGTGAAGCGGAACGATCAACCGGCGGTGATCGTCTTCGGATATGCCTGCCATAATACGACGCTTTCGGGAATGCAGTGGTCCGGAGATTATGCCGGATACGCGCAGCTGGAGTTGGAAAAGAAGTTTCCCGACGCGGTCGCAATGTTCTGGTCGGGGTGTGGAGCCGATCAGAATCCCCTTCCGCGCCGCACGGTGGAACTGGCTCAAGGGTATGGGGGCCAACTCGCAACAGCGGTCGAGCAGGTTGTGAACGGGCCCCTGCATCCCGTGAAGGGGGAATTGAACACCCTCTACGAAGAAATTCCCCTGCCTTATGCCGGTCTTCCCACTCGTGAAAAATTGACCGTGGATTTGTACGCGAAAGATCCGTATCGGGCCGCCACGGCCCAGCGGCTGCTGGAACAGTTCGAAGCGAACGGGGGGCTGCAGACGACGTATCCTTACCCCGTCGGGGTGTGGAAATTGGGAGACGAAGTCACCTGGGTCTTTCTGGGAGGGGAAGTGGTCGTCGATTACGCACTCCGGTTGAAATCCGAAAATCCGGATCGGGCCGGAGCATTCTGGGTCGCGGGATATGCCAATGATGTCATGGCGTATATTCCGTCCCGTCGCGTTCTCCGCGAAGGGGGATACGAAGGGGGAGCAGCCATGGTGTATTACGGACTTCCGTCTCCCTGGGGAGAATCCGTCGAGGACCTGATTCTCAGCGCGGTGCAGAAATGGACCGAACCGGCCGCAGCCCCGTAAGGCCGTTCCTTGCCGGAACCCCCTCTCGGACAGACAGCTTGCCTTCTCAGGTTCCCGGCATCCTTTCTATACTGAGAGAATTCCCGGCCTGCGCCAATGTGAGCCGGAGCGACTGAAATTTGACGAAAGTCTCTGCGAAAGCAGAGGTTGCGTTGCCGTTTTCCTGTCAATGGGATCTGTGTGCCATGAGAAGGCGAGTTGTTGTCACGGGGCTGGGATGCGTGACTCCGATCGGAAATGACGTTTCAAGCATGTGGGAGTCCGTCAAGACCGGTAAAAGCGGGATCGACTTCATTACCCACTTTGACGCGAGCAGTTTTCCGACGCAATTCGCCTCTGAAGTGAAAAACTTCCATCTCGGGGAGCACATCGACAACCCGGAACGGTTTGAATACGCCGGACGGAACATCCGGTTTGCCGTCGGAGCAGCAGTTCAGGCGGTCCGGGACTCCGGGCTGGAAGATGGACGGTTCGATCCGACCCGATTCGGGATCTATCTGGGAGCCGGAGAAGGACAGCAGGACTTCTTTCTGATGATGCGTCTGATTGCCGATGCGCAGCAGAACGGTCAGTTCGATATGGATCAGTTTACCCGGGATGGACTTGTCAGCCTGAACGCTCGGGAAGAAATGGAACAGGAACCGAACATGCCGGCCGGGCATCTCGCCAGCCTGTTCAATGCCCAGGGGCCGAATCTGAACTGTCTGACCGCTTGTGCCGCCTCGAGTCAGGCGATCGGAGAAGCGACGGAAATCATCCGCCAGGGTGAAGCCGACATCATGCTGTCCGGCGGCGCGCACAGTATGATTCATCCGTTCGGAGTCACCGGCTTCAATCTGCTGACAGCTCTCTCACAGTTCAACGAGAACCCCAAGCTCGCGTCGCGCCCGTTCGACCGGGACCGGGACGGCTTTGTTCTCGGGGAAGGGGCCGCGATGCTGGTTCTCGAAGAGCTGGAACATGCCAAACGTCGCGGGGCAACGATCTACGGCGAAATCGCCGGGTACGGTTCCACCGCCGATGCGTATCGGATTACCGACATTCATCCGGAAGGCCGGGGAGCGACCGCCTGCATCAAGATGGCGCTGAACGATGCCCGTCGGAATGCTGAAGACATCGGATACGTGAATGCACACGGCACCAGTACCGCCGTGAACGATCGGGTGGAAACACTGGCGATCAAGCAGGCACTCGGAGATCACGCTTTCAAGACACCGGTTTCCAGCACCAAGAGCATGATGGGCCACCTGATTGCCGCCGCCGGAAGTGCGGAAGCGATTGTCTGTCTGCTCGCCATGCGGGACGGCCTGCTGCCACCGACGATCAACTATCAGAACCCTGACCCTGAGTGCGATCTCGATTACGTTCCGAATGCACTGAGAGAAGGAAAGTCCAACTATTCACTCTCCAACAGCTTCGGGTTCGGTGGACAGAATATCTCGCTGATCTTCTCCCGGTTTTCGTGAGGAGAATCAACGGCGCTGTGTCGTCTGCAACCGGCTCATTTCCGGTGCAGAAAGTCTTCGAGTTCCTTCATCCCGAACAGTCGAGCCGCTCCCAGGACAACAAGAGTTCCGGTCGCACACAGAATCAGCAGAGTCCCGAGTCTCATCGTGAGACTCTCTGATTCCGGAAGCAGAGCCTGAACTCCGAAACAAGCCCAGAGCATCAGGCTAGCACAGGCGATGCTGTTCCACAGAGTCCAGAGGATCGATGTCCACGGCATTGGTTTGATGTCGAGCCGACCGATGTTTCGGTTCACCATGAACAGTGTCGCCAGGCAGAGAATTCCGCTGGTGATCGCACTCGAAACTGGCAGCCCGACTCCGCCGAGCGGCCAGATCAGAATCAGGTTCAACATCTGATTGAACACGAGAGCGAAGAGCCCGAGCCGCATTGGAGTTGTCCGGTCACCCATCGCATAGCAGGCGCGATTCAGGATCGCGATACCGATCATGCTCCAGATTCCGAGAGACGACGCACCGATCATCTTCGCTGTCAGATCGGCGTCCTGTTCACTGAATTCTCCCCGTTGAAACAGTGCCAGCGTTAACGGCCAGGCGATGACACACAGTCCGGCACTCGCCGGAATCCCAATCGCAATCGCCATGCGCAGGCCACGGCTCAGGTCTTCCCGAAGCCGTTCAAAGTTTTTCTGCTGAGCATGCTGTGTCAGCAGCGGGTAGAGTACGGTTCCGAGAGCAATGCCGAAAATTCCCAGCGGAAACTGCAGCATCCGCTGTCCCAGGTACAACGCCGATGCCGTTCCGGATCCGAGAAACGGTGTGATCCCGATCATCTGGCACCAGGCCTGCCCGCCATCATCGGGAATCGATAATCCCCAGGCCAGCAGACTATCGAGAATCGCACTCCCCTGCAGGATCGTCATGCCGATCAGGACCGGCAGAATCGCGGACAGCAGTTCTCTGAGATCCTTCCAGCGGCGCCGCCAGTGTCGTGTCAGTCCCAGCCCCTGACGATGCAGCGCCCAGTACGGCAGCAGCATTTGAATCCCCCCGGCAGCCGTGACGCAGACCGCCAGAAGACTGGCCTGCTGCACCGGTTCGAGAGAACGCCCATAGAGCATTCCAATCGCGGTCAGCCAGATGAGATTCAGGACGACTGGCACCAGTGACGGCCAGAGAAACTGTCGTTGAGCATGCAGCGCAGCGCAGAACAGCGCCGCCAGGCAGATGACGAGCGAATAGGGGAGCATCAACGCCAGCAGCCAGACAAGCAGGCGACTCGACTCTGACAGTTCTACGAAATGCCACACCGCGGCCAGTCCTGCTTCGGAAACGGTGACCAGAAGCGTCAGCGTCGCGGCCAGCAGCAGCGCGACCAGTGTCAGCGTTTCCCGGGCGGCCTGTGTTCCCAGTTCGTTCCGATTCCGGAGGAAAATCGGGAGGAAGGCGGTGCTGACGGCTCCTTCCCCCAGTAATTGCCGTGACAGATTTGGCAAGCGAAACGCCACCAGAAAGGCATCCAGAACAGTCCCCGCTCCGAACAGGGAGGTCATGGCCATATCCCGGAACAGGCCCAGGATTCTCGACAGCAGCGTCCCCAGACTGACGAGCCGGAGACTGCTCATGAGCTGTCTTGAACCACTCGCGGACGGTTTTTCGGATTCGACAGGTTCCAACGCAGACACTTCCTGTAGACGGCAAACCCCTGAAACTGGTCCTGCGGGGCAGGCGATTATTCTCGAAGAGCCGTCCGTTCGTCCAGCGGAAGAGAATCCTGATGGGGTGCCCGCTCAGAGCAACTTGCGAAATGATCTCCCCGTCCCCGCCACGCGGAGGAGAGCGTTTCATCAATCGAAACGCGCGCTGCGCGGGCACATGATAGACCGAACCGGTCTAGGACGGAGGAGAGCGACGAATCGTGAAGTCTTCAATTGGGGATCGGCAATGACAGATCTCGCAATTCGATCTGAAACTCTCCCCAGACAACGATTGCCGGCAGACGATGTACCAGACGGTCACCCGGTTGCAACGATCGCACCTGGGAGAATCGTGCATCGATCTGAAACGGACTGCCTGTGATCTCCGAGAGAATTCGTTCTGACGGCGACACCGTTTCGCCGGATTGCAATCGGACCGCCAGATGTCGCAGCCAATGTTCTGCCTGATACGATTCCCATTTTTCCCCCGGTGTGCTCGCGATCTGCACCTGGATCTCGAGTCCTTGCCGGCCGACGTGGGAGGAAATCAGGCGGGCTTCCGTCTGACCGACGCTCTGGATCTCAGGCTCTGTCGAATCCAGTGGAAACGAAATCTCTTCTTCACCGGCGGCGAGACGCAGTCGCAATCCACCATGCAATGTTCCGGATTGGTTCAGGCCGGTTTTCGGGATGAGATACGCCAGGGGGAACTCTGCTTCCGTCCCGCTGCAGTGGATCTCCCGATCTGAATCAGGACTGAACGGGGAGCAGACCGTCCCGTTCCAGTTCAACGTCAGGTTGGCTTCCTGAAAGGTCACAGTCAGGAGTTCCAGCGAATCAGGGAGTTTCAGGCGGACATGTACCTTGAGCAGGTCATGACGTTCGTCGGTCTCAAGCCTGACACGTGTCAACCGGGCGGACGTCTGAATCACGCCGGGAGCGACGGTGATCGCATCGCAGCGTTGCTGGGGAAGCAGAATCTCCGGTTTCTCCCGTCGGCCGGTCATCTGTTCCAGCGCAGTTGCGGTTTGCACCTGTCTCAGAATTCGGCGGACAGCCAGTCGCGTGGCTTGGTTCCCGGTCTCGGTCAACGTCAATCCTTCGGCCCGACTGAGTTTCAGGGTCACCAGTTCCTCTTCGGCGCGAACGCGTTCCACCCGATGATTCGAAGAGAGACGGTTGACGAGTTCTCGAATCTGCGTGGTTCGATCCGGTGCGTTCTGCGCTGCGACGCGCGACGCGGCATCTCCCGGCAGCAGAAACCAGACCAGCAGAAGCCCGCCCGACATGGCAAGACGGATGCCGGGGATGCGGCGCAGGTTGTCGTTCGGGAGTTCTGGCATGACCGCTTCATCTCGCGCAAGCAGGACTCAATGCCTGCATAATCCTTAAAACTGGAGAAATCGAAGTCGATCGTCCACTCGAATCTGCGAAGACCGGTCGGTCAGGGCCAGCCATTGGGACGTAAGTTTCAGTGGAGAGTGTCTGAACCTCGTCTCGAACCGTGGATTTCCACACATGGCCAATTCTCCCTTTCGGATTACATCAATTCTGGCGTTGAGCCTGTGGTGTTCGCAATTGCAGGCGGACCCCTTGCTCGAACTGGTCACGGCGAACGGTCACTTTCAAGGGCGAAACAGTGCGCACAATCAGGAAGTCTGCTGGTTGACGGAACCGCGCGGAGGTCTCTTGCGAATTCCGCTCAGTGACGTCACTTCGTTTCGCAAAGTCGGAGTCGATTTCGTCCCCAGTTCTCCGGCAGCGGTCGCGAATGAACTGCGGCCCGGATTGGGACGGGAAATGGAAGTTCAGGTACGAGGACCGTTCGTTGTCGTTGCACCGCAGGGAACAGCCCGCCTGTATGCGGATGTCGCCGAACGGGTGAATCAGTCGTTTCAAGGATACTTCAGCCGTCGCAGCTGGAAGCTGAATCGCATCGAGTTCCCGTTGGTCATCATGGTCTGCCCGACACGGGACAACTTCGATCAGGTCTGTCGGGCAGGGGGAATGATGCCGTCTCCGCTGCTTCAGGGATTCTATCATCCGCAGTCGAATCGGGTGACCATGTTTCACCTGGACGACGCCGGGACGACTTCGGCGGGAGTCGGGTCCGGTCTGGCGGAGTCGCTTCGGAAAACACTGATCCATGAAACGATTCATCAGCTGGCGTTCAATTCCGGTCTGCACTCCCGGATGGCCGGCAATCCGCGCTGGGTCGTTGAAGGCCTGGCGGTGGTCATGGAGACCGGGGCCTTGGAGAGTGCCGTGGCGAACGGCGCGCAGGACCGCATCAACCGCAACCGACTCGATCATTTTCTCCAGTATCGCCAGACGCGACGGCAGGGAACGATTGCCGAATACATTTCCGGCGATGAACGTCTTTACATCAGTCAGCCGCTCGACTTTTACAGCGAGGCCTGGGCATTGACGTTTTATCTCTCGGAACAGCGACGGCCGGAATACCTGCAATATCTGAAGCGTCTGGCAGCCAGAAGTCCGTTGCAGGAACCGCCGACCCCTGAAGAACGAATTGAAGAATTTCAGTCGGTCTTCGGAAAAGACCTCAAGTGGGTTGAAGTGCAGTTTCAGCGGTTCATTGACGGCCTTGAGCCCCGATAATTCGAGGGGGAAATCGGGTTCCCGTTACAGATCCCATTTTTGAGACATTAACGGCGTTCCGCCTGGCCTCCCGGAGGAGGAATTCCGGGATCCCCTTTGCCGCCAGTCCCGGCTTGACTATGATCCTGAATCGAAGCGGAATGACCGCCCTGAGGAAATCACCGTACGACCTGAAGAGTTGCGAATTCCCATGAGTTTTGAACTGAAATTGCCCCACATCGGCGAAGGAGTCAACGAAGCCGATATTGCGGACATTCTCGTCGCTGTCGGTGATGTTGTTGCACCGAATCAGACCGTGATGGAACTCGAAACCGAAAAAGCGGTCGTCGAACTCCCGTGCCCGGAAGGGGGAACGGTTGAGAAGATTCATGTGAAGCCGGGCGATTCTGTCCAGGTGGGAGCCATTCTGATCACCCTGGGAGGGGGAAACGGCGCCGCGAAAAAAGCCGCTCCGGAAGAAAAGAAGGCGGAAGAACCAAAACCCGCGAAAGCAGCAACGGAAGAAAAGCCCAGCGCTGCAGCGAAATCAGCTCCTGCCCCGGAACCGGAAACCGAACTGGTCGGGGGAACCGTCGAATTCGCACTCCCGCCGTTGGGGGAAGGAGTCTCCTCCGCAGATGTCGCCGAGATTCTGGTCTCCGAAGGAGATTTTGTCGAAGCCAACAGTTCTGTGATGGAACTGGAAACCGAAAAAGCAGTCGTCGAACTCCCGCTGCCGTACGCCGGGAAGATCAAGAAAATTCACGTCAAGTCAGGGGACTCGGTTCAAGTGGGAGCCGTGGTCCTGACAGTCGAAACCAGCAGCAAAGTCGGGAAATCGGCTGCGCCGCAAAAAGCGGCCCCAGCGGCCGAGTCTGCCCCGGCTCCGTCAGCACCGGCAAAACCAGCAGCGGAAGAGAAACAGCCCTCCCCGAGCAGTTCCAGCGCGTCTCCCCCGGCCCTGGTTTCGAACGGCCAGCCAGACGGCGGAGAACCGGCTCCGGCCGCTCCGTCGACACGCCGTCTCGCCCGCCAGTTGGGAGTCAATCTGAAAGATGTTCCCGGAACGGGACGCGGCGGCCGCATCACACAGGAAGACATTCAGGCATTCGTGCGGACCCGGCTTCAGCAGTCCGCCAATCTGCCGGCCCGGGCAACCTCATCCAGCACCGCGTTGTCTGCAGGTCCACTCGCTCCCCCTCCGCTTCCGGACTTCAGCAAGTTCGGTTTGGTAGAACGGGAAAAACTGAACAAGATCGCCCGCACGGCTGCGGAAAACCTGACAGTCGCCTGGCAGGTCATTCCGCACGTCACACATCACGATCGGGCAGACATCACCGATCTGGAAGCGGCCCGTAAGCGATTCGCCGCCGGAGTCGGGAAGAACGGTCCCAAGGTGACAATGACCGCCATCGTGATCAAGGCCCTGGCAAAGTGTCTGCAGATCTATCCGAAGTTCAACAGCAGTCTCGATCCGGAAACGCACGAGATTGTCTACAAGAAGTACTTCAACATCGGATGTGCCGTCGATACGCCGAATGGTCTGCTGGTGCCGGTCATCAAAGACTGTCACAAGAAGAACATTCTCGATATTGCCCAGGATCTGGGTGACCTGTCGGTGAAAGCCCGCGACCGCAAGCTCCCGGTGGATGCGATGCAGGGAGCCACCTGTACCGTCACCAACCTGGGGGGAATCGGCGGAATCGCCTTCACTCCGATCGTGAACTATCCGGAAGTCTGCATTCTGGGAATGTCGCGCGGACAGACCGAGCTGCGACTCACCGACGGCAAGATCGAAGAACGTCTGATGCTGCCGTTGAGCCTGTCCTATGACCATCGGGTCATCAACGGTGCCGATGCCGCCCGGTTTGTCGGCACGTTGTCACAGCTGCTGGCTGATCCGTTCCAGTTGCTCACGACAGTGTAAATCTTCGGCGGTTTCGTCATGAAATCACTGCAGCCGGATTCGCGTGCCGTTCGCAACGGGGGCGAAAGTCCGGCTGCGGTCGTTTTCCGTCGGCTCGAATTTCCCCGACTTTGCTCCCCTGCTACGATAGTGTGGTCAACATACGCAGGTTTTCAGAGGCAGCCAGACAGGCGGATGGACCGATGTCGAATCAGCAGGTAAAGGTCGGGTTTATTGGTGGCGGCAAAATGGCCACTGCTCTTGCGAAAGGATTTCTCGAATCCGGGTTTTCCCAGCGACAGGATCTGATCGCGAGTGACGTCTACGAAGCCGCCCGACGGAGTTTCGAGAAAGAGACCGGGGCACGCACTGCCGGCAGCAATCGGGATGTCGTCGAGGTCTCCTCCATTCTGATTCTCGCAGTCAAACCACAGGTGATGAACGCCGTTCTGAAGGAACTGGCGACGATGATCACTCCTCAACATCTGGTCGTCTCCATTGCGGCCGGCGTGACACTCTCGACGATGGAAGCCGCATTGCCGGGGCATCGTGTGGTCCGCGTCATGCCGAACACGCCGAGCCTTGTCGGAGCAGGAGCAGCCGGATTTTCTCGCGGACAGCAGGCCAGCGCCGACGATGCCGAACTGGTTCGGCGGATGCTGGGAACCGTGGGAATCGCACTGGAAGTTCCCGAGAGCCAGCTGGATGCCGTCACCGGTCTTTCCGGGAGCGGACCGGCCTATGTCTTCGAAATCATCGAGGCCTTGAGCGACGGGGGGGTGCTGGCCGGACTGCCACGATCCACGTCCACTCAGCTGGCCGCACAAACGGTTCTCGGAGCCGCGAAGATGGTTCTGGAAACAGGAGTCCATCCTGGTGAATTGAAGGATGCCGTGACCAGTCCCGGCGGAACCACGATCACAGGGCTCCTGGAGATGGAACGGGCCGGAGTGCGGGGAAGCCTGATGAATGCGGTTCGCGCAGCAACGCAGCGCGCGAAAGAACTCGGTTAACCGGACGGGACGTTGTTGTGAATTGGGAGGCGTGGGACACCTGGATCGTCGTGCTGGGGGCCGTCGCAGCCATGTCCTGCACGCTTCCCGGTGTCTGGCTGGTTCTGCGCCAGCAGAGCATGATGGGGGATGCACTCAGTCACACCGCATTACCGGGGGTGGTGATCACGTTTCTCTCCGCGCAATGGGTGGTCACCGCGGGATGGATGACTCCTGAAGCCCTGCCGGGATCTGAGCCATTGCTGCTCGCCCTGGGAGCCATCGCCATCGGCATCCTGACCGTGTTCCTGACGGAAAGCATTCAACAGCTGGGGCGCGTCGATTCCAGTGCCGCGCTGGGAGTGGTATTCACCTCGCTGTTCGCACTGGGACTCTTGCTGGTCCGCCTGAAAGCGGACGATGTCCATATCGACCCGGAATGCGTGCTGTTCGGGCAGCTCGAACTGGCAGTCTGGGATACGGTCTCGATCGGCGGCTGGAACATTCCACGGGCGGTGATTTCCAATCTGGCTCTGCTGATCGTCAATGGACTGCTGACGGCCCTGTTCTTCAAGGAACTGCGACTTGCTGCCTTTGATCCGGAACAGGCGACCTCACTCGGGATTCATGCCCGACTGGTGAACTACTGTCTGATGGCGATGACGGCGGTGACACTGGTCATGGCATTCACTTCGGTCGGCAGCATTCTTGTCGTCGCGATTCTCGTGGTGCCTGCGGCCTGCGGCTGGCTGTGCTGCCAGAGATTGTCGAACATGATCGCTGTGAGCCTGCTGGTTGCTGCCGGCAGTGCGGTTGCCGGACATCTGCTGGCGAAAACCCTGCCGGCGCTGCTGGCTCAGGCGGTCGGATTCCATCAGGTGCAGGATGCCAGTACCCCCGGGATGATGGCCGTCGCCTGCGGTCTGTTCTTTCTTGTCTTTCTGCTGCTGTCCCCCCGGCATAGTGTCCTGATTCGCTGGGCCAGCAATCTGTCACTGGCGGCACGCATGGCGTCAGATGATGTGCTCGCGACGCTCTATCGATTCGAAGAAACTCCGGAACGCACGCCGGCGACCCGGGAAAATGTGCGTCACGCGACCGCCTGGATCAGTGGCTGGACATGGAAACTGACACTCTGGAGATTGCGACGCGGCGGATGGATTGCCGCCGGAGAGACACTGCAGCTGACGGAACAGGGACGAGTCAGAGCCGTCGAAGTGGTGCGCGGGCACCGGCTCTGGGAATCCTTCCTGTTTCAGAATTTTCAACTGGAAGATTCCCAGTTGCACGAGTCCGCCCATCGGGTGGAACATTATCTGAATCAGGATTTACGGGCTCAGCTCGACGCCGAACTGAATTCCCCGGCAGTTGATCCGCACGGCAAATCCATTCCTCCGTCGTAGTGGGGCTTCAAACCGGAATTGACAGATTGCGAATGACGGAAGGACCAGATTCAAAGGACCAAATCAAAAGAACCAAGAACCAAACGATCGTATGGAAAACGACTCAACAAAAAGTCGTTTGGTTCTTGGTCCTTTTGATTTGGTCCTTCCATTACGCTTTGGAGGAGAGGTCCGCAGATGGCAGGGCTGTTTGATCGTGAAGAGAAGAAAAACCGTGACGCTGCAAAGCCGCTGGCGGCACGAATGCGTCCCCGGACTCTCGTCGAGTATGTCGGTCAGCAGCATTTTCTGGGGGAAGGAAAACTGCTGCGGCGGATGCTCCAGGCGGATCGTCTGGGATCGATGATTTTCTACGGCCCCCCCGGCACCGGAAAGACCTCGCTGGGGGAACTGATCGCCTCACAGACCCGTTCTCACTTTGTGGTCTTGAACGCCGCATCATCGGGAGTCAAAGAACTGCGGACGGTTCTGGATGACGCCCGGGCACGACTGAAGACCAGCGGAGAGCGGACGATTCTCTTTGTGGACGAACTCCACCATTTCAACCGGACACAGCAGGATGTGCTGCTGCCGGATGTGGAAGCGGGAGTCGTCAGCCTGATCGCCGCGACGACTGCCAATCCCTTCTTTACTCTGGCGTCGGCACTGATCAGCCGCAGTCAGGTCTTCGAGTTTCAGTCGTTGACGCCGGATGACGTTCTGGTTCTTCTGCGACGAGCCCTGACGGATCGGGAACGAGGGCTCGGTTTGTCACAGAATTCCGCGACCGATGAGGCCCTGCGATTTCTGTCAGAGATCTGCGACGGCGATGCACGACGGGCGCTCACCGCACTGGAAATCGGAGCCGGCTCTCTCGACGAGCGGACTCCCGTACTGGATCTCGCCGTCGCACAGGAATCCATTCAGAAGAAAGCGATTCTCTACGATGCCAAAGGGGACCTGCATCACGATGTGATCAGTGCCTTCATCAAGAGTCTGCGAGGAAGTGATCCGGACGCAGCGATCTACTGGCTGGCCCGGATGCTGACTGCGGGAGAAGATCCTCGGTTCATTGCCAGACGACTTGTGATCTTTGCATCGGAAGATGTCGGAAACGCGGACCCGCAAGGGTTGATTGTCGCCAATTCGGCGGCGGAAGCAGCGGATCGTGTCGGGCTGCCGGAGTGCCGGATCATCCTGGCTCAGGCAGTCACCTATCTGGCCTGTACTCCCAAATCCAACGCGAGTTACATGGCGATTGACGCCGCGCTGGAAGATGTGAAATCAGAACGGGTCATTCCGGTTCCCATGCACCTGAGAGACGGACATTACTCCGGAGCAAAACGCCTGGGGCACGGCGTGGGCTATCAGTACGCTCATCAGGGGGAAGACGGCTGGGTCGATCAGGAGTACCTGGGAGTCGAGAAACGATATTACGAACCGACGGATCGGGGACGAGAAGAGCAGTTCCGTCAGCGACTCGACGAATTGCGGCAGCGGAGATCCACCGGAGGCAATTCGCCAACACAGGAGTGAGAATCAGGGGTAAGAATGTGAACTCAGCACAAATTTCCGGAAACGGCCTGAAAGTTGCGGAGGGTGAGGCAGGAATCTCTCGCAACTGGTCAATGGAGGTGTCCCGATGTCCCCGTCTCATTCCATGACACATCAGCAGGCAGAAGCCCGAGCCCGACGTCACTTCTTTGTTCACCTGGCGGTTTACCTGGGTGTGAACACAGGGCTCACCGCGATGAACCTGATCAACAATCCTGACAAACTCTGGTTTTACTGGCCGTTGATGGGCTGGGGAATCGGCGTTGTGGCGCATGCCGTGGCCGTCTTCGTGACCGGTCGGGCAGCAGACCGGGTTCTGATCCGCCAGTCACGCCGGGCAGAGCGTCAAGAACGACGGCAATAGCGTGAAATTGATGCGCACCAGTGGGACTTCAATCCGAACGAAGTGTCCCCATGCCCCGCTGTCATGATCCTGCGCCCCACGACGATGAGAAAATGAGGAATTCTCCCGATCACATCAGAGCAGACTGCTCCGGGAATCAGCGGATGTCTCGCACCGATCTTCTTGTCACACTGAAGCGGCAGCAAAGGGGGACAGATCGAGAGCAGGAGCTTCGTCGCTCAGCAGCTGACGGACAAGAACGGCCGTCGCCGGAGAATTCGAGAGTCCGGCCCGAAAGTGACCTGCTGCCAGAGTCAAATTGGACCAGTCGGAGGGACGGCTGATCACCGGCACGCGTCGTTCGCGAAACGGACGCAATCCTGACCAGGTGGTTTCCAGCACACTTTCACTCAAGCCGGGAATGAGTTTGTGGGCAAACCGGATCAGTGAGTCCACCGCTTCCGGAGTATTGGCTTTGCGGAACCCCACATCTTCCTCAGTCGCCCCCACCAGCACCCGTCCATCATCTCGTGGAACGAGATAGCGTCGGCCACATTCGATGGTCTGCCGGAAGAGAGGAACGGGCGTCTTGAGCAACGCAATCTGTCCCCGCAACGGGCGAATCCCGAGAGTCATCGGCAACGGCGCGACGACGGAATCGCTCCAGGCCCCCGAGGCGACGATGAACTCATCGCCGGACTGGGTCCCCTGTTCTGTTTCCACTGCCACAATCCGGTTTCCGGACCTCTTCCAGCCCGTCACCTGGGTAAATTCCAGGAGTTGAACCCCTGACTCTCGACAGGCGGCCAGCAACGCTTTCAGGTGCCGGGGATTGCGGACCTGAGCCTGACTCGGCAGCAGCAGTGCCTGTCGAATCTCACGATTCAGTGCCGGAAGCTGTTCCTGAAGTCGTTTGTCATCGATGCGTTCAACAGGCACGCCACACGATCGCCAGGCGTTCTCTTCCGAATCGAATTCGGACTCTGCGGGAACCAGGATTCCCTGACAGGGGCGATATCCGTTATCAATTCCGGTCTGTTCGAGCAGTTGGGCGCTGAGTACCGGCCAGAGCTTGGAGCTCATCACCGCCAGGCGGTTGGGGGCAGCACCGGCAGTATCTCCCGGGGGAATCATTCCGGCCCCGGCCCAGGAGGCTTCCCGTCCCATCGTCGCCTGATCGAGCACCGTCACGGACCTGCCATGTCGGGCCAGTTCCCAGGCGCAGGACAGCCCAATCACTCCTCCTCCAACGACGATCACATCCGGCATCAACGTGCTCTCAAACTCTTGAAATACTCACTGGCCACGGTGCTTCCCTCGGCGCCGTAGGTGGCCTTGATGGCAGCCGGGACGGTGTCTCCCCGTTCCAGTGCTTTCACAAACTGCGGGAAGCGGTCTTTTCCACCCTGCGATTCAATAAACTTGAGCAGAGTGTAACCGATCGGTCCAGTCGATGAGGCCGAAAAGGTTCCATCCGCGAACAGTTCGTCAGGCTGATTCACCGCCGCAGCGATGGAGACCGATTCTTCTTTCCAGAGCCTGATCCGCTCTGGTCCGGCGATCCCCTCGGATTGAATGAAACCCAGCCCCAGCGCTGCCCAGCGCGGGAACGGCCCGGCGCTGCGGGTCAGATACGCGGCGGTCAGCTGCTGAATCAGATTCTCCTGCAGCGACGGCTCATGTCCGCCGGTGTCTCCGGTATCCTGAAGAACGAGATAGGCATCTTCAAATCCGAGTGTCACGGAGTAATGCCCGTACACGTCACGTGACGCCCGTTTCTTCTCGGCGAGGGTGGCGAAGTCTTCGTAGCCGGTCCGGTCTTTGAAGACGAAGATGGCCAGCCGCCCGCGCCACGGCAGCCCACTGCCGCCAAACGTCTTTTGAATCGGTCCCAGTTGTGCTTTCGCCCAGTTCGCGACGTTCTGCAGTCGACTCTGATCCACGTCCCCGACAATCAGGAATTCTTCTGTTTCGACCTGTGACATCGGGCCGGTGTTCGCGGCACGGTACAGCTCGCCGGTTCGAGTCACTCGAAGTTCGCGCATCTCGGCGTCGGATTTCGTGCCGAATTTTCGCTGGGCCAGTTCGGCATCGGTGGGGACGAACTGGCGAATCGGAGTCAGCGGATCGTTGCCGTCATAAGTGTTTCCTTCTTCGAACCATTTCTTCATATCCTCATAGTTCTTCCGGGTCAGCCGGGCCTGATTCGCCGGCATCCGGGGAAGTTCGAGACCCCCGACGAGCCGGAAAAATCGGCTCTCTTCGTGATTGCCGGGGAGGATCACTTCACCACTCTCCCCCCCCTTCATGATGTCGAAGAAGGTTTCGACAGACAGTCCCCCCTGTTTCCGCTGGGTGTTGTGACATCCCAGGCACAGGTTCGCCATCCAGGGAGCGATATCTCGGGTGAAGCTGACGGTCTCCGATCCTTTCGGCTTCGGAATCTGCACGGTCTTCTTGTCTTCTTCGATCATCAGTTCCCGCAGCGTCATTGCCGGATTCGCACCGTCGAATTTGGCACCAGTGCGGATCCAGTTTGCGATTTTGGTTTTCTCTTCATCACTGAGCGGATCCCCTTCCGTCGGCATCCGTCCCTGCCCCTGAGGAGCATTGAGACGAGCCAGCAACAGGCTGTTATTGGGATTCCCAGGCACCAGCAGAACGCCTCCCTGGCCTCCCCGCTGCCAGCCGGCAAAGGAGTCGAGACGAAGATTTCTGCGGGGATTGTTTTCCCCGTGGCATCTCAGACAGCGTTCGCTGATGATCGGAGCAATTTCTTTGACGAAGCTGATCCCCTCTGCAGCAGCAGCCCCGCCGGGAGTGGACCCTCCGCCGGCTTTGCTGAGCGCGGCCCGTTGCTTTTCAATCAGAGCAGAAACTCGTTTGATCGCCGGATCCGTTTCTGTCGCTCCGGACGCGGTCGTGACGGATTTCAGCTTTTCTTCCGCCGCTTTGAGCTGCGTTTCCGCGGTGTCATAATCTTTCTTGCGGATCGTGGTCGCGATCTGCCCGACTTCTTTTGTGATTTCGGCGAGTTCTTTCCGGTGGGCCGGAGTCAATTGAGCCTGCGCTGGAGTGATGAGCAGTCCGCTGCCGGCAACCATGAGAATCAGCAGCAGCCATCCGAATCCAGTGTGAGTCCGCAACATGGAAGACCTCTTCAAAGACCACTTTCATGGTGAATACGCTGCAGTTCCACCCAGTATAGGAATTTGCGATCGAAACAGAAATGCACATCTGTTCACAAAGCAAGCGAGACCTTCCCCGTCGGGAGGAGAGGCCTCATTGAAAATACTCCATTTTCATCGAAAACATTCGTCGCGGATTCGGAATTTTTCACACGGTCGCAACGGTTCCCCATCCACAAACCGCATTTCCGTAGTCCCCCACTGCTGTTCGCCCCAGGCGCCGTCATCCCCTCCAGATGACTGAAGATCTGCCGACTGTGTCCTCAGCCATCATTCTTCGTGATCGAACGGGTCACAGAACCGGCAGCGGGACACCTCCGCGGCATTCAGGATGCAGGCGAAGAACAGGACCGAAGCAGGACCGAGGACTGTTCAATTGAGGCAGTTGAGGACTGTTCAGTGGACTCGAATTCGGCGATGATGCCCGTCGGGCTGCTCAATGGTCTCCGGAACAGGGAGGAATGACCGGTGACGGGGCCGAAACATTCGAACACGATGCAACACGCCAGGCTTCCGTTGACGACAGCGTCTCTCCCCGGGCGCGCTCATCTGATCGGGATCTGCGGAGCCGGAATGAAGGGGCTGGCAGAGTTCCTGCGGGATCGGAACTGGTCCGTTTCCGGGAGTGACACCGACCCCGCTCCCGACATTCACAGCGCACTCACTCGACTGGGAATCACACTGTCTCGCGGGCATGCCGCGGAGAATGTGCCACCAGGCACCGACGTCGTCCTCTACAGTCCTGCGGTTTCCGAACAGAATATCGAACGCCAGGCGGCGGAACGGCGCGGGATTCCCACTCTGTCTTACATCGAAGCGCTGGGTGAACTCACCTCGCAATCCCGGTTAATCGCGATCGCGGGAACACATGGAAAGAGTTCCACAACGGCGATGCTGGGAACCATTCTTCAGCAGGCCCGACGGTCACCGACAATTCTCTGCGGAGCCGAGTCGAGCGACACCGGTCGGAACGGGACCGGGGGCCAGGGTGAGATCACCATCGTCGAAGCCTGTGAATTTCGCCGGCATTTTCTCACACTGCATCCGGAGATCATCTGCCTTCTGGGAATTGAACCGGACCATTTCGACTGTTACCCCACCCTGGAAAGTGCTGTCGAGGCATATGCCGAGTTTGCCCGGCGGCTTCCGCCCACCGGAACACTGGTCCACCGCGACGACTGTCCTGCCACCTGTGACGCCATCCGTCATGGTCCCGCACGGCGGATTTCGTTTTCACTACGGTCCAGAACAGCGGACTGGCAGGCGGCTTCCCTGCGTCCGGACGGCCCGAAAACACACTTCGAACTCCTCTTTCAGCAGCGGCGAATTGGCCAGGTCACACTGCCGGTTCCCGGGGAACACAATGTTCTGAACGCGGTCGCCGCGGCGGCCTGTGCCGCGGCCATGGGAGTGTCTCCGGACGAAATTGTCTCCGGACTGGAAGCGTATCGTGGATTAAAACGGCGGATGGAGTTGAAGCAGGCATGGCGGAATTCCCTGGTTTATGATGATTATGCACATCATCCCACGGAACTACGGGCGGCGATTTCCACCGTTCGGGCCATGCACCCCGACCGAAAGCTGATTGCCGTATTCCAATCTCATCAGGCAGGACGCACGCAGGCACTTCTCACGGAATTTGCCGTGGCCTTGAGCCTGGCCGATGAAGTGCTGCTGCTGCCGATTTTCGCAGCCCGGGAGAAGGCCGGAGAAGAACACCAGCAACTTGCGCAAAAACTGCGAGAACGGATCTCAGTCCCGGTTCGATGGATTTCGACTCTTGACCAGGTTTGGGGAACACTCCAGACTGACGCAGAGAGCCGCTGCGTGATCCTGACGCTCGGCGCAGGCAACCTAACTCGCGTCCATCATGAACCAATTGACTGAACTCAGTGAACTCGTCCGCTTTGATGAACCCTTGGCCTCGTCGACGTGGCTGAAAATCGGGGGACCGGCTCAGATGTTTGCCGAGCCCGCCTCCGTTGACGACCTGCGGAAACTGGTCCTGGCGGCGAATGCCGAGAACATTCCCATCCGGCTGCTCGGCGGGGGCTCGAACCTGCTCGTCCGGGATGAAGGGGTCGGTGGACTCGTGATCCGCCTGACCGGCCCGGTGTTTCAGGATGTGACGGTCTCCGGGGAAACCGTTCAGGCCGGTGGTGGAGCCCTGTTGTCCCATGTCATTTCCCAAGCGGTCGCCCAGGGGCTGGCTGGACTTGAATCTCTCGTCGGAATTCCTGGCACCATCGGTGGTGCCGTTCAGGGAAATGCCGGTGGACGGCATGGCGAAATCGGACAGTTCGTCGAGTCGGTCGAAGTGATGACCCGCACTGGAGAGATTGTTCGCCGCAGCGGTGACGAACTGACCTTTGAATATCGGTTCAGCAGCATCAACGACCTCGTGATTTTGTCGGTCGAACTGGGACTCAAACGGGGAGACGTCGAAGAGCTGACCCGTCGGATGCGGCAGCTCTGGATCACGAAGAAGGAATCACAACCCTTCTCCTTCCAGTCCGCCGGGTGCATTTTCAAAAACCCGCGTGGATTGAGTGCCGGAAATCTGATTGAACAATGCGGTCTGAAAGGGACCCGGATCGGGGGAGCCGAAGTGAGCGATCGTCACGCAAACTTTATTGTCACCCACGCGGGCGCGACATCTGAGGACGTGCTGAAACTGATCGATGTCGTGAAGAACGGCGTTCTGGCCAAGCACGGCATCGAGCTCGAAGTGGAGATCAAAATCTGGTGAACTCCGATTCTTCCTGAATGGGAAGATCAAATTGATTCTGACACGTCCCCGCGCCATCACGCGGGGATTTTTCTTTCCATGCCCCGGACATCTTGATCGGTCTCCGTCAGAAGATCGGAATCCGACACATCTTCCGCAATGGTTTCGCCACGTTCCGCTGCCAGGCCATCTGCTGCGAAACGGAACTTCCAGAACTTTGAAAAATCCATGTCGAGTCATCCGGGATCGGAACGTATCAACGATATCCGTTGTTTGTCAGGCTTTCTTCAGGTTGAACAGGAAACTCCGTCCTGCTGCGAACACGGAACAGTGTGATGATTCAAAACCACCCGGGAAGGGAAGTTTGTCTTCACTCTGTGAATCGGGACAATACAAACAGGCAACATCATCGCCCGATATCCAGACATGATTTTGCGTGGGGAAATGACGACTCATGTTGTCCAGTGACGAAATGACGACGTTTTTATTGAAAGAACGACTGTCCATCACGTCGTTTCTCGCGACGGTGACGAACAACTATCACCTCGCGGAAGACGTCTTTCAGGAAGTCTGCCTGAAAGCCTTCAAACGGGAAGAGGAATTCGAATCAAAAGCCCATCTGTTGAACTGGGCACATCGCGTCGGACGAAACCGGGCGATCGATCTGCTGCGGGCACGGGATGGAAAGTATCAGGGACTCAGCGAAGAGGTCCTGGAAGCCTTGTCGTCTGTCTGGCAGGTGTCCGGCACGTCGACGATTCGGGAGATGCAGGAGTCGTTACGTGGTTGTCTTGAAAAACTGACCCCGAACAACAGAACGATTTTGCAGCTGCGATATTTCGAAGGCCGGTCCGGAGAGGAAGTGGCAGAACGGTTGAATCGAAAACTGCCCACGGTGTATCAGGCATTGGCCAGAGTTCACAAAACACTCGGTGACTGTGTCCGCCAGCAGTTGCGATTGCTGGAGGGAGAACAATGAATCGACGACACTCCGATCCCTCGAGCGAATTTTCTGAGGAACAGGAATTCCTGCAACGGGCCGTCCGCTTTCAAGACCGTGCGCTGAGTGCGGCAGAGCTTCATCAGTTTGAAACAGAACTGCTGCAGGATGAACAGAAACGGCGCTGGTTCGCTGAACTCCAGCTGCAGTCGGCCGCGATCGTCGACCTGGCGCGGCGCGAAGCCTATGTCACTTCCGTTTCAATCCCCCTGACGCCATCCGCCGGGGGACGATCGATCCCCGGTCGTCACCTCGGACGACTCGTCAGCCTGGGAGGCTGGCTGCTCGCGGCAGCGGCCTGCCTGGCATTTCTCGTGCAGTCCACGGTCTGGAATGCTCCCGAAGAGAGTTCACCGAACCGGACCGCTGCAACGCCCATCACGATTCCGCCGGATTTGAATACTCCGGCAGTGGAAGCCTTCAACCCGCCTGTTCGCCTGAATGACGTTCTGTTGACGGGAGCCTCGCGGGCCAGTTTCCTGGGGGAACTCGTCCCACCGTTAACGTCTCCATTGAACTTGATGCATGACTATGTGCTGACAAGCGGACTGGTCGAACTGACGTTTCCCGACGGGGCTTCGGCGATTGTGGAAGCTCCCGCCGTGTTTCGGATCGAGAACAAGGAATGTCTCGCGCTCGATGGCGGACAATGTTCCGTTCACGCCCCGGACGGAGCGGAAGGTTTCCGTGTGGAAACACCGGTCTCGCGCGTGATCGATCGCGGAACACGCTTTCACATCAACGTAAGCGACAGTTCTGAAACGGAAGTTCAGGTCATTGAAGGCAAAGCCGACGTCTACCTGAAGCCGGGAAGTGATGATTCCAGATCGCCAGACGGACAGATGACCGACCTGCCACTCGACACCCGGATGGAAGTCCGTGAAGCCCGGCGCATCAGTACCGGCATGACATCGACCGCCGTCCCGGTGGAGTTCTCTCCGGACCAGTATCGGGATCGTCTGCCGGATCGCATCATTCGCTATCGCGCCGCGACGGCCGAGGGAGGTGGGATCGATGAGTTACTCGGAGTGACGGTACAACGGAATGGCGTTGTGCGTGAGTACAACGTCGAGGATCTCATCCCAATCCAGCTGACCTGGTTCAAGTCTTATCCCGATGTCGATCGATCAGGTCACCTGGTGGGAACCCCCTCGCTGCCGGCGCGTCGAAGCACTCTGCTGGAAGACCGCCTGTTGTCCACCGGAATCATCAATCCCGGCGGCCAGAAAGAGCCGCTGAAGTCGGATCCGGTCATCCAGATTCCGGAAGATCCTTCCCGTCCCAATACTCCGGGGTTCGCGGTTCGATTTCGTTCCCCTGTTGTGAACCGCCCCGGCCCGGATGTCCTGTTTTTTGAATTACAGTCGTTGACCAATCCCCCCAACGGTGACGCCTTTCATGTGAGCCCGATGCACTTCACGTCCGGCCGGCGATCCACGACCGTCAGTGTCTATGACCTGACAATCGTCTCACCGGAAGTCCAGAAGCTGGCTCCCTTTCATCTGTACCAGTTCGCTGATCCCGTCGAGTCCTTGAATGATCTGGAAAACCTGGCATGGAGCGATGTCCGTCGGCAAACGGGATTTCTCATTCTGGCAACAGGCATCGACCTGTCAGATCTCGGATACCAGGATGGGGAACAGGTGGAAGAACTGTTCTTTCAGGATGCAAACGACGACAAGCAGCTCAGCCGTGTCGATCCGGTTTTCATTGCCGGGCTCCCGGATGATGAATCCCGGAAAGCCCCGGTAACAACCCTCGTAACAGCCCCCGTGACAGGTTCAGCGAATTCCAGATGACCCTGTCAGAACTCGCGTTTTGAATGCCTTCTGTTTGAGTGACCAGTGTGATGCGTGTTTTTCAATTGAGTCTGTTGATTCTCTGCCTGCTGTCCGGGCAATCTGCTCTCGCCGCCGAACCGGGGCCGGTCGCTCAGTGGGGTTTCGGGCAGGAAGAATCCACTCCGCTCCGTCCTCACGGAGGAGTTCATCGTGATATCCCGGGACCACGCCCGCCCGAGTATCCGGATTTCCTGCCGGACAATTCCGCGGTCAAACTGGACGGCAATGGAGCACGATTCACATTCGCGGACCCCGGTGTCAACAGCCCGTTCGATTTTACGAACGGTGATGAGATCACACTGGAAGCCTGGGTTCAGATTCGTGAACTCCATTCCGGAGAAAACGTCTACGTCATCGGGAAAGGCCGGACCGGAAATCCGAAGTTCCCCAAAGACAATCAGAACTGGGGACTTCGTCTGCGGGAAATGAACGGGCAGGCCTGCATCAGTTTTCTGTTTGCCACTCCTCCTGAAGAGGGGAGCTCGTCAGGAGGTTCCATCTGGCACCGCTGGACAACTCTCAAAGGCTTCGTCCCCGGAGCTGCCTGGCATCATATTGCCGTTTCGTACCGGTTCGGAAAGCCTGAGAGCATTCACGCGGTGATTGACGGCCATCATCTCACAGGGAAATGGGACATGGGGGGAGCGACGACAGCGGCTCCGGTCGTCGATAACGATGACATCTGGATTGGATCAGCACTCGGTGGTTCCCCGCCAAACAGTCTGCGCGGGTCACTCGATGACATCGCCATCTATCGGGAACAGGTTCCACTCCAGACACTTCAGGCGCGCTATCGGGGGCCATCACAATCCCTGGCTCCGTCTCCTCAGCCGGAAGTGGTCCCGGAACTCGGGAACCTGCCTGCAAACAGAGTGCTGGTCACATTCCATGAAGGGATGCCGGTGCATGATCGCTGGCTGCTCGAAGGGGAAACGCTGCCACCAGAAATGTTGCGATGGGAAACCGGCGCGGTTCTGATGGATCGGCTCCCGCAGCGATTCGACGACTGGGGAATTCGTGAAAGCTGGAAAGCCCCGGTCCTGGTCCGATTCGCGACGGATGTCCGGCTCCCCCCGGGCAAACACCGGTTTCTGATGCGGACGCGCGGGCTGAGCCGACTCTGGATCGACGGCACCATTGTCGCCCGCAGCGGACAGGTCAAGGGATCTCCCAGCGGAGAAGAACCGATCACCCCCATCACCCCCCCGCCACATCCCGGGCTGCGCAGCGCAGAGCACCGTCAACAGGAAAACATTGCGGACGTGGTGGTGGGTGAAAACGGCCAATGCCGCGTCATTCTGGAAACGCTGGTCGGTGGGAAAGCCTTCCGTGCCGATCCCGGAGAAACCTGCCTCGCCGTGCAGACGGACGGCGGGAATTCATTCGTCCTGCTCCAGCCGTCGTTCGAACTGCCGATTGAACTGACCGATCAAGCGGTGCGGAGCGCACTCACACTCCTGGAACTGGAACTGAGTGAATTCGACGACAAACGCCGCCGGGACGCCGCGGCTTCTCAGAATCCGTTCTGGGAAATGCGGCATCAGGCCGCAAAAGAATGGGTCATGCAGAACCCGGCCCCGTCGCCAATCTCCGAAAACCCGCATCCGCTGGATGCCTTTCTGGATGACAAAGTTCAGCAGGCACTCACAGCCTCTTCGGCGACGCCGATTGAGGAGGCCAGACAGTTTCACGGCGACGTTTTGCCGATCCTGCGAGACCACTGTTTCCGTTGCCACGGAGAACAGGAAAACGGAGGTCTGCGGTTAACGTCTCGCGAAGGAGCGTTGAAGGGGGGGGATTCAGAAGTCCCCGCCATCGTCCCCGGGAAGACAACAGACGGAGAATTCCTGGACCGGATTCGGTCAACAGATCCCGACCTGCGCATGCCCCCCGGGCCGATTGGACTCTCTCCGAAACAGATTTCTCTTCTGGAAAACTGGATTCAGGAGGGGGCCCACTGGCCGGCTCCGCCGGTCACACAGGCAGATGTCATCCCCCCCGATTCCATTGGAGACGCCGCGTTCATCCGCCGGGTCTATCTCGACACCATCGGTCAGAACCCGCCGGAATACGAAGTGCGGCGATTCCTGGATGACCCGTCACAGGACAAACGGGAACAACTGATCGACCGGATGCTCGCCGATGAACGCTGGGCCGATCGCTGGCTGGGATACTGGCAGGATGTCCTCGCCGAAAACCCGACATTGATCAACGCCAGTCTGAACACGACAGGCCCATTCCGCTGGTTTCTCCATGATGCGCTGCGGGACAACAAACCGATGGACCGCCTTGTCACCGAGCTGATTCTGATGCGGGGAAGCATTCACGAAGGGGGGAGCGCCGGATTCCGTCTCGCGTCCAACAACGATGCCCCGTTCGCGGCAAAAGGACAGATCCTCGCCAGTGCCTTTCTGGGAATGGAACTGCAATGCGCCCGCTGCCACGATTCCCCTTATCACAGCACGACCCAGCGCGATCTCTACGCACTGGCCGCGATGCTGGAGAAGAAGAAGATCACCGTGCCGGAAAGCAGCCGCGTGCCGGTGGAATTCTTTGAGAAGAAACAGCGTGAGTCTCTCATTCAGGTGACGCTGAAGCCGGATGAAGCGGTCGAGCCGATCTGGCCGTTCGCAGAAGTGACGGGATGTGCCGATGATGCGGCCATCGCGAAGCTGATTCTGAATCCGGACAATACGCAGGAGCGTCTCGCCGCACTGATCACCGCGCCACAGAACACCCGGTTCTCGCAGGTGATCGTGAACCGGATGTGGCGGCAACTGCTGGGAGCCGGACTGGTCGAACCCCCGGATGACTGGGAAGGACACGCTCCGAGCCATCCGGAACTTCTCGACTGGCTGTCACAGGAATTCGTCCGAAACAATTACGATCTGAAATCGCTGGCCCGACTGATCATGACGTCGCAGGTCTATCAGCGGGAAGCCGCCGGTCAGAATCTGACGGCGCTGCCGGAAGTTCGCTTCTTCATCTCACCGGATCGCCGTCGATTGTCAGCGGAACAACTGGTCGACACGCTGCATCAGGCCTCCGGGCAATTCATCGATGCAGAAGAACTGACATTTGATCCGGACGCCCGCCGGCCCGCCAGTAACCGGTTGACACTCGGAGTTCCTCAACGGGCCTGGATGTTTGCCAACCTGGCCAATGAACGGGATCGTCCAAGTCTGAATCTCCCCAAAGCGAGAGCGTTGACTGACATTCTGGAAGCCTTCGGCTGGAGCGGTGCCCGGCAGAATCCCCGGACAACTCGAGAACTCTCCCCGAACGTCCTGCAGCCGGGAGTGCTGGCCAACAGCACGGCCATCCAATTGCTGACGCGGGCCTCGGCGGGGAATGGACTGGCGGAAATCGCAGTCGATGCGCCGTCTCCCGAGCAACTCGTCGACACCATTTTCCTGCGGTATCTGAGCCGGTTTCCTGACGACAAGGAAAAAGCGGTCCTGATTCCGGCGTTGTCACAGGGATTTGAAAATCGCCTGGTGCCCAAGGGGGAACAAGTCCCCCCCCAACCGCTGCAACCGCTTCCCGCCGTGACCTGGTCGAATCACCTTCGCAATGAATCGAACTCCATCCTGCTGGAAATGGAACAGCGCGCCAGAACCGGCCCGCCTGCCGATCCTCGACTGCGTCCCGAATGGCGACAGGTCTATGAAGATGCCGTCTGGAGTGTCGTCAACATTGGGGAATTCATCTGGGTTCCTTAACCCCACTGCGTAAGAAGAACGGTGTCGTTCAGCGCCGTGATCCAGTGATCCATCGAATCCACAGAACGTCTGATCGCGAGAGGAATGTCATGGACCGTCGAGAATTTTTATCTCTGTCTGCCGCCGCGGCCGCCGCGAGTCTTCTCCCTGCGCCGGTACGTGCCAACCCGCTGCTCAAAGGGAAAGCGGAGCATGTCATCTCCATCTGGCTGGGTGGAGGAATGGGACAGATCGACACGTTCGATCCGAAACGACTTGGAGATCCCGGCAAACGCAAAGCCGGGGCATACTATCCGAGTATCGACACGGCCGTCCCCGGTATTCAGGTGTGCGAACACCTCAAGCAGACGGCCCCGCTGATGGACCGCGTCACCGCCGTCCGGACGGTGAATCATCATGTGATTGATGAACACGCTGCCGCCACGAATTTCATGCACACCGGTCGTCCGGTCAGCGGGACCGTCGTCTATCCGTCACTTGGCTCGCAGGTGGCACATGAACTCGGCGCGGCTTCCGATCACGCTCCGCCGTATGTGCTGATCGGATATCCCAACGTCACCCGCGGTCCCGGATTTCTGGGAGCAAGACACAGCTATCTCTATCTGACCGACACCAGTCAGGGACCGGCCGGATTGTCTCGCCCCGACGGCATCACGGCATCACGGCAGTCCCGGCGGGAGTCGTTCCTGTCCGGGCTGAGAACCGCACACGAGAAGCCGAGTGATCAGCGATTGCGAGATTATGAAGAAGCGATTGATCAAAGCCTGAAACTCAGCGGACCGGAATTCAATCGCAGCTTCCGGCTGGAAGAAGAATCCGCCGATCTCAGAAATCGCTATGGCGGCGAGTTCGGGCAACGGTGTCTGCTCGCCCGACGACTGGTCGAACGGGGAGTTCGATTCATTGAAGTCTCACACAATCTCAACTTTTTGAACGGGGCCGGCTGGGATGTCCACAACGAAGGAATTCTCGAACAGCACAAGCTGATTCAGGAACTGGACACCGCCATGAGTTCCCTGATTCTGGATCTCGAACGGTGTCGCCTGCTGGATAAGACCCTGATTGTCATCACATCCGAATTCGGTCGTCCGCCGGAGTTTGACAGTCAGGGGGGGCGGGGACATCAGGGAACCGCTTTCACCTGCGTCCTCGCCGGTGGCGGACTTCAACACTGTGGGGGTTACGGCGAAACCGACGAACTGTCGAAGAAAATTGTCAGCCATCCGGTCAGCGTGGCCGATTTCTTCGCGACGATTCATGCCTCACTGGGAATCGATTACACCAGGAACCTGTATGACGGAGACCGTCCTGTCCCGATCACCGACCGGGGGGAGCCGATCTCCGCCTTACTCTCGACCTAGACCAGTTTGGTCGATCATGTGGCCGCGAAGAACGCCTTTCCCTCAATGAAACATTGGGTTTCCACGAGCCAGTACGTCACAGGAATGACGAAACCGCTCTCATAAAACAGGCAATTCCGACTGAATCACTTCTTGTTTTCAGTACGCAGATTTTTTCGGCAGCCGGGGTCTTCGGGAGTCTGCTCTCCGACGTCATCCACCGGATGCATGAACAGGTATTGCCAGACCGCTTCGTGCAGAAACTGTCCGTCGGCCCCTTTCACAGCGGCTTTGCCAGGAGTGACACAGCTGTGAGCACGGTTCGCGTTGCCATCGACATCGGCCGCCGTGATCAGGCGACGGGAGTTCTTGAATGGAGCCGGTGTCTCGTCGACATCCACGATCGGACCGAACTCATGGAGCCCCAGCAGTTCCCATGACCGGCAGTAATGATCTCCGGTCCAGCCGCCGTCGAGGATGTGTGAAAACCCGAAATAGCGATTGGCCGGAGTCGCCGACGGCAGCGCCTGCCAGACTTCCAGCTGGTCGCGTGGTCCACAGAACATGACAACCCGACCGACGCGCTGTGCCTTGGCGAAACGTGCAGACGTTGTCGCTCCGTGCGACGCCCCGGACAAGGTCACCTTCTCCCACTGCAGATCCGTTCCGTCTGCGGTCAGGAACTGTCCCCAGTTTCCTTGAGGATGGGTCTGGTGCAGATGCTTCACGAACTGGATCGCCCGTTCGGCAATGGAGTCCGGGCGGGGGATGGACACCACGGCGCTCGCATCCTGACCGGTTGCCGCTTCCAGGCGGATGTTCCCCAGAAACTGATCGTCGTCACCGGCTTTGGGGCTGAGCTGCCCGAACCAGTGCTGGGCATAATGCACACGAATGTAGTGCAGCCCATAGCCGGTGAGACGTTCTGACAATTGCGGGTTGTGTCCCATCAGCCAGATCACGAGCCGCCCCTGCGGCGCCACCCGGGTATCCACGGCCGCCTGCTGGAGATCGGCCGGTTTCCCCTTGTCGTCGTCAATGAGAAACTGAATCTCCGGGTGCGCCTGAACCCGAGAATCGATCTGGCTGGCTCGCGCGCTGAGTTCGTAGCGCTGAGGATTCGGGTCCGTATACGCCGGTGCAGACTGAGCCTGACAGACCGTTGCCGTCAGGCAGAATGGCAGAAGGAGGACACAGCGCAGTGATCGCATCATGGAGAGCATCCCATTGTCATGAAAGGAGGAAAGTGTCAGGAGGGGGCGGGAATCGACTCCGCCATCCGCATTATTCCAGGCGGAAGCGTTCCCGGTAATCGTCACTGAGACGTTGTGGGAAGTCCGGAGGAACCGGGCGACCGAAACCCAGCGGGCCAGGAAACTTTTCAGGAGTGAGTTCCATCGGCGGATTCGTCAACGGCATCTGACGCCAGGAAGACAGAGTGACCGGAATCTCGAGAATCCGCCGGTCCCGCAGGACCACGAGCTTGACGGTTTGTCCGGGGGCGTAGTCGAGCAGCAGATCGACCAGTTGCATGAAGTTGCGGACTTCATGTTCATCCAGTTTCAGAATCTGGTCATTCGCACGCAGGTCCGCCTTGGCGGCGGCACTGTTGGCAACGACTTCCCCGATGATCATCGCCGACTCTCCGCTTCCTCCTCGAACTCCCAGCGACGCGCCCCGTTCGAGCACCGTCAATCCGGGAATGTCATCAGACAATGCCATCAGGTCTTCGAGTTTCAGTTTATTGCTGCGGATGTTGTAGAGCAGAATGTTCCGGTGATGAGAGAGTCTGCGGAAATGCCAGAAGTCGTCCGGCGTGCCCGTCCAGGCTTCAGAAATCAGGATCGATTGCAGTAAGGCCGGTGCGCCGAAGCCGACACCAATCCGGGGGGCCGTGGGAGAATCACGATTCTCAAGCGGAATCGTGTAGGCCAGCCGTCCCCCCAGCCGTTCGATCTGTTCCCGCGCGCGTCCTTCCCGCAACCGGCCATTTCCGATCAGAATCATGTCGGCATCCCGGGAGACGATCGACGTGGATCGCCGGATGTCTTCGAGCCCCTTCTCGGCCGCATCACCAATGGCCGTGTCATCCCCCAGAAATGTTTCTTCCAGCAGACGAACAGCCCGCAGCTGAGCTTCCGGTTCCAGCTTGAGAGCCAGGCTGGCGAGTTGCTGCGGCTGGGTCGCGGCGAAACGTCTCAACTTCTTCTGCGCGTCCACACGTTCCCGAAAGGAATCTGCCGAGAGCCCGGCAATCCACCCGTTGACCGATTCGACGCCAGGAGTCTTGACAGGGGGAGACGACGTGTCGGCGGCGCCTGCACCGGGACTGTTTCCCAGCACCAACAGGAGAATCCAGACTCCGCAGCCAGCAACGATTTGGCCGCCCCGATTGCTCATCACCATCCCTTGTTCGAATCCGTTTCAGTTCGAATCCGTTTCAGAATTCCCCCGCCCAGGCATCACGACGCCGGGCGAGCGCACGTTTCCATCCCTCTCCCCCACTCCGAGTCCGCCTGAGTTACCGGCAGAGACGGTGTTATCATGACATTCTCAGGAAATGTTGACCAGCGGGAATTGTCGTTGCGCGGTTCCATCCGGCCGAAACGTCCCGAACGATGGATCGTGATTTCCCGTGCTGGTGCGGAAGTGTCCAGCTGTCAGATCTGCAGACCGTGCCTCCTCTTCCGTTGTGAAATCCGTCGGAGACGTGCCGAACCTCTTTCCCCGGCGTCCTGTCCTGCGAACAATTCGGCAGGAATCAGAAGTCTTGGACAAGATTCGCCTGCTGGCGCTTTCCTGTCAGGGGCCCGTTTCCTTAGAATTCAGAGGAGATACGTCAGATGTCTACTTCTTCATCGCTGCCAACATCCCCCGGTGCAATGGAATTCGAAGATCGGTTGCGTCGTGCCATCGAGCGCGGAACGAAAACCCGAGATGATCGCGGGCGGGAAGAACTCGCGCGCGAGCTGACACTCGAAGAACTGCGAACCCTGCATTCCCGCTATCGGCTCGATGTCTCTGAGCATGTCGAAAGCTGCCTGAAAAAACTGTCCGATCATCTGCCCGGCTTCAAGTATCAGAACATCATGTCGGAAGAAGGCTGGGGAGGCCGATTGTTTCGGGACGACCTGCATCTGGTTCCGGGGAAGCCTCCGGAATCCCGCTACAGCCGCCTGGACCTTCTGATTTCCCCGTTCACTCCCTCCGGGATTCTGGAACTGGTGGTCAAAGGAACCGTCCGCAATCGGGAAGTCATCAACCGCAAGCATTATCAGCGGCTGGGTGAGTTTGACCGGGACGCGTTTCTGGAACTCATCGATCTGCGCGTGCTCGAGTTTGCAGAAGCCTACTCGGCCGCAAAATAAGTCAACGCAATCAGTCAACACGATCAGTCAACCTGCTGCCCCGTGACCGACACGGTGTCCACCGGGAACCCGACTCCCGACCGTGATCCTCCAAAGAAACATCCATGAGCAAAGACGCTGACCTCAAAAGAGTCCTCGACCTCGGTCTGGTGGCCATCATCCGTTCGCCCAGCGCGGACTTACTGGTCGAGGTCGCTCAGGCGCTCTACGAGGGAGGTGTCGACGTCCTCGAAGTGACGCTGACGGTGCCTGGAGCACTGGAGATCATTCAGCAGATCCGCAAGGAACTGGGTGACAAAGTTCTGCTGGGAGCCGGGACCGTGCTCGATCCGGAAACGGCCCGTGCAGCGATTCTCGCCGGCGCGGAATTCCTCGTCACCCCGACGGTCAACGTCGATGTCATTCAGATGTGCCGCCGCTATGACAAACTGTGCATGTCCGGGGCATTCACTCCCACAGAAATTCTGACCGCCTGGCAGGCCGGATCTGACATCGTCAAAGTCTTCCCCGCCGAATTCACCGGGCCGCGCTACATCAGCGTCATTCACGGGCCACTCCCCCAGATTCGCCTGATGCCGACTGGAGGAGTCAATCTGGACACGCTTTCAGACTTCATGCAGCAGGGAGCCTGCGCCGTCGGGTTAGGGTCATCGCTGGTGGAGAAAGAAGCACTGGCCAACAAAGATCTGAAACGGATCCGTACCCTCGCCGCCGCTTACGTCGCCAAGATGAAAGAATGCCGCGGCAAGTAATACTCTTCCACGGTCCCTGCCGATCTTCAGAGAAATGGACACTCGCCGGCATCACGCAAACTGGCGCTGGAGCGTTTCCATCGTTTCGCGCTGGCGTGTGTGGACCAGAGCCTGTGCCGCACGAACCCGCTCCAGGACAGCGGAACGATTCTGAACCAGTTCCATGACGGTCGGAGTCAGTCGCGCCAGATCGTCCGGCTGGTCAAAGTCGAACAGCCATTCTCCGAGCCCGATATCCCGCCACATGAATCCTTTCGTCGTCTGCTCACTGAAGCGTCCGACCAGCGCAGGGACTCCCTGTCCGAGACTCATGATGGGAGAGTGCATCTCCAGTCCGAACACCCCGAGCGACCGGGTGTAGGTACTGAGCGCTTCATCGGTCAGCCAGAAGCGGTCCCGCCAGACAACCCGCTGCTGAACATCAGCATCGAGCCGGTCAAACAGATACTCCTTCCCGATCGCCACCTGAGTCATGTCCTCCGGGCAGATCAGCACTTTCACGTCGGTCTTACGAACCACGTGCGAGATGGCATCACGCAACGGACGGTGATCCTGCTCCGCCATTTCCTGATTGCGGGCATCCCGTTCTTCATTCTTCGCGGCATGACGAATCAGCCAGTACGGCGTGTAACGGAACCGGGGAATGCAGCACAGAAACTTTCCCGGAACAAGATCCTGTTCTGTCAGAAACTGGTCTGCCGCTGCGTCATTTTTCACATCACAGGCAAATGCTCCATCTGGTCCGAACTCCATGATGGGAGCCTGAACACCAACGGATTTTGCAAACTCCAGAGAAACGGAGTCGCGGAAATACACAAATTGCGCCTGATTCAGCAATGCGATTTCCGCAGGGTCCCGGCTGCTGTAGGTGATGCCATAGACACCGAACTTCTTCCCTGTCAGCGCGACAAATGCCTCGACGTCCCGTCGTGCCACCAGACTGGGACCGGAGCCATGCAGCAGGAAATCAGACCAGTCGATGGCCGCCTGAAGTTCCGGCGTTGTGGCTTTGCCGTTCCGGATCTGTCCTTTGACGATCTTCAGTTTCGGAAAACGCCGATGCTCCATCTCCGCAACCGGCTCACTGAGATCCCCGGATGCCCAGAGAATCACTTCCGCCTCGGGAAGAGATTTTTCAATCAGCGCCATCACACCGGGAGTGTGCGCGATGTCCCCGATGTTGACGACCTGCCATGAAGATCTCAGAAGAATCCGGGGAGCCTGACCGGCAGCCGCCTGCAGCAATCGCGGGAACAACGTCGCCAGTCCGGCGAGACCACTCATCTGGCAGAACTGCCGACGCGACAGAGACATGATTTCTTCCTGACAGGGATCAGAGACTGACACGAGACGACGACGGAACCGCGATCTCTTCATCAGATTGAAGTTTAGCGCTCACAGGAAAGGATTGCACGGCGACGTCTGCTGAATCAGTCGGAAGCTCCACGTCCGCCACTTCACAGCGCCGGACTGACATTCCATTCGACCAGGACCAGGGAATCCGTTGCGTCTCCGATTGTCTCACGAATCTCCCCTCTAAGAACAAATCAACTACGGTTAATGCATCGTGGCGATCTGCATCACTTGCTGATATAAGGATCAATGTGAGTCAAACTCAGCTTTCCGCCGACTGAGATCGCTGAATCTCTGGTATCACACAATCCGAGAGGATGATGGAATGCGTCACGTGCTGCTTTTGGTGCTGGTCATTGGATGCGCCTCCCACTGTCTGGGGCAGGAGAGGTCCTTTCCAGAGGTCTTGCCGCAGACAGCCCCTCTCACGTTGAGTGTGCCGCTCATTGACGAAATGCTCGCCGGGATCAATCAGTTCGCGCTCAGGAAGATTGAACAGACTCGGGAGGAACGGGCCGGTCGATGGAAGCGGGACGTGTCGTCACTGGAAGCAGGCGAGCGCAGTCTGATTCCCGTTCGTGAGCGGTTCCGGGAGATCATTGGCGCGGTGGAACCACTGGCCACGGAAATCCAGTTCCAGGATCTGTCCCGGATTGTTTCCGTTCAGACAACACGACATGACCCGCAGACAGATCCAGATGAAACCGCGACGTATTCCATTGTTCCGGTCCGCTGGAATGCGTTTGGAGATGTGACAGGGGAAGGGCTGATCCTGAAACCAGCACAGGGCCCCATTCGCGGATTGACGATCGCCATTCCGGATGCCACGTGGACTCCGGAAGAATTCTGTGGTGCGGCACCCGATTCCAGTGAGGCATCTCGCATTCCGCGCTGGCTGGTTCAGCAGGGGATGATGGTGGTCATTCCGACGCTGATCAGTCGAGACGCGACATTCTCCGGCGTTCCGGAGATCGCGATGACAAACCAGTCTCATCGGGAATGGATCTATCGCCAGTCATTCGAACTGGGACGCCATCCGATTGGCTATGAGGTTCTGAAAGTTCTCGCGGCAGTGGACGCATTGCAGGCCGCACAATCGACGAGTGAGACCCCACTTCCAATCGGGGTCTGCGGGGTGGGAGAAGGGGGACTGCTCGCACTCCATGCCGCCGCGCTGGAGCCGCGCATCCGCTCCACGCTGGTCTGCGGATATTTTCAACCACGGGAAGAGATCTGGCGGGAACCGATCGACCGGAATCTCTTTCGCCTGCTGCGGGAATTCGGGGACGCGGAGATTGCCGGAATGATCGCCCCGCGTCCATTGACGATCGAGGCCTGCGGCATCCCGGAGGTTGTGGAACCGGCTCCCGTCCGGAAAGGGGAGCGGGGTGGAGCGGCTCCCGGCGAGATCCGGACCGCCACACCCTCGGCAGTCACCCGGGAATTCGAACGGGCTCGAGAACACTTTTCCGCACTTCAGGCAACAGATCAAATTCGCCTGGTGCTCAGCGGAACAGACGGAGCCGGTCCGTCGGGACAGCAGGAATCGCTGACCGCTTTTCTACACGGTCTCGGCCTGACTGTCACACAGGATCCCCCGAAGTCCATTGCGATGCCGGTCGCTGTTCCCGTCGATCCCGATGCCCGGCAGCAACGGCAGATTCTGGAACTGATCCGGCATTCCGAACAGGTCTTTTTGAACAGTTCCAAAGTCCGGGAAGAAAAGTGGAAGATCTCTTCGGTTCAGAGCCCGGAGGAATGGCGAACCCGTTCCCAGACTGCCCGGCAGATGGTCTGGGAAGAACTGATCGGTCGTCTCCCGGACCCGTCACTCCCATTGAATCCACTCACACGCCGGGTACTGGATGAACCGGAATATGTTGGGTACGAAGTGCTGCTGCATGTGCATCAGGATCTGATCGCCGGTGGAATTCTGCTGCTTCCCCGGGACTTGACGGAATCCGAACGACGCCCGGTGGTCGTCTGCCAGCATGGGCTCGAAGGAGTTCCGATGGGGATGATCAAAGGGAAACCGCAACGGGAGTTTCCGGCTTACAAAGATTTTGCCTCCACACTCGCGAAACAGGGATTGATCGTTTACGCGCCGCAGAATCCGTATGTGCGCGGAGACCGCTTTCGCGTCCTGCAGCGCATGTCGAATCCGGTCGGGAACACCCTGTTCAGCTACATCGTCGCCCAGCATCAGGCAACACTCAGCTGGCTCTCGAGTCTTCCCGGAGTCGATCCGGACCGGATCGCGTTTTATGGGTTGTCGTACGGTGGGAAGACCGCGGTTCGGGTTCCCCCGTTACTTGACCAATACTGCCTGTCCATCTGTTCCGGTGACTTCAATGAATGGGTGCTCAAGAATATCACCCACCGGGACGGGAAGAGTTATCTCTACTCCGGTGAATATGAAATCTGGGAATGGAACATGGCGCATCTGGCGAACTACGCCGAACTCTCATTCCTCGTCGCTCCACGTCCGTTCATGGTGGAACGGGGGCATCACGACGGTGTCGCGCTCGATGAATGGGTCGCCTGGGAGTATGCCAAGGTGCGACGATTTTACTCACAACTCGGTCTGTCCGACCGGACAGACATCGAGTTCTTCGACGGTCCTCACTGTATCAATGGGAAAGGAACATTCGAGTTCCTCCATCGCCACCTGAACTGGAAAGACCGATCACAGCCGGGGAAAGAGCCCTGAACCGCCTGACGGAATGGCGGGGATCCGCGCAGCGCCTGGACAGACAGCGAGAGGCGAGCAGAACCTGTCAAATCGAGCGGGCTCAGCAGTGTGCGATCGGCAGAGAGTCGCCAGCAATGAGCAAACCTGAACGAACAGCATTCGTTCAGGTCGCATCTTGGATTCGATTCAAACCCTTGTCTTATTGAATGTCCGCGGCACTCGCGTCAGCGAACTGGCTCGCCCGATATTCTTCATGTGCTTTGACGGTCTGCGGCAGCAGATAGTCCGGGCCGGCGGGGAAGTATTGGACGTCATCCCTCAGGTAATACGCTGACGGGAGCGTCTGACCTCCGATATTGGTCTGGCAACCGGTAAACCCTCCTGCGACGAACAGGCTGGTCAACAGCAAAGCGACCGATTTCGCAGAAGTTCGTTGAAGGATCATGCCACAACTCGCATCGGATTCAAAAGGACCAGTCACGGCTCCGGTTGAGCCGTCGACATTGCAGGATCGGGAAACGGAACTTCCCGTCACTTCCTGTTTGGATATCGGAGTCGGCACGGCAGGATCTTCAGTGGAATCGTAAAAATCCCTACAAACCCCACCTGATGAATCTGCTTTCTGCGACGAACGGTCGAAACTGCCGGTCCTGCCCGCATCACTTTGCGGCACAGAGACATTTCGGCACAGGGACGTTTCGGCAGACTCGGAGTTCCCTCAAACACGAGCGTTCAAGGGGCGATCTCAGTCAGGACCGCATGCAACTGGCTGAGCATCTCCTCCAGGGTGTGATGCTGCTGGACGAACGCTCTGCCGGAGTGTGAGCAACGGTTCCAGGTCGCGGTATCTCCCCAGAGTTGCTGCGTCAGTCGGGCGAGCCGGTCCGGATCGCCGTCAGCGGCAAATCCACCGCCAGACCGGGTCAGAAATCCGTCAAAATCCTCCAGCGAAACAATCGGAGTTCCAGTCGCTGCGGCTTCCAGAAACAGATTGGGAAACCCTTCGAACTCCGGCGATCCGGTCGACAGAAACAACCGGGACGCACGCAACGAATCCGGCATCCTGTCACTCGGAATCGCATCGACCAGTGTCACATTCGACGGCTTCTTCTGCAGGACCTCCTGACGAACGCCCTCATCACTGGAGTTGATGACCATGACGAAGGGAATTTCCGGACACCGTCGAGCAACCTCGAGTCCCAGCAGCGGACGTTTGTGATGCCGATCGTACCGCCCGACCCAGAGAACCTGCTGCCGGTCTTCAAACGGAATGACACTGCCGGCAAATCGATCAAGATCGACGGGATTCCGAATCACCCTCCCCGGTGTCGTGGCGACCAGTCGGAGCTGTTCCAGCTGGTGTGGAGTCTGGCAGAGGATCCGGGTCGCCTGACTCAGGCAGATCGCAGCATCCTGTGACGAGACTCCATACGGGTCCCGATAATTCGACTCAGAAAAGAAACGGGGATTCAGCTCGTTGTTGGACCGCAGCCAGATCAGAACCGGAACTCCCAGCGACCGGCCGGCCAGAACCGTCGCCGCCGACTCCTGGTTCACCCCGAAGGCGATGATCACGTCCGGGGAAGTCTGACGGATCAGTTTCCTGATTTTTCGCGAGCGTTCCCGCATCGCGCTCGTCAACAGCGAGGCCATCACCAGAACGGGGAGCTGCCAGAACAGACTCCCGCTGACATTGCGAACGGTCAGCCAGGGAAACCGGGGAGAGCGGCTCACCTGCCGGAGAACGGACTGCTTGATGGCCAGCAATGGCTCTGACAACGGGAGAATCTGAACCGGCCCCACCCGATCCGGCAGAGACCCGGGACGGGTCCGGACGCAGAATGACACGTCATTCTCCGGAGAACGGGCCAACCCCCACGCGATGTTCCAGGAACGGGTTTCCCCCCCGCCGACTCCTGTTCCGGCCACAGGGACGATTGCCGGCGCGGCATTCCAACTGGCAATCAGGATTCGCATCAGTCCAACTCCATGAGGGCATTCCACTCGGACATTGACTCGTCACCAGCACGCAGTGTGCCCCGTTTCAGTCGCTGAAAATCCGGCCTCCCCCTTCCTGATCGACGATCGACCCCCGGGAAACACGTGAATCTGTCGCGGCGAGTCCCCCGAATCCCTGCCGGAAGAACCGTTGCGGATTTCCTGTCGGATTTGAGTCGGATTTGAATGGATGCCGGATCCCAAGTTAAGATGAAGGTCGAAAACAGTCTGTTCTGCCAGGTGCCTGCCCGGCATGAGTTTCGATGGATGAAACACCGTTTGCGACGGATCCGGAACGGGGAAAGCACTCGGCTGGTGGTTCGAAGAGTCATCTGTCCAGATTGCCTGTCAGGATTCTAGAATCTGTCTCACTGGCGTTCATCGATCCTCAAGCCCCTGAATGGATCGGGCTGACAAGAACGATGAACGATGATTTCCATTCTTCAACAGATCAGGAGTTCGCTTGGACGTCTTGCTGCTGGTGGGAGCATATCAGCTTCGAGGCAGTTATTCCCGAACTCTGTCTCTGGCTGAACGGCTTCCGACTCAGGGAATTTCACTGCGAGTCGTTGCGACGGAGCCGCCACGTCAGGCCAACAGTGCGCTCGCACGGCTGGATACCCGCGTCTCCCGATCGCTGTGCTGGCCGGTGTTTGCTCCCCTGGCACGTCGGTATCTCGCGTCCGACCTGAAACAGCGAACTCCGGACCTGATCGACGTTCAGCATCGCAGCCTGCATCCACTGGGATCCTGGCTCGCCCGGCGACTCGGTTGCCCCTACGTGGTCACCGTCCACGATTACCTGCGCGATCGGGAACGGTTTCAGGTCGACCTGCAATGGTGCCAGCGAGTCGTTACGGTCAGTGAGTCGGTCCGCAACGAACTGCTGGAACGCACCCGACTCCCGGATTCTCTCGTCAGTGTCATTCCGTCCGGAGTGGTCCCCCCCGAGGACGGAGAGCTCTCCACGCTGCTGAATACCGGTCGTGCTCCGGTCATCGGCACAGCCGGTCCGCTGGAAGCGGGAAAAGGATTGCAGCACTTCCTGAGGGGAGCCGTGCGGATTCTGAAAGCTCGCCCCGACACACTGTTCGTCATCGCCGGTTCCGGACCGGAAGAACGTTCGCTGCGACGTCTGGCTCAGGACCTGCAGATTTCTCACGCGGTGTCGATTCTGCCGAACCTGCATGATCTCTCGTCGGCACTGAAAGCGATGGACATTTTCGTGCTCCCCGCCATCAAGCAGGGACTCGGCTCGACCATGCTGGATGCCATGGCCTGGGGACTCCCCGTCATCGCGTGCGATTCGGGAGGCGTATTCAGTGTCGTTGTCGACGGGATGACCGGGTTTCTTGTTCCACCAGGTGACGACATGGCACTGGCGGAACGGATGCGATTCCTGCTCGACAACCCGGTCCGCGCCCGAGAGTTGGGACTGTGCGGACGCCGTCGGATTCAGGATCACTTCAATATCAATCATCTGATTGATTCGACTGTCACCCTGTACCGGGAAGCCTCCCGGCATGCCGTGACCACCACTCTTCCGGCTCCCGGTTGATGGCACCGTCTCCGTCACTGACAGAAAATCTCCGGCAGGGATCAACAAATCCAATTGGTGAATTTCCTGACCATCGCTGTGCAGCGAACCGATCTTGCCGGCCCTGTTGCCAGGAGGAATGCTCGACCAGTCTGGTCTGGCATGTGCCCGCGTGGCAGGACGTCTGACAGGGTTTGAAAAACGCTCTCGAACACACAAAAAAAACTCAACAGGAACGATTCATCGTGTGGCGACGAATTCTCTGGGCTGGATACTTCCTCACGCTGTTTGTGGCGACGCATACGCCGATTCCCACTCCCATCGCCGACGTGGTGACCTTCTATGACAAGATGATCCACGCCGGAGCGTATCTGGTCCTGGCACTCCTGACGGCATCCGTGTTTCTGAACCGGGAATCTCCGGCGTGGACACGATTGCTTCTCGCGGGAGTTCTGATGAGTTATGCAGCCCTCGATGAATATCTGCAGGGATTCGTCAATCGCTCTCCAGATGTGGAAGACTGGAAAGCGGACACCTGGGGAATTGTCATCGGCTGCCTGCTGACGTTTCCCCTTCGCCGCTGGCTGCCGCCGGCAAAAGCGTCCTGTCGAGAGCCGGCGGATCCGCGATCGAAATCCCCGCCACCGCGTGAACCAGGCAGTGCCTGCGACTCACAAGACCAGCATGCCGTCACGTGACGGAGCCGGTCGACGGGTGTTTCAGTTCAAGCAGATGAAATTCTCCATTGCGGATTCCGTCGACAGGTTGCTGGTGCTGATCGAGCAACCGTAACTGGAACCCGCGCGCCTGGGCTTTCTGGTAAAAGAATTCCGACTGATATCGCCCGGGATCTCCCAGCCAGCAGAGCCCGTCTGGAGCCAGCAGCGCGGCAATGGTGTCGAGCAGCGGCTCGTGTAACGTCGCGTCATACGTGACTTCACATCCAATCAGCACCGGGAATGTTCTCTGTGTCCGGCTCCTCCAGTCGAGTTGCCACAACTCCGGGTCAGACAGGCCATTCAATCGGGTATTCAATCGACAGACATGCAGCGCGGTCCGATCATAGTCACTGAACGTCACCCGATCTCCCCGCCCGGCAGCCGCCAGTCCCACGAGTCCGATTCCTGCTCCGAGTTCCAGGACCTCGGCACCGACCGGCCAGGGAGCCCGGAGAACCGCGTTACTCATGGGAATCGAAGAGGGCCAGAGATAGGCCCAATACGGCATATAGTCATGCCGGGCATTCTCCTGATGGACCTGAGCGTCATCGAGAAACAAATCCGGATCACGGGGTCGATACATCCGGACCGACTTCCCATCCAGCGCGATTTCCACGTCATGCCATCCCCCCGGGATCTCCGGCAGCAGATCTGGATCCTCCGGCAAATCCGGAAAAGCGGAAGGAATGTTGGAGTGTGTCATCGCGTAGAACAGGCCGTTTCGATGCTGTCGTCCATTGAGAACAGGTCCCGCAGTTCCAACATTCCAAAGGACCGTCACAGTCCCCAGGCGGGATCGGAACTCATGCAGGTCCTCGCTCTTGCCTTTCAGTGAAACCGGTCGATGATTGTAGTGAGGAACGAACCTGCTCGATATCCTGAGACCGTCGGCCGGAAGTCGGTCTGTCCGCGGAACAGCGAGGTCTGGTTCCTGACCATCTCTCTGCAAGGATTTTTGAATGCCTCCCCGTCGTCGGCCTTCCAGTCCTGATCTCGCCATTCGCTCGACACAACTGCACCCACAGCAGTATCTGCCGTCGTTTCTCCATTATCTCGAAGCGGAATGCGGGATGTCGCGGAATACCGTGGCCGCGTATCGGGTGGACATCTCGCAGTTTCTGGAATGGTTTGACGCCCAGCACATCAATTCGGTGCTCGACGTGACCCTGCAGATCCTGGCCGGTTTTGTGGAAGCGCTGCATGCCCGGGATCTCAAGGCCTCGACCATCGCCCGGCGTCTGGTCGCATTGAAGATGTTCTTCCGGTATCTCGTGCTGGAAGGGATCGTCGCGGAAAGCACCGTTGACCTGCTCTCTTCTCCGAAGCTCTGGCAGTATCTCCCGACGGTCCTCAGCCCGGAAATGGTGGATCGGCTGCTGGAGACTCCCGACTGGAGTGATCAGTTCCCGTTGAGAGATCGGGCGGTGCTGGCTCTGCTCTACGCCACGGGATGCCGTGCGTCAGAAGTGGCGGGAATGAAAGTGACTTCGCTGAATCTCGAACAGAGTTTCTGTCGCTGCCTGGGAAAAGGAAACAAGGAACGCATCGTCTCCCTGAATCCCGTCGCGGTGAAATGCCTGCAGAACTATCTCACCCGTGAACGGCCAAAACAGGTACGATTTCATGAATCCGAGTCACTGTTCGTGACCAGGACGGGCCGCCCGTTGAATCGCATCAATGTCTGGCATCTCGTCAAGAAGTATGCAATTCGTTCCGGCTGCGGTTCAAAAATCAGTCCTCACTCCCTGCGGCACAGCTTTGCGACACACATGCTGGCCGGTGGAGCGGAGATTCGCGCTCTGCAGGAACTTCTGGGCCATGCCAGTATCCGGACCACGCAGATCTACACGCAGGTTGAGCATAGCCGACTCAAGGCGATTCACTCGAAATGCCATCCGCGCGGGTGAATCAGATCAGATGTTTTCCAGATCCCGGAACAACTGATTCAGCGCCCGACGGCTTTTCCCCCAGTCGAAATACTGCCCTTTGATTCGTGTGGCCGCATCGACTTTCGTTCCCTGCCCGTCCCGTTGAATGGTGACCACCAGATCCCCCGCGAATGCGAAGAGATCGGACGGCAGCAAAGCGGTGATGACACAGCCGTCAACACCCGTCTGCACGGACTTCACATCCTGACCGGCCTTCGCCAGGGAACAGAGCACCGCCACGGTCGTCTTCCCGATCGGCGCGGAGAGACGGGCCGAGCGGACCTTGCCGGTTCCGACGCCCCAGCTGGCATAGATGGGTTGGACGAGATTCGCCACCTTGCTGAGAGGAACTCCACCGGTCAGTGACGACAGGGCCTTTTCTCCCAGTTGCAGAAACTCTTCTGCGGTGATCGCCTTCAATGCCTTCGAGGAGTGCTTCGAAATCCGGTCGCGCACCTCGGGGATTTTCACCAGAACATCGTAGCGATGTTCGTCGGACCAGTCTGCCGGCGGTTCCGATGCCATCGCAGGTTCCCCACCGGAAATCTCCGCGCCGCAGTTCCAGCAGAATTTCCCTTTCGCTGCTTCGCCACAGGCGGTGCAGAACATGCTGAGATCCTTTCGACTCACTTCCCGTCACAGCCGGCTGACCACAGTTCCAGACTTCGGAATCCAGTACACAAATCCGGGATCTCTGAATCTTACTGATTGACAGGAAACGTCCATAGAGAATTTGGCGTTCGTGATCACTGAGGACTCTGACGGGGAGTCGTGTTCAACAGGAACTGTTTCCGGCAGTGCTGCTCAATCTCGTTGAAACCATTCAGCGTTGTCAGAGTCCGCGCGCCGGTCCAGCGGTTGGGTGTCGAGCGAATTTCGACAGCGATCGCATTCTCGGCGAGGTGGCTTTTCAACAGAGCCACCGCCAGTGCGAGTCGGTATCTTTCCTGCGGATAGATCGGGCAGCGCCGGGTTTCAAAGCACCAGGCATCCAGGCTCAACGGCAATCGTTCATCCAGGGGAGCCGGCAGGCCGAGATGAGATTTCAATTGGTCCGGCAGGTTTTCCGTTGCATAGTCCGGAATCAGAATTTTCACTTGAGCCGGTCGGGCACAGTACACTCCCCAGGCCGGCCAGTGATCGCAGGCTCCCGCCAATTCCAGCGCCGGGTAGGTGATGGCGAAGAGTGGAATTCCCCAACTCCAGTTCCATGAACGACGGACCATGAACGGAGTTTCTGAAACAGTCGCCGGTCGAATGCGGGAGATCGGTCGGAACAGGATCAGGTTCTGCAGAATGAAGTAGACGTTCCAGATCAGGACGCCCCATTCATGACCGAGTCCGAACGCGAGAATCCCGATCAGCACCGTATGCAGCAGCACTGACAACACCAGTCCCCAGCGACGTGTTCTCGGGGAAAGCAGCAGCAGTGCCGTCAGGAGTTCTCCCGCCGGGAATCCTGCCGCAATTCGCTGTTTGAACGCCGGTGACCAGTACGTGTGGTCGATTCCCAGCGGATCCAGGAGTCCGTTGAGAAACAGTTGCCCCTGCTGGGAAAGAAACGTGACGTCCATCTTCGAAATCGCCGACCAGAGATAGATCGCAATCACCATCCAGCGGGCGCCGCGCAGAAAGACCTCACCCGACGCGAACAGTGCAAACAGTCCAAAGAGGAGAAACTGGACCACCCAGGGCTGCAGGCGATGCTGATCCAGAGAGACCAGCAAACCGATTCCGAGCACGAACAGCAACGGACTGAAGATTCGAACTCTGGCTGTGGAAGACCAGGTTGTCACGACAAGTCCAGCGGCCCCCAGCAGCGCCGCAGACAGTCCGATCCCGTCGAGCAGCGGAGGCGCGGTCGTCAGACATTCCCACCACGGGATACGTGGCGAATCCCAGGAGAGTGACGCACTCCACAGCGGCCAGGTGACTCCCATCAGACAGAGAGTGAAGCCGCCGATCAGACCCTTCAGCCATCTCGATCGCACTTCAGCAGAGGACGACAAAGAACTCATGGCCGATTGACTTGAAGTGAGACGATCGGAAGTGAGTCATTCAGACTTCCGGATCGAAACCCCTGCAGATCTAAGGTGACGTATCGAAATCCGAGACCGCGAAAGGTCTCGACCACCTGAGTCCGAACGTCGGGATCTGTGAGTTCCTCCAGCGCGGCAACAGGAACTTCGATCCGCGCCAGGTCATTCTGTTCAAGCCGTACTCGCAGTTCCCGCAGGCCGAGTCGTTCCCGCAGAAAGGACTCGGCGGCATCAATCCGACGAACCCGTTCCGGCGTCACCGAAACTCCATACGCAATCCGGCTGGAGAGACAGGGGGTCGCCGGTTTATCCCAGACAGGAAGATCCCAGGCCTGAGCGAGATCCCGGACATCCTGCTTCGTGAACCCGCATTCCATCAGTGGACTGCGAACCTCATTCTCGGTGGCCGCTCGCATGCCGGGGCGATGATCCCCCTGATCGTCGAGATTCGCGCCATTGCAGACGACATCGACCGGGAACCGGGAACGAAGATCTCCGAGGCCGGCATACAGTTCCGATTTACAGAAATAGCAGCGATCACCAGCGTTCGCCTGATAACCGGCGACCAGAAACTCCTGCGTCTCGATCACTTCGTGGCGGATCCCGATCTGCTCCGCAACCTGTCGGGCCTGTTCGAGTTCCCCGGACGCCAGTGACGCGCTGACTCCTGTCACGGCGAGCGCCTGATCCCCGCAGGCGAGTGCCGCCGCTTTGGCAACGAGCGCACTGTCGACACCTCCGGAAAACGCGACCGCCACGCGGCCATAATTCTTGAGACACTGCAGCAACAGGTCTCGCTTGTGTTTCAGTTGCGGAGTCATCGTCAGTTCACCGGTCCTGCAGTCGAAGATCCACGCTCGCACGATGAGCGGTCAATCCCTCTTTTTCCGCCATCAATCGAACGGCGTCAGCATCCTGCCGCAGGGCTTCCAGATTGTAGCGAATCACCGAAGACCGTTTGAGGAAATCATTCGCACACAGCCCGTTGGCAAAGCGCGCCGTTCCACCGGTCGGTAAGACGTGCGACGGACCGGCGACATAATCTCCTAACGCCACCGGAGTGTCATGCCCGAGGAAGATCGCTCCGGCATTCTGAATTTTCTTCAGCAATTCTTCCGGATGTTCGGTCGAGAGATGCAGATGTTCTGTCGCCAGCTCGTCGGTCAGCTGGATCGCTTCCGCTTCCGTTCGCGCCAGGATGAGTGCTCCGTAATGTTCCAGACTTTGCCGGGCGAGGTCTCCCCGTTCGAGTGTGGCCAGTTGCTTCTCGAGTTCTTCACGAACCTGTTCAATCAGCGGAGCATGCCAGGTGATCAGCACTGCCGAACCGGGGCTATGCTCTGCCTGAGAAATCAGATCACTTGCCACGAATCGGGGAGACGCCGAGCGATCCGCCAGGACGATCACTTCACTGGGACCGGCAATGCTGTCGATATCCACTTCCCCGAAGACAGACCGCTTGGCGAGTGCGACGAAGAGATTTCCTGGCCCGACAATTTTGTCGACCCGGGGGAGGCCTTCAACACCATAGGCCATTGCCGCGACGGCTTGGGCTCCGCCAATCCGATAGACTTCGTGAATGCCGAGTTCCCGGCACGTCGCCAGCAGATCGACGTTGTATGCCCCGAAGGGAGTCGGCGGGACGACCACCACGATCTGCGGAACCCCTGCCGCCTGAGCCGGGACGGCGGTCATCAACACGGTTGACGGATACGCAGCGGCTCCGCCGGGGACGCAGATTCCAATTCGCTTGAGCGGAACATAACGCTGCCGCAGTTCGACTCTCGCATCGCCCGAGACACGTTGAATCGCGACATCGCTCGAAAGAATCGCCTGCTGGAATTCGAGGATGTTGTCCCGAATGCGGCGAACCGTGGCGAGGAACTCCGGGGCCGCCTGGGCATGGGCGGAAGAGAGTTCCTCTGCCGACACTCGAATGGTCTCAGAAGTCAGTTCCTTGCGGTCCAGCTTCCAGGTGTAGTCGAGCAGCGCCGGCAAGCCCTGAGTCCGCACATCATCGCAGATTTTTTCGACAACCTGCTGCGGTGTCAGGGGAGCCCCGAACAATTCGATGGTGCGCTGCCGTCCCGCTTCGGAAACGACATTCCCCCGGGGACTCAATTTGTCCCGCAATTCCAACAGCTCCCCAGCGGCATTCTGCTGGGCACAATCAATCACGCGAACGGCAACAGGCATGACGGCAATTCCGGAACAGACCGATCCGGTCTGGCGCACTGAGGAGTCAGGATGATCGCACGGAATCGCCTCTGCCATCACAGAAGAGTCGTTCCACGTCCGACCGTTTCACGACATTGTAAGAAAGGATCGGGGAGGACGCGACGAATCGCGAAACAAGACTTTTGCGGTCCGTCCCCCCACAACTGCCGGGCACCGGAGGAGGTCCCTTGCCTGATGAGCAGCAACATGACGCGATGTTATTCCGTAGCAGAAACGGCCGGTGCGGCATCCGGCTGCATGACCCATTCCGTGTTGCCGGAATAGAGAAACTCACTGTTATTCGGGTCGAACCGGTCCCCGGGACGATGAAATCTCTGAACCGCGACCTTTCGCCAGACCTGCGGCTGATCCGCGAGTTCCGAGCGAACTTCATAGCCGTTCGTAAATCCGGACAGGATGATTTTGAAGAATCGGGTATCCGGGTTCACCCCTTTCCAGGTGGCGACTCCATAGATCCATTTCTGATCTTCGGCACTGGCGGGAACCGGTTCCGGCAGGTCCTGAACGACGGCGACCATATCCAGATATCGGTCCCGTTCGATCTGGCGGATCTGTGGCAGGGCGGCAGGCAGAATTTCATCCGGCAGAATCTGACTCGGAACTTCCTTCGCCGGATCAGCGTAGGTGACCAGAGTCATCTGGGGAATGAATTTTCGGGGACCGGGAAGCGGATCAAGCCGGTTGATCGGACGATCGTCTGCTTCTTCTTTCGGCGGAAGTTCCCGGACGATGGCGCGCCAGGCCAGATACCAGACCTGATGCCGGGTCTTTTCCCCAGTGGTCGGATTCACTTCATCGACCCAGACCAGACGAACCGGCTTCAGCTGGATTTCTGTCGTCCAGTAATCCGGCTGCCGGGACAGCTCCACCGCCGACACCTGAGCAGGAGCGGTCCGGTCGAATCCGCGAGTGACTTGAGCATGAGCAATCGAGGCTCCCCCCAGAACCAGAGAACAGAGAATGGCACTCAGGGAACCGGAACGGAGCGACAGGCGGGAGCGTAAACTCAGCACAAGAAATTCCTCACGAAGACCAGAATCACTCTCGAGCATCTTCCAAAATAGTCTACTCAGTCCGGCGCCGGAGAGAACAGCGACTGTTCCGTCCAAAATTGACGCACCCCTCTGGCATGATCGGGATTCGATCCCTGCCGATGACATTCCAACACTGCGATCTGGCCGACTTCCGATCGCGCAGTCAGGCCGAATCACTTCAGGGGGACCTTTCGTGATCTTTCATGCTTTCGAATTCCGGGACGGAATGCGATGAATCTCGTTCGGAAAGAGTCGGAATTCTGGCACAAATGGCGAGAACCTTGACGGATATGACGGATGTAGTGGCCCAGTCTGACACAGGAATCGACTCGATTTCAGAGGACGGATTCCGTCCGAGTGACCGGTCAGAACGCTTTGCGACTGTCCAGCAGCAGCGTCACCGGGCCATCGTTCACCAGTGCGACATCCATGTCTGCCTGAAAGATGCCCGTCGCGACCGGAACTCCCTGACCCCGGACTTCGGCCACAAAACTTTCATACAACAGCAGCGCGATCTCGGGGCGGGCCGCCTCGACAAAACTGGGACGGCGTCCCTTCCGGCAGTCTCCGTACAGAGTGAACTGGCTGACAATCAGCATGGAGCCGCCCACATCCTGAATCGAACGGTTCATCTTTCCGTCGTCATCTTCGAAGACCCGGAGCCCGCAGAGTTTCGAAGCGAGATACACGATGTCCTCCTGAGAATCCTCTCCGGTGATTCCCAGAAGAACCAGAAACCCCTGTTCGATCTGCCCGACGATGTCACCGGAGACAGTCACACTGGCAGTCTTCACTCGTTGAACAACAGCGCGCATACGGTCGGGATCACGTTTCAGAAGAGGTCGTCGGAACGTCAGCATTCACTTTCAAAGCTCACGCGAGACGTTCCGCAACTGCAGAGCGTAGGCGAGTGAGTTCAGGCGGGTTTCCACAGTATCCGCGCGAGACATGAAAACGACCGGGTGTGTCGTCCCCCGCAAGACTCCACCGAAACGGCAGTCTGCGGTGTACATGATCCCTTTGACGGTCAGGTTCGCCGACACGAGGTCCGGAAAGACCATGGCGTCCGCCGCGCCGGTGACACTTCCGCCGATCCTTTTTTTCTGTCCGGCATCCACCGCGTAGGCCAGATCGAACGACAGTGGCCCCTGCAGCAGACAGTTGCCGAATTCCCCCTGCTCTCCTTGCGAGACAAGTTGCTGGGTCTCCAGCGTGTCCGGAAGTGCAGCGGTCACTTTTTCGGTTGCGGACATCAGCGCGACCCGCGGCTCGGCACTTCCCAGACGTTGAGCCACATCGACCACCGTCTGAATCAGTTCCTGCTTCTGCGCCAGCGTCGGTGCAATCGTGACTCCGGTGTCCGTCATCAGGAACGCCCGGCGGTCCCGGTTGATCTCCATCAACACCACCTGACAGATCGTTTTTCCGGTTCGCAGTCCCTGCTCTTTGTCGAGAATCCCCTTCATCAGAGAGGGGGTGGAAATCTGCCCTTTCATCAGCAGATGCGCTTTGCCGGTCTTCACCAGGCGAACCGCTTCCACGGCCGAATCTTCAGCATCCGGAACGATCTCGAACGGGCCGAGATCCACATCCAGCTGATCGGCAATCTGCGTGATCCGTTCCCGGTCTCCTGTCAGAATCGGGCGGACCCAGCCCCGGCGCCGAGCGAGATCCAGCGCCTTGATCACCGTCGAATCGGCACCTCCCGCGGCGGCCACGGGCACCGGTTGAGGCAAGGCATCAGCACTGGCGAACAGCTCGTCAAAACTCTTCAGCGGCATAGGGCGGTCTCATTGGTTATTGAGTCCGCTCACTTCCCCGCAGAGCAGCGGATCTCTGTCCCAGGCGTTGGAGATAGGCATACAGGTCGGCGTAATCCTGATCGGTGCATCCGTTCAGAAGTCCCGCCGGCATTAAAGACTGACGCATCGGCTGACGTTTTTCAATCTGATCCGCTTCAATCCGGAATGTCTGACTGTGAAGATCCCGCAGCACCAGACCGTCGAGCCCTTCATAAACGATCATCCCGTTCCGCACCTGTCCCTCGGTCGTGATCACCTGCACTCCCTGATACCGGGGAGAGACATCCTGACTCGGGAACACAATCGCGGTAAAGAGATCATCACGTGAGAACCGTCCGGCCACACCGGTCAGGTCAGGTCCCAGTGCGCGACTCTGCCCGTGACATTGCGTGCAACTGCGACTGTGAAACAATTTCTCTCCCTGATGGGCGTTCCCCCGATCCCAGGGAATTCCGGACAATCGGGATCTGAGCTGATCGAGAGAGTCGGCATTCGCCTGCAGGCTGGCCGAAAACTCGTTGGGGAATCGCCGCTCAATATCTTTGATCCACCAGGAGATGGCGGCCTGTTGTGGATCACCATCTTTCCCAAGAATGTAACTGTCTTTGACGCCGAAATTCCGGCGCAGCAGTTCCACGGTCTGATCCCGGATCTGACGTTCTTCCCCGGTCGCTCCGAGTTTTCGAATCGTACTGACCAGGATGACATTCTCTTCGGCCGCAGCGCTGGGAGAAAGGAAATGCAGGGTTTCCACACAGAGCTGCATCGTCTCAACGGTGTCGGAATGAAGTCCGGCGAGAAAATACTTCCGGTCCTGTTCCTCGGGGGTTTCCGCGAGGCTTGCCAGAATCGCACTCTGCAGAGACAGATCGCTGAACTTCGTCCGCAACAGATTTTTCACGCTGGGACTGCCAGTGGCTCCCAGCAGAAACACGAGATCGGGTGTCCACCGGTACTCAGGATTTTCAAGAACCCGTTCCAGAAAGACACGGGCGCACGGCACCAGCTGCTTCTCCGGTAACAGCTGAACGAACGGGACGTGTCCCGGTTCTCCGAGCAGACGACTGCTGAGAATCGCCAGCGGAAGCTGATTGTCCTGCTGCACGAGTGCGTCGCTCATCTCCATGATCCGGTCAGACCAGCTGCTGTCCTGTTGCAGTCCCCGGGCGCGGATTTTCAGTTCCAGCCGCAACAGCGAATCGGCAATCTGCTGGGTCTGAATCTGCGTACGCGGGGCCGGCAGCCGTCCGATGACAATGAGTCGATGAATGTCCTCCACCGGATGGCTCTCTTCCGTGATCTGCTGCAGCAGCCTGGCCAGAAACTGGGGATCAGCCGGCTGAATCATGGCGATCACCCGTTCGAGCTCCGTATCAATGATCGACAGCTTCGTCGGGTAGATTTGCAGCAGTTCTGTTTCGAGCGGTTTCAGTTCTGCTTTCTTCGACGTCAGATCGACACGCGATGAATACCCGGCGAAGACTCCCGGATGATCCTCTCCTTCCGGATTCAGATCTCCCAGTCCCATCTGCAGAATCCGGGTGCCTTCCAGTTTGAGTGAACTGGGGTGTTTCCCTTTGAGGATTCGCAACCCGATGTCGATGGTGTAGCTGGAAAACCCTTCATCCCGTTTTGAAGTCGAGGCGGCCACCGGGACGGACGCGTCCCAGTTTTTACGGAATCCAATGGCCGCCATCTGATGGACGGTCTCCTGATCGGTTCGCGCCAGGACTCGCATTGCGGACTGACGGACAAACCGGTCGGAGTGCGACAGCTGACGCCCGACCGATTGCACGAACTGCTGAACCCCCGACGCTGACGCCCCTTGCAGGGCATCCATCGCCACACGTACGACGGTCGGGTCTGAATCCGAAAAGAAGGGATCAAGTGCACGGCGTTCCGGGACATCTGGTCGAACCCGACCAACGGACCAGGCAGCTCGGGCACGGACCAACGGATCCGCATCCAATGCCAGTTTTCCAGTCGCGTCATGTCCCAGTCCATCGAATTTCTCGGTCAGAATTTCGATCGCGCGGATCCGTTCGGTGGCAGGGCGTTTTCGATCCAATGCCGCCGCGATGAAGGGAGTGGCCGTCAGTTCCCCCGCGACCGGCTCCCAGACGCGACGGGCCCAGCTGCTCAACGGTTGCGGAGCCGACAGACAGAGATCCAGTTTCTCGGCAATCCCGCTCGGTGATTCCGTACCAGTCAGCCAGGCACGATTGTTCGGGCTCTTCGTGGTCGGGCGAATGCAGTAGACCGCTCCTTGAGTTCCGCGTCCCCCCACACAGACGTATAACTCTCCATTGCGGCCCACTTCGATATCGGTCGGGGCGAAGCCATGCTGACCAACGGGTGTGATGAATTCTTCCGTCTGTCCCGTCCAGCTACTGCCAGATTTCTTTAATGGAACCACGTAGACCCGTCCGAACGTCCAGTCCTGGACAAACAGGGCTCCATGATATTTTTCCGGGAATGCGGTGTGCCGATAACAGGCCATCCCGGTGGGTGAACCCCGTCCAAAGGCCGAAACGACGGGGGCCGCATCGAAGAAATAATCGGGTCGAATCCAGTTGTTCGAAACCCATCCCTGATGAGATCCCGGCAAAACGTGAAACAGTTTCGTCGGCTGATACCAGGGCAGGCTCATCACGTTCTCACCATCACTGTCGAACGCAAACAGTTCTCCTGTTCCGCTGAAAGCAAAGTCGTACGCATTGCGGAATCCATGAGCGAAGACTTCGCCGCCAGACAGGTCCGGCTTCAGACGCAGGATCACCCCGGCATGCGGAGTCTTCACGGGAGAGGTCGGCAACGCGGCATACTGCGGATTCACTCCGGCCGTATTGCCGGCGATGATGTACCACCACCCATCTGGTCCTTTGCGGATGGCGTGCAGGTCATGTTCATTCCCCGTTTTGATCTTCAGAAACACATCCGGGGAATCGTCTGCCCGATCGTCCTCATTGCGATCCCGGTACCGGATCAGACCTTCTCCGCCGGAGCAGATCAGATCACGGCCGTGAAAATACATTCCCTGAGCGCCGTTGGCCGGCCCCTCTGCGAAGACTTCCGCCCGATCCGCAACGCCGTCCTGATTGTCATCGATCAGGATTTTGACGTAACCGGGGCCTGACACGACGACCCGTCCCAGGGAATCGATCGTCATACTGAAGATGTCATGGGCCAGATCATTCCCGGCAAAGCGGGTGACTGTAAACCCTTCCGGGACTTTCAAACCGACGTCCGCAGTAGACGGTGTTTCTGCCGACAGACGTTGCTGAACCGCAGGGGAGAGCGCAATGAAAGTCACGATCAGCGCGCAGCAAACGCGACCGGGTCGGAATCCGTTCCGATTCGAAGCCGTCATGAGAATCCATTCCCCGTCTCAATAGGATTTCATCGAAAACAGCCCTGTTTCCGACGTTCCACTTCGTGTTTCCTCTCCCGTGCTGTTGATCGGCTCGACTGACGAATCCGATTGATATCGGAAGTTCGCGCAGCAGGAGTCCTCAGCTGATGAAGAGATTCTGACACAACATGATCTGTCTGATCTGTCAGGATGATATGCCAGTGCCGGAATTTGAGGCAATGCGGCTTCCGCAGCCCTGTTCGTGCGGGAACCAGAGTCCAGACAGCCGCAATTCTCTCCCGAAAAACGAGCCGGTCGGCGCCGATCTCGACAGCACTGGCCCCGGACCGATTCATTTTTCGTAAGACACTGACAGAAAACCAGTTAATTCGCCTCTTCTGGCGATTGAACCTGCTGTGCCATGTCGAAGAGTTCCGCCAGCATTTTGTCGGATGCCGCTTTCTCGAGCCGGTTGGTGCCATACCAGGTTTCATATCCTCCCAGTTCATGCTGGCGAGGAGAGGGGAGATAGCCAAGATAGCCATGCGTGATCGACATCAGGTACGCCGGCTGGATCGGGCACTTCTGTTTGAACTCCAGTCCGATCTCACAGAAGACTTCGCACGGCATCGTCCCGATGCACAGCTTTCCGATCCGCAGTACCTGGAGCGGGATGGGTGCCTGTTCCGGATAGTCATTCAAACCCCGCGTCCGCATCGCGTAGATGTAGGACAGATCGACCGGACGTTTGGGGCCGTCAGCAATGGTCTTCTCGGCCCAGGCGAGTGTTTCATCATCTGGATGCCGAAATCCGATGACCGGTTCACGGTAGACGGCTCCGAGCGTCACGTCTCGATCGTACGTGAGTTCCTTCAGTGTCTGATGAACTTTCTCTGCCACATCATGGGCGACAGCCCGCATCTGCTCATAGGGAGCCTTGGCCCCGCGCGGTTCACGAAAATTGATGTTGTTGATATCACCACTGGTTCCATTCGACAGAATGGGGACAAACGGCGGATCCAGATCCGGACGGTTGACCAGTTGTGCAAGTTGCAGACTGAACACCCCGAAGTAGTCCGAAGAAATGTGTCCGGTTGGAACTCCCCCCACGTAATGCAGCGAGTAGCTCGCGAGAACGGCAATGGGGTCGCCATTGAGTGCCCGAAATGAGAGAATCGACACCTGAGGATCGGTCGGGCCAGCGGGTTCCACCAGATCCTGGCTTCCTGCCGGGGGGTTCATTTTCACCTTGTCGTTCTTGTTGCCGAACGGATTTTCCGGCATCTTCCCCGGCTTCAGATACCACCGGCGGTTGAAGACATGTTCCGGAATGTCGACCGTCCCAAATGCAAACTCGGCCGGGCGAAGATTGTTCTTTGCCGACTGCACTCCATCCGCGATCCGCCGCGCGACAAAACTCTGATACTCATCATTCGGGGGATTCAGCGAGAACCGGTTGCTGCCGAGTGCGCTCGTCGCCGAATGCGTATGCGTCGCACAGACCAGAACATTGGACGACGGAATTCCGGTTTTCTTTTCAATGAGTTCCCGCGCTTCCTGACTGACACCCGTCGACAGTCCCAGCAGATCACACACCACCAGCGCGATCTGACGAGAACCGTCATCCAGCACAATACACCGGGCGAACAGATCGTCATGAACATGTGTCGCTTCCGGCTGGGAAAAATTTCCGATAATCGGACTTCCCAGCGCTGGAGTAATCGTCGCCGTTGCCGCCCCGGCCCGAAATTCGGCATGGACGGCAGAACAGAACAGGAGGACACAGGCTGGGAGCAGCATTCGTATACAAAACATGATTGCTTCCTGACTGAAGGCGAAAGCGGGAAAGAAGTGCGGCGGAAACGGCATCTGCTGGGGCGGTCAGGCCCACTTCAACTCGACGGTCTGCAGGTGGGCGTCATGGGCGGGATCGATCGCGTGCAATTGCAGTTTCACGCCGTCGGCACGGAATTCCGCATCGACCCAGCCGTTGGGGAGCGACGGGTTGAAGACGTACGCGACGGGGGGCAGGTTGATCAGATGCGTTCCCCCTTCCTGCCGGTTGCTCCACACGTGAGAGTGCCCGTAAACAAAGGCTTTGACCTGCTTCTTCGACGCCAGCAGAGTCATGAACTCACTGGTGTCGGCAATTCCGGACCAGGGTTTTCCGGTCTCGGGGGCCTTGAACTGCGGAGTATGATGGGCGATCACCACGGCAGGCTTTCCGGAACGGGCATCCAGCTCTTTGGCCAGCCAGGCCATCTGCTCGGGACCGACTTCCCCCGTCACGACATTGGTCACCGTCAACGTATCCAGCAGGAACAGGTTGACGACCGGAGTTTCGAGGATGCTGAGATGCCGCCCCTCCAGCAGTGGTTTCTCCGGACGTTGACTCTGCAGGGCTGTGTAAAGATTCTCCCGTGAATCGTGGTTCCCCATTGTCAAATGGAGTGGCAACCGGGCATCCAGCAGCGGCTTGACACATTGAGCGAAATTCGCGTAATCCTCCGGGAGCCCTTTCAGGTAGGCACAGTCCCCGTTGATCAGCACTCCGGCCGGTTTCTGTTCCCGCCGCAGAATCTCGTGGATGACCTGCTTCAGATTGGACGTCATATTGACATCCCGGGCGACCACGTCAGGACTCGAGGGGATGTGCGTATCGGACAGCAGGGCGAATCGAACCGATTCCGCCGACTCGGCGGCAGCACTGAATCGTAAGACAGAGACTCCCGCGACAACAGCGGCACTGCGGGTCAGAAAGTCACGGCGGGAAATGGCATGAAGCGGCATCGTTTCTCCTGAAGGAACCTGCCGGGCCGAACTCCTGTCTCAGGGAACCCGCCAGGCAACTGACAACGACTCAGCTGACAGTCACCACGCCGGCCACTGCCATCTCGTCCATTCTGCCTGCCGGCCCCCGAGGGCTTATCGCCTGGCTTATCGCCGACGAAGAATGAACACCACATCCTCCGTTTCCGGAGTGATCTCAATTTCTTCACGGATATTGTAAACGAAGTCGTGGAGGGCGACGAGTTCCAGTTCCGGGACGCTTGCCAGCAGTGCCTGAAACTGTGCCCAGGTATAAGTCCGGTAATGCATCTCATCGATGAGCCGCAGGGTGTTCGTCGGGGTATACACGTCGAACGTCATCCCCAGCACTTCGTCCCGGTTCTTTAAATCCAGTTTCTTACACCACATCGCGGAATTCACCTGAAGGTTCCCGCGCCGGGCCGTCCACTCCTCATGATCCACCCGGGTTCCCCGTGTCGGAGTCAGATGCAGTCCGAGGATATACAGCCCCCCTTTGACGAGTCCGGCGGCCATGCACTGCAGATGACGCTGTGCGGCGTTGTCACTCGACAGATGACGAAAGCTGTTAATCGTGTTGAACCCGGCGTGAAACTTCTTCTTCACCTTGAAGTCGGCCATGTCCCCGACAAAGACACTCGCAGGAAACCCGTAGCGAACCAGGCGGGCGTTACAGAACTCGACCGCCTTTTCATTGATATCAACTCCCCCCACGTCATAACCGGATTTCGCCAGACGGGCGATCAGACGGCCGGTGCCGCAGGCCGGTTCAAACAGGCGAGTCACTTCACACTTTGCATACTTCTCAAAGCACTTCTTCAGGAACTGAAACTCAGCACTTGTATCCGACCCGAACAGGAGATCGTAGTATTTCGGATAGTCGTACAGGTTGGCCGATTGCGGTTCCATGATGGCACATCGTTCGAAAGAATTTGAGAACGTCCCGGGAACAAACCGTAAACTGGCAGGGTGTTCGACCAGACACCCCCACTGCGAATGAAGCGGGGACATCTGACCGGCCACCGTTACGCCGGAGGCGCCCAGGGGGCACGCAGTCGACGGGCAATTTCATTGACCACGTCGTCCACCGGCAGGCGAACCTGCTCGAGTGAATCCCGGTCGCGCACCGTCACGGTGTTGTTGGCCAGGGTTTCATTGTCGACAGTGAGACACCACGGAGTTCCGATTTCGTCCTGACGCCGATAACGCTTTCCGATCGCTGCCTGTTCGTCGTAGGTTGTCGCGATGCCTGCATCACGCAGCGCACGATAAATTTCCCTGGCCTTCTCCGGCTGACCATCCTTCTTCACAAGCGGGAACACCGCAACTTTGATCGGAGCAAGTCGCGGGTGGAAACGCATGACGATGCGAGTCTGCAGAACCCCTTTGTCATCCGGGGCCTGATCTTCGTGATACGCTTCACAGATGAAGGCCAGTGTCGCGCGGTCGGCTCCGGCAGAAGGTTCAATGACGTGCGGAAGATAACGCTGCTTGCTGGCGTCATCGAAGTACGTCAGATCCTTGCCTGACCCGCGCCATTTGGGTTGACCGTCCGCAGTCAGTTCCACCTGCAGCTGGCCGTCCGGGCCGGTGTGCAGCTTGCCTTCCATGTGCGAACGCAGGTCGAAGTCACCGCGATGCGCGATTCCTTCCAGTTCCCCATATTCCTCTTCAGAAAGGAATGGGAACTGATACTCGATATCAGCCGTGCCGCAGGAATAGTGCGACAGTTCGTCGGAAGCATGATCTCGCAGACGCAGATGCTTGGGACCGATCCCCAGTTCGGTGTACCAGGCGAACCGGCGATCACGCCAGTAGGTATACCACCGGGGAGAATCTTCCGGCTGGCAGAAGAACTCGATTTCCATCTGCTCGAACTCGCGGGAGCGGAATGTGTAATTCCGGGGAGTGATTTCATTTCGGAAACTCTTCCCGATCTGACAAACCCCCACCGGCAGCTTCACCCGGCTCGAATCCATCACGTTCTTGAAGTTGACGAAGATCCCCTGCGCCGTTTCCGGGCGAAGAAAGGCCGCATCATCCTGTGTTCCCAGAGCCCCGATGATGGTTTTGAACATCAGGTTGAAATCGCGCGGTTCGGTCAGCGTTCCGGCCCGTGAGGCTTCCGGAGCGACCACACCTGCGTATTCGGAATAAGGAATCGTCGCGAGACTGGCAAGCGGCGCAAGCCACTCCAGTTTGTCGGCCTCTTTGTTCTTCAGGCCGAAGAGCTTCAGCGTCTTCGCGGTAATCGCTTCCTGAATGACGGTGTCGTCGGCGATGGCCGTGACGAAATAACGTCCTGCAGACTCTTCTGCCTGACCCGTCGTGGAATTCACGATCTTGCCACTGACCCAGCGACCTGTGACGTGATCGAGCCGGTAGCGGCCGTGTGTGTCTTTGCAGTCGACCATCTTGTCACAAAACAGATCGTGGTGACCGCTGACTTTCCAGACCTGCGGGTGCATGATGATCGATGTCTCAATTCCGACCATCTGGAACGGGCGTGGAGCGCCGGCCGGAGCATCCAGCGGATCATGCCGGGTGATCATGTCGTCATACCAGGCATTCCGGACATTGCGTTTCAATTCGGTTCCCAACGGACCGTAGTCCCAGAACCCGTTCTGACCTCCGTAAATCTCGGAGTTCTGAAAGATCAACCCGCGCCGCTTACAGAGCGACACGATCTTCTCCATCAACTGCGACCGATCCGGTACCGACATGACCGCAACTCTCTCCAGGGGAACGGGCCGCTCCAGGCGGCAATTGAAACCCGGAGTCTAAAGGATCCCCCGACGAGAGTCGAACCGGTGGCAACAAGAAAGAACGCCGCAATCAATTTGTTTTCCCCAAATTCGCCAGGCCCGGGTCTCTGCTGAATTCCACCCGTTTTTGCGGAATCCGGTCTCCCCGAAAACTCGCCGTCAACTCTCGGGAATCGATTCTACCAGACGCTGGCCGTGCATCTCGTGGACTCTGAGAATCGGCAGGGGCTTCAGCATTGCATCCGGTCCAAAATGGTGGATCATGCTTCGTGACGCTCGTCATTCCCGGAACAGACGGAGTCGCTCCCAGGATTTGTCTGAATGAAACACTTGAGGTTCAGGAACTTCTTTTCAACTTCACTTGGGGCCGAATGAAAGTCTTCGTCACGGGAGCCTCTGGACTGGTCGGACGCCGGGTGGTGTCACTGCTGGAAGCGGCAGGGCATGACGTGATTCGGCTGGTTCGCCGCGAAATCGAGTCTGACACAGAGCGGAACTGGGAAACCAATGGACGGCGGCTCAGCCAGTCCGTCCTTCAAGGCTGCGAAGCACTGATCCATCTCGCAGGAGAACCCATTGCCGGCTGGCGATGGACGATGCGAAAAAAGGACGAGATCTATGAGAGTCGCGTCACCACCACGGCGGTTCTCTCGGAAGCCATCTCCCGAATGGAAACGCCTCCCCGATGCTTTCTCATCGCGTCGGCTGTCGGTTATTACGGTCACCGGAAGGGGATGATCCTCACCGAAAAGAGCCAGCCCGGCTTCGGGTTCCTCAGCGAAGTCTGCCAGGATTGGGAGCAGGCGGCCGATCCGGTCCGCCATTTGACGCGAATTGTCCATCTTCGCACCGGACTGGTTTTGACCCCCAGGGGAGGAGCACTCAAGACCATCCTTCCGATTTTCCGTATGGGGCTGGGAGGGAGAATTGGGTCAGGAAAGCAATACTGGAGCTGGATCACACTCGAAGATCTCGCCGCGCTCTACATCGAAAGCCTGACAAACGACGAGTTTGTCGGGCCGGTGAATGCGGTCTCTCCCACCCCGGTCACGAACCGGGAATTCACAGCCGCACTGGCCAGGTTCGTCAACCGCCCGGCCCGAATCCCTGTTCCGAGATGGGCCATCCGGCTGGGCATGGGGCAGATGGGGCGTGAGTTACTGCTCGCCAGTATCTACGCCCTCCCGCAACAGGCCGAGGCAAACGGATTCGTCTTCCAGCATCCGACGCTGCCGGAAGCATTCGAATCATTTCAGAAGAAATCCCGCTGAAGCCCCGAAGCTGGATGCGTTAGGGGGTGTGGACCTTTTCACGCTGGTCTGGCGGAGAGAAATTCAAAGCACGAAATTCGAAATCCGAAACACATTCGAAGAGTTCAAATTCAAAACCCTCTGACGGTCTGTCTGGGTGATGGATCTTTTGGACTTGTTTCGAATTTCGTGCTTCGAATTTCAGATTTTCATGAAAAAGGCCACTCTGATTGTCCACACGACCTACGGAGTCCGGCCATTCGCGGTCAACTGGCGCACTTCCTGCGCGAGTTGCTTCCAGCTGCCGGTCAGGTACTGGTCAAATTCTTCACCGCTGGACTGCAGTGTCCGCCTGGCCTGAGTGAGGTTGTTGTGAATCGCGTCCAGATACGCGGTTCCGATGCGGGCCTCGGCAATCAGATGACGATCGCCCGGTTCCACCTTGGTCTGCAGAACATTCAGTTGCTCACGGGCGTCAGATTCCCGCCGGCGATCCTTCAGCAGCATCAAGGCCAGCTGCTCTTGAGCCATCCGGGACCAGATCTTGTCGTCCCGTCCGGGAAATCGCTCGATCACCGCACGGAAGGCATCTTCATCATCAATGGCAAAGATCGCATGCAGGTACTGTTCTTTTGCAGTGTTGAACCTGGGGACATCTGCCAGAGCGCGCGGATTCGGGGCCGGCAGCTTCACCCTCTGAAACCAGCCCATTCCGGCCGACAACAGGAAGGCGGCCAGACACAATCCGGCGACAACCCTTCCGGGATTTCGAACAGGACTTGTTCGGGCCGGAGCAATCACACTGCTTTCCAGCTCCCCGACACTTTCTCCCGTCTTCAGAGCTTTCGCGAGCTTCCGGACATCATTCACGATCGCTCCGGCATCCCGATAGCGGTCATCCGGGCGCTTGGCAATCATCCGTTCCAGGATCTGGCACATTGCCGCGGGAAGATCCGGACGCACTTCCCCGATTGGTTCGGGGTGCTCATGAAGATGCTTCACGGCGACGCTGACAGCATTGTCCCCCTGATAGGGGGGGACACCTGCCAGCATGTGGTAGCATGTGATTCCGAACGAGTAGAGATCACTTCGCTGATCCACCTTCTGACCGCTGACCTGCTCAGGACTCATATAGAGCGGGGTTCCCATTGTGACCCCCTCCTGAGTCAGATTCAGTCGTTCCCCCCCCTGTAGCTGTGCCAGCCCGAAATCCGCGACCTTCACTTCCCCCTTACGGGTGAGCATGATGTTTTCCGGCTTGATGTCCCGGTGGACGATACCGCGTTCGCCGGCCGCCTGCAGCGCGGCCGCGACCTGCCGCATGATCATGAGCGTCAGTGGAAGATCCAGCTGCCCTCGTTTCTGGAGAAGGGATTTCAGAGTCTGCCCATGAACATACTCCTGGACGATGAAGTGCTGTCCTCCTTCACAACCGACAGAATACACCTGCACAATGTTGGAATGATTCAGGCCCGCGGCAGCCATCGCTTCGGTCTGAAAGCGTTTGACATAATTTTCGTCCGCCATCAGTTCCGACCGCAGCAACTTCAGGGCGACATTCCGCTTGAGACTCGTCTGCTCCGCCAGCCAGACCTCTGCCATGCCCCCTTGCCCCAGTCGGCGCAGAAGCAGGAATTCTCCAATCCGCGTCCCGGTCCCGCGTCCCGGCACAGTGGATTGGCTGGCGGACTGACCGGTGGACTGGCCGGAAGCAATGGGAGTGGACTCTGAGGAATTCGGGCCAGCGGATTGTCCTGACGGGTTGCCGGACATGGAGATTCTCGATTCCAAAGAAAACGTCAAACCTGTGGGTAACGGGTCACTTCTGCATCAGAATCAGGCAAACCGAACGATCACGGTGCCCCCGCACGCCTGCCGCACGAGAACAAGTCTCTCTACAAGACCCCGCCGTCCCCCTGATTCCAACTCTGATGTACCTTTGCCGAATTCGGACCAACTCGTCCGAATACTATCTCAGATTGCGGAACGGCCTGCAAAGAGAAATCCCGCCAGACCGGGACCTGCCCGGACGCCACGTCTCCCCTTGAGCCGCCGGGCGCACATCAGGCGACTTTCCGACTCCTGCGGCGACGGTGACGGAAATCCTGGCCGTGGGGAGACCAGCCGGGTTGTGATTCTCAGCAGGCTCACTCCTCATTCTCAGAATACAGAACGCAAAAACCCTGCGTTTCGGGCATGTTTTAACCGTCGCGCCGATTACTCCCGGAGCGGATTCGCCCCAAAACGGGGAATCCCGTGATCTGCCCGTAAGCTGCTTTGACTTCAATATGGGACAGGGCTAGACTCCGGCGGGCTACCTATTTTGACCGGGTTTCGGTATCTCCTGATACGGATTTTATGGTCAGAAATCCGAAACGATCTGATGGAAGTGGACTGCGACAGGCCATGGTCTGGGCGACCCAGCTGTCAGGCGTTTCATTAGAACTGGCCGTATGCGTCCTGTTGGGGTATTGGGGTGATCAGACCTGGGGAACTTCTCCCGGTCTGCTGATTCTAGGGAGCCTGTTGGGTTCCCTCATTTCAATGTGGCATCTCTGGAGAATCGTCCGGCTGATCGAAAAGTCGTCCGGTTCTTCGACTGGAAAATCCCAGTGAAAGTTTTGGCGATTCAGGCAGGGCTCACCGTGCTGGCAATGGGCTTCACGTTGGGGGTGTGCCTGCTGACCGTCAGGGGACTTCAGAACTGGGGATTCCTCGAAGTTGACTATCTTCCATCAGTCCTGGTCGCAGGTGCGGTCTCGGCCGGCGTCGGGTTGCTGATGGCATTGTATTTTTCGCTGCTGGGGATCGGCGCTGCGGCGCTGGTTTTCGGCTCTCTCCTGCGGGTCGCGTTGACGTTGGGAGTCGGTCTCGTCGTTGCAAACAGCTACGGGTACTGGAACCGTCCGTTCTTCGCGACTCTGGCAGTCTTCTATGCGACTAACCTGGCCGTTGAGACCTGGTGGGTTTATCAGAAGAATCGCCAACAGTCCCGGGTGCGGGTGTCGTCGGTTTAAGCGTTCGGAATGGCATGTGGCATGTTGACATTAGCCGCTCATGGTCGGTTTCATCACGTCTATGATTTTAGCGTGCTGGAACTCCCATTCGGTCTGACACTCAAGATTCCTCAGTTTCTCAGCTTTGAGCTCACCAAGTTCATGGTGCTGCAGCTCATTGCCGCGCTGCTGGCGTATTTTCTGTTCAAAGGCCTCGTGAAGAAAGTGGCCGGCGGACAGGTCGCTCACGGCTGGTTCTGGAACTTCTGGGAAATGCTGGCTGTCTATCTCCGGGATGAACTCGTTCGCCCCGTCATCGGCAATCCTCATGCTCACCACGACGGGCATCACGCCGGAGGGCATGGTGCGCACGGTCACGAACATCCTGTCACCGATGCACTGCACCTGAATCCCCACGCGACGGTTGCTCACGCGGTGAAATCCCATCCGGCGGATAAATACCTGCCGTTTATCTGGTCGTCGTTCTTTTTCATCCTGTTCTGCAACCTGCTGGGAGCACTTCCCTGGGCCGGTTCCGCGACAGGAAACCTGAGCGTGACCGCTGCTCTGGCCAGCGTCGCGTTCGCCGCGACCTTCTATCACGGAACCAAGCAGAACGGCGTCGTCGGATTCTGGACTCACCTCGTCCCGAAGGTCGACGCTCCCGGTCCCATGAAGCTGTTGCTGATTCCATTGCTCTTCGTCATCGAGGTGCTGGGATTGCTTATTAAGCATATCGTGCTGGCCGTTCGTCTGTTCGCCAACATGATGGGGGGCCATACCGCCCTGGCTTCAATCCTGACCTTCATCGGGATCGCTGTCGAATACCAGTTTAACACGGGACTCTACGGGATGGTTCTGGCCGGAAGCCTGCTGGGCCAGGTCGGTGTCTCACTGCTTGAATTGCTGGTGTCGTTTATCCAGGCCTACGTGTTTGTGTTCCTGTCGACGATCTTTATCGCGACAACCCTGCACGATCACTAAAACGTCGTTTGAATTCCATCGGTCTCCGTCCTGAGCTGGCGGTGCCGCGAGCCTTCGGTTTTGAATTTCCAATGCGAGGAGTTTTCCAGTGAATCGTCTGTTCCAAGTCTGCTCGACCGTTGTGGCAACCCTGTTCGTGGCAGCCAATCCTGCCAACGCTGCTGAAGCAGCTGCCGTGGCATTCCCCAACTTCGGGCCGACGATCGGTGCTGGTCTGATCATCATCGGTGCCGGACTCGGGATCGGCAAGATCGGTGCTTCCGCCATGGAAGGGATCTCCCGCCAGCCGGAAGCTGCCGGCGACATCCGCGGGGGGATGATTCTGGCAGCCGCGCTGCTGGAAGGGGTGACTCTGCTCGCTCTGATCGTCTGCTTCGCCCGCTAATGATGCGACCGTTGTCTGATTCTTTGGAATCGGCAACGGGCATCTGCTGAAGAGTGGTCTGCTCCCGGCGAGGGGGTTCAGGTTTCCGCGTCATTGCCTGTTGAGTGCATCATGTACGTCTGTCGAAATCACCGTTGCAGATTGATTGGAGCGTCCCTCGTGACGTTACTGATCGGTTTCGCCGTCAGTCTCGACACTGCTCAGGCTCAACAGCCTGCAGCGGCCGAGTCTTCCGACATGCAGCATTACACGATCGAGGAAGATGCAATCGAACACTCAGATGGACATGGCGGAATCAACTATGACCTGCCACCGCTCTACTTCGACCCGATCATGTTCATCTACACGCTCGTGCTGTTCGGCGCGTTCGTGGTGGTGATGAAGAAATTCGTCTGGCAACAGCTGGCCAGAGAGCTGGAAGCCCGCGAAGGCCGAATCGCTCAGGCGGAAGCCGACGCCAAAGCCTCCCGGCTTGAAGTCGAACAACTGACCCGGCAGGCGGAAGCCCGGCTGGCAGAGGTTCACCAGCAGGTCGGTGTCATCCTCGCACAGGCTCGCGCCGACGGGGAAGCGAAGAAAGCGGAAATCACCGCCAAAGCGGAAGCCGAAGCCCGACGTCTGCGGGACGACGCGCTGGCCGCCATCGCCCAGGCACGGACGTCCGCACTTCAGCAGCTGGAAGCCGCGACCCAGGACCAGGTCAACCTGGCGATGGAACAAGTCGCCGGTGGTCGGTACTAGTCGGATCGGTCTGATGAGTCGGCGGGTCAACCTGAATGTCTTCGACATCGAATTGATGAAGGAATTTCCAGTGGTGGCAAAACGAATGACGCAAGTCATCTTCACCTGTGCGGGCGTGCTGACGGGAAGTCTCGGCTTCGCGGTCTCGTCCGTTCAGGCCGCAGCCGCCGGGCAGGACGCACATCATGCCCGTTATTCCATCTGGTCTGACCTTCCGTTCTGGTCGTTGATTGCGTTCCTCGGTTTCATTTTCGCAGTCAAAAAGCTGGGACTCTGGAATCTGCTGACCCGGACCATGGCCGAGCGTGAGCAGGCCGAGTCGGAAGCCATTTCCATCGCAGAGAATGACCTCAGCGGTGCCCAGACTCTCCTGCGTGACGCCAAGACGCGAATCGGCGCACTGGATCAGCAGGTGAAAGAGATTCTGGCCGAAGCACAGCGGGATGCCGATTCCACCCGGAAAGACCTGCTGGTCCTGGCCGAGCAGGAATCGGAAACCTCACTGCAGCGGGCCAAACTGGAAATCGACAGAGCCACTGCACAGGCTCTCGATCAGATTTTCGGCGCGGTTGCCGATCAGGTGACTCAGACGGCTGAGCAGCGACTGCGCAGCGGCCTGAGTCGACAGGATCATGACCGGCTGATTCAGGAATCATTGAGCCAGGCCGCGATCCAATAGTGTGCAGGTCCTTCCGTTCCGTTCGTTTCTGAGTGAGTGATTCAGCAATGGTAGATGCCGCCGACGTTCGCCCTGCTCATGTTCTGGAAGATCCCAGTTCCCAGGCAGTCGCGCGCGTCTATGCGATTGCCTATCTGAACGCCGCACAGAATGCCGGTGAAGCGAACCCCTTGGAAGAACTGACATCGTTTCAGACAGATGTGGTCGGCCGGACACCACAGTTCGGCGAGATTCTGTCTTCAGAACTGTTCTCCAGCGACCAGAAACTGGGATTGCTTCAGCGGACTGTTCTGCCGGCAGCCAGTCCATTTTTCGCGAACTTCCTGAAAGTCCTGGCCGAGCACGACCGGCTGGAACTGCTTCCGCAGATTCTGAAAGCCGCGTCCTCTGAACAGGAGCGCCGCGTCGGCCAGAAGCGGATTCAGGTACGAAGTGCCGTCCCGCTGAGTGACGAACAACTCGGCAGTATCAAACATCGACTTCAATCTGCTCTGAATCTCGAACCGGTTCTGATCCCGAGTGTGGATCCGGATCTGATCGGTGGTCTCGTGATTCAGGTGGGTGACACTGTGTACGACGGGTCGCTGAAAACCCGATTGATCAATCTGCGGCAGCGGCTGCAAAGAGGATATGTCAATGAAATTCAAAGCGGACGAGATCGCTTCAGTTCTCCAGAAGGAAATTGAAAGCTTTCAGGGTCAGGTTCAGACCTCCGAAGTCGGTCGCGTGATTGAAGTCGGTGACGGCATCGCACGCGCGGTCGGCCTGTCTTCGGCCATGGCCGGAGAAATGGTCGAGTTCTCGAACGGGGTTCGAGGGCTCTGCTTCAACCTGGAAGAAACTTCCGTCGGGATCATCATCCTCGGGGATTACCTGGGGATCAATGAAGGGGACGAAGTCAAGACCACCGGCACGCTGCTCTCGGTTCCGACCGGAGACGCGCTGATCGGTCGTGTTGTCGATCCGCTCGGGAATCCGCTCGACGGCAAAGGGGCCGTCGTGACCGGGACCACTCGACCTGTGGAATATCCTGCCGCCGGTGTTTCTGAACGCCAGCCGGTCAAGCAGCCGCTCCAGACGGGGATCAAGGCCATCGACGCCATGACCCCTGTCGGTCGTGGACAGCGACAGCTGATCATCGGTGACCGCAAAACCGGAAAGACCGCCATCGCCGTCGACACCATTCTGAATCAGAAGGGTGGAGATGTGATCTGCGTGTACGTCGCCTGCGGGCAGCGTGCCGCGAACGTCGCATCCGTGGTGGAAGCACTCACCGAAAACGGGGCGATGGATTACACCGTCGTCGTTGCCGCCTCCGCAGCGGATCCGGCTCCCCTGCAGTACATCGCTCCCTATGCCGGAGCGGCCATTGCGGAACACTTCATGCTCCAGGGAAAACACACCCTGGTGGTCTATGACGATCTGACAAAACAGGCCCAGGCCTATCGTCAGCTGTCACTGCTGATGCGGCGTCCACCAGGACGTGAAGCGTACCCTGGGGACGTGTTCTACTGTCACAGCCGTCTGCTCGAACGGGCTGCGAAGCTGAGCAACGAACTCGGTGGCGGATCGATGACTGCGCTACCGATTATTGAAACACTCGAAGGGGAAGTTTCGGCGTACATTCCGACCAACGTGATTTCGATCACCGACGGCCAGATCTACCTGGAACCGGATCTGTTCTTTGCCGGGGTTCGTCCCGCCATCAACGTGGGGATTTCGGTCTCCCGCGTGGGGGGGAATGCCCAGACGAAGGCGATGAAGAAGATCGCCGGTTCGCTCCGACTCGACCTGGCGGCCTTCCGTGAACTGGAAGCCTTCGCCCAGCTTGGAACCGAACTGGATGCAGCGACCCAGAAGCAGCTCGATCGCGGATACCGGATGGTGGAACTGCTCAAGCAGCCACAGTATGCCCCGCTGTCTTCTGCCGATTCCGTCATCTCGATTTATGCCGGAACCAAAGGGTACTTCGACAAAGTCCCCGTTTCGAAGGTGGCTGAAGCCGAACAGGCCCTGCACACCTTCATGAAGGACGAGAAAAGTGAAGTGCGGAACGCTCTGGCGGAGAAGCTGGAACTGACCGAAGAAATCGAAGGCAAACTGAAAGCGGCACTGGAAGAGTTTCAGACACGGATCATCTCCGAAAAGAAACTCGTCGCAGCAAAATAGGGAAAAGGGGACAGAGCTGAGGATTCAGGAGCCAGCAAAGGCTTTGTGAAGATGCAAGTGAGGAGTCACAAGGATCTACTGGTCTGGAAAAGAGCAATGGACCTTGTGATCGAGTGTTACCAGTTAGCGGAACACTTCCCCCGAAAGGAGCAGTTTTCGTTAATTGATCAGTTGCAACGTGCTGCTGTATCGGTTCCCGCGAATATTGCAGAGGGGCATGGAAGAAAGACGACCGGCGCATTTTTAAACTTTCTCTCGATCGCAAATGGTTCTCTCGCAGAGTTGGAGACCCACATCGAACTGGGAGTCAGGTTGAACTATGTTTCGCTTGAACATGCCACTCAATCATTGAGAACCCTGGAAGAAGTGCGGAGGATGTTGAACGGATTGATCAAAAGCCTCAAGCGAAGATCTGCTGATCAATAAGAATTGCACTTGGGGGCATTGCAATGGCACACGATGTTCAATTCAGTATTCCGGCTCGAAGCCTTAGGTCGGGCGACATCGGGTTTCAGATTTATGACAACTCGATCAAAATGGAAATGCTGAAGGTATCAAAGAGGTCGGTCTCTTGTCTGGTTCCCTGAAGGCACAGACAACGGCATTAAAATGTCTTGGAAGAAATTCGCCCCAGTGATGAAGTCCAATCCCCACCAAACCGAGAAGCGTTAATAGAATTTCTGTGGCTGAGTTACTGAATCCTGAATCCTGATCCCTGAACTCTTTTTCTCGTTATGGCAAAAGCACGCGCATTAGTAAAACGTCGGAAAGCAGTCCGCAACATCCGCAAAATCACGCGGACGATGGAGCTGATTGCGACTGCGCGGTTCAAGAAGGCAATGGATCGCGCCACGGAAGCCGCGGCCTACACTCAGAAGATCAACGAGATCGTGGCCGACCTGGCCCAGGCCGATCTGAGTTTCGATCATCCGCTGCTCAAGCAGCCGGAAAAAACTCAGAACGTGACCGTTCTCGTCCTGACATCGAATCGGGGATTGTGCGGCGGATACAACGGCGGAATCCTGCGGGCGGCAACGGCACGCATCCGTGAACTTCAGGCAGCCGGTCAGAACGTCACAATCGAAGTCTCCGGAAAGCGGGGACTGTCGTTCATGAAGTTCGAAAAGCGGACAGTGGCCCAGAGCTACAGCCAGTTTGAAGACAAACCTGGTTTCGATGAAGTGAATGCGATCGCCGACCGGCTCGTGACCGAGTTTATCGAAGGGCGTCTGCATCGTCTGGACGTCGTTTACCAGAAGTTTCTCTCATCCGCCCGACAGGTCCCGGTGGTGGAAACGCTCCTGCCGTTCGGTGATCTGGCGACTGCGAATTCCCAAAGCGGAAAGAAAGCCACGGCGATCGATTACGAGTTTCTCCCGAGTGCCGGGGAGATCCTTGAGGAAATCGTGCCTGCCGCCTTTAAAGCTCGCTTCTTCAAATGCTTCCTGGACGCCGCAGTGGGTGAACAGATTGCACGAATGGTCGCCATGAAGAGTGCGACTGAAAACGCAGACGAGATGATCCGGGACATTTCGCAGGAATACAACCGGGCTCGTCAAACACAAATTACGTCGGAACTGGCAGAAATCATTGGAGGTGCGGCTGCCCTGGAATAGTCGAACGGTACTGACCCGCTTCTCTGTTCCGGCTCCCGTCATCTCGTCATCAAGAGGAAGTGAAATCCATGTCAACAGCGACTGCTAACCATACCGGCCGAGTCACCCAGATCATCGGTTCGACCTTTGACGTCGAATTTGCCGAAGACTCTCTGCCAGCGATCTACAATGCGGTGCAGGTCGACACCGAAGTCAAAGGAATCCGGATCAAGGTCACCGGCGAAGTGCAGCAGCACCTTGGCGGTGGACGTGTCCGTTGCGTGGCGTTGTCCACCACGGACGGAATGGTCCGCGGCATGGAAGTGGTCGACACTCAGGGCCCCCTTTCGGTTCCCGTCGGAAAAGAAACCCTCAGCCGTGTGTTCAACGTGCTGGGTGAACCCATCGACGGCCGTGGACCGGTTCAGACCGCCGAAAAATGGCCGATTCACCGGGCTGCTCCCAAACTGCAGGACCTGTCGTCGAAGACGGAAGTCTTCGAAACCGGGATCAAAGTGATCGACCTGCTGACTCCGTTCGTGCGCGGAGGAAAAGCCGGTCTCTTCGGAGGAGCCGGTCTCGGAAAGACCGTGATTCTCACCGAACTGATTGCCCGTATCGCCCGTGAACACGGGGGCTTCTCGGTGTTCGCCGGAGTGGGAGAGCGTACCCGTGAAGGAAACGACCTGATTCTGGAAATGGGTGAAACGAAGATCGGCAACACCGGTCGTTCCGTCATCGAACAGACCTGCATGGTGTTCGGTCAGATGAACGAACCGCCTGGTGCCCGTCTCCGAGTCGCTCTGACCGGTCTGACAATGGCCGAATGGTTCCGCGACACCACTGGTGCCGACACCCTGCTGTTCGTCGACAACATCTTCCGCTTCTCTCAGGCCGGATCTGAAGTGTCGGCTCTGCTGGGACGCATGCCGTCCGCCGTGGGTTACCAGCCCACACTGGGGACTGAACTGGGACAGTTGCAGGAGCGAATCACGTCGACCAAGAAGGGAGCCATCACCTCCGTGCAGGCCGTGTACGTGCCGGCAGACGATCCGACCGATCCGGCACCGGCCACGGCATTCAGTCACCTGGACGCGTTCATTTACCTCGAGCGAAAGATTTCGGAAAAAGGGATTTACCCGGCGATCGATCCGCTGGCGTCCTCTTCCCGAATTCTCGACCCGAACGTCGTCGGAGAACGTCACTATGCCGTCGCCCGCCGGGTGCAGAAAATTCTGCAGCGGTATCGCGAACTGCAGGACATCATCGCGATTCTCGGGGTGGAAGAACTCGCTGAAGAAGACAAACTGGTCGTGCTTCGTGCCCGCCGGATCGAGCGATTCCTGTCTCAGCCGTTCTTTGTTGCGGAAGTGTTCACCGGGAAGTCCGGAAAGTTCACGAAGCTCGAAGACACCATCACCTCGTTCGAAGAACTGTGCGACGGGAAATGGGATCATCTGCCGGAATCCGCGTTCATGTATGTGGGCGGAGTCCAGGAAGCGGCCGAACAGGCTGAGCGGATGGCCAAGGGATAGTGGAAAATCAGACCAGATCGAGAAGAACCAAGAACCAAACAAATTTCCGTGTGATGCCTGTGATTTCTTTGGTTCTTGGTTCTTCGGATTTGGTCCTTCTCTGACAGTTCTCCCTGATTTTCTTTCGTCAATAAAGTCGTTCCCATGATCGCTGCCCGAGACCTTCAACTTGTCGTCGTCACGCCCGAGAAGACGCTGATTGATCTTCCGGTGAAGTCGCTCCGGTTCCCGCTGTTTGATGGGCAGATCGGAGTGCTGCCGGGCCGCGCTCCGCTGGTCGGACGACTGGGTTCCGGCGAGCTGAAATTTGACGCGGCCAGCGGCGGATCCGATCGCCTGTACATCGAAGAAGGCTTCGTTCAGATCAAGGGGAACACCGTCACGTTGCTCACCAGTCGGGCGGTCCCGTTGTCGGCGGTCGATGTGGAAAAGACACAAAAAGAGCTGGATGCCGCTCTGGCGGGGACCCCGAAGACCACTGCTGAAAAACTCGCCCAGAAGAAGACCATTGAGCGAAACCGGAAGCTGATTCAGTTGAAGACGCAGCGATAGACCGGTTCGGTCGACCATGTGGCCGCGCAGCACGTCTTTCCCTCAATGAAACATGGGGTTTCCACGAGCCAGTCCGTCACAGGAATGACCAAACTGGTCGAGATTCCGGAAACCATTGATCTCGAACGAACGCCACGCAGGCATTTCTGCGTGGCGTTTTCGATTGATCTCCCCGGGTTCTCCACCGAATCCCGCAGAGCTCGACTGCACAAACCCCGCCGGAATGGACTAAGATATCCAGCCCCGGTGACGGCCGAGTGACATCCAGTTCAACGTGGCTGCCGGTCGGGGAAACTGTTCAGCCAATATGTTTGTCCGGACTGTTCCCAGACCGTGAATCGGTCACGCAACGGGGATGTCCGGAATCGGGAGAATCCGGAAGTGCAGATTCAGGTGAATGGCGAGACGCGAGAGGTTCCAGACTCCGCGACGGTGTCGGATCTTCTGGCTGCCCTGAAACTGGATCCCCGGTTTCTGGCCGTCGAATGTAATCGGGAACTCGTCCCCAGAACGAAACATCATGCTCATCTGCTGCAGCAGGGGGATCAGGTGGAAATCGTGACGCTCGTGGGGGGAGGATGATGCCGTCTGCTGCGGTCTCATCTCAAGTTGGGCAACGTGCCGTGTTCGATCCAGCGGTTTGAATGGAAAGTCGTTCTCCAGACCGGTTCGGTCTCTCATGCGGCCGCGCAGCACGCTGTTCACCAGGAAAAACGCTGGTGCCCGCGTGCCGGATCGGTCAAACATCTGATGGAAATGTTCCAATGGCAGTCTCACTGTTTCATCGTCTGCGGGCCGGAATCGTGCTGGGATGCTCACTGCTGGCGCTCCCGGGAATTCTTCCGGCAGACGAAACCACTCCGGCCGCCCCCCCCGCAGCCAGTCCGGTCGTGGTGCGGATCAACGGAATTCCGGTGACTGCTGAAGAACTCCAGTTGGAGTTCTTCAGCAGTCAGTTGCCGGAGAACGCCAGCCCGGCGGACCGGATGAAACTGGTGAATCGTCTGATTGACCGGTACGTCATCCGACAGCGCCTGAAGTCGATCCCGGTGGAACCATCGGAAGAGGGTCTTCAGCAGGAGATCGCTTCACTTCTCCAACTCTCCGCACGAACAGGAGAGACACCAGAAGCCGTTCTGGCAAAGCTGAAACTGACTCAGTCGGGTCTGCGTGAGTTACTGTGGACGGACGCCGCCTGGAAATCATATGCCCGATCGATGATCACTCAGAGTCATCTCAGCGCTGAATGGGAACTGCGGCAACAGCAGTATGACGGCACACGTCTCAAAGCCTCGCAGATCGTCCTGCTTGTTCCCCCTGCTGCTGATTCGAGAGTCTGGGAAGCGAAATCCCAGTTTCTCTGGGATCTCCGTCAAAAGATCACCGAGAAGATGCTCACCTTCGAAGAGGCCGCGAAGCAGCATTCGGACAGTCCGTCAAAAACAAAAGGGGGTGACCTGGGAGAGTTCGAGTATCGGGGCCGGGTCGACGAATCCATCACGCAAAACGCCTTTGGCGTGGAACCTGGAGAAATCAGCGAACCGTTCCGGACACAGTTCGGGGTGCATCTTGTGTGGGTTCGTGAACGGACACCCGGACAATTCAGCCTGGAAGATGCCAGACCAGAAATCCTGAACCGACTGACCGCCCGACTCTGGGAAGAAATCGTGCTGCAGGAACGGGAAAAAGTGAACATCGAACTGGTGAGGCCGGCGACTCCCTGAGTGCGACTCATCACGCGGCACTGATCGGTCCAGATCCAGCAGATCGCACAACCGTCCGCCGGTCCGCCTGAGTGACTGGAGCACAATCACTTCACCGTGCTGAAAACGATGCCGGAAACGCTGACCGACTGAGATGGGAAATTACCGGTGAATTTCCGGGAACTGATGCAACGTCATGGGAATCTTCTTATTCTGGACGTTTTTCCGCGATCCATTTCGAAGTGATTTCCGAGTTCTGCCTGACCATGGTTGATAATCTGCCGCTGAAAACACTGGTCCATAAGGATCTGACGATCGAGGGATACTCCCGTGCGGCCGTCCAGAGCTACTGGCGAATTCCGGAGCTGAAGATTGGATTCGATCTGGGAGGAAGCCCCTGGTCATTCATGGGGACCCAGACATTTCTGATTACGCACGCCCATCTGGATCACATGGCCGCACTTCCGGCCTATGTCGCCCGCCGGCGGATGATGAAGATGGAACCGCCGACCATCTATGTCCCGGAATCGATTGCGGAGAATACCGAGAAGCTGCTGCGCGCCTGGCAGCGGCTGGATCGCGGCCGCATGCTGTGTGAACTTGTTCCGGCAGCGGATCACGGGGAGTATGAACTCTCCCGGGAACATGTCATCACGACGTTTCCGACTCAGCATACAGTCCCCTCGGTGGGATACGTCATCTGGGAACGTCGTCGCAAATTGAAGCCGGAGTATTCCGGTCTGAGCGGAGACCAGATCCGGGACCTGCGGTTCAGCGGAACGGATGTGACGACAGAAATCCGAATTCCGCTCGTTTGTTACACCGGTGACACCGCACCTGCAGGGCTCGACGCGTGTCCGGCTGCATATGACGCCCGAATCCTCATTACAGAAATGACGTTCTTCCGACCGGAACACCGGAAGGAAAAGATTCACAAATTTGGACACATGCACCTGGATGACATCGTTGCCCGTGCGGAGCGGTTTCAGAATGAACTGATCATTCTGGGGCACTTCAGTACCCGTTACCATGACGACCAGATCCGCAAATCGGTCCTGAAGAAGCTCCCGGAGTCCATTCGACATCGAGTGGAACTCTGGCTGTAGCGGCCTCCTGAATCAAACATCGTTCAGATGAGGACCAGGCCGTCAGACCCCACACGTTCTCATCGCTTTCAATTCCAGATCCGGGTGAACTGACATGACAAAACGTATTTTCAATTTTTCTGCCGGTCCGGCTGTGCTGCCTGTTGAAGTCCTGAAAGAGGCCGGCGAGAACCTGCTGTCTCTGGGAGAGACCGGAATTGGAATCATGGAGCATTCCCATCGCGGGAAGGCATTCATGGCGGTGCTGGCCGAAGTCGAAGCCAACTGCCGGAAGCTGGCCGGAATTCCGGACGACTACAGTGTCCTGTTCCTGCAGGGGGGAGCCTCTTCCCAGTTCTTTACGATTCCGATGAACTTCCTCCAGCCGGATCAGACGGCCGATTATCTGGTGACCGGCGTCTGGGCGAAGAAGGCCATCGAACAGGCGGCCCGATACGGCAAAACCCATGTCGCCGCGACGAGCAAAGACCGGAATTTCTGTTACATCCCCAAAGCGGCGGCGTACTCCAGCCAGCCGGCATACGTCCACTTCACGTCGAACAACACCATCTACGGGACACAGTGGACCGGTGAACCGGATGTCCCGGCCGGCACCACGCTCATCTGTGACGCCAGCAGTGACATCTTCTCCCGCCCCATTGATGTGCCGAAGTACGATCTGATTTATGCAGGCGCCCAGAAGAATCTGGGACCATCCGGGGTGACTCTGGTCATCATCAAAAAAGAACTGGTCGAACGAGGGAGCAAAGAGATTCCAGAGATGCTGCAGTACCGGACCCATGCGGAGAATGAGTCCTGCTACAACACTCCGCCGACGTTCGGCATCTACATCATGGGACTCGTGTTCAAGTGGATTCTGAATCAGGGGGGACTGGCCGCGGTCGAGAAAGCGAATCAGGACAAAGCGAACGTCCTGTACCGCTACCTGGAGCAGAGCAAGCTCTTCAAATCCACCGCCGATGCGGACAGTCGTTCCCTGATGAACATCCCGTTTGTCACCGGGAACGATGAACTCGACAGCAAGTTTATCAGCGCTGCGACGAAAGCCGGCTTCGACGGGCTCAAAGGGCATCGCAGCGTCGGCGGGATGCGGGCCAGCATCTACAACGCCTTCCCCAAAGCAGGAGTTGAGGCCCTCGTCAACTTCATGTCCGACTTTGAAGCCTCGGCGAAGTAACGCGAACCGTTTGCTCCGAGATCGGTTTCAATCCTGTGTCCATGATGAAGCGTTTCACTCGGGAGGGTGTTTCAAACTCTCTCCTGAGTGGACATCTCATCGTACAGGGACCGCAGACATTCCCGGATGTTTCCCTGGTGGCGCTGGAACAGTGTGTCCAGATCCATATTCACCGGCGCCGTCGTCAACTCGGAAACGAGTTGTCGGAGCAGACCCTGAGTGGTCAGGCATTCGTACAGCGTCGGCAGCAGTCCCGCTGAGTGGGAAGTGATCACGAAGCCTCGCCGCAACCGGGAGGCAGCACGCACCCGGCGCCAGTTCCACCATGTCAGCTGTTCGGCACCATCCAGAAAGAGGAACTCCCCGGCCGGGTTCCCAGAGCGTCCGAGCCAGTCGCGCAGCAGCGACGATTGTTGACTTCGATTCGCTTCGGTGATGCGCAGCATCCGCACGGTCTCACCACGTTCCTCGAGTGCCCGACCGACCCGCCCCATCAATGTCGATTTCCCATGCCCGTGCGGGCCGACGATCGCCCCCCGATTCTGCTGGCGTTCCAGCTGACTGAGCAGGCCGTCGAGCGAACCGTTCAGAAACTGATAGGGGAGCGCTTCCAGGCATTCGACACGGAAGGGATTCTCACGTGGCCGCATCGTCGTTCCCCGAAAGCATCGTGCCAGACGTGACGCTGGTCCGGCTCACAGATCGATCACCATGCCGTCCGCGCCCAGTGTCACATCGGGAAAATGCGCCTGAATGTCGGGCAATCCAATCGGATCGTCGGCCTCGGAACAGGCATCGACATGCACTACCACCAGTTTTCGGACACCCGTCGTTGCCGCCAGTCGTCCCACGTCCGACGCCGTGCTGTGTCCCGAGATGGCCGCGAGTTCCGCCAGTGAGTCGGCGAAATTGCATTCATGGATCAACAGGTCAGAGTTGCGGATGAATTCGGAGTAACTCCCATCCACCTGGGTGTCGGTGACATAGCTGACAGAGGTTCTTGTCTGCCCGATCGTCTGGTCGAGACGATAAGCGATCGAACCGCCGGGATGGCTGGGGAGCGGCTGCCAGGAGAGCATGTGCGCCTCATCCAGTTTCAGCGTTCCGGTCGGGAGAATCGGTTCATACCGAAAGGGAATCGGCACAGGAAACAGCCGTGTCTCCAGCAGATGCGACTGGACCGCAGCCAGTGTTTCAGCAGACCCGTACAGCGTGACCTGAGTCAGTTCTCCACGCAGGAGCGGCACCAGCAACACCGGCAGCCCGACGATGTGATCGAGATGGGCATGCGTCAAAAAGATCCGGAACGTGCCGTCAGTGCTGCGACCATACGCCCGATAAAGTGCCGATCCCGCATCAAAGATCAGTCCGATTTCCGGAAAGAGGACGCACGCCGTATGGCGCCGGTCGTTGGCGAAGTAGCCTCCGGTTCCCAGCAGTTCGACACGCATGGCAATCCGCAGCACGGTTTCAAATGCAGAGGAACGTCGGCACACTCAAATGCCGACGGCGTGATGGCTCACCGGGTCTTCGCGTCGTGAGCGAGGATTCCCTTCACGAGCGTCCGCAGTTTCGGCTCTGCGTGGTTCGCGATCTCGATGATCTCGCTGACAACGGCCGGTTTCAAGGCATCCGCCAGGCAAAGATCCGTCACAATCGACAGGCCGACCGTTCGCAGTCCGGCATGCACAGCGACGATGACTTCCGGAATCGTCGACATTCCGACGATGTCTGCCCCGATCATCCGCAAAAAACGGTACTCCGCCCGGGTTTCAAGATTCGGGCCGGAGACGGCGACCATCACACCACGATGAGCGACGAAATTTTCCCGTCGAGCAATCGCCAGGGCTTCATCCCCCAGAGCGCGATCGTAGGGAGCACACATATCCGGAAAACGGGGGCCCAGCCGATCGTCATTGATCCCGATCAGCGGGTTGTCCCCCATCAGATTGATGTGGTCATCGATAATCACGATGTCTCCGCAGGCGTAATTGGGATTCATCCCGCCTGAGGCGTTTGAAACGATCATCAGCTGAGCACCGAGGGCCTTGAAGACCCGGACCGGCAGCGTGATCGCTTTGAGGGAATACCCCTCGTACATGTGGAACCGGCCTTCCATCGCGACGACCGGCACCCCATTCAGCATTCCACAGACGAGCCGACCGCGGTGACTCGTGGCGGTGGATTTCAGAAAATGCGGGATCGACTCGTAATCGAATTCCGCTTCGACTTCGATTTCGGCCGTGAGTCCCCCCAGTCCGGTCCCCAGAATGATTCCGGCATGCGGAACCTTCTTCCACTGAGAACGGATCGCCTGACAGGCCTGCTCGACTTTTTCAGCGAGATCCAGCATTACAACTCCTTGTCAGGACTGGGGAAACGGCAGATTCCAGCAATCAGGCCAGAGCTTTGGCGCAGCGGCGGCAACGCACTTTCTTCCCCTTGTAAGGGATAGAGGCGTTGCACTTTGGGCAGCGTTTGGACTTCCGGGCAATTTTGCTTTTGGTGCGTGGACGATAAACCATTGTTGTAACTCCTGATTCCGTTTCACTTTACGAAAGCGGAATGCGTGCACTATAAATTGAGAGTCGAACAGGGTATCGGTTCTCGCGCGCCGATTCAACTGCAGACGACCGGAGTGCCGTGTTACGGCTTCGAATTCGGGTGTCCAACGTGGCCTGCAGCTTGTGGGCCGCTCCTGCCGTTATTCTTCATCCCGAAGATTGAAATCGGACAAAGCTGAAGGGAGGGAATGTCGTCACTCCTGGGCTCCCATCCTCCCCCGGCCTTCTGATGAAAATCAGTTGCGGTCCTCCCCCGTCAGCTTCCATTCAATGGAGTCCGCACACTGGGCCAGTGCCAGCACGCTGCGTCGGATCTCTTCGGCATCGACCGTTCCGAGCGGATAGTTGTTCAGCGCGACAAAGAAGTCCTGTCCTGAAATTCTCCGGACGGCAATCGACCCGTGCGGTAACTCGGAATTCATGCGCAGCGCTTCACGGTCATAGTGATCGGCGGCCGGACAGCACAGGCTGTAAATCTGCAACAGGCGTTCTGCGATGTCATGCTGGCTGGTTTCGATGAACACCTTCTGCCGTCGTCCGGTCGGGAGCATGACAGTCACTTCGAACTGGCGTCCGAGTCGGGTCCATTCCACATGGGGTTCATGCTTAAAAGCCGCGAGCATCAGGGATTCGATGTCACGCATCTGCCCAAGCACGGCGTTGAGCAGTTCTGACGCGACCATCCCGGTGGCGGGTCGGTTGGCCGGGCTTTTTTCCATCATGCTGGCAACGCATTCACAGACTTCCAGCGGAAGCCCGGGAACCAATGTCCGCATATTGGGAGCCAGGTCATGCTGAATGGAAAATGCCAGTGACGTCACACTGGTCCCTTTGAATGGAACCTTGCCGGTCAGCATGACGAACATGGACACCCCGAGCGCGTAGACATCGCTGCTGGGAGAGGCCGGTGTCCCAAGGAATAATTCCGGAGCCATGAAGTGCGGAGTCCCTGCCAGCGTGGTGGGACTCTCGTTTGTCGATTTTCCATGCAGACGCTTGGCGAGCCCGAAGTCACCGATTTTCGCGGTTCCGGAATGTGTCAGCAGCACATTGTCCGGTTTCAGGTCCCGATGAATAATTCCCTGACGATGTCCCGCCGCCAGCCCATTGGCAATTCCAAGTGCAATGGAGACCGCCCGTGACGGCAGCAGCGCCTGCTCTTCCAGAACTTTCTGAAGGGACCGTCCCGGGACGAATTCCATCTCCAGAAAATGATACCCCTGCTCCTGGCCGATGGCGTGAACCGTGACGATATTCGGGTGATTGAGAGACGCCGCCGCCTGGCCTTCCGTATGAAATCGATCGAGATAATCCAGATCTTTTCGAATCAGTGACGGCGAAAGAATTTTCAGAGCGCACGGGCGATTCAACTGCAGGTGATGCGCCAGAAACACCCAGCCCATCCCCCCTTTTCCCAGCAGCGACTGGATGCGATAGCGATCGATCTCAGTCCCGGCGAGGGACGTCAGATCATCAACGTGCTGGCCAGTCAGCTCCGCGACTTCGAGATTGTCGAGGGAGATCCGAATCGTATTCAGTGACGACAGCGGTTCCTGAACCGCTCCCAGTCCACAGCGCGGGCACTGATCCTTGCCGTCCGTCTGCAGAAAGGCTTCATTACAGGCAACACAATAGACCGTCCGCCGTTCAGGTTTCGCAGGCATGACGTTCGCTGATTCCCTTCTCTTCCACCAGATTCCGAACAAGCTGAACAATCAGAGTCAAACGCCCAGAGTCAAACGCCCAGAATCAAACGTCGGCAGAATCAAACGCTGGAAACCAGCGCTCCTGCCGGAGTATGCGCAGCAAGGTCGGCAATCATCGATCGAGTTGCCGATTCCACGGCGGATTCCCAACGGGACTCCCCGAATTCTTCGGCCAGCCGTCCACCGCGATAGCCAAACAGAATTCCCCTTGAATTATTGACCAGTCCTCCCAGGCCGTTGATGTCGAACGCCGCGGCGACATCTTTTGACGTCCCCCCCTGACTCCCGTAACCGGGAACCAGTAGCGGGACATGCGGCATCCGCTTTCGCAGAATCGCCAGTTCTTCAGGATAAGTGGCTCCCGTCACCGCCCCGATGGAGCCGTACGGATCTGCGCCGCAATCCGCCAGAGACAGTTGTTCGACGATTTCTGCGACGGCCGAGTACAGCGGGACTCCATCCGTCAGGCGATCCTGAAAATCCCGGGCACCGGAATTGCTGGTTCTCACGAGGACATAAAGTCCCCCGCCGACCTGCGATGCCCGCTCGACGAACGGGGTCAACGTGTCTCCCCCCATATACGGGTTCACAGTCAGGGCATCGGCAGCAAACGGGGCAGCGGACGGATCCTCACCGGCCAGATACGCGGCGGCATAGGCTTCTGCGGTGGTCCCGATATCTCCCCGTTTGGCGTCACAGATGACCAGCAATCCGGCCTGACGGGCATGACGGATCACATTCCGGAGTGCCAGCACTCCTTCCGGTCCACACGCTTCATAGAACGCGGACTGAGGTTTCACCGAAGAGACCAGCGGAGCGACGACATCAATCACCCGACAGGAAAATTCTTCAAACGCACGAGCCAGAATTCCCCCGCGTTCTCCTCCGGCGGCCTCGGCCCGCCGGCGAATCTCCGCCGGCAGCCAGTCCCAGCGGGGATCGAGCCCGACGAGAGCGGGAGTCTGTTTCTGTCGCACAGCAGCGTGCAGGCGGTTTGCAAAAGAGGTCATCGGTCAGAAATCGGCTCAATGTCAGGAATTTTGGAGGCTCTGGACCGGTACTTCGGGTCGGCAGACAACCTGGTTTCTCCACATTAACGACTCCGGGAGTCGCCAGCCACAATTCCTCTGGACAGATCTGGCGAAAACCGAGTTAAATTCCCGTCTGAACTCAGGATGAATTCTCCCCGACAGACACGGATGGACTCGTGGACAGTTTCCCCAGATTGTGGCCTTACCTGAAACCATTCAGCCGACAGCTGATTGTGTCCGGGTTGCTGGGCATCGTGATTGCCGGTCTCTGGGGGGGGAATATGACCGTTGCGTTCCCCATTGTGAAACTGCTGCTGGAACACACCAGCCTGCATGAATATGTGGACCAGCGGATCGCGGCAGCGACCGAGAACGAAACTCGTCTGATCGCGGATCAGGAAGTCCTCGATCAACGCCTGAAAGAACTGGAAGCGGAGAAGACTCCCCGTTCGAACTCAGAGTACCTGGAACTGCTGGAAAGCAGTGCGAAGAAACAGCGCAATCTTGCGAAAGAGCGGGACGACATCCTGTTGTTTGGCCGCCTGAACCATTACGTCATGCCGTGGGTTCCACAGAATGAATTTCACACGCTGATCTGGCTGTTTGTCTTCCTCGCCGTCGCCACATTGATCAAAGGTGTTCTGACGTACTGGCAGGATGTGCTCATCGGAGGCGTCTCTGAACAGGCTGTTGCCGGACTGCGAAAAGATCTGCTGGATCGGGTCCTGAAGCTGGATTACCAGACCCTGAACCGGGAAGGGGCCAGCGGACTGATGTCCCGGTTCACGTATGATGCCGAACAGATCGCCACCGGCATCGGAATGCTCGGCGGTCGAATGATCCGGGAACCGCTGAAGTGTCTCGCCTGCATGGGGCTGGCGATGTACTTCAACTGGCGGCTGACCCTCCTGTCGCTGATCTTCATTCCGCTGCTGGGACTCTTTCTCGCCCGTGTCGGAACACTCCTGAAGCGTGCCAGCCGCAAGATGATGGAAAGTATGTCCAGCATCTACAAAGTGCTGGAAGAGACCTTCGACGGACTGAAAGTCGTCGTCGGTTTCCACAATGCCGAACATCACCGGAAGCTCTTTGATCAGCAGTACAATCTGTACTTCCGCAAAGCGATGCGCGTCGTTCGGATCGACGCGGCTGCCAAACCACTGCTGGAGTTCTTCGGAATGCTGGCAATGTTTCTGGCACTGATTCCCGGAACGTATCTCGTCATTCGCGGAAAAACGGATCTCTGGGGAGTCCAGCTGACCTCACACGTCATGGACGGAGCAGAACTGGCAATGCTCTACGCACTGCTGGCCGGCCTGCTGGATCCCTGCCGGAAGCTCTCTTCCGTGTTTCCCCGACTCAAACGGTCGACTGCCGCGATCGACCGGATCTTCAATCTGATCGATCGCGAAACGCTGATCCCCGATCCCAAAACGGCCGAGCCACTGCCACGGCACCACCAGAACATCGAGTTCAGAGATATCTCTTTCCGTTATCCCTCGAACGATCCCCAGGCGCAGCGTCCACTGGCACTCGAACATCTGAATCTGACTGTCCGGTTCGGCGAAGTCATCGCCATCGTCGGTTCGAACGGATGCGGGAAGTCAACACTCGTGAACCTGCTTCCCCGTTTCTATGACCCTGACGCCGGACAGATTCTGATTGACGGGCGACCACTGCGTGAAATCCGCCTGGAAGAGCTGCGGCATCAGGTGGGCGTGGTGATGCAGGAAACCATCCTGTTCGACGGGACGATTCTCGACAACATCCGTTACGGCTCCGATAACGTCACGCGCGCACAGATCACGGATGCGGCACGACGGGCCCACGTGATGCCGATTCTGGACAAGCTCCCGAATGGCTTCGACACGATGATCGGCGGCAAAGGAAAAGAACTCTCCGGCGGCCAGCGACAGCGCATCGCTCTGGCCCGCATGATTCTGCGCGACCCCTCCATTCTGGTGCTCGATGAAGCCACCTCCGCCGCCGACGCGGAAAGCGAAACACTGATTCATCAGGCACTGAAAGAGTTCGTCCAGGGACGCACCACGTTCCTGATTTCCCACACGATCTCCCAGAGCCTGCTGGATTTCGTCACCCGGATTGTCGTCATGGAACAGGGCCAGATCATCGCCACTGGAACACACGAACAATTGCTGGAAGTCTGCCCGATCTACCACAAGCTCTATCATGCACCGTCCCGGCAGCTGGGACTGGTTCAGAAAGCAGCCTGAATCGTTTGAAATGATCCGGCGACGGGAAACGGTTTCGACACCCTGTCTCGCGTGATCGTGTTTCCTGTTCTTTCTCTCTTGCCGAACTCCACAGAGTATGGATCGGGGTCTGGATCGGGTGAAAGCCCGGCGCATTTCACTTGAAGTGAAAAGCTCGGTATTTCACTCGAAATGAAACTTGCTGCCGGAAGAATCTCGCACAATCTCCGGACGGCTGGTTGCTCAATCCGCGCACAGTCACGATGATGAGTCGTTGATCATCCCGACGTCCCTGCGCGGGATGTCACCGGTCTCAACATTTCCGTTGCGGCGTCCATGTAAGAGTTCAGAAAGATTCCGAAGATGCAACTTCTGATTCAGGTCATCGTCTGCCTGGTGTTTGCCATTTCCGCATCAGCAGCGGAGCCGATCAACGCCCTGCTGATCACGGGTGGCTGCTGCCATGACTACGAACGTCAGAAAGAACTGATTCCACAGGGACTCAGCCAGCGTGCGAACATTCAATGGACGATTCTGCACGAAGGGGGAGACTCTCGGGAGCATGAAGTGAAATTGTATCGGACTCCCGGCTGGGCCAATGGGTATGACGTCATCGTGCATAACGAATGCTTTGGGGCCGTCACCGATCCGGAATTTGTCAAAGCAATTACAACGGCCCACTTTGACGGTGTCCCTGCGGTGATCATCCATTGCTCGCTGCACAGCTATCGCCAGTCTGGGGCTGCCGATGCCTGGCGGGAACTGATCGGGGTCACCTCGCGCAGTCATGAAAAGTCGCGCCCGGAATGTGTTCGACGAATCGTTGACGATCATCCGGTCATGATCGGATTTCCGGAGACCTGGACGACTCCCCAGGGAGAACTCTACAAGATTGAAAAAGTCTGGCCGAACTGTCAGCCGCTGGCGGTTGCGGCCGGAGTGGACAGCGAAGGAGATCACCCGGTGATCTGGGTGAACACTTTTGGAAAAGCCCGAGTGTTCGGAACGTCACTCGGTCACCATAACGAGACGATCAACACTCCGGAGTGGCTGGATGTCGTCGCGCGGGGAACACTCTGGGCCGTCAATCGGCTGGGTGAAGACGGCAAGCCGCTCCCCGGCTACGAAGGGACCGGCGTGAAGCCGATTTCCCTGAAGACGCTTGAACCGATTCCCGAACCGACAAAGTGAACCAGCATCACAGCAGGTTCTGATCCATTCGAATCAATGAGTCAGAACTGAGTGACCTGTTTTTCCTGAAAAAATCTGATTCCGTCATCACACAACAGGGCATCTCTGACATGGAAGCCGGCTCTCCACGCGAGAGGACAGGCTCAGAGCTGCCGATAATGGTCGACCAATCTGGTCTGGAAGTGAGTAAACTATGCCCGCGGACGCGGACATCCTGAATGTCGCGGGATCTGTCACGGATCCCGTTTTGAATCTGCCCTTGTCCCGATTGAAAATGGTGAAGCAGGCGAAAGTGGACGGCACTTCAGTGACCGTCGACATCGAACTGCCGACACCGGCCTACCCCGCCCGCGATGCGTTGACGGCGGGGATTCAACAGGCGGTGCAACGGGCCTTCCCCGAACTGACAACCGTCCAGGTTCAGTTGACGGCCGTCGTCAAAGGAAAACAGTCCGGCGGCAACATCGGGCTGAAGATCAAGAACATCATTGCGGTCGGCAGTGGCAAAGGGGGGGTCGGGAAATCCACCGTTGCCACGAGTATTGCGTACGGCCTGCAACACTGGGGAGCCAAAGTCGGCCTGATGGATGCCGACGTGTACGGGCCCAGTGTTCCCCATCTGGTCGGAGCCACCGGGCAGCCGGCGATTCGACAATACCAGACTCCGGACGGCCGGACCTTCGAACGGATTGAACCGATCGAAGCGGACGGATTGAAGGTCATCTCCATGGGATTCATGGTCGACCCGGATCAGGCGGTCATCTGGCGGGGACCGATGCTTGTCAAAGCGCTCTCCCAGTTCATGCAGCAGACCGACTGGGGAGAACTCGACTATCTGGTGATCGACATGCCGCCGGGAACCGGTGACGTGGCCCTGACGCTTTCGCAAATGGTGTCTCTCGCTGGAGCCGTCGTGGTCTGTACGCCGCAGCAGGTGGCGCTGCTCGACGCGGGAAAAGCGATTTCCATGTTCCACACGGTGAAAATTCCGGTGCTGGGCATGGTGGAAAACATGACCGGCGAGATGTTCGGCCGGGGCGGAGCCAAGGCCAAAGCGGAGGCGATGGGAGTTCCATTCCTGGGAGAAGTTCCGGCCAACCCGCTGATTCGCGTCCGTGGAGACGAAGGCCGCATGTCGTCACTCTTTGCAGAGGACAGCCCGGTGCGAGCGGAACTGCTGGGGATTGCCAGCCAGGTCGCCATGGGCATCGCCAAAGATCTGCTCGAACATCCGGCCATGCCAACGCTGGAGCTCCTGTAGTCCGACGAATTCAGACAGTCCATAACACCGGTGAAAATGGGCCGGTGTCATGGACCACCTGTCACGACTGCGCCACAAGAGAATGCTGGTCGGCATCTTCCAGCGTGACCGACCGGGCAGGGGCCACGGTGATCGGGGTGTTCTTGAAGGCCGGACAATTACTCAGCCGGTCCGTGTTCTGAATGGGAATCAGGACGTTCGCCTCGGGGTAGTACATGGCCGCACACCCCCGGGGAATCGAATATTCCACGATCAGAAAACTGTGAGCCACACGTGATTCATTTCCGACGTGGCTCGTCACATCCACGCGCTGTCGAGGACTGAGTCCCCGTTCCCGAATGTCATCCGCGTGCATGAAGATCACGCGGCGTTCGTTATGAACTCCCCGATACCGGTCATGCAGATCGTAGATCGTGGTGTTGAACTGATCATGGCTGCGGATGGTCGTCAGCGCCAGTTGTCCCGGCGGCAATGCGTTCCGGGGGATGGGGTTAACGGTGAATAGTGCTTTGCCGGTCGGCGTCTGATAGTTGTGCTCACGTGTCGGATTGGGAAGATAAAAGCCGCCCGGCTGGCGCGCTCCTTCGTTGAACCGCTCGAAGCCTTTAATGACTTTTGAGACGGCAGTTCGAATTTCGTCGTAGTCATTCCCCCACGCGAGCCAGTCGACCGTCGATTTCTCGCCGAGAACCGCGTGTGCCATGCGACAGATGATTTCCGTTTCCCCCAGCAATTCCGGCGAGGCGGGAGCGAATCGACCAACCGATCCCTGAACAACTCCCATGGAGTTTTCGGTCGTGGTGATCTGCAGTCGGGCGTTCCCGCTGGAATCCCTTCGCTCATCCCGTTCTGTACGGCCCAGGCAGGGGAGAATCAATGATTGCCGGCCGGTGATGAGATCAGCACGATTCAGCTTGGTTCCGATTCGCACAACGAGGTCAGTCCGCTGCATGGCCTCAGCGGCATAGCGCGTGTCGGACATCGCCATCAGGAAGTTGCCCCCCAGGGAAATGAAGACTTTCACCCGCCCTTCATGCATGGCAATGAGTGCTTCCTGCGAATCAAAACCAGGTTTGCGCGGCGGTTCGAACTGAAAGACTTCGGCGAGCCTGTCGAGAAACTCCGGCTTCGGACGTTCCCAGACTCCCATCGTCCGGTCCCCTTGAACATTGGAATGCCCGCGGACACAACAGGGACCTGCCCCCGGTTTCCCGACGGCTCCTTTCAGCATCAGAAGATTCATCATCTCCTGGACATTTTCCACTCCGTTGTGATGCTGAGTGACTCCCAGGCACCAGCAGAGAATGACCCGCTGTGCATCCCGGATCCATTCTGCCGCGGTTTCAATCTGTTCGCGTGGAATTCCAGACTTGCTGACAATCTCTTCCCAGGACGCGTTCCGCAGATCGGTCAGCAATGCATCGATATTCGTCGTCCGTTGCCGGATATACTCCCAGTCAAAAGCGACTCCGGGCTGCGCGTCGTCCCATTCCACGAGACGTTTCATCAATCCTTTGAAGAGCGCGACATCCCCATTCACTTTCACCTGCAGGAACAGGTCCGTGAGCTTCGTTCCCACTCCCAGCAGCCCCAGTGGTTCCTGCGGGTTCATGAATGAGATCAATCCGGCTTCCGGCAACGGGTTGACGGTGATGATCTTTGCTCCGGCCCGTTTCGATTCCTGGAGCGAGAGCAGCTGCCGTGGATGATTGGTTCCGGGATTCTGTCCGACGACAAGCACGAGTTCCGCCTGTTTGAAGTCGTCGAGTTTGACGGTTCCCTTTCCGAAACCAAAGACGTTGTTCATCGCGACTCCGCTCGACTCATGACACATGTTCGAACAGTCTGGCAGATTGTTCGTTCCAAACTGCCTGGCCAACAGCTGAAAGGCGAACGCCGCTTCGTTGACGGCTTTTCCAGAAGTATAGAACGCCACTTCATCGGGAGAACTCAGGCGATTCATCTCTGTTCCGATCAGGGAAAACGCTTCGTCCCAACTGATCGGTTCATAATGCGTGGCCCCTTCCCGCAGAACGACCGGTTCGGTCAACCGACCTTGCTGTTCGAGCCAGTAGTCGGTCTGGTGTGTGAGATGCGCAACGGAGTGCTTCCGAAAGAATTCTGCAGTGATTCGTCGTTTGTCGGACTCATGCGCGAAGGCCTTCGCCCCGTTTTCGCAGAAATCAAAGATCGCCCGCTTCCCGTCGTGATCCGGCCAGGCACATCCCGGGCAATCAAATCCCCCTTTCTGGTTGACCTGCAGCATCGGCAGCGTCCCCCGCACGAATCCTGCTTCTGACCAGGCATAGTAGAAACTGTTGAGGACCGCATGCAGTCCGGTCGCCTTGGTGGGGGGATCCGTCTGCTTCAACGGCAGTGGATGCTCCGGGCGCTCCACCTGCACCGGTCCATGCTCCCCGCGCAATGTCATCCAGTCCTGGGGAAACTCCGCTTCTCCGAATGATCCATTGTGAATCGGTTTGTCGTTGGACATGTTTCGTCTCCTGATTTCCGTAACGGTCTGGACGAGTGAAGCGACAGGCAATGATCAGGAACTCTCTTCAGGACTCATGTTTCAGAATTCTCTGCGAATCGTTCTGCCCCGGAATAGACATTGAACCGGCCGTCCCGGACGAACCCGAGCAGCGTCTGCCCATGTCGATCGGCCAGTGCGACGGCCAGGGAACTCGGAGCGCCGACGGCCGCCAGAACCGGGATTCCGGACATGACGGACTTCTGCACGAGTTCGAAACTGACTCGACCACTCACCAGCAGAATCGTCTCTGACAACGGAAACTGCCTGGTGAGCATCTGCCGCCCGATCAATTTATCGAGAGCGTTGTGTCGTCCCACGTCTTCCCGCAGACAGAGCAGTTCACCACTCCAGTTAAACAACGCACTGGCATGCAATCCTCCGGTCTGTTCAAAGACGGCTTGTACCGCTCTCAACTTCCCCGGCAGGGTATGAATCAATTTTCGTGAAAGAACCGGACCAGGAAGAGGCAACGGGTGGATCACACAGGTTTCGACCGCGTCGAGCGCCGTTTTCCCGCAGACTCCACAACTCGAGCTGACATAGAAATTCCGGCGCAGGCGCCCCAGATCGATCGGGACGTCGTCTCGCAAGTGCACCCGGATCCGGTTTCCGTTCCGGCAGTCCGAGATGGCCAGCACGTCGCGCGGCGCCCGAAGGATGCCTTCCGTCAGCAGAAATCCGACGGCCAGCTCACGATCGTGACCGGGAGTCCGCATCGTCACCGAAATCGTTCGTTGACGGCGGCGATTCTGCTTCACGTAGCTCACCCGAATTTCCAGAGGCTCCTCGACCGCCAGCAGATCACCACACCGTTCTTCCTGTTCTCCCTGCACGCGCCGAATCCCGGCCGGTTGGAACGGTGCCGCGACAGGTCGACTGGGAATCGGAGAGTCCATCATGGGGAAGACGTCGTTGACAATGAGGCCGATTGACACGAAGTACGAAGTGCGGTTCACTCGCCCCCAGGGCCGGGCTCCATGGGAATTCCACCGGACAATGACGTTCGTCGCGCTGTCGCATCCGGGGAACGAAATCACCTCGCCGCGACGGCCGGTGACTTTCAAAACCACTCTCACAGTTTATCGTCTTTTCGATCAGACAGATAGAAGGGCATTGATCAGTCTTGAGGGAATTCGCTGTCGGCTCACTTTCCTGAACCGCAGGAATCCGCTTGCAAAGGGGATCTGCTTTCTCGAACATCTCCATTCGAACAGGGGCCCTCCGGCGGAATCGGTCGGCCCCCCACGGATTCAATGAATTCATCGATCTGCCTGAGAACCGTAAGACGTCGGAGAACCTGCTCCAGACAAGAGGACGACCAATGAGCGAACTGCCACCCTGCCCGGCCTGTCATTCCGAATTCTCTTACGAGGATCGTGGACTGCTGGTCTGCCCGGAATGCGGTCATGAATGGAATCCCGGAGCAGCGGAAACTGCCGATGAGGGGACGCGGGTCTGGAAAGACGCCAACGGGAACATCCTGCAGAACGGCGACACCGTGCTCGTGATCAAAGACCTGAAGGTGAAAGGAGCCTCGTCGACGCTGAAGTCAGGCACGAAGGTCAAAAACATCCGATTGACCGAAGGGGACCACGACATCGATTGCAAGATTGATGGCTTCGGGGCCATGCAGTTGAAGTCAGAATTCGTCAGGAAAGTGCTGTAAGCGAGACGTCTTCCCGTCGCGGCGCGCTTCGACCACGGAGTCGGCGTGCCGTCTCGCAACTTCGGCTGCGGCGACACAAACAGACCGACCCGAACTTGTGACAGGACCGGCACCTGCAGTCGTTGTCGGAAGAATTGTCCCGTTCGTGTTGTTGTTCAGCAATCCTGCTGTTTCATTCCGGCAACATCCAGAGAGTTTGAGCTAGCGTTGGTTGTTGACCGACCAATGAAATACCGATGATCCTCTGGAGTCGCGAAAAGGGACCAGGAAGTCATGCTCGTTCTCAGCCGTAAACAGGATGAAAAAATTATCATCGGTGACTCGATTACCTTGATGGTTGTATCGATTCAGGGAGATAAGGTGCGCTTAGGGATTGAAGCCCCCAAGCACGTCAGTATCCACCGGGAAGAGATCTATCAGGCGATCCAGAAGGAACGGGACGAAACCGACGAGAGTGATCACTCTCAGCCGTCCGGAGCGCGCTGACCTGGCTCCAGGTCCCCGGCCGCACCGGAGTGGTCATGTCCCGCGCGCTGGTTGCCCGTCCTGGTGAGTGAGAGTCAGACCTCTTCAGAACGTCGTTCTGAGCGTCTCGAGACAGAGAATCCGTTGTCTTCGAATCCGCTGTCTTCTCCACTCTCTTCACGGGGGGCATTTCGTGTTGACAGTCCGACTGAGCAGCCAGTCCCCAGTTCCTGATCACACCGTCTCCTGATCACACGGCTGTGTGCAGCACCCCTGTCTTCGCATCAAACAGGGGGACACATTCAAAGAGATCCCGCTGCTGGCAGCGGTCGATATCCGCGTCCATTCCCAGTTCCAGCAGATTCTGTGCTCCCAGGCTTTCTGTAAACGCCTGCTGGAAAAGTTCCGGTGTGCGACTGCGTGCCGAGTAATAATCCAGAGCGAGATCCGTCTGGACGTTCCCACTCTTCCAGTTCGAGCCAGGGCGATCCAGCAGTTTTCTGATGACGGCTCCGGCAAAGAGAATATCTTCGGCCGTCAGGTTCCCATCTGTTCCGGCACAGACCAGATGAAGATCCTGCGTCTGATTCTGCAGTCGCCAGACGAGTGCGGAGAGATTGACAAACGCTCCAATCAAAATGGTGCTGGCAGATCGGCATTCCGTCAGGGCACGCGTTCCGTTTGTCGTCGTGAACACCACCATCTTGTCCCGGACATTCTCTGGTCCGTAACGGAACGGGGAATTGTCGAGATCAAATCCGTCAATCAGCTTCCCGTGACGTTCTCCCCCCAGGACCCGTTCTGACGCGGGAAATCGGTCCGCTGCGGAGACGGCCTCTTCGATACTTCGACAGGGAATCACCCCCAGCGCCCCGTTTCCCAGCGCATGAATGATCGTCGTCGATGCCCGCAGGACGTCGATGATCACGCAGGTGGAATTTGTGAGACTGGTTCCGCCAATCAGACGGGGAAGCAGATGAGTCGAAACGGTTGGCATCGGGAAACAGCAACCAGGAGGGGACAAAGAGAGTTACACGACTTCGATCGCATTCTGAAGCATCAGTGGATTCTGTGCATCCATCGCAATCTGAGTCGCCAGCTGTTTGGCATAGTAGGTGTTCGTCCGCCCGCTGAGAAGAATCCCGTCGCCGCAGGCTTCGACTTTCAGATTCCGGATCCGCCCGGCAGTCTGCTGTGTGATCTGCTGTTCCAGACGTGACAGAATTTCCTCCTGATCGCGAAACGGGTCGAGATTTGCGGTCCTTCGATTCCAATCTGACATAACAGGCTCCTCCTGGTTGCCGGATATCGAAACATTGCAGACCAGATGACTGGGCAGGTGTTCGTCGTTCGTGACAGTCCATTGACTTCGACGGCGATGGAATCAGGACACGTTCACCCACAGGGAACCCGCAGTCCTCATGAACCAGCCAGCACGGGGAGTGCATCAAGGAGTACTATTGTGTTCTGAAAAAAACGCCCGGTCAATCAGGAACTTGAAATTCGGCTTCAAGTTCCCGGAATTTCCGTAAGACGTCTCAGCTCCGCGTCTCACATCCGGTCACGTTTCAGAGGGAGACAAGAGTGCGTGCCCGGCGCAAAACTCGGCCCATAAAAAAACTGCGGCAAACCCGAGGGCTTGCCGCAGTGCTGGAAAAATTCAAATCCGTTGCGTGTTGCGCAGTCAGGAACTGCTGCGAGAAAGGCGAAGGTCAGACCATGTCTGGCATGTGTCTTTGATGACCGAGGCCTACGCGATGGGTTGGTCCTCTGGCGAACAGTGTGCAACGGATTTGCTTCACCACTTGAGGAGGTTGTTGCCCCCTTGCGGGAGCGGCGGAACAGTCGCTGTTTTCATCGATTCTGTCAATGGCCAATCGGTCGATTTGTGGGAAATGCGATTCCTTCCGGAACATTTTTCAAACCCTGGAGATTTCCTGCAGTGTGTTGTGAGCCGACTCGATTCTGCTGGAAACATTGCGAACGGAACAAACAGCGGCAGGATCCGAACAAGCGGTCCGGTGACACCGCTCTGCCGTGAAAATTCACCTCGACTCGTCACACAGAATCGAAGAGAGTCATCACATGAAAATCACCTTCCTCGGCGCTGCAGGTGAAGTGACCGGCAGTCAGCACCTCATTGAAACGTCCACCCGACGCATTCTGCTGGACTGCGGATTCTTTCAGGGGCCGCGAGCAGAATCCCGGCGGAAGAATGAGCGGCTGCATTGTGATCCCAAAAACCTGGATGCGGTCATCCTGTCACATGCGCATCTGGACCACTGCGGGAATCTTCCGCAGCTGTACCGACTCGGTTTTCGAGGGCCGGTCTTCTGCACAGAATCGACGGCGGATCTCGCGGAACTGATGCTGCTGGACTCCGCAAAAATTCAGGAAGAAGACGCCGCTTACCTGACCAAGAAACTCAAAGGAAATCATCCACCAGTTGAACCACTTTATACCGTTGAAGATGTGTCTGGCCTGAAGAAACTGTTTGAACCCTGCCCATTTCACAGCTGGGAATCGGTCGGGCGCAGAAACGAAGTCCGTTTCCAGCTGCTGCCGGCCGGGCATCTCCTCGGGTCGGCGATTGTCGAGATGCTGCTGGAAGATGAGGGAACTCAGAAACGAATCGTGTTCACCGGGGATCTTGGCCGTCGTGAGATGCCGTTGCTGGTCGACCCGGAGATCGTGACCAGCGGCGCCGATGCCGTGATCAGCGAGGCCACTTATGGCAACCGGATGCATCAGTCATCGGACGACCTGAAGGAAGTCCTGCTGCGTGTTCTGAACGAAACCGCTGCACTGGGAGGGAAGGTGATTATCCCCTCATTCGCCCTCGGGCGGACGCAGCAGGTGACGTATCATCTGAACGATCTGTTCAACGCCGGTCTGCTGCCGAGGATTCCGATTTATGTCGACAGTCCGTTGGGGACCCGGATCACGAGACTGTTCCGTCACCATACGAGCGAACTGGATTCGGAGCTGCAGTCAGTCCTGGAGACGGACGATGACCCGTTCTCTTTTGAGAATCTGACCTATGTCGCGAGCCAGAAAGACAGCAAGGATCTGAATCAGCGGCATGACAGTTTTGTCGTGATCGCTTCCAGCGGAATGTGCGAAAACGGGCGGGTGGTGCACCATCTGAAACACGCCGTCGGCGATCCGAACAACACGATTCTTCTACTCGGATATCAAGCCCCGAACACATTGGGACGGCAGCTGGCGGAACGACGTCCGGTCGTGCGGATTTTCAATCAAGACTACCAGCTGAAGGCGCGCGTGCTGCAGCTGGATGGACTGTCTGCACATGCCGATGCCGGAGACCTGAAATGGTGGTTTCAGGAATCTGTCCGGCATGGTTCTTTTTCGAAGGCATTCCTGGTCCATGCCGAACCGGATGCGGCCACTGCGCTCGCTCAGCTCATTACCGATGATGTCGATGAAGAACCGATCATCCCCCGTTACCGGGAATCATTCGAAATCTGACAGCACCAATTCTGACAGTGCCCATTCTGGCAGCGCCGATTGTCGAGTACGGTCTCGATGGCACAAAAAAACTCCTCCTGTGACCAGGAGGAGTTTCGTCGCTTCAGAACGTCCGGTGCCGTCGCTGAGTTCTACTTGCAAGGCACACAGGGAGCCGCGGCCGGGGCACAGTCGGCTCCCACGGCTGGAGTCTCATCTGCAACGGTTTTCTGAACCATTTTGCAGACGGTGACATCCACGGTCTTTTCCACCTGAACGGGGACCTGAACCGTGGTCGTCTCCGTCTTGTCCTCGGTGACGTTGTCATAGACGGTCACTTCGTAAGACTCTTCACGGGTCTTTGGAACGCAGACGGTCTGCTGCACAGTCTTTGTCTTTTCGACAGGCACCTGCCTGGAAACCGTGTAGGTCCGAACGCGGGTTTCCGGCTTGCAGATGGTCACTTCGTACTCGAAGTTTTCAACGCGGGGGACCTGCTTGCAGACCTTCTGGACATTCGTTCTCTTTTCTGGTTTGCAGACAGTCACTTCGTATTCAAACGATTCCTGACGAGGAACCTGTTTACAGATTTTCTTTGTGACCTGGCGGGCTTCCGGCTTGCAGACAGTCACTTCGTACTCAAACGATTCCTGGCGGGGAACCTGTTTGCAGACCTTGCGAGTCACCTGACGCACTTCGGGACTGCAAACAGTCACCGAGTATGTCACCGGCTCATCCACGCAGACCGCCTGATGGACGGTCACGGTGCGGGTGCGAGTGACCGGCTGACAAACGGTGACGGGAACCTGAACCGTTTCCTGATGGCAAACCGGTTTGCAGACGATGACGGGAACCTGTTCCTGAACCACCCGTGGCTGCCAGACCCGAACACATTTCGTGCAGCAGGGATTCTCCAGGTCAGCAATCTGCTGCGTCACCCAGGCACCGGCGTCACGGCAGACGATGCGGTTCACGGTCACCTGCTGAGTCGACCAGACAGGGCGTGAAACGGTCTTCGTCACCTGAGTCGGAACCAGTTCCGTATAGGTCTGTTCAACCTGCTGCGGAACAAACCGGGTCACTTTCCGCACCCCTTGCCGTTGTTCCTGGCGGGGAACCTGAACGGTCACCTGATGGGTGACATCTTCCCAGACGGTGTCATAGACGGTTCGTGAACCGGTCCGCTTTTCCACTGTCGGGACCAGGGCGGTCACCGTCACCGGAATCTCTTCCCAGACAGTATCATAGATGGTCCGGCTGCCGGTTTTCTTTTCGGCCGTGGGAACCAGAACCGTGTATTCCCGGGCCACTTCTTCCCAGACGGTGTCGTAGACGGTCCGTGATCCGGTCTTCTTTTCCACAGAGGGGACCATCACAGTGTATTCTGCGGTCTTCTCTTCAGAAACCGTTTCCCAGGCGGTGTATTTCACTTCCTGACTACGTGTTTCGTTTTCGTAGTAGGTCACTGTGCGGGTGCGTGTTTCAGTCCGGGGAACCTGTCGGCAGACTTTGTAAGTCCGGGTCCGCTCTTCGGTTTTCCACTCGGTTGTCGTGATCGTCCGCTTTTCGACGACGTTTTCTGCCACCCAGACCGTCCGGACCGTGCCAGCAGCGGGAGCGGCGGTTTCCGCAATCGGTGTGGCCGCAGCATCCACAGGTGTGCAGGCAGCCTCCACATACGTGGGAGCACAGGGTGCCGCACAGGAGTAACGGTACAGGCGGCGGTGACGACCGTGATCGCCCCCTTCCACCAGTGTGGCGGAAACCATTGCGGTCACCGCCGGAAACAGAAACCAAATTCGCTTCATCTTGATGACCTCATTACCACGTATGGCGTTTCGTTCCTGGAATGACTTGCACCGTCCGTGATGCCGCTGACACGCTGCTTTGTCTGCCGTTCGTTGAATCCCAACTCCATACAGGACACGTTTCAGCAGACGAACTGCTGCTCTCCGCCAATAGGGGGGCCTGGGACACAATCTTCCCCCGATCACGTCAGACGGAGCCCGATTTCCTGCCAAACCCGCAAATCCGGCAAACAACAACCGTAAAATGAGAAGTTTCGAGAAAATAGGGACAACACGTCGTCTCCGCTAAAGTAAGTTGAGCATTCAGCACTGACAAGTGTTAAAATGGCGAAACTGTTGAGAAACTTCTGTGAGAATCAGTGTTGAGGACGATGACTGTGTCGATTCGCCTGTCACGAATTGTGTTGTCCGGAATGATCGGGCTCTTACTGCATCAGATTGACACAACCCCTCTGTCTGCAGAGGTGACGGTTCTCAATCCTCCACAACGTCTGCTCGTGATTGTCGAGCATGCCAAGTCCATGGCCGGGAATGATGTCGCGGGAACGGTTCCCCAGGGGACGATCCTCACTGCCACCCGGGCAAATGGCAGCTGGCGGTATTCTCCGGACTCCAAAGGCTGGGTTCACCTGCGCGAAGCGATCCCGCTGGAACGAGCCGTCGAAGAAATGGACCGACGGTTGAAGCAGGAGCCGACCTCGACCTCGTACCAGTTGCGGGGGATCGCCCATATGGCCCGAGAGCAATGGACGCAGGCTGCCCAGGATTTCGAAGAGGCCTATGAACTGGGAGACAGTTCCACCAATCTCCACTACAACCTGGGGATCTGTTACGAACGGATGGGGGAGCCGGTTGCCGCTCTGGAAGAATTTGATCTGATTCTCAAAACGTATCCGGATGAATTTCCCACCCGGCTGGCCCGGGGAAATCTGCTCGTGCAGACCCGTCAGGTTCAGGCGGGCCTGCGTGACATTGAGCAGGCATTGACTGCGCGCCCCGGATCGGCCGATGCGCATAATTCCCGGGGCATCGCCCTGCGAATGCTGAAACGCTATCCCGAGGCGATTGCCGCATACGACAAGGCACTGGAGATCGATCCCCGTCGTGCGGATTCCATCGGAAATCGGGGCTTTGTCAAAAAGCAGCAGGGAGATTTCGCGGCCGCGATGGCCGATTACGAAGCGGCGTTCAAGCTGGCGCCGACATCCAATTCGATTCGAAACGATCTGGCATGGATGCTTGCAACAAGCCCTTATGAATCCGTGCGTGATGCGGATCGGGCCATTTCTCTGAGCGAGGCGGTCTGCTCGGCGACAGGAAATCAGGATCCCGATTTTCTCGACACTCTGGCCGCGGCCTATGCCCGAAAGCAGCGATTTCCGGCGGCCATTGAAACCGCAAAGCTGGCGCTGACTCGAGTGGAAAACGAAGAGGCAGCCGCGCCGATTCGCCAGCGGATTGCACTCTATGAAATGGGTGTGGCCTACGAAGAAGCGGTCGCGGCAGTCCCGTAGGCGCGCCTCGAATCAGGGAGAATCCTGTTTCAATGCCACCAGACGTTCGCGCTCCGGACGGGCTTTATAAAAGGGATCGAGTGGGAAGCATCCGGACACCATTCCGTTGCGGGGGGCCGTGGTGCAATCACTGAAAGTCCGGCAGATCTTCTTGCGCTGCGTCGTGCGTCCCTGCAGCATGTCGGCGGGAAGTTCCGGATACGAAAGAACCATGCGCCCCAGTCCCACGAAGTCGACGAGTCCCTGCCGGACCGCAGCCTGCCCCACATGCGACAGGTACTCCTGCAGATAGGAGTATCCGGACCCGACGACAACCAGATCTGGAAACTCCTGTTTCAATTGTCCGGTGACTGCGATTTGCCTGGCCACTCCGACTAACGGATCTTCCGGGGGAAGATATCCGTCACTGGGAGGAAACAGGGCCGGTCGCTGAATGTGTGGATTGTAGTAAGGGCTTCCGACAGTCGAGCAGAGAAGTTCCATCTTCGATGCCCGCAGCATCTCCAGAAACTGACGCGGTTCCGTCAGATCGATCCCGGCTCCTGTCCCGTCGCCGCCAAACGCATACGGGTACGGCTCCGGAAGAACAGGGACGCCAATGCGGCCGTCGCCGGGTTGGAACGGAACATAGTCGAACACACTCAGTCGGATTCCCACATGCAGACGTGGTGCGGAAGCACGAATTCCGGAGACGATCTCCCGAAAGAACCGGGTCCGGTTTTCAAACGAACCGCCGTACAGGCCGGGGCGATCGAATCCTGACAGAATTTCGTGTCCGAGATAGCCGTGGCAATGTTTGACGTCGACGAAATCAAATCCCGCCTGGTCGGCGAGCACAGCGGTTTCGATGAAGTCAGCCGTCAGCCGTTTCAACTCATCATCCGTCAAAATCGGGCGGTCATCTTCGACCCCGACTCGACGATCCAGAACCGGATGCCGGTACGCGATGCGGGGTTCAGCGCGCGACTTCTGATGGGGACGTGCGAACCGTCCGGAATGGGTCAGCTGCAATCCGACGAGCAGATCAGTGGTGCGCCCGAAATGTTCGTGATGGGTGTCAACCAGCAGTTGCCGCAAGGCCGCAATCTCAGGGAACGTGTGAGCATTGAGCAGCAACTGATTGGGATTGGCCCGGCCCTCCGGCTGAACTGCGACGGCCTCCCCCCCCCAGATCAACTTGGCTCCGCTGAGTCCGAAGTTCTGCCAGCGACGGCGAGTCAGATCAGAGGGAGTTCCATCTGTTTCTCCATCCCAGCCCTCCATTGGCAGAATACAGAATCGATTTCCAATGGTTCCCCAGGCGGATGGGCAGGCCTGCCCCAGCGGACTGTCCGCCCCCGTCTCCAGTTCCCGGTCGAATGGCAGTTCAATCCCCAGCGACTGCACATAATCCAGAAACTGATCCGGCGTTTTCAGACTGGCGATTCGAGGATAGGTCATGGCAATTGATCAGTCAGAGATCGAGCGATTTTGCAAAACATGTCAGACGTCCTGCCACGCGGGCCCCAGCGTTTCTTCAGTCGAAAACCGTGCGGTGCGGGCACATGATCGACCAGACCGGTCGCGTCACGTCGACGGCGCCGCTGTTGACGGCTCGCCCCCGCGCCGGTTAGAACGCAAGACCGATCGAGAGTAATGGATCCGATCCGGTGCGTCCTTGCAGATCAGGCAAATTCTTCAGTTCGTAAATCAGGCAGGTCCCTGAATCCGTTTCCGAAACAGCGTCTTCAATGGCCGGCACACAGCGTCCCCGTACTCGTAAAGCGATTCAGGAAGATCTTCCTGCCTGGGGAGTGACCCTGTTTGAAAGTCACCACACTCCCGATTTTCAAATGGAGTGGCGGACTCATCCATTTCTCAAATTGACCTATGTGCTGACCGGTCAGGGGCAACTGCTGCTGAAGTCCGGGGAACATCCGTTTCAAGCGGGAAACCTTCTGATTGTTCCACCTGGAACTCCCAATCGCCTTGTCGACGATGACGGCGCTCCGTCGTCATTGTACGTGCTGTGCATCGCGTCTCCGCTGTTGAACTTTGATCCGGGAATCATGTCGCAACTGACAGCCGGATCGTTTGCACTGCCGTCGCACGTCCGCAAGAAAGTGGCCATCCGGTTTCAGCGATTGCTGTTTCAGTTGTCCGATGCCAGGCCGGCAACCCCACTGGTCATTGTCGCGCAAGCGCTCGACCTGCTGGCGATCGCCAGTTCGATTCCGATGGCCCCCGTCGCGCGCGACCGGAATCGACCGCAGGACACTCTGATTCCGAATCAAGACATCCAGGCGTATCTCCGGTTCCTCGACGAGCATTTCTCGGAAGCCCGGTCAATTGATGAGGCCGCAGAACTGCTCGGCATGTCACGCCGCGCGTTTACAACCGCGTTCCGCCTGGCGGTCGGTACCTCCTGGCTCGATTATGTCAACCAGCTGAAAATCCGACATGCCTGCCATCTGCTGCAACGACAGGCCGGCTCCGTCAATTCCTTTCCGTCAGTCGCCTTCGCCTGTGGTTTCGCCGACCTGTCGACGTTCTACCGGCAATTCAAGAGACAGATGGGAGTGCCGCCGTCGAAGTACCTGGAACGCCTGACTCCGCAACGCCTGACTCCGCCGACGGCATCAGACCGATGAACGGTTCGATCCAGCGGCATGAGCTTGCACTTCAGTCACGCAGAAGACCCTGACGGCATTCAATCCGTCAGGGTCTTCGTGATCTGAGTCAAAGTTCAACCGGTCTGATCTATCACCGGAAGCCTTCTGGCTGGCTCCCCCGGTGAATGACTTCCCGAGATGACTTCCCGGTCGATTACTTCACGGTGGCCGGTGGTTGTGGCACTTTGCGGAATTCGACCGGGGCGTCCCAGTTTGGAGTTGCCGGAACGAGCTGCTCGGTGGAGTTCAACGCCATGTCGGCGGTGATTTCTTTTCCGGTGTAACCGGCCATCCGACCCATCAGCCCCATCAGGGTGCTGTTCACCATCCGGTCTCCGTCGTTGATCGGCTTTCCGGCACGGATCGAACGGAACAGTTCGTCATGCTCCACCTGATACATATTTGGTGTCGGGCCGCTGTACTTCCATTTTTCGCCGCCGACATCAGTCACCGCGCCGCGCCGGGAGAGTTCACCGCGCCCCTTGCTTCCCAGCAGGTAGCAGTTGTTTTCCCCATAGCAGCCGTTGATCTGCCGTTGTGCCAGGAAGCCCCGGGTTCCATCATTCCAGGCGTAGTTCACTTCGATGTGGTCGAAGATGTCACCACCGGGAGACGGAATCTGGCGTCCGCCAACAGCGGTACAGCTGGCCGGAGCGACATCTCCCTTGGCCCAGGCCACCCAGTCGACCGCGTGAATCGCCTGTTCGACAAGGCCGTCTCCGGACAGCCAGGTAAAGTTGTACCAGTTGCGCACCTGCCATTCGAGATCGGTCATCCCGGCCGGACGGGTGTCCGCCGCCGGCATCGGCTTCACGACCCCGGTCAGGTACGTGGCATAAGCACAGAGAACTTCTCCGAGAGTGCCGTCGTTCGCCCGTTCGAAGAAGGCCCGTTTGGCGGAATCATAGCGCCAGCAGAATCCGGCCACCATGGCGAGATTCTTCTCTTTGGCTTTCTTGACCGATTCGATGATCGAACGCAGGCCAGGGCCATCCGTCGCGACCGGCTTCTCGACGAACATGTGCTTCCCCTGCTCGACGCTGTACGCGACGTGCTGAGGACGGAATCCCGGAGGAGCGGCATGCAGCACGACGTCACAGGAATCGATCACATGGCGAAAGGCATCCAACCCGGAGAACTTGTGATCGTCGTCAACGACCACCCGATCGGCGATGTCCGCCTGGGCTTTCAGCGTTTTCAGACTCGGCTCGATGGTATCGGCAAACGCATCACCCACGGCGACGAGCCGGGTATTCGGATCAGCGGCGAGCGCTTGATTCGCAGCGCCGGTTCCACGACCACCGCAACCAATCAAACCCACCCGAATGATATTGGAGTCCGCAGCATACAGGCTGGATTGACCGGGAAAGGTCGCCAGCAATCCCCCGGCGAGGCCGGCAATGGAACTCTGTTTCAGAAAGTCGCGACGTGAGGACGCATCAGGAAGCACGCTGTCGGCAGGCATCAGTACAGCACTCCAGGAGGGAACATTCGGGACAGGAAATCTCAGAGACAATCTTATCCAACACAATGAATCAGTTTGAACACCACAAGGGCTCAAAACGCATTGTTTTACATGAAATTACAGACTCAGAAACAATTCGCGCACATTTCAAGGCAATCCTCGCAAATCGTCCACAACCCGTTGTCTTCTCCGCAAAACTCTGCTCTCACAACATTGCCTGGAAATGCGTCATCTCCACCGCCTGGTCACAGAGAACAATAGGGGGAACGCCGGGAACGAAGGGAGAACGCCGGCATCAGGGAATCACTCAGACGAGCTGTTGCAGAGGGCCGGTGCTGTCTCCGAACTGCTCGATGGGGAGATTCATTTCTTTGAGCACATTGACATAGAGATTGCAGAGCGGGGTCCCCTTCTCACAGGCGACATGCTGACCGGTTTTCAGAGTCCCTCCCCCGCCGCCTCCCAGGAGAATCGGCAGGTTGTTGGGATCATGCCGGTTGCCGTCGGACATGCCGCAGCCCATCAGGATCATGGAGTGATCCAGAAGTGTCTCTTCCCCTTCTTTGATGTTCCGCATCTTCTCGAGCATGCCGGCGTACTGCTGCACGAACCAGCGGGTGATCCGTTTGTACTGGTCGGTTTTTTCTTCTTTTCCTTCGTGATGCGAGATCTCGTGATGACTCCCTTTGACGCCATCGACGAAGGAGAAGTTTCGCCCGGAGACGTCGTTGGCGAACATGAACGTGCTGACCTGAGTGGCGTCTGACCAGAAGGCCAGAACCATCAGGTCCAGCATCAGACCGGTATGTGTCGGATAATCACTGGGAGTCGCGTTCTCGTAGGCTTTGAACGCTTCATCCGGAACGTGGGCCATCCAGTCATGCGGATCTTCCCGGTGGAAGAATTCAATCTGCTTTTCGACGGCCCGAACGGAATCGAGATACTCATCCAGTTTGAACTGATCATCCCGCCCCAGCCGTTTCCGCAGGCCGTGTGCATCTTCCATCGCCAGATCCAGCAGCGGTTGACGGTGGTCGAAGGCAACGGCTTCCCCCTTCTTCTGCTGCCGGGCTGTCCGAATTCCAAAGAGGCGTTTGTAGACCGTTGCTGGATTGATCTCTTTGGCCACTGGACGGTTCGCCGTCTGCCAGGAGATGTTGGAACCATACAGCCGGGTGTAGCCGACATTGCTGTCGATGCCGGAGATGACCGGATCGATTCCCAGTTCCAGAGACGGCAGCGGAGTCCGTTTTCCGGTGGACTGAGCGATCAGCTGGTCGAGGGAGATTCCGCCGGTGCTGATGTTCTTGCCGGTCGTCTGCTGCACGTGCAGGCCGGTGAGGAAGTTCGCGGTCTTCGCATAGTGACCGTCGCCACCGTGGCTATGTTTCTTGTCGAGATTCGAAACGACCAGGACCTGATCCCTGACACTGGCAATCGGCTCAAGTGAGAAGGGGAGCTCGTAATCGGTCCCGGCGGTTTTGGGAATCCAGTCACTCTGCCAGACGCCGTTCGGGAAAAACAGACACCCGAAGCGAATCGGAGCACGAGTCGGGGAACTGGCCCAGGCGGCTCGCGGAAGCAGCGACGGCATGAATGGCAGTGCGAGTGAAATTCCGGCTCCGCGAAGAAAACGACGGCGGGAAATCTGGGTCTGAGAAAACATGGGAGGGTCCCTTCCATTTCAGATTGCACTGCCGCCGGACTGTCGAGGAATCTGTCAGGCGGATCGGATACCAGGGGGCGGGGGAGCTATTTCTTGCAGAACCGGTGGCGGTACTGATAACTCAATACAATATGTTCGACGAGAACCGAAGCTCTGTAATCGTTCTTTTCGAGTTTCTCGACCGCTTCCTTGATGACGCAGTCGTCAAATTTATTCAGATCGCGCCCGACCGCAAAACCGTACATCTTGCGAGCGAGATGGCGAATCACTTCATTCTTTCGATTCAACAGAATCTTCTTCAACTCTTCCGGTCCGCTGAAGGCCTCTCCTGACGGAAGTCTCCCTGACGCATCGACGGCGATTCCTGCCATTTCGTCGCGCCAGCGGCCGATCGGGTCAAAGTTTTCCATGCCGAACCCAAGGGGATCCATCCGATTATGGCAACTCGAACAGGCCGGATCCGCACGATGTCTCTCCAGTTGCTCCCGGAACGACAGATGCTTTGTCTCTTCAGTCTCTTCCGGAAGCGGAGGCACACCCGGCGGTGGCGGTGGAACACGACTGCCGAGTATCTCTTCAAGCAGCCAGCGACCACGCAGCACCGGACTGGTTCGCAGTGGATAAGATGAGACGGTCAGCGCACTCGCCTGAGTCATCACTCCGCCGCGACGACGATCAGTCAAATTCACGCGACGCATTTCCGGACCGGCCACGTCGGGAATTCCGTAATGCCGGGCCAGGATTTCGTTGACGTAGGTGTAGTCGGAATCCAGCAGTTCCAGCAGACTGCGGTCGTCCATGAACAGCCGCCCGATGTAGGTGCCGGTTTCCGCTTTCATGGCATCGGCGAGATCATCGGTAAACTCCGGGAACTTCTCCGGATCAGGACGGACCGTGGTTCCGAGTGGACTCAGTCCCAGCCATTGAATCGCAAAGTTTTCGCCGAGTGCGTTCGCGCGCGGATCTTTCAGCATCCGCTGAACCTGTTTCTGGAGTTCTTCGTCAGATTGCAGTTTGCCTGCATCCGCAGCCGCGAGGAGCTCTTCATCCGGGAGAGAGGACCAGAGAAACATCGCCAGCCGTGCCGCGAGTGGATGATCCGGGAGTGGATAGACCCCTTCCTTCTCTGGTTCTGGTTCCGCCAGAAACAGGAAGTGAGGCGAGACCAGCAATCCCTGAAGCGCCAGCTTCACACCGTCAAGATGGGATTGTCCCTGTTGAACTGCACGGTCATACAAAGCGAGATAGCGGTCCATCTCTCCTTCTTCGAGCGGTCGCCGGAACGCACGCCGGGCAATGGGAGACAACAGGCGTTTCACCGCGTCGTGGGGGGCTTCATTCTCCTGAATGGCCGGGACTCCCAGTTCGCTCCGCCGAGCCACCAGAATGGGTGATTCATCGGCAACCGGCTGCTCCGGCCAGAGAGTCGCGACCACGATTCCCGACGTTTCCACGTACTGTTCCAAATGGATCGGGGAGAGAAACAACGAGTCTCCCACCGTGTCGAATCCCACTCCTCCGGAGCCGTCTGATGGAAGCTGCCGGAGATCCACCTGAACTCCCAGCAGATCCCGGATCGAGTAGGCGTATTCGGTTCGAGTCAGGCGACGGCTCATCACATGGCCGCGATAGAAGTTCGTGTTACGGTCGTTGGCGACGGTGTTGCAGGTCCCGTCGATCTTGGTCATCTGCTCAAACCAGCGGTTGAGGATCACCCGTTCTTCGTCATTCGGGGAAGGAGATCCTTCAGGGGGCATCTCACGTGTCAGATATCTCCCCTGCACGGTGTCCCAGATTTTTCGTTCTTCGTACGCGCGAACGTAAGTGTGGAATCGGGCGAGATCCAGCTCCCCGTCTTTTTTCTTTTCGTTATGGCAGTTGAAGCAGTATTTCTTGAGCAGATGGAAGACGGTGTCAAAATCTTCTTCGGGAGTTCCCGCAGGCAGGGCCGGCGCCCAGAATGCGACCAGCAGCATGGCGACAGGGATGGAACGTCGAATGTCCATTCTGTAACGACCCATTCAAAAGGGGGGCAAACGTCGTCCACCGCTGACACAGGAGGGGGTCAAGGAACGGCCGGAGCGACATCAAGGAGGGTGGATTTGAATTGTAGGAGGAATTCTGCAACGGATTCCAGTGAATTTCGCCTGCGAGCGATCTTCTTTTCTGACGAATTTCTGAAGCCACAGGCCGGTCCGACAGCGTTCCCCAGCCAGAATCCGAGGGAGTGGATTCCCCACAACACCACAGAAAATTCGCAACATATTAACAATTCAATGGTTACGCCCACGCAAAAACACTGATTCCGACGCGGGGGATCCCGCCGAGACATTCTGCTAAAGTGGGGGACCGACTGTGAAATCCACCCGGTCGGCGAGGAGATCGGGAATTATGGAACAGGACCGCCAGACCGCTTACACAGTTCTTGCCCGCCGCTTTCGACCCAAGTCGTTTGAAGAAGTGGTCGGACAGGAGCATGTCGGGCAAGCCATTCAAAATGCCATTCGGGCCGGCAGGGTCGCACACGCCTATCTGTTTACCGGGGCACGGGGAGTCGGAAAAACATCGACCGCCCGTATTTTCGCAAAGGCGTTGAACTGCCCGAATGTCCGGGATGCCATTCCGTGCAATCAATGCGAAGTCTGTCAGGCAATCGGGGCGGGGAGTGATGTGGACGTGCTGGAGATCGACGGTGCGTCCAACCGCGGGATTGATGACATTCGTCAACTGCGAGCGAACGTCGGCGTCCGATCCATGCGTTCACCGAACAAAGTATACATCATCGATGAAGTCCACATGCTCACAAAGGAGGCATTCAATGCACTCCTCAAAACGCTGGAGGAACCCCCCCCGAACGTGAAATTCGTGTTCTGCACAACAGAGCCCAACAAAGTTCCGGACACCATTCTTTCACGCTGCCAGCGTTTTGATTTCGGCACCATCGACCAGGAGAGCATTGCCGGTCGACTTCGACAGATTGCCGAGGCCGAAGGAAAATCCGTCGACGAAGAAGCCATCGAGTTAGTGGCCCGTCGCGCGAATGGGTCGATGCGTGACAGCCAGTCTCTGTTCGATCAGCTTCTGGCATTCGGCGGTGACCAGATCACTTCTGAAGATGTCCACCGCCTGCTGGGGACCGCGTCTGATGATCGCCTGATTGCCCTCCTGGACGCCTGTATTACCGGATCACCCGGCGCGGCACTGGAACTGGTCGAAACCGCACTCCAGCAGGGTGTTCAAACCGGCGGGATGACCGACCAGCTGCTCGGCTACCTGCGGGATCTGCTCGTGACTGCAGCCGGAGCGAAAAATGTCTCCTACTCGGCCGTCACGGAAGCACGTCGAGACTTGCTGCAACAACAGGCAGAACGCTGGGGATTGCAGACGATCTCCGCAGCCATGCAGATCGTGGCCGAGACGAAGAACCGTTTGCAGCGGACCACGCACGGTCGGGCGCTGCTGGAACTGGCTGTTGTCCGGCTCGCCAGCCTGGAACGGCTCGATCAGATCAGCGCACTGCTTCAGGGAGCCCCCACCGCAGTGACGGCAGGGAGGGCGACTGGGACGGCGGCTGGCACAAGTGCTTCTCCCCCTTCACCGGCATCACGACCGGCCCCATCGGGACCGTTTTACCAGGCGCGTGACTTAAAAAAAAACAGTGAACAACCCGCCGCCTCCTCCCCTCGAAGCTCGCCCCCTCCCCCAGTAACGACACCAGAGAAAACTCCGCAACCCATTCATGCAGAACCGGTTGATAAACTCCAGCTCACCGATTCCAGCCTGCCGGATTTCTGGGAATCTCTGGTTCGCCAGATGCCGGGAACGCTCGCCGGACACCTGAGAAACGCCTGTCGAACAGCAATTTCTGGACCAAATCGTCTGGAAATTTACTTCCCCAGGAGCTATGCTTTCAGCAAGCAGTACCTGGAACGAACCGATCCGCTGGATCGTCTTGTGTCGACCGCCAGACAGATCGCAGGACAAGTGGTGGAATGCCACCTGATTCTGGATCAGGCGGTCGAAGTCGACATCCCGGCTCCGCCGAAATCCGAACGAACCGAAATCGTCGAACGGATGAAGCTGTCGGTGGTGGAAACGGACAAGTTTGTTCAACAGGTGGCGTCCATTTTTGGAGGTCAGGTCGTCGAAGTGCGACCGATTCTCGAGAGTGTCTCAACCACGGACGAAGAGACTGGCTCCGAAAGCCAGGAGGCGATTCAGGATGACGAATAATGTTTGAAATGTTTTCGATGATGACCGGGTTGATGAAGAATGCCCACCTGATCCCGGAACGGGCCAAGGAACTCAAACAGCGTCTGCGGGAATCACGAGTCGAAGCCACCAGCGAGCGGGGACTCGTCCAGGTCGTGGTTTCCGGGGAACTTCAGGTGGTCTCACTGACAATTTCTCCTGACGCAACCCTTCCGGTCTCCCAGATTGAGCAGCTCGTCACGTCGACTGTCAATCAGGCACTGGCCGAAGCCCGGGCAAAGGCGGCCCAGGAAATGGCGACCTTTGCAGATGGCCTGGGAGTTCCCGGGCTGTCACAAGTGATGTCGAAGCTGGGTCTTGGCGGGGTGTAACCGACGCCACCTCCGATTGTTCACAGGACTCTCCACAGGACTCTCCTCTGTGAAGGAACTTCGGCGAAATTTGTTCCGGCACCGCCGGATTGAGCGTTCGGTGCTGCGCGTCCCGAGGCGCTGACGGTTTTGAAGTGTGTTTTGTGACAGACTGGCACGTCCCATCCAAGGATTCGGTAAACAACAATGGCGGTACGAGGAAGTCAACCAGAACAGCATCCGTTCGGCCCCGCCGTGGGCCGACTGGTCGATCAGTTTGCGTCGCTGCCCGGCATTGGCCGGAAGTCAGCGGAACGGCTGGCAAACCATATTTTGAGCTGTCGCGAACCGGAAGCACTCGCTCTGGCCGATGCGATCCGCGAAGTCAAGCAGACGATTCGTCGCTGCAAGGTCTGTTTCAATCTGACGGAGCAGGAACTCTGCTCTTTGTGCCGGGATCCCCGGCGGGAACGAACCGTCGTCTGTATTGTTGAACAGCCGAAAGATGTCGCAGCACTGGAAGCGGCGTCAGCATACCAGGGAACCTACCATGTTCTGGGGGGACGAATTGCACCGCTTGAAGGGATTGGGCCGGAAGATCTGAGCATTGGCCCCCTGATCCAGCGCGTCAAACGGGATCACGTCACAGAAATCATCATGGCAACGAATCCAACACTGGAAGGGGATGGAACGGCTTTGTTCATCTCCAACCTGCTGGAAGGCGAACCTGTGCAAATCACGAGACTTGCCCGCGGGATTGCCACCGGGAGTGTGTTAGAGTTTGCCAACAAGGAAATGCTGGCCGACGCGATGCGCGGGCGGCAACGATTTTGACAATGTTAACGAAATTCCGGGCGTGTTCCTCATGCGACGGTGTCGCGTGAGTCTGCTTCCCAGCAGGGGAGGCCCTCACCTGGAAAATGATCCTTCATCAGTCCATCGCCACGGATTACAGAGCGTTCCGATATGCACTTGAACGTTTCACAACAGATGCGGATGAGCCAGCAGATGAAGCTGGCACCGCGGATGATCCAGTCGATGGAGATTCTGCAACTGCCACTGATGGCACTGCAGGAACGCATTGATCAGGAACTCGCCGAGAACGTCGTTCTGGAACAGGTTTCCAAACGGCAGGAAGATTTCGGCACTCCCGCGAGCGAACCGGAGCCGACGAAGGAAATCGACCGGCGGGAACTGACCAGCGACGACAATAATGCCGCCGACTTCGAACGTCTCCTGGAGATTTCCAAAGAGTGGCCTGACGACAATTACACCTCCGGGTCCCGCCCTTCAGGAAACCGGATCGATGAAGAAGGGGATCGCCAGCATGACGTCATGGCGAACTGCGAGAACCGCCCGGAAACCCTGCACGATCACCTGCTCGAACAGTTCCACTGTGACGCCCCGGAACATCTGCGGGCCTTCGGTGATTACCTGATTCATAATCTGGATGCCAACGGACGATTGCAGAGTTCACTGCCGGAACTGGTTCAGGTCTTCGGCTCCAACATCTCGCTGCAGGATGCCGAACAGGCACTGAAACTGGTTCAGAAACTGGACCCGCTCGGCGTCGGTGCACGGGATCTGCGGGAATGTCTGCTGTTGCAGATCCTGCCTGAGACACCACTCGGCGAGATGATGACGCTGCTGATTTCGGACCATCTCGACGACATTCTCCAGAACCGCCTGCCACTCATCGAACGTCGGACCGGCTACACGCTGGACGCCATCAAGGCCACGATTGAACAGATGGGGACACTCAATCCCTATCCCGGACGCATCTTCGAATCTCCTGCCGTCCAGACGGTGACGCCGGATCTGAAAGTCGAGAAGAATGACGCCGGGGAATACAAAGTCGAACTGATCGACGAGTACATCCCGCAACTGCGACTGAACCGGCGTTATCTGAAAATGCTGGAAGGGAATCCCGACCAGGCGACCAAGGAATTCATCAAGCGGAAAATTGAATCTGCCAAGTGGCTGATCGATTCGATCGAACAGCGTTACAACACCCTGCGCCGCGTCGCACAGGCGATTGTTGACGAACAGACCGAATTTCTGGATCAGGGCCCGGAGTTTATCCGACCGCTGAAAATGCAGGACATTGCGGACGTGGTCGAAGTTCACGTCACCACCGTCTCCCGGGCCGTTGATGACAAGTACATCGCGACTCCCCGCGGAATTTTTCCCCTCAAGCGATTCTTTGGTGGCGGAACGAAGACGGCCGACGGGGAAGATGTCGCCTGGGAAAACATTCGGCTGAAGCTCAAGGAAATTGTCGACAAGGAAGACAAATCCGACCCGTTGAGCGACGACGCCCTGGTCCTGGAACTCTCCAGACACGGCATCAACCTTGCCAGACGAACGGTGACCAAGTACCGCAAGGCTCTGAATATCCCGTCCTCACGACAGCGCCGCGAATACTGATGATCGCGTCAGTCCGAGCTGCGCACTCTCAGCCGCATCGGTCGGTCAAAACCGACGCGGCCGTTCAACGGTCCATCACGTTTCCAGAGAATGCTGGACTTCGGGATTCCGGATGTTCTCAGGTCTCTTTCCGGCAAGGACGGCCAGGATCTGTTTCGCCACCCGTTCCCGCATCTCAATCAGCGATTCTTCTGACACAAACGCGGCGTGCGGAGTCACGATCACACGTTCATCCCGGTAAATCGGATCATTCAGGTCGGGCGGTTCCGGTTCGAAGACATCGAGCCCTGCCGCAGAAACCTGACCACTCTGAATCGCCTCCCAGAGAGCCTGCGTGTCGATCAATGGTCCCCGGGACGTGTTGATGATCACCACTCCCGGGCGCATCCGGGCAATGGTCTCTCGGTTGATCAGGTGATGGCTCTGTGCTGTCAGCGGAGCATGCAGCGACAGATAGTCGGATGAGGCGAACAACTCCTGCATCGACACCATCCGGCAGCCGGTCCCGTAATCATTCCCCGACAGAGTCGATGCGATCACATTCAGGCCGCACGCCCGGGCGCGGGTGAACAGCTCCTGGCCGATTCTTCCAAACCCCAGAATTCCCAATGTCCGGCCACGTAGCCGGTGCATGGTCGGTCCGGCTTTTAAATTGTATTCCCCTTGCTTCGTGCGAAGATGGAAGAAGGCAATGTCCCGGGTGATTCCCAGCAACATTCCCAGCGCATGATCAGCGACTTCTTCAACACAATAGTCCGGAATGTTCGTCACCAGCATTCCCCGGCTGGTGGCTGTCGGAATATGGATATTGTCGAGACCGATGCCGAGTCGACAGACAATGCGGCAGTTTTTTGCGGACTCGATCACACGGGGAGTGACCTTGGCCCAGCAGGTGGCAATGGCCACCACATCGTCCGCCAGTCGGGCCAGCGTCTCCTCGTTCCCGTTCGGAGCATCGATCACTTCGATCCCATGAGGCGAGAACAGTCGCTCTTCAACCTCGATGCCAGGCCAGGGATGGTCGGTGATCAGGACTTTCAGTGTCGACATCGATCTGACTTACGGCTGGGGACAGGTCAACAGATTTAGAGAGGGAGGCATTTTGCAAAACATGTCAGACGTCCTGCCACGCAGGCACCAGCGTTTCTTCAGTCGAAAACCGCACTGCGCGGGCACATGCTCGACCAAACTGGTCGAGTGCAGCAGACTCAGGCACATCCGTTCATGCAAGTGATAACGTATTCAAAACGACTCGGGGAGTGAAGGGGGCTGACCGGTTGATCCTCCGCCGGAACCGGTATCGGGGATTCCCTGTCTACAACATTCAAATACTGCTTCATATAATGATTTTCAGTCTGCGGACGAATGCCGGTCCATCACATCGGATTTCGACGTCCGCAGGGATTCGTCAAGCATGAACTGTCCGAACATTTTTTTCGCAGCTCAAAACGAGAACAGTTCGCAACACCGTCTTCGTATCGCGGTCACAGGGAAAAGCGAATTGCATCGGGTTTCAGGCTGGCATTCAACATGAGGGAAAGCAGCAATGATGCATCACGAGAAACGCAGTGAACTCGGAGTGGGGCGACGTGAATTCCTGCAGGCAACGGCCTTGGGTGCTGTTGCAGTGGGAATGACCAGTTGTCTGACAGGAGTCGCCCACGCTGCTCCAGCCCCGGCAGCAGGAGCTTACACGCTTCCTCCATTGCCGTACGCGTTCGATGCACTTGAACCCTTCATCGATGCCCAGACCATGGAGATTCATCACGACAAGCATCACGCCGCGTACGTGAATAATCTCAACAAAGCGATCGCCGGAACCGATCTCGGCAACCAATCCGTGGAAAAACTGATCTCGAATCTCGATGCCGTTCCGGAAGCCATCCGAACGGCTGTCCGGAACAACGGCGGCGGCCACGCGAATCACTCCCTCTTCTGGAAGACCCTGAAGAAAGGAGCCGCGGGCCTCGATGGAAAACTGAAAAGTGACATCGAGAAGACCTTTGGCGGATTCGACAAGTTCAAAGAAGAATTCAGCAAAGCGGCGGCAACACGTTTCGGCAGTGGCTGGGCCTGGCTGAGCCTGTCCAAAGAAGGCCAGCTGGCCGTCGAAAGTACCGCGAATCAGGACAGCCCGCTGATGACCGGATCGACCCCACTGCTGGGATTGGATGTCTGGGAACACGCCTATTACCTGAAGTACCAGAACCGCCGCCCGGACTACATCGAGGCCTTCTTCTCGATCATCAACTGGCCGGCCGTTGGGGAATCCTATCAGTCAGCACTGAAAGCCTGATCTCAATCCCGTCCCCCGTTTTCTGGCCGCTCTGATTCTGGCCGCTCTGGCACACATCACACCAGACTTCACACTGGTGCCCATGTGCCCGGGCGGCCTTCGTTTTTGTGCAGAGAGGGAAAGGCGTTCTTCGCGGCCACATGATCGACCAAACTCAGTCGTTCCCAGTTTGCCAGCGAAGAATGGCGAGGGGGGAGGGATCAGGATTCAGGGGGCAGAAAAGACGGGGAAAGTCCTGCAATTCCGATCCACTTTCACCCTCAGCGGCACAAACTGGGAAGTACTGAAACTGGTCTAATAATTCAGGTAGGGCAGGATCGTCGCGATGACGGCGGGCTGGCTGTAGTAGCTCGGCCAGTAATGGGAGTGCCCGACGATCCCTGTCACATCCACATCTCGCACTTTCGCGGCATTGCTTCCAATGAGCCGGTAGTCTCGCTGGGTGAGCCCGGAGCGGGCAATCGCCCGATGTGCGAATGGCCGGGACAGCGGATAGAACGCCAGCGCCCGATCATCCCGGTTCTGCAGATTCAACAGGCATTCGAGGCGGTTCAGGGCACAGCCATACATCTCCCCGGGATTCAGCCAGTTGTGATCCATGGCACCGGCGGCCAGGACCGCACGGAACCTGCGGTTGCCAACGGAATACGGAAAGTAGCAGCCTTCAACGGTCCCTCCGCCAGCGAGATGCATCGTTGACAGCAAAAGACGGCAACCGTGACTGTGCCCGATCAGTGTGACCGGACAACTTTCCGGAATCTGTGAGAGAAGATAAGCCAGGTGAAAGCCGTTGAAATCGGCTCGACGCCCGCGCACGGCCACATCGACGGCAAAGAGATGGGTCCGTGGCCCGTCACTGGGCCAGGTGAAGAAAATCATCTGGACCGGACCGGGATGGCAGCCTGACACGTAATGGTAGAAGTCATGGGATTCTTTGCACTGACTTTCCCACTGCACGAAGCTGCCGTGCGCGAAGACACAAACCGGAAGAGTCGGGTTGAGCTGGCTCACCAGCGTCGGCAGATCACTCTGAATCATCTGGCCGTCACTGAAGCGCTGATAGACATTCACGCCCCAGGGCCCGCGACTGGCCTCGTGGATATTCTGAACCGAATTCCGGCTGCTCACGACCCAGTAAGAACCCGCTGCCGCAGCGGAATACTCAGGAGTCGGAACGAGATCCAGTTCCTGCGGCAGCGCAGCGATCTCTGTCGGGCGGTGAAGGGCAGGGAGGGGAAGCGGGATCTCGGCCGGAATGAAACTGGAGTCAAGCTCCATCGCCCGGGATTCCGGTTCCGGCGCGAAGAGCGACGACGGTTCATCCGCAAGAACTGGCCAGCTGACCAGTACGCCGATTATCACCTTGATCACAAAGGAAAACATCTGCCCCATGACGTCAACCGCAACGGAATTCGAGAAACAAGAATTATCCGCTTCGGTCCATGAAGCCTGATGATCATCGGCGCCGTCACCTGCCCCCGAGCCGAATGCACGGGCACTCTTCATCCTGTCGTCGGCGAAGAGCTTCACCGAGTCGACGAATCATACCGGACACATTGTCGTCCGCAGGTGAAATCCCTGGCGTCAGCGTACAAATCGGTTAAAGAATCGGCAGGATTCAGTCTCCTCCAACGGATTCGGCAAATCCCGCCGGATCGGGAGAGCGTCAAACTGATACAGGCAATGCAAGATCTGTGCGCAATCTGCGGGACAGATGAAATTTTCCAATCCGCGCGATTCTGACACGGCCTTCCGTCTCTTCCCCCAGAGAGCAGGGGGCGGTGGGCACGCTCGTCTGTCGAGACATCATCGAATGCCGACGACGTCAGGTCCAGTTGACCGACACGTCGGGAATCGAGGAAATCAGCTTCCGCGTGTAGTCATGTTTCGGGTTGGAGTAAATCGTTTCACTCGGACCGAATTCAACAATCTGACCTGCACTCATCACGGCCATCATGTCCGACATGAACTTCACGACACTCAAATCGTGGCTGATAAAAATGTAAGTCAGACGGCGCTGCTCCTGCAAATTTTTCAACAGGTTCAAGACCTGGGCCTGAACAGAGACGTCGAGAGCGGACACCGATTCGTCACAGATGATGAATTCCGGTTCGACGGCCAGCGCGCGGGCAATGGAAATCCGCTGCCGTTGTCCACCGGAGAACTCGTGCGGATAGCGCCGCAGGTGAATGGTTTCGAGTCCGACTTCCTGCAGCAGCTGTGCGGCCCGGTCGCGACGATTCTCACGAGAGGTCCCAAGTCCATGAATCCGCATCGCTTCAATCAGAACGGACTCGATCGTCATGCGGGGATTCAACGAGCTGTAAGGATCCTGAAAGATGATTTGCGTCTTCCGTCGGTAACGCTTCAGGTCGTCACCATGAAACGAATTGATATCGACGCCGTCGAACGCAATTTTTCCGGACGTGATCGGCAGCAGTTTCACAATCGTTCGGCCCGTCGTGGTTTTCCCGCAGCCGGATTCGCCGACCAGTCCCAGGGTCTGCCCGCGATAGACTCTCAAATTGATTCCATCGACGGCTTTGACGTGTCCGACGACACGTCGCAAAAGCCCTTTCCGGATGGGAAAGTGAACCTTCAGGTCGTCAATGCTGACGAGTGGACGCTGTGATTCCGGGACCGTTGTCGAGTCTGCTCCTGATGGAAGTTCTTCGAAGGGGTGCCCCAACTTTTTCAGTTCCGATCGAGGATGCAGCAATCGTCCCCGACCGGTCGATTCCAGCAGTTGAATGCGGTCCGCAGTCATCTCCTTTTCGACAATGGAGAGAGTCCCGTCGTCCGCGGTTTTCAATTCCATGAAATCGCTGACCGTCGGCAGTCGGCGATATCGGGTTTCCAGACGGGGACGGCAGGCCAGCAGTCCACGGGTGTACGGATGCTGCGGGTTCCTGAAGATCTGCTCAACGGATCCCTTTTCCACCAGGCGTCCCCGAAACATGACGGCCACTTCGTCCGCGACCTGAGCGATCACTCCCAGATCATGGGTAATGAACAGCATGGACATGCCGCGCTGTGTCTGAAGCTGTTTCAGCAGGTCGAGAATCTGCTTCTGAATGGTGACATCGAGAGCCGTTGTCGGTTCATCCGCAATCAGCAGATGAGGATTGCAGGAGAGGGCCAGCGCGATCATCACCCGCTGCTTCTGTCCTCCGGACATCTCGTGAGGGAAGCTGTCGTAGCGCCGGTCCGGTTCTGGAATGCCGACTTCCTGAAACAGAGCCACTGTCCGTTTTCGGGCTTCGCGACTGCTGACCCGTTCGTGCAGACGGATCGCTTCCGCGACCTGCGGGCCAACACGAAACACCGGATTCAGGCTCGTTCCGGGTTCCTGAAAGATCATGCTGATCTCGCGCCCCCGGATCGCGCGCATCTGCGGTTCCGACTTTCGGACAAGATCCTGTCCCAGATAAGAAATCGTGCCGGAAGAGACCTTGGCCGAGACAGACGGAAGCAGTCGCAGGATCGTCAGCGAGGTCACTGATTTCCCCGACCCTGATTCGCCGACCAGTCCCAGCGTTTTTCCCTGTTCAATCTCCAGGCTCAGATCGTTGACGGCTTTGAACGGGCCGTTTTCTGACGAAAACTCGGTCGTCAATCCGCGAATCTGCAGCAACGGTGATTGTGTCGTCATCGTCTCTTCCGGAGGGGATGTCTGTCGGGTGACCTGCCAGAACTTCTGTGGAAACTAAAGAGTCTTCACGGGTTCTTGCAATGCCGTTCGACTGGAAGAGGACTGGCAGGAATCATTTACGTTTCGTCATCCGCCCCGGGGCTGCCGGATTCTTCTCTCATTTCTTTCGGAAGGTCCCGTTCGCGAATGGCTCCTTCCGGCAGGGGAGGAGAGCGCATCTGTTCTTCACTCACTCGCAATGGGCCGACCGGGGCCGGTCGGTCGGGGCGGCGGCGATCCGCAGGAACCAGGCGGTCGAGAATTCCGTTCACAAACTGTGACGAATGACCACCGCTGAATTTCTTGGCCAGCTCGACGGCCTCGTCGATGACCACTCCCACCGGTGTGGCGGTGTGCTGCAGCTCAAATGTTCCGAGTCGGAGAATGGCCCGATCCGTCGCAGCCATCCGGCTGAGTTTCCAGTTCGCGGCAACAGCCTGGATTTTCTCGTCCAGCATTCCGCGATGTTCCATGACGCCGGCGAAGAGCTTCCAGCTGAACTCACGAATCGGCGCGTCATTCAAGCGGTCAGCGATCATCTCCCGGATCATCGATGAGTCGACGTCCGGATTCAGATCGATCTGATATAACATCTGTACGGCGACTTGCCGTGCCTTACTGCGTTTCGACATATCCCGTGACCACCGGCTCCGCCGGTGCATTTCGATTAAGGGACCATGTTCAGAACAGGGAGTTCAAAACACGGCTCCGGTGAGAATGGAAGGTCATCAGCCCGACACGTCATCGGCCCGACACACTGCACTCGACACACTGCAACTGGCCGACAATCCGGAAGGGGGCAGAGTGGACGGACCTGTCCCTGTTCCGACCTGAGGTCCGACCTGGGGGCAAGATTCCGTTCACGACTCGGCAGGCCGAGTCAGGAGGAGAGCGTTCCGATCTGTTTCAACACACTGACCGTTTCCAGAGCAGCGGTTGCGGCTTCGGAACCTTTGTTTCCGACTGCTCCTCCGGCCCTCGCAAATGCCTGTTCCATGTTACGGCAGGTCAGCACTCCGAACAAGACGGGGACACCGGTGTTCTGCGCGGTCTGCACAAACCCCTGGGCCACGGAGTGATTGATGTAGTCATGGTGCTCCGTTTCCCCTTGAACCACGGCACCGAGTGCGAGAACGGCGACAAATCGGCCGGATTTCGCAAGTCGATCAGCGACAACAGAGAGTTCGAATGAGCCCGGCACCCAGGCAATGGTGATCCGATCTTCGGAAACGCCATGCCGGACCAGTGTTTCCCGGGCACCATCCAGCAGGCGCTGCGTGATCTCTTCGTGATACCGGGAGACGGCAATCGCATACTGATCCTGCGAATCCGCTTTCAGTTTTCCAGTCAGTTCCATCCGTCCGTTCTCGGTTTCTGCTCAGCGGTTTCGTAATTCCTGTGACGTCCTGACTCGTGGAAACCCCATGTTTCATTGAGGGAAAGACGTGTGCTGCGCGGCCACAAGATCCACCAGGTCTCTGATGAAAATGCTCTCATGGAAGGCGAAGATACATTGTGATTCCGTCAGACCCACTCAATGAATGGCCGTTTCCGGATCCGATCATCATGTGGCCGTCTGGTTCCAGACCACATGGCCACATCAGCTCGTCCGGGGAATCGGCCGCAGGGACTTCACCAATCACTCATTTTATTCCGGATTCCGCAAATTCGCCAGCGGCGACCCCGACCTCTCGCCAGGAAGGGCCCCATCAGGAGTTTTTTTCAATTTCCTGATCCACCCGGCCCCCATTTTCGTTTTCCTGAGTGTCCCCAACAATTCGCTGACCTGAACGCTGACCACCCAGACTGGATTCTCTGAGAGCAGACGTTCCGCAGCCTGCGGGGAAGCGCAAGAGTTCGGGCTCTGCCGGAGTCATGGATTTCGGACAGACCGCATGAGACATCAATCCAGTCGAAAAGCCGCCATCGGGCAATGAGGAGGAATATTGAGTTGAACAACACGGCGTTGAATTCTGGAACGACACTGACCATGCCGCTGCCAATCCGACCAGGAAAGGCCGGTTCGGTTCCACTGACCTCGGATCAGGAAAAGCAGATCCTTGACCGGATTCGAACACTGGGAATGCTGCTGGACAACCGATTTACGCTTCCAGGCATCGGCATCCGATTTGGCTGGGATGGCTTGATTGGCCTGATTCCGGGAGTTGGTGACTTCGCAACGGGGCTCCTCTCTGCCTATATCGTGTATCTCGCCCATCAACTGAATGTTCCAAAGCCTCTCCTGGCCAGGATGCTTGTGAACATCGTCGTGGATGTGACAGCCGGTGCGGTGCCGGTCGTGGGAGATCTGCTGGACGTCGCCTGGAAAGCCAATCTCAAAAATATCCGCCTGCTGGAACAGCATCTGCTCAAGAGATGACCAATGTGTCCCCGACAGGGGGAAATCACCGATTGGTCTGCTGACACACGCATTGCTGAATTTCTGAAAAGGGGGCTGAAATGGCGACAATTTCTGCAATTCTGGTCTGGATGGTGTTTGGACTCTTTGCCGGGCTGATCGCTCGAATGTTGATGCCTGGCCCGCAACCCATGGGCTGGCTCGCAACGATCGTCCTGGGAGTGGCCGGCTCATTTGCCGGTGGATTCTTGACCTATGTGTTCAGAGGGGGTGAACCGATGCAACCGACAGGCATGGTGATGTCGGTCGTCGGTGCCGTGGTGGTTCTGCTGATTGCGGCGACCATGTCTCCGAAACGCATTTAGAGCAGTTCAGTCGATCATGTGGCCGCGCAGCGAACAGCGTTTCGACGGACGGATACGCTGTTCGCTGCGCGGCGCACACTGGAAGGTCCATCAACATCCGGCTCGACGAGACGCCCATCAGACGGATGAATTCTGCCCGGAAGATCGGGTGGATTTCCACAATTCCGTCGCCCGTTGCAGTTGAGTCTGGAAAACATTTCGTAGCTCCGATTCTGTCGGAACATGCCCGTCTTTGATCTCGGTGAAATACCAGTTCCAGACCATCCCTCCGGCGAACGTATACGCGAACGCCGCCGCCGCATTCGCCGCCATCCCGACCCACGGAATGAATTTCAGGCTTTCACGAATTGCCAGCTGGAGCGCGACCCGCCCCCCGAGTCCTCCTGTCACTTGTGCAATGGTTTGGGCATCCAGTCGTTGCCGGTGAATTCGCGCGAGCTTGTAGGCGAGATGCGTCTGCAGCCCCATGACCACCGGAATATCAATCCACGGCACCGGAACCGCCGCGGCCGTCGCAGCCAGTGTGCTGGTCCCCAGAATGACCGGCATCGCCTGTTTGCGAGTGTAATCCTTGAGTGGTGCCACCACTTCGTCGAGTTGCCGTAACGTCTGTCGATACGCACTGGGCAGAGAGTCGACAATGCGATCCTTGAGCCGATCGACACCAAATGACGGCTGATGAAATCCTTCATCTGATGGTGTGATGTCAATCGGCACAGCGGAATTGACCAGTCCTGCAAATCGATCGTACTGCTTCTGCAAAGAGCGTTTCAGATTGTCGTTCAATTCACTCGGCAGGGGGAACGGAGAGGAATCAAAGGGATCGACCTCTGGGTGTTGATCTCCAGGATACGCATCATGCAGTGCGGTGAGCGCCAGGATCACTTCCCGCTCAGGTGATTGTTTCCGAATCACCTTGAGTGAATTCAGAACTTCGTCGAGCGCATGATCCATCACCCGGACCACAACCAGCATCAGCTGCGTGTCACGCCCGAACGCGTCGAGTTCCGCTTTCGGATCATAATCCACTTCCCCGAGTCCTCGCGTATCGAGAAAACTGAGCAGCGGTTCGTTTTCGTTCGGGAAGTCATATCGGGCGGAAAACCGGGTTTGCGGGCGGTATCCGGTCCCCACCTGAATATCATCCACCCCGGTCAGATCCCGGATGATCGACGACTTCCCGCTGCCGGTTTTTCCGAACAGCCAGATCAGCGGAATCGGCGCTTTCTCAGCGAGTTGCCGGGCGGCCTGCAGGTATTCCGCTTCTGACTGCACACGGGATTTGAAGAAGGAACGAAACGGGTTCTTCATGGTCACTCGCCGACACCGACACAAAAATTCAAGAACGGGGTTCAGTCCGCTGCAGACTCCAGCAGCTGTTTCCAGAAAATCCAGTGACGGCGGGCCGCCAGTGCAATTGGAAACCGCTCCTCCATTGTACGGCGCGCAGCGGCAGTGAACTCGCGGCAATTCTCCGGGTTTCTCATCAGTTTCTCGATTCCGTTCGCCAGCGAGCAGGGATCCGCCGCAGGCACCAGACAGGCCGACTGGTCGTCCGCCAGAATTTCTCCAGTGCCACCGACGGCAGTTGCCACGATCGGAACCCCGCAGGCCGCCGCCTCCAGCAGCACTCTGCCCAACGGTTCCTGACGCGCCGCATGCAGCACAAGGTGAAATTCCGGGTAGACATCCTGCATCTGCTGGTGCCATCCCAGTCGATGAAACCGGTGCGACAGACCATGCTGAGCAAAGACCTCGTCCAGACTCTCATCGAACTGCACACTCTCCATCTTTGACGAATGCCGCTGCCCGACCACGACGAAATGGAGATCCGGCAACCGGTCTTTGAGCAGAACAGCCGCCTGAGCGAGATCGTGATGCCCTTTCCGCAGGCAGATCTGCCCGACAGTTCCTGCCAACGGCGTTTCTGGTGGCAGCCCCAGTTGCCGGTGCAGCCAGCCAGTCGGTGGACGGGGGCGAAATTCCATGAGATCCACGCCGTTATGAATCACCGTGATCTGAGATGCAGGAATTCCCTGCTGAACATGAAAGTCGCAGGTCGCCTGAGAGACCGCGATCAGTTGTCGATGCTGTTGCAGGGCACGACGAGCCGGGCCGGACAGCTTCAGAATATCCCGAAGGTGCGCAGAGGTCGGACAGGAGAGTTGATTCGACACGACTCCCAGTTGACGCCCTGCTGACAGGCTGTTCGCATGCAGCAGATCCAGCTGACACTCCGTGATCACCTGTTGCAGCGACTTCGTCAATCCGACGGGATCGTCACGAAACGTATTCAGTTCATAGTGAACCCGCTGCAGTTGCAGGCGCGCACAGATCTCGTCGAACCGGCGGGATGCGGGAGCCAGAATAACCGGAGCCGGGATCTCGCTGCGAAGCTGTGACAACACCGCGAAGAGCGAATGTTCTCCGCCGTTGAGCGTTCCATATTCAAAGAGAATCCCCAGCTTCATCACGTCATTGTAAGCAGGACAGGGGAGCAAAAGGAAAAGTCGCAGGCCAAGATGCACTCCCCCCTTCTCGACTCTGATTTCCGCCAGCTGGCCAACACCACCCTCTCCGATTGTCCGGAACCGATTGGCAGGCATGATGCGCCGTCGCGCCGACCGGTTCCTCAATTCCGAGAGTTTCCCGAGTGACGGAACTCGCCACCGGACCACTCAGGTCCCCTTCGTCCCTTACAGGACGCCTGAGCCACACTGATCGACGAAACCACAACCGGAGTTCGCGGACGACTCGACCAGTTTGGTCGATCATCTGGCCGCGCAGACCGTCTTCCCCTCAATGAAACACTCAATGAAACAGGGGGGGTCCACGAGCCAGGACGTCACAGGCATGACGAAACCGCTCGAAACCCCGGGAGAATCAGGCCGCTGCTGCGAACATGATTTCAATGCCCATCTCATGCCCATTTCAATGCCCGCTGCCAACAAAAAAACGTCCTCCCCATTCAGGAAGACGTCTGACGTAAGTTGCTGAAAACAAAACTTTTTCACGTCAATTGCGAGAGACAGGACTTGAACCTGCACGGGTTACCCCACTGGAACCTAAATCCAGCGCGTCTGCCAGTTTCGCCACTCTCGCGACCAGTGAAAACACTGAAAATATTGATTTCCGTGATGCCGGCGGATATGATCGCGACAACCAAGACGACAACCGCATCCGCTGACAATTCGGGAAATCCATGCCGAAATCGAATCCATCGAAACCGCAGAAACCCTATCCAGACTTCCCGCTTACAGCACACCTAAATGGGCAGTGGTGCAAGAAGATTAGGGGGAAGGTGCATTTCTTCGGTGTTTGGAGTGATCCAATCGCGGCGCGGGATAAGTATCTCGATGAACGGGATGATCTGCAAGCCGGGCGAACTCCAAATCGGTTGTCTCACAAAGGGAAGCCGACAACCGCCGATCTCGTCAACGCATTCTTACATCGATCCGACGCCCGGGTGAAAGCAGGTGAGCTATCACCCCTGAGCTGGAACGACTACCGCATCATAGGTGCAATGATTGTTGACAACCTGGGGCGAACCAGCGATCCAGAGAAATTGAGGCCGGTCGATTTCGCCACCTTTCGTTCCACTATTGCTCATGGCTACTCGCCATCCCGAATTTCAAAAGTCGTTGCGACAACTCGCATGATGATCAAGTGGGCGTTTGAGTCGGAACTGATCGACAGAATGCCAAGGTTTGGCCCCGACTTCATGGTGTCGAGTAAGAAGCAAATGAGACTCCACCGCGCCCAGCAGGGAAAGAAGCTCCTGAACGCCGAAGAAATACAACAGTTGTTGGACACGGCGGATAAGAAGTGGAAGGCAATCATACTGCTCTGTGTCAATGGTGGACTTGGAAACTCCGACATTTCCCGCCTGACGCTCTCAGATGTGTCAGGCGAATGGATGGACCTGCCGAGGGGGAAGACTGGCGTTGACCGCCGCATTCCGCTCTGGACAGAAACCAGGGATGCCATTGCGGACGCAATTCCGGCTCGCCCAGTTCCGAAGCCCGGATCTGAGCAGGTTGTATTCTTGTCGAAGCACGGTAGCCCGATGATTGTTCATCGTGAAGATGGCAAGAAAACCGACCTGACAATCGAGGGCTTCAGGAGGCTCACCAAGGCCGCTGGAATCCATCGTGATCGAAAGGGGCTGTATTGGCTCCGTCACACGTTCCAGACAATCGGAGACGGCGCAGGCGACCCGATGGCCACGTCTCACATCATGGGCCACATCGACAGCTCGATGGCTGGCCAGTATCGAGAACAGATCGACGATTCCCGCCTCCTGAAGGTGACCAACCACGTCCACAGCTGGCTCTTCAAGACCGTAAAGGATGGTGAATGATGCTGACTCCCGACTCCCCTCCCAGTGAAGTTCTGGAATCTATCGAGACGTGGATGGACGCAGCCGTTACAGCGGAGTTTCATCTTTGGAACACGCAGGGGACTTTAAAGAAGCCCATCGATCGACCTTCGATCCATCTGTTCCCAGAAGGCTTCGAACGATTGACAGATGAAATTGTATGTTGGTGTGACGCTGGGGGCTGCAATGTCGATCCGTCGCCAATAGTGGAATGTTCCTTAATGCTTCAGTACCGATACCAAAGAAGAGCGTGCTTTCTGGTCGATCTCTTCAATGATGAGAATTCAACCAATCAGGACGTGCTCATTGCCATTGAGATGGCTGGACGAGTGTATTGGAGAATTCGAAACGTCCTTCACACCCGGATGGGACTGGATTTGAGCAGCATGGAGAAAGCCTCGAATAGGATGACTGTTGCGGATCGCATGTACGCGGAACTTCGAAAAGACAGAGAACGCGCTTTCTGGACTGCGAAAGCTTGGGCTAAACACTTAGGTTGCAAGGAAACCGTCGTCAAAGAAGCCCCCGCATGGGACGTGTGCATGAAAGAGCGGGCTGAGCGGAAGCAAAGCCTTGCGAGTCGCTCTATTAGTGTCGGTCGGTCCAAAGCAAACCGGCCAAAGTGAAGAAAATTCGAAAATTTTAAGCCACATTCCCAATTTGGGATGTGGCTTTTTTTGTTTCGGTCGGTGCCTCAATTTTCCGACCGCCGTCCCTAAGGGTGTAGGCAACTAAAAACAGGATCAACGATTCCGCCGAGATGATGAGAACGCATTCCATTCCTGAAGTCGCCGAAACCCTGTCAGTTTCCACTGACACCGTGTCGTGCTGGATCAAGCGGGGGGAACTTCTGGCCGTGAACGTCAGTTTGAATCGCCAGTCCCGAAAGCCTCGATTGAGGATTCGAGACGCCGACTTGGAATCGTTCCTGCTGTCCCGCCAGACGGCCACTCCAGCTCCGAGGCAGAGGCGAGCGGGCCGTCTGGCGATTCCCAAATACGTTTAAACTGAAAGAGGATGAGAATGTTTTACGGACCTGAAGAGCCTTACCCCGGATACCGTGACGGGCTCATAAATTGGGACCTGGCGTGCGAGAAGCTGCATTGCACGTACGGTGAACTTCACGGGTGGGTCCAATCCGGAGAGATCCCGGTCGTAGTCATCGGCAACGCAGTCAAGCGATTCCGGACTGGTGACCTTGAGGATTTCGTGAACCGGGATGTTACTGCGCACATGAAACGGTTTACGGATCGCCAGGCGGTCATCAAGGCTTGTGAGGAAGAATAACCATCGCGGGCGAAGGAGCGGGAAATGTTCTTTTATCCAATCGGTCATGCAGGCTTACCCGATCAATTGATGGAGAGATTCCGGCCTGTTATGACGACAATCTTCAACAAAGGAAACGAAGTGTCTGGAACGAAGGCTCTCAGGGAACAGCGTGGACAACTGAACGAGAGGTTCGTTGCCATCATCAATCGGTCCGAATTCGAAAATCGCGATTTGACCCCGGAAGAGGACGCTGAATTGGGTGAGATTATCAAGAAGGATGATGAGCTGAAGAATCGCATTCAGCGGCAAGAGGATCTGTCCCGCCGGGAACTGGAGAACGCTCAACTAATCGACCGGCGTGGCGGTTCATTCGATTGGGGGCAGCCGGGGAATGTTGGTGGAACCGATTCAGATATTGATATGGCGGTTGCGGCATTTGCCTGTGCGTCACTGGGACGGCAAACGGATGCTGCGACGGTCGATCGAGCGTCTCGGGCTGGTTACCAGCCGGGGGCGGCAGCTCTTGAGATTCCTCTGAATCTGATTCGTCCAACGCAAGGCAGCCTTGCTTCGTTCTCTCGTTCTCCACAAGGGGCGATGAGCACGAAACAACCCGGGAAGGGTGGTGCAATCGTTCCACGTGGGTTTCTTGGACGATTCGAAAAGGCCCTGAAGCAATTCGGGCCGATGCTTGAAACGTCTCAGGTCTGGATCAGTCAGGATGGCCGGGAAACTCACTGGCCCACCCTGGATGATACGAACATGGAAGGTTTCCTGATCGGCGAGAATGAGGAAGCCACCGAGACGGACATGAAAGTCGGTGCCCATGTCTTCCGCGCTCACAAGATTTCGTCAGGCTTGCTGAAAGTGAGTCACGAACTCTTGGAAGACACTCCGATTGATCTTGCCGGGGAAATCGGAGAAGCATTCGGGATTCGGATCGGTCGGGCAATCAACCGGCTCTGTACGCTCGGAAACGCGCCAAATGGTCCACGTGGGATCGTCCATTCTGCTGTGACCGGAAAGGAGACGGCCAGCAGCACTGCGATTATCGCGGATGAGTTCATTGACCTGATCAACTCTGTCGATCCCGCCTATCGATCTTCTCCCGGAACGGGCTGGATGATGCACCCGGATGTTTGGGGGGCTTTGACGAAGCTGAAAGACTCCCACGGTCAGTATCTGACGGGAACGCTCGAAGCCGGAGCCGTGCCGAAACTGAGAGGGTACGACGTCCATTTCAATCCGCTCATGCCGTCCACTCTTGAGGCAGGAAATCGGATCGCCCTGTTTGGAGACCTGGCGGCGTACAAGCTCCGGATGGTGGGCCAGGTTCGTCTGTTCGTGATGCGTGAGACCTACGCGGCTGCAGACCAGACTGGCTTCGTAGCTTTCGCCCGCGTGGACGGCGCTTTGCTGGACGCTGGAACGCACCCGATCAAGTGCCTGCAGATGAAGCCCGCTGGCTGATCGACAACGTGCAATGATCGCTGTTGCACGGGCAGCCGGGGTTAACCCTGCCCCGGCTGTCGTTTCTTATCGATTTCAACTCACCTTTTAATGGATAATTTACATGGTTATTAGCATTGAAAAGATTCGTAAACCTGATTCTGTGTCTGTCCGGAAATATCAGTTTCCAGAGGACTTTCCCGGCGAGTTCGCGGGTGAAGAATTCTTCGTTCGGGTGATGAACGCGAAAGAGCGTTCCCGCTACGAAATGCAGTTCTCCGGTAAGAACGGGATTCCCGTTCGTTCCCGCGTGGCTGAGACCCGCGAACGCCTGGTCGTCGCCACTCTTTGTAATGAGAACGGCGTGTTGATGCTGAACGATTCGGCCATCGACACTCTCGGCGAAATGGACGGCCAGGTGGTTGGCTTCATGGCGGTCTGTGCGATGGAAGCGAATCGTGTGGAATCTGATCTGGAGCAACTGGCAAAAAACTGAAAGCCGATCCCCGCAAGCTGTTTGCCATGAAGTTATCAGCGGGGATCGGTGTTGCGAACTACGACGCCGTGATGGAATCCCTCACGGAAGAGCAGTTTCAGAACTGGATGGCCTTTGATGCGTTCATCAGTCCCATCGGACTGGGGCGACTGGACGCAGCGGTTGCCGGTTTTATGGCCGCTGTGGTCCGGTATCTCGGCCTGAACGTCGGTGAGAAAACGGAAGTGGTCGAAGAGATCACACCGCAATCGTTCCTCCCCTGGCTCGATGATCCTGAATCAGAAGAGACAGAGGAGCAGGCAGAGCAACGCGAACGTATGGAAGCGATTGCTGAGCAGGTGAACATGGAATCCCGGATGATTGAAATTCAAGCAATAAGGGCAATGCAATGACGATTCGAGAAATGATCAAGGTGTTAGGACTGCGAATTCCAATGGAAGAACCCATTCTCCGGGAACGCAATCAACTGTACCGCATGGTGACCGCTGGCGACCGGCTCATGAAACAGCTCGGATTCACGTTCCGAAAGTGAGGCAATCGTGACGATCGGTTCGCTTGTCGTAAACCTTGGAATGAACATTGCCGGTCTCCAGTCGGGGACGAACAAGGCAATGGCCACGCTGGGAGGTCTCGAAAAAGGGATCGGGGGTCTGAAGAACCTGGCGATTGGCTTCGGCGGTGCGCTGGCCGGAATGTTCAGTGTCGGAGGTCTCGGCCTGTTGACCACTCAATCCTTCTCCCTGATCGACACGAACGCCAAGCTGGCCCGATCACTGGGAGTCAGCAGCGCACAACTGGTTGGCCTGCAGCATGCCGCACAGCTCAGCGGTGTTGACGTTGGCATGTTCGGCGAACAGCTTCTGAAGCTCCACGCAAAAGGAGGATCAATCGACGCGGTCGCCAGGAAGATGGATTCGATCACTGATCCGACCGAGCGGGCGGCCTATGCTGTCAGTGTGTTCGGAGATGAGGGATTGAAGCTGTTGCCGATCTTCTCCAAAGGATCGGACGCACTTCGGGAGATGATCAACGAAGGCCGGAAGATGGCCGGTGTCAGTCCGATGGATGAGAAGCTGGTTGAACAGGCAAATCAGTCCCTGATTCGAATGAAGGGGGCATTCATGGGGATAGGCAACACGCTGGCCGTGACGGTTGCCCCCTATGTCACGACGTTCGCGGACGGAATCCGGGGAATGCTTCCCAGCATGGACGAATTGCGTGACAAGATTGCGTTCTGGGGTGTTCTGATGAAGGAGACCGTTCCCGTCATCGGCGGCGTTGTCGCTGCCATGTGGACCATCACCGGCGTCCAGAAAGCCATTGCAATCGGGCAGGCTCTTGTTCTCTCTCTGGCCGGGCCGGCAGGATGGGCCACGCTGGCGATGGGGGCCACTGTGGCCGTTGGCGCTTACGCTGGAATCAATTCGGCAATGGACGGTGTTGTCGCTGCCGCCCAGACTGCAGCCAACCAAGTGGGCAGCATTGATCACGAGATGCGGAACCTGACTGACAGTTCTGCCGTTCTGCTGGACAAGATCAATCAGGGTTCTGCTGACGCTCAGAAGCGAATCCAGCAGCTGCAAAATGAAATGCAGGTTCTTCAAGCTCCTGCAGAGATGCGGGACCTGATCAAGCAGCGTCAGGAGCTGGCCGCACTGTCTGCCGCTGGAGCCGATCCGTCTGAACTGACCCGACTCCATCACCTGCTCAATCAGCATCGGGAACTGACGAAACTCCAAAAGGAAAGCGAAGACCTGGCCAGCAAGATGGGCGCCAAACTGGCCAGCCTGAAATCCCCGTTCGAGAAGTGGAAGGATGATGTCGCCGAAATCAAGCGGGCATTTGAGAAGGGCATCATCGGCGAAGGGGAGATGAAGAAACTCACAGCGAAAGCGACTGAAGAGCGAGACAAAGCTCAGAAGAAACCGGTGAAGTCCGGTTCATCTTTCGAGTCAGGACGCGGGCCATCGGGAGCCAAGTGGGGATCTGTCGAGGCGTACAAGCTGATCGTCAATTCCGGGAACGCTCAGGCTGAAGCGGCCCGGCAGTATGCAATCGCACAGCGGCAACTGAAAAAGACTGAAGACTCGAACAGGTTGCTGTCCAGAATTGCTGAGTTGCTCAAAAACCCCAAACCGATCGTCGAGGAAGTGATCGACATTCCGTGGTAGGGGTGGCAATTTTTAATGGATCGGCTCCCTTGGAAAACACGCCCGCCTGCGCCGCATTTGGACGGGAAATTCATGGGGTGGGGGTATCAACATCATGCGGGTTTTTGCGGTTCCGGAATGAAAACTCCACATCAATGGAATGGAATTGAGCCGGGAAATCTGATGGGAAATGTCTCCAATTGGCAACAAATTTGACACCAGTTGGTGTCAAATCAGGCCGGTGAAAATGTCTCCAATTGGAGACATTTGTTCGGTGGCGATTCGACAAGAGTTCGTGAAATCGAGAACGTCGGGACCAGCGGCGACGTGAACAAGAGAATTCCGGGTTCGCCCGGTTTCAAGCCCGCCCAACTGCTGGTCCCAGTTGGAGCGGGCTTTGATTTTATAGCCCACCTGAAGGGCAATGACGGTGCGTGCGTGGCTGCCAGTACCGGGCCGAGGCCGAAACCTGTCAGTCCAAATCCGGTATCTGATCGGAGATGACTTCGAAGTCGCACGGATCGACTGAGAAGTGGAGCAATGCAGCAGAGACTGCCGCCCGTGGAGACCCGCCAACGTCGTGAGACTGTCAGCGGACAATCAAAGCGGGTGACGATCGGACGGCGTACCAGCGGGATCATTGATCGGCTGGCGTATACCACCCGGTGCCATGGGAACGTCCTATCCGACTATTGGAAACTGACGTTGGTTGCGAGGCTTTGTTTCGCGGTGCGGGTGGGGGGGGGGGGGGGGGGGGGGAAAGGGGGGGGTTTTTTTGTGTTTTAGGGGTTTTTGCAGGCCCGTGGTCGGGTGGGAAGGGCA